>Ga0102590_1000042_pt1 | contig 373033 bp, 317 predicted proteins | sample AraplaMF_Col_mMF_FD_76859 | JGI IMG/M metagenome (GOLD analysis project Ga0102590, IMG submission 76859) | Arabidopsis root microbial communities from the University of North Carolina, USA - plate scrape MF_Col_mMF | ecosystem: Host-associated > Plants > Roots > Endosphere | place: USA... | reverse complement strand
GGGACCCAAGGCTTTGAGGGCAGTGGGGGTCCCGGGGCGCGCGGGCCCTTGCGAGGAGCCCGGGCGCCTCTCGGCGCTCCATCGCGGCACGCGTTGTCGGCGGCCGCACCTTGCTCCGTTATCAGGCGTCGCGATCGACGACGCCTGAGACCAGGCAAAGCGATTGGAACGTAACGGGAACAGAAAAAATTGCAATCCGGACCAACGTGTTTGCAAGCTGCATCAACAGTGCCCAGCCCGAATGCATCCGTTTCATAGCCTTGCTCAAGGGATAGGCAGGCGGGCCAAGCCGGGCTTCGCCGTGTGCGAACAGCTCCGCTTGGAAAAGTCTTCGCATTTCAACGGCTCAGCCGGCGCCGCGCCAAGCCAGGCGCTGGCATAGAACTTGCGGTTTCCACCCCTGCGGCTCGTGCTCTCGGGTTTGCGTGACGCGAGCCGGCGTTGAGCTGCTTCACGTGGTCGAGGGGGACCGTTCAATGACATTCAATCGAGTTTCGCGTCGGCGCCTGCTGCAGGGTGCCGGCACCGCCGCGCTCGCAGGTCTCGTGCCGCAACGCGCTTTCGCCGCCGACACCGTGGTCGGCTTCGTCTATGTCGGCTCGCGCGACGACTACGGTTACAACCAGGCGCACGCCGCGGGCGCCGCCGCGGTCAAGAAGCTTGCCGGCTTCAAGGTCGTCGAGGAGGAGAAGGTCCCGGAGACCGACGCCTGCGAGAAGACCATGGAGTCCATGATCAATCTCGACGGCGCGTCGCTGCTGTTTCCAACCTCGTTCGGCTACTTCAGCCCGCACACCGTCAAGGTCGCCAAGAAATACCCGAAGGCGCGCTTCGAGCACGCCGGCGGGCTCTGGACCGACAAGGACCCGACCAATGTCGGCAGCTACTTCGGCTATATCGACGAGGCGCAATATGTCGCCGGCATCGTCGCCGGTTACTCCACGAAATCCGGCAAGCTCGGCTTCGTCGCCGCAAAGCCGATCCCGCAGCTGCTCCGCAACGTCAACGCGTTCCTGCTCGGTGCGCGCCTCGCCAAGCCGGACGCGACCCTCCAGGTGATCTTCACCGGCGACTGGTCGATGCCGGTGAAAGAGGCCGAAGCCACCAACAGCCTGATCGATGCCGGCGTCGACGTCGTCACCTGCCATGTTGACGGTCCCAAGACCGTGATGGAGAACGCGGCGCGCCGTGGCGCCATGATCTCGGGCTATCACGTCAACGCCGCGGCGCTTGCGCCCGAGGCCTATCTCACCGGCGCCGAATGGAACTGGGAAGCGATCTATCCGAAGTTCGTCAAGATGTTCGCCGCCGGCGAGAAAATCCCGAACTTCTATCGCGGCGGCCTCAAGGAGGAGATCGTCAAGGTGTCGCCCTATGGCCCGAAGGTCTCGGAGCAGGCGCGCAAGCATGCCGACGAGGTCAAGGCCAAGCTCGTGACCGGCAATTACGCCATCTACAAGGGGCCGCTGAAGGACAACAAGGGCAACACCGTGGTCGCGGCTGGCGCGGAGCTGGGTTCGACCGCGCCGGAGTTCGAGTCGATGAACTATCTCGTCGAAGGTGTGATCGGATCGACGTCGTAAGGGGCAAGGCCTGAGCCCATGGCGATCGCTCGACGTCTGGCGAGCGCGGCGGAATACATTCTCGTCCCCGCGCTCGCGCTGCTCTGCTCGCTTGTGCTGTTCGGAGCCTTCGTCGGCGTGTCCGGCCGAAGCCCGCTCGATCTTTATTTCTACATGTACCAGGGCGCGTTCGGCACCTGGTTCTCGTGGCAGAACACGCTGACGCGCGCGGCGCCGCTCATTCTCACCGCGCTCTGCACCGCGCTGCCCGCGCAACTCGGCCTCGTCATCATCGGCGGGGAGGGCGCGTTGCTGATGGGCGCGCTCGCCGCAACCGCGGCTGGGCTCGCGATGCCGTCTGCGCCGCCGCTCGTGGTGCAGATGTCGATGCTGCTGGTCGGCGCCGCGGCCGGCGGCATCTGGATCGTGCTCTCCGGCGCGCTGCAGCACTATCGCGGCGTCAACGAGACCATCTCGAGCCTGCTGCTGGTCTACATCGCGATCGCGCTGCTCAATCACATCGTCGAAGGGCCGATGCGCGACCCGACGAGCCTGAACAAGCCGTCGACCCGCGACATCGGCGCCGCCAACATGATCGGCACCATCCCGGGCACCGACGTGCATTGGGGGCTCGCGCTCGGCGTCGTCGCCGCCGTGGTCTGCTACGTGCTGATCTTCCACACCACGTTCGGGTTCGCGGCGCGGGTGTCCGGCGGCAACATCCGCGCCGCGAAGATCGTCGGCCTCAATGTCGGCCGGCTGATCCTGATCGTCTGCATGATCGCAGGCGCCATGGCGGGGCTCGCCGGCACCATCGAGGTCGTGGCCGTGCAGGGCAGGGCGAACGCCAACCTCGCGGTGGGCTACGGCTTCACCGGCATCCTGGTGGCGTTCCTCGCGCGGCACAATCCGCTCGCGATCATTCCGGTCGCGATCCTGCTCGGCGGCATCGGCGCGAGCGGCGGGCTGCTGCAGCGCCGGCTCGGGCTGCCTGATGCGTCGATCCTGGTGCTGCAGGGCATCATTTTCATCTGCGTGCTGGCGAGCGAGACGCTCTACGGCCGCTTCCCCTTGCTCAACCGGCTGAAGGCTTGAGACGATGGCGGACACCTCGCTCGGTTACTGGCTGGTGCCGATCGCCATGCTCGGCGGGGCGGTGCGCGTCTCGACGCCATTCCTGTTCGTCAGCCTCGGCGAATGCATCACTGAGCGTAGCGGCCGGATCAATCTCGGTCTCGAAGGCACGCTGGTGATGGGCGCAATGAGCGGCTACGCCACCTCGTATCTCACCGGCTCGCCGTTCCTCGGCGTGCTCGCGGCGGGCATCGCCGGTGCGCTGCTTGGCGGGCTGCATGCCGCGATCTGCAGCCTTCCGAAAGTGAACGACATCGCGCTCGGCATCGCGCTGATGCTGTTCGGCACGGGGCTCGCGTTCTATCTCGGCAAGCCGCTGATCGAGCCGACGGCGCCGCGGCTCCCGGCCATTGATTTCGGTTGGTGGAGCGACATCCCGCAGGTCAAGGCGGCGCTGCAGATCAACGTGCTGTTCCTGATCGGCGTCGCGCTTGCGCCGCTGCTGCTCTGGGCGTTCCGCTCGACGCGCTGGGGCCTGGTGCTGCGCACCGCGGGCGAGAGCGCCGACGCCGCGCTTGCCATGGGCTACTCGGTCAACTGGATCCGGCTGCGCGCCACCATGACCGGCGGCTTCCTCGCCGGCGTCGGAGGCTCGTTTCTCTCGCTGTTCTATCCGGGAAGCTGGAACGAGGGACTGTCCAGCGGTCAGGGCTTCACGGCGGTGGCGCTGGTGATCTTCGCGCGCTGGAATCCGATGGCCTGCTTCGGCGCATCGCTGTTGTTCGGCGCCGCGGCCGCGTTGGGACCCGCGCTGCAATCGGTCGGCATCACGCAGGGCTATTACTTGTTCAACGCCACGCCCTATGCGCTGACGCTGGTCATCATGATCATCACCTGCTCGCCGAAGCGCCGGCTGATCGGCGCGCCGGCCGAATTGAGCATCACCAAATAGGCGCATACGGAGCACCGCCATGGCCGAACGTTATGTCGCGTCCGATCCCTATCCGTGGCCCTACAACGGTGACCTGCGCCCGGAGAACACGGCGCTGATCGTGATCGACATGCAGACCGACTTCTGCGGCATCGGCGGCTATGTCGACAAGATGGGCTATGACCTTTCGCTCACCCGCGCGCCGATCGAGCCGATCAAGGCGCTGCTCGTGGCGATGCGCGCCAAGGGCTTCCACATCTTCCACACCCGCGAGGGGCATCGGCCCGATCTCGCGGACCTGCCGGACAACAAGCGCTGGCGCTCGCGCCGGATCGGCGCGGGCATCGGCGATCCCGGTCCCTGCGGCCGCGTGCTGGTGCGCGGCGAGCCCGGCTGGGACATCATCGCGGACCTCGCGCCGCTCCCCGGCGAGCCGATCATCGACAAGCCCGGCAAGGGCTCGTTCTGCGCCACCGACCTGGAACTGATGCTGCGGTTGCGCGGTATCCAAAACTTCGTGCTGACCGGCATCACCACTGACGTCTGTGTCCACACCACCATGCGCGAGGCCAACGACCGCGGCTTCGAATGCCTGCTGCTGGAGGACTGCTGCGGCGCGACCGACAAGGCCAACCACGACCACGCGCTGAAGATGATCAAGATGCAGGGCGGCGTGTTCGGCGCGGTGGCGTCGTCGAAGGCCTTCAGGGACGCCATCGCATGAACTCCGAGGCGCAGAGCGGAGCGCGCACCATCGGCGTCGAGACCGTCGCCATGACCAAGCGGTTCGGCGCATTCACGGCGCTCGATCACGTCGACATGAAGGTCGAGGCTGGCACGTTCCATGCGCTCCTTGGCGAGAACGGCGCCGGCAAGAGCACGCTGGTCAAATGCATCATGGGTTATTACCAGCCGACCGAAGGCGCCGTGCTGGTCGACGGCCGCGAGCAGGTAATCGGTAACCCCCAGGCCGCGCATACGCTGGGCCTCGGCATGGTGTACCAGCACTTCACGCTGGTGCCGGCCATGACGGTTGCCGAGAATCTGGTGCTGGCGCGCGACCATGTGCCGAGCGTGGTCGACTGGAAGAAAGAGAAGGCTGAAATCGGCGCGTTCTTCGAGCGCATGCCGTTCCGTCTGCCCCTCGACGCGCGGGTGTCGTCGATCTCGGCCGGCGAGCGGCAGAAGTGCGAGATCCTCAAGCAGCTCTATCTCAACCGCCGCTTTCTCATTCTCGACGAGCCGACATCGGTGCTCACGCCGGACGAAGCCGACGAGGTGCTGGGGCTCCTTCGCGGCATGGTGAAGGCCGGCGATCTGACGATCCTGATGATCACCCACAAGTTCCGCGAGGTCATGGCCTTCGCCGACGCGGTGACCGTGCTCCGCCGCGGCAAGCTCGCAGGCCATGGCAAGGTCGCGGACCTCACGCCGGACGCCATGGCCAGGATGATGATCGGCGATGCGGCCCTGACGGCGCGGCCGCCAAGGAGCCACGTGTCCGGCAAGCCGCGGCTCGAGATTGCCAAGCTCAGCGCGCTCGACGACGCCGGCGCAGTCGCGGTGCACGACCTGTCGCTCACCGTGAGCGGCGGCGAGATCGTCGGCATCGCCGGCGTCTCGGGCAACGGCCAGCGCCAATTGGTCGAGGTGCTGGCCGGGCAGCGCGAGGCGCAGGGCGGCGCCATTGCGCTGCACGGCGAGGCCTACCACGCGCTGCGTAGCGAAATGCGCGAGCACAAGCTGTCGTGCCTGCCCGAGGAGCCGCTGCGCAACGCCTGCGTCGCCCGCATGAGCGTCGCCGACAATCTGGCGTTTCGCGACTTCGATCGTGCGCCGTTTGCCCGAAGCAACTGGTGGCTCGATGGCGGTTCGTTCACGGCGAATGCGAAGAAGCAGATCGAAAGCTACAAGGTCAGGACGCGCACGCCGGACACCCCGATTGGCGATCTATCAGGCGGCAACGTGCAGCGCGCGGTGCTCGCGCGCGAGCTCGGCCGCGACGTCGACATCATGATCGCGGCGAACCCGTGCTTCGGCCTCGACTTCGCGGCCGTGGCGCAAATCCGCGCCGAGATCATGGCGGTGCGCAACCGCGGCGCCGCGGTGCTGCTCGTCAGCGAGGACCTCGACGAGCTGCTGGAACTCGCCGACCGCATTCTGGTGATGTTCCACGGCACGTTCGTCTACGAGACGGCGGCGCAGGACGCCGACCTCACCCGCATCGGCCGCCACATGGCGGGGCATTGATTCGGTTGGTGGGAGCAGGCGCTCCGCCCAGGCCTTACCGACCGCCCTGCTTCAACCCCGCAATCGCGAAATCGATCATCTGATCGATCGTCGGCTCGGGCTTGTCGGCGCATTGCGCAATCAATTGCGGATGGAAGAACCGGCACATGGACGTGCAGGTGCAGAGCGCCGCAAGGCCGACGTCCGACACCTTGAACTCACCGGAGGCGACGCCGTCCGCGATCACCGTCGCGATGGCAGCGGTGATGAAGTCGATGTGCGCCTTGCAGCCTTCCCAGTCTTCCTCCATGGCCACCGCGACCATGTCGTGCATCTTCAGGTCGGCGACATAGCGCTCGGTATTCATCCGGTGCACGGTGGTGATGAGCTCGCGAAGCTTGGTGGCGGCGTCCTGCTTGCCGGCCGCGATGGCCTGCGACTGGCGCTCGACCTGGCCCATCAGCCGGCGGGCGACGCCGGCATTGATCGACTTCTTGGAATCGAAGAAGCGGTAGACATTGGCCGGGCTCATGTTGAGCGACTTGGCAATATCGGCCACGGTGGTCTTTTGGTAGCCGATCTCGCGGAACAGCCGTTCGGCGGTCACGAGAATCCGCTCCCGGGTGTCGGTTTCGACCTGTTCTGCCACGTTCAACATCAGGCGTTTCCTTTCGCCCTTATCTTATCATTCGGCCGCAATCGCAAGCGGGGCCGGTGCGGGCTGTGACTTAAGTTCTGATCCTGCCGGGGCAATTTCGTCGCCGCCATGCTCGTCGAGGCGTTTGCGGTACCACAGGGCGCAGAGGCCCGGCAGGTACAGAAGCGTCAGGAAGGTCGCGACGAACAGCCCGCCCATGATGGTGATCGCCATCGGGCCCCAGAAGGCCGAGCGCGACAGCGGGATCATGGCGAGGATCGCGGCGAGCGCCGTCAGCACCACGGGCCGGGCGCGCCGGACCGTGGCTTCGACGATCGCCTCGCGGCGGGTGAGGCCGTGGGTCACGTCGGACTCGATCTGGTCCACCAGGATCACGGCGTTGCGCATGATCATGCCGGCCAGCGCGATGAGGCCAAGCAGCGCCACGAAGCCGAACGGCTTGTTGGCGACGTTGAGGCCCAGCGACGCGCCGATGATGCCGAGCGGCGCGGTGAGGAACACCAGGATCAGTCGCGAGATGTTCTGCAGCTGGATCATCAGGAGCGTCAGCATGACCATCAGCATCAGCGGGAACAGCACGAAGATCGAGGCATTGCCCTTTTCGGATTCCTCGATAGCGCCGCCGATCTCGATCCGGTAGGCCGGATCGAGGCTGTCGCGGATTTCTTTCAGCTTCGGCCAGATCGCGTTGGTGACGTCCGGCGGCTGCACGCCGTCGACGATGTCGGCGCGCACCGTGATCGCCATGTCGCGGTTGATACGCCAGAGAATAGGCTCCTCGTGGGAGTATTCGACCTTGGCGATCTGCGATAGCGGCACGGCAACGCCGTTCCGGGCGTAGAGCGACAGGTCGCCGATCCGGCCGAGATCGAGCCGCTCGCCCGGCACCGCACGCGCCACCACCTCGACCTTCTCGATGCCGTCGCGCACGGTGGTCACGGCGACGCCGGAGATCAGCATGCTGAGCGACTGCGAGATGTCCTGCGGGGTAAGGCCCAGCGCCCGCACGCGGTCCTGGTCGACCACGAGCTTGAGGAACGGGGCCTGCTCGTTCCAATCGAGATGCGGATCGATCACCTTGTCGTTTGCGCGCATCACCTCGCGCACCTGATAGGCGACGTCGCGCACCTTTTGCGTATCGGGGCCGATGACGCGGAACTGCACCGGGAAGCCGACCGGCGGGCCGAAGTTGAAGCGGTCGACGCGCACGCGCGCCTCCGACAGCACGCCGTCGGCGACCGCCTTCTCGAGTCGGGCCTTGATGCGCTCGCGGGCCTCGACGTCCTTCGACACGATGACGATCTCGGCGAAGGATTCGTTCGGCAGCTGCGGATTGAGGCCGAGCCAGAACCGCGGCGAGCCCTGGCCGACATAGGCCGTGTAGGTCGCGATGTCCTTGTCGTCCTTGAGCAGGCCTTCGGCGGTTTTCACCGACTTCAGCGTGGTGCCGAAGGCGGTGCCGGCCGGCAGGCGAAGCTGGAAGAACAACTCCGGCCGCTCGGAGAGCGGGAAGAACTGCTGCTGGACGTGGCCGAAGCCGACGATCGAGGCGGCGAACACGCCGACCGTTGCGAGCACCACCGTGATGCGGTGGTTGACGCACCATTCGATGACACGGCGCAGTGCGCGATACATGCGCGTCTCGTAGATCGCGTGGGGATCGTGGCCCGCGGCCGAAGGCTTGAAGTTCGGCAGGAGCTTCACGCCGATATAGGGCGTGAAGATCACGGCCACGAACCACGATGCGACCAGCGCGATCGCCACCACCCAGAAGATGCCGCCGGCATATTCGCCGACCGCGGAGTTGGCGAAGCCGATCGGCAGGAAGCCTGCCGCGGTGACCAGCGTGCCGGTCAGCATCGGGAAGGCGGTGGACTCCCAGGCGAACGAGGCGGCGCGGATGCGGTCCCAGCCCTGTTCCATTTTCACCACCATCATCTCGACCGCGATGATGGCGTCGTCGACCAGAAGGCCGAGCGCGATGATCAGCGCGCCGAGCGTGATGCGGTGCAGGTCGAGGCCCATCGCGTTCATGATGACGAACACGATGGCGAGAACGAGCGGCACCGACAGCGCCACCACGATACCGGTGCGCCAGCCCAGCGCGAGGAAGCTCACGAACAGCACGATCGCCAGCGCCTCGATGAAGGAATGCACGAACTCACCGACCGCGTGCTCGACCACCACCGGCTGATCGGCGATCTGCTCGAGCTCGAAGCCCTGCGGCACGGCCTTCATGAAGTCCTTCGTGGCGCTCGCGACCGCCGGACCGAGGTCGAGGATGTTGGCGCCCTTCGCCATCACGATGCCGATACCGAGCGCGGCCTTGCTCTGCTGCCGCACCTGGAAGTCTGGCGGATCGACGTAGCCGTGGCTGACGGTCGCGATATCGCCCAGCCGGAAGGTGCGGCCGTTGGCCTCGACCGGCGTCTCGGCGACCATCTTGGCGCCATCGAGCGCGCCGGTGACGCGCAGCGGCACGCGCTGGGCGCCGGTTTCCACGGTGCCGGCCGGCACCACAGAGTTCTGCTTGGCGAGCGACTGGAAGATCTGATCGGTGGTGATGCCAAGCGTCGCGAGCTTGGAGTTCGAGAACTCGACGAAGATCTTCTCGGCCTGGGTCCCGTAGAGATTGACCTTGGTGACGTTCTTCACCTTGAGCAGGCGCTGGCGCAGGCCTTCGGCGACCTTCTTCATCTGCGCATAGTCGGCGCCGTCGGCGGTCAGCATGTAGAGGATCGAATCGACGTCGCCGTATTCGTCGTTGACCGAAGGTCCCTGTACGCCGTCCGGCAGATCGTGCCGGATGTCGTCGATCTTCTTGCGGATCTGATAGAACAGCTGCGGCACGTCGCGCGCCGGCGTGTTGTCCTTGAACGCCACCTGCATCGCGGTGAAGCCGGGCTTCGTATAGGTCGTTACCTTGTCGAAGTAGGGCAGCTCCTGCATTTTCTTCTCGACCGGATCGGCGACCTGCGCCTGCATCTCGGTCGCGGTGGCGCCGGGCCACGTCGCGGTGACGACCACCACCTTGATGGTGAAGGACGGATCCTCGGCGCGGCCGAGTTTTTCGTAGGACATCAGCCCCGCACCGCCGAACAGCACGATCAGAAACAGGATCAGGGCAGGGTGCGCGACAGCCCAGGCCGAAAGATTGAAGCGGCGCATGCGATCCTCCTCGACGGGCGCGGGCCCTTGGAGTGCGTTCAGAACGACAGCGACGAGACGATCCGGACCTTCTGGGCCGGATCGAGCTTCTGCACACCGACCGAGACGACGTTGTCGCCTTCGTCGACGCCGCCGCTGATCAGGACTTCGTTGCTCCGATAGGCCTTCACGGTGACGGGCTTCAGCGTCAGCGCGCCGGTCTTGGCGTCGGCGACATAGAGCGAGGGGCCCTGGCCCTGATCGAACAGCGCCGACAGCGGCACGCGCGCGACCTTGCCGCTCGCCGGATCGGACAGTGTCAGCGTTGCGGTCATGCCGAGCTGCACGTTGTTGTCGGAGTCGGGCATCGAGAACTTGGCGAGATAGGTGCGCGTTGCAGCATCCGCCGACGGCGCAAGCTCGCGGAGCTTGGCGACATAGCGCTTGTCCGGCTCGGACCAGATCGTGACCCGCGCCTCGCCCGACTTGGCGCGCGACAGCAGCGTTTCGGGGATCGCGACCACGGTCTCCTTCTCGGCGAGCCGCGCGACGCGGATCGCGGCCTGGCCCGCCGCCACCACCTGACCGGGCTCGATCAGCGTCGCGGTGACGACGCCCGGCGCGTCGGCGAGCAGCGTCGCATAGGAGAGAGAATTCTTGCTGAGCTCGAGCGCGCGCTCGGCGCGGTTGAGCCGCGCCCGCGCTTCGTCGGCCGTGGCCTTGGCCTGCTCGACCTGCGCGTCGGTGGTCCAGCCCTTCTGTTTCAGCTCTTTGGCGCGGGTCTCGGCGGCGCCGGCCTGGGCCAGCACGCCGGTCGCGGCGCGAAGCTCGGCTTCGGCCTGCTCGACCTGGAGGCTCAGGTCGATCTCGTCGAGCGTGGCGAGCGGCTGTCCGGCTTCGACCAGGGCGCCGACCTCGATCAGGCGCTTCGACACCTTGCCGGTGACCCGGAAGCCGAGGTCGCTTTCGATGCGGGGGCGGATGGTGCCGACGAAACTGCGGTCGGCGACCTGACTTTCATAATGGACGGGCGTGGCCAGGACCGGCCGGGCCGGCGCCACCTGCTGGGCGGTGATCTCGTTGCAGCCGGCCAGAGCCAAGGCCAGCGTCAGCAGCAGCAAGGCAGCCGATAAGGGATTGGAATACTGAACGAAATTGGCTTTTCCGGACATCGCAGCACCTCTTGCGCTGCACAATAATGATTTTATAATTGACGAAAGTCAATATTCGTCACTTATCACGAATTTTTACAGGCGCTTTACAAAGGCCAGGCAAGCGACCTCGGAGCAGGTGGCGGCTCAGTCGCGCCTCGAGTTTGTCGGGAATTTTGTGCGGATCACTCTGCCGAGCCGCGGCAGGGCTTCAAACGGTTATGGCCTCGGTGCGGACCCTGGGGCCGCGCCGAAGCCAGTATCCGAGCGTCGCGCCTACTGGGTGAGGCGGGCTTGCCCCATCGCCTTCTTGAACAGCGCCGTCATGGCGTCCGAGATGCCCTGGGTCGGGCTCACCTCGAAATAGAGATCGGGCGACGCGCAGCTCTGCATGTTGTTGCCGATCTGGTTCTGCCATGGCGAGATCCAGGTGTTGTACCAGGCGTTGGTCGGCAGCGGCAGATAGGTCGTGTACAGCACGGCGACCTTGATGCCGCGCTTCTTCATCGCCGTGCAGGTCGCGATGTCCATCGGCTCCTGGCAGCGTGTCCCGCTGGTGAGCGGCTTTGCGCAGGACGACGGATTGTTCGCGTCCGCGACGCCGTCGGTGACGAAGAACACGATCTTCTGCGGCTCGGTCGATTTGACGCCGTCGCCGGGTGTGGTGATCAGCGCATCGAGCGCGGCAAGCGTGCCGTCCGAGTTGGTGCACTGGTCGCTGTTGTAGCCCTGGTACGGAATCGTCATCAGGTCGATGTTCCCGGCCGCGTCCTTGGCCGAGCTGAGACTCGAGGTCAACGATGCGATGGTCGCGAGCCCGAGACTCGTGCAGCTCGTGCCGAACGTATAGATCGCGGTGCGGAACTGGTTCGGCACCACCTGCGTGGTGGTCGCCGTATCCATGAGCTTCTGCGTGGCCTGCCGCACCACGTCGATCCGCATCTGCACGCCGAGCTTCTTGGCGAGGCCGTAGTAGTCGTTGGGCGTGGACGACATGTCGTGGCAGGCAAACGCGCATTGGTCGGAGGTGTTCGCCACCAGCGTGTTGATGTCCGTGATCGTGGCGCCGACGCCCATCGACGGCGTGTTGTCCAGCAGCAGGTAGAAATCCATGTACAGTGGCTTGGCGCCGGCGACCGACGACGTGCCGGCGATCTTGAGCTTCTTGATGCTCATCAGGCCCATGACCGCGGTCGGCGTGGTTGCCGTGTAGGACACGCTTGCGGTGCGGCCGGAGGTGGTGTCGTCGACGGCCGCTTTCACGGTATGGATGGTGACGCGCGGAATGCCCGTGGCCATGGAGTTGAACATGTCCAGGGCCGCCTGCTTGGCCTGGCCCACCGACAGCCCCATGGCCATCTTGTTCACGGCGGAAAGCGCAGCAGCATCCGCTACGGCGTCGAGCTTGGATTTCGCGCTGTTGGCAAAGCTGTAGTCGACCGCCGCGCCCACGGCGAGCGAGATCGGGATCAGCGACAACGCGAAGGTGACGGCCATCGAGCCGCGCTGATCGCTGCGGAAGCGCGACACGCGCTTGCGCCATCTCAACCAGTCAAAACTCGCGAGCCGCATGGGAGAGGTTTCCGAAAAGTCTCGGAAACATTTATTCGGACAGTGCTGGCGAAACCCTTAAACCGATCGCTGAATGGAGGTTTACGGCCAAAAAGCGCGGCATTGGAGCCGAGCCGAATGGATAACAGCCGGTATACGGTTGCGGTGATGTCCTATGCAGGCACGCTGCTTGCGCTGAACACCTTGGCCCCGACCAGCAGTGCAACCGGCGCCGCCCAGTCGTCTGCGAAGGCCGCGGCTGACAGCGGCCCGCCGAACACCGCGCCGGTGTCGAGATTGAGCCGGTAAGGACGCTGCTCCGGAAACTCGGTGCGAAGCGGCGTATGACCGTGAACCACGAAACGGCCTGGATCGAGCCCGTCGGAATAGCGCTTGCGCGTCCACAGCATGGTGAACCGGTCCTGACGATCGAACGGCGCGATGGGATCGATGCCGGCGTGAACGAAGAAGCGCAGGCCGTCGTCATGGCAGAGCGGAAGCTTGCGGATCCATTCGATGTCGTCGGCCGGCAGGTCCTTGATCGAGCTGACGCCGTAGCTCGCGAGTGTCGTGTCACCGCCGTTGTCGAGCCACCAGTTGACGTCGGCGGGCTTCTCGATGGCGGACAGCAGCATGTCCTCATGGTTGCCCATGAGGCACATCACCTCGCCAGGGCGTTGCTCCGTGAGCCGCCGCAGCCGGCGGATCACGGCGCGGCTCTCGGGGCCGCGATCGATATAATCGCCGAGCAGCACAATGCGGTGCGGCCGCGAGCCGGCATACTCGGCGCAACGGTGCAACAGGTTGTCGAGCTTGGTGAAGCAGCCGTGCACGTCGCCAATGGCGAAGGTCAGCGCCGAATTGTTCATGGTTATACCGTTAGCTTTCTTGACACGCGCATGACGGCGCCCGTCACAAGCATATGGCGTCCGTTTGTCAGTTTCGCAAAGGGCCGCCGTCAGGCCACAAGCTGCGGAAATATATGGCGTCCGGCGGCATCCAGCGGCAGGGGATCAACCCGCAGCACGGTCTTCAACGGAAGCTCGCCGTAAAGATGCGGAAACAGCGCGCCGCCGCGGGATGGCTCCCATTTCAGGCGCTCGCCGAGTGCGTCGCCGTCAACCGCAACCAGTACGAGGTCGCGCTGGCCGGCAAACCATTTGCTTGCGGTCTCGGCGGCCTGCTCGGCGGTCGAGAAATGGATGAAGCCGTCTTTGCGGTCAACCGCCGAGCCGCGATAGGCGCCAGCGTGCTCGGCTTCGTGCCATTCGGATCGAGTACAGATTTTGTAGATCACGGTCATCGCCGGATTACGTCAGGTCCGGCGTGACAGCGCAAGCGGCTGAAAAGTTGGCCCGCCGCGGGTTGCACGGCGGGCCTCGCGATCGGCGGACGGGGGGACAGCCGCCGGCCGCGGGTGACGGTTGGATCAGCCGGGCAGCAGCACGCTGTCGACCACGTGGATCACGCCGTTCGACTGGAACACGTTGCGGATCGTGATGGTGGAGCGCCCGCCTTTGGCGTCCCAGACCGTGAGTGTGTTGCCGTCCGCCGCGACGGTCAGCTCCTCGCCTTCGACGGTCTTCAGCTTGGTCCTGCCGCCGTCGCGCTTGGCGGCGTTCATCAGATCGTTGGCGCTCAAGCGGCCCGGGACCACATGATAGGTCAGGACGTTGGTCAGCATCTGCTTGTTCTCGGGCTTGAGCAGCGTCGGAACCGTGCCCTTCGGCAGCTTGTCGAAGGCCTTGTTGGTCGGCGCGAACACCGTGAATGGGCCCGGGCCCTGCAGGGTGTCGACCAGGCCCGCGGCCTTCACGGCGGCGACCAGCGTGGTGTGATCCTTGGAGTTCACCGCGTTCTGCACGATGTTCTTCGAAGGGTACATCGGCGCGCCGCCGACCTGCACGGTCTTCTCGGCGCGAGCATTCATGCCGTTCATCTCGGCAACGGACGGGGCGGCAAAGCCCAGCGCGAGCGCCGCCGCGGCGACGGTGGTCAAAGCAATCAAACGCGTGCGTGACATTTCAATCTCCTGTGACTCTGATCGCCCCTCCAGGCGGATGCACTGGGAGTACGGGGCGACGGCAGGAGACGGATGCAGCGCGAGCTTTCACGGCTGCGTGAGAGCGACGGGTTGTCGGATACCGCTGGTGATTGGCCCGTATCGTCGGGATCGCGCCAAACAAAAGGCCGGCTTGGGGCCGGCCTTTAAGAGCTAAGCTGCGCCGCGGACCTCGCCGCTGCCGGGCGGCGGCACCGGCACGCCTTCGGCGGTGTATTCATTGAGCTTGTTGCGCAGCGTGCGGATCGAGATGCCCAGGATATTCGCCGCGTGCGTGCGGTTGCCGAGGCAATGCTTGAGCGTCTCCAGGATCAGGTCGCGCTCGACGTCGGCGACGGTGCGGCCGACCAGCGTGCGCGTCACCTGCTCGGCAGCCAGCGCCGCATAGGCGGCGGGGCCCGAGCGCGCCTGGTCGAGCCTCGAGCCGTCCGGCGAGAGGATGCCGTCGACGCCGATTTCGGTTCCGGTCGAAAGCAGCACCGCGCGATGGATGGTGTTCTCCAGCTCGCGCACATTGCCCGGCCAGCGGTGAATCGACAGCGCCTTGCGCGCCTCTGCCGAGAACGGCCGCAGCGCCACGCCATTGGCCTCGGCGTATTTCTTGGCGAAGAAATTCGCGAGCTCGATGACGTCGGCGGGCCGTTCGCGGAGCGGCGGCAGCTTCAGATTGACGACGTTGAGGCGGAACAAGAGGTCCTCGCGGAACGTGCCGGCGCGCGCGGCTTCGGCGAGATTGCGGTTCGAGGTCGCGATGATGCGGATGTCGACCGGCACCGGGCGGGTGCCGCCGACGCGGTCGATGACGCGCTCCTGGATGGCGCGCAGCAGCTTGGCCTGCAGCCGCACCTCCATCTCGGAGATTTCGTCGAGCAGCAGCGTGCCGCCGGTCGCCTCCTCGAACTTGCCGATGCGGCGCGCGATGGCGCCGGTGAAGGCGCCTTTCTCGTGGCCGAACAGCTCGGACTCCAGCAGGTTCTCCGGGATCGCGGCGCAATTGACGCAGATGAACGGCTTCTTCGAACGGTTGGAGCGGGTGTGGACGTAGCGCGCCAGCACCTCCTTGCCGGTGCCGGATTCGCCGGTGATCAGCACCGAAGCATCGGAGGTCGCGATCTGCGTGGCGAGCTTGATCACCTGGGCGGTGGCGTCGTCGCGATAGATCAGGTCGCGCGAATCGTCGGCGACCGCAGCGAGAACGGCCGCGATCAGTTCCGGATCGGGCGGCAGCGGGATGTATTCCTTGGCGCCAGCGTGGATCGCGTCGACTGCGGCGCGGGCGTTGTTCTCCACGCCGCAGGCGACGATCGGGATGTGAATGTGCTCGAGCTCAAGCCGTGAGACGAGATCGCCGATGTCGAGTGCGACGTCGACCATCAGAAGATCGGCGCCCTTGCCGCGCAGCACCGCCAGCGCCTGGTCGTTGGTCTCGACATGAGTGACGGCGGCGCCGCGATCCATCGCCATCTTGGTCGCGGAGGTGAGCTGGCCTTTGAGCGTTCCGACGATCAACAGTCGCATGGGTTCGCCCTTTCCTTATGGTTTCTATGCATGATCGTCGTTCCCGCCCCTAAAGGACCACGCGTCAGTTTCTTTCGGCCTTGATGACTTCCGTCATCGTCACGCCGAGTTTTTCTTCCACCAGCACCACCTCGCCGCGGGCGACCAGGCGGTTGTTGACATAGATGTCGATCGCTTCGCCCACCTTGCGGTCGAGTTCCAGCACCATGCCGGGGCCGAGCTTGAGCAGCTCGCCGACATCCATGCGGGCGCGACCGAGAATCGCCGAGACCTGCACCGGCACGTCGAACACGGCTTCGAGGTCGGCCGCGCTGCGCGTGGTGTTCTCGCCGTCCTGGGCGACCATCGTCGGGTCGGCGGCATCGACCGGCGGCGCGGTGGTGCTGTCGAGATCGGGAAGCGGGACCTTGTCGTTCATGCGATTTCTCCAAGCTCAGGCATCAGGGGAGTGGGCCGGGCGCCAAGATAGCGGCCGATGGCTGTGGCGACGGCGGTGTCGATCTTGTTGAGGTCGCGAACGACCCCACCGTCGGCCCATTCGATCTTGCAGTCGCCGAGCGCCATCTCGGGCTCGGCGATCACCACGAGGCGGCCTTCGAAGCCGCGGGTGCGGGCGATCTCGGTGAGCTGCTGGGTGGCGGTCTCGTGCAGCGCGTCGTTGACGCGCACCACCACATGTGGCGCCGAGGTGAGCTGCCGGAAGCATTCGGTGACCAGCGCCTCGACCTCGCCGAACGGCTGGCGCAACATCAATTCCGGAACGAGCTTGCGGGCGACCACCAGCGCGAGCTCGATCGATTCCTGCTCGATGCGCTGCTCGGCGGCGACGACGCCGCGGGCAAAGTGCTCCAGCATGTCGCCGACCCGCTCGAAGGCGGCCGCGGTGCGCTGCGCGGCAGCGGCCGCTTCGTCCTGCTGGCCGGCCGCATAGCCGTTCTGGAAGCCTCTGTTCTCGGCCTCGCTCAGCATCAGCGCATGCTCGGCCGCAGCTACCGCCTTCTCGGCCTTGGCAGCCGGGGCGAAGTCTTGGTCGAACAGGAATTTGGCCTTTGCGGTCACGCGTTCGTCCTCAGTAGATCAGCTCTTCGTCGCGGGTCTTGGAGATGATGATCTCGCCCTTGGCGGCGAGGTCCTTGGCCATATTGACCAGCATGACCTGCGCCTCGTCGACGTCGCGCAGCCGTACCGGACCCATCGCCTGCATGTCGTCGACCAGCATCTTCGCGGCGCGGCTCGACATGTTGCTGAGGAAGAACTGCCGCACGCCTTCGGTGGCGCCCTTGAGTGCGATCGCGAGCTTGTCCTTGTCGACGTTGCGGAGCAGCGTCTGCGCGGAGCCCGCGTCGAGCCGCACCAGGTCGTCGAAGGTGAACATCAGTGTTTTGATGCGCTCGGCGGCTTCGCGGTTGGCCTCTTCCAGGGAGGTCATGAAGCGCGTTTCGGTCTGGCGGTCGAAATTGTTGAAGATCTCCGCCATCACCTCGTGGGCGTCTCTGCGGCGGGTCTGCGACAGGCTCGACATGAACTCGGTGCGTAGCGTCTGCTCGACGCGCTCTAGCACTTCCTTCTGAACTGCTTCCATCTTCAGCATGCGGTTGACCACGTCGAGCGAGAGGTCCTCCGGCAGGATGGCGAGCACGCGGGCGGCGTGCTCGGGCTGCAGCTTCGACAGCACCACCGCGACGGTCTGCGGGTATTCGTTCTTGAGATAGTTCGCCAGCACCTCTTCCTGGACGTTGGCGAGCTTCTCCCACATGTTGCGGCCGGCAGGGCCGCGGATCTCATCCATGATGCCGTGGACGCGCTCCGGCGGCAGGTACTGCTGGAGCAGCCGCTCGGTGGCGTCGTAGTTGCCGAGGATCGCGCCGGAGGCCGACAGCCGGCCGACGAATTCCAGCAGCAGGTTCTCGACCAGGCTTGCTTCGACGGTGCCGAGCGTCGACATCACGATCGAGAGCTGACGGAGCTCGTCGTCGTCCAGCATCGCCCAGATCTTGGCGCCGTGCTGCTCGCCGAGCGTGAGCATCAGCACTGCGGCGCGTTCGGGACCGGTGAGCTGCTTCCCTCCCTTGGGCGCGTCCGCCTGCCGGCCGGCGAGCGTGGCGACCAGGGCTTCGACATCGGTAGAGGCTTTTTTAGCTGGTGCGGCGGCCATGATGCGTCGACATTTTCAATGGATGTTTGATCAGGCGGCGTTTTCGTGCAGCCACGCGCGGACGATGGCTGCGGTCTCGTTCGGGTTCTTGTCGGCCAGATCGCCGACCTTCTGCACGGACTGGGCGTGCACCTGGCCTTGGACTTGGGCGATGTCGATCATAGTGGCGGTGCGGCTCGGCGGCGGAGGCGGCAGCGGCACCTGCTCGGCGGGCGCGGCTGCGGCGAGGGCCGCACCCGGCAGGCCGAGAGCCGCGAGGTTCGGATAGCCGGCGATGGCCGGGGTCTGCGGCGCGGGCTGCGTCATGATGCGGCGGAGCATCGGGCGCACCACGAGCAGCATCGCCAGCAGGCCGAGCAGCGCCATCACGCCGAGCTCGATGCCCCGCATGATGTCGTCCTTGGTGAACTGGAACATGCCCATGAAGCCCGTGGGCTCGGCGGTAGGCACCGACGGCGTTTCGGCAAGGCGGAGGTTGGCGACCTCGACCTGGTCGCCGCGCTTGGCGTCGAAGTTGACGGTGCTGCGAACCAGTGCGGCGATCCGGTCGATCTCCTCCTGGGTGCGCGGCTGATAGACCATCTCGCCCTTGTCGTTCTTGGTGTAGGTGCCGTCGACCACGACCGCGACCGAGAGACGGTTGATTCGACCGCCTTCGATCACTTCGGTCTTGGTGGTGCGGGAGATCTCGTAGTTGACGACCTCCTCGGTCTTGCGGTTCTGGTCGCGCTGTTGCGGCTGGCCCTCCTGGCCGCGCTGCGCGCCGCCCGGCAGATCGTTGCCGACCGAGACCGCGGCTGCGGCCGAATCGTTGGCGCCGGTCAGCTCTTCGCGGGTCTGGCTCGAGCGCACCACGCGGCTTTCCGGATCGAAGCGATCGGTGGTCTGGGTGACACGGTTGAAGTCGAAATCGACGTTGACGCGGACCTGGGCGCGGCCGGGGCCGACGACCGAGGTGACGATCGCTTCGACGTTCTGCCGCATGCGGTTTTCGGCCGAAGCCTTGCGCTCATCGGCGGTGGAGCCGCCGGCGATGTCGTCGCCGTTGCCGTCGGCGAGCAGCCGCCCGGCCTCGTCGATGACCGAAACACGCTGCGGCTTGAGCCCATTCACGGCGCTCGCGACCAGGTGCCGGATCGCCCGCACCTGCTGCTGCTCGAGCGCGCCGCGCACCTTCAACACGATCGAGGCCGACGGCTCGGCCTTGTCGCGCGAGAACAGCGGCCGCTCGGGCAGCACCAGATGCACACGCGCCTGCTGCACCCGGTCGATCGCGCGGATGGTGCGAGCGAGCTCGCCTTCCAGCGCCCGCAGGTGATTGATGTTCTGCACGAAGCTCGTGGCGCCGAGTGCATCAGACTTGTCGAAGATCTCGTAGCCGACGCCGCCGCCCTTCGGCAGGCCGGATTCGGCGAGCTTCATGCGCAGCCGCGGCACCTGCTCCTTGGGGACCAGCACGATCCCGCCGTCGCTCTTGATGTCGTAGGGGATGCCTTGGCGTTCCAGGTCTTTGATGATCGCCGAGGAGTCTTCCACCGAGAGGTCGGTGAACAGGGGCACCATTTGCGGTGCTGCGGCGCGCATGATCAGGAAAGCGAAAAATCCCATCAGCGCGAGGCCGACCCCGCCCATCGCGATGATGCGAGTGGGACCAAGGGTTCGAAAGAATGAGATGAAGGCTTGCACGGGCTTCCTCGGAATCGGCAGAAAGTGCCGACCGGCAAGAATTGCCCAGTCTATGGTTACCAGCCGGTTAATAGACCCGTTAACGGGAGCTTCATGTGCAAGAAATGTGGCCGCACGGTTGCGCGGACGCAAAAGCGTCCGCGCAGATTGCGGCTATTGGATCAGCGCCGCGATCCGGTTGTCCTTCGGATCGATGATCAGGACCTTGTCGTCCTTGACCAGGATGGAATGCGACTTGACCTGCGGCACCTTGGAGGACACTTCGACCGGCATGGGCTTGAGGGGGATTCCCGCCGGCACGACTTCGCCAACCGTCATCGGAACCTTGGCGACCTGACTCTGCTCCTGCGGCGGCTCGATCTTCATGTCCTTGACGACGATTTCCTTGATGATGTGCCGCTGTTCCATCGTCAGATTGACGGTTTCGGCGGTTTGCTGCGAGGGAGCCGCGCCCGAGGTGCTCGGAATCTGCGCATCGACCGGCAGGCACAGCGTCAGCGTGACTGCGGCCGCTGCCACGAAGAGACGCGCCTTGATTCGCTGATGTCCACCCATGGTGGCCTCCGCGGGAATGAGCTGTTGGTTAAGAACGCGTTGTGCAGCGCCCGGTTCCGCCGGGCGCGGCGTCCTTGTTGCACTTTGCTGCGATTTGGCGGCGAAAATGCGGAAGGCGAGGGCTGCCCGCGAACACGCTTCAGCCGCGATCGCGGGCAGCTTTTCGGTAGGACGGATCAGTAACAGCGCTCGAAGCCGCGGCTATCGATCATGCAGGAACCACCGTAGCCGGTGGTGGTGGAGTAGTCGTCGGTGCGGACCGTGCGATAGCCCGGGCGCGGCGCCGCATAGGCCGGCCGATCAATGATGACCTCACGCGGTGGCGCGACAACCTCGCGCCGCGGCACCACGACCACACGCTCGCGCGGCGGGGTGACCACCACATAGGGTCGTTCCTGCACATAGGTGCGGTCTTGCACGACGTAGTCCGGATCGTCGGCATAGACATAGCCTGGGGCTGGCGCCACGACGGTATCCATGTCGGCGACATATACGGTTTCGGCACGCGCGGCGGCCGTGGCCGCGAGCGCGAGTGCCGCAGCGGCGGCACCGGTCAGCAATGCGGTCCTCATCATCGGGTCTCCTATGCATTAGTGCGGTTACGCGCGTCGTCGACGCGCTAAGCCCCATAGCGAGACGGCAACGGCGCGCCGCAGCACGGCGTTCCCGCCGCATATTGGGTTTTGCTCGGGCCGGAGGATGATGGTGGAACCTGAAATGCAAAGCGCCGGCCCTGGGGCCGGCGCTTTACGAAAACTCGGTCAGATTTTCGGCTACTGCCGGTATTGCTGGATGCGCGTGGTGCGCAGCCCGGCGAGGCCGTGCTGGTCGATCGAGTACTGCCAGGACAGGAACTCCTCGACCGTCAGGGTGTAGCGGGCGCAGGCCTCTTCCAGCGAGAGCAGGCCGCCGCGGACGGCAGCGACCACCTCCGCCTTGCGGCGAATCACCCAACGCTTCGTACCCGGTGCCGGCAGGTCCGCGATCGTCAGCGGACTTCCGTCGGGCCCGATCACGTATTTCACCCTCGGGCGGTGGGGCTCGGTCATCGATACACACTCACGACTACTGACTATGACCGTCACATTACGCGCCGCGGCTTAAAATTTGGCTAAGCGCGTCAGACAATTGGGTAAAAATTGCCCGTAGTTTTTCAACGGCTTGGGCAGAGTGCAAGCCCGCCAAAAGCGGCATTTTGCCTGGATTCGCGGGGGAAGCGGTAACGCTTCGGCTTCAAAAATAAACGAAGCGTTACCGAAAGACGTCCGGTCCGGTCAGCTGCGAACCACGCGTTTGAGCTTGTCGAGCGTGTAATCCTGGCCGGCGATCGAGAGCGTCGGCGGATTCTTCGTCAGGTCGGCGGAGTCGACCACAGCCTGGATCTCGGTCGGGACCGCAACCGTATTTCCGCTGCTGTCCTTCGCGGTGATCGCGATCTTGTAGTTGCCGTCGGCGAGCTGTGTGCCGCTCGAGTCCTTGCCGTCCCATACGAACGGCTGGTTCTGGCCGGCGTCGAGCGTCTGGGTGGTCGAATAGACCGTCATGCCCTTCGAATCGATGATGTTGATCGTCGCGGTGGAAGGCTTCGACACCGACATGTACCAGGTGGCGCTGCCGTCCGTCAGCGGCGCGGTGTCGCCGTCGACCGCAACGGTCTGCCCGACGAAGTTCAGCGCCTGCGTGTTCTGCGCGGTCTGCTGCAGCGACACCAGCGTCCCGAGCTGGGAGTTGGATTTGAGCTGCTGCTCGACCTGGGCGAACTGCACGAGCTGGGCGGTGAACTGGTTGGTGTCGAGCGGATCGAGCGGGTTCTGATTCTGCAGCTGCGTCGTGAGCAGCTGCAGGAAGGTCTGGAAATTGCCGGCGATCGTGCCGTCGTCGGTCCCGGTCGAGTTGGACGACGAGCTGTTGTTGGTGGTCTGCGAATTGATGGGTGGGATTGCGGTCATGGGTGCGTTGCCTTGCGAGCTCTAGACTCTGATATCGAGACCGCCGCTCATGCCGAGCAGGCGGCCGTATCCTTGACGCTGTACCGGCAGTGGGGCGGCGTCCTCGTCGGGCACCGCGATGGTCTTGCCGTTGGATGAACCTTGGTCGTCGCTCTGAGCCGACTGCTGGCGCAGTGAGAACTCGAGGCCGTTGTCGGAGGTCTTGAGACCAGCCTGCTGCAACGCGCGTTCCAGTTGCTGGGAGTCGCGCTTGAGCAGGTCGAGCGTCTCGCTCCGCTCCACGACCAGACGCGTGGTGGTGTTGCCGTTGCTGTCGATGTCGACCTTGACGTCGACGCGTCCGAGCTCCGGCGGATCGAGGCGGATCTCGAACTGCCGCTTGCCGGCGACGGCGCGGGTCGCGATCTCCACCGGGAGCGCGTTCACCGTGACGGGTGCCGAGGTGTCGGTGCTGGCCTGAAGCTGCGCCTGGAGATGGGTCGAGCTCAGCGCCTGCGGCTGCGTGTGGGTGTTGGTGCCAGACGTGGCGACAGCCGCCGCGGAAGCGGCCGCGTCCGCTGAGGCGGCCGTTGCTGCCGCCTGGGCATTTTGAGCCTGCACCGCGCCGGTCTTGGCCGCATCCGCAGCCTGCGTCGCGCGATGGCCACGGGTTTCGGGCTCGGCGGTGTCGGCGGCAGGCTTCGCCACGCCGTGATGGCTCGGATCGGCTGGCTTGTTGCCGTCCTGCTGTCCGGCGTCGTCCGAATTCGATTGCGGTTGCGCCGCCGCGGTCTTTGCATCGGCGATCGCGTCGGCCTTGGCCTGGGTCAGCGCCTTGGCGTCGCCCTTCGCATCCGCCTTGGCGTCTTTCTTGACGGTGCCGTCGCCCTTGACGTCGTCGGAGCCCTTGCCTTTGGCATCGTCACCCGCCTCGGCCGCATCGGATGCGCCGGCGTTGGCCGCGGCGGCGGTCTGCTCGGCGGCCTGCAGGGCTGCGAGCGCATCGATCTGCGGCGTCTTGCCGGCGTCCGCGCCGGCTTCGGGCGCAGTTGCGTCGGTCACGACCGGCTGTGCCACCGCAACAGCGTTGGGATCGGCGGCGGGCTGCTGCTGCGCCGGATCGGCCAGCATCGCCTGAAGCGCAGCCGCGGGATCGCTATCGGTCTTGGCGTTGGCATCGGCATCAGCCGCCGCCGTATCCTTGTCGGTCTTGGCATCGCCGTCGCTGGCATTGGCGTCCTTCGCGGCGGTCGCGTCGGCGCTCTTGGCATCCTTGGCGTCCGCGGCATCGGAGGTGTCGCTGGCGTTCTTGGTGTCTTTTGCGCTGTCGCGATCCGGCGCGGCGTCCGACTTGCGGTTTTTGTCCGCCGGACGGCTGTCGTCGCTCTTGTTCGGCCTGTCAGCCCGGGAGGGCTGGGGCGCGGGCGCGGGGTCGGCAGCCGGCGCGGCGCTGTCGAGCATGTCGGCAAACGGCGAGCTCTGGCTCTGGTCGTTACCGTCGGTGCGGTTCCGAGCCTGGGAATGATGGAAACGCGACTGCTGGGCAGCGTTGATCTCAGACGCGACGCTCGGCACGTGGCACCTCGCTTGATTTTTTTGACGCAGGTTGGGACTGCCGAAGCTGCTGCAACCGCCGGGCCACGACGGCTTTGGGGAATTCACGCGTCTTTTCAATATGTTAATAATATTGCCCAGATCGAGGCATCGGCACGGATTGCGCTGCTCCGGCAAGAATTGCCGCGTTGGACCTCCGGAATAGCCCGCATTGCTTGGCCACAGTCGGTCCCTATAGTAAGGGCCTGTCTCCGATAGCCTCGAAAATGCAAGGAGCGCGGCGGACGCCGCTGCCGGAATGCGCAACAGTCTCGACCTCGATGGACGCCCGCAGGACACCCGCGTCGTCGTCGCCATGTCCGGCGGCGTCGATTCGTCGGTGACAGCGGCGCTGCTCAAGGCCGACGGCTATGACGTGGTCGGCGTGACGCTGCAGCTCTACGACCACGGCGCCGCGACCCACCGCAAGGGCGCCTGCTGCGCCGGCCAGGACATCCATGACGCCCGCGCGGTCGCCGACCGGATCGGCATCCCGCATTACGTCCTCGACTACGAGAGCCGCTTCAAGGAGGCGGTGATCGACCGCTTCGCCGAGAGCTACGTCTCGGGCGAGACGCCGGTGCCCTGCGTCGACTGCAACATGGCGATCAAGTTCAAGGACCTGCTCGACACCGCGCGCGAGCTTGGCGCCCAAGTGCTGGCGACCGGCCATTACGTCGCCTCGCGGGCCGTTGCGGGCGGCCGCGCGCTCTACCGCGCCAGGGAAGAGGAGCGCGACCAGAGCTACTTCCTGTTCGGCACCACGCACCAGCAGCTCGACATCCTGCGCTTTCCGCTCGGCGACCTGACCAAGGCCGAGACGCGCGAGCATGCCCGGCGCTTCGGCCTTGCGGTCGCCGACAAGCACGACAGCCAGGATATCTGCTTCGTGCCGACCGGCCGCTACACCGACGTCATCGAGCGGCTGAAGCCCGGCGCAGTGGCTGCGGGCGACATCGTCGATCTCGACGGCAAGGTGCTGGGCCGCCACGACGGCATCATCCATTTCACGGTCGGCCAGCGGAAGGGCCTCAAGATCGCAGGCCCGGCGCCGCTTTACGTCGTGGCGCTCGACGCCGCGGCACATCGCGTCATCGTCGGTCCGCGCGAGGCGCTGACCATGCGGCGCATCGCGCTGCGCGACGTCAACTGGATCGGCGAGGGCGCGCTCGACGGCGTGCTGGGCGACGGTCGCCTCGAGGTTTTCGTCAAGGTGCGCTCGACCCGGCCGCCGCAGGCGGCGTGGCTCACGCGCGGCGCGAATGGCTTCGAGGTCGAGCTCGTTGACGGCGAGGACGGCGTGTCGCCCGGTCAGGCCTGCGTGTTCTACGACGGCCCGCAGGGCCAGGCGCGGGTGCTTGGCGGCGGCTTCATCAAGGCGGCTGCGGCAACCGCAAGAGCGGCGTAACCAAGAAGAAGAGCAGGGGGCGGCGATGGGGGTGGCGCTCGACCGCGAGCAGATCGAAAAGGCGTATGCGCGCTGGGCGCCGGTCTACGACCTGGTGTTCGGGACGGTCTTTGAGCGCGGCCGGATGGCTGCGATCGAGGCCGCCGAGAAGCATTGCGGTCCAGCCGGCGGGCGCATTCTCGAGGTCGGCGTCGGGACCGGCATTTCGCTGCCCGACTATTCGCGCGTGAACCGTATCGTCGGCCTCGACATCTCGGCGCCGATGCTGAAACGGGCGCGAGAGCGCGTTCTCGAGCACAAGCTCAGCAATGTCGAGGCGCTCGCCGTGATGGACGCCAAGCACCTCGCGGTGCCCGATGCGTCGTTCGACGTGGTGGTGGCGCAATATGTGATCACCGCGGTGCCGGATCCCGAAGCGACGCTCGACGATTTCGCCCGCGTGCTGAAGCCCGGCGGCGAGATCATCCTGGTCAATCATCTCGGCGCCGAGAACGGCTTCCGCCGCGTGTTCGAGCAGGGGTTCTCGCCGCTCGCGCGACGGCTCGGCTGGAGCCCGGAGTTTCCCTGGGCGCGGTTGCAGAACTGGGCGGATCGCGCGGGCTTTGCGGTGATCGAGCGGCGGCCGATGCCGCCGATGGGGCATTTCTCGCTGATCCGCTTCGGCAAGCGTTAAGCCCCTGCGCGATTGACGCACACCGGAACCGGTCCGGCGGGGCGGCGGTTACCCTCCCAGATGCAATCATTTGGAGGGGCTCGCCATGAAACGTGCCACGACTCCCGCTGTGCGAACCGCCGCTGCGGCCGGCTTGCTGCTGGCCGCGTCCGCCATCGCATCGACGCAAAGCTACGCCGCACCGCCGCCTGATCCGAAATCCTGCGAGCCGGGGGTGATGTCGCAGGCCGATCCTTCGACACGAGCGCCCGGCACCAAAGACCCCGGCAAGAACGAGCCGAGCACGACGGGAAGCGCGCGGAACGAGAACCTGAGCGACCGGCTCGCCCGCAGCGACGGCGTGCTCTGCCCGCCTCACGTCGACCCCGAAATGACCACGCCGCCACCCGGCGGCGGCAAGACCCCCGTCATTCCGCCGCCCGGCAGCCCCGGCGGCGACCCGAACGTGCAGCCAAAGTAAGGATTGGAACGGAAGTCCAGCCAAGCGCTTGACAGATTTTACCCGCCCTTCCTATATCGCGGCCGTTCCAGCACCCCGGTGCCGGGGCGGCGTGGTAGCTCTGCACTATGGCGGGGTAGCTCAGCTGGTTAGAGCGGCGGAATCATAATCCGTAGGTCGGAGGTTCAAGTCCTCTCCCCGCTACCACTCGCCCCCCATTACTAGGGTCGGTTTCGGCCCGGCCCTGCGCACCATGGCCTGCGCCCCCACTGGATCAAAATTTAACCTGCGGTCTAGTCCAGAAACTGGACGGCGCAGCGAAGACCCGCCGGTACTTTCTTGTCTTCATTCGGGAGCTTGAGTGTCACCTGGAACATGCCGCTGGCCGAATCGATCTGCGGATCCTTGGTGATGACCTCGGCCTCATAGGAGCCGCCGATCGGCTCCTGCGGCTTCACCTGCGCGCGCATCCCGATCGCGATCAACGGATAGGCGTCGACCGGGAGGTACACCTCCACCAAGAGCGGCCTGATCTCGGCGATCACCGCAACGGGATTGTTGAAATCCGCAAACTCGCCAGCGTGCAAGTCGACGCGGGTCACCACGCCATCGACCGGGCTGCGGATGGTACGGCGTTCGATAATGGCCTGCAGCCGCGCGGCCTCGGCGATCGAAAGGTCCTTGTCGAGTTGCGCTTGCTCGAGCGCCGCCTTGGCGACGGCGACGTCGCGGATAATGTCTTCGAGTGAGGCGCGCGTCGCGTAGTCGCGGGACTGCAGATCCTGCGTGCGCTTGAGTTTCTTTTCGGCGTTGTCTTTGTCGGCCTCCCGGGCGCGGATGATGGAATCGCTCTCGGCTTTCAATTTCGCCGCGTTGTACATGGTCTGCTCGACTTCCGATTCGAGGCGGGCGATGACCTGGCCGGCCTTGACGCTGTCGCCCCGCCGAACCTCGACCTTGGCGAGCGTGCCCTGCGTGGCGCTGACGAGCTTGTTGACGCTGTTGGCGTCGATCAGGCAGGAGGCGCGGCTCGCGAACTTGTCGGCGGGATGCGCGAGCGTCGAATGTGCCGTGGCGCAAAGGAACGCAGCGGCCAGAAGAATCCGTATCGAATATGGCGTGCTCAATCGAGCCCTCCTGCAAACGCCAGCATCTTGTGCAGCCGCGTGTCGTTGCGGACAAGCTCGAGGCGGGCCCGCGTCTGCGCGCGCTCGGCGCGGCGCTGCGCCTGCACGAACGCCAGCGCCACGGCTCGCTGTCCGAACCATTTGTTGCGAAAGAGCGGGCGAAGCCACGGGCTCGACAGCGCCAGCAACTCGTCCTCGTACGACAGGAATTCGACGACGGCGCCCGGATCGCCCTGGCGGCCGCAGCGGCCCATCAGCTGACGGTCGACGCGGCGGAAGTCGTGGCGCTCGCAGATCATCACCATCAGCCCGCCGGTCTCGTCGACGCCCTCGGCAAGCTTGATGTCGGTGCCGCGGCCCGCCATGTTGGTCGCGATCGTCACTGTGCCGCGATGGCCGGCGCGGGCGACGATCTCGGCCTCCTGCTTGTCGTGCGCGGCACTCAGCACCGTGTGCTCGATGCCGAGGCGGTGCAGCGCCTCGCTGCCGCGCTCGGCTTCGGCCACGGTGCGCACCCCGACCAGCACCGGCTGGCCGCGGCGGCTGGTCGCCGCGATGCGCTGCGCCGCCTCGCGCCACAGCGCGTCGCGGTCGCCAAACAGCGTCCGGCCGAGGAAGCGCCGCTGCAGCGGCTTCCTTCGTGGCACGCGGATCAACGGCAGGTCGTAGACCTTGTGCAGTTCGACCGCGACCTCGCGCACCGTGCCGCTCATGCCGGCCAGCGTGCGATAGCCGCGGAAGAAGCGCTGGAAGCTGATGCTGGCGAGCGACTTGCGCAGGCCGGAGGGCTCGCAGCCTTCCTTGAGCTCGACGATGACGTGCAGGTCGTGGCCCCAATAGCGGTCCGGCATGGTGCGGCCGGTGTTCTGGTCGATGATGACCACCTTGCCGTCGCGCACCAGATAATGCGTGTCGCGAACGAGCACGCGATGGGCGGTCACCGCGGCGCGCACGATCTCATGGCGGCGGATGCGCTGGCGCCAAAGGCCCGTGAGCCCCGCGGCCAGCGCGTCGATCCTGGCTTCGCCGGCCTTGGTGATTTCCACCGAGATGCCGTGGCCGAGGACGAAATCGGTGCGCTCGTCGAGCGCCGAGGCGATCTCGACTGCCTTGTGCACTGTGTCATTGTCGATTGAGGAATCCGATTGCGCCGAGATGAGCAGCGGCGTGCCGGCATCGTCGATCAGCACGCTGTCGATCTCGTCGACGATGGCGACATCGAGGCCGCGCAGCATCGGCTCGGCCTTGCCGTTCTGGCTGGCCAGCGCCTTGCGGATCTTCAGATGGATGTTGCGGTCGCCGATGGATTCTTCGGCCAGCAGGCGGTCGCGCAGATAATCGAAGGCCACCTCCTTGTTGCTGACGAAGGTGACGTTGCAGCCGTAAGCTGCGCGGCGGTCGGCCGGGGACATATCGTGGATCACGATGCCAACCGTGACGCCGAGCTCCTCCAGCGCCGGACGCAGCAGCGTGCCATCACGCTGCGCGAGGTAGTCGTTGGGCGTCACGACGTGAACCAGCCGGCCGCCGAGCGCATGGATGGCGCTCGGCACGATCGAGGTCAGCGTCTTGCCTTCGCCGGTGTCCATTTCCACGACGGCGCCGGTCAGCAGCGCGTAGCCAGCCATGAGCTGCTGCGCATAGGGCGCCATGCCGATGTGCCGGCGGCTGATCTCGCGGGTGAGCGCCATGGCTTCGACCGCAATGTCGTCGCGTAATCCGCCACGGCGCAGCGCGATGCGGAGCTTGCCGGCGCGCTCGCGCAGCGCCTCGTCGCTCGCGCCGATCATCTCGCCTTCCAGCGCGATCGCCTGCTGCGCCATGGCCCAGGCATGCCGGCTGCGCAGCGGCGCCGCCAGCACCGAGGCATAGGCCTGAAGCTGCACCAGCGGATTGTCGATGGCCGGTGCCTTGACCACGGGCTTGTGGTGCGACCGGGCCGCGACCGGCGCCGTGCTTTGCGCTTTGCTGGCGAGCGTGTCAGACATTGAAGCGCTTCAAGAACACTTGGCGAAGGCCGCGATAGAGCCGCTGCGCGATCGGCGAGCCGCCATGATCAAAGCGCAGCCAGACTCGCTCGCCCCAGCGATCGGACAGCGCACCCTCCGGCAGCACCACGTCGAGCTCGAAGAAGGGCATCAGGCTGACGTCGCCGGATTTGGCGGTGGGATCGAGCGGGAAGGGGCCGTTGTTCTGCTGCGCCAGCGCCGGGCTCGCCAGTTGCCGCGTCGCCTGCGGCACGATGCGCGCGATCGGCAGGCCGTAGATGATGTCCGGGGCGCTGTCGATACGCGCCGCGACGCTCGTGGTCTGAGTTTGGACGGTGTCGAAATCGGCCTCCGGGATCGCGGCGCGGATGGTGACCGCGCCGGGCGGCATCACGTAGCCCAGCACCTGGCCTTTCTTGGCGTAGGTGGCGAGGATGTCCTTCGGGCTCTGCACGATGAAGGTGCCGGATGCCGGGCTCTGCACCGTCAGCGCGGCGAATTTGCGCTTGGCTTCGGCAAGCTCGGCCTGGACGAACTCGATCTGCTTGCGCAGCACCTCGGTTTCGTAGGGCGTCGACGCCTCGGCCGCGAGAATGCGCTGCTGCAACTCGGCCACCCGCGCCTCCGAGAGCCGAAGCTGCGCGTCGAGATAGGGGTCTTCGAGCTGGATCAGCGGGTCGCCGGACGAGACCTTGTCGCCGGACTGGCGGATGAGCCGCATCACGGTGCCGCCGGTCTGCGCCGTGACCTGGGCGTCGTCGGCGATCCAGACCACGCCGCGCGCCACGGTGCCGTTCGGCAGCGGCAACACGAAGAACAGGAAGGCAGCGAGCACGAGAAGGCCCGCCGTCATCGCGACGGCGCGCTGCCGGTGCAGGGTCAGGACCGGGGCGGTGACGATGAACTTTGCCGCCTTGAACAGCGGCCAGCCGATCGATATCGCCACGGTCCAGATCGCCAGCAGCACGCCGATGAAGAAGAACTTGCTGCCGACGAAGGTCGCGATGCCGAACAGCACGAACATCCGGTAGACGAAGGCGGCCGGCGCGTAGAGCAGGAACCAGATCGCTTCGCCGCGGCCCGATACCGGGTTGAGCGCGCCCGGCGCGCCGAACAGATAGCGCTGCGCCAGATAGCCCCAGTATTGCGTGGCGCGGTTGGCGAGGTTGGGAATCTCGGCCACGTCGGACAAGATGTAGTAAGCGTCGAAGCGCAGCAGCGGATTGCCGTTGAAGGCGACCGTCGAGACGCTGGCGATCAGGATGACGTTGAAGGCCAGCGAGCGGACGAAGCCCGGCTCGGCCGAAATCCACACCGCCATGGCGATGGCCGCGATGAACAGCTCGACGATCATCCCGGCGGCGCCGACCAGCGCGCGCCGCCACTTGCCCGGAAACATCGCCGAGGATGTGGCGTCCACGTAAGGCATCGGCATCATCACCAGCAGCATGACGCCGACGTCGTGGATCTCGCCGCCGAACAGCTTGGTCGCATAGGCGTGGCCGAGCTCGTGCAGGATCTTCAGCGCCGGAAAGATCACGATCAGCAGCAGCAGATTGTCGGCGGCGAGCACCCGGTCGCCGATGTCGGAGGTCAGTCCCTTCCAGTGCAGCCCGACCTGCACGACGAACCAGACCATCGCGACAAGCCACAGCGCCGCGCCCCAGATGCTGGCGAGCGGGCGGACATAGTCGATCGTCCTGTCGAGGAAGCGGTTCGGATCGAACAGCGACAGCCGGAAGTACATCGGATTCTGGTAGCGCTGGAACACCTTGCTGCGGCGAAGCTTCTCGGTGCGATCGGTCAGCTCCGCCATGTCGACGGTGTTCTCGACCTGGATCAAGTCGTAGCCGTAGAGCTGGCCGATCAGGTGGATGACCTGGTCCTGCGACGGCGCGTTCTCGCCGAAGCGCTCGGCGACGTCGTTCCAGATCTGGTCGAGCGTGCGCTGGCCGTTCATCGACATCAGCACCGCATAGACGCCGGGCGAGAAGCGGTGCACGCGGTTGCCGATGCGGTCCTTCGCCAGATACCAGATATCGCCGCGGATGACGTGGCGCTCGATCTGCAGCTGCGGGCGCAGCCGCGGCCGCACGGCCGCGACCCGGTGCCACAACGAGCTGAACATCGATCCGGATGTCATCCGCTCAGCGTCCTTCGCCGGCTCGCGTCACGGGATCAGCGCCCACAGCTTGACGCGCAGCCAGTACATCAACTCGTGCGTCCAGATCCAAACGAAGCTGCGGCGCCCGGCGTCGATCTTGGCGACGCCTTCCATCGCCGGGCGCAGCCGCGGATCCGGCTCCTTCAGGTCGGCCAGCACCTCGAAGCCGTTGACGCCCTCGACGACGCGGGCAACCGGCGTGATGCTCTGGACGACGAACTCGAACGGCTTTTCGGGCAGCGCGGTGAGCAGCACCTGGCCGGTCTGGCCGACGCGGACCGACTGGATCTCCATCTCCGGCACCACCAGCGTCACTCTATACTTGTCCAGCGGCGCAAGCTCGAACAGCACGTCGCCGCGCGACACCGGGCGGCCGACCGCCTGGCTGAGATCGCCGGCCACCACGACGCTGTCGAACGGCGCGCGCAGCTGTGCGCGCTCCAGCATCGATTCGGACAGCTCGATCTCGGCGTCCTTCTGCTCGACCTGGGAGCGCGCGATGCCGCTCGCCGCGAGATCGCGGCGGCTCAGCGCGCGGTCGAGCTCGAGCTTGTATTGCCGCCGCTGCGCGATGTGACGCAGCCGGTCGAGCGCAAGGTCGTTGTCCTGCAGTTCGGCGAGCAGGCCGCCCTCGCGCACCACCTGGCCGGCGCGCGCGTGCTGCGCGCGGATGTAGCCGTCGAACGGCGCGTTGATGACGCGCCGGACCTGGCCTTGAATCTGCGCATGGGCGTGGATGCGGAAGGTGTCTTTCGCAAAGATCAGGAACAGGGCGACGGCCAGCACGAGCGCACCGCCGACCTTGTAACCAAGATGGCCGGTGCCGGTGAACTTGCCCGCGAACTGCAGCGCGCGATGGGCGGCGATCCGGTGCACGCCCCAGTCGCGCTCCTCCTTGTCGACCAGGATCGGGCCGCTCGCGGCGCACAGCGCGTCGCAGAGATCGAGCTCCTCCTGGGTGAACATCTCGCCCGAGAAGCGCTCCAGCACCACGGCGCCGACCGGCTTGTCGCGGTGCATGATCGGCACAGTGAGGATCGCGGCCTTGTCGTTGAGCCTGACCAAGGCTTCCTGGGCGGCGGCGACAAAGGACGACGAGGGCGGCGACGGCGTGATCAGCGCCACGCCCTGATCGATCGCCTCGTCCATCGCGGCTTCGATTGCCAGCCCCAGCTCCTGCTTGCGTTCGAAGGAGGCCGACTGGAACACTGCGGCGATCGTGGACTTCTTGTTGCGATGCTGGCCGACCGCGACGCGCTCGCAGCGGAACGTCTCGGCGAGCCGCGTCGCCAGCATCCGGCAGGCGCCGGCATGGCTGCCTTCGGAGATGATCGCGTTGATGATGTCGATCATCAGCGTGGCGCGGCGGCTCAATTCGCTGGTCTCGATGTGAAGCGAACGGCGCAGATAGCCTTCGACCCAGGCCGAGCCCCATTGCAGATGCCGCATCAGGCGGCGCGCCGCGGCGGTGTCGGCGAGCTTGGCCTCGACCAGCACGCTGCCATAGAGCTCGTCACCGACCATCAGCGGGATGCCGGCGAAGCGTGCTTCCTCGTTGCCGTCGACCGCTTCGATGGCGGGCTGCCGGCTTTCGCTGATCGCCGCCAGGATCGAAGCCGAGCCGCGCGAAAGCCTGCCGGCGTCGCTCGCCGCTTGAGATCGCGACCACCGCGCCACGGGTTCATAGGGACCGCGATTGGCCGGGCCGTAGAGCAGGGCCGACTGGATGATCGAAGGCGAAGAGCGCCCGACGATGGCGAGCCAGGCCTGCGCGAACACCGTCATGTCCTTGGCCGACGTGACGTCGGCCCAGAGCGCTGCGTCGCTCGCCGTCTCATCGACGGAGAGACGCGGGCCCTCCTGCGCGAGCCGCGCCGTCGTCGTCGAGCGGACCGTTGCCTGATCGTTCAAGGCGTCTCCCCCCGATCAGCCTGGACAAGGCTTAGCCTTGCCCCTCCAGCTGCAGCGTGCCGAAACGCTGCTCGTAATCCTGTACGCGCGCCGCAAGGATCATCAACAGCCGCTTCGCCGCGAATGGCGTCAGCACCACGCGGTTGGACAGCTTGACGGTGAGCTCGCGCGAGCTCGGCAGATTCCAGGTCTGGTTGGTGCCGAACAGCAGCGTGAATTCCTCCCGCGTGTTGATCACGTTGATGACGTTGGCAAACGACGTCGCCATCTGCGAGTCGTCCCAGTTCACGCGCGTGATGGTCTGCTCGTTGGCGTTCGCGGAAGCGGCCGGCTGGGTTGCAGGCGTTTCGATTTTCTCGTCTTCGCTGCCGGATTTTTTTCGCTCGGCCATGAGGCATACTCCCTACGTCATTTGCTAAAGGGCGGTAATGAAACACCGTATTCCAATTCGATCCGCCCGCCGGGCGTCTGGAAACTCAGCGAGCGTAACACAACTCGCGCGCCGATAAGCATCATCATTGCCATAGAAATTTCGTCTGCGAGTGTGAGCCGCATTACCCTCGGGCTCCATTTAAATCTGCATAGCTGATCCATGAGCAAAGGCCGCGAAATTTCCGAGAGAAAAGGTCGAGGTCGCAATCTGCAAATTGTTGTGTCGCTTTGCACCAAGACTGGCTCGAAGATTCGCATTCATATGCTGAGATGCTATAGTTGATGCAGCGCATTTATATGCGCTAGGCGACAGGGGGCCTACGTTGCCAAAAGACGCTCATATTGCGAGCGGCGCGAGCGACGGAAATGAGACGCAGTCACAGACTGCGCTCACGCCGAGCCGAAGTGGCTTACTCAATCGACTCTCAAACCGGTTTCTTTCATCGGTTCGAGTTCCTGACGCCAATCCGTTCCTGATCGAGCCGCTTGAACCGCGGCTCTTATTGTCTGCGGATCTTGCGCCGGGCGCGCCGCAGCTTCTTGCAGGTCTTCACGACCTGCATGCGGTGCTCGATCACGCGGCCGATCTGCATTCGCAATCCGCCAATCTGCCGTTCATCGATCGCACCATCTGGGATCTCGGCGGTGTCGACGATCAGCTCACCGGCATCGAGAATGCCGCGAGTCAATATGCGCAGAGCGGCGGCAATCTCACGGTCCAGGGCCTCGCCGACGCGTTGAACGCGCTGCCCGGCAGCCATGCGGCGGTAACGCACGACAACAACATCGACTTCATTTCGCTGACGCTCGGCCAGCAGCTCAATGACCAGGGCTCGCTGGTGTTCGACCTGTCGGGTGATGTCGGCGGACATCATTTCGACGGCGGCACCGCCCAGCCGGTGTCGGGCAACAGTTATCTCACCTTGATGTTCGGCTTCGACGCCTCGGGCCAGTTCGTGCTTGGGCACACCATGACCGAGACTGTCGGTGTCCATGCCGATGTGTCGGGAGACGTCGGAATTGACGGCGCCGATAAAGCCGTCATCGATGGAACCGCGGCTTATACGGCGACCTCGGCGCTGACCTTCCACAAGCCGGGTGACACATCCTCCTACGTAACGGGCGCCGATCTCGCCTCTGCGGGATCGGCCGTCGTGATCGATGAGGTCAAGGCCGGCCAAGGCTCTGTCGATTTCGACGCGACGCCGGGCGACGCCGCCAAGACCGAGCACGTCGCGATCGATCTGCCGACGCTGTCGCTATCCGACGGCATGGTGGACATCCAGCAGAACGGCATCCAGCTGTTTGCCGCCGGGCCGCAGACCGCGGCCCAGGGCGGCGGCGACCCGCAGGATCCGGGCGCGACGACGAATGCGGGGCCGACGCCATCGGCGCTGCTCGGCCAGGTCAACTCAGCCATCACCGACATCCGGACGCTGCTGCAAAACACCCAGAACGTCGTCGACGGCGCGCTGATTCTCGCCGGGCAACTGCCGTTCGTCGGCGACAACCTCGGCGCCGCGCATATCTTCCAGCCGGCGATCGATCAGCTCACGGCGGTGCAGAACAAGCTGAACGCCGAGCTGACCAACAACACCACGCTGCTCTCGACCATCGAGACCGAGATCGAGGGCGTGCTGGGCTCGACCGGGCTGCTGCCCGGCACCGCCGCCAACGACGTCGACCTCTGGTACCAGATCGATGGCGGCGCCGGGAAGATGTTCGCCGGCGAAGCGGTCGACCTCACGCACGTCACCGGGCTCGAGATCAATCTGCTGCTCGGCCAAACCTGGCACACCTCGGATAGTATCAGCTTCGATTTCGGCCTGCCGGGCCTGGGGCTCTCGGTCAACAATTCGAAGATCAACGGCACCATCGCCTGGTCGGTCAATTTCGGCTTCGGCTTCACGGCGAACGACGCCTATGCGGTGTCGGGCTCGTCGAACAACAACAACACCGTTCCGGGCGTGCCGCCGAGCGGCAACGTCGTCAATCTCGGCATGGCCTTGGAGCTCGGCGCGGACTTCCAGGCGGTCGGCAAGATGGGCTTGCTCGAGGCCCTGCTGACCGAGAAGGACGACGGCCAGCATTCGAGCTTGTCCGGCGGCATCGGCGTGGCGCTGTCCACCGGCGGCAATGGCGGTACCTCGCTCGCCGGCGGCACCAAGCTGTCGTTCGGCAATCTCGGCTCGCTCAGCGCGACGCCCAACTTCAACCTGAACGCCCACTCCAATCTCGCGGTCGCGTTCGGCGCCGACTTCCAGCAGAGCAACGGCGTCTATACCGACGTCAGCGACTTCCCGAGCATCACGGCCGATTTTGCCTTCGACCAGTCGATCGGCGGCGGCTCGATCGGCGGCGCAGTTGCGCCGACCGTCGGGCTCAACAACATGCAGCTCGACTTCGGGCAGGCGATCACCAAGTTCATGCTGCCGGTGCTGAAACCGCTGCATGACATTACCGGCGGGCTGCAGCCGTTCATCGATTTCATGACCAAGACGGTGCCGGTGATCGGCGACACGCTGTCCTGGGCGCATGACAATCTCGGGCAGCCGGCCGACTTCGCGCTACAGCAAGTCCTCAAGAATTATCAGCCGGGCCAGACCTACGACTGGATCCATCTCGCCGCCGATCTCTCGAGCGTCGACGACGGCGGCGCGACGGTCACGGCCGCCGAGACGGTGTTCCAGCTCATCACCCAGGTCAATCACATCTATGACTCGGCGAGCGCGGTCCAGACCGCGAGCCTGAAGATCGGCCTCGGCAATTTCGGCTATGTCGGCGTGGACCTGCGGAAATCGCCGTTCAACGTCACCAACATCAACCAGCTCGCCACGCTGGGCGATCAGGTCGCCAATCTCAACGCTTTGAATCTCAGCGATCCGACGGTCGCCGCGGCGGTCAATAACTACATCAGGAGCCTGGGCGGCGGGCTCGCGCTGCCGAGTCAGATTCGCGATGCGATCACCGCGGTCGGCCAGGTTGCCGACGACATCATCCAGGTCGCCAACGACGTGTTCGGCGCCGGGACCATGTTCGCCAACACGAACAATAGCTACGCGAAGGCGACGTTCCCGTTCTTCGAAGACCCGAGCTCGATCGTCAATCTGCTGTTCGGCGAGCAGATCGACTTCGTCAACATCGGCGTCGGCTACAGCACGCACACGCACAAGGTCCAGGAGTTCCCGGTCCTCAGCCTGTTCCGCATCATCGACGTCAACCTGATCTTCGACACCACCGTCAATTTCGACATCGGCATCAGCTTCGGCTACGACAGCAGCGGGCTGTTGCGCGTCGCGAACCACGCGCCCGGCGCTTCGCTGCTCGACGGCGTTTGGATCGGCGGCGATCCGCTGCTGCCGGGCTCGGCGGACGTCATCAAGCTCGAGGCCAACATGTTCGTTGGCGCCGGCGCGGATGTGCTGGCGGGCCTGGTCGGTTTCGGTATCGAAGGCGGTCTCGGGCTCGACGCCGCCGCCAGCATCATCATGAGCCCGGGTCAGACCCGGTCGCACTTCAACGAATTTTCCAGCCAGGACACGTTCGACCTGAACCAGGGCCTGGTCGGCCCGATCAGGTTGCGGGCCGACGGCTGGGCGCAACTGCGCCTGATGACCGAGGAGTTCTGGGGCCTGGGCCGCCAGTACCACAACCTGACGCCCAGGGAGACCATCTTCCACTATCCGACGGTCGATCCCAAGGACGTCTACCCGCTCGGCTTCTACCACTCGAACACCGGCGAGCTCGACCTTTATATGGGGCCGACCGCCAATCAGCGTTTCGTGCTGCCGGACGGCACCTATAGCGGTCCGCCGATCAACAACGCGCCGGCCTCCGCCGAGGAGCAGCAGGCGCTCGACAGCGAAACCTACGACATCTACATCGACGCCAATAACAAGGTCACGATCTCCGCCTATGGCGTGACGCAGGTCATCAGCGGACCGGTCAAGCTGATCGTCGCCAACACCGGCTCCGGCAACGACACGATCAACGTCCACAACAACGCGACGAACACCGTCAAGGTCCGGTTCGTCGGCTCGGGCGCCAGCAGCACGCTGTACAACACCGACCCCAACAATTCGAACGCGTCGGCGGCGCTCGGCGGCAACATCTTCTTCAACACCGGCGGCGGCGACGGCTTCCTCCAGGGCGGCACCGGCAACGACACGCTCACCGGCTACGGCGGCAACGACACCGTCTACGGCGGCGACGGCAACGACCTGGTCGATACCGGCGCGGGCAACGACGTCATCGACGGCGGTCGCGGCAGCGACACTGTGCGCGCCGGTGACGGCAACGATGCGGTCCAGGGCGGCGAGGGCAACGACCTTCTCTACAGCACCAACGGCAACGACACCTTCAGCGGCGGCGACGGCATCGACACGCTGGATTTCACCGGCGAAACGTCCGGCGTCAACGTCGATCTGGCGGCGCACACCATCAACGGTCCGAGCGCCGGCAGCGACAACGTCGACACCATCGAGGTCCTGTTCGGAACCGCTTTCAACGACTCGCTGCTCGGCGACGACGTCGCCAACGAGATCCACGGCCTCGGCGGCAACGACACCATCGACGGCCGCGGCGGCAACGACACCATCACCGGCGATGCCGGCAACGATTCCATCTACGGCGGCTCCGGCCAGGACAACATCCGCGGCGACTCCGGCAGCGACCGGATCGATGCGGGCGAGGACAACGACTACGTGGTCGGCGGCACCGCGCCGAGTTCGTTCGCGGATGGCGACGACACCATCATTGGCGCCGGCGGCGACGACGTCCTGATCGGCGGGACCGGCAACGATTCGATCGACGGCGGTCTCGGCAACGACACGATCACGGCCGGCGACGGCAACAACAAGATCATCGGCTGGGACGGCAACGATTCGATCACCGCCGGTTCCGGTGCCGACTCGATCGATGCGGGCGCGGACAACGACATCATCTATGCCGGCGATGGCGCCAACACGATCCAGGCCGGCACCGGCAATGACACGGTCTATTCCGGCGTCGGCAGCGACAGCATCGATGCCAATGCGGGCGATGACTATGTCAATGCCGGCGACGGTGCCAACTCGGTCCAGGCCGGCACCGGCAACGACACGGTCTATTCCGGCCTCGGCAACGACTCCATCGATGCCAATGCCGGTTTCGACCAGGTGTTCTCCGGCAACGGCAACGATACGGTCTATGGCGGATCCGAGGACGACTACATCGTCTCCAATATCGGCGACGATTACGTCGATGCCGGAACCGGCAATGACACGGTTGATGCCGGCGACGGCAAGGACAAGGTGTTCGCCGGCGACGGCAACGACATCGTCTATGGCGGGATCGACGACGACACCATCGACGGCGGGACCGGCAACGACACCGTCTATGGCATGGACGGCAATGACAGCATCACGGCCGGCATCGGCGACGACTCCATCGATGCGGGTGATGGCAACGACACCGTCCTGGCCGGCGATGGCAACGACAAGGTTCTGGGGCAGACCGGCGCCGACTTCATTGACGCGGGCATCGGCGACGACACGGTTTCGTCCGGCGCCGGCAACGACACGGTCTATGGCCAGACCGGCAACGACATCATCGACGCAGGCATCGGCGACGATCTGGTGAATGCCGGCGACGGCAACGACTCCGTCACGGCAGGGGCCGGCAACGATACGGTGGATGCCGGGACCGGCATCGATACCGTGTGGGGCCAGGACGGCCACGACAGCATCCTCGGCGGCACCGGTGACGACTGGATCGATGCGGGCGACGGCAACGACACTGTCACGGCCGGCGACGGCAACGACACCGTGTTCGGCCAGACCGGTAACGATCTGATCGACACCGGCCTCGGCGACGATTCGATCATGGCCGGCGACGGCAACGACACGGTGACGTCCGGCGACGGCAAGGACATCATCTACGCAGGGACCGGCGATGATTCGGTGCTCGCCGGAACCGGTAATGACTCGATCTATGGCGAAGCCGGCAACGATTACATCGATGCGGGCGACGGCGACGACACGGTCTCGGCCGGCGACAACAACGACACCGTGCTGGGCGGCAACGGCAACGACACCATTTACGGCGACGCCGGCGACGACTCGATCGATGCCGGCGCGAACGACGATACGGTCTCGGCCGGCTCCGGCAACGATACGGTGCTCGGCGGCACCGGCAACGACACCATCCACGGCGACACCGGCGACGATTCCATCGATGCCGGCGCGGGTGACGATACGGTGTCGGGCAACGAAGGCAACGACACCATTTACGCCCGCGACGGCCGCGACACCGTCTATGGCGATGCCGGCGACGACTATATCGACGGCGGCAATGACGACGACCGGCTCTGGGGCGTCGACGGCAACGACACCATCATTGCCGGCAGCGGCAACGATCTGGTCGATGGCGGCACCGGTAACGATTCCATCGATGCGGGCGACGGCAACGACACGGTCTATGGCTCGGCGGGCGACGACACCATCCTCGGCGGCGCCGGCAACGACCTGATCGACGGCGGCACCGGCAACGATTCCATCGATGGCGGCGCGGGCAACGACGTGATCTATGCCCGCGAGGGCGACGACACGGTGGTCGGCGGCGACGGCAACGACAGCATCTATGGCGCCGAGGGCAACGACGTGCTCTCCGGCGACAAGGGCGACGACATCGTCGACGGCGGCGTCGGCACCAACATCCTGCATGGCGGCGAGGGCAACGATTTCCTGTCGGTCGCCGGCGGCGTCGGCAACCAGCTGTTCGGCGACGACGGCAACGACCAGATCTACGGCTCGCCGGAAGGCGCCGACAGCAATCCGGACTTCTTCAACGGCCCGCCGCAGGGCGACATCATCTCGGGCGGCGCGGGCAATGACAGCATCCACGGCCTGGGCGGCTCGGACCTGATCTTCGGCGACGACGGCGATGACGTGATCGACGGCGGCGCGGGCGGCGACATGATCCATGCCGGCGCCGGCGACGACAAGGTCACGGGCGCCGAAGGCGACGACTTGATCTACGGCGGCTCGGGCAGCGACTCGATCACTGGCGACAGCGGCAACGACAAGATATTTGGCCGCGACGGCGCGGTGACGCTGGCGTTGCTTGCGACCGGCGTGCTGGTCATGCAGGGCACCGCGCCCGCGACCGGCACCGACCCGGACCAGGATACGATCCTCGGCGGCGTCGGCGACGACAGCATCTCCGGCGAGGGCGGCGTCGACTATCTCGACGGCGGCGCGGGCGCCGACGTCATCAGCGGTGGCGACGGCGAGGACATGATCCTCGGCGGCGGCGGCAATGGCGACATGCTGTCCGGCGATGCCGGCGCCGACGTGATCATCGGCTCCGATGACGGCGGCGACATCATCGACGGCGGCGCCGGCTATGACCGCATCGAGGGCCGTGCCGGCAACGACGCCATCAAGGGCGGTGCGGGCGACGACGTCATCGACGGCGGTCTCGGCGACGACACCATCGAGGGCGGCGCCGGCCAGGACCTGCTGATCGGCGGACTGAACAACGACGACATCTACGGCTTCAGCGTCAGCGGCGCGGGCGACGACAACACGCCGGACACGCTGTTTGGCGATCTCGGCACCAACGCCAACGAGGCGGGCTCGGGCGCCGACCGGCTGTTCGGCCAGGGCGGCAACGACGTCATGTATGGCGAGGGTGGCGTCGACCTTGTCGATCCGGGCACGGGCGACAGTGACAGTGAGCGCTACGACAGCGCCGAGAAGGTCGGCAACTCGGCCTATGTGACGCCGACCCACACGCCGCAGGCCACGCCTGTTCCGGTCAGCGATCCCAACGTGACGGTCTCGCTGCCGTCCGATCCGTCCGGCCTCGGCTGGTGGAGCCCGATCGCGGGCGCGCCGGGCAATGCGCTGGGCGGTACCGGCAACGACGTGCGCGACGTCTCGATCGCAGCCGGCGCCAATGGCCCGGTCGCGGCGTGGGCCGAGGAGGCGGGCTCGCAATCCGGCATCTATGTCGCGATGCAGGTGAATGGCACCTGGACCGCGCTCGCCGGCAGCAACATCGGCCACGGCATCGCCGGCAACACCGGCTACGGCTACCGGCCGTCAGTCGGAGTCGACGGCTCGCACATCATCGTCGCCTGGACCTCGCAGAAGGCCGGCGGCACCGCGATCAATGTCTCGGAATACGATCCGGCCGCCAATGGCGGCGCGGGCGGCTGGGTCGCGCTCGGCGGCTCGATGGGCGTGAACGGCATCACCGGCGTCGGCACTGCCGACAACGCCCGGGTGCTGGTGACGAACAACGGCCCGGTGGTGACCTGGACCGACAGCGCCAGCCATCTGTTCGCCAAGCGCTTCGACGGCACGAGTTGGGTCGAGATCGGCTCGGGCTCGGCGTCGGGGGCAGGCATTGCGGTCACCGGCGTGGTCCCGGCCGACTATTCGGTCACGACCAACGGTACGCTCATTGCCGCCACCTGGTCGCAGCCGTCCGCGGAAGGCTCCAAGATCTATGTGGAGCAGTTCGACGGCAGCGCCTGGCAGGCGCTGTCTGCGCCGAACGCCGCCGATCCGACGCACGACAACCGCGAAAGCACGAATCCGAGCGCGGCCTATCTCGGCAGCACGCTGTTCCTGGCTTGGGCCGAGCACGACGAGGGCACATCGTTCCGCCAGCAGATCTACGTCAAGATGTTCTCGGGCGGCGCCTGGATCGCGGGCGGCTTCGGCAACGCGACGGGCCTCGGCGTAAATCCGAACGACAGCTATTCCGATCAGCCGCAACTCGCCTCGTCGGGTTCGCACCTCCGGCTGGTCTGGACCGGCATCACGGTCAACAACGGCCAGTACGATTACGCGCTGCGCACGATGGCGTGGAACGGCAGCAATTTCGCCGCCGATCTGCCGACCGACGTGATCGGCACCGGCATCGCCGACCTCAACGGCATGCCGAGCAACGTCAATCTCGTGCTCGATCCTTCAGGCCGGCCGTATCTTTCGACCGAGGGCGTCGAAGGCGCGGGCGTCATCATCCGCGCCGGCACCGATGCGGATCATGTGTTCGTGGCCGACGCCACGCATAGCATCGCCTCGATCCTCGCGGCCGGCGTGCAGCCGGGCGATCTCATCCTGGTCGCAGGACCGACCCCCGACGCCAGCGACATCACGCTCGATTTCAGCGCGCAGGGCATCACCATCGCGGGCCTGGACGGCGTCAAGTTCTCGAAGGGCTTCGTGATCAACGGCGCGGTCGGCGTCACCATCCGCAATCTCGAGATCGGCGGGTTTGTGACCGTCACCGGTACGCTGCAGGCTCATCTGGTCGAGAACACGTTCGACAGCGGCGTGACGCTCAACGGCGCGACCAATGTCCTGATCCGTGACAACCGCTTCGTCACCAGCGGCACCGCGCTGACGATCGCCGGCACCTCGAGCGGCGAGATCCGCTCCAACACGTTCTACCAGAACCAGACCGCGCTCGCGATCAATGCGGCCTTCACGGGCCCGATCAGCAACAACGATATCGGCCTGGCCGTCATCGGCGTCGCCTATAACGCCTCGGCGGGGCTCGTCGGCAACACGATCCACGACAGCAACACCGGCCTGATCAGCTCGGTGACCGACCCGGCCACGGCCTTCAGCTTCGCGCCGGGCTCGGGCGCCAACGACTTCGTCAGGAACTCGGTCGGCATCCAGCTCAACAACACGGGGCTGATCGGCCAGCGCATCACCGGCAACTCGGTGGGCGTCAAGGGCAGCGGCACCATCGGCGGCAACGACTTCAGCAACCCGAACATCTTTACGGGCAATGCCGTTGCCATCGGCAGCTTCACCGGCCTCGCGCATTTCAACCGCATCGAGCGCAACGCGGTCGGCGTCGACGCGACCAGCGGTCTCTACATCTTCGACAACGAGATCATGTTCAACACCGACGCGGGCATCCGCGTCGGTGGTGTCAATAATGTGCGGATCGCCGGCAACACGATCCGGGCGTTGGTCGGCGACGCGGTGCGCCTGCAGAACCAGGCCTTCAACATCGAGCTGATCGACAACATCCTGTGGGCCGACCAGGGCTACGCGATCAACGTCGCCAACGACAGCCAGCGCGGCTTCTGGAGCGACTACAACACGCTCTATGCCGGTCCGGGCGGCAAGATCGTCTACTGGACCAAGGACTTCACCGACATCCTCGACTGGCAGCAGGAGGTCTGGAGCTTCGACCAGCACTCGGTCGGCCGCACCGCCTACGAGCCGGATCGGGCCGAACCACATCTGGCGCAGGATGCGAGCGGGCTGTTCTATGGGCCGCGTCCGCTGGAGGCGGCGCAGCGCGATTCCAATCTGGCCGCGGCGGGCGGCGATCCGGCCGGCAGCTTCATCGGTTATCGCGGCGTCAGCAATATCCTGCTCGGCGGCGATTTCGAGAGCGGGCTTGCGAACTGGACCTTCACGGCCGGCGGCAACACCACCAACAGCGGCCCGCTGGCCTATACCGGCAGTTATGTGTTCCGCTCCGGCAGCGCGACCACCGCGGTGGCGCAGCAAAACGTCGATCTGGTGGCGGCCGGCTACAGCACCACGCAGCTCGACTCCGGCTCGCTGCAGATCGCGTTCGGTGGCCGCGTCCAGCTGCCGAGCACGTCGGTCAGCGCCGAGATTTCGCTGGTGTTCAAAGACCAGAATGGCAACGTGGTGGCTTCCACCGCCCCGGTCTTGGCCGGCGCCGATACCGGCCGCTGGGTGCGGGTGTTCAACACCGTATACATCCCGACCGGCGCACGGACCGTCGATTTCGTGTTCTCGGTGACCAACAGCGGCACTCAAGGGGCCGCCCTCGACGCGGCCTTCCTCGCGGTGGTGCCGCGCGGCGTGATCGTCGATCAGGGCGCGGCTGCCGCCAACACCCCGCCGATGGTGCCTGAGCCGCACGGCCAGATCATCGTCCGCTCACCGGACCTCTACACCGACTGGGAGCTCGGCAAGCCGCGCTTCATCACCTGGGACAGCTACGGCGCCGCTTCCGGCAATCCGGTGCGGATCGAGCTGTGGCAGGACGGACCGAATGGCCCGGCGCTGAAGCAGGTGATCGCGAACTCGGTCGCGGACACCGGGCAGTACTCCTGGACGCCAACGTTCAACGCCCAGACCGGCCTCGACTTCGGCACGCACGGCTGGCGCATCAAGATCGTCCGGGTCGCCGACCCGGCCGTGTTCGACATGTCGGCCGAGCCGTTCACCGTGCCGGCCAGCGGCAACACCTATTACGTCAACGACGGCTCGACGACCGGCGACCAGTACACCACCGCGGTCGGCTCGAACCGCAACGACGGCAAGTCGGCGGATGCGCCGAAAACGAACCCGTCGACGATCTTCCACAACTACGACGTCAATGCCGGCTCGACGGTCTATGTCGACACCGGCAGCTATCCGCTGATCACGACGCTGCAGCTGTCCGGCAGCCTCGACCGCGGCTATGGCCTCGACACCGGCTTCACGATCCACGGCCCGACCAACCCGGGCGTCACCGCGCTGCTGTTCCCGGCAATTCCGGGTGCGCGGCCCGCAGCGCTGCTGGACTTCTCCGACACGGATTTCGTCACGCTCGACCATCTGACGCTGCAGGGCGCGACGCGCGGACTGTACCTGTATGGCGGCAGCGACTCGTTCAACGCGTCGTATCTCACCGCGAGCGGACAGTCGGGCAACGCCTTCGACATCACCACCAACTCGCCGACCGGCGTGCTCGATCATCTGACCGCGACTGGCGCGGGCGGCGAGGGCCTCGCGTTCTCCGGCACCATCGCGGCGCTTTCGAATTTCACCGCCACCGGCAACCTCGACGGCCTGGTCGCGACCGGCACGATCACGTCGATCAGCAACAGCACCTTCGCCAACAACACGAATTACGGCCTCTATTACAACTTCGTCGGCAACGTCACGGTCGAAGGCAGCACCTTCAGCGGCAACAACATCGGCGCCTACCTGACCCGTAATGCGTCGGTCGGCAACGCCGTGTTCGGCAATGCCGACCTGTCGCTCGGCCGCGGCAACTTCGTGTTCGGCAACAGGTCCATCGGCGTCTACGCCAACACCGGCACGCTGGTGATCGGCAACACCATTCACGACAACACCGGCGGCGCTTACGGCATCCGGCTGATCAACGGCGCGGTCGCCACCGACAACGTCGTCTATGGCAACACCTACGGCATCGACCTCTCGACCGCGACGACGCTTCAGGGCAACCGCGTCTACGGCAACACCGGTTGGGGTGTCTGGGCCACGGGCGGAAGCACGGTCATCGAGAACGTCATCTATTCGAACGGCGTCGGCCTCTATCTGACCTCGTCCGGCATCACGGTCCGCAACAACGTCATCTACGGCGATCAATACGCCGGCATCCGCGTGACCGGCGGCGGCGGATTCGTCATCACCAACAACACCATCTACGAGCCGATTGCCGGCACGATCAGCGACGGCAGTGCCTACGGTGTGGCGGCGGTCTCGATCTACACCAGCGTGTCCAGCCTGACGCTGTCCAACAACATCATCGTGGCGTTGGCCGGCATCGGCCTCCGGGTCGGTGACGGCGCGCAGGCTGGCCTCGTCTCCAACTACAACCTGTTCTTCACCGGAAACGGCGGGCGCGTCGGCACCTGGCTCGGCGCCGATCGCACCACGCTCGCCCAGTGGCGCGCGACCACGGGGCGCGACAAGGATAGTCGCTTCGGCGATCCGAACTTTGTCGATCTCGACGGCGCAGACAATTTCCTCGGCTATGCGTCGCCGGCCGTCGACGGCCGCGACGACGACTTCCATGTGAAGAGCCTCGACGGCAGCTTCCATGGCGGCTCGCTTGCCGTGGTGCTCGACTCCGTCACCGGTCTGCCGAAGTTCCCGGCCGCCACGCTGATCAGCGACGCGTCGGGCTCGCCGGCGATCGATCGCGGCGATCCCTCGACGCCGGTCGGCGCCGAGACCGCGCCGAACGGCGGCATCGTCGAGATCGGCGCCTATGGCGGCACCGCGCAGGCGTCGCGCAGCCCGTCGACGTTCCTCACGGTCACGTCGCCGGACGGCGGCGAGACGCTGTTCCAGGGCGACACCGCGACCGTCAAGTGGAACACCTTCAACGTCAGCGGCACCGTCGACCTCGCGGTGACCACGGACGGCGTGAACTTCATCACGATCGCGAGCGGCGTTGCCAACAACGGCCAGTACAGCTGGACCATCGACGCCGCGACCTTCGCGCCGGGCGCCTATCGCCTCCGGGTGTCGTCGACCGCCACGCCGTCGGTCTTCGACCTGTCCGACCAGGTGTTCGCGATCTCCGGACCGATCCACGTCTGGTACATCAACGACGCCTCGACCCTGAACGACCAGTACACGACGGCGGCGGGCGACGACACCACCGGCCATGGCACGATCGACGCGCCGATGGCCAGCATCCAGGGCCTGCTCACGCTGATCGGCACGCTCAAGCCCGGCGACATCGTCTATGTCGACACCGGCGTCTACAAGCTCACCACCAACATCGTGTTCACCTCGGCCAATTCCGGCTCGAGCGACACCCAGCGCATCGTCATCCAGGGTGCGACCGATCCCGGCAAGGTCACGACCTTCGACCGCCAGAACCGCTCGAGCGGCTTCTACGGCTTCGAGTTCAAGGGCGCCGACTACGTCACCTTGCAGAACCTGCGCATCACCGGCGGCGAATGGGGCGTGGTGCTGGACGACAACCAGTCGAGCGTCGGCATCACGGTCGCCAACAGCCTGATCGAGGGCAACAGCAACGGCGTCTATGCCGGCCCGACCGACACCGGCTTTACGGTGACCAATTCGGTCATCAACGCGAACTCCGGCGGCAACGGAACCGGCTTCTATGTCCGGAGCACCGACGGCCTGCTGCTCAATTCGACGGTCAACAATTTCGGCACCGGCGCGTATCTCGACAGCGCGAACGGCACCATCCTGCGTAACGATACCTTCAACAACAACACGACGTCCGCCGGCACCAATTTCGCGGCCAATCTGCTGTTCGATCAGCTGACGGCGGTCGGCGGCTATTACGGCATCAGCACCTATCGGTCGTACGGCATCGTCCAGAACAGCGTCGTGCACGACACCGCCGCGTTCGGCATGACCATCGACAGCTACTCCCCCACCGGCAACGAACGGATGCTGGGGATCGGCAACACGATCTACAACGTCGGCGGCAGCAATTCCGGCGCGGCGGCACTGACGATCAACGGCGACTACGCCGGCGGATACAACAACGTCGTGTACTCCAGCGTGTACGGCATCCGCGTATCGGGCGGGAACGTCAACGCCTGGGCCGGCGCGCATGACAACCGCGTGTTCGGCATGAGCGACTTCGGCATCGAGGTCGATTTCAACAGCCGCGCCGTCGGCAATCAGATCTACAACAACGGCATCGGCATGCTCGCGATCGGGCCGAACGCGACGCTGACCAACAACACGATCTACGACAACACGGTCGGCATCCAGGTCAACCGCAACAGCAATGGACCGAACAATTTCAACATTTCCAACAACACCGTGGTGCAGCCGTCCGGCACCGCAATCAAGCTGATCGGCAACGCGTACAACTACGACTTCCGCAACAACATCTTCTCGATCGGCGCCACGGGCACCTGGCTGGACGCCCCGGCCACCGCCCAGGTCGGCTTCAAGAGCGACTACAACCTGTTCTCGTTCGCGCCCGGCGCCAAGGGCGCGCTGTGGAGCGGCCAGCTCTACACCTTCGACCAGATCAAGACGCTGCTCGGCCTCGACGCCAACAGCTTCGTCGCCGATCCGATGTTCGCCGATCCGGATGGCGCCGATAACGTCCGCGGCTTTACCGGCGGCGTGGATCATGGCGCCGACGACGATTTCAGCCTGCTGCCCGGCTCGCTCGCGATCGACCGCGGCGATCCGACCTCGCCGTTCTGGTACGAGCCGTTCGGGACCTCGTTCGGCAACGGCGCCCGCGTCGACATCGGCGCCGGCGGCAACACCAGCCGCGCGGGGCAGAGCCCGAGCCAGCTGATCCAGTTGCTCGGCCAGGCCGGCGGGCAGCGGTATCAGGTCGGTCAAACCACGACGATCACGTTCCGCACGGATGGCCTCGTCTCCGAATCGCCGGAGATGTTCATCAACGTCGGCGGCGGCAAGGTCGTGGGAACGCAGCCGTGGGATGTGTTCCAGGCCGATCAGTTCGCAATCTCGGGCAGCCCGAACTCCACCGGAAACACCATCAACCTCTCGCAGGTCGATGAGGCGGGGGCGGTGTTCCAGGACTATCGTTACTTCAACACCATCTCCTACAAGCTGCCGCTCCTCGATGGCTCCTACCGAGTCAAGCTGCTGTTCAGCGATCCCTATGCCAACGGGCCGAACCAGAACCTCATGGACATCGTCGCGAACGGCGCGACGCTGAAGTCGAACTTCGATGTGTTCGCGACGGCGGGCGGCGCCAATCGTGCGACCAGCTATACGTTCGATACCACCACGTCCGGCGGCGCCGGGCTGCTGCTCAACCTTCTGCAAAAGAGCGGCTATTCCACGCTGGCCGGCATCGAGATCACCCGCATCCTGCCGGCGCAGCCGGCCTGGACCGCTTCGGCTGAGATCTCGCTCGACAACGGCGCGCACTGGTCGACCATCGCGACCGGTCTGACGCTCGACCGGCTCGGCGGCGGCTCGTTCGACTGGACCCCGAGCACGGCGTCGGCCGGGGCCACCGCGCTGATGCGCATCACCGCGACCGACGGCACGCACACAGTGGTCGATCAGTCGCTCGCGTCGTTCATGATCGCGCCGGCCGGGCACACCTACTACATCAATGATAGTTCGACGGCCGGCGACACCTACACCACCGCGGTCGGCAATGACACCAACTCCGGCAAGACCGCCGATGCGCCGATGGCGAGCCTCGCGGCGCTGCTCGGGTCCTATGACCTGCATGCCGGCGATATCGTCTATGTCGACAGCGGCACCTACACGCTGTCGTCCAACCTGACGCTGGGATCGGACTTCGGCGGCACCGCGGGCAACCCGATCCAGATCATCGGCGCGGGCGCGTCGACGGTCCTGGCCCGCACCGGCACGGCCGACGGCACCTCGGCCATCCATATCGCCGGAGCTCACGACGTTTCGATCTCCAAGATGGCCCTGACCGGCGGCGACGACGGCATCGATCTCGACGACTTCGCCAACAGCAAGAACATCAGCCTCGATCGGCTCGACATCTCGAACTTCGGCAGCGGCTTCGCCAATGGCGTCTTTGTCGGCGTCGGCAGCACGGGCTTCTCGATCACCAACTCGAATATCCACAACAGCCTCGCCGGCAATCAGAGCATCGGCGTCAAGCTGTCGGATCCGACCAACTATCAGACACTGAACGCGTCGGTGATCGGCAACTCGTTCTCGGTGCTGAGCTACGGCGTCCAGGGCGGCTACAACAACAACGTCGTCATCTCCAACAACACCTTCACCGGAATTTCCAACACCGCGATCAGTGTCTCGCAGGCGATCGTCAACGGCGCGGTCCTGACGGTCTCCAACAACGTCGTCACCGGCGGCACGGGCAGCGGCATTTATGTCGGCGCGTCGTTTGGAGGCAGCTCCGTAACGGCCACCGGGAACACTGTGTCCGGCTTGACCAATGGCATCGGCATCCGGGTCAACGGCGGTGTGCTCTCGCAAAACAACGAGAGCTTCGGCAACAAGGTCGGCTATGAGGCCGACGCCGGATCGACGAGCATCGGCAATCGCATTCACAACAACAGCCAGTACGGTGTCACCACAGGCGGCAACAACGGCCCGGTCACGTTCACCGGCAATACGGTCTACGACAATCCGATCGGGATCGCTGTCACAACGGCGAATGCCATCCTCAAGAACAACCTCATTTACGGGAGCACCGTTACTGCAATCACGGCGGCGAACACCGGTCTCCTGCAGATCGAGAGCAACACCATCGATCAGTCCGGCGGGTCCGTTTTCAGCTTCGACAAGAACACCAGCAACATTTCGCTGAAGAACAACATTTTCGGCGTCAGCAACAACGGCCGCGTGTTCGATCTTGCGCCGGAAATCTCGTCATCGTTCACCAGCGATTGGAACCTGTTCGACCTCGAAAGCGGCGCCACCATAGGGAAGTGGTCCGGGCAGACGATTGCAAGCTTCCTCGACTGGCGTTTCGGCACCGGCTTCGATCTGCACGGCCTCGAAGGCGATCCGCTCTTCACCAACAGGGCAAGCCACGACTATCGCCTGCAGGCCGGCTCGCAGGGCATCGACCGCGGCGATCCGACCTCGGCGTTCATCAACGAGCCCGGCAACAACGGCGGCCGCATCAATCTCGGCTTCGAGGGCAACACCGCGCAGGCGACGCAAAGCGCCGCGCAGACCGTGCAGGTCACGTCGCCCAACGGGTATGACAAGGTCGAGGTCGGCCAGCAGACGACGATCACCTGGCGTTCCAGCGGAGTCGCGGCCGAGGATGCGGTCGTCGCCATCAACCTGGGCGGCAATGCCGTCACGGGCACGCTGCCGTCCAACAACTGGATCGCCGATCCCACGCCGAACGGCGTCGGCCAGTACAACTCCGAAGGCGCGGCGGTCGATACCACCGGCGTCGCGTTCGCGGCTCCGGATGCGGTCTACCGCGAGTCGAAGACCGCCCCGGGCGGCGTCGGCAACAGCCTGAAGCAGGTCGTCAACGTGGCCGACGGCACCTATACGGTGCGGCTCGACTTCACGGAGTACTACGACAAGCTGCGCTACGGCTATCAGCGCATCTTCGACATCAAGATCAACGGCCAGCTGGTCACCGCGAACTTCGAGCCCTACGTCGCGGCCGGCAACGCCATCAACAAGGCCGTGGTGATGAGCTACACCGCCACGGCGACCGGCGGCCAGGGCATCACCATCGAGCTGTTCAACAAGACCAATGCGGGCGCCACGCTCGCCGGTGTCCAGATTTCGAAGCCCAACGCCAATCCGGCGTCGACCGCGAAGGTCGAAGTGTCGACCGACAACGGCGCCAACTGGCAGGTGATCGCCGCCAATGCGCCGGTCGACGCGTTCGGCAACGGGCAGCTGGCCTGGACGCCGACCACCGAGTCGAACGGCAACAGCGCGCTGGTTCGCGTGACGATGAACGGCGTGTCGGATGTTTCGGACCGGCCGTTCACGATCGCAAACGGCGGCCACGATTACTACATCAACGACAACTCGACGGTGGGCGACGAGTCCACGTCAGCCATCGGCAACGACCTCAACTCCGGCAAGACGCCAGACAAGCCGATGGCGAGCCTGCAGGCGCTGCTCGACGCCTATACGCTCGGGGCGGGCGATGTCGTCCATATCGACACCGGCCACTACATCGCGTTGCGCGACGTCACGTTCACCAGTGCCGATATGGGCACGGACGCTCAGCGCCTTGTCTTCGTGGGCTCGACCGACCCGGGCCATTCCACGGTCATCGACCGCGCCAACAAGGCGGCCAGCTCGTCGGCGTTCCTGTTCCTGAGTGGCGGCTATGTCACGCTGCAGAACCTGGACATCACCGGCGCCGTGACCGGCGTCAACTCGGTGTTCCAGTCCGGCGCGAAGGGCATCTCGCTGATCAAGGACTCGGTGCACGACAATTCGGGCAACGGCCTCTATATCGACAACTATCCCGGCTCGCTCGACACGCAGCTCGTCGTCGACCAGTCCCGCTTCTTCAACAACGGCAGCAACGGCATCTACACGACATGGCTGCGCGGCGGGAGCATCACCAACTCTGAGTTCTTCGGCAACAACAACGCCGGAATCTACGACGATAGCGCCCGCTCGTATCAGGTGGTGATCGACAGCAACAGCGTGCACGACAACCGGGTCTACGGCATCGTCGCGTATTCGAGCTTCGATAGCGGCGCTGCGCCGGTTCAGGTCACCAACAATCGCGTCTTCAACAACAGCCTGTCGACAAGCGGCGTCGGCATCTATGCCTACGGCCCGCACGTCATCCTGTCCGGCAACACCGTGACCGGCCAGACCGGCGGCGGCGCGACCGGCATCGTCGCCAATTCGGGCACGATCGCGGACGGCAACATCGTGACCGGCAACGTCATCGGCATCCAGGCCCGCGACTCCGACGGCCGTGGCACGACCGTCCGCAACAACCGCGTGTTCGCCAACAGCTCGGACGGCATCCAGGTCTTCAACAACCCGGTCATCATCGGAAACCGGATCTATTCGAACCTCGGCAAGGGCATCACCGGCAGCAATATCGGCGGCAGCTCGGGCCTGCAGATCCTCAGCAACCTCGTCTACGACAACTCCGGCGGCGCCGTCGATCTGTCGAACGTCACCAACCTCAAGCTGTTCGGCAACACGCTCTATCAGTCGACCGGCACCACGGTGAACGTCGGCGGCAGCTCGACCAACGCCATGGTCGAGGACAACATCATCTGGGCCAATCAGGGCACGCTGCTGAACGTCGCGTCCGGCAGCACCACGGGTCTCGTCACCGACTACAACCTCTACTATCGCGGCACCGGCGGCGCGCCGCCGAATGTCGCGGTGATCGGCGGGACCACCTACACCACGCTGGCCAACTGGAAGGCCGGCCAGGCGGCGCAGAACCAGCACAGTCTCGAGGGCGATCCGAACTTCATCGACATCGCCGGCGCCGACAACAAGCTCGGCGGCGCGGACACCGGCCTGGGCGGCGGCGCGGACGACGACTTCACGCCCGGCAAGAACTCGCTCGCCATCGATGCCGGCAGTGCGTTCCTGGTCCCGGCCACCGATCTGTTCGGCCAGCCGCGCCATGACGATCCGTCGATCGCCAACACGGGCACCGGCAAGATCCTCGGCATCGGCTCCTATTCGGAATCGTCGCCCGGCAGCAGCCTGTTCCAATTCTCCGGCTCGGCGCTCGGCGGCTGGTCCGGCGCGCAGAATGCGCCGCTGGCCTACACGCTGCCGTTCAACTTCACGATCGGCGGCTTCACCACCAACAGCATCCGCGTCTCCTCCGCGGGCTATATCGAGCTCGATCCCAACGCGTCGTTCGCCAATGCCGGCTCGCCGTCGCTCGCGGCGCTGCAGTCCGGCATCAAGATCGCGCCGTTCTGGTCCAACGTCGACGCCATCCCGGGCGGCTATAACGTCTACTTCGACGCCTCGGTCGCCAATCAGGTGAAGGTCACCTGGCACGTGCGCCACGCCAATGGCCCGAACGACGTGTCCGAGTTCTCCGCGGTGCTGTTCGCCGACGGCTCGGTCCGCTTCGACTACGGCGCCATCGCCAGCGGCCTCAACGCGCCGGTCATCGGCATCTCGTCGGGCAACGGCCAGCCGGGCCTGATCGCCTCGATCAACGGCTCGACCAGTCTGTCGCACGCGAACTCGATCCTGATCTCGTCCGGCAACATCGTCCGGCTCGACTATGCCGACATCGGCGCGATCGAGTTCCAGGGCACGTCGTCCGACGTGCTGCCGCCGGCCGTGGTGTCCAACACCAACCTGCCGGCCGAAGGCGGCTCGACCGCCGCCGTGTTCAGCACGATCTCGGTCGGCTTCAGCGAGGCGCTGGATTCGATCAGCGCCGGCAGCGCCGCGAACTACAAGCTCATCGCCGCCGGCGCCGACGGCAATTTCGACACGCCGGACGACCAGATCATCACGCTGACGCCGACCTATTCGCTCGCCAACAAGTCCGTGACGCTCGGCCTGCCGGGCCCGCTGGCCGACGGCCACTACCGGCTGACCGTCAGCGGCAACGACGGCATTCTCGACACCGCCGGCAACGTGCTCGACGGCGACGCCAACGGCTCCGCCGGCGGCGGCTTCGTCCGAACCTTCTTCGTCGACCGCTCCGCCAACCACGCGCCGGTGGCGGCCGATGCCACGCTGGTGATGGACCTGAACACCACGCTGCCGGTCACGCTGCACGCGACCGACGCGGACGGCGACACCATCACGTATTCGATCGTGACCGCGCCGAAGCACGGCACCATCCAGAACTTCGATCCGCTGGCCGGCACCTTCAATTACGTGCCGGAGCTCGGCTTCAAGGGCATCGACACCATCCGCTTCGCGGCGGACGATCCGAAGCTCGGCCATTCGGAGGCCACCATCTCGATCGGCGTGTTCCAGCACAACACGGCGCCGACCGCGACCAGCCAGAACGTCTCCACCGTCTTCGGCCAGGACACGGTCATCACGCTCGCCGGCAGCGACCCCGAGACCTCGGCGGACCAGCTTACTCTGGTGATCATCTCCGGGCCGTCGCACGGCACGCTGACCGTCACCGGCCAGAACCAGGTGACCTACAAGGCGGATGCCGGCTACGTCGGCAGCGATCAGTTCCTGTTCGCCTGGCACGACACCGGTGCCCCGGCCGGCACCACCGGCAATGAGCTGACCGGCACGCCGGCCACGGTCGCGATCACGGTGGCCGACCCGAACCACGCGCCGGTCGCGGTGAACGACGAGGCCTCGGCCAACCAGGACACCGTGGTCAGCATCCCGCTCGCGGTGCTGCTCGCCAACGACCTCGACGCCGACGGCGATACGCTCACGGTCACCGGCATCAGCAACCAGTCCCACGGCACGGCGGTCATCGACAACGGCGCGGTGAAGTTCACGCTGACGCCGGGCTTCTTCGGCACCGCGGGCTTCGACTACACCGTCAAGGATCCGTCGGGTGCCGCGTCCACGGCGCATGTCACGATCAATGTGGCCAAGGTCGACAAGGCGCCGGTGACGACCAGCGACTCCTATGCGTCGACTGCGGGTCAGGCCCTCACGGTCGATGTCGCCCACGGCGTGCTCGCCAACGACAGCGATCCGGACGGCGATCCGATCCAGGCGGTCCTCGTGTCCGGCCCGGCGCACGGCACCTTCAGCTTCAACGCCGACGGCTCGTTCACCTACACGGCGAACGCGAACTTCTCCGGCACCGACTCGTTCTCGTACAAGGCGTCCGACGGCACGCTGAACAGCGCGCCGACCAGCGTGAGCATCAATGTCACCAGGCCCAACCAGGCGCCGACGGCGACGGGAGACGTCTATAACGCGACCGCGGGTCAAGCGCTGACGGTCGACGCGGCCCTCGGCGTGCTTGCCAACGACAGCGACCCGGACGCCAACGCGATCCACGCGGTGCTGGTGTCCGGCCCGTCGCATGGCAGCTTCAACCTGAATGCGGACGGCTCGTTCACCTATACGGCGAACGCAAACTTCGTCGGCGCCGACACGTTCTCGTACAAGACCTCCGATGGCGCGCTTGACAGCGCGCCGGTGACCGTAACCATCAACGTGGGCTCCGCGGATCAGGCCCCGGCGGCGGTCGACCACGCCTACACCACCGTCGAGGACCGCGCGCTCCGCATCGAGGCCGCCCTGCTGCTCGCGGGCGCCAGCGATCCGGACGGCGACGCGCTGACCGTGTCGGGCGTTTCCGGTGCCACCCACGGCATCGTCTCGATCGATCAGGATGGCGTGCTGACGTTCACGCCGGCCGCGCAGTTCAACGGCAGCGCGGGCTTCGACTACACGGTCAGCGACGGCCACGGCAAGACCGCGACCGCCCACGTGGACGTGACGGTCAAGCCGGTCAACGATGGGCCGACCGCCGTGACCCACCGATTCACGTCGAACGCGGACGCGCCGCTCACCATCACGTTCGCCGAGCTCCTGGCCGGCATCGGCGACGCCGACGGCAACGCGCTCACGATCGTCGGCGCCGACAATCCGCGCTTCGGCACGGTGTCGACCGATCCGGTCGCAGGCACGATCACCTTCACGCCGAAGGCGGGCTTCACCGGCGACGCATCGTTCCGCTACTACGTCTCGGACGGCTCGGTTTCGAAATCCAGCACCGTCTGGATCACCTTCGGGACGCCTGCGAACAATCACGCGCCGGTCGCAGCCGACGACACGGTGCGCGGCCTCCAGGACGTGCCGACCATCATCTCCATCGACGCGCTGCTCAAGAACGACAGCGACGCCGACGGCACCGTGCCGACCGTGACGGGGATCTCCGCCATCACCGGCGGCACCGCGAGCTACGACGCCGCGACCGGCCTGATCACCTTCAAGATCGGTGGCCCGGGCTTCGGCACCGGCGGCTTCAGCTACACGATCACCGACGGCGCCACGACCTCCACGGCCCATGTCACGGTCGATGTGGCGCACCGGAACCATGCGCCGGTCACCTTCGCCGACAAGTACACCGTCGCCGAGGACGCGACGATCGACATCTCGTTTGCCTCGCTGATCGGCAACGATGTCGATCCCGACGGCGACGCGCTGACCTTCGTCGATGCGCTCAAGGCCACCCACGGCAGCTTCGTGGTCGACCGCGCCAACGGCGTGGTGCACTTCACGGCGGACAAGGACTACAGCGGCACGGCAGGTCTCTGGTATTCGGTCACCGACGGCACGATCGAGCGCAGCGGCAAGGCCACCATCACGGTCACGCCGAGCGACGATGCGCCGGTGGCGGTCGACGATCACTTCGTGGGCAAGAAAGACCACGCGATCGTCATCCTGGTGAGCGAGCTGCGGGCCAACGATTTCGACCCGGACCGCGACACGCTCTCGCTGACCGGCGTGAGCGGTGCGACGTCGGGCACCGCGGTGCTGAGCGGCGACGGCAGGTCGATCCTGTTCACGCCGTCGTCCGGCTTCACCGGAACCGCGGGCTTCAACTACACGCTGTCGGACGGCCATACGTCGACCACCGGCCACGTCAAGATCGACGTGCCGGCCAACCACCTGGCGACGGTTGGGGTCGACGACACGCTGCAGACCGACGAGAACGACGCGCTGACCGTCACAGCCCGCACGCTGCTCGGCAACGACATCGCGCCGCACGGCGTCACGCTGACCCTGGTGGGTGTCGACGGCGCGACCAACGGCGTCGCGAGCTTCGACGCCGCGACCAATCGGGTGACCTTCACGCCGGCGCTGAACTTCGTCGGCCAGGGCGGCGGTGCCGCGGGCTTCAACTACACGTTCAGCAACGGCACGCAGACCTTCAGCGCTCACGTGACCGTCAACGTGGTGGCGGGGCGGCCTGTGATCGTCGCCACGACCGACACGCTGAACGGCACCGAGGACACCCCGGTCGCGATCTCGTTCGCCGACATCCTCGGCAATGACCTCGGCGGCGGCGCGCCGCTGACCATCGACCATGTCGGCGCTGCGGTCGGCGGCACCGTGACGCTCGACACCGTCAACAAGCTCGTTCACTTCACGCCGGACGCCGATTTCAACGGCGTGGCCTCGTTCGTCTACTCGGCGACCGACGGCATCACGACCCAGCACGGCACGGTCAACCTGCAGATCGCCCCGGTGGCCGACGCGGCCGCGGTCAAGAACGACGTGGTGGAGACGCAGAAGAACCAGCCGATCGTCATCCCGGTCGGCGCGCTGCTGCAGAACGACAGCAGCGTCGACGGCACCCTGCCGCCCATCACCGCAGTCAGCGGCGCCGTGCACGGCCAGGTGAGCTACGATGCCGTGAACGGCGTGATCACGTTCACGCCCGCCAACAATTTCACCGGCGTCGCGAAGTTCACCTATACGCTCGGCAGCGGGCCGCTGGCTTCGACGGCGACCGTCACCGTCAAGGTCAGCGCCGCGGCGCCGGATCAGTCGGTCCATGCGGTGGACGACACCGTCACCACTGCGGCCGCGCCGCAGATCGTCATCCCGGCGGCAAGCCTCATTGCCAACGACTGGCAGCCGGACGGCTCGCCGCTCAAGTTCCTCGGTGTGCTGTCGGTGACCGGCGGGAATGCGTCCTACGATCCGGCGACCGGCAACATCACCGTGACGGTCAACGATCCGGCGCCGAACGGCCAGCTGACGCTGAAATATCTGGTCGGCGACGGCCGCACGGCGGCGCTGGGCCAGGTGCAGATCAAGCTGTCGCTGGCGAAGCCGGTCGAGCTCGCGGCGCTGTCCGACGCGCCGCAGGCGGCCGATGCCGGCTTGGCGATGGTCCAGCAGGCCGTCACCGTGACGCCGACCGGCCTCGCGATGTCCGGCCATGCCGGCGCGCGCCTCACCGAAACCGTGCGGCTGCAGGCCCAGCTGGCCGGTCTCGGACCCATGCCGTCACCGGCGGTTTCGATCGACGCGCATACGTCGCCGGTCTTTGGCGAGCATCCGTCGGCCTCGCATCTCGCGGACGCGCTGTTCGCAAGCGGCCTGGTCATCACGGCGCGGCGGCCGAAGACGAAGGGGCAGGGCGATCAGAAGCCGCGCCCGGTCATGACCTTCGATCTGCAGCAGGGCGAATTCTCGAGCTGGAACGGCGAAGAGGAGCTGTTCGAGATTTCCGACATCTCGGCCGAGGATTCCGACCCGAGCTGGATCGTGATCGAGCGCACGGGGGCCTGAGCCCGCCGCCGTCTTGAACGCGTGCTCCGGGATCAGTGCCTGGTCTGTGACGGCGGCGCCGGCTTCTCGCCGGTGACCTTCTCGATCAGGTTGAACCACAGCGGCAGGCCCCGCCGGCGCAGATCGTATTGATTGACGATCTTGGCCCGCGCCGCCTGCCGCATCGCCAGGAAATCCTCCGGGCTGGCATTGGCTTCGATGACCTTGGCGGCGAGCGCCTGATGGTCGAAAAAGTCGACCAGCGCGCCGTCGATGCGGTCGGTGATGATTTCCTCGACCGGCGGCGTGCGCGAGCCCACGACGAGCGCGCCCGCGCTCATCGCCTCCAGCATCGACCAGGACAGCACGAACGGATAGGTCAGGTAGACATGCGTGCTCGAGATCTGGAGCATCTTGATGAAGTGCTCGCGCTTCAGGTGGCCGACGAAATGGATGCGGTCCATCGGCAGCCGGTCGCGCACCTCGTTGAGGAAGATCGTCTTCCACGAGCGGCTGCGTCCCGGCGCCGGGCCGTAGGACACGCCGTCGCCGCCGACGATCACGGCGTGCGCCTTGGGCCGCGCGCGTAAGATTTCCGGCAGGGCGCGCATGAAGACGTGGTAGCCGCGATAGGGCTCGAGATTGCGGCTTGCAAACGTGATCACCTCCTGGCCGGCGCGCAGCATCATGGTGTCGCGTGCGAACTTCAGGGCCGCCCGCGAGCCCGGCGCCACCGCGTCGGTGTCGATGCCCTCGTGGATGATGCCGATCTTGCGCCGGATGTCGGCCGGAAAGCGGCCGGCCTGCCATCGCGTCGGGGTCACGGCCGCGTCGGCGCTGGCGAGCGCCAGCAGCGTCGTCGCATTGCGCATGCGCAGCCGGTAGCGCCGCTGCGCATCGAGCTTGGCGAATTCCGGATCGAAGTCGGCGTCGGCGCCTTCGGCGTTGTGATAGTACTCGGCATGGACGATGAGCCTGGTGCGCGGGAACACGTCCTTGACGAACAGCGTCTCGCCCCAGCCGGGATGGCCGATGACGAGATCCGGCACGAAGCCCTCGTCGCGCAGCGCGGTGAGCTCCTGCGCCACGGCGGCGCCGCGCAGCGCGCAATCGGTCACGTTGCGCGTCAGCGCCGGCGCCTGCCGGATGGCATTGGCATGGCCGTCGACCCGGTAGGTGCGGGTCGGAACGATTTTCGCCTGCTTGCTCGCAGCGTCCGTGACGGCCCGGACGTCATGGCCGAGCCTTGCGAGCCCCCGCGCCAGATGAACGAATTGCCCCGGGAAATTCTGATGGATGAAAAGGATGCGCATGAACGGTCGCCTCGCGAGATACGGGGCAACGATATCAAATGAAAAGCCCGTCCGAAAAAGGAGCAGGCGGCCCGCAAGGGCCCTGCGGCGGCCGGGCGACGAACAAGCGCGACACCATGCTCCGACGGCCGGCAGCAGCAGCGTTTTTGTTTAGACTATTGAATGGTTTAAGGCGCCGTTTGCATTTGTCCCAACCTTGAGATGCCGCGGGCCGGAACTGTTTAGTGCCTCGATGCATTAATGACCGAAACTTAATCCGACTGCGGCGAATCCCGACAAACTGATGCGAGCACTTCGGTATAGGGTCCGTGCAGCCGTGGGGGCTCCTTCAAGCTGATGCCGTGTGACCGGCCGGGCCTCCATGATGTTCGAACATATCCAAAGGCGCACGGCCGGAAGCGCAGCGTGGGGCGCTCTGGAATCGGGACGCCACGATCAAACAATCCTCTCGTTGCTCGGCCACCAGGGCGCCAAGCCGCCACAGGCGTTGATCTTTGGAATCTGAAGAAATGAAATTCGCAGATATCGACGAAATCGACCGTGCCTGGGAATTGGTGCAAGCCCTGAGGTTGGCGGTCCAGCAGCACCGCATCGCAATGGCTCGGGCCAAAGGCGGAGTCGCGGAGCCTTGCACAAGCCGTTCCGAGCCAACGGGCGGCGAGCCGATGCGCGCCGGCCGGCCAGCCGGCGAGTGAACGCGGCTGCGCACCGGATCGCCGCGGTGCATATCAGCCAGCGGAGATCCGATGCGGCAACAATTGAAGCTGTGGGAATTTTCAGTTCGCCGGACGAGCGCCGCATAGGCAGCGCTCGTCGTGTCTGGAATTCGTCGCCGCGGAGCGACCGAACGGACCGGCGACTACCAGAGGATCGGGGCGAGGCCGCCGCCGAGCGACACCGGGAGCCCGTCTCCCAGATTCGCGTTTTGCGAGATGGCCGCCTTCGGCGCACTCAGGGCACGCGCGATCGACTCGTTGTGCGCAAACGAGAGCGCAGCCGCGACAGCAACAGCGACGGTCGTGCCGGCGACGACCTTTTTCAGGCTCCGAAAATTGATGATGGACATGACAGGTCTCCTTAAGTTCGTCCGCGCAACGTCCAGCGGTCGCCCGCTAAGGCGCTGCACGGCCTTTCGTATCGAGAAGACGGGAATCCATTCCCGTTGCCCGTGAGGTAGTGCTTCTTGTGCGTCGCACAAGGGCGAGGTTCGGTTCAGGTAAATGCCGGAGCCGGCAGCGGTATTTTCATCCGGCCGGGCATTCGCAGCCATTCCACGGGCGGGCTTTTGACGAGGAAAATCGTCCCTTTAGACGGTTAAATCGAGAGAATTTGTAGCCCCGGGGCGGGAGAAATCACGCGGCCTACAAAAAAATGTGACCCGATGCAGCGACGAAAAAGCGATCACCGGTGTCCCGTGACGCGCTCCTTCTGTGGGCTTCAAAGCTCCGGCCGCAGGTTGCTGCGCGCCAGCGCCGCGGCGGCGAGCTCGTCCTCGTCGCGCATGCCCTTTGCGACGGCTGCGCCAATCTCCTCGACGAGGCGTTGCGTGAGCTCGATGGTCGGCTGCGCGACCGGCAGCTTGTCCAAAGCCTTCAGATAGGCTTCCGCCATCACATCCAACTCGTCCGGGCTGTACATCCGCATTGCCAACCTGCCTCATTCCACGTGCTCGGCCCCCGATAACGCGTGTTGCAATGCAGCGTTCCCGCCACATTTCGATTTTTCCAAGAGTTCCAGTTCACCAGAAATCGGCCGGCGCAGCGAAATAGCGTGAGCCGGTAGCATGCTACAAGAAAACAAAATTTCGGGAGGAGCCAGAATGACAATCGCGCGAACGGCCGCCTTGGTCGGCTTGGCGATGATCGTATGCGCCGTGCTGCCGAACGATGCAGACGCGCAGGACGCTGCGAGCCAGTACCCGAGCAGGCCCGTCACCTTCGTGGTGCCGTTCGCGCCGGGCGGCTCGACCGGCCTGATCGCGCGCATCATCGGCCAGAAGCTCGAGCAGCGGCTCGGCAAGCCGTTCATCGTCGATCATCGCGCCGGCGGCGGCGGCGTGCCGGCGGTGAATGCGGTCGCCCATGGCACGCCGGACGGCTACACCATCATGATGGCGTCGAGCACTGCGCTTGCCATCAACATCAATGTCCGCAAGAGCCTGCCTTACGATCCGCGCCGGGACATCACGCCGATCGCGCTGATCGCCCGGATGCCTTACGTGCTGGTGGTCAACCCGGACCTGCCGGTGCAGTCGGTCGCAGACCTGGTCAAGCTCGCCCGCGAGAAGCCGGGCCAGCTGACCTTCGCATCGGTCGGTCCCGGCACCATCCATCATCTCAACGGCGAGATGTTCAAGAACACCTTCGGCCTGGACGTGGTGCATGTGCCCTACAAGGGCACTGCGCCGGCCTTGCAGGACGTCGCCGGCGGCCATGTGCAGTTCATGTTCGCCGACGTGCCGCCGGCCAGGGCGCTGGTGCTGGGCAACAAGGTGCGCGCGCTCGGCGTCACCACGCCGGAGCGCGTGCAGGCGCTGCCGGATGTGCCGCCGCTCGCCGAAGTCGGCATCCCGGGCTACAACACCGCGTCATGGCATTCGATCTCGACCACAGCCGGCGTGCCGAAGGACATCGTCGACAAGCTCGCCGGTGAAATCCGCGAGGTGATGAAGGACCCGGAGGTGCGGCACCTGCTGGCCGAGGAGGGCGCGGTGCCGCAGGTTTCGCCGCCGCCCGAGGAATTCAAGAAGTTCGTCGACAGCGAGATCACCCGCTGGGGCGAGCTGGTCGAGAAGGCCGGGATCTTGCACAGCCAGTAGATGCAGGGGGCGGCAGGCACCACGAGCCACAACGGCGGTGTCATCGCCGGGCTTGACCCGGCGATCCATGAGCGGCTGCAGAGAAGGCAGCCATACGTAAGACTTCCGTTGTTCAGCTTGGGTCATGGACCCCCGCGTCAAGCGCGGGGGTGACAGCCTGCGCGTTGCGCGGGCTTGCTTCCACGCAGATGGGAAGGCGCTAGTGGTCCTGCCCCGAGCGGATCAGCGTCCGCAAACGGTCGATGCTGTCGCCGGTGGCGGGCTCGCCGTGTCCCACGGCGATCACATCCGCACGCAGGTCGTCGATCTTCAGCAGGCTGTTGCGATGCTGGGTCCGGTTCAGGTTGAAGGCCGGCCAGCCGAGGCTGAGATCGGGCCACGTCGCCAGCGCATCGCCGGCAAACAGGGTGCGGCGCTCGGCCCAATAGAAGGCGAGATGACCCGGCGAGTGGCCGGGCGTGTGCATGATCTGCAGCGGACCGACCCGGTCGCCCTCCCGGACGAACTTGTCGGGCTCGCAGGGCGGATGCTTGCCGAAGCCGAGCGCCAGGCCGACCTGCAGGTAGTAGGCCTGCAGCGGCCATTGCGGTTTCAGCGAGATGCGTTGCGCCTCGCGCTGTCCGGCGATGATGTCGGCTTCCCACTCGTGCGCCCAGACCTTGGCGCCGCTGAGCTTCTGCAGCGCCGCGGCGCCGCCCAGATGGGAGCGATGCGCGTGGGTGATCACGATGTTCTTCAAGTCCGAGACCTTGCGGCCGATCTGGCCGATCGCCTTCACGATCCTCTGGCCGTCGGTGTCGTACAGGCTGTCGATCAATGTCAGCTCGGCGCCGTCATCGAGGAGAAACGCATGGACGCGTCCTCCCTTGCGCTGGCTGATGCAGTAGACGCCTTCGGCGATCTTGCGAGCCTTGCCGGATGAATCGTATCCCGCACCATTCTCTGACATCACGATCCCCTCTTGTTGATCATGGCTCCTTGAACGAGACGTCGGCCTCGGCGCCGGGCCGCGGCTTCCAATCGAGGCTGTAATATTCGCCGCGCTGCCGCGCCCACGGGTCGAAGGCGTTGACGACAGGCGTCAGCTCGGGCTCGAGCTCCGGCATCGCCCGCAGCAGGACGCGTTTGAACGGCAGGATCTCCTGGTGATGGCCGTTGGGCGAGCCGCTCTCCCACTGCTTGCCGGTCGGCCCGTTGTTCACCACCCAGTCGATGCCGAGCTTGGAGTAGAACTCCGGCCGAAAGCTCGACGTCAAAAAGCGGTCGCTGAACAGCCGGCGCGACGCATTGATGATGAAGACCTGGAATTGCGTTTCCGAGATCGCAAAGCCATGCGGCCGGGTGGTTTCGGCGAGGAAGCCGACGACGAGGTCGACGTCCTCGATATTGTCCACGAGAGTGCCGTCGGCGAATCCAAGGCAATCGGTGATCCGGCGGCCACCCCTGTCGCGCTGTGCATCGGTGATGACCTTCCGGTCGTCGCAGCGGTGCTGGCCATAGACGTCGCGGATGGTCTTCACCAGCTCGCGCTGCCCGGCCAGTCCGGCCGAGCCTTCAGGCAGGCGCCTGTCGATGAAGTCGTCGAAGCTCGTCAATTGCCGCAACCCGATCTGGCGGCGGAACTCGTTGAAGCGCGGAATGCCGTGCTCACGATCGCGGATGATGTCGAGCGCAGCCAGATCGATCGTGCTGTCGATGCGCGGGCGCAGGTCCAGGTTCTGCAGGAACTGCGGATGGTTCTGCAGCAGCAGCAATCCGAGCCGCTGTCGCCCCATGCTGAGCGCCCAATTCGACAGCCCGCCCTCGCGCATGAACTTGGTCGATTTGCCCCGGAACGTGTCGATGACCGGAACCCGCGTGCGAATGGCGTTCGCATCGCGGATGTCGCGAAACTCGATCATGTCGGGGAGGAGGGGATGCAGGCGGTAGACCGAGACGAACTCCTCCGGGAAATTGAACGGCGACCCGAAATGATTGATGCCGCCATTGACGTCATCCGGGTTGCGGATGTCCCAGCGATCCCAGGAAAGCCAGGGGGCCCATTTCGGCGCAAATTCCGGAAATCGCCTGCTGTTGCCGCGCCCGACGATGCCGGTGCCGGCGGCGAAAGCCGAATACAGCTGGTTCGCCTCTTTGCCGTCCGGCGATTTGCTCAAGACCTCGACGAGGGACTTCGAGACGGCCGCGAGCAGCGGGTCCTGCGCGAACAGCCCCGACCAGTTCGAATTCATGCCGACGTAAAGCGGCTCGTCGTACAGGAGCTGCGGCGTCCACTCGATGGTGTGGATCTTGGCGATTTCCGCCGAGACGATCAGGCGTGCGATCTCGAACAGCTCGTCGCTGGAAATCTGGCCGTAGGTGATCGCCGCGTTCGGGCGTTCGGGATTGCGCAGCCCGGAGTCTTCGTTCGGCTGCTGGCGCGCATGCTCCCGGAAGGTGTCGACGATGATGTTGTGCTCGCGCACGAACAGATTGTGGAAGAAGCTCAACCCGATCGACCAGTTGTCCGCGACCGCCGCGGCCTCCTGGCCGGTCCACTCCGGTTGAATGGGGTCGCATGCCCCGCCTGGCGTTCCGGCGCCGCAGGGGTTTCGGAACACCGGCAGATAGCCGAAGCGGTCTCCGGCCGCATTGGCGCCGTCCGGCTTCTCCATGGCGAGCTTGGCCGGATCGTTGGGATCGCGCCGCATGCGCCGCCGGGACAGATCGCTGTAGCCATAGATTTGCGAAGCGTCCCACCACGCCGTGGTCATGTTGCGGGAGGTCTTGTAGGCGCGGGATATCCGGTCCGAGCCGTTGTGCCTGAAAACCTTCGGATCGGAGTCCTGCGCGACCAGCGCGCTGTCGATCATGTCGTTCTTGCGGCATCCGAGCTGCGCCGCGCGCTCGTCGGAGATCGGCTGCTCGGCGCCGTCGACGCGCTCGCTGGCGCAACCGAGGTTGCTCATGATTCGCGACTGGTCGTTGCGCGCCTCGTCGAGGTGCGAGAACCAGTCATGCGTCATGAACTGGATCCAGTAGGCCGCCAGCACATTGAAGAACGGCGCTTTCTGGTAGTCGCAATCGGCCGTGCCGGAATCCGGCCGGCCATGACCGTTGTTGCAATCCGGCGTCTTGCTCTGGTCGCGGGTGAACAGCTTGCGGCTGACGACCTGAGGGTCGGGCGTCAGAAGCGAGATGCGGCCGCCATGCCGGTTGCTGGCGAGCTCGTTGCGCGCCAGATCGGGAAAGGTGGACTCGAATGCGGCGTTTCTCGCAAACAGCTGGCCGGCCGAGCCCATGGCAGGATTGCGGATGTCGTTGCAGATTCCGGTCAGGGTCCGGAACCGGATCAGGCCGCCCTGGCAGAGCTGGGCGCCGTCGGCGTCGATCTTGAGGTTGCGGAACTGCGGATGCTCGGGCGGCAGCCGCATCTCCTTCCAAGTCTTCAAGGTCGAGCCGTCTGCGGCTTTCTCGCTTCCGGTGACGTATTGCTGATAGGTGCTGTTGTCGAACAGGTTGAACTTGATCAGCTCCATGCGCTGGTATTCGAGATCGAGCAGCGCGCCGTCGAGGCCCCGCTTGTCGCGGTCGAAGATGTGCGAGCCGGTGTCCTGCTGGCTTGATTTCGACGTGGCGTTGCCGGTCGCCCAGTAGCCCGCCCAATCCACCCAGGGGGTCTTCATGCCCTTGAGCGCGTTCTCGCCGCCGCGGCATCGCGCATGGGCTTCGTCCACCTTGCCGTCGAAGCGCTCGGTGCGGGTCGTGGCGAGGGCTGGAAGACCGTCGGCCAGTACCTTCGCGCAGGCTGCGCCGATCGCGATGTCGTCTTCGGCGGTTGCCGATTGGAGAAGCGCTGTCGCCACGGCGGCGCTGACTGCGATCGCGGCTGCGAGGCCGAAGATTCGATCTTGCATCTGGAGTCCGCAACGGACCGGCAGAACCAAGTCCGCCCTCTCAAAATGAAATTTCTAGTGTCTCGCCGACAATCCAAGGTCCGCCGCTTTGCAAAGATCGCGGCGGTCATAACGCTCAAGCTTGCGCGAGCGCCGACGGAGCAAGTGCCTTTTCATACGCCATTCCGGCGACGCCGAATGTGGCCTGCGTCACTTGACGCCATTGATGGGAGCGCGCGCCGGCATCGGCGTCAGGAGGTCGGCCGACCGCAAGTATCATCCTTCGACGGAATGGCGCGTCATGCAGTCGGATGAGCGAGGTCGAGTGGTAATCCCCGCCGCTTCAAATCCTCGACCGGCAGCGGGATCACGCCCTGGAGCGAGCTCGTCGAGGAGTTGGCCATCCTGCACAGCCGGTGGCGCGTCTGGGCGACGCTACTGCGCCTTGAGGTCAAGGGCTTCGACCAGCGTCTTCATCTCGCGGCGCTCATCGTCGAGCCGCCCGGCGAAGTCGCTGCCGGTCACGAGCTCGGCGTTGACGTTGAGCCGTGCGGCGGCCGCGGTGAATTCCTCCGACGCAAAGGCCCGCGCGCAGGCGCCCTGCAGCCGCTCCGTCACCGCGGCGGGCAGGCCGCGCGGCGCGAACAGCCCGTTGATCGAGCGGAACGGCAGCGCATAGCCGCGCTCGGCCACCGTCGGCACATCCGGAAAGATCGCGCTGCGCTTGCGGTTGAACACCGCGATGGCCCGGACACTCTCCGGGCTGAACGAGCCGATGGAGAAAATCGCCGCGTCGATTGTGCCGCCGATCACGTCCTTGATCTGGTCACCGAGCGCGCGATACGGGATGTCGGCCAGCCGGACGCCGGCGGCTCGTGCGAGCAGCGTGCCGAGCAGGTGCGGTGTGGCCGCCACGCCTGAGTGCCCGAAGCGGATCGAGCCTGGATTGGCCCGCGCGTGGGCGATGAACTGCGGCAGGTCGTGGAAGGGCGAATTCGGCCCCACGACCAGTGCGAACGGCGTCTCGAACATCTGGCAGACCGGCTCGATGTCGTCGATCCGGTAGGGCAAGTCGGCCTTGAGGAGCGGTTGAACCGTGAGCTGGGTCTGGCCCGCGAACATCAAGGTGTAACCATCGTGCGCGGCGGCGACTTCGCCGAATGCGATGGTGCCCGAGGCGCCTGGGCGGTTGACGACGACGACCGGCTGCCCGAACTCTGCGCTGAAGCGGTCAGCCGCGACACGCGCCAGGCTGTCGAGCACGGTGCCGGCAGAAAACGGCACCAGGATCTGGACACGCTGGGCCGGATAGGATTGCTGCTGCGCCTTGGCTGGAGCAATGCCGGCCACGATCAAAGCGGCGATGGCCGTTTTCAGAGCCTCAGCGGTGACTGTCCGCGTCGCGTGAATTCCCGTTCGCATCATTTCGCTATGTTACTGGAGAGTTGGATTCTTGCGGGCGGCGAGCAGCTTGTCCCTGAGCTCACCACGCTGGATTTTTCCGAGCTGATTCCGCGGCACCTCATTGATTGCAACCACCTCAGCCCCGACGGCGCTCAACAGCTCGTTGAATTTCTCATCCTGCTCCAGCTCGCGCTGGAAGCTGGCAAGGTCAAAGTTCGGACCAGGGACGACGCCGATCCAGAGCTCCTCCAGGCCGGACGCGCCCTTGATGCCGCAGACCGCGCCATCGCGCACGCCAGAACATTTGAGCAGCACTTCCTCCAGCCGTCCCGCCGAGACCTTCAGCCCGCCGCAGTTGAGGATGTCGTCGCCGCGGCCACGGATGCACAGCACGCGGTTGGCCGCGACGTAGCCGATGTCTCCCGGATAACACCAGAGGCGTTCGGCATCGCCCTGCGCCTGCGAGCTGGCCCCCGCCCGGTTCTTGAGAAAGAACGGCGTGCGGTAGCGGATGAAGCCTTCCTGTCCTGGCGGAAGCGGCGTCCGGGCATCGTCGACGATCTCGAGCTCGCACCACGGACCGATGAAGCCCACCGCATCCGGGATGTCGGCGATCATCTCATGAGGCGCCCAGGCCACCAGCGACGCTTCGGTCGAGCCGTACTCGACGAACACGTTGCGGCATAGCGCAGCCTGCACGCGCCTGACAGCCTCGCGGGAGGCGAACGCGCCGCCGATCCGCACGGTGTTCAGGGCAGGGAGCTGATACCCAGGCCTCGCTTCCCGAAGCTCGGCCAGGGCGACAATCTGCTGCGGCGAGCCGACCACGCAGTCGACGTCGTATGTGCTCATGAGGACCAGGCGGCCTTCGCCCGGAAACGCGAAGCACGCGGTCTTGCCCTCGCGCAGCACCTCGCACAGCCGGTTGAAGCCGAAATTCGTGCTGAAACCCGGCAGGATGAGGATGCGTGAACAGTCCCGATCGCGAGTCAGCGCGCAGATGTTCATGCGCTCGATCAGGGCCGCCTCGGTCTGCACGATCGCCTTGGGCAGACCGGTGGAGCCGGAGGTGAAAAACAGCAGATGGGGCGAGGTCTTGCGTCGTGGCTCTGTCGCGCCGGGCGGTTGCGGCGGCAGCGGCCCGGACGGAAGCCAGGAGCTGTCGAACCGGATGTTCCTGCCGCCCGACAGCACGCCGGCTTCGCTTTCGTAGATCATGTCCGCGATGCCGGCCGAACGCAGGTGCGGCAGCAGCGCGTGATAGATCGGGGCGGCGACAAAGCCCGCCCGCTGGAGCGCAAAGCACACGGCCATCTGCTTGGCCGGGTGCTCGATGGACACCCCGACCGGCTTCTGCGGATCGAGATTGAGCGTCGCGATCCGCCGCGCGATGAACTCGATCGCGTCATCGAGAGCACGATAGGTGATGATCATGTCGGGCTGGATCACCGCCGGCTGATGCGGTTTGACGCGCGCCCAGAACGAAATCAGCTCGTCGATGATCATTGTCGGTGCACCGGCCTGGCGTCACGAAAAATCCCGGGCAGCGGCCCGGGATTCTCGTTCGGCGGATCGCCTGTGAAGCGGATCAAAATTTGTAGTTGATCGCACCGCGGAGCATCGTCGCCTTGTTGGAGAACTCGACCGGATCGCAAGTGATGACGCAGGCGCCGGCGTTCGGGCTCGACAACGTCTTTTTGCCGAGATCGACATACATTCCCTCGAGCCGCACGATCCAATTGGGCGTGATCATGTGTTCGACGCCGCCACCGACCGCGTAACCGCTTCGGGTGGTGCGTTCCTGCCACGTCGCGGTGGTAGGACCGGCCGCTGCAACAAATTCCGAGTGGGTGTTGGTAACGCTGCCATAGGCCCAGCCGCCGGTCACATAGATGAGATTGTTGCCGAAGAACGTCGCGCCAAGCCGGCCGCGCACCGTGCCAATCCAGTCGATCTTGTTGCTGGACGTCATGACGACGGGGATGCCGCCGAAGTTCACAGTCGTTGCGGCAATGCCAGACCCGTTCAGGTCGGAAATGTCCGCTTCGATGCCGTAGACGAACATTCCGTGCTGCCAATTGTAACCGATCTGCCCGCCGCCCATAAAACCGGCGTCGCCGGTGCGGTTATCGAACCCGTGTCTGCCGCCGACGTCGTCGACATAAGCGCCGGTGGTGCGGCCGCTCTGCCAGGCTGCGCCGAGATGGCCGCCGAGGTAGAAGCCGGTCCAATTCCAGGGGTCTGCGACGATTTTCGCCGGCGCCTTCACGGGAAGGTCCGCCGCCAATGCATTCGGCGCCCAGGCGGTGCCGGCTGCGGCTGCGACAACAATGCTGCTCTTGATTTTCATTACCTGCGCCCCTGCACAAAATTGCAAAAAAAAATCAACAACCGTGGGAAACTTAGCTGGAGGGAACCCGGGCTGGCAACACGCGGCAGGTCGCGCCCCGCGATTTTGCACCGAAGCCGATGAGGTTCCGGGGCCGCTGTGTCGCTCTTGCCACGGCCTAAAGAGCGGCAGTCAATAATAACATTTAATTTATGTGGATTGGCGCTGTCGTGCCACCCGATCGGTTCCGGAAAATCGATGTTGCGCTTGGCCTTCTCGAACGTCAGCCTTTGAATAGCGCTGAAAGGGTTTGCCGGAGCCGACCCAAAGAACTCTCCGTCCCCAGTGAATTCACATCCGAAATCACAACAATCTTTTCTTCTGTTTCAGACCCTGTATTCCGGGCATGCCTTGCTCAGTTGAGGGTGTCGTCTAGGGACACTTAGTTGGCAGAGCAGGGTGTGGCGCCTGCAGGCGGGGCTTGTAACCCCGTCCCAGGGAGCGAGGTCACTGGCCGCCCCCGATGAGGGGGCTGCCTTAGATGGCTGCGACGCGTCGGATGAAGGGCAGCGCCAATGCTGCCTGGATAACGTGGGAGTCGAATGCTTCTCGGTCCGGCGAAGAAGTCCGGTGGCCTCGTCAAAAATCGCCACAGGTGGAGCGCCGGAAGGTGCGCCTGCTCGAAAGGGTAGGCGGGCGCCTTCCACAAGGTGCCCAGACTGAGACGTAGCGCCTAACCGGCGCTCCCCTCCCTCATTTGAGGGAGCGAAGAAGAGAAGGCGCGGGCCCAGCGCCAATGACACAACGGGCCGATGAATCACGCCTCTATGGAAAACTGAATCTGAGTTGCGAAAGGTCGTATCGTCGATGCGCTGCCGATCAAGGAATCTTCTTCACCGGCGTCGTATCGAGATTGAACAGCCGCGCCGCGTTGCCGCCGAGGATGTTGCGCCTGGCCTTCTCGTTCAGGAACGGCAGGTCGTGGATTACGCCCGGCAGGTCGAAGTCCCAGTGCGGATAGTCCGAGGACCAGACCAGCTGCGTCTCCGCGTTGATCATCTTGAAGGTCGCCTCGAGGATGGAAGGGTCGTCGGGCACCTCCATCGGCTGGCTCGAGTAATACATCTCGCGCATGTACTCGCTCGGCTTGCGCTTGAGCTGCGGGCAGTCGGAGGTGCGCATCTTGTAGGAGTGGTCGAGGCGCTGCATCAGGCTGTAGGCCCAGGTCAGGCCGCTTTCGATCCACATCACCTTCAGCTTGGGGAAACGCTCGGGCAGCCCGTTCACCACCCAGTTGGTCATGTGGACCATGTTGAACCACATGAAGCCCAGCGCATGCACGCCGATGAAGCGGTTCGTCAGTTGCAGCGACTGGTCGTTCCAGTTGTAGGCCGCATGGAACGAGATCGGCTTGCCCATCTCCTCGAGCAGCCGGTAGGTCTTCATGTAGGCGTTGTCGTGCACCGGCTTGTAGCGCGGCGACGTCACCATGAAGCCGACGACGCCCGGCTTGTCGCCAAAGTCCTTCACCACCTTGTAGGTGGCGTCCGGATCGTTGAACGGCAGGTAGAGCATCGAGATGATGCGTTTTTCCTTGGCCAGGATCTGCTCGCAGAGCCAGCGGTTGTAGGCGCGGGCCATGGCGACCTCGACCTCGACCTGCGGATGCGTGCCGAGGAACAGCATCGGCGTCGGGAACAGGCAGGCGTAGTCGACGCCCATGGCGTCCATCCAGCGGAGCGTCGTCGTGATGTCGCGGTGCTTGCTGGTGTCCTCGACCTTCTCGTGCTTGCGCAGCCAGTGCCGCGTGATGCGGCCGCCGATGTCCTGATAGCCGACCGAGCCGCCCAGCATGCTGGAGCGCCCGCCGCGCGCGGAGGATTCGATCGCCTGGCGGCGCAGCACTGGGCTCTCGATGTACTTGAAGATCTGGCCGTAGGATTCGCTCTCGTAGTGATGCGAGTCCACGTCGACGATCAGGAAATCCTGATAGTTGCGCTTGCGGGCCTGCTCGGTCGCCTTGGCCAGCGACTCCAGCGACGAGAACTCATCGAAACGGAGGTTGCGGACTTCGTTGACGGGAGTCTGGATGTTCACGGCGTCCTCCGTTCAGGCGATCACATAGACGGTGTCGTCGCGCTGGACGACGTCGTAACGGCGCAGCTTCAGACGCGGATCGCCGATGCAGGTGCCGGTCTTCAGGTCGTATTCGTAGCCATGCCACGGACAGACGAAGTGCATCTCGCTCTCGTCGAAGGTCTGGCCGTGGTAGGTCTTGTCCTCGGCGATGATGTCGACGACCTTGGGGATGGTGATGCCCTCGCAGGCCGGTCCGCCCGAGTGAACGCAGTTGTTGGCGTAGGCATAGAATGCGCCGCCGTGGTGAAACACGCCGATCTCGCCCTTGGGCGAGCGCACGATGCGGCGATCGCCCTCCTTGAAGTCACCGAGCTTGGCGACAAAGAGCTCCGTCATTTTCGCTCCCTTGACTGGTGTTCTTGTTTGACCGGTGTTCACCACCCGGACCACATCATCACACGCTGGGGCGAGTTGGTCGAGAAGGCCGGCTTTCTGCACAGCCAGGAAACGCTATGCCGCATGGCTGGTGCGTTGATTTCACGCCCGGCCGCCGTCATGCTGCCCGCAAGCCATAAAGGCAGGAATTCGGGGAGGATGGCATGCGGTTGAGGTGGGTGAGGGCGGTCGTCATTGCCTTGCTGGCGTTCCTCGGATTGGAACGCAGCGCGCTGGCGCAGCAGGATTATCCGAACCGCAACGTGAAGGTCATCATCGCATTCTCGCCCGCGGGGGCGATCGACATTCTCGGGCGTCTGATTGCCGACCGGCTGAGCGCCATGTGGGGTCAGCAGGTGATCGTCGAGAACCGCCCCGGCGCCGGCGGCAACATCGGCGCGGCGGCCGCGGCGCAGGCCGCGCCCGACGGCTACACGCTGCATTTCGGCGCGCAGACGCTCAGCACCAATCCGGTGCTGGCGCCGTCTACGGCGTTCAATCCGGAGACGAGCTTCGAGCCGATCATGCTGGTCGGCACCGCGCTCGAAATCTTCATGGTGCCGAACGTTTCGCCGTACAAATCGGTGCAGGAGGTGATCGCTGCCGCGAAGGCCAATCCGGGCAAGCTGAATTACGCCTCGGTCGGCATCGGATCGAGCGCGCATCTGGCGACGGTGCTGTTCATGGACGTCACCGGCACCAAGATGCAGCACGTGCCTTACAGCCAGATGTCGCAGTCCTATTCGGACATTTTCTCCGGCCGCACCGAGGTCTGGTTCACCACAGCGGGCGGCTCTCTGCCGCACATCCAGTCCGGCAAGGTGCGGGCGCTGGCGGTCAACGGGCCGTCGCGCAGCAAGCTGCTGCCCGACGTTCCGACCATGCTCGAGTCCGGCGTGAACATGAAGAGCGAGTCGAGCTGGTACGGCTTCTTCGCGCCGAAGGGCACGCCGAGGCCGATCATCGACAAGATCAACCGCGATCTGCAGACCGTGATCGACAAGCCCGACATGCGCGAGAAGGAGCTCGCGCTCGGCTATCGCTTCATCGGCGGCCCCCCGGAGAAGCTTGGCGAATATCTGAAGAGCGAGACAGCCAAGTGGGAGGCGCTGGAGAAGAAGGGCGCGTTCAAGTAGCGCTACAGCGCGAGCCCGGTCTTCTTGTAGACCACCATCGCCTCGGGCGACGTCAGATACTGGATCAGAGCTTTGGCCGCGTCGGGCTCTTTCGCGACCGCCGTGATGCCGGCCGAGTTGATGGTGATCTGCTGCAACTCGTCCGGCAGCATGCCGATCACCTCGACGTCCGGATTGGTCATCAGCTCCGACACCTGCTGAAACGCGATCTCGACGTCGCCGTTCACGATCAGCGTCGAGACGCGGCCGTTCGGCCCGCCGGCCGCGAGCTTGGTCTTGGCCGCGACCTCCTTGGCGACGCCGAGCTTCTCGAACGTTCGCAAAAGATGCAGCGCCGTGATTCCGCCGCCGGCCGGCGCGGTGTGTCCGACGGATTTCGCAGCGAGCAACGTGCGCTTCAGCGCCTCCGGCGTCGACACGTCGGGCTTCGGCGCGCCTTTCTTCACCGCGATGCCGATGCCGGTGCGCGAGATGTCGACGCGGTTGACCACCTTGCCCTCGGCGATCAGCTTGTCGAGCTCGGGGCTCGCCACCAGAATCATGTCGGCGAACTCGCCGCCGCGGAGCCTGCGCGCCAAGCCGCCCGACGGATCGTAGCTGAACGAGACCTTATGGCCGCTCGCCTTCTCGAACTGCGGAATGAGCACGACCACCGCCGCGTCCATCGCGGTGGTGATCAGCGCCTTGATCTCCGCGGCCTGCACGTTGCTCGACGCCGCCAGCAAGGCCGCAGCCGAGGCGATCAGAATGTTACGCATGGCGTTCCTTCCCCATCAGTTCGGCTCCAGGCCTTTTGCTTTATAAATGGCTTTTGCCTGCGGCGTCGTGAGCGCCTTGATCATGGCTTTGGCGGCTTCGGGCTCCTTGGCGCTCGCCGTGATGCCCGCGGAATATTGCGTGGTCTGCTGCAACGACGCGGGCAGCATGCCGATCACCTCGACCTCGGGATTGTCGTAGAGCTCGGAGGCCTGCTGCAGACCGATCTCGGCCTGACCGCTCGACACCAGGACGCTGACGCGGCTGTTCGGTCCGCCCATCGACAGCTTCACCTTCGGCGTCACCTCGTCGGCGATGCCGAGCTGCCGGAACACCCATTGCACATGGCCGCCCGTGATGCTGCCGCCTGCGGTCGACGCATGGCCGATGCTTTTCGCAGCGAGCAATGCGCGCTTCAGCGCCTCCGGCGTCGACACGTCGGGCTTCGGCGCACCCTTCTTCACCGCGATGCCGATGCCGGTGCGCACAAGGTCGATGCGGCCGCCGGCGATCTTGCCCTGCTTGATCAGCTCGTCGAGCGCGGGCGCGTCGGTGATGAAAATGTCGACCGGCTCGCCGCGCAGGAAGCGCGGCACCAGCGCGCCGGACGGCGCGTAGCTCGCCCGGATGGTGTGGCCGTTCGTGCGCTCGAAGCCCGGCAGGATCTCGTCGGTCGCGGCTTTGACCGCGGTCGAGACGAAGGCGTTGATCTCGGCGGCTTGCACGCCGCCGGCCGTGAGCAGCAGCGCCGCCGCGGCGGTCATCAGAAGCTTGCGCATGGCGCGTTCCTCCGTTCAGCCCGGCTCGAGACCTTTTGCCTTGTAGATTCCGGCCGCCGATGGCGCGGTCAGCGCCTTGATCAGCGCCTTCGCCGCGTCGATTTCTTTCGCACTGGTCGGAATGCTGGCGCTGTAGGTCGTGACGTTCTGGAACGCGCCGGGCAGGGGACCGACGATCTCAATGCCCGGTACGGCCATCAGTTCGGGGATCGGCTGCATGGCAAAGTCGGCCTCACCCATGATGACGAACGTTGCCGCGTAGCCGTTCGGCCCACCAGCCGCGAGCTTGAGCTTCGGCTTCAGCGTTTCGGCAAGCCCCATCTTCTCGAACAGCTTGCCGAAGAACACGCCGCTGCTGCCGCCGCCAGCCGGATCGGTCACGGCAATCGCTTTCGCGGAAAGCAACGCCGCCTTGAAGGTGGCTTCCGACGAGATGTCCGGCTTCGGCGCGCCTTTGGCGACGCCGGCGCCGATCATGCCGCGCGCCACGTCGGCCTTGCTGTCGGCTGCGATCTTGCCCTGGCCGATCAGCGCCGAGGTGTTCTCGCCGCCGAGGATCACCACATCGGCGGCTTCGCCGTCGACGATGCGCTTGGTCAGCGGCCCGGTCGGCCCGAAGGTTGCGATGACCTTGTGACCGCTGGTCTTTTCGAACTGTGCGACGATCTGCTCGAACGGCGCCTTCATGGCGGTGGAGATCAAGGCCTTGATCTCGGCGGCCTCCACCTGGTTCGCCGCAAACAGTCCAAACGCAACAGCAATGACGATCGCGAGCCGGCGCATCGCGTCCTCCCCCATTTTTCGCAGTCAGCTTACATCGAGGCCCTTCGACTTGTACGCGGCCTTGGCGGTGGGCGTGGTGAGAAACTTGATCAGCGCCTTGGCGCCGTCGGGATTCTTGGCAGCAGTCGAGAGGCCGGCCGAGAACACCGTCATCGACTGGATATCCGGGGGCAGCGGCCCGATGACGTCGATGCCCGGCACCATGATCAGCTCCGGAAGCTGCTGGATGCCGATTTCGACCTCGTTGCGCAGGAGCATAAGGCCGATCAGTCCGGTTGGGCCGCCGGCGCCATAAGTGGCTTTCGCCTTTATCTGTTCGGTGATGCCGAGCCGGTCGAAGATCGCGATCAAGTTCTTGCCGCTCTGGCCGCCGCCGACCGGATTGCTCATGCCGAGCGATTTGGCGGCGAGCAGCGTCTCCTTGAATTTTTCCGCGGACGAGATGTCGGGGCGTTTCGCGCCCTTCTGCACCGCGAGCGCCATGGCCGAGCTCGTGAGATCGGCGCGCGTGCCGGGGACGATCCGGCCCTGCGTGATGAGAGATTCAAGGCCATGGTCGGACGTGATGGTGATGTCGTTCTCTGCGCCTTCCGACACCTGGCGGGTGATACGCTGCGATGGCCCGAACGAGAACGCGACGGTGTGCCCACTCTCGCGCTCGAAGATGGGCGCAAGCTCATCGAGCGACGACTTCATTGCGGTGGTGCTGACAACTCTGATCTCGGACACGGCATTTCCTCGAATGTGACGCTTGTTGCGGCATTTAGCCTTATCCAACGCCAGCGAGGCAATGACTCCATAGCGGCCAGCTATGACCGCTGCCCGGCTCTGACCCCTGTATGGCAGCAATTGAAATCAAGTCATTTCTTGTTGGGGTGGCGTCCATCATTTGACATGGTAGGATTGGATGCCTTGATCGTCGGCTCATGGGAACAATCCGGCCTGATTGCGATTGATGGGTCAGGCAAGCCCTGATGAATCCCCACTTTGGCGGAGTTGAGTGATGCCACGGGCAGCAGTATCCGGCTTGCAGCGCGCTCCCGTTCCGCCGTCGCGAAATCCGCGCGAGCTTTGGGCCGATGCGTTCCGCGCTGTGCGCGCCGAGACCGAGCGCCGCTCCGTGCCGCTCTCGGCGGAAGATCAGACCATCCAGTCGATGCCGGATGCGAGCCCGACCAAGTGGCATCGCGCGCACACCACCTGGTTCTTCGAGCAGTTTCTGCTGAAGCCCTATGCACAGGGCTACGTCGAGTTCGATCCGCGCTTCGGCTTCCTGTTCAACTCTTATTATGTGGCGGCCGGGCCGCGTCACGCGCGGCCGGAGCGTGGCTTGATCACGCGGCCGACCACGGCCGAAGTGCTGGCCTATCGCACTTACGTCGATGCCGCGGTGGAGAAGCTCATCCGCGGTGCGAGCAGCGCCGAGCTTGGCGCGATCGTGCCGATCGTCGAGATCGGCCTCAATCACGAGCAGCAGCATCAAGAACTGCTGTGGACCGACATCCTGCACGCCTTTGCGCAGAACCCGACAGATCCGGTCTATGACTCCGCATGGCAGATGCCCTCCATAGACAGCGGCGGAGGCTATGCCGAGCTGCCGGCCGGCATTCATTCCGTCGGCTTTGAAGGTCCGGGCTTCTGCTTCGACAACGAGCAGCCGCCGCATCAGGAGCTGATCCGCGAGGCGCGCATCGCGCGCCATCTCGTCACCAACGGCGAGTGGCTCGAGTTCATGGCCGACCGCGGCTACGCCACGCCCGGGCTGTGGCTCTCCGACGGCTGGGCCGTGATCGAGGCGGAGGGCTGGGACGCCCCGGGCTACTGGCGCAACCTCGACGGCACCTGGTTTTCGCTGACGCTCGGCGGGCTCCGCCCGGTCGATCCGGCCGCGCCGGTGCTGCATATCAGCTATTACGAAGCCGACGCCTACGCCCGTTGGGCCGGAAAACACCTCCCAACCGAGGCCGAATGGGAGGTTGCGGCCCGGGAAGGTAACCTAAAGGATGCTTTTGGGGTGGCTTGGCAATGGACCAGGAGTGCCTATCTGGCGTATCCGGGTTACCGCGCCGCCGAGGGGGCGCTCGGCGAGTATAACGGGAAGTTCATGGTCAATCAGATGGTCCTTCGCGGATCGTCCTTGGCCACACCGAAGGGCCACGAGCGGGTCAGCTACCGCAACTTTTTCCATCCACCGGCACGCTGGCAGTTCAGCGGGCTTCGGTTGGTCGATTACCGCTGATGCGGGGCAAAACCAAGAAACAGGGTCAGGTATGACAGCGTTGGCACGCAATGTAACGTCCGTTGCCGAAAAGTGCGAAGTCACCGGCGCAGCTGCGAGCTTTGCTGCCGATGTGGTCGCAGGATTGACGGCCATGCCGAAGCGGCTGCCGCCGAAATATTTCTACGATCACGCGGGCTCCGAGCTGTTCGAGCGCATCACCGAGCTGCCGGAGTACTATCCGACCCGCACCGAGACCGCGATCCTCACCGAGCGCGCGGCCGATATCGCGAAGCTCATTCCGCCGGGCGCCGCGCTGATCGAGTTCGGCAGCGGCTCCAGCACCAAGACGCGCATCGTGCTGCGCGAAGCCAAGGCGCTTGCGGCCTATGTGCCTGTCGACATCTCGGCGGAATTCCTGAGCCAGCAGGCCGAGGATTTGCGCAAGGAATTTCCCGAGGTCGCGATGCTGCCGGTCGCGGCCGATTTCAGCAAGCCGTTCGAATTGCCCACCGCCGTGCATGAGCTGCCGCGCGCCGGTTTCTTCCCGGGCTCGACCATCGGCAACTTCGAGCCGCACGAGGCCTGCTCGTTCCTGCGCCATGCGGCGCGCGTGCTCGGCCGCGGCTCGGTGCTGATCGTCGGCGTCGATCTGGTCAAGGACACCAACGTGCTGCAGGCCGCCTACAACGACAAGCAGGGCGTGACCGCGGCGTTCAACATGAATCTGCTCAAGCGCATCAACAGCGAGCTCGGCGCCAAGATCGATCTTTCGACCTTCGAGCACCACGCCTTCTTCAACCGCGAGCGCTCGCGCATCGAGATGCATTTGGCGAGCCACAAGCGCCAGCGCTTCAAGGTGTGCGGCGAGTGCGTCGACTTCCGCGCCGGCGAAACCATCCACACCGAGAACAGCTACAAGTACACTGTCGAGTCCTTCGGCGCGCTGGCGCGCGGCGCCGGCTGGGCACAGACCGCGGTATGGACGGATGCCAAGAAGTATTTCAGCGTCCATGTGCTGACGCTGCGCGAGGAGCCGCCGGCGCCGCGTCCGCGGCCTGATCTGGCCACGGTGGGTTAGTCCTACTACGTCAAGAAAACGCAGCCGCTCGTTGCTGTGCCCTCTCCCTCAGGGAGAGGGCATAACAACATGCGCTTCGGCTCTTCTGACTCAGTAGGAATAGGCGTCGTCAGCGCTTCTTCTGGATTTCGCTCCACAGCCAGCGCGCGGCCTCGGCCGGCGAGGCGCCGTTTGATGCGCGAAGATTGGCTTCGCGCATGGTGCTCACATCAACAGAGCCGATGAGCGGCGCGAGCGCTGCAAGAAGCGCCTCGTCGTTGGCCCTTCGTGGCGAGACCAACAGCACCGCGTCGTAGGGCGGGATCACGTGCTTGGTGTCATCCAGCACCGTGAGCTTGTTCTGCACGATGCGGCCGTCGCTGGTGTAGCCCGCGATCACGTCGGCTTCGCCGCTTGCGGCCGCGGCGTACATGAACTCCGGCTGCATGGTGCGCTGCTCGCGGAACGACAGCCCGTAAGCCTGGCGCAGCAATTGCCATTCCGGACGCCCGAAGAATTCATAATCGCCGGCGATCGACAGCGACGGTGCGTGGCGGGCGAGATCGGCAAGCGTGCGGATGCCGAGCGATTGGGCGCGGTCCGGCCGCATGATCAGCGCATAGGCATTCTCGAAGCCGAGTCCGCCGGCAAGCACGATGCCGGATTGACGTTTCAGCCAGTCTTTCATCTCACTCAGGACTTCGCCGCGCGGCTTCACGTCGTTGCGCTTCATCTGGTTGGCCCAGATCGTCCCCGAATAATCGACATAGACGTCGATCTCGCCCGAGCGCAGCGCGTCGAAGATCACCGCCGAGCCGAGCCCTTCGCGCGTGGTCGCCGACAATCCGTTGTCGCCGAGCCGCTGCGCGATCAGCGCGGCCAGCACGTATTGCTCGGCGAACGGCTTGGTGCCGATCACATAGCTGGCGCGCGGTTGCGAAATTCCTGGTGCCAGGGATGCGGCCGTGATCAGTACAAGTCCCATGGCGCCGCCCATGACCCAGCCGCGCTTCCTTCGCGTCAGCCCGCTCTCCATCAGCGCCAGCAGCTGGTCGACCACCAACGCGAAGATCGCGGCCGCGGCGCAACCGAACAGCACGAACACCCAGTTCTGCGTCTGCAGGCCGGTGAAGATGTAGTTGCCGAGGCTGGTCTGGCCGATCGGCGTCGACAAGGTCGCTCCGCCGATCACCCAGATCGCGGCCGTGCGGATACCCGCCATGATCACCGGCAGCGCCAGCGGCAATTCGACCATGACCAGCGCCTGCCGCGGCGTCATGCCGACGCCTTGCGCCGCCTCCTTGATCGCCGGCGCGATGCCGTCGAGGCCTGCGATGGTGTTCCGGATGACCGGCAGCATGCTGTAGAGCGTCAGCGCCAGCACCGATGGCAGGAATCCCAGCGCCGAGAAGCTCGCGCCGAAGCTCCGTTCGGTGAGCATCGCGACGCCGAGCAGCAGCGGATAGAACAGCGCGAGCAGCGCAAGGCTCGGCACAGTCTGCACGATGCTGGCGACGCCGAGCAGCACGCTTCGCAACGCTGGACTGCGCAACGATGCGATAGCGAGCGGCAGGCTGATCGCAAGGCCGATCAGCAGCGCGGTGAGGCTCACCGCCACATGGCCGCCGAGATAGGCGGGGAGGCGGGCAAAGGCCTCGGCGATCACGGCTGTGGCGTTCATCGCCGCTCCAGTGCGCGCAGCCGCTCGGCCTGGCGGCGCGGCGCCGCCATCAGCTCGCGGACATAATCGTTCTGCGCTCCGTTCAAGAGCGCGTCGGGCGTGCCGTCGGCGATGATGCGGCCGCTGCGCATCACGACGATGCGATCGGCGAGCAGCATGGCCTCCAGCATGTCGTGGGTCACCATCACGGTGGTGAGGCCGAGCTCTCCATGGAGCCTGCGGTAATCCTCGCCGAGCGCGTCGCGCGTGAGCGGATCGAGCGCGCCGAAGGGCTCGTCCATCAACATGATCTTCGGCTCTGCGGCGAGCGCGCGGGCGACGCCGACGCGCTGGCCTTCGCCGCCGGAGAGCTTGGCCGGGAGGCGCTCGCGATGTTTTGTGACGTCGAGCCGGACAAGCTTGATCAGTTCGTCGACGCGCGCCGCCATCCTGGCCTCGTCCCAGCCCAAAAGCTTCGGCGTGATCGCGATGTTCTCGGCGACCGTCATGTGCGGGAAGAGACCGACGCCCTGGAACACGTAGCCGATGCGCCGTCTGAGCAGGACGGCGTCGGTTCGTTGCACGTCTTCGCCGTTCACCCGGACGGTGCCGGAGCTTGGCTCGATCAGGCGGTTGATCAGCCGCAGCAGCGTCGACTTGCCCGATCCGGACGGGCCGACCACGGCAAGAAATTCGCGCTCGTGGATGGCGAGCGAAACGCTGTCGAGCACCGGCGCGCCTTCGCCGTAGTGCTTTGCGACATTCTCAAAGTCGATGACCGCTGCCGGACTCATGCCGGCACGAGTATAGCGGCTTATTCGACCGTGACGCCGCTGGCTTTGATCGGTCCGCTCCAGCGCGCGATCTCGCCCGCGACGAACTGCTTGAAGTATTCGGGCGAGCGGCGGTCGGGGGCGGGGACTTCCTCGCCGAGCGGCTCGAAGCGGCCGCGCACCGAAGGCAGGTCCAGCGCTTTGCTCATGGCCTGGCTGAGTTGGCTGACGATGGGGGCAGGCGTGTCCTTGGCGAGGAACAGGCCCTGCCAGGTCAGCACGTCGAAATCGAGACCCTGTTCCTTGGCGGTCGGGATGTTGGGCAGCGCCGGCGAGCGCTTCAGACCGGTGGTGGCGACCGCCTTGACCTGGCCGCCCTCGATCTGCGGCTTCGAGGTGGACACCGAGTCGCAGATGTAGTGCACGCGGCCGGCGATCAGGTCCTGCATCGCGGGTCCGAGCCCGCGATAGGGCACGTGGGTGACGTTCACGCCGAGCATGGCGTTGAGCAGGATGCAGCTCACATGGGACGCGGAGCCCGCGCCCGCGGACGCAAACTGGATCTTGTCCTGGTTCGCTTTCACATAGGCGATGAACTCCGGCAGCGTGTTGGCCGGCAGGCTGTTCGGCACGATGATGACGCGCGGCGATTCCACCGCGAGGCCCAGCGGCGTGAAGTCCTTGAGCGTGTCATAGGGCGGCACCTTGTAGAGCGACTGGCTCCAGCTGTGGGTGCCGTTGTTGCCGAGCACGAATTGCGAGCCGTCCGGCGTCGAGCGCGAGACGCGTAGCGAGCCGACCGTGCCGCCGCCGCCGACCGGGTTCTCGACCACGACCGTTTGCCCCAGCGTCTCGGCCATGCCTTGCGCCAGGATGCGGCCGGCGACGTCGCTCGGCCCGCCCGATGCAAAAGGCACCACCAGCGACAGGGTGCCGCTCTTGAGTGTCTGCGCGCTCGCTGCCGTGCTGATGGTCAACGCCGCACAGGCTGCAATGAGTGTCCGAAGTCCCGCCATCGTGTCGCTCCTCTGAACAGGCAGCGTAGAGCAAAGTCGTCTGAGAATGGAATCGGTCGTGCAGCGAGTCATCCCTCCCCGCCAGGGGAGGGTGGCCTCGCGTCAGCGAGGTCGGGTGGGGAGATGCATCACCATGCAAAGCTCTCGCGTGTGGCAACATCTCCCCACCCGACCGCTTCGCGGCCACCCTCCCCTGGCGGGGAGGGAAACGCACCGCCCGTATGGCACTGTGTTGCAATCCGCGTGCCCGATAAATTGGCGAGGGCCCGGCGGGATTGCCCGCCGAGCCCTCATTACAAATCAGACGGCCTGTAAGCCGGGTTCTGTATGGCACACGGCGAACCGTGCACGTGACGGCCATTCCTCTGCGACGCCGGTTGCCCGGCGCCTGAAGCAACCTACCCGGACGGCGACCCGGACAAGGGTCGGGGCTTGCGCCCCGGTGCCGTCCCTATTCGGTCTTGCTCCCGGTGGGGTTTGCCGTGCCGCTGCCGTTGCCGGAAGCGCGGTGCGCTCTTACCGCACCGTTTCACCCTTGCCGCGGCCAACACGCTACGCGCCGCGGCGGTCTGTTCTCTGTGGCACTGTCCCTGGGGTCGCCCCCGCCGGATGTTATCCGGCACCGTTTGTCCTGGAGCCCGGACTTTCCTCCCCGGCCGCCTTTCGGCATTGGCGCGGAGCGGCCGTCCGGCCGACTGACGCGATAGGGAATGGGGCGTAGGGGCGCAGCCGTCAAGGGGCGCCATCAAGACGCGGCCGACTCGTCCTTGGCTTTCGGCTTTGCGTCGGTCTTTGCGTCTTTGGGCGGCTGTGCCGTCGGGCGCTTGGCCGAGGCGACAGGGGTCTTCTGCAGCCCGCCGAGCTCCTTGGCGACCAACAGCCTGCGCAACGTTTCGCGGGTCGAGCTGTCGGTGATGCCGTCGACCTTGGCCGGGCGAAAGTGCCGCTGAAAGGCCGTGACGGCCTCCTGCGTTTCCTTGTCGTAGGTGCCGTTCACATTGACGGGGTAACCGTAGTCGGCCAGCGCCTTCTGCAGATCGGTGACCTTGTCGCCGGTGTCTTTCAGCTGCAGCACCGGGCCTTCGGCGAGCGCGGCCGGCTCGACCCACAGCCCGATGTTGGATTGCGACAGCCGCTTCCACGGAAACTTCTCGCCGGGATCATTCTTGCGCGCGGGCGCGACGTCGGAATGTCCCACGATGTTTTCCGGCCGAATGATGTTGCGCGTGAGGATCGAGCGGCACAGCGTGATCACGGCGGCGATCTGCCGCGCCGGAAAATCCGGATAACCGTAATCGTGACCGGGATTGCAGATCTCGATGCCGATCGAGCGCGAATTGATGTCGGTATCGCCGCACCACGACGACACGCCGGCATGCCAGGCGCGCTTGACCTCGGGCACCAGCTGCAGGATCGAGCCGTTGTCCATCACCACGTAGTGCGAGGAGACGCGCGCCTTCGGATCGCAAAGCCGGTGCACCGCCTCATGCGCGAACTGCATCCCGGTGTAGTGCAGGACGATCATGTCCGGCCGCGCAAGCCCGGTGCGCTCGTCGAAGTTCGGCGAGGGCTCGACGCGCTCGACCACGCTGGAATCGGGAGCGAATGACATGCACCGGACAATAAAGGAAGAATGTTAACGGAGCCAAATCTTAGCGGAATCAGGCACGCCCGTGAGGCGTCTCACCAAGATAGGTCGGAAGCCCGACAGCAAAAGGTCTGTCCCACCGCCAAAGCAAATTTGATGGACTATAAAAAGCGAAGGTCCAGGCCCTCTTCCGGAGCCTGGACCGCCGCTTGGACGCTCCCTGAATTCAACGCGTCGCTACACTCAACACCAACTTACCTTGCCATGCCGCCGCCGGCCGGTGCCGGACGGGAGCTGCTCGCCGGGCCGCCCATGCCGGTGGTCGAGCTCGGGGCCCGGTAGGGCTCGAAGTTCGCCGCCTGCTTCAGCTCGTCCTTGGTCATGGCGACCTTCAGCTTGTCGGACTCGTTCTTGGACTTGTCGCCGGCCACGACCTGGAAGGCGCTCGGCGCCATCGCGACGTCCTTCGCGCCGATGCCGAGGAAGCCGCCGACGCTGACCACATAGGCTTCGATCTTGCCGTCCTTGTCGAACAGGATGTCGCTGACGTCGCCGATCTTCTGATCGTCGGCGCCGATCACGTCGGTGCCTTTGAACTTGGAGGCGAGGAATTGATCCGAGCGCTGCGAGTTGACGAACTTCGCCGACGAGGAGCTCGGCGTGGCGGTCGAGGCCGATGAGCTCGGTGCGGGTGTCGCGGTCGATGAGCTCGGTGCAGGCATGCTCATGTCAGGCGACTTGGCCGGCGGGGCCGGTTGAGCCGCGGCGGGCGGTGACGACGGAGCCGGAGAAGGCGGCGTGCCCTCGGCGACTGCGGCGCCGATCATCAAGCCTGTCATCGCGGTGGTGACCATGAGTGTCTTCAGCATTGCGGTCTCCCTGGAGTGATTCGGATCGAACATCGGAATCCCCCCGCTCGGGCGGAACAACGCGCACGCTGGCCGACATGTTCCGAACTGTGTCGGAAGCCCGGCGGGATTGTGGGGATGGCATCAGTGAAGGCACGAACCGGTGCCGTATTGCGGTGTGACGCCGGGTTCCATGGGGCGCCGTATCCGGGGGCGCCGTGCAGCATGGTTCCCCTTGCTGCGTTACCGAAATCGTTCGGATTGCAAACGATTCCTTAATCTTAAACCGCGTTAATCCCTGATCGCGGATCGGCTCCCGGCGGGGCCGGCCTGTGCCATGCCCGTTTTGATGCTCGTGCCATTCATGATCTCCGCAACAATTCCGGATTTTGGGCGCAAGCGGCTGAGGCGCAGGGCTTATGGGGCACTGGGCAGTGAGTTCCATGGACCGGATCTGGAAGCCTGTACGGGACGGCGTGCACCAAGCGGGGGCCACCGCGGGGGACTGCGCGCCGTGGGGACTGTCAGGCTTCGAGAGAGCGGCGGAAGACCCGCTCGGGGCACGGGAATAATGGCGGGCAGCGATAGCTCGACTGTCGCTGGCGGACTGGCCCGTCATATTCCCGTGCTCGGGCGCGCCGCGCTCGAGTTCCTCAATGTGCGGGACGGCGGCGTCTATATCGACGGCACCTTCGGCGCCGGCGGCTACAGCCGCGCGATCCTCGACGCCGCGAACACGCAGGTGATCGCGATCGACCGTGATCAGAATGCGGTCGCGGACAGCGCCGGCCTGGTGCAGGCCTATAACGGCCGGCTCACCGTGGTGGAGGAGCGCTTCTCGGCGCTCGACCGTGTCGCTCGGAAATTCGGCCTTGAGCAGGTCGACGGCGTCGTGCTCGACATCGGCGTGTCGTCGATGCAACTCGACGACGCCGAGCGCGGCTTCTCGTTCCGGCTCGATGGCCCCCTCGATATGCGCATGGGCGGCGACGGCCCGAGCGCCGCCGACGTGGTCGCCAAGGCCGCTGAGCGCGATCTCGCCGACATCATCTTCCAGCTCGGCGAGGAGCGGCACTCCCGCGCCGTCGCCCGCGCCATCGTGGCCGCGCGCAAGGAAGCGCCGATTACCACCACGGGGGTGCTCGCCGGCATCGTCGAGCGCGTGGTGCATGCAAAGCCCGGCCAGATCCATCCGGCGACCCGGACCTTCCAGGGGCTGCGGCTGTTCGTCAACGAAGAGCTGAACGAGCTCGCCGATGCGCTGGCCGCGGCCGAGCGCATCCTCAAGCCGTCCGGCCGGCTCGCGGTGGTGAGCTTCCATTCGCTCGAGGACCGGATCGTCAAGACGTTCCTGGCCGAGCGCGCCCGCACCGCCGGCGTGTCGCGCCATCAGCCCGAGGTCGCGGCCGAGCCGCCGACCTTTACGCTGCTCACCAAGCGGCCGGTCATTGCCGACGATGCCGAGGTCGCGGCCAATCCGCGGGCGCGCTCCGCCAAGCTTCGTGCCGCCGAGCGCACCTCCGCGCCGCCGCGCGCCTTCGACGCGGACGACTATCTGCCGCGTCTGCCTTCCCTCGATGATGTGATGAGGGGCCGCTGAGCATGCGCATTCTGCACTTCTGCGTTCTCATCCTGCTGATCTCGGCCGCGGCTTATGTCTACGAGATCAAGTTCGAGTCGACCTTGCGCGCGGAGCGCGTCGCCAAGATGCGCGTCGATGTGCAGCGTGAGCGCGACGCGATCGCCGCGCTGCGCGCCGAATGGGCCACGCTCGACAATCCGGCGCGGCTGCAGGGCCTGGCGCGGCGCCATCTGCAGCTTCGTCCGGCGGATGCAACGCAATACGACCCGCTCACGCGCCTGCCGGAGCGGCCGCCGACCGTGATGCAGCCACAGCCCACCGACGCCATTGCATCCATGCTTGAAGCGGCCGATGCGCCGGCGGCCACCGGCTCGGTCTCGCGCCCGGCCAAACCGAGGTAGCCGCGATGGACGCGCCAGCGCTTCCCGACACGCCGACCTTGCCCGCAGCGGCGCCCGCCGCCGCGAAGCCCGCCAAAATCAAGGGCAGCAGCCTGATCCGCACGCTGCTCTACGGCCGCAATGTCGACCGCACCGCCAAGGCCAAGGCGCGCGTCGGGCTCGCGATCCTCGCCTTCGGCGCGGTCTATGCGGTGATTGCCGCGCGCCTCGTGATGTTCGCGGTGGCGCCGGAAAGCCATTTCTCCCGCCGCGGCGTCGCGCGCGAGGCGGTCGCCACCGCGCGCCCCGACATCCTCGACCGCAACGGGCTGGTGCTCGCGACCGACGTGCGCGCGCCGTCGCTGTTCGCCGAGCCGCGCCGTCTGATCGACGTCGACGAGGCGACCGAGCTGCTCACTGCGGTGCTGCCGGACCTCGACACAAGTGAACTGCGCGAGCGGCTCGGCTCGCGCCGCGGCTTCGTCTGGCTGAAGCGCGAGATCAGCGCGAAGCAGCGTCAGGACATCTACCGGCTGGGCCTGCCCGGCGTCGGCTTCCTCTCGGAGAACAAGCGCGTCTATCCGAACAGCGCCGAGGTCTCGCACCTGATCGGTCACGTCAACATCGACAATCAGGGCATCGCCGGCATGGAGAAGTGGGCAGACAGCCACGGCCTCCAGGCGCTGCACATGGCGGGGCTTGCCACCGACCAGCAGCAGAAGCCGATCGAGCTTGCGGTCGATCTGCGCGTCCAGCACGCGATGCGCGACGAGCTGATCTTCGCGGCGCAGAAGTTCAAGGTGAAGGCCGCGGCCGGCCTCGTGGTCGACGTCAACACCGGCGAGATCATCTCGATGGTGTCGCTGCCCGACTACGATCCCAACAATCCGCAGCAGGCCAACGATCCGACCCGCATCAACCGCCTTACCACCGGCGTGTTCGAGCTCGGCTCGACCTTCAAGGCGCTGACACTCGCCATGGCGCTCGATTCCGGCCGCGTCACGCTCAACTCGACCTTCGATGCGCGCGGCTCGCTGCGCTACGGCAAGTTCCAGATTCACGACTATCACGGCCAGAACCGCTTCCTGACCGTGCCGGAGATCTTCACCTATTCGTCGAACATCGGCACCGCGCGCATGGCGCTGTTCATGGGCGTCGAGCACCACAAGTGGTTCTTGAGGAAGCTCGGCCAGCTCGACCGGCTGCGCACCGAGCTTCCCGAAAGCGCCGAGCCGATCGTGCCCAAGCGCTGGGGCGAACTGAACACCGTCACCATCGCGTTCGGCCACGGCCTGTCGGTCGCGCCATTGCAGGCGGTCGCCGGCATCAGTGCGCTGGTCAACGGCGGCTATCTCATCCCGCCGACCTTCCTGAAGCGTTCGCAGGAAGATGCCATGAAGCTCGCCAAGGTGGTCATCAAGCCCGAGACCAGCGATAAGATGCGCTACCTGATGCGGCTCAACGCCGAGAAGGGCTCGGCGAAAAAGGCCGACATCCCGGGCTATTACGTCGGCGGCAAGACCGGCACCGCCGAAAAGGTGGTCAACGGCCGCTACTCCAAGACCAAGCTCCTGACGACATTCACCGCGATCCTGCCGGCTGACAAGCCGCGCTATCAGCTCATGATCATCCTCGACGAGCCGCAGGGCATCCCGGAGACCCACGGCTTTGCCACCTCGGCCTGGAACGCCGGAGCGACCGCGGGCCGGGTCGTCGCCCGCATCGCGCCGATGCTCGGCGTCGAGCCGCGCTTCGAGCTGCCGCCGGCCGATCAGCTTATTTTGGCCAAGTTGAAGCAATAATCGGGAAGTTCTGGCGGTGCGGCCCGCGCCGTGCCATAGGACGGGCCGGCGGTTTTTCAGAATGCTGTGGCGCGGTTGCGCGCCACGACAACGGCGACGATGAAGCTTTCCGAACTCCTGACCGACCAGGCTTCGCTCGACGCCCGCGCAGGCGCGATCGAGATCGGCGGCGTCACGGCGGACAGCCGTGCGGTGAAGCGCGGCGATCTGTTCGTGGCGGTGCCGGGCACCAAGGCCGACGGCATGACCTACGCGGCGCCGGCCGCGCAGGCGGGCGCCGCCGCGATCGTGGGCGAACACGCGCCACAGGCGCCGCTGCCGAATGGCGCGGCATTCGTTCAGGTCGCCAACGCGCGCAAGGCGCTGTCGCTTGCGGCGGCGCGCTTCTATCCGAAGCAGCCCAAGGTGATCGCCGCGGTGACCGGCACCAGCGGCAAGACCTCGGTCGCAGCCTTCACGCGGCAGATCTGGGCCGCGCTTGGTTACGAGGCCGCAAGCCTCGGCACCATCGGCGTCGTGACGCCGAAGAAAGAGATCTACGGCTCGCTGACCACGCCCGATCCGGTCGGTCTGCATAAGACGCTGTCGGAGCTCGCCGGCGAAGGCGTCACGCATCTCGCCATGGAAGCCTCGTCACACGGGCTCGACCAGCACCGGCTCGACGGCGTGCGGGTCGCTGCGGCGGGCTTCACCAACTTGAGCCGCGATCATCTCGACTATCACCCGAGCGTGGAGGCGTATCTTGCCGCCAAGCTCCGGCTGTTCGAGACGCTGGTCGTCGACGGCGGCAGCGCGGTGATCGATGTCGATCACGAGCACAGCGACACGGTGGTCGCGGCGGCGAAGCAGCGCGGGCTGAAGCTGATCACGGTCGGCCGCAAGGGCGAGGGCATCAGGCTTGCCGCGACCGAGATCGACGGCTTCGCCCAGCGGCTCACGCTCATCCATGCCGGCAAGACTTATTCGTTGAAGCTGCCGCTGGTCGGCGCCTTCCAGGTCGAGAACGCGCTGGTGTCGGCGGGCCTCGTCATCGCCACCGGCGGCGAGCCCGGCGCGGTGTTCGAAACGCTGTCGCAGCTCAAGGGCGCGAAAGGCCGGCTCGACCTCGTCGGCGAGCGCAACGGCGCGCCGATCTTTGTCGACTACGCCCACAAGCCGGATGCCTTGGAAAAAGCACTCGCGGCGCTGCGCCCTTACGTGAAAAGAAAGCTCGTCGTGGTGTTCGGCGCCGGCGGCAACCGCGACGCCGGCAAGCGGCCGATCATGGGGGCGATCGCGGCGCAGAACGCCGACCGCGTCATCGTCACCGACGACAATCCGCGGAACGAGAAGCCGGAAATGATCCGCGCCGCGATCCTCGCTGCGGCTCCGGGCGCCGCCGAGATCGGCGACCGCCGCGAGGCGATCCGCAAGTCGATCGGAGCGCTCGAGCCCGGCGACGTGCTTTTGATCGCCGGCAAGGGCCACGAGAGCGGCCAGATCATCGGCGACCGTGTGCTCGAGTTCAGCGACCATCACGAGGTCGAAGCCGCGTTGCAGGAGAAGGTGGCATGAGCGCACCGCTGTGGACGATTGAAGCCATGGCCAAGGCGATGGGTGCGCAGCTGCAAGGCGCCCTGCCGATGGGCATCACGGGTCTGTCGATCGACACGCGCACCATTCAACCCGGCGAGGCGTTCTTTGCCATCAAGGGCGACGCTCGCGACGGCCACGAGTTCGTCGATGCCGCGCTCAAGGCCGGCGCGGGTCTTGCGGTGGTGGCTGCCGACAGGCGCGGCAGCTTCGCCAAGGACGCGCCGCTGCTGATCGTGCCGGACGTGCTCGAAGGCCTGATCGCGCTCGCGCGTGCGGCGCGCGCCCGCAGCCAGGCGAAGTTCATCGGCGTCACCGGTTCGGTCGGCAAGACCGGCACCAAGGAGGCGCTGCGGCTCGCGCTGTCGAGCGAAGGCGAGACGCACGCCTCGGCCGCCTCCTACAACAATCACTGGGGCGTGCCGCTGTCGCTCGCGCGTTGCCCCGAGAGCGCGAAATACGCCGTGCTCGAAATGGGCATGAACCACGCAGGCGAGATCGCGCCGCTGACCAAGCTGGTGCGGCCGCACGTCGCGATCGTCACGACGGTCGAGCCGGTGCATCTGGAGTTCTTCGCCTCGGTCGAGGCCATCGCCGACGCCAAGGCGGAAATCTTCCAAGGCATCGAGGCGGGCGGCGCCGCGGTGATCAACCGTGACAATCCGCATTTCGCTCGCCTCGAACGCGCGGCGAAGGACGCCAACGTCAGCCGCATCGTCTCGTTCGGCGAGAACGCCAAGGCCGACGCACGGCTGACCAAATTCGCGCTGCAAGCGGATTCCTCGACCGTGCAGGCGCGCGTCCTCGGTCATGACGTGACCTACAAGCTCGGCGCGCCCGGCCGCCATGTGGTGCAGAACTCGCTTGCGGTGCTTGCTGCGGCGACGCTTGCCGGCGCCGATCTCGCGATCGCGGCGCTGCAGCTCGGCAAGCTCACGCCGCCGACCGGCCGCGGCGCCCGGCAGGTGCTCGACGTGCCGGGCGGGCAGGCCCTCCTGATCGACGAGAGCTACAACGCCAACCCCGCCTCGATGGGGGCCGCCATTGCGCTGCTCGGCCAGGCGCCGGTCGGCGCGCGCGGCCGGCGCATCGCGGTGCTGGGCGAGATGCTCGAACTCGGGCCCCGCGGCACGGAACTGCACGGCGGGCTGGCCAAGCCGATCGAGGAGAGCGCCATTGACCTCGTGTTCTGCGCCGGCCCGCTTTACCAGAAGCTGTGGGAGGCTCTTCCCTCCAGCCGCAAGGGCGGCTATGCCGTCACCGCTGCGGCACTCGAATCGCAGGTGCTCGGCGCGGTCCGCGCCGGCGACGCGGTGATGATCAAAGGCTCGCTTGGCTCCAAGATGGGCCCCATCGTCAAGGCGCTGATCCGTCAGTTCCCGTCGCACGGCGATCGCGAGACGGTGGCCGCACAAGGGTGACGGCACAAGCTTGAGGCGGCAAGGTTTATCCGATGCTCTATTGGTTGGCCGATTTATCCAGCACACTCTCCTTCTTCAACGTCTTTCGTTATCTGACGGTGCGCACCGCGGGATCGCTGATCACCGCGCTGGTGTTCGTCTTCATGTTCGGGCCGTGGATCATCGATCATCTGCGGCTGCGCCAGGGCAAGGGCCAGCCGATCCGTGCCGACGGGCCGAAGTCGCACATCATCTCCAAGGCCGGCACGCCGACCATGGGCGGGCTGATGATCCTGTTCGGCATCGTGGTGTCGACCGTGTTGTGGGCCAATCCGCGCAACCCCTATGTCTGGATCGTGCTGGCCGTGACGCTGGGCTTCGGCCTGGTCGGCTTCTACGACGACTATCTCAAGGTGACGCGGCAGACCCATTCGGGCTTCGCCGGCAAGTTCCGGATCATCATCGAGGCGGCCATTGCGCTCGCGGCCTGCATCGCGATGGCGAGCCTCGGCCGGCCGAGCTTCGCCACCTCGCTGACCATCCCGGTGTTCAAGGACGCCGTGATCAATCTCGGCGTCTTCTTTCCGGTGTTCGCGGCCTTCGTCATCGTCGGCGCCGGCAATGCCGTGAACCTCACTGACGGCCTCGATGGCCTCGCCATCGGTCCGGTGATGATCGCATCCGCAAGCTTCGTCGGCATCTCGTATCTGGTCGGCAACGCGGTGTTCGCCGACTACCTGCAGATCCACTTCGTGCCCGGCGCGGGCGAGCTTGCCGTGGTCTGCGGTGCAGTGATCGGCGCGGGTCTGGGCTTTCTGTGGTTCAACGCGCCGCCGGCCTCGATCTTCATGGGCGACACCGGATCGCTGGCGCTCGGCGGCCTGATCGGCTCGGTCGCGGTCGCGACCAAGCACGAGATCACGCTCGCCATCATCGGCGGGCTGTTCGTGCTCGAAGCCGTGTCGGTGGTCGTGCAGGTGGTCTCGTTCAAGCTTACCGGCAAGCGCGTGTTCAAGATGGCGCCGATCCACCATCACTTCGAACAGCTCGGCTGGACCGAGTCGCAGATCGTGATCCGGTTCTGGATCATCGCCATCGTGCTGGCGCTGGCGGGCCTGGCGACCCTCAAGCTGCGATGATCCCGGTCGTTTCCTTTGCCGGCAAGCGTGTCGCGGTCTTCGGCCTCGGCGGCTCGGGACTGGTCAGCGCGCAGGCGCTGAAGGCCGGCGGCGCCGACGTCATCGCCTGGGATGACAGCGCCGCCAGCGTGAAGAAGGCCGAAGAGGCCGGCATCGCGACCTCTGACCTGCGCAACATCGACTGGTCCCAGATCACGGCGCTGGTGCTGGCGCCCGGCGTGCCACTGACCCACCCGGAGCCGCATTGGTCGGTCAAGCTCGCGCAAGCCGCCGGCGCCGAGGTGATCGGGGACATCGAGCTGTTCTGCCGCGAGCGGCGGCGGCTCGCGCCGCGGTCGCCGTTCGTTGCCATCACCGGCACCAACGGCAAGTCCACCACCACGGCGCTGATCGCGCATATCCTGCGCACCGCGGGCGGGGATGTTCAACTCGGCGGCAATATCGGCACTGCGATTCTCTCGCTCGATCCGCCGGATGATGATCGCTTTCACGTCATCGAGTGCTCGTCGTATCAGATCGACCTCGCCCCTTCGCTCAATCCCACGGTCGGCATCCTGATCAATCTGTCGCCGGACCATCTCGACCGTCACGGCACCATGGAGCACTACGCCGCCGTGAAGGAACGGCTGGTCGCGAAATCGGACGTGGCGTTGGTCGGCGTTGACGACGACTATTCCGATGCCATTGGCCGGCGGCTCAAGGAGCAAGGGTCCGAGGTCATGCCGGTATCCGCCCGCCGCGAACTGCCTTGGGGTTATTTCGCGCGGGGCACCAAGATCGTTTTCCAGCCTTATCAGCGTCCTGTGGAGCAGGCCGAGACGCTCGGCGATCTCGCTGGCATCTCGACGCTCCGCGGTCGCCACAATGCGCAGAACGCGGCCTTTGCGGCCGCGGCGTGCTGGCATTGCGGCCTCAAGCCCGCCGAGATCGAGCGCGGGCTCAAAAGCTTCCCTGGTCTGGCGCACCGCATGGAAATGGTCGGCCGCAAGGGCGAGGTGCTGTTCGTCAACGACTCCAAGGCGACCAACGCGGATTCGTCGGCGCAGGCACTGGCCTCGTTCAGCGACATGTTCTGGATCGCCGGTGGCAAGGCCAAGGCCGGCGGCATCACCTCGCTGGAAGAGTTCTTCCCGCGCATCCGGAAGGCCTATCTGGTCGGCGAGGCCGCCAAGGAATTCGCCCAGACCCTCGACGGCAAGGTGCCCTACGAGATGTCCGGCACCATCGACCGCGCGCTGGAGACCTCGGCGCGGGACGCCGAGGTCTCCAGCCTGAAGGAGCCCGTGGTGCTGCTGTCGCCGGCCTGCGCCTCGTTCGATCAGTTCCGCAATTTCGAGATCCGCGGCGACCATTTCCGCGAGCTGGTCCTCAAGATCCCTGGCATCACGCCGTTTAAGTGACCCGTCCGGCGCACGAAATTTGCTCATGCCGATGTCTCGTTAACCGCCTGGAAACCACGGCGCGTCACCTCTAGGAGGGACGAGGGCCTCATATCCATGTTTTCGCGCACAGCACGGACGCCGGTCGGCGACTGGTGGTGGACGATCGACCGCGCGGTGCTCGCCGCGATTTTCGGCCTGATGCTCGGCGGCATCATCCTGTCGCTCGCCGCCAGCCCGCCCGTCGCGGCGCGGCTTGGTCTCGACCCGTTCCACTTCGTCAACCGCCACATCATCTTCCTGCTGCCGACCATCACGGTGCTGCTGGTGACGTCGTTCCTGTCGCCGCGGGGTGTGCGCCGCGTCGCGCTGGTGATGTTTCTCCTCAGCCTATGCCTCGTTGCGGCGACGCCGTTCTTCGGCGCCGAGATCAAAGGCGCCAAACGCTGGCTGGTGATCGCCGGCGTCAACGTGCAGCCGTCGGAGTTTCTCAAGCCCGCCTTCGTCGTCCTGATCGCCTGGCTGTTCGCCGAGTCGACGCGTAAGCCCGAGATGCCGGCCAACACCGTGGCGCTGGGCCTGCTGCTGCTGGTCACAGCGCTGCTCGTGATCCAGCCCGACTTCGGCCAGACCATGCTGATCGCGCTGGTGTGGGGCGCGCTGTTCTTCATGGCCGGCATGCGGCTGATCTGGGTCGGCGGGCTGGCTGGAGTCGCCGCGCTGGGCTTGGTCGGCGCCTATTTCACTGTGCCGCACGTGACGCAACGCATCCAGCGCTTCATGGATCGCGGCTCGGGCGACACCTTCAACATCGATCTGGCGCTTGAAAGCTTCGCGCGCGGCGGCTGGCTCGGCCGCGGCCCGGGCGAGGGCACCGTGAAGCGACTCCTGCCCGAAAGCCACACCGACTTCGTGTTCGCGGTCGGCGCGGAAGAGTTCGGCATCGTGCTGTGCCTCGCGCTGCTCGCGCTGTTCGCCTTCATCGTGATCCGCACGCTGCGGCACTCGACCCAGGCCGGTGATCCGTTCATCCGTTTCGCCTCTGCGGGCCTTGCCATGCTGTTCGGCATTCAGTCGGCGATCAACATGGCGGTGAACCTGCATCTGATGCCGGCCAAGGGCATGACGCTGCCGTTCGTCTCCTACGGCGGCTCGTCGATGATCTCGCTCGCCTTCGGCATGGGCATGCTGCTGGCGCTGACCCGCGACCGGCCGCGCGCCGAGCTTCTGATCGGCCGCGACATGGGCTTGGCTGGCAGCCCCGCCTAACACCTCTCCGGTCCGCCAACTGTCTGACCTTCGGATGCGCCGGATGATCGCGCATGCGGGCCATGCTGTTGTCATGGGCGCGAAACGCCACCATGCTGGCGCGCCGGGAGCGAAGGGGAGAGATCGAAAATGGCCTTTACGATGTGGCGTGGCGTGGTGGGACTCGTGCGGCCGACCCGCCGCCCCGGCGCGATCGAAGAACTGATCCGCATGCTGCCGGAAGGCATCGGCGTGCTGCCCTTCATGGTCAATTTCAAGGCCGGGGTTCGCGAGGAGTTCAGCAAGGCCATTCCGCAATACGAGCACTACACCGCGGAGCTTGCGGAGCAGAAGGTCGACCTCATCCTGCTGGCCGGCACGCCGCCATTCTGTCTTCTCGGCGTGAAGGGCGAGGCCGAGCTGATCAGGAGCTGGGAGAAGCGGCACGGCATCCCGATCTGGACCGAGCCGCAGCTGCATGTGGCCGCCATGAAGGCGATGAAGATCAAGAAATTCCTCGGCGTCAGCTATTCGGCGCTGCAGATCGGCATTGTTCTGGATTACATGAAGGACACCGGGCTCGAATGCGTGGCCATGAAGCCGCTCGAGGTGCCGTTCGAGGACGTCGGCCAGATTTCCACCGAAGCGGTTTACGCCTTCACCAAGAAACTCTGGCTGCAGAACCCCGGCGCCGACGGAATCTATGTCCACGGCGGCGGCTGGCAGACCGTGAAGGTCGTCGAGCTGCTGGAAAGGGATCTGCAGGTGCCGGTCGTTCACGCGCAGGCCTGCAATGCGTGGATGATCCACAAGCAGTTGATGGTCCGCGAGACCATGCCGGGCTACGGCCGCCTGCTGGCGGAACTGCCGTAGAGCATCGTTTTGCTCATCAAACAGGCCGCATTGCCCAAACAAGTCGGATTGCTCTGACGGCAAACGTCATGCTGCAATGGCTCTCGGCCGGGAACGCTGGGAGAAGCGTGATGAGGAAGCTCGTCCATGTTGCCGTGCTGGCGGGCGCGGCGTTTGCTTTCGCTGCGACGCAGAGCGTCGCGCAGAGCGCAGACGATTTTCCGAACCGGCCGATCCGCATTGTCGTGATACAGGCGCCCGGTTCTGGGACCGATCTCGTGGCGCGCCTGCTCGCGCAGAAAATGGGCGAGCTCTGGGGTCAGCAGGGCGTCGTGGAGAACCGCCAGGGCGCCAACGGCATCATCGGCGTGGAAGCTGCGGCCCGGGCCGCTCCTGACGGCTATACGCTGCTCTACGCGTCGATCAGTGCTCTGACGACCAACCAATTTATCTACAAGAAGCTGCCTTACGACACGCTGCGCGATTTTGCGCCGATCACACAGGCTGTCCTCAATTCACTCGGCGCGGTGGCCAATCCAGCGTCCGGATTGAAATCGTTGGCCGACGTTGTCGCTCGTGCCAAAGCCGACCCCGGCGGGCTCAGCTACGGGTCGTCCGGAATTGGCAATCAGACCCACCAGATGGGCGTTCTGCTTTCTCTCGCCACCAACATTAAAATGACCCATGTGCCGTACCGCGGACAGACGCCGATGCTGACCGACGTCATGAGCGGACAGATTCCGCTGGGTTTCACGGTCACGTCGGGCGTGACCGATCTCGTGAACAGCGGAAAGCTTACGATGCTCGCGACCTTCGGCGACCAGCGCGACGAGCAGTTTCCCAATGTCCCGACGCCGTCCGAGTTAGGTTATAAAGACGTCGTCATTACCGGCTGGACCGGCTTGCTCGCGCCGGCCGGAACGCCGCCGGCCATCGTGAACAAGATTTATGGCGGCATGGCCAAAGTGCTCGCCATGCCCGACGTCAAAGAGGCCATGCTGAAGCTCGGCACGACCGCGAAGGCGAGCGGCAGTCCCGAGGATTTTGCGCGCCACATCAAGGCAGAATCCGAGAAGTACTATCCGGTCATCAAGGCCGCCGGGTTGGAGGGATCGCAGTAGCGTCGTGTCGCCGGACCGCTGCCGCCGTTTTCCATGGCGGTATTTTCCACGGCGAAGTGCTGCACGATCGCCGGAAATGCTCTAACAACAGGGCATGACGACGAACACCGATTCCGCATCCGCGATGGTGCTGGTCGCAGCCGGCGGCACCGGCGGCCACCTGTTCCCGGCCGAGGCGCTGGCGGCGGCGCTCGCCAAGCGCAATGTCGCGGTGGCGCTCGCCACCGACGCGCGCGCGGCGCGCCATGCCGGCGCATTCGCTGCGGCCGGCGTCCACGTCATCCCGAGCGCCACCATCCGCGGCCGCAATCCATTTTCGCTCGCCAAGACCGGCACCATGCTGGGCTACGGCGTGCTGAAGGCCTGGTTCAAGCTGCCGCGGATCAAGCCCGCCGTGGTCGTTGGCTTCGGCGGCTATCCGAGCATTCCACCGCTGCTCGCCGCTGTGGCGCGCGGCATCCCGACCGTGATCCACGAGCAGAACGCCGTGATGGGCCGCGCCAACCGGATGCTGGCGCCGAAAGTGCGCGCCATCGCGACGGGCTTCGCCGGTATCCTCAATCGCGAGCCGGCGCTTGCCGCCAAGGCCACGCACACCGGCAATCCGGTGCGGCCGGCGGTGATCGCGGCCGCCTCGACGCCTTATCCCGAGCTCGACGCCACAGGACCGCTCAGGCTCCTGGTGTTCGGTGGCAGCCAGGGCGCGCGCGTGATGGCCGATGTGGTGCCGCTCGCGATCGAGAAGCTCGAGCCGCATCTGCAAATGCGGCTGAAGATCATCCAGCAGGCCCGCGAGGAGGACATGGCGCGGGTCCGCGAGATCTACGCGAAGCTCAACGTGCCGGCCAAGGTCGAGCCGTTCTTCAAGGACCTGCCGGCCGCGATGGCGGCGAGCCATCTGGTGGTGGCGCGCTCCGGCGCCTCGACCGTGGCGGAGCTGACCGCAATCGGCCGGCCCGGCATCCTGGTGCCACTGCCGCATGCGCTCGACCAGGACCAGCACCATAACGCGGGCGTGCTGATGGAGGCGGGCGGCGCGATCCGCCTGCCGCAGACCGAATTCACCCCGGACCGGCTGGCCTCGGAAATCGCCTCCCTCGCCGCCGAGCCTTCGCGGCTGGCCGGGATGGCGGCTGCGGCCAAGCGGGCCGGTGCCATCGACGCCTCGGACCGGCTGGCCGACCTGGTGCTCCGGGTCGCCGGTATCACGAAATAACCACACCGCCATGGCCGGGCTTGTCCCAACCGGCCTGCCCTTGCTTTAAGAGGCGGGACTGACCGTGAACAGGGGCGCTTGATGAAACTGCCGCGCGAAATCGGACCGATCCATTTCATCGGCATCGGCGGCATCGGCATGAGCGGCATCGCCGAGGTGCTGATGAACCTCGGCTACACGGTGCAGGGCTCCGACGCGAGCGACAACGCCAACGTCAAGCGGTTGCGCGACAAGGGCGCCAAGGTCTTCATCGGCCAGAAGGCCGAGCATGTCGACGGCGCCGAGGTCATGGTGGTGTCGTCGGCGATCAAGGCCGACAATCCGGAGATCGTCGCCGCCCGCGAGAAGCGCCTGCCCGTGGTGCGGCGCGCCGAGATGCTGGCCGAGCTGATGCGGCTGAAAAGCTGCGTCGCCATTGCCGGCACGCACGGCAAGACCACCACGACCTCGATGGTCGCGGCGCTGCTCGATGCCGGCAACTTCGATCCGACGGTGATCAACGGCGGCATCATTAATGCCTACGGCACCAATGCGCGGCTCGGCCTGGGCGACTGGATGGTGGTCGAGGCCGACGAATCCGACGGCACGTTCCTGAAGCTCCCCACCGACATCGCGATCGTCACCAACATCGACGCCGAGCATCTCGATCACTTCAAGACCTTCGCGGCCGTGCAGGATGCGTTCCGCGCCTTCATCGAGAACGTGCCGTTCTACGGCTTTGCCGTGATGTGCACCGATCATCCGATCGTGCAGCGCGTGGTCGGCCGCATTCAGGACCGCCGCATCATCACCTATGGCGAGAACCCGCAGGCCGACGTCCGGCTGATCGATCTCGACAACACCGGCGGGCAGTCGCAATTCGCCGTGCAGTTCCGCGACCGCGCCGGCGCGGTGGTGCACACCATCGGCGATCTGATGCTGCCGATGCCCGGACGGCACAACGCGCTCAACGCCACATCGGCCATCGCGGTGGCGCGTGAGCTCAAGGTCCCCGACGGCACGATCCGCAAGGCGCTGGCGGGCTTCGGCGGGGTGAAGCGGCGCTTCACCCGCGCCGGCGAATGGAACGGCGTCGCCATCATCGACGACTACGGTCACCATCCGGTGGAGATCGCCGCCGTGCTCAGGGCCGCGCGCGAGTCGACCAAGGGCCAGGTGATCGCCGTGGTGCAGCCGCATCGCTACACGCGCCTGCAGTCGCTGTTCGAGCCGTTCTCGACCTGCTTCAACGACGCCGACGCCGTCATCGTCGCCGAGGTCTATCCGGCCGGCGAGGCGCCGATCGAGGGCGTCGACCGCGATCATCTGGTCGCAGCGGTGCGCGCCCGCGGCCACCGCCAGGTGATCGCGCTGCCGGAGCAGCCGCAGCTGGCCGGCATCGTGAAGGGCCTCGCCAAGCCCGGCGACTATGTGGTCTGCCTCGGTGCCGGCAACATCACGCAATGGGCTTATTCGCTCGCCGGCGAGTTGAAGGCGCTGGGGTGAGGAGGCGGCGCGTTGTTTCCCGCGGGGTGGGCCTATATCTTTAGGTGGATTAGGAGCGCTGATCGATGAACAAGCCCTTGCTCGATGAATTGATGCAGCTTGATCCGACGGAACGGTTGGACATCGCGGTCAAGCTCTGGGAAAGCGTGCATCCGCCTGGGTCGGCACTGCCCGGTGAGGACGTTGTTCTGACCGACGAGCAGATGGCAGAGATCGATAGGCGGATCGCGGAGCACGAACGTGACCCCAGCCGGGCCACGCCTTGGAGGGAGGTCATGGCACGGATCAGAGCTCGCTTCGAAAAATGAGTCGAACGCTTGTTGTCGAACCGGAAGCTGAAGCTGAAATCGCGGAATCCGCAAACTGGTACGAACAACGCAATCCCCCAACGCGCCGACGCTTTCTAAGCGCAGTGGACTGGGCGCTGCATTTGATCGAGGAAAGGCCCGAGCAGTACCAAATCGTCTATCGGGACGTCGATGACTTTCCGTATGCGATTTTCTATAGATTGACCGATACCGAAATTATCATCGTGTCGTGCTTTCACACGTCGCGTAACCCAAAGACTTGGCGCGATCGCCTGCAATGACCTTCCCCGACATCACCGCCGACCTCAAATCCCGCGCGCCGAAGCTGAGCGGGCGGCTCATGCCCAATCAGTCGCTCGCCGAGTTCACCTGGTTCCGCGTCGGCGGACCGGCGCAGGTGCTGTTCATGCCGGAGGACGAGGCCGACCTCGCTTATTTCCTCAGCGTGCTTCCGTCTGAGAATCCCGTCACGGTGATCGGGCTCGGCTCCAACCTGATCGTGCGTGACGGTGGCATTCCCGGCGTTGTCATCCGGCTCGGCCGTGGCTTCAACGAGGTCACGGTCGACGGCCTGAAGATCACCGCAGGCCCTGCGGTGCCCGACGTGAAGGTCGCCCGCGCCGCGCAGGAGGCCGGCATCGCCGGCCTGTCGTTCATGCGCGGTATCCCCGGCGCGATCGGCGGGGCACTGCGGATGAACGGCGGCGCCTATGGCGGCGAGGCCAAAGACGTGCTGGTCGAAGCCCGCGCGGTCGACCGGCAGGGCCGCATCCACGTGCTGAGCAACGCCGACATGCACTACACCTACCGGCACTGCGGCGCGCCGGAGGACTACATCTTTACCTCGGCGACGTTCCAAGGCCGGCCCGGCGATCCGGCCGTGATCGCCGCCGAGATGGACAAGATCACCGAGTCGCGCGAGGCGACGCAGCCGATCAAGAGCCGCACCGGCGGCTCGACCTTCAAGAACCCACCCGGCCACAAGGCCTGGCAGCTGATCGACGCGGCGGGCTGCCGCGGCCTGATCGTCGGCGGCGCTCAGGTGTCGGAATTGCACTGCAACTTCCTGATCAATCTCGGCGCCGCGACTGCGGCCGACATCGAAAATCTCGGCGAAACCGTGCGAAAGCGCGTGAAGGACAATTCCGGCGTCGAGCTCGATTGGGAGATCAAGCGGCTCGGCGTCACCGCCTAGCCGCGACACGGCCATCCCGTACCATCCGTCGGCCGCCCGGCATTGCGCCGCAATCTGAGTCTTTTTTGTCACGCCCGCCCATCTTCGCTGCGCGCTTTGGCGCGCGCGGGATTCACCTTTGACTCACAGCGGGTTAGCTTACTTTGTGATTCGCGGAGCGGCAGTGACGCGCAATTTGGAGCCAATTCTGGTGGTCGGGGGCGGCCTCGGCGGGGCCGCCGTGTCGCTTGCGCTCGCGCGCAAGGGCTTCCGCGTGCGCCTGATCGAGCAGACGCCGGAGTTCGGCGTCATCGGCTACGGCATCCAGCTCGGGCCCAACGTGTTCCCGATGTTCGACCGGCTCGGCATCAGCGACGCCGTGCTGAAGGCCGCGCTCCGTCCCGCCCATGTCAGGATGGTCGATTCGGTCGACGGCGAAACAATCGGATGCTTTCCGACCGGCGCGTCCTTCGTGGCGCGCTTCAAACGGCCCTACGTCGTGATCCATCGCGAGGACCTGCATCGCATCCTGCTCGACGCCTGCGCGGCCCTGCAGAACGTCGAGATGATGCCGAACACCGGTGTCGTTTCCTATGAGGATCTGGGCGGCCGCGTGCGCCTCTCGACCAGCGATGGCCGCGCCATCGAAGGCGCGGCGCTGATCGGCGCCGACGGCTTGCGCTCCACCGTCCGCCAGCAGATGCGCAACGAAGGCGAGCCGCGCATCATCGGCTATGTCGCCCACCGCACCATCGTGCCGATGTCGAGCGTGACCTTCGACGTCAACCGCGACGACGTGGTGCTGTGGTCGGGCGACGGCTTCCACATCGTCCACTATCCGCTGCGCAACAAGACGCTGTTCAACGTCGTGACGGTGTTCAAGACGCTGAATGCGCAGCCGAGCGACACCGAAAGCCCGCATCCCGATCTCGCCCATGTCTACCGGGATTCGCACCCGACCATGCGGAAGCTCTGGGCCATGATGGACCTGAGCCGCCGCGGCTGGGTGTCGTCGGACCGCGATCCGATCCGGCACTGGAGCAAGGGCCGCGTCACGCTGCTCGGCGATGGTGCGCATCCGACGCTGCAGACGCTGGCGCAGGGCGCCTGCATGGCCATCGAGGACGCGGTCTGTCTCGCCGAGCTGATCGGCACGGCGGATGGCGATTTCGAAGGCGCGTTCCTGCAATACGAGCGCGCGCGATATCTGCGCACCGCGCGGGTGCAGTTCGAGTCCCGGTACCACTGGGAGAATTGGTATCACGTCGGCGGCATCGAGCGCGAAGTCGCGCGCCAGATCTGGTCACGCAAGACCGAGCAGCAGATGTTCGATTGTCTGGCCTGGCTTTACGACGGCTTCACCTTGCCGGGGCCGCAGCAGCATGAGTCGCAGGAGAGGGCGGCATGAGCAAACACGTCGCTGTTCTCATGGGCGGTTGGTCGGCGGAGCGCGAGGTGAGTCTCCGCTCCGGTCGCGCCTGTGCGGATGCGGCCGAGCGCGCCGGTTACCGCATCACCCGCGTCGATGTCGGCCGCGACATCGCAGCCGTGCTCACGACGCTGAAGCCCGATGTGGCGCTGAACGTTCTGCACGGCCGGCCCGGCGAGGACGGCACGCTGCAGGGCATCCTGGAGATCCTCGGCGTCCCCTACACGCATTCCGGCGTGATGGCGTCTTCGGTCGCCATGCAAAAGGACGTCGCCAAGGTGGTGATGGCGGCCGGAGGCGTGCCGGTGCCGGAGGGCAGGGTGGTGTCGCGCCACGAGGCCGCCAAGACCCACCCGCTGCCGCGGCCCTATGTGCTCAAGCCGATCGCCGAAGGTTCCAGCGTCGGCGTCTTCATCGTCACCGAGCAGCACGAGCACCCGCCCCAGGAGCTGACCCGGGAGGACTGGGCCTTTGGCGAGCAGATCCTGTGCGAGCGCTACATCCCGGGCAAGGAGCTGACCTGCGCCGTGATGGGCGACAAGGCGCTGGATGTCATTGAAATTGTGGCAGCAACCAAGTTCTACGACTTCGAGGCCAAATACGCGCCAGGTGGGTCAAAGCACCTGCTGCCGGCGCAAATTTCACCTTTTGTTTACCAAGAGGCCCGAAGACTAGCGCTCAAGGCGCATCACGCCCTCGGTTGCCGGGGCGTGACCCGTGCCGACTTTCGCTACGACGACCAGGCCGAGGGGACGGAGGGCTTGGTCTGTCTTGAGGTCAACACTCAGCCTGGCATGACCGAGACGTCGCTCGTGCCCGAGCTCGCGGCTCATGCGGGCATGACGTTTGAAGAGCTGGTGCGATGGATGGTCGAAGACGCATCGCTGAACCGGTAGGCGGCGGCGCCATGGCACGCCCGGCGGCCGGCGCTGCGCCGGCCTCCCGGCGCGCGCGGGCGCGTTCGGCGCTGGGCGTCGGCAGCGCACGGTTCGGCCGCTTCATGCGCCGCTGGATCGGCCCGGTTCATTGCTGGCAGGTGCCGAGCGGCGCCGGCATCGTCGCGCTTGGCGCATTCCTGCTCGGCACCGCAGCGCTCGGCGTGGTGCGCGGCGATCATGTGCCGGCCGTCGTCGCCGAACTTCGCGACTGGCGCGATGCCGCCGCCAACGCCGCAGGCTTCCGCATCACCTCGATCGCCATGGCGGGCCAGAAGGAACTGACCCGCGAGGAAATCCTGACCATGGCCGGGATCACCGGCCGCACCTCGCTTCTGTTCCTCGATGCCAGCGCGGCGCGGGCCAAGCTCAAGGAAAATCCCTGGATCGCCGAAGCCAATGTGCTGAAGCTCTATCCGAGCCGCCTGCATGTCACGGTCACCGAGCGCGAGGCCTTCGCGCTCTGGCAGAAGGACGGCAAGGTCTCGGTGATCGCGAGCGATGGCGCCATCGTCGAGCCCTACGTCAACCAGCGCTTCGCCAAGCTGCCGCTGGTGGTTGGCGTCGGCGCCGAAGGCCGCGCCAAGGAGATCGTGGCGCAGCTCGACAAATACCCGCTGGTGCGGGACCAGATGTATGCGGCGGTGCTGGTCGCCGAGCGGCGCTGGAATGTCGTTCTCAAGAACGGCATGGAGGTGCGGCTGCCCGAGACCGAGGCCGACAAGGCGCTCGACACGCTGGTGCAGCTCGACCGCGACAACAAGCTTCTGAGCCGCGATATCGCGGTGGTCGACCTGCGTTTGCCCGACCGCGTCACCGTCCGCCTGTCGGACGAGGCCGCCGCGGCCCGCTTCGAGGCGCTGAAGGCCAAGAACCCCAAGAAGAAGGGAGGCGCGGCTTGAGCCTCCAGGACGGCCTGACGCCGAGAATGAAGCCGGTTTCGCCCCGCCGCTCGGCCATTGTGGCCGCGCTCGACATCGGCACCAGCAAGATCGTCTGCCTGATCGCGCGGTTGAAGCCGCAGGGGCCGCAGGAGGTGCTGCGCCGCCGCAGCCACGGCATCGAGATCCTCGGCATAGGCCACACCGAATCCCACGGCATGAAGGGCGGCGCCGTCATCAACCTCGCCGAGGTCGAGGAAGCGCTGCGCCATGCCGTCGACCTCGCTGAGCGCGACGCCTCGGTGCAGCTCGAATCCGTGGTGCTGTCGGTGTCGTCCGGCCGCCCGGCCAGCGAATTCTACGCCGTCAACGTCAATGTGGCGGGGTCCAGCGTGACCGACGGCGACATCGCCCGCGCTTTGGCGGCCGGCTGCCACCATTCGGTCCGCTCCGGCCGGGTCGTTCTGCATTCCATGCCGATCGGCTTCGGCCTCGACGGCGTGCGCGGGGTCGGCGAGCCGCGCGGCATGCTGGCCCGCGAATTCGGCGTCGACATGCATGTGGTGTCCGCGGACGCTGCTGCAGCGCGGAACCTGATGCTCGCGGTCGAGCGCTGCCATCTCACGGTCGAGACCATGGTGGCGGCGCCTTATGCCGCGGGACTCTCGGTGATTGCTGACGACGAGGCCGATATTGGCGCCGCCCTGATCGACATGGGGGCAGGCACCACCACGGTGTCCTTGTTCTCCGGCGGCCGCTTTACGCACTGCGATGGCTTCGCGCTGGGCGGCAATCACGTCACGATGGACTTGGCACGCGGCCTGAACGCCCGTATCTCTGATGCAGAACGAATCAAAACGTTCTACGGCAGCGTGCTCGCCGGAGGCTCGGACGAGCGCGACATGATTACCGTGCCGGCGGTCAATGAAGACGACCGCGAGCCTCCTCAGTTCGTATCGCGTGCGAGTGTGGTGCGCATCATCAAGCCGAGGATCGAAGAGATCCTCGAGATGGTTCGAGACCGCCTTGCGGCTTCGTCGTTTGCGAACGAGCCGCGGGCGCGCGCAATTCTTACCGGGGGTGTCAGCCAATTGACCGGATTGCCCGAGCTTGCCGCACGCATCCTGAACCGGCCGGTCCGCATCGGCCGGCCGCTCGGCATTGCGGGCCTGCCGGAATCCGCCAAGGGACCCGCCTTTGCCGTGGCCACTGGCCTGCTGGTCTATCCGCAGGCCGCCCACCTCGAACACTTCGAACCGCGGAAAACGCGGCAGCTCATGACAGGGACCGGCTACATCGCTCGCGTCGGACGATGGCTGAGGGAGAGCTTCTGATGAACCCGCTCTCCACACTGAAATCGCGTTTCACCCATTTCCCGAATCCGCCGGGGGCAGGCCGGCGTGACCTGGCGGCGTCGCTGAACGCCCGCCCAAGCAAGAGGCAACCATGAGCATCAACCTGAAGATCCCTGATATCCGCGAGCTCAAGCCGCGGCTGACCGTGTTCGGTGTGGGAGGCGCGGGCGGCAACGCTGTCAACAACATGATCACGGCCGGGCTTCAGGGGGTCGACTTCGTGGTCGCCAACACCGATGCCCAGGCGCTGGCCTCGTCCAAGGCCGAGCGGGTCATCCAGATGGGCGTGCAGGTGACCGAGGGTCTCGGCGCCGGCTCCCAGCCGGATGTCGGCCGCGCCGCAGCCGAGGAGGTGATCGACGAGATCCGCGATCATCTCTCCGGCGCCCACATGGTGTTCGTCACCGCCGGCATGGGCGGCGGCACCGGCACCGGCGCCGCCCCTGTCGTCGCGCGGGTGGCCAAAGAGCTCGGCATCCTCACGGTCGGCGTGGTCACCAAGCCGTTCCACTTCGAGGGCCAGCGCCGCATGCGCTACGCCGAGGCCGGCATCCTCGAGCTGCAGAAATGCGTCGACACCCAGATCATCATCCCGAACCAGAACCTGTTCCGGGTGGCGAACGAGAAGACCACCTTCGCCGACGCCTTCGCGATGGCCGATCAGGTGCTCTACTCGGGCGTGGCCTGCATCACCGACCTGATGGTGAAGGAAGGCCTGATCAATCTCGACTTCGCCGACGTCCGCGCCGTCATGCGCGAGATGGGCAAGGCGATGATGGGCACCGGCGAAGCCTCCGGCGAGAAGCGCGCGCTGCGCGCGGCCGAAGCTGCGATCGCCAACCCGCTCATCGACGACGTGTCGATGAAGGGCGCGCGCGGTCTTCTGATCTCGATCACCGGCGGCAAGGACCTCACGCTGTATGAGGTCGACGAGGCCGCAACCCGCATCCGCGAGGAGGTCGATCAGGAAGCCAACATCATCGTCGGCGCGACCTTCGACGAAGGCCTGGAAGGCATCATCCGCGTTTCGGTGGTGGCGACCGGCATCGACTCGGTCGTCATGGCGCAACGCCCGCCCGGCGAGACCCGTCTCGCTGAGCTGACGCAGCGGCTGCGCACCGACACCCAGCGCCTCGCCGACCGCGTCGCGCATCACGAGCAGCAGGCGGCGCCGCAGCCGCAGCTTCGCGCGCCGCAGCCGGCCCCGGCTCCCGCCGCGCCGGTCGCTCCGCCCGCGCCGCGTCCGCAAGCCTTCGAGCAGGCCGCGACCGCGGCCGTCGCCGCAGCGCTCCAGCCGGCGCCTACGCCGATGATGGAGGACGTCACCGTCCGCGCGATCCAGCCGACCAAGCCGTCGCTCTTTGTCGAGCCCGTGATGGCCGAGCCGCAACTGCATCAGGAGCCGCCGAAGAGCTTCATCCCGCCGGAGCCTGAGAAGGTGCGTGCTCCGCGCATGCCGCGGCTCGAAGAGCTGCCGCTGCCGGCGCAGAACCAGCTCCGCGCCCGGCAGGCTGAGCCTGCGGCGGATGCCGGTCCGGAAAAGCAGCGCCTGTCGCTGTTGCAGCGCCTCGCCCAGGTCGGCCTCGGCCGCCGCGAGGAAACCGAGGCGCCGGCCGAAGCTGCGGCTCCGGTCGAGCCGGCTCGTCCGGCCATGCCGCCGTTGCCACCCCGTCAGCCGCCGCGGATGCCCGACCCGGTGTCGGAATACGCCAAGCGGCCCCAGCCGGCTCAGGCTCAACCGCAGGGCCTCGACATCCACGGCCGTCCCGCGCTGCCTGTGCAGAAGCCTGTGGATGACGATCAACTCGAGATCCCGGCTTTCCTCCGCCGCCAGGCGAACTGAGCCAGGGGTTTGAATCACAAGGACGATCCCGGTTTGTGACACCGGGATCGTTACAGAAGAGACGGTCCGGCCTGCCTTGGCCGCACTGGTGATGGTAAATAACGCTTTGAAATAATTGGAATTTTAGTTCCAATCGGAAAGTCGCCACACCGGCTTCATAATGCCGTCCCCGTAGGCGCTGGCGGATTTTAGGGCAGATGCCCCGGACTGTTACCTGTCGCGTTTTGGACCGGAATGCGGCGTTTTAGAGGTAACAGTCGGTAAGAAAGCGTGAGTTGGCGCGAAATCCAGCAAGCGTTAAATTGCTCGTCAGTAAGGGGGATTTGCCGCTCATGGCGGGGGGATCAAGCGCCACATAGGCGCACGGGGTTTCTCCGGCATTTTTGGCAAAATCGGGACTCAAAGCTCCCTCTGTTGCGCGCGTTGCGTTGCAGGTGCTTTGGGCTGAGGCACGCAGACTATTGCATGAAGGCCGGTAGACAGACCACGCTTCGCCAACAGACCGCAGTCAGCGGCATCGGCGTGCATTCCGGTCTCCCCGCGACGCTCACCATTCTTCCCGCTGAAGCCGACACCGGCATCGTCTTTGTGCGCTGCGGTGTGGGCGGTCAGCCCGACCGTGAGGTGCGCGCGAACTTCCGCGCCGTCACCGCCACCGAGTTCCAGACCGTTTTGGGCGACGCTCACGGCCCGCTGTGCTCGACCGCCGAGCATGTGCTCGCCGCGTTGTCCGGTCTCGGCATCGACAACGCCATCATCGAGATCGACGGGCCGGAAGTGCCGATCATGGACGGCAGCGCCGCGCCGTTCGTCGAGGCGATCGACCGCGCCGGCATCGTGACGCTGGATGCGCCGCGGCGCTTCATCAAGATCCTCAAGCCCATCCGCGTGATGAAGGGCGATGCCTATGGCGAGCTGCGCCCCAACGAGCATGGCTTCCGGGTCGAGCTCGACATCAACTTCGATCATCCGCTGATCGGCCGCCAGGGCGTGGCTTACGACGTCAGTCCGGACACATTCCGTCGCGAGCTGTCGCGCGCCCGCACCTTCGGCTTCATGCGCGACGTGGCCAAGCTCTGGGCCGCGGGCTATGCGCTCGGCGCCTCGTTCGAGAATACGCTGGTGGTCAACGAGAGCCGGCTGCTCAACACCGAGGGCCTGCGCTACGCCGACGAATTCGCCCGCCACAAGGCGCTCGACGCGATCGGCGATCTGGCGCTGTCGGGCGCGCCGCTGCTCGGCACCTATCGCTCGGTCTGCGGCGGCCACAAGCTCAACCACGCGGTGCTGTCGGCGCTGATGGCCGACACCTCGGCCTGGGTGCTGGTCGACGGGCCGGAAAGCCGTCCGGTCCGGCAGGACGCCCCGCGCCGCGCCATCCGTGGCCATGCCGACCTCGCCACCGGCGTCGCGGCCCCGGCCTATGGTCCGGATGTGTCTTAACCGAAGCGTGCGATCGGGGCCTGCCTTATTCCGGGCCGAATGTCCGCATAAACGCTCGGTCAACCATTGTTTTCCAAAACAATAGGGTGCGCGGATCGGGGATCGCGCAGGGGCTCTTCGCAAGCGATGCAGTGGCGTAACTCACCATCCAAGGCTTTCAGCGCGAAGCCTGCCCGGCACGGCGCAGCGTTGACGCGCCTGATGCTGATCTTGGCGCTCGCGCTGCCCATGGGCGCATGCTCGAGCTTCGGCAACCTGTTCAACAAAGATGATCCGGTCGTCGAGGATGCGCCGCCGGAGAAGCTCTACAACGAGGGCGTCTTCCTGCTCGACCGGAAGGGCGACTACAAGGACGCTGCCAAGAAATTCAGCGAGGTCGAGCGTCAGCATCCGTATTCGGACTGGGCCCGCAAGGCGCTGCTGATGAGCGCCTATGCCAACTACGAGGCCAAGGAGTTCGACGAGTCGGTGTCGGCCGCGCGCCGTTACGTGACGCTGCATCCAGGCAGCCCCGACGCCGCCTATGCGCAGTTCCTGATCGGCTCGGCCTATTACGAGCGCATTCCCGACGTCACGCGCGACCAGGGCCAGACCGAGAAGGCGATCGCCGCGCTCGAAGAGGTCACGCGCAAATATCCTGATTCGGAATACTCACAGAACGCCAAGCGCAAGATCGAGATGGCGCGCGACCAGCTCGCCGGCAAGGAGATGTCGGTCGGGCGCACCGAGATGGACAAGAAGCGCTTCGCCGGTGCGATCAACCGCTTCAAGATCGTCGTGACGCAGTATCAGACCACGCGCCACGTCGAGGAGGCGCTGCTGCGGCTGACCGAGTGCTACATGGCGCTGGGCATCGTCGGCGAAGCGCAGACCGCGGCGGCCGTGCTCGGCCACAACTTCCCGGACAGCCGCTGGTACCAGGACGCCTATCGTCTGGTGAAGTCCGGCGGCTTCGAGCCCTCCGAGAACAAGAGCTCCTGGATCAGCAAGACCTTCGCGTCGATCTCGCCGTTCCGGAAGAACCAGTAGGGCGGCTGGGGAAAGCGTCGTCCGCCTGAGCAGCGTTTCCAGGCGCCCGATGCCCCGTTTGGTCTTTCACGTTTCGCTGAAATTGCTGCTCGTCGCCGGCACAGCCGGCTTTGCTGCTGCTGCGTTGGCGCAGACGGCGGATTCCAGCGTCTGCCGCGAGCTCGAAGCCAAATACGACACGACCAAGCGGCAGCTGACCTCGGTCGAAGTCAATCAGATGCTGTTTCGGGCGAGCGACCTGGGTTGTGAACGCCTCGCCCGCCGTCTGCTGGATGACGGCGCCTCGCTGAAGGCGCGGGATCGCCTCGGGGCTGCGCCGCTGTCGCATGCGGCGCGGGAAGGGCGCACCAATCTGGTCGCGCTCTATCTCGACAAAGGCGCGGCCATCGATGCGCGCAACCTGGTGGGCGCGACCGCGCTCTATTTTGCGGCCGACACCGAGCGGCCGCGGGTGGTGGCCCTGCTGCTGGGCAAGGGTGCCGATCCCAATCTCGCCGGGCGCTCGGGCGTGACGCCTTTGGCCGCTGCGGCCTTCAAGGGCAACGACCGCATCGTCGAGCAGCTTCTTGCCGGCGGGGCCGATCCGAAGCGCGTCGACGAGACCGGGAAGGCGGCGATCACGTATGCGGCGGCGCGCGGCTTTGTCGATGTCGTGCGGCGGCTGCTCGACGCCGGTGTCGCGGCGGACACCCGCTACGGCAACGAGCTGACGGCGCTGATGTGGGCGGCCGGCCATGACGAAGGCGTCGGATCGCGCCCGGCCGGGGCCGTGATCGCGCTGCTGCTCGATCGCGGCGCGGCGGTCGATGCCGCCGACAACCGCGGCCGCACCGCGCTGATGATGGCGGCCGAGCTCGGCGATGCCGCGGTGGTGGAGCTTTTGCTGACGCGCGGCGCCGACCGCACGCTGCGGGACCGGCAAGGCAAGACCGCGCTGGATTTGACGGTGAATGAGTCGGTGCGGGCGAAGCTCAGCGTTCAGTGACACGTCTGTTGCCGCATCGGCGGTGCGCTCCCTCTCCCCAGCGGGGAGAGGGGTGGGGTGAGGGGGACTCACTCTCTCGATAGACCGTAACCCCTCACCCGACGCGCTGCGCGCGTCGACCTCTCCCTATGGGAGAGGTGAAGAGGCTGTGGCGCCACCGGTGCAAGTCAAACGATCACCGCCCCGCCAGATACTCCGCCATCGGCGCAAGCTCATCCTCCGGCGTCGCCAGCATCAGGTCCGACATGCCGGGATTGTTGCCGCGCTTTCTTGTGCGGAAATCGAGCATGGTCCGCAGCATGTATTCCTTCGACTGTCCGGCGAGCCGCGGCTGGGTGCCTTCGCCCTGGTATTCGCCCTGATGGCATCCGGTGCACGCCACCGCGACGTTGGTGCGCTGCGCACGGGCGGCGATGTCCGGCGGCGCCGACGGCTGGCCCAGCGCCGGCCATGGTTGCTTCGAGAAATATTCGGCGAGCGCCATCATGTCCGGACGCTCCAGCATCTGCGCGACCGGCGACATGCGGTCGTCCTTGCGCGCGCCGGATTTGTAGTCGCGCAATTGGAAGTAAAGGTAGCCCTGGGTCTGGCCCGCGATGACCGGTGTGTCCTTGTCGATCGGGATGCCCTTCTCGCCATGGCATGCGGCGCACAGCGCCGTTTTCTCTTCGATGGACTGGGCGAGTGCCGCGTGCGGCAGGATCGCAAGCGCCAGCACAGCAATGCAAACCCATGTCTTCCAGGTCTTCATGCGCATGCCCCGGCACCATATCATGTCGCAACCATGAAAAAGGCGGGGCCATAACCGACCCCGCCTTCGAATGTTCGCGACCGTACGTCGGCCGCGCCTCTCAATCCAGCGTGAACGCGATGATGGCGTTGCCGCGCTTGTAGTCGAGCTGCACGTTGCCGCCCGCGCCCACCACGACATACTGCTTGTTGCCGATGCTGTAGGACGACGGCGGTGCGTTGACGCCGGCGCCGGCCTGGAACGTCCACAGCACCTTGCCGGTCTTGGCCTCATAGGCGCGGAACCGGCCGTTGCCTTCGCCGGCAAACACCACGCCGCCTGCGGTGGCGAGAATGCCGCCGATCATCGGCTGCGGCGTCTTCACCTGCCATTTGATCTTGCCGGTGTTGTAGTCGACCGCGGTGATGTTGCCCGACTGCTGCTCGCTCGGGATCACTTTGAAGGCGCCGCCGAGCCACAGCTTGCCGCCCGGATAGGGCGAGCTCTGCACGTGATAGGTCATCGGCTGGTGCAGGTTGATCGCGTAGGTGAGGTTCAGCTCAGGATTCACCGTCATCGGCGACCACTCCACGCCGCCGTTGGCACCGGGCAGCATCCGCGCGCCCTCCGGCGTCGGCAGCACCCACATGTTCTCCTGCGGCACCATCGCGTCGGAGAAGCGGATCAGGCTGCAGTCCTTGCGGTCGTGCACATAGACGTGCCCGGTCTTGCCGCCATGAATCACACCCGGAATGGTCTTGCCGCTCTTGTCCTTGACGTTGACCAGGATCGGCGGGCTGACCGCGTCGAGGTCCCAGACGTCATGGGCGATGTACTGGAAGTGGCAGGCGTACTTGCCGGTGTCGAGATCGAGCGACACGAGCGAGTCCGTGTAGAGGTTGTCGCCCGGGCGCAGCGAGCCGTCGAGATCGGGCGACGGATTGCCGACCACGAAGTAGATGCGATTGGTCGCGAGATCGACCGCGGGGTTCTGCCAGACGCCGCCGCCCAATGTCTTGTAGGGATCGCCGATCTCGGCGAGCTTCTTCTTCTCGGCCGCGATGTCGCGATGCATGTCGCGGCCGGTGGCGTCCTTTTCGGCCCACACGCCGACCGAGTTCTCCGGGATGGTGTTGAAGGTCCACAGCAGCTTGCCGTCCTTGGCGTCGTAAGCCTTCACGAAGCCTCGGATGCCGTATTCGCCGCCGTTGGTGCCGATCAGGATCTTTCCGTTCACCGCGGTCGGCGCCATGGTCTCGCTGTAGCCGAGCTCGGCATCGGCGATGGTCTGGCTCCAGACCGGCTTGCCGGTCTTGCCGTCGAGCGCGACGAGCTTGGCGTCGAGCGTCGCCACATAGACCTTGTCGTCATAGACCGCGACGCCGCGATTGTTAGGCCCGCAGCAGTACACCGTGATCGGGCCCATCGGGTGCTTGTAGTGCCACAGCTCCTCGCCGGTCGCGGCGTTCAGCGCATAGACGTGGCTGAACGAGGTGGTGACATACATCACGCCGTTGACGACGATCGGCGATGTCTCCAGCGACTCCTTCACCTCGGTCTGGAAGATCCAGGCCGGACGCAGCTTGCCGACATTCGACGCGTTGATCTGCGTGTTCGGATAGTAGCGCTGCTGCGTGTAGTCGCCGTTGGTGTGCAGGAAGTTCTTGCCGTCGCCGGCAGCCTTGTTGAGCATGTCCTGCGTCACCGGCGTGATGGCGGCGCTGCCGGCGGTCTTTGGCGCTTCCTGCTTGATCTCTTGGGCTGCCGCCACGCCCACTCCTGAGATCAAAAGCGTTGCAGCAATAGCGGTAAGCCTACCCCCTCGCGTCATGTCATCCTCCCAGCAATGAGATGTTATGAGCAGATCGGAATAGTTCCGCTTGAAGCTTCGCTCCGGGTTGTATTGGCGTCAAGGAGACGATCGCGCAAAGTGGTAATGTTTAATAGGAGGCGTCGATGATCCGGCATCCCGCTGCAACGCTAGTTCTCGCGCTCGCCGCGCTGTTCTGCGCGGCGCAAGCCCATGCCGAGGACTTCTACGCCGGCAAGCAACTGACCTTCATCGTTGGTGCCGGCCCGGGCGGCGGTTACGACCTGCAGGCGCGGGTGGTGGGGCGCCATCTCGGCCGGCACATTCCTGGCAATCCGACCGTGGTCGTGCAGAACGTGCCGTCGCGGATCGCAGCCGCCAACAACATGTTCAGCACGGTCGCAAAGGACGGCACCGTCATCGCGCTGCTGCAGCGCGGCGTGCTGCTGGCCAAGCTGATCTATCCGTCCGGCGTGCGCTACGACATCGAGAAATTCCACTGGCTCGGCAGCCTCAACAGCGAGACCGCGGTCTCGCTCGCCTGGCACACCGCGAAGGTCCAGAGCACGAAGGATCTGTTCGAGCAGGAGCTGATCGTCGGCGGCATCACCGGCGTCGATCCCGAGACCACGCCGCGGCTCTACAACAGCCTGATCGGCACCAAGTTCAAGGTCGTCACCGGCTACAACAGCACGGCGGCGATCGCGCTCGCGGTCGAGCGCGGCGAGGTGGAGGGCATCGCCGACTGGTCGTGGTCGAGCCTGAAGGCGGTGCGGCCGCAATGGATCACGGACAAGAAGGCGATAATGCTGCTGCAGGGCGCGCTGAAGAACGAGGCTGAGCTTGGCGCGCTGCCGAATGCGCTGGACTTCATCAAGAACGACGCCGACCGCAGGGTGATGGAGCTGCACTTCACCCAGAAGACCGCGGCGCGACCGCTGGTCGCACCGCCCGAGGTGCCGGCCGAGCGGGTCGCGCTCCTGCGCCGTGCCTTCGAGGCGCTGGCCCAGGACAAGGAATTCCTCGCCGAGATGGACAAGGCGCAGATGGAATTCGACTTCGTGCCGGGCCCCGCGATCGACAAGATCGTCGCGCAGATCATAGCGACCGCCCCGGAGATCGCCGCGCGCTACGCCAAGGCGTTTGCGCCGGACGGGAAGTGAGGTTGCGGCGGAGAGCCGCCGCCGAATGAGGCACGGGTATTGCTTCAAGCCGTGAAGCGCTACCATGTCCCCCTGCCGGGCTCCGAGGACTTGCAATGTCGGTTCATCCCGTGAGATGGCTTGTCGGCTTCGTCATCGCTGCGCTGCTGACAGCGTCAGGCGACAGCCGCGCGCAGAGCCGGACCGAGGACGCCGCCTCCTTCGCCGGCAAGACAATCAGGATCGTCGTCGGCATGCCGCCGGGTGGCGGCGTCGATGCCTATGCCCGGCTGGTGCAACGTCATCTGGAGCGTCAGCTACCGGGAGCGCCGCTGATCATCGTGCAGAACATGCCGGGCGCCGGCTCCATGCGTTCGGTCATGTCGCTTGCCGCGGCGCCCGACGACGGCACTACGATCGCCACCTTCAGCTCGGCTCTGCTGACGGAATCGATCCTGTTTCCCGAGCGGGTGAAGCTCGACTTTCGGGCGTTCAGCTTCCTCGGCAATCTCGGCGACGACGGCCGCATCTGTTTCGTCCGCCCGGCGCTCGGCGTTCACGACATCGAAAGCCTCAGGGCGCGCGGCCGGCTGGCGTTCGGCGCCACCGCGGCGGGCACCTCGGGCAACAGCGACGCCGCGATGCTGCGCAATCTGTTCGGCCTCGATCTGCACATCGTGAATGGCTACGCCGGCAGCGCCGCGAAGCGGCTCGCTTTCGAACGTGGCGAGATCGACGGTGATTGCGGCGGCGTCACGTCGCTGCCGTCCGACTGGCTGACCGGCGGCAAGATCGCCGTGATCATGCGGCTGTCGCCGCAGCCGTCGCCGGGCCTCGATCCCGCGGTGCCATTCGGCGGCGCCTTGCTGCGCAGCGATATGGACCGGCGCGCCTACGACTTCCTGGTCACGCCGCAGCGGCTCGGCCGGCTGTTCATCACCTCCGGTAAGACGCCGCCGGCGCGGCTTGCGGCGTTGCGCGAGGCGTTCGACCGGATGATGAGCGATCCGCTGTTCGTCGCCGATGCCGGGAAGATGAATCTCAGCGTCGTGCCGGTGGGCGGCGACGAGGTCCAACGCAACATCGCCGCGCTCTATGCAACCCCACGCGACATCCTGGCGCGCGCCAAGACGGTACTGGGGGACTAGGCGTTTTCCAGCTAGCTCGCGTCACAGGCCACAACGGCGGTGTCATCGCCGGGCATAGCCGTCCGAAGGACGGCGTCGCTTCGCTCGCCTATGACCCGGCGATCCATGAGCGGGTGCAGCTTAGGAAGCCTTACGTAAGACTTTTGTTTTTGAGGCGGGGTCATGGACCCCCGCGTCAAGCGCGGGGGTGACAGTGTGCCTGTGGGGCGGGCGTGTTTCAATTCAGGTGGGAAATGCTCTAGCCTTCAGAGCAGCCCGGCGGTCTGCGCCTTGAAGCGGTAGTGTTCCCAGGTCTTGGCTACGCGGTAGTCGTTTCGCGCAAAGCTCACCTTGAGCAGCTCGACCTCCTCGGGCGTGATCGGCTTGAGCTTGCCCAGTGCCCCAAGCGTCGCGGCGTGCACGGTGCTGCGTGCGTTCTCCTCCATCTCGAGGCTGTCGAGGAAAACCTCCGGCACGCTGTTGACCGCGATCACGCTGCCATGGGCGCGCAACAGGCAATAGCTGTGCTTGCCGAGCGTCCTCGCGACCGCATCGCCTTGCTCGACGGTGCGGATATGGGTCGGGTCAGGATGACAGGGGCAGCCGATGAAGCGAAATCCGTAATTGCGGATCGCGATCATCGGACGGTCCACCATCGTGAACAGCGTCGACATCGGCGGGTGTCCGTGTCCGACCGCCTGGACGTCCTCGCGATGCCGGTAGACGCCAAGGTGAATTGCCGTCTCGGTCGGCGCCGGTCCGTTGCCTTCGAGAACCTTGCCGTCGAGATCGACCACCAGCATCTCGTCGGCGGTGACGGCGGCGCGGCTGGCGTCACGCGGCAGGATCAGGACGCGCTTTGTGCCGGGAATGCGCGCGCTGACATGACCGCTATAGTCCATCAGTTCCGCCATCACCATCATGCGATGGCAATCCGCCAGTTGCTGACGGATCGTGGCTTCGCTCAGTTGCGTCATGTCGAGAGGTCCGGTGTTGTCGCGGCAGCGTCGATGCCGGCATGCTAGCCGTGACGTCCGAGGCCTGACAAGTTTGAGCCGCTCAGACGCGTTCTCTTCCGCTCTGCGGAACGCAGCTTCGGTTCATCCGTCCGATGCGCCTTGGAAGGCGGCGTTTGCGCCGGACGGCAAGCCTGTCAGCTTTCCTGCAAGCCGGCCTTGGCCTCGGTCTCGGATTCGAAGATGTGCGGCGACAGGTTGCGCTCGCCCAGCGCATCGCCGAGCTTGGCGCGCATGAACGAGCTGGTCGTATAACGCGTCACGCGAATGTAATAGCGCGCCACCATGTCGCGCACCATTTCCACATAGGCGTCCTGCACGTCGCGGTCGAGCTCGAAGCCTTCGTAGTTGACGATGGCATAGACCTTGTGGCCGAGCGGCTCGCAGATCGCTCGAACCTTGCTGCCGATCGCGTCCACGGTGGCGTGCGACTTCACGGTGAGCTTCTCGAAATTGAGGAACAGGATGTTCTGCCCGGCGTCATAGGCGAAGCGCGCGTCGAACGGCAATCGCAGCAGGTCGTCGCGCAGCCCCATCGGCTCCGGGCGGAAAATCCGGCCATCCATCAGCCGCGGATTCCTGATCACCGGCGCGAACGCCATGTTGGCCAGGATATCGCGCTGCAGGTCGACGCCCGGCGCGATCTCGATCAGCTCCATGCCTTCGCGGGTGAGCTCGAACACGCAGCGCTCGGTGACGAACAGGATGTCGCGGCCGCTCGCCGCCGCATAGGCGCCCGAGAACGTACGGTGCTCCACGGCGTCGACGAATTTCTTCACGCCTCCGTCGCGGGCGATGACGAGCTTGCCGTCGGCCACGTCGATATCGCTGTCGCCCGCCGTGAAGGTGCCGACGAACACCACCTTCTTGGCGTTCTGGCTGATGTTGATGAAGCCGCCGGCGCCGGCCAGCCGCGGTCCGAACTTCGAGACGTTGAGGTTGCCCTCCCGGTCCGCCTGGGCGAGGCCGAGGAACGCGAGGTCGAGCCCGCCGCCGTCGTAGAAATCAAACTGATAGGGCTGGTCGATGATGGCCTGCGCATTGGTGGCGGCGCCGAAGTTCAATCCGCTCGCCGGAATCCCGCCGATCACGCCGGGCTCCGCGGTCAGCGTGATGAGATCGATGATCTTCTCCTCGTTGGCGACGCCCGCCACGCCTTCCGGCATGCCGATGCCGAGATTGACGATGCTGTTGGGGCGCAGCTCCGCCGCGGCCCGCCGCGCGATGATCTTGCGCACGCTCATCGGCATGCCGGGCACGAGATTGGCCGGCACCTTCAGCTCGGACGAGAACGCAGGATTGTAGGGTGTCGCAAAGGTCTGCTGGTGGTTCTCGGGCCGGCCGAGCACCACGCAGTCCACCAGGATGCCCGGGATCTTCACCTGGCGTGGATTGAGCGAGCCGCGGTCGGCGAGCCGCTCGACCTGCGCGATCACGAGCCCGCCGGAGTTGTGCGCCGCCATCGCGATCGACAGCATCTCCAGCGTCAGCGCTTCGCGCTCCATGGTGATGTTACCGTCGGGATCGGCGGTGGTGCCGCGGATGATGCCGACGTTGATCGGGAACGAATGATAGAAGAGGTACTCCTGCCCGCGCACGGTCATCAGCTCGACCACGTCCTCGGTGGTGCGCGCGTTGAGCTTGCCGCCGCCGAAGCGGGGATCGGCGAAGGTGCCGAGCCCCACGCGCGACAGGTGGCCGGGCTTGCCGGCCGCGATGTCGCGGTAGAGATGCGTGATCACGCCCTGCGGCAGGTTGTAGGCTTCGATCTGGCCGCTGATGGCGAGTTGCTGCAGCTTGGGGACGAGGCCCCAATGTCCGCCGATCACCCGCTTGATCATGCCGGGCTGGGCGAGGTGATTGAGCCCGCGCTCCTTGCCGTCGCCCTGGCCGGCCGCATAGACCAGCGTGAGATTTTGCGGCACGCCGACGTCGGGCGGCTCGGCGCTCGAACACTCCTTCAGCGCCTCGAGCGCGAGCGCGATCTCCTCGGCGAAGCCGATGCCGACGAAGCCGCCGGTCGCGATCGTGTCGCCATTGCGGATCAGGCGGACCGCGTCGCGCGCGGAGGTGAGCTTGCCCTCGGCGCGCGACGTCACTGCGATGGGAACGGCCGGCTTGGTCATGGCGCTGTTCATGGCGGCCGCTCAGGCGGTGCTCTTGCGCGTCTCCACCGCGAAGTAGACCGAGACCAGCGTGATCAGCGCGAGGATGATCATGTAGACCGAGATCGGCCAGGTCGCGGGCTTGAACTCGGTCATCAGCCAGGTCGCGATCAGCGGCGACAAGGCGCCTGCGAAGATCGAGGCGAGGTTGTAGCCGAGCGACACGCCGCTGTAGCGCACCTTGGTGCCGAACAGCTCGGACAGGAAGCTCGCCTGCGGGCCGTACATCGCGGCGTGGCCGATCGCCAGCCCCATCACGATCGCGATCCAGGCGAGATGCGGCTCCTTGGTGCCCAAGAGCCAGAACAGCGGGAACGACATCAGCGCCGAGAAGATCGCGCCGAAGATATAGACCGGCCGCCGGCCGACCTTGTCCGACAGCGCGCCGAACGCCGGAATCGTGAAGGTCTCGATCGCAGCCGCGATCAGCACGCCGTTGAGAATATCCTGGCGGTTCATGCCGAGGGCTTGCGTCGCATAAGCCAGCGTGAATGTCGCGAAGATGTAGAAGAACCCGTTCTCGGCGAAGCGCGCGCCCATCGCCAGCAGGATGTTCTTCGGATACATGCGGAGCGCCTCGATGATCGGCATCCCGACTTCCTGCTTCTCGTCCTTGACCTTCTGGAACTCCGGCGATTCCGCGAGCGTGAAACGGATCCAGAGGCCGACCACGACCAGCACGACGCTGAACAGGAACGGCAGCCGCCAGCCCCAGCTCATGAACTGCTCGTCGGTCATCACCCCCGACACGATCGAGAACACCAGCGTGCCGAGGACTAAGCCCAGCGGCGCGCCGAGCTGCGGCCAGCTGCCGTAGAAGCCCTTGCGGTTCTCCGGCGCATGCTCGACCGCCATCAGCACCGCACCGCCCCATTCGCCGCCGAGCCCGAAGCCCTGGATCAGCCGGCAGCCGATCAGGAGGATCGCGGCCCAGATGCCCGCCGAGTCATAGGTCGGCAGGAGGCCGATCACGGCGGTGGCCGTGCCCATGATCAGCAGCGTGAGATAGAGCATCGTCTTGCGGCCGATCTTGTCGCCGTAATGCCCGAACACCAGGCCGCCGAGCGGCCGCGCCACGAAGCCCAGCGCGTAGGTCGCGAACGCGAGCAGCGTTCCGATCATCGCGTCGAATGTCGGGAAGAACAGTTTGTTGAAGATCAGCGCCGCAGCCGTGCCGTAAAGAAAGAAATCGTACCACTCGATCGCGGTGCCGATCAGGCTCGCGGTGGCGACGGTGACGTGTGACGTGGGCTTGGCATGGCTATCCATGCTGATCGACATGGTCATGGGCGTCCTCCCGGTCTTTATGCGACCGCCACAACGTGACGCTGTGGCGCTGGTCAGCGTGCTCGATCAATTCGCAAGCGCTGTGCCAGCTATGGCCGGCGGCGGCCCATCAACGCGCGCCGGTATGACAAGTCGAAGAAGCTTAACGGTTTTTTCCGCGATGCAGCATTGCGAGCTTCGCAACGGAGCCCGTCTTACGACCTTATGAGGTGTCTGGAATGCTGGACATCTGTCGGCTTTTTGGACACGCTTGACCCGTTGGCGTGGGAAGCTGCGATCATGCCGGTGATTGCGCGAAAGCCCTGGTCGGATGCGTTCGGCTGCAAAGCCGACACGGTCCGCACCGTGGCGATGAAGTCGCTGTTCGACCGGCTCGAGGCGCTGTGCGAGGGCGCGGTCGCGGTCAACACCGACGCCAAGGTCGTCTGGATCAACCGCAAATACGCCGAGCATCTGGGTCTGCCCGACGAGCAGGCGGCGCTCGGCCGCGACGTCGAGGAGATCATCCCCAACAGCAGGATGCGCGAGGTGGTGCAGACCGGCCAGCCGATCATCCTCGACATCATGGAGCTCGGCAAAGAGCACGTCGTGGTGACGCGCATCCCGCTGCAGGACGACGCCGGCGAGCTGATCGGTGCAGTGGGCTTCGTGCTCTACGACCGCATCGACGGCTTGAAGCCGCTCCTTGCCAAGGTTGCGCAACTGCAGGCGCGGCTCACCGCGGCCGAAAAGGAATTGGTCGAGAGCCGCCGCGCCAAATACAGCCTTGCGTCGTTCCTCGGCACCTCGGCGTCCTGCGTCGAGATCAAGCGGCAGGCGCGGCGCTCGGCCCAGCTCGACACCACCGTGCTGCTCACCGGCGAGACCGGCACCGGCAAGGAGCTCCTGGCGCACGCGATCCACAACGCCTCGCCGCGCGTCGGCAAGAACTTCGTCAGCGTCAACACCGCGGCGATCCCGGAGAACCTGCTCGAAGCCGAGCTGTTTGGCGCAGCCCCCGGCGCCTATACGGGCGCCGACCGCAAGGGCCGCGACGGCAAGCTCAAGCTCGCCGACGGCGGCACGCTGTTCCTCGACGAGATCGGCGACATGCCGCTCGCGCTGCAGCCGAAGCTGCTGCGCGTGCTGCAGGAGCAGGAGATCGAGCCGCTCGGCTCCAACCGGCTGACCAAGATCAACGTCCGCGTGATCGCTGCGACCAGCGTCGATCTCACGGCGCGCGTCGCGGAAGGCCGCTTCCGCTCCGACCTCTACTACCGGCTGAACGTGCTGCAGCTCGAACTGCCGCCGCTGCGCATGCGGCTCGACGATCTGCCGCTGCTCTCCGAGCGGCTCCTGGAGGACATCAGCATCCGCATTGGCCAGCCGCTGGAGATCGATCCGGACGCGATCGGAGAGCTGGCGCGCTATCCATGGCCCGGCAATGTCCGCGAGCTTCGCAACGTGCTGGAGCGCGCCGTGCTGATGAACGAGACGCAACGCCTGAAGGCCGAGCACATCGTCAGCGTGCTGCCGCGCATCGCCGGTAAGGCGGAGGCGCAGGCGCAGGCGAGCAAGCTCCGCTCGCTCGCCGAATCGACCGAAGCGGCCGAACGCTCGGCCATCGTCGCGGCGCTGGATGCCACCAACGGCAACAAGGTCGCGGCCGCGCATATCCTCGGCATCTCGCGGGCCGCGCTTTATCAGAAGCTCGATATGCTCGGGCTTTCGCGGGCAAAGCGGCTGTAAGGCCCGCCGGCTCGTCGATCCCATGTACGGGCCGTGTACGCTTGACGCACACGATTGTTCGTGTTATGTTCTCTTCCATTCCTGCTCAACTGAGGGCGTCTCCGGAGACGAGCCGTTGGCGGAGCGGGGAAGGCGGCGCCTGCAGGCGAGGCTCGTGACCTCGTCCCAGGAGGCGTGGTCACTGCCCGACCCCGATGAGGGGTCTGCCTTGAATGGCTGGACGGGTCTGGATGAACGGCGGCGCCAATGCTGCCCGGATAACGTGAGGATGTGGTCCTCCGGTCCAGGCCAAGAAGTGCGGTGGCTGCGTAATAAATCGCCGCGGTGGAGCGCCGGAAGGCGCGCGTGCCGGTCGTACGGCACGCGGGCGCCTTCGCAAAGGTGCCCCAGTTCGTGACTTGCGCCCAACCCGGCGCTCCGCCTCCCTCAGGGGAGGCAAAAAGAAGACCCCCGGGCCGGGGCCCGGCAGAAAAGGTTGAAGGTGTGGTGGTCCGCGCGACGTCTCGCGCGGAGCCGAGGACGGCTGTGCTTGCGTGATGCCCACAACGCGACGGAGAGACAACGTGACTGACAGCGACGTGCGCGGCTTCTACGGCGACCCCCGTGAATCATCCACAGCCGGACACGCGCTGTGTCTCGAGGCGCGCTCCTTCGTGAATGTGCCGTCAGGGCCCGGACACGTGCCAGCGCTCGCCCGCCGCCGCCATCACGCCAGGCCGGAACAGAAGGCCATGCTGGCGAGGCTTTCGATCCGCGACATCGTGCTGATCGACCGGCTCGACCTCGATTTCGCGTCGGGACTGTCGGTGCTCACCGGCGAGACCGGAGCCGGCAAGTCGATCCTGCTCGATGCTTTCGCGCTGGCGCTCGGCGCGCGCGGCGACGCCACCCTGGTGCGGCAGGGCCAAGAGCAGGGCCAGGTCACTGCCATGTTCGAATTGCCGCCGAAGCATCCGGCGCGGACCTTGCTCGCCGCAAGCGACATCGCCGCCGACGAGGCGCTGATTCTGCGCCGCGTGCAGTTCGCCGACGGCCGCACCCGCGCCTTCGTCAACGATCAGCCGGTCAGCGTCCAGGCGCTGCAGGCGCTCGGCGCCGCGCTGGTCGAGATCCACGGCCAGCACGACGCGCGCGCGCTGGTCGATGCCGGCACCCATCGCGGGCTGCTCGATGCCTACGGCCGGCTCGAGGACGACGCCACAGCGGTCGAGAAGCTCTGGACCGCGCGGCGCACGGCCGCCGACGCCGTGGCGCAGCACCGCGCCGACGTCGAGCGCGCGGCGCGCGAGGCCGAGTGGCTGCGCCATGCCGTTGCCGAGTTGCAGAAGCTCGCGCCCGAGCCCGGCGAGGAGACCGCGCTGGCTGACCGCAGGGCCACGATGATGCAGGCCGAGAAGGTCGGCACCGATCTGCAGGAGGCCTTCGACGCTGTGGCCGGGCAGGGCTCGCCAATTCCAGGGCTCGCGGCCGCATGCCGGCGTCTCGAACGCCGCGGCGCCCAGGCGCCCGGACTGGTCGAGCCCGCCGTGAAGTCGATCGACGCGGCGCTGAACGCGCTGGAGGAGGCGAGGGGTCATCTCGAGCAGGCGCTGCGCACCGCCGATTACGACCCGCACGAATTGGAGCGCATCGAGGAGCGGCTGTTTGCGCTGCGCGCCGCAGGCCGCAAGTACAATTCTCCGGTGGATAAGTTGAGCGCGCTCGCCGAGCGCTATGCGAGTGACCTGGCGCTGATCGATGCCGGCGCCGAGAAGCTCGCCGCGCTGGAGAAGGCCGCGGCCGAGACCGACGCGCGCTTTGCCAAGGCGGCCGCGGCGCTGTCGATGGGGCGCAAGAAGGCCGCCGAGAAGCTCGACAAGGCGGTGAACGGCGAATTGAAGCCGTTGAAGCTCGATCGCGCCAAGTTCACGACGCAGATCGACAGCGACGCCAAGGCGCCCGGGCCGAACGGCATCGATCATGTGGAGTTCTGGGTGCAGACCAATCCGGGCACCCGGCCGGGGCCGCTGATGAAGGTCGCCTCCGGCGGCGAGCTGGCGCGGTTTCTGCTGGCGCTGAAGGTCGTACTGGCCGACCGCGGCTCGGCGCCGACGCTGATCTTCGACGAGATCGACACCGGCGTCGGCGGCGCGGTGGCGGATGCGATCGGCGAGCGGCTCGCCCGGCTCGGCGGCAAGGTGCAGGTCATCACGGTGACGCACGCGCCGCAGGTCGCGGCAAAGGCCTGCCGGCACTACCTGATCACCAAGGACGCCATGGACAAGGGCAGGCGCGTTGCCACCCGCGTCACCGAGCTTGCCGCCGCGCGCCGGACGGAGGAGATAGCCCGGATGCTCGCCGGCGCCGAGATCACCAAGGAGGCCCGCGCCGCGGCCGAGAAGCTGATCCGCGCTGCGGGATAAGTTTTGCGCGCTTCACCAAAAATGGAGTGCGCGAGGGGTGGAGCGCGGAGTTGGACACGCACAACGCCGCGCTCCAGGCGGTGTCATTGCCGGGCTTGACCCGGCAATCCATACGCTGCCGCCACGAAGAACAGCCTTACGACTTCCGTCTGCCGGGCGCCTCATGGACCCCCGTGTCAAGCACGGGGGTGACAGCGGCGTGAATGGCGACAGCAGTGCAATGCGTCGACGCTCGCGCGGCTCGTGCGCATGCAGCGCACGCTCACTGCACAATCTTGAACTTCTGAATCCTCCGGCCCCAATCCGTCTCGGCCACGTACACATTGCCCTTCGAATCCACCGCCAGCGTATGGCCGTGGGTGAAGTTGCCGATCTGATGCCCCGGCCGGCCGAAGCTCGTGAGAATCTTTCCGCTGGCATGATCGAGCACGTGCACCTCCTCGGTGCCGCCGTTCATCATGTACATCAGCTTCTGCTCGGGATCGGGCGAGAACGCCACCCACCACGCGGTGCCGCGCTTGTCCGGCAGCTTGCCCGATTTGTTCGGAATGAGGATGTTGCGCACGAAGGTGCCGTCCTTCTGGAACACCTGCACGCGGTTGCCCTGCCGGTCGCACACGTAGATCAGCCCGGCATTGCTCATGGCGATGCAATGCACCACCTCGGCGAACACGCCCGGCACGTTCTTCTGCGTCTCCTCCTCGGTCGCCTGCCGGCCCCACTGGCGCAGGAACTTGCCGGCCTTGTCGAACACCACGACGCGGCGGTTGCCGTAGCCGTCGGAGACGTAGATGTCGCCGTTGCCGGGATCGACCACGATGCCGGACGGCATGTGCAGTTGGTCGTGCGCGGCGTTCAGCCCCTTGCCGCGGCGCGTGCCGTCGACCGAGTCGAACTTGCCGCGCTGGCCGATCTGCAGCAGCAGCTTTCCGTCCGGCGCATATTTCTGGATGATGCCGTCGGAGTTGCCGGCCACATAGACGTTCTTGTCCTTGTCGACGAAGCAGCCGTGGATCGAGTTCGGTGCCGTGGTCTCGTCGCCCCACGAGCCGACCACATTGCCCTCGGTGTCGAACTTGATGATCGACGGCGCCGAGCTCGAGGTTTCCTTCTCCTCGTCGGTGATGTTGCGGCGGTTGACCACGTAGATGTGGTCCTGCTCGGCGGTGCAGACGCCGCCGAGCTGCCCGGTGATCCAGTCCTTGGGCAGCGGCTTCGGCCACGCGGCGTCGACCTCGAATTTCGGCGCGGTCTGCGCCAAGGCGGGCGCGATGCCGAACGCGAGCGCGATTGCAGTCCCAATGGCCAAACGCTTCATATGTCGCCTCCCTGCAATGATCTATTCGTATTTCTTGCCGCCGAGATACACCGCCTCGATGCTGCGCATGTTGGTGATGTCGTCGAGCGGGTTCTTCGTCAGCACCAGCAGGTCCGCGGCCTTGCCCTTGGCGAGCGTGCCGAAGTCCTTGTCGATGCCGAGCATCTCGGAGTTGTTCTTGGAGAACGCCATGATGATCTGCATCGGCGTCAATCCGGCGTCGCGCATCAGCTCCATCTGGCGGTGCTCGAAAAAGCCCTGGATGAAATAGCGGTCAAGCGCGCCGCCCGAGTCGGTTCCGAAGCCGTATTTGATGCCGGCATCGACGAGCTTCTTCAGGTTTTTCTTGTCGGTGTCGAACATCCGCAACCACCGCGGCCGTGCCGGATCGTTGACCTGCTCGTCGCGTTTCTTGGTCTTGAGCTCGGCCATCTGCTGCGGCGTCAGCCCCTTGGTGAAGAACGGGTTGTCGCTGAACGGCGCGCCGTTCGGGCCTTCGCCAAAGACGAACAGAGCCTCCTCGCGAGCCAGCGTCGAGATCACCGAGACGTTCTTCTCTTTCAACGTGGCGATGAAATCATCGGGGATGTCCTGGTCGCGCACGTTGTGCACCAGGATGTTGACGTCCTGGTCGACCATGCGGCGCGCGTCGGCGAGTTCGACGATATGCGCCATGCGGATCTTGTTGTGCTTCTTGGCCTGGTCCATCACCGCGGCGGTGAATTCCGGCGTGAGCTTCGGATAGCGGCCGCCCTGGGCGTCGATCCAGACCTTCACGAAGTCGGTGTCCTTCGCCACGATTTCGTCGACCTTGGCGCGGGCCTGTTCAGGCGTCTTCGCCTCGGAGCCCGGTTTGAACGGCTCCGACATGAAGCGGTACATCACGGTCAGGATGCGCGCGCCGTGGAGGTCGCCGGCCTTCTGCCGCTTCTTGAACTCCTGCACGTCGTCCTGGTCGAAATACATGCTGGTCGTGGTGGTCACGCCGTACAGCGCATATTGCCGAAGCTGCGGATCGCGCGCCGGCGGGCCGACATGGCCGTGGCCGTTGATGATGCCGGGCGTGACGAATTTGCCGGTGAGATCGACAGTGATCGTGCCAGTTGGAACAAACATCACCGCGCTTTCGCCCGGCTGCAGCACCTTGATCTCGGCGATGCGGCCGCCCTGCATGGTGATCGTGGCGCCTGTCTGCGGCGGCGCGCCGGTGCCGTCGATCAACGTGGCATTGGTGAGAATGACGGTTTGCGCGGACGCAGTCGCGCCCGACAGCATCAACGCTGCCAAACCAGCGACCCAAGTCTTCAACATCGAAAGCACTCCAGCTTTGCGGATAAGAGGAGGGCTCCCGTTTCCGGGAGCCCCAAGAACCTGGCGCAAAGGGAGGGGTCCTCGTTGCCGAGGACCCCTCTTGGCGCAGGGCCCGTGTGGCCTCACTCAGGCCCGCCGCACCATCGCTGGAACCAGTTGCTTCACATTCTGCGCGCCCATCTGCTGCAGCATAGCGTGCGTCTCTTCGCGCAGCATTTCAAGCGCCCGCTCGACACCGGGCTGGCCGAAGGCGCCCAGGCCCCAGATGTAAGGCCGGCCGACGCAGACGGCCGTCGCGCCGATGGCCAGCGCCTTGACCACGTCGGAGCCGCGGCGGAAGCCGGAATCGACCAGGATCGGGATGCGGCCCTTCACGGCCTCGACGATCTCCGGCAGCGCGTCGATGGTCGAGCGGCCGGAGTCCTCCGAACGCGCGCCGTGATTCGACACGATGATGGCGTCGAGCCCGGCATCAGCCGCCATCACGGCGTCCTCCCAGGCGAGGATGCCCTTGGCGACGAGCTTCATCTTGGTGTGGTCGCGCATCCGCTTGAAGAAATCCCAGGTCATGTTCGACGACTGGGTGTTGCGCAGCCCGGTGAGGTCGAGGCCCTGGAACATGGTCCGGCCCTTGAGGCTCGCCTGGAAGCTCGAGCGGTCATGGCAGCCGTTGCAGTCGCGGGTGTCGGTCGGGCGCAGCCGGAACAGGGTTTCCTGGTTGCGGCCGCCGCTGCGGTCGACCGTGACGGCGAGCGCAGCGCAGCCGGCATTCTCGGCGCGCTTGGTGATGGCGGCCGCGACCTCCCACTTGTTGGTGGCGTAAAGCTGCATCCAGATCGGCGCGCCGCGCGCCTTGACCACGTCCTCGACGGTGTCGGACGTCATGGTGGAGAGGATCTGCAGATGGTCGCCGGCCTTGGCGGCGCGCGCGACGCCGGCCTCGCCGTCGGCGTGGAACGAGCGCTGGCCGCCGACCGGCGCGCAGACGATCGGCGAGGAGTATTTGGTGCCGAGGATGTCGACGCTCATGTCGACCTTGCTGACGTCGACCAGCCGCCGCGGCCGGAGCTGGAACTTCAAAAAGTCCTCGCGGTTTCGCCGCAGCGTCACCTCGTCGTCGATGCCCGACGCCATGTAGCCGAAATGCGCCGGCGGCACGTTCTGCCGGCACACCGGTTCGAGATCGAACACGTTGATGGCTTCCTTCGGCGTCTTGATCAGCTTGTTGGCGTCGAGCGGCGCCCACATCAGCGGATCGGGCAGCTTGGTTTTCGGCAGCAGCGTCTCGGCGAGCGCGCTGCTTCCGCCTGCGGCGAGCAGCGGGCTTGCGGCGAGATATTGCAGGAAGCGGCGGCGGTTCGCGTCGCGATCAGAAGACATGGGCACTCCTCCCCAAGATTGTGCGAGCCGCCACCGTTGTCCGGCGGTCGGCCTCTGGCGCAATGCTACACCTGTGCTTGTGCAGATTGGAACAGGCTTCGAGGCCATCGCGCCGTCATGACAGCTCTGCTAGGCTTCCCGCCAAACAACAACCGTGTGCTGGGAGGAAGCGATGATCGGCCGCCGGGCTTTGACGTTCCTTTTCACTGTGTCTTGCATGGCTATCGCGTCGGGCGAGATCGGCGCGCAGCCGAAGCCTGCGCCGAACCTCGACTACGGTTTCTACAAGGCGCGCGTCGAGCCGATCTTCCTGAAGAAAAAGGACGGCCACACCCGCTGCGTGGTGTGCCATTCGGAGTCCAACAACTTTCTCAGGCTCGAGCCGCTGTCAAAGGGCGCCAAGGCCTGGACCGACGAGCAGTCGCGCAAGAACTACGACGCGGTGTCCAAGCTCGTCACGCCGGGCCAGCCGATGGTGAGCCGGCTGCTCATGCATCCGCTGGCGCCGGAAGGCGGCGGCGACGTGTTCCACTCCGGCGGCCGCCAGTTCGCGTCCACCAAGGACGCGGACTGGAAGGCCATGGCCGAATGGGTCAATGGAGCGACGCTCGGCGGTTCGAAGAAGAACTAGCGTTCGGCCCGCCCGGGATCACCAGGGTGTTGATCCGCTTCGGCACCTCGCCGACGCGGACGACAGCCTTCACCTTCATCGACGGCACGTCGATTGCGGTCACCGAGCGCATGCCGGCGTTGGAGACGTATATCGTCTTTGAGTCCGGCGTGAAGGTGACCCAGTTCGCCACCGAAGAGATCGCCTCGTGACCGGGCATCTTGAGCGCCGGGAGCGCGACCTCGCCGACCTGCTTCAGGTCGTCGAGCGAATAGACGAACACGGCATTGTTCGGGATGCTGGTGACCCACAGCGTCTTCATGTCCGGCGTCACGCCGATGCCGTGCGACGGCGCGGAGTTGCGGCCGGCGTCGGTCTCGAACTCGGCCTTGGGCTTCGGCAATTCGATCCGGGCGACTTCCTTCTTCTGGGCGAAGTCCACCACCGCGAAACCATTGAGGTCGGAGAGCTGCGCGAAGACGCGCTTGGTCGAGCCGTCCGGATTGGTCTCGATGGTCATCGGCCGCACGCCGCCGCTGAGCTTGGTTTCCCAGGCGACCTGCTCGGTGGAAAGATCGATCGCGGTCAGGAGCGATTCACGGATCGAGCCGGTGATGACGTATTTCTGGTCCGGTGTGACATAGACATTGTGCAGGCGGCCATGCACCGGGATGCTCTTCTTCAGCGTCAGACTGACCGGATCGATAATGTCGAGCGCGCCGTCGCCGCGGGCGATGCCGACCACGATGCGGCCGTCCTTGGCGACCGCGATGTTGTTCGGCCGGTTGGAGAGCGGCACCTGCTTGATCAGCTTGCCGGACTTGCGCTCGAACACGTCGAGCGTCGAGTTTTCCTCGTTGCTGATATAGACGCGCGAGCCGTCCGGCGCGAAGGCGACGCCGTGCATGGCCTCCGGGCCGCGGAAGGTCTGGACCACCTTGTTGGTGGCCGGGTCGATGACATGGACGCTGTCGCCGGCGCTGTTGGTCACGTAGATGCGGACGGTATCGGCGGAGGCCGAGACCGGGGCGAGTGCCAAGGAAAGGCCAACGCCAAAGCAAGCGGACATCAGAATCCGGCGCAGGGCGGTCATCGCAGTCCTCCCAATTTTATGTCGTTGAACGGGCCGAAAAATCCAGCAGACCACAAGCCTAGGCCCGTCAAGGCCTGGCTGCAACTGGCTGTACGTCCCCTCTACCTTCGGATTGACGATAGAATTATATGTTCTGTTGCTCGAATGCCTGCGCCCTGAGAAGAGAAAGACCGTGAAGTGAAGAAGAAGCAAAGCCAGAAGAAAGAACCTGTGACTACTGGCAACTCTATGTCGCTGTTTGGCGAACTTCAGGTTCCAATTCCCAAGACAAAGGCAGAGGAAGTTAGCGTTCTGTCCAATGATCTTGCCAAGTTCATTCCGCAGTTCAGCAAAGAGACCCTCGCAGATGCGCTGAGCCAGGTACCCAAGGGTACGCTGGATGAAATGTTCAGCGCGCTAAGCGTCTCCGCCATTGCGCGGGCTGCTGGGCGCGATGAGCTCAAGTCTGTAAGGGACGATCTGGCCCGTGGAAAAATACCCGGACTTAGAAATGCATTCGAAAATTTCCGTACGTTTGCTGCCATTTTAGACAGTCAGTACAACACCTCTCTAAAGACGTCGTACACGGATGCTCAGTACGACGCGATTCGAGCTATTGCTAATCTAATTCGAGAAATCGATCCGTCGTTGCCGCAAGACACGAAAGTGGGCGCAAAGCCTTCGTCGACATTTGCAAAAATTCAGCATCGAAGGCCGATGCTGTCGTTGGAAAACGCCTTCAACGATATGGACGTAACCGATTTCGTCGGCCGTATTCGGCGATCCCTCGACTTGGGAGTGGGCGCTGATATCGCATTCACGGCCGAACCCAAAATCGACGGGTTATCAATGTCGTTACGTTATGAAGATGGCGAGCTTAAGGTCGCGGCCACGCGCGGTGACGGCGCCGAGGGCGAGGACGTCACTGCCAATATCAAGACGTTGAAGGATGTGCCGCATAAGCTCAAAGGCAGGAGCGTGCCGAAGATCTGTGAAGTTCGTGGCGAGATCTACATGACCAAGGCCGACTTCCTTTTGCTAAATAAACGTCAGGCGGAGATCGGCGGCCAAATTTTCTCTAACCCACGCAACTCGTCTGTAGGCTCGTTGCGGCAGAAGGACCCGAGCGTCACGGCCTCGCGGCCGCTGCGCTTCTTTGCTTACGCCTGGGGCGAGATGAGCAAGATGCCCGCGGACCGGCAATCCAGCATGTTGGAGTGGCTGGAGAGCGTTGGCTTTCATGTCAACCCGATCTGGAAGCTCTGCCATTCAGCTGAGGAGTTGCTAGCCTTTCACCACGCGATCGAATTGAAGCGAGCTAAGCTAGAATACGATATCGATGGCGTGGTCTATAAAGTTGACCGCATCGATTGGCAGTCGATGCTCGGGTTTGTGGAAGGGCAACGCGCCCCACGTTGGGCTATCGCGCACAAATTCGAAGCAGAAAAAGCGAGTACCGTAGTTAGGGACATTGAAATCCAAGTTGGTCGAACCGGTGCATTGACGCCCGTTGCGAAGCTTGAACCTGTTACGGTAGGAGGCGTTGTCGTCCAGAATGCCACCCTTCACAACGAAGACGAAATTCGACGTCTCGACGTTCGAAGAGGCGATACAGTCATTATCCAGAGAGCTGGCGACGTCATTCCCCAAGTGGTTGGCGTTGTCACCGATCGGCCCAGGGGAATCGAGCAATTCAAATTCCCTGATGTTTGTCCGGTTTGTGGCAGTCACGCCGTTAGAGAGGTCAACCCGCGTAGCGGGAAAGAAAACGCGGTGCGGCGCTGCAGCGGCGGGCTTGTGTGTTCAGCCCAAGCTATTGAGCGGTTGAGGCATTTCGTGTCGCGTAGCGCGTTTGATATCGAAGGTCTGGGAGAAAAGCAGATTGCGCTATTTTACGAACGCGGATGGGTTCGAGAGCCGGCAGATATTTTCAGATTAGAAGGGCGAAATGCTGATCTTCATTTGGAGCAAGAGGAAGGGTTCGGAGAGACTTCGGTAGGAAAATTGTTTGATGCAATACGCGAAAGAAAGAGTGTTGATTTAAATCGATTCATCTATGCGCTAGGTATTCCGGATATTGGTGAAACGACAGCGAGGCTGCTAGCGAGGCACTTCAATAGCGCCGAGGGTTTTGTACAACGCTTCTCGGATGGTGTTGGAAAAATACTGTCTGTTTGGAGAGACGATGTTGAGCAAAATAGCAAAATTCGATTTTCAGGAGGGAATAGCAATAGACTAAAAGAGTTATTCGACTTGTTTCACGAGAAAGTAGACTATGAACAGTATTATATCGCCAAAATACGATACGTAGAAGGCGTTGGGCCCGTTACTGCCTCACGCATTGCTGAGGCCACGTACGCGCTGATGCGATCGGCCGAGGTCAACGATGTATTGCGCTGGCGCAATGAGTTGGCTCACGTTCCCAGATTTTCTGTAACCGCGCAGCAGAAATTTCTGGGAGCTTTTGATGGTCCTGCCGAAGCGTTTGCGGCTGTCGTAGAGGTCGTATCTTGTTGTGAGCGTTCTTGGCAGGCCATTGCGGATGACTTCGAAGAGCGGGTCAATATCGACTTTTCGAAGACGAACTATTCGCGCTTGCTTTCGCAGGGCTGGCCTCATCTGTCGAAGCACGTTTGGGGTGTCATTGATCGAGAAACGAAGGAATTTTCGGATGTGCTGTCTTTAGAAGGATTTGGTGAAATCGCGTGCTATGCAGCGATTAGGTTTTTCATGGAAGAACGGAATGTCGAAGTGATTCGCTCCTTGTTAGAAGTAGTGGATGTTAAGGGTCTAGCGCCCACAAAGCGGAATAGTTCAATCGCAGGGAAGATAGTAGTTTTCACTGGAAAACTCGAAACCATGACGCGCGAGGCTGCCGAAGAGCAAGCAGTGCAATTGGGAGCCAAAGCGGCGTCTTCGGTATCGAAGAAGACAGATTATCTTATCGCTGGGCCTGGAGGAGGCTCGAAGCTCGCCGAAGCTCAGAAGCATAGCGTTGAGATTTTGAGTGAAAAGGAGTGGCTAAAGTTGATAGGCGAATGAATAGTGTATCTACCTCACACCGCCTTTGTTCACGACCGGACCGGTGAAGCCCTCCATCCGCTTGCGCAAGGATTCGATCAGCTTCTCGTCGACCATGAACTCGCGGTAGTTGTTGGCGATCTTGTACGAGGTCAGCGGCTTGAATCCCTCCGGCGGCGCAACATCCTGCCGCGACGAGAACGAGCCGACGCGGCTCTGCTGCTCCTTCGCCAGGAACCATGTCAGATAAAGCTTCGCGGCGTTGGGATGCGGCGCGTCCTTGAAGATGCCGCCCGTGAGCGTGAACACAGGCGTTTCGTCCTCCGGCGACCAGACGACTTCAAGCTTGCCCTGCCGGCGGAATTCCCACACCGATGATGACGCATCGAACGTCGCGATGTTCTCGCCGGTCGCCACGCTGCGCGCGACCGGCAGATGGCCCTGCACATAGTTCGGCTTGTTGGCGGTGAATTTCGTCATCCAGTCCCAGCCGTATTTCTGCACGATGACGTGAAACAGATAGAGCGTCGCGTCGTCGTCGGCCGGATAGCAGGTGATGACCTTGCCGGCGAACAGGGGCTTCAGGAAATCCAGCGCCGACTTCGGCGCGTCCTCGGACTTCACGGTCGCGGTGTTGTACGCATAGGTCAGCGCATTGGCGCTGAGCGACATGTAGGCGCCGTCGGGGTCCTTGAAGTTCGGATAGATCTGGTCGAAGCCGTCGGGCTTGAACAGCGCGAGCTTGCCCTGCTGCTTCCAGGTGACGAAGTCCTGCACGGTCTGGAAGAACGCCATGTCGACGGCGAGCCGCTTTTCGGCCATCTGCTTTTCGATCTCGGCGTTCAGCACATTGCTGAAGCCGCCGGTCACCTTCACGTCGATGCCGGGAAATTGCTGCATGAACAGCTTGGCGCGGTTCTCATGCGGTGCGGCCGGGCCGCCGGAGTAGAACACGACCTCCTTCTCGGCCTTGGCCTTCTCGTAAAGCTCGGCGAGCGTCTCGCTGTGTGCATGAAAAGGCAGCGCTGCCATCGCAATCGACGTCAGCACGAGCCGTCTGGCGAAACCCCAGGCCATGAATTCCTCCCTGCATTTTGCGCAAGGATAGACTGCGGGTCGTACGAACGGGAAGGCCGTTCAGCTCCGGCGCACCAGCACGGCGAAGCTGATCGCCAGCACCGCCGCGAGCAGAGCCATCAGCAAAGACAGCGGCACCGCCGACGGCGAGTCCGCCAACAGCGTGCCGGCGTATTGCGCGACCGCGGCGCCGAGCGCCATCTGGATGAAGCCGGTGATGCCGGCGGCGGTGCCTGCGGCCTGCGGCCGGATGCTGACCGCGCCCGCGATTGCGCCGGGCAGCAGCAGCCCGTTGCCGATGTTCACGATCAGCTGCGGCAGGAACACGATCACCGGTCCCCAATGCAGCGCGTAGACGGCGAGCACAGTGGACAGCGCGACGCCCACGATCTCGATCGCGATGCCGGCCCAGATCAGCCGGTCGATGCCGTGCCGGGTCGACAGCCGCGACGACAGGAAGTTGCCGGTCATGTAGCCGAGCGAGGAGATCGCCCACCAGACGCCGTATTCGGCCGGCGAGGCCCGCATCAGCGTGACCACCACATGGGCGCCGCCGCCGAGAAACGCAAAGAACGTCGCCGAGCCGAATGCGCCCGCCAGCACATAGCCGGCGAAGCGCGCGCTGCGGACAAGCCGCGCGAGATCGCGGAAAAAACCCTCCTGCGCGCCGGGCGCGACGTTGAGCCCGCGCGTCTCGGGCAAGGTGAACGCCGCCCAGATCACCACCAGCGTCGACGTGAAGGCGGTGAAGATGAAGATCGACTCCCAGCCGAAGCCGGTTTCGAGCAGGCCACCGGTCAGCGGCGCCAGCGTCGGCACGACCACCATGACGGTCGCGACCAGGCCCAGCATCGAGGCCGCGCGGTTGCGGTCGAACAGATCGCGGATGATGGCGCGGCTCACCACGAGGCCGGCCGAGGCGCCGACCGCCTGCAGCACGCGCGCCAGGATCAGGCTTTGCACCGTGGAGATCAGCACGGCGCTGATGCTGGCCAACGCAGTGATCGTCAGCGCGACGAGCAGCACCGGCCTGCGGCCGAAGCGGTCGGACAGCGGACCCATCAGCAATTGGCCCCCGGCCAGCGCCAAGAGATAGACCGAGATGATGAGCTGGATGGTGCCGACGTCGGAGGCCAGCCGATTGGCGAGGTTCGGCAGCGCCGGCACCACGATGTTGAGCGTGGTCGGACCGATCGAGGTCAGCGCCATCAACAGCAGCAGCAAGCCCCACGGCGTGCGCTCAGTCCGGGGATGGTCGTGCAGTTGCCGTGCGGCCTGGTCGTCCACTTAACCCTGCCCGAGCGGCAGGGTCGCGGCTGCGAGCCAGGGGCGGGTCTCGTCGTCGACCAGCGGCATCAGGGCCGCGGCGACCTTGGCGTGATAGATCTCGATCCACGAGATCTCGTCGTAGGAGAGCATCGACATCTCGATCAGCCGCCGGTCGATCGGCACCAGCGTCAGCGTCTCGAAGGTGTTGAGCGGCTTCTCGGCGCCCTCGACCGGCGGGCTTTCCACCACCAGCACCAGGTTCTCGATGCGGATGCCGTATTCGCCGGTTTTGTAATAGCCCGGCTCGTTGGAGAGGATCATGCCGCGCTTGAGCGGCGTGTTGCCGAGCTTGGAGATGCGCGCCGGGCCCTCGTGCACCGACAGATAGCTGCCGACGCCGTGGCCGGTGCCGTGATCGAAGTCGAGGCCCGCGGCCCACAGATATTGCCGCGCGAACGGATCGAGCTGCGCGCCGGTGACGCCTTCGGGGAACACGGCGCGGGCCAGCGCGATATGGCCCTTCAGCACCAGCGTGAAGCGCTCGCGCATCTCGTCGGTCGGCTCGCCGATCGCGACGGTGCGGGTGATGTCGGTGGTGCCGTCCTCGTATTGGCCGCCGGAGTCGATCAGGAACAATTCGCCAGGGCCAATCGTGCGGTTGGTGCCGCGCGTCACGCGGTAATGCACGATGGCGCCGTCGGGGCCGGCGCCCGAGATCGACGGAAACGACACGTCCTTGAGCAGTCCGGTGTCGCGGCGGAAGCTTTCCAGCGCCTCGACGGCGCCGATCTCGGTGAGCTCGCCCTTCGGCGCCTCGCGCTCCAGCCATGCAAGGAAGCGCGTCATAGCGATCCCGTCGCGCAGATGCGCCTCATGCGCGCCTTCGATCTCGACCGGGTTCTTCACCGCCTTCATCAGCGAGATCGGATCGGCGCCGCGGGTCACCTTGCCGCCCGCGACGGTGACGATGCGGGCGAGTGCGTCCGCAGCCGTCGCCTGATCGAGCCGCACGGTCTTGCCGACCACGCCCAATGCCGTGAGCTCGCGGATGAAATCCGCCGGCTCGCGCACCGCGGCGATCTCCTCGAGCTGGTGACGCACCGCATTGCTGAGCTTGGCGCTGTCGACATAGAGCGAGGGCTTCCCCTCCTGCGGCACGACCGCGAAGGCGAGCGGCAGCGGCGTGTGCGCCACGTCCGAGCCGCGGATGTTGAAGGTCCAGGCGACGTTGTGCGGATCGGAGATCACCAGCGCGTCGGCGCGCAGGTTGCCGATCTCGGTGCGGATGCGGTTGAGCTTGGAGCTCGCATATTCGCCCGCATAGCGGAATTCGTGCAGCGTCACGGCGCCGAGCGGCGGCGCCGGTCGGTCGGTCCAGATCGCATCGACCGGATTGGGTTCGGCCGGGACGGCTGTCGCGCCGGCATCGGTGCAGGCGCGGCCGAGCCGCTCCGCACCATCCACGGTGTGCAGCCACGGGTCGTAGCCGAGCTTGGCGCCGGCCGTGAGGTTCTGGCTGAGCCACTTCTCCGGCGGCGTCTCGCTGATGTGGACGATCGTGAAGACGGACGTGTCGACCTGGGTGCCGGCCTGCAGGGTGTAGCGGCCGTCGACGAACAGCGCGGCCTTGTCGGCCAGAACGACGACCACACCGGCCGAGCCGGTGAAGCCGGTCAGCCAGGCGAGCCGCTCCTCGGAGGGCGGCACATATTCGTTCTGGTGGCGGTCGGCGCGCGGCAGGATGAAGCCCGCGAGACCTCGCCGGTCGAGCTCGGCCCGCAGGGCCTCGACCCGCGGGCCGGTTTGCGCCGGGGCGGGGTCATCGAATGACTGAAAACGCGCTTCGAACATCACGGCCGCAATCTAGGGGTCGGGTGGGGGTGCGGCAATTGCGGACCACGCAAGGGCCCCAATTGCGCTGTGGGCAATAACGTGCACTGCAGCATGAACAAGCTGCATCGCACTATGAAACGGGCTCATCCGACCATTCCGCGATTTGATCCAGAGCATCAAAAAACAGAATTAATCATTGTATTATGCGGACTTAGGTCACGAGCCATGCGTTCCGGAGGGCTACCGACTAAAGTCGAATCGTCGTATGTTGCGTTGCAGAAAGACGGGCAGCCGGGGATTTGCCTGTGGTCTTTTGAGGACGAAAGGAGTCCCCCATGTCGATTGCCACTTATGACACCGCTTCTGCGGTCCGCACCGAAGCCGCGCCGACGGCCAAGGGTGCCGGTCGGCGCCCGGGTCTGTTTGCCAGGTTTTATGCCGCTTTGATGGAGGCCCGCCGCCGCCAGGCTTTCGAGGAGCTCAAGCGCCACGGCGTCATGCTCCCCTACGAGCTCGAGCAGGCCGGCTGGAAGGTCAACGAGCGTACCGAGGACCAGCTGCCCTTCACCCGTTGATTCTTCGCACCCGCTGATTCTCCCGGCTGGGCGGCGCTGCTTCCTCCGGGCGCCACCTTCGTCACGGGAACGTGTGCATCGCCCCGGGCCGGAAGCGGCCGGGGCGATGACCGTTTTTTAATTTGTCCGTCAGCACTTTATTGGGTAAAGTGCGACATTATGCAGCAGGGGCAATGGACCCATGCGCCATTGCCTGCGCTAATGGGACCTCCAGTCCCTATTATGGGTGTAAGCTCAGATAGGACGGGGATCCGAGTGACGGTGCGGCAACCGATACGGAAATTGTCCAGGGACTCGTCCCATGGCTACTTTGACAGTCAGAACGTCCGACCAACATGACGCCGCGTCCGATCGGGGCGCGTTCCTGCGTTTCCTCGACACGCTGGCCGAATGGCACATGCGCCAGTCGCATCGCGTGATCAGCCGGGCTCAGCCGCTCGCCGCCACCATGACGGGCGTGAACCAACCGTCGAGCGGGAAAGACCGCTCCAGCATCAGCCCCTGAGACCGGTACGCGGTCAGCGCCGCGTTGGCCTGCGACTTCAGAATTCCCGACAGGACGATCCGTGCGTTCGGCTCGAGCTGCCGCGCCATCGGCGCGGCGAGCCGTTGCAGCGGCCGCAGCAGAATATTGGACATGACCAGATCGAACGGCGCGCGCTTGGCGATTTCGGGCGCGCGCAAGTCCGCGGCGTGAACGGCGGTGACGAATGAGCCGACGCCGTTGAGGCGCGCGTTGTCGCGCGCGGTCCGCGCCGAGGCGGCATCGATGTCGGTCGCCAGCACCGGGACGCGGAAGAGCTTCGCGGCGGCGATCGCCAGGATGCCGGAGCCCGTGCCGAGATCGAGGATGTGCCGGGGCTTGTAGTTGCGGGCCAGAAAATCGAGCGCCAGCAGGCAGCCGCGGGTGGTGCCGTGATGGCCGGTGCCGAAGGCGGTCGCGGCCTCGATCTCGATGCTGATGCAGTGGCTCGGCACGCGGTCGCGGTCGTGGGCGCCGTGCACCACGAAGCGGCCGGCGGTGACGGGTCGCAATCCGATCAGGCTTTCCTTGACCCAGTTGCGCGGCTGAACGCGCTCGACCGTGATGGCGCGCGCGAGCTCTTCGCCGCCGGCGAGCGTCACGATCTCGCGCAGGCTGGTCTCGTCGGGCCGGTTGCGGAAATGCACGTCGACCTGCCAGCGGCCGTCCGGCTGTTCGAAGGCCGCGCAGGCGGTTTCGGACGGATCGAGGCTTTCCGACAGGAGGTCGGCGATGCGGCGCGAGGTCTGCTCGTCGGCGATGAGGCGCGCGACGAAGGTCGGTTCGGAACTCGCGTCGGAAGCGGATTTCTGATTGGCCTGGGATTTGGTCACAGCGGTTTATGCACGGCCCGTGGCCGACCTTCCACAACAATTATCGACACGTTATAGACAGGCTTATCCCCAATTCGGGGCTCGCTCGCCACCGATTTTTCCCCCGCCATTCCACAGCAGCCGAAACCGCCAAGGCCTTGCATGGACAGCGACAAGACCATCTGCGCCGAACTTGTCCAGGCCTGGGGCTTCGCCCGCGACCAGGGCAAATGGGATGACCTCCTCGCCATCTTCCATTCCGGCGGCGAGATCGCCGTGTCGTGGTTTCGCGGGCCCTATCCGGAATTCGTCGCGCACTGCCAGCGCAACTTCGGCAAGGGCAGCGAGGCCAAGCACCTGCTCTGGCCCGCCCGCGTCGCGGTGAACGGCGCGCGCGCCACGGCGGAGACCAGCGTCGCCATCCTGGTGCGCCAGAGCATCGAGGGCATCGCGGTCGATCTCACCTCGCAGGGCCGCTTCCTCGACCGGCTGGAGCGCCGCGACGGCGTCTGGCGCATGATCGAGCGCGCGGCGCTGTACGAGAAAGACCGGCTCGATCCGGTCGAGCCGTCGCCGAAGTTCGACGCCATGATGGCGGGCGCGGGCGCGCAGAAATATCCGGCGCAATATCGCTACATGGCCTACCGCGTGCACGCCGCCGGCCGCTCGCTCGCCGAGCCCGTGCATTACGACGGCAGGCCCGAGACCGAGGCGCTCAAGCAGCGCTACGCGCAGTGGCTCAAGGGAGCGTGAGGCTCGCTTTTGGAGCCAAGCCGCCTGAAATTTTGAATCGGCGGTGCAACGGGCATTTTTACCTCTCCCATGGGGAGAGGTCGCCGCACGCAGTGCGGCGGGTGAGGGGGTAAGGACTATCGAGAGAGCGAAACCCCTCACCCCAACGCTCTCCCAATGGGAGAGGGAGTTCACAACCGATGCGGAGCAGACACTGCTTCAATTGCAGACGGCGATGCTCCGTGAGGCCTACTGAGTCTTGATGCCGTAGGACTTGATGATCGGCCACCACTTGTCGACTTCGGCCTTGTGGAAGTCGTGCAGCGCCTGCGGCGTCAGCTGCGCCTTGTCCGGAATGGTCATGCCGAGCGCCGCCACGCGCTCCTGCACGGCCGGATCGGCGAGCGCCTTGACGGCCGCGGCGTTGAGCTTGTCGACGACGTCCTTCGGCGTTCCCTTCGGCGCCCAGAGCCCGTGCCAGAACGAGATGTCCATGCCGGAGATTCCCATCTCCTGCATGGTCGGCACATCGGGCAATCCGGCGTAACGCTGCGCCCCCATCACGGCGAAGGCTTTCATCTTGTGCGCCGTGACATGCGCCAGCGTCTGCGATGCCTCGGCGCACATGGTGTCGATGGTGCCGGCCAGCATGTCCTGCATCGCCGGCGCGCCGCCGCGGTAGAACACGAATTGCAGCCGGGTGCCGGTTTTTTCCGCGAAGTACAGCCCGCAGACATGGGCGCCGGAGCCCGAGCCGACGCTGGCGGCGGTTGCCTCGGGCTTGGCCTTGAGCCAGGCGATCAACTCCTTGGCATTGCTGGCCGGCAGCGACTGCCGGCCGACGATCATCAGCGACGACACCGGCAGCCGCACGATCGCGTCGAGATCGTTCACCGGATTCCACGACACCGGATAGATCGCGGGTGCCCCGACATGGCTCGTCCAGTTGCCGATGCTGAGCATGTAGCCGTCGGCTGGTGCATTGACGACGCGTCCGATGCCGATGGTGGCGCCGGCGCCCGTGACGGTCTCGACCAGGATCGACTGGCCGAGCGTCCTGCTCATGTGCTCGCTCATGAGGCGCGCGACGGTGTCGGTCGGCCCTCCGGCCGGGAACGGCACGATCAGCGTGATCGGTTTCGACGGATAGGTTTCGGCTCGAACGGCGGCCATGCCCGCAAGCATGACGGCCAGCACCACGGCAAAGTCCCGCGCCCGCATGGATTCTTTCCTGGCTTCGTTGGTCGCCCGAAGCCAGCATGACGGCGCGGCTCAGCGGTAAAAAGTCAGCAGTGCTGTCCTGATAATCGAATCCGTGCGGACACGGTGCCGCAGCTTGGTCCGGAATCAAACGATCGCGTGCGGGATGAATCGCGAGAGGTCGCCGGTGATCCGCGACCGGTCTTCGCGGATGCCCATGCCTGCGGCGAGATCGCCGATCAGCCAGCTGCCGAGCACCGGATAGTTGCCGTCGAACGACGGGATGTCGGCCAGCGCCTGCAAGATGAAGCCTTCGGCTCCGTAGGTGCCGCTGGTTTGCCCCAGCACCGTGCCGCGGTCGACCAGGAGGGTGTTGGCGCCTTCCCGGGACCAGATCGGCTTTTGTGCGTAGCGTTCGCCCACCGGTGCGGCGCTCGCGTCGTCTGCGAAACAGGCCGGCAGCAGATTGGGATGCCCGCGCTCCATCTCCCAGAGCAGCGCGAGCATGCCCTTGTTGGACAGCAGCGCCTTCCAGGCCGGCTCGACGAATTGGGTGTGACGCATCGCCGGCGACGTGGCGAACTCGTCCGCGAACATGAACTCCCACGGGTAAAGCTTGAACAGCAATTCGATCTGGCGGTTGTCCTGGTCGAGAAACCGGCCGTTCCGCAGACCGATCTCCGCGACATCGAGCCGGCGCGTCGTGAGCCCGGCCTGCCGCGCGCAGTCCTCGATATAGGCGACGTTGCCGAGGTCCTCGGTGCTCTGCGTCATGCAGGCGAGGTGCAGCGAGCGCCGCGGCGCGATCGCTTTCCATCGCTCGATCAGCTTTTCGTGGATCGAGTTGAACTGGTCGGCGTCGGCGGGCAGCGCCTTGCCGCGCTGGTCGTTCAGCCAATGCCATTGAAACACCGCCGCTTCGAACAAGGCCGTGGGTGTGTCGGCGTTGAACTCGAGAAGCTTCGGCGGATTGACGCCGTCATAGGCGAAGTCAAACCGGCCGTAGAGGGAAGGCGCGGAGGCTGTCCAGCTTGCGGCGATCAAATCCCAGGCGTGCCGCGGCAGGCGCAGCTTCGTGAGATAGCTCTCGTCACGGCAGCAGCGATCGACCAACTCCATGCAGAGCGCGCCGAACTCGCCGGTCGCGGCCTCGATGCGGTCTTCGATCTCGCGCAGCGAGAAGGTGTAGCAGGCGCTTTCATCCCAATAGGGTTCGCCGTCCACCGTGTGATAGACGAACCCCATGCGGCGCGCCTGGTCCTGCCATCCTGTGCGCGGTGCGATCGTCAATCGTTGCATGTCGCGGAGACTTGCTCAGCTGCCGCCGCCGTGAGCCGCGCCCATGCCGCCGAACCCGCCGCGCGCGACGGAGCTTTGCGATGACGAACCATACGCGGAGTAGCTGCTCCCGCCCGATGAGGAATAGCCGCCGTGGCTGCTACTGCTGCTGCTCGAGCAGTAGGACGGATTTTGCCCCGTGGCGTCCGGCTGGCAGTTCCGGTGCTCGTCTATCGCATAGAGTCCGGCGAGCGCGGTTCCGCCGGCGAACAGCGCGACGATGTGCGATCGTTTCATGCGAGCCTCAGTAGCTCATGCAAGCGGCGCTGATGATACCCGATGCAATCGAGATGAATCCCAGCCAGATTGCCGGCGCCACATTCGCCTTGGCGATGTCGTCGTCCAGCTTGGGCACCGTCAGCCGCGCCAGGCCGTAGGCGATCAACTGCGTCAGCAGGGCCACGATGCCCCAGACCACGCAGTCGATGAGGTTGGCCGAATGATAGATCGCGCTCGCGAGCGGTATCGAGAAACCGATCAGTCCCATTCCGATCTGGATGGCAGCCGCAGAGTTTCCGCTGCGGATGAGAGCGATTTCATGAAACGGCGTGATCGCCGTGTAGGCCGCCACGAACACCATGGTGAGAACCATAGCGGCGGCATAATACCCCGCGAATGCCGGCAGACCGGCCAGTGACGTTGGAATCATGAAGCCCCGAGCACGATGACAAAAGACGTCAAGGATTTCACAAATCAAAAAACGGAAGCCGGTCTGCCTTTTATCAAAATACAGGCCGACCGGCGACCGTTGTCCGCAATCCGGCAACAGCTTTGTTTGGGCCCGTTAACGGCTCGTCACCAGCCCGGCGGACGCGGCGGGAAGAAGAACGGCGAGGGCGGCGCAGACCGGCGCGGATAGGCCTCCCGCTCGCTGTCGTAGTACACCTGCGAGCCGTCCGGCTGCCGCACCCAGTACCCGGTGCGCGGCTGAGACTCATAGCGCTGAGACTCATAGCGACGCGACGGCTGGGCGTTCGACCAGTCGTCGTTCGCATACACCGAGCGATTGTCATAGCCCGGCGCGCGGCGCGTCATCGCGGGCTCGTTCGCGGACGGCACTTCGCCGGTCAGCACCACGCGGGTGTTGGGCATGCCCTCCTGCTTCACCAGGTCCCACAGCACGCCGGCATTGGCGCGGCTGAGCCGCACGCAGCCGTGCGACGCAGGCCGCCCGATGGCGCGGACGTGATCGGTGCCGTGAATGGCGTGGCCCCGCTGGGTGAAGAAGATCGAGTTCGGCATCGGCGCGTCGTCCCACTCCTTGCTAAAGTGGTCCTTTTCCATGCGGAACGGCGTGTACTGGCCGGACGGCGTGTCGTAGCGGGCGATGCCGGTCGACACCGGCCAGACATAGAGCTCGCGGCCGTCGCGCGAGACGGTCATCTGCTGGCTGGATTTGTCGATTTCGATGAGGAGACGGGCGGACGCGGGCAGCGCACTGAGGGAGAACAGCAACACACCGGTAAGCGCCACGCCGAACAGGCGGAAGAGACGCATCGAGAATTCCTTAGGCCACGCAACACCGCATCTGCCGCGCAGTTTACCATAGAGGGTGCGTAAATTAAGGCGGCACCGGGCCAAATTTGCGTGAAGACACTCGCGGCCGGAGGCGAAACGCCTCACGGCCCCCGATGCCGGGCACCGAACGGACAGTGGTCCGGCTTGCGTGTGGCTGGTTCACATCGCGCGTAAGGCCGGGCTAGGATGGACGGACATTCGTCGGGGCGACGATCATATGAATCAGGATGAGGTTCTTTCCCTCATCGACGCCATCTATGGCGCGGCGGCCGACCCGGCGGGATGGCCCGCTGTGCTGCAGCGGCTGGCCGATGCTTTCGGTGCAGGCGAAGCGTCGTTGAGCGCGGTTTCCGAAACGGCCGTGCCGTGGCTTGCGGCGCCGCGGACCGATCCGGAGTTTCTCGCAAGCTACGGCGTCTACTACCACCCGCTGAATCTGTTCTGGCAGAAGACGTCGAGGCTTCCGATCGGCACGGTCTCGACCGACGCCATGGTGATGCCGCGCGAGACGCTCGAAGGCAGCGAGTTCTTCAACGACTGGTCGCGGCCGCAGGGCTATCTCTCGGTGATGGGCGCGACGCTGCTGGTCGAGGACGGCTGGCGCGTCGAGTTCGTCGTGCCGGGCAAGCACGAGTTCGGCGTCGAGCAGTTGAAGCTTTACACTGCGCTCGCGCCGCATCTGACGCGCGCCGTGCAGCTCAATCAGCGGCTTGGCCGCACCGACATGGAGCGCGCGGTTGCAGCCGACGCGCTCGACCGCTTCGCCCAGGCGCTGCTGGTCGTCGACGCCAACTCGCGCGTGCTGTTCGCCAACCGCGCCGCCAATGCGCTGTTCGGCAACGGGCTCAGCCTGCATGACGGCGTGCTGCGCGTCGGCCTCAACGGCGAGACCGCAGAGCTTCGCCGCATCGTCGGCGCGTGCGCGCGGGGCGAGTCCGCAGGCGCCGGCGGCCACATCGCGGTGTCGCGCGGCCTCGATCGCGCGGCGCTGTCATTGCTGGTGATCCCGACACGCGGCCAGCCGCCCTGGCTGATGGCCTATCGTCCCTGCGCGATGATCTTCATCGCCGATCCGGAGACCAGCCCGGCGCCCGACGCGGTCTATCTGCAGCGGCAGTTCAAGCTGACGCCGGCCGAGGCCGCGCTGACCCAGGAGCTGATCGAGGGCGACGGCATCGCGGCTGCGGCCGATCGCATCGGCATCGCGGTTGCGACCGCGCGGGCGCAGCTGCGCAGCGTGCTCGCCAAGACCGGCACCGGCCGGCAGGCCGAGCTGGTGCGGCTGGTGCTCAATTCACTCAACCGCCTGCGCAAGGACGGGTGAGGGCGGGCTAGCCGTCGGACAGCAGCAGGCGCACCAGCTCGGCCTGGCGCCGCACGCCGGTCTTCTCGAAGATGTGCTCGAGATGCGTGCGCGCCGTTCCGACCGTGATGCTGGCGCGCGCCGCCGCTGCGGCGCGGCCGTCGCCCTTCAGGATCTCCAGCGCGAAATTCGCCTCGGCGAGAGTGAGGCCGAAGCGCCGGCGCAGCGCGGCCACGCGCTTGCGCCGCTCCTCGTGCGGATCGCTGACCAGCAGCAGCGCCAGCGGTCCGCCATCGCGTCGCGCCTCCAGGCCGATGCGCTCGGAATGAAACGGCGCAACGGTGAGGCGCAGGCCGGCGCGCTGCTCGCTCGGCGGAAGCTCGATCGTGCCGCCGGCATCGGCCGATGATCCGCCGGCGCAGGCCGCGATCAGCCGGTGCAGCCGGCGATTGGCGGCCGCGTCGTCGGTGCAGATGCCGGCGTGGTCGAGCATGAGCTTTCGCTCGAAGAACAGAAGCTCGGCGGTCTTGTTGGCGAACACGACGGCGCCGGCCGCGTCGGTGACGATGACGCCGGTGTTCAACCGCTCGAGCGCCGCCCAGGCGCCCTTGGCGGCCAGGTCGGCGGCGCCGAGCCGTTGCCGCACACGCAACGCTGTGTCGAAATGCGGCGCCAGCATCTGCATCAGCGCCATGTCGTCGGCGTCGAAATCGTCCACCTGCTTCGGCCGGCACACCATGAAGAAGGAGGACAGCGCCGGCGCCTGATGGGCCACGCCGAGGCTGTGAAAGCCGCCGGCCGGACGCACGATGTCGTTGTAGAAATCGGTGCGCTCGAACTGCCGGTCCGATATCAGCCGCGAGCGTGTCACCGGCGCGCCGGAGCGGATCGCCTGCAAAGTCCCACCGATCCACAAGGCCGCTTCCGGAGACGCCAACCGCGCGAACGCGCTTTGCTCCATGCCAATGCTCGTGGCGAGACCGGCTTCGACGCGCGCGCTGTCGCTCGCCAGCAGCACAGCGTGGTCGCCATTGAGCAGATCGGTGACGGATTGCAGCGCGGGCTGCCACGCGTCCGCGGTCAGCGACGCATCATGGATGTGCCGCACGCATGCGAGGAGCGCCTCTCCACGAGCCATGACGACCGCCCCAGGCCGATGACTTGCGGCATCCCCGTGCGCCCCCGCACGTCGCCTTGACCGTCACGGTAGTGGAGGACCGTCCGAACCCGCAAGCGCAAAGCGAGGGCACACGCCATACATGCGCCCTATCCGGTTACCGCTGGCCTCCGACGTTCGTCAGACGCGGGCCTCGGCCACCGCTCCTAGGCTCGTGCGGAGGGTTGCTGTTGGCGGGGAGATTTTCGTCAACCGGAGAAATTCACGGTGCGCATTTTCATCATTTCCGCATTCGCGGCCGTTTCTTTCAGCGCTGCATTCGCGTCCGCCATGGCCGGGACGACAAGTCCCAGACCAGTGCCCGTCAACCGCGACCACCGCGGCGACAAGGACACGACGAAATACATCCGCTCCGGACTGAAGCCGCCGGGCGCACGGCGCGATCCCGGCTGGGGCAACTACGGCAACGGCAAGGGCAGCGGTCCCACCGTGCGCGACCATCGCCACTGAACAAAGGCATGGCTCCCATGACATCACTCGGGACGATCGCAACGTTTGTTCTGATCGGGGCTGTACTCGTTGGCCCGGTTCATGCGGGCACCGTGGTGCGCGATCACCGCGGGCAAGGCTCCGACTCCACCCAGATCAAGCCGCCCAAGGATACCGGTTGGGGCAATGGCAACGGCACGGTCCGCGACCACCGCAAGCCGCCCAAGTTTCCGTGCCCGGTCCGGCTGCCCCTGGCGCCGGGGTGCTAGCGCAACGCTCGAGAACCGGGTGCCGGTCCACCGGCAGAAATTCGAAGAGGCGACGATGAAAAAGCTGCTGTTCCTCTGCGCGACGCTGGTTGTTCTGTCAGGGGCCTCGTCGCGTCCGCCGTCGCAATCGCCTCCGGTGATGACGGCGCCGGCGCGTGCGAGTCCCATCGTCAATGGCGGCACGCAGCCGACCGGAACGAAGCCCATCGGCAAAGCCAACAACGGCACCAACAAGCCGCCAACGGGAAATCAGTGCGGCGCCAGTTGGATTCGCTGTCTCAATCTCTGCAACAAGCTCTACTCTCCCGGCACCGGCATCAGAGACGGCCAGGATGCAAGAAGCAGGTGCCGGAGCCGCTGTGACAACAAATATGTCGGACAGCCTTGCTAGCGAACTGAGCCGCCGCTTGGGAGCGGCGGCTTTTCACGAACGAGAAGGCGGCGCGAAGAGCGCCAATAGCGGAAAGCGAGACGGATCGCCGCTACTTCAACTGATCCTTGACCTTATCCAGTCCGGTCTGGATGCAGGCCTCGTCCTTCTCGCCGCCCGGTGCGCCGGAGGCGCCGGCCGCGCCGACCACCTCGTCGCCGATCTTGATCGGCAGCGCGCCCTGCGCCGCCACCATGTTCGGCAGCGTCACGAGCGAGAGCTGCGGATCGGCCTTCAGCCGCTTCGCCATCTCGCCGGACGGCTGGCGGCTGGTGCGTGCCGTGTAGGCCTTGCGGAAGCTGTTATCCATCGTGTGCGGCCCGGTGCCGTCGCCGCGCATGTGCACGATCAGTTCGCCGGCGCGGCCGACCACCGCGACCGACACCGGCCAGCCCTTGGCCTTGCAGTCGGCCATTGCGGTGGTGGCGATGGTCACCGCGGCATCGACCGAGAGGTCCTTGTGCGTGATCGTCTGCGCTGAGGCCGGCGCGGCAAACACACCAGCCAGAGCACAGCTCAGTCCTGCGAACGCAATACGAGTGGCAGCAGTCATGAATCATCCTCCCTTGGGGCCGCTCTGTCCGGCGGCAGGCCGGGAGGATAGCGCGGCGACCCGGGAGAGTCCCGGGCGCCGCAACGATAAGCGTCAGTGAACGACCACCACCGGGATGGCGGTGTGGGTCAGCACCTTGTTGGTGACGCTGCCGAGCAGCACCGCCGAGATGCCGCTCCTGCCATGCGAGGCCATCACGATGGCATCGCAGCCTTTGTCCTGCGCGGTCTTGATGATGGCTTCGTAGGGTTGCTCGTGCTCGACCTGCACGGTGTCGCAGTTGAGCCCGGCTTGCTTCGCTGCGCTCGCGACCTCGCCCAGCACCTTGGTGGCGTGCTGCTTGACCGCCTGCGCGTGGTGCTCGAATTCGGCCGAGATCTGCTGTTGTCGCGAGGCCCGCACGTCGAACACGTTGAACGGCGCTTCGACCACCACGGCCGTCACCTTGGCGCCGACCGATTTCGCAAGTCCCAGTCCGTGATCGACGGCCTTGTGGGCCAGCTCCGAGCCGTCGGTGGCAATCAGGATATTCTTGTACATGGATCGCTCCCAAATTCGCTTTGCGCGAGCCGGCGCTGCCGCCGCCCGAATGGCTTTCATCACGGCAGGAGCATCGCCCGGCCCGGGGCTGGGTTCATTGATCTAGCGCAAGGGGAGGGGCGCCCGCCGGAAAAGACAGCTAAGCCGGCATCCGCAGGACGGGTTTGATCGTGGTGCCGTCGGTTGAATCCTGTGCGGCGCGATTGATGTCCGCGAGCGGATAGAACGTCACCATCCGGTCGACCGGCATTTCGCCGCGCATCAGGTGCTCGACCAGCCGCGGGATGAACTCCTGCGGATGGCTTTCGCCCTGCATGACGCCGTGCACGGTGCGGCCGTTCTGCAGGAACGGCATTTCCAGCGAGACCTCGGTGCCGGCTCGCGCGCTGCCGAGCAGGATACAGGTGCCGGCCGGCATCAGCGCCTCGACGGCCTCGCGCAGCACCGGTGCCAGCGCGGATGTCTCGAGCGAGAAGCGCACGCCGTCCCCGGTGATCGAGCGGATCTTCGACACCACGTCGGTGCGCCCGGCATTGTTGATGGTGTGCGTCGCCCCGAGCTCGCGGGCGAGGGCCAGCCGCTTGTCGTGAACGTCGACCGCGATGATCGGATCGCAGCCGGCGATTTTCGCCGCCATCATGCCGGACAGGCCCACGGCGCCGACGCCGAACACCGCGAATGAATCGCCGGGCTCTGGCTGCATCGAGTTGAACACGGCGCCCGCGCCGGTCTGACCGCTGCAGGCGAACGGCCCGAGCAATTCGAGCGGCGCATCGCCCCGGACCTTCACGGCGAAGCGCTGGTTGGCGATGGCATGGGTCGCGAACGACGATTGCTGGAAGAAGGCGCTGTAGATCGGCGCACCGTTCTGGCTGATCAGCGTGGAGCCGTCGGCGCGCGTGCCGTTCATCTTGAGATCGAAACTCTTCTGGCAATGCGCCAGCATTTCGCGGCGGCAATTGGCACAGGCGCCACACCACGGAAACGACATCACGACATGATCGCCAGGCTTGAAGCCTGTCACGCTGCTGCCGACCGCGGCCACGACACCGGCGCCCTCGTGGCCGAACACCGCGGGCAGCGGCGTGTTGTAATAGCCGTCGCGCCCGTGCTGGTCGGTCTGGCACATGCCGCTGGCGACGATCTTGACCAGCAGCTCGTCGGGTCTCGGATCGGTCAGCTCGACCTGCTCGACCGAGAAGGCGCCGAATCTCTCACGTGCGACCGCAGCCGTGATTTGCATGGATGAAATTCCCGCAGACCTACTTCGAGAACGGCTGCTCCAGCTCGCCGTCCTTGTATTGCGCCGGATAGACGATGACCTGCCTGTGGCCGGTCATGAACTGCTCGAGGCCGGTGCCCTGAACGTTCTGGAACTGCACCATGATCGGGCGCGCGGTGGCCCATTCACCCTGCTCGTTGAACTTGATGTCGCCGACGATCGTATTGAACGTCGTCTTGTGGATGTGCTCGGCAAGCTTGTCGTCGTTGAGGCCGCCGGTCGTCTTGATGGCCTGCTCCAGAACCTGCATCGCCGCGTAGGCGAAGGGCGGCTGGTAGAAGCCCAGCGGATCGACGCCGGCGGCCGCCGCCTGCGACTGAAACTTCTTCAGGAAGTCCTCGATGCCGGGGAAGTTCATCTTCGGGCTCGGGACGAAGAAGTGGTAGTTGACGACGCGGTTGAGCTTCTCGGACAGTTGCGTGATCAGCGAGGCGTATTGCATGCCGACCATCGCGCCGCCGAACAGCTGTGTCTTGAGCCTGAGCTCGGTCGCGGCGCGCACCATGCCGACCGAATCCGGCGGATATGATGCGAGCAGCACGACATCGGGATTGGTCGCCTGGATGGCCCGGATAATCGGCGAGAAGTCGACGGTCGACGGCGGATAGGCGCGGTCGTAGACGATCTCGAAGCCGTGCTTCTTGGCGTTCTCGCGGGCGCCGGTCAGGACGTTGTTGGAGAATTCAGCGTCCGCGCCGACCAGCGCAACGGTCTTCGGCAGCGGCTTGAGCGTCTTGGCGACTTCGAAGAACGCGTTGGACAACACGCCCTTGGGATCGGGGCCGAACGGCGCGCTCTGGAAGTACTTCGGATATTTGAATTCCGCGTTCGAGCCGAGCGCGAGCAGCACCATCACCATCTTGCCGCGCTGCATGATCTGCGGCATGGCGGCGCCGATCAGGTTGGTGGCGGAGCCCATCACGATGTCGACCTTGTCGACGTCCAGGAGCTTCGCGTAGATGCCGGGAACGGTCGAGGCGTTGGTCTGGTCGTCGTAATAGACGAGCTTGACCGGCCGCCCGAGCAGGCCGCCCTTGTCGTTGATCTCCTTCTCCCAGATCTGCTTGGAGAGCAGATGCGCCTTGCCTGAAGACGCAAGCCCGCCGGTCAGCGAAACGCTGAAGCCGATCTTGATCGGCTCCTGCGCGGGCGCGGCCGTGCCGGCCATGGCGAAGACAGCAAGGCCCAGCAGCGTCCTGCGAATCCACGACTGTGGTTTCATGAGCGTTCCCCCCGGTTGGTTTCGTTGTCTGACGCCGGCATTGCCAGCGGTCGAATTGCCGGGAATGCTATGCACTTCGCCCGGAGACGAAAAGCCCGAAAGCGGCGTGGGGCCATCGGTTCTGCCCACACCAGCGAAAGTCAGGGCGAGAGTGTTGGGCAATGGGAGACGGCCATGGAAACGCTGCCAAGATTCGGTATCTCGCGCGCCGACATGATGAAGCGCGTTGCGCGGTTCAAGGACCTCAAGGGCTCGGACGGCGGACTGCCCGACAGCAAGATGCCCGGTTGCGAGCGCACGCTGTTCAACGTGATCGGCTTCCAGCCGCCGAAGGGCGCGGGCGACGCGGTGACCTCGCCGGTCGGCGACGACGCGTCACGGCTCGCGGCGATTCCGATTTCGGAGGGCTTCAATCTCGGCTACTGCCGCGCGAAACCCGGTCGCGGCCCGATGATGCACAATCACGACACCAACGAGACGTTCATCCCCATGACGGGAGTCTGGCGTTGCAGCTGGGAAAACGAGGCCGGCGACGTCGAGGCGGTCGATCTCAATCCGCTCGACGTCATCTCGTTTCCGCCGGGCGCCATCCGGCGATTTGAAAACGTCACGTCCGGCGACGCCAACCAGGAAGCGATCCTGATGTTCGTCATCGGCGGCGACGGGCCCAAGGCGGAGTTCACCGACCAGGCGATGGCGACGTTGGAGCGCGCCGGGGTCTGGCCGAAGAAACCTTAGTTTCCAGCTAGTGCGCGTCACGGGCCACAACGGTGGTGTCATCGCCGGGCTTGACCCGGCGATCCATGAGCCGGTGCGGCTAAGGCAGTTTTACGTAAGACTTCCGCTGTCGAAGCCGGGTCGTGGACCCGCGGGTCAAGCCCGCGGGTGACAGTGTGCCTGTTGCACGGTCGTGCTTCAGTTCAGGTGGGTTAAGAATTGCAAGCTTCGATTTGAGTGGTAGCCGCCCGGTCTATTGCAGGAACTGCTGCACCTTCTCCAGTCCGGCCTTGACGCATTCCTCGTCCTTGCCGGGCGAGCCCGACAGGCCGACGCCGCCGATCACCTCGTTGCCGACCTTGATCGGCACGCCGCCATTGATGGCGATGACGCTTGGCAGCGTGGTCTGCTCGCGCCGCACCGGCTGCGTCTTCATCGCCTGGATGAAGTCCTCGGTGCTCATCTTGAAGGTGTTGGCCGTGTAGGCCTTGCGCCGCGCATTCTCGACCGTGTGCGGGCCGGTGCCGTCGCCGCGCAGCGCGACCAGGGTCTCGCCGTCGCGGTTGACCACCACGACCGAGGCTGCGAAGCCCATGCCCTTGCAGGCTTCGAGCGCGCCGTTGGCGATGGTCTGGGCGACCGAAAGGCTCAGGTCCTTGCGCTGCAGGAGCTGCGCCTGCGCGGATGTTGTGGATAGGCCGGCGAGGGCGCAAGAAAACACACAAGAGAAGGAGCAGGCGGCAATTGTGGCAAGGACTGTCCTGGAATGTGTCATGTGAAGCTCCCCAGAGTCGTGCCGCGGTCTCATGGCCGCGGCTTCAGAACGCCGATGGAGCTTAAATCCTTGCGGGACGGCGTCCGCTGACAAAGCCGTGAACCGGACGCGCCGGACGCGGAACGCGTGTTCCGCCTGCCGCACTTCCGCCGCAACTTGTGCTTGCCACATTTTGGGAACTGTCGCCCCGGAACCGCGACAAATTTTCCACGACCGTGACAAACGATTCGACGTGCGACAAAGGTCGGGTTTACGATTTCATCTCTGGGTAGATTGGGACGACATAAATGAAAACAAATTTGCTTCGAGTTGGTTTGATGCGGCGTACCGCATGGGTGGCGATTGCGGTGGCGCTGGGAATGGGCACGTTGACGCCGCGGGCGTCGGCGCTGGAGCAGCAGGAGCTGACCGGCTGGTGGATCGCGATCGACGACACGCTGCCGAAGCTGTGGAAGCAGGGCGCGATCGCGCCGATGGAGGAGGTGGTCCAGATCGATGCCGACGGCACGGTCTCCGACCGCGTGATGAACTTCTGGGCCGGCGGCGCCCAGGCGTGCTTCGACAATAAGGTGTGCTCCGACCTGCCGGCCTTGGCCGCGGCGAAGCTTTCGGTCAGCGGCACCAAGGTGAACTTCACCGACGTGTCGCTCAACGATGGGCGGGTCGATTCGGTTGCCGGCAGTCTCCTGGTTCGCCAGGAGGCCGTGACGGCCACGCCGGAATGGACCGCCTCGCTCGACGGGCAGAAGCTGACGCTGCGGGTCGCGGGCTCGCCCAAGAGCCGCACCCTGGTGAAGATCGATCCCGACAAGCTGCGCAGGCTTTACGCCGGGATGCGCATCACCAACTGGGCGCCGGAGGAGAACTGGCGCTGCTTCCTCGGCAACGCCACGGCGGGCGAGGGCGCGTATTCATCGTTGCGCAGCGGCCGCTCGACCAAGCCGGAATTCCTCGACCGGTATCTGAAGTTCGCCGGACTGGTGAATGCGGTGCGCTCGGTGGCGACGATGCCGGCCTCGAACGAGGCCGACGCGGAGAAGCAGAAGCTCGCGGCCGTGACCACCGAGGAACTGCTGGTGCTGCCGGTCGAAGGCCTGCCGCGGCCGCCGACGCTCGAGGACAAGCAGCGGCTGATGGGCCTGCTGGTCTATATCGACCAGCACGCGCGCACCACCGCCACTTTCAACAGCGCATCGGCTGTCTCTGCAGCCGCGAAGTCGCGCGCTGCCGCGGCCGCCGCGGATGCAGCGACCAAGGAAGCCACCGCCAAGGCGGCGAATGCCGCGGCGCAAGCCGCGCAGGCGAAAGCCAGCGCCGCAACCGCCGAGCACGAGCGCTCCCAGACTCTCTCCACGAACCAGGCGCAGGCCGCGAAGGACGCGGCGAACGCCGCGAAAACCGCCGAGACGGTGTCGGCGCTGAAGGAGGACACCAGCACGGCGGCGGCGGCTTCGGCCGAGGCGCTGCGCAAGGTGGCGGTCGCCCAGCAGCGCAAGGCCCGCGCCGCGCGCAATTACGTGGGCGACATGCAGTCGCGCCATCAGCAGTCGAAGCGCGACGCCGAAGACCAGCGCAAGGCTGCCGACCAGGCCCAGGCCGCGATTGCGCCACAGCGTGACAAGGCCGCGGCCGCGACCACTGCGGCCAACGAGGCGCAGCAGAAGGCCGATGAGGCCAAGCTCGCCTCAGACGCTGCGCGGCGCAAGTACGAGTCGGTGCGGCTTGCCGCGGTGGCCCAGCAGCAGAAGAGCAATCTGATTGCCGCTTCGGCGCAGGCCTTTGCGGATTCGGTCAACGAGGCGCAGAAGGCCTCCGAGGCCACGGCTGCGCTACTCGAGAGGAGCAAAGCGCGCGCCACGAGCGGCGCCACGCCCGCAACCGGCGGCGCCACGCCGGTCAGCGACACCATCCGCGAGACGAACGACACCGCAGCGACCCTCGCCGACACGCTGAAGACCGCGATCGCGGCGCGCGACAAGTCCGTCGCCGACGCCAAGGAGGCGGCCGACAAGACCGCCGAGATGGTGAAGGCCGCGCAGGCCATGGAGCAGGAGGCCGCGGCTTCGATCGAAGCCGCGATGGCCGCACAGAAGACCGCGGATCAGGCCAAGGCCGATGCCGATGCAGCGACGCTCGAGATCGCGCGCGTGACGGCCTTGGCGCGCAACGCCGAGACCAAGGCGGGTGAAGCGGCCGAAGCCGTGAAGTCCGCGGAAGCGGCGTTCTTCGCCAGCGAAAGCGACGCCGAGGCCGAGGAGAAGCAGGCGTCGGCGCTGAACGCTGCGGCCGAGACGGTGTCCAAGAAGGCGGCCGCCGCGCTATCGGCGTCGCAAGCCGCCGCGGCGGCGCGCATGACGAGCGCACGCACCACCGAGGATGCCGGCGTCGATGCCAAGCGCAGCGCCGAGGCGGTGCGCAACGCCGCGGCCGCGATGGCCGCCGCCGTCGAAGCGTCGAAGACCGCGACAGCAGCCGCGCAGGAGGCCACCGCGCAGCACGAGGCGGCGCAGCAGGTGCTGGCCAAGGCCAACGCCGAGGCGGAGACCGCGGCTGCGGCCGAAGCGACCGCGTCGGAGGCCATGAAGGCCGCGGCGGCGAGCCAGCCGAAGGGCGAGGGGCTGCCGGCGATCGCCTCGACCGACATCGCGGCGCTGGCCGCAGTGCTCGGCGAGACCGACGACGCCAAGCGGTTGTTCTGCCGCGGTCAGGTTGCGGCGCTGACGACGAGCGTCGCGCCGCCGAGACAGACGCCAACGGCAGCGCCGGCCAAGCCCGTGGCCGTGGCGCCGCCTGCGCCCAAGCCCGTGCCGGCTCCGGCTCCCGTTGCCACGACACCAGCTCCGGCACCCGCCGCGCCGGTTGCGGTCGCGACGCCGCCGCAGCAGGCCGCGCCGAAGCCGGTCGAGGCCAAACCTGCCGAGGCGAAGCCCGCGGAGCACAAGCCGGTCGAGCACAAGCCGGCCGTCGTGCACCGGGCTGTGCCCAAGCCCGCGCCGAAGCCTGCCGCTGCGAAGCCTGAACCGAAAAAGCCTGAGCCGAACAAGAAGGCCGAGCGCTAGCGCCGATCCGACAGAGCCCGCCCCGCTTGCCGCGGGGCGGGCTCTGTTTTTTTGCCCGGCCGTTCGGCCTTGCTATTCCAGCGCCGCGCCCTTGCGTTCAGGAATGAGCGTCAGGGTCGCCACGATGTCGATCAGATAGATCACTGCGAGCAGCGCGATCGCGATCGGAAAGCCGAAGCCCGTGACGAGCGCGCCGACCACCAGCGGTCCGAAGCCGCCGACGCCGCGGCCGAGATTGAACAGCACGTTCTCGGCGGTGGCCCGCGCCTCGGTCGGATAAAGCTCGGCGAGCAGCGCGCCGTAGCCGCCGAGCATGCCGTTGACGAACAGCCCCATGATGGCGCCGCCGAACAGCAGCGAGGTCTCGTTTGTGAGCTGCGAATAGATCAGCACCGATACGAACGCGCCGGCCTGGAACGTCAGCAGCGCGGGCCGTCTTCCGACGCGGTCGGCGAAAATGCCGAACACGAAGATGCCGACCGCCATACCCAGGATGGTCACCGCGGTCCACAGCGCCGACTGCGTCAGCCCGAAGCCGAACTGCTTCGCCAGATAGCTCGGCATCCAGATCATCACGCCGTAGTAGCCGAAGTTCTGCACCGAGCAGAGGATCAGCATGCCGAGGCTGACTTTGGTGGTCTCGCGGTCCTTCATCAGGAGCCGCAGCGGCAGCACCGCGGCGCGGTGCGCCGCGGTCTTGGCCTTGTCGAGGAAGATCTGCGGCTCGCCGACATACCAGCGCACCGCGAAGGCGACCACGCCGGGCACGAGGCCGACGAGGAACATGCCGCGCCAGCCGATCGTCGGCAGCAGCCACGGCGTCACCAGCGCGGCGCACAGCACGCCGGCCTGCCAGCCGAGCGCCACGTAAGAGCAGGCCCGGGCGCGCTTGGCCGGCGGCCAGGCCTCGGCGACCAGCGCCATGCCGATGCCGAACTCGCCGCCCAGGCCCAAGCCCGCGATGGTGCGGTAGACCAGCAGGTCCCAGTAGCCTTGCGCGAAGGCGCACAGCCCGGTGAACACGGCGAACAGCAGGATGCTCCAGGTCAGCACCCGGACCCGGCCGTACTTGTCGGCCAGCACGCCGAACATGATGCCGCCGACCACGGCGCCAATGAGCGTCCAGGTGATCAGCGAGCCAGCCTGCGCGGGCGTCAGCCCCAGGTCGGTCGAGATGGCGCGCAGCATGAACCCGAGAATGAGAAGATCGAAGCCGTCCATCGCATAGCCGATGGCGGACGCGAACAGCGCCTTGTGCGCTGCGGTGTCCGGGCGCGCGTCAACGCCCGTTGCAGTAACAGTGCTCATCAGTGCCTCCCCGGCAGAGGAAGCCGTCAATCAACGCCTGAAGCGCGCGCGGTTCAACATGCAGCGCAGCACGCCTGTTGAAAAATTGCGGTGATCGATGCGCCCTTGCGCCTGAGAATCCCCGGCCTGGAACCCGCAATACCGCGCTGCGGTTGCCTTGACGCCCAAAAACAACAACGAGGTTCGCCATGCAACGCCGCGAAGCCGTCCTCGACATCTACAACGCCGTGCTCGGCGCGTTCCTGTTCGTCTCGCCCTGGCTGTTCGCCTATTCCTACGGGCCGGCCCGCGCCGACGCCTTTGCGGCCGGCGCCGTGCTGGCGCTGGTCTCGCTGCTCGCGATCGCTGTGTTCCGCGAATGGGAGGAGTGGGTCAATCTGGCGATCGGCTGCTGGATCCTGGCCTCGCCCTTCGTGCTGGAGTTCCCGCACCGCAGCGCCATGCATGTGGCGATCGGCGTCGGCGGCGTGGTGGTGTTCCTGGCGCTGATCGACCTGTTCCTGGTCCATCATCCGGGCTGGCTGGACGCGGGCCATCATGAGCCGCAGCGCGGCGGGCCGCAGGCGTAGGGCCTGGCGCGCTATCGCTTCTTCTCGCCGGCCATCACATAGGCCCACAGCGCCTCGAGCTCGCCGGGCTGCAGCACCTCGCCCCAGGGCGGCATGTTGTTCTTGCCCTTGGTCACCGAGGCCTCGAAGCGCGCGAACTGCCCGGGCGGGAAGGTGCGGAGATCAAAGCTGCCGCCCGGATATTCCATCTGCGGGCCGTGGCACGGCGTGCAGTAGATCGCATAGACGTCGGACCCGGCCTTGATCTTGTCCGGCGTGAAGCTCGCCGGATCGGGGCCCTGCGCCGCGGCGCTCGTGCTGAGGAGCACGAGCGCCGCGCCAATCACTTTCACCAGTCGCATTTCCAGTCCACTCAGTCCGGCATCACCGCGAAGGTCCACATCGAGCCGCCGGCCGGGACCTTCTCGGACGCCCAGCGCCGCGCGAGGCTGCCGCCCAGGCCCGACGCCACGCTGACATACTGCCGGCCCTTGTACGTGTAGGTGATCGCCGTGGCGTTGACGCTCGAGCCGGTCTTGAACGACCACAGCGTCTTGCCGGTCTCCTCATCGAGCGCCATGAACTCGCCGGTGAGCTTGCCTGTGAAGATGAGCCCGCCGTCGGTCGCCAAAGTCCCGGCCGAGCCCGGCAGATCGGCGAGCGGCACCTGCCACTTCTTCTCGCCGGTCACCGGGTTCATCGCGGTGAAATAACCGACCGTCTCGCCCGGCTTGAACACCGGCGTGCGGCCGATCACGCCGGTCGAGTCCGCGCCCAGCACCTGCGGCCGCGGCGGCGCGATCTTCTGGATGCGCGGCATCTCCCAGGTGCTGAGATAGATCAGCCCGGTGTTGGGATTGAACGCGGTCGGCACCGCATTGGTGCCGCGCTGCGGCCACATCTCGATTTCCTCACCGGCCGCGAACTTCTTGTAGAGTTCGGTGTGCACCGGCCGGCCCGTGGCCATGTCGTAATGCGTCGCCCAGTTCACCTTCACATAGGGCTTGATCGAGATCGGCTTGCAGTTGGTGCGGTCGAGCACGAACAGGAAGCCGTTCTTGTTGGCCTGGATCATCACCTTGCGCGGCTGGCCCTCGACCTGGATGTCGGCCAGCACGTGCTCGTCGGCGCCGTCGACGTCGTACACGTCATTGGGCGTGTACTGGAAATGGCAGACGATCTCGCCCGTTTTCGGGCGGATCGCCAGCACGCTCGACGTGTAGAGGCTGTCCATGCCGGCGCGCGGCGCAGGATTGTAGGGCTCGGCATTGCCGGTGCCCCAATAGACCAGGTCGAGCTGGGGATCGTAGGAGCCCGAGCGCCAGGTCGCGCCGCCGCCGCGGGTCCAGGAATCGCTGTCCGCCGGCCAGGTCTCGTGGCCCTTCTCGCCCGGCGCCGGAATGGTGTAGCGCCGCCAGAGCTTCCGGCCGGTCTCCGGGTCCCAGCCGTCGAGGAAGCCGCGCGTGGTGGATTCGCCGCCCGCCATGCCGGAGATCACGACGCCGTTCGCCACGATCGGCGCGCCGGTGGCGTAATAGCCCTCGCGCCAGTCGGCGAACTTCTGCTTCCAGACCTCCTTGCCGGTCTTCATGTCGAGCGCGACGAGGACGTTGTCGATGTTCACGCGGAACAGCTTGCCGTTGTAGAGCGTCGGCCCGCCGCGCGTGAACGAGCCGAACTGCGTGACGCGCGCGACGCCGGGCTCGGTCTCCACCGCGGTGCGCCAGAGCTGCCGGCCGGTCTCGATGTCGATCGCGAAGGTCCACTTGCCGTTGATGGCGTAGAGCACGCCGTCATAGACCGCCGGCGCCGACAATTCGCCCGCGTCGTTCATCAGGCTGAAATTCCACACCGGCACGAGCTTCTTGATGTTGCTCTTGTTGATCTGCTTGAGCGGGCTGTAGCTCATGCGGTTCAGCCCCATGCTGTGGGCCACCACATGATCGGAGTTCTTGGTGCTGTTCAGGTCGTCGTTGGTTTGGGCCTGGCCGGACAGGGGCCAGAGACACAAAGCCGTAGCCAGCAGCGAAAGCCGCTTCATCCTCGCCTCCCCAAAAACATGAAGCGGTTTTTACCGACCGCCCTTGTGCATCGATGCCTTGAGCTTAGCGCGCCGCGCGGTGGCTGCGCCATGCACCATTCTTGCTGCAGGTCCGAGAATGGCGAATACTTCCAGCAATCAAAAGTACATTTCATGGGGGACGCGCATGAGGCGGTATTTATTGCTGCTCCTGACCATCGTCGCGGCAGCGCACGCTGCGCCCGCGGCGGCGCAGCGCGGCGAGAAGTGGGTCGCGAGCTGGGCCGCGTCCGTGCAGGGGCCTTACCCGGTGGGCAATCCGTCGGCCCAACCGGACCAGAAGTTCGCCTTTCCCACGCCCGAGGCCGGCGCGCGCGACCAGACCTTCCGCCTGGTGCTCCGCCCCGACATCTGGGGCAAACAGATGCGGCTGCGCCTGACCAACGTGTTCGGCACCCGGCCCGTGAACATCGCCGGCGTGTTTGCCGGCTTGCAGCTCGGCGGCGCCGTCCTGGTGAAAGGCAGCAACCGCCCGGTGACGTTCGGCGGCAAGGACCGCGTCACGCTCGCGCCGGGCGCCATGGCCTGGAGCGATCCGGTGCCGCTGCCCTTCGTGCGCAACCCGGACGACCTCACTGGAAGAAAGCTCGCCGTGAGCTTCCATGTCGACGGCGAGAGCGGCCCGATGACCTGGCACGCCAAGGCGCTGCAGACCTCGTACGTCAGCGCGCCGGGCTCCGGCTCGCTCGGCAAGTCCGAGGACGAGGCGCAATTCCCGTACAGCACCGCGTCGTGGTTCTTCCTCGACGCGGTCGAGATGATGGCGCCGGCGTCGAGCTTCGCGATCGTGGCGTTCGGCGACTCGATCACCGACGGCACCGCCTCGACCATGAACGGCGACGACCGCTGGCCGGACGTGCTGTCGCGCCGCCTGCACGCGCTCTACGGCAACCGCGTCGCCGTCGTGAACGCCGGCATCGGCGGCAACCAGGTGGCGGGCCCGCCGACCTACGGACCCGAGAAGCCGTATGCTGGCGGGCCTTCGGCCAAGGCGCGCATCGACCGCGACGTGCTGGAGCTGTCGGGTGTCAGCCACGTGATCTGGCTCGAAGGCATCAACGATTTCTCCAAGAACGGCAACGCGCCGCTGGAGAAGGTCACCGACGGCATGAAGGAGGTGGTGGCGCGCATCCGCGGGAAGCGCCCGGGGATCAAGATCATCGGCGCGACCGTCATCACGGCGTTCGGCTCGTCCAGCGCCGCCCACGGCTTCCCGGAGCAGGACCAAAAGCGCAAGGCGCTGAACGAGTTCATCCGGAATTCGGGAACGTTCGACGGCGTGATCGACTTCGACAAGGTCGCGCTCGACGACAAGACCGGCGGCCTCAAGCCGGAGTTCGTGCCGGAAAGCACCACCGGCGGCCCCGGCGACAAGCTGCATCCGAACCGCGCCGGCTATGTCGCGATGGGCTCGAGCATCGATCTCGACCTGTTCAAGCCGAAGCCGGAAGGAAAGAAGAAGTAGGACAGGGCGCGAGGACCAGCACTAGGGCCAAGCGCTGGGGCCAAGCACTGGGGCAGGGTGCGCGCCGCGGCTGCGCGTCGACCCGCACCTCCATCAACAAAGGCGGTCGTCACCCCCGCGCTTGACGCGGGGGTCCATCAGGTGCCCCAACAGACCCCACTCTTACGATTGCGATTGTTGCACCCGCTCATGGATTGCCGGGTCAAGCCCGGCAATGACACCGCCTTTTTGGCTGGCGGTATTGCGTCAACGCATCAGACGTCACCGCACCGCCGCGCCAGCCCCATTGAACTTCAACCGCTGCATCCCCTTGTCGGTCTGCGCGATGTAGATATTCCCCTTGCTGTCGGTCTGGATGTGATGCCCGCCGCCGATCTGCTTCTCCACCTCCACCTTGCCGACCACCTCCATCGTCTTGCGCTCGACGATGGCGATGTTCTTACCCGCGCCGACATAGAGGTACTGCTGCTCGGCATCCGGCGAGAACGCCATGCCGCCCGCGAACGGCCCTTCCGTGTGGCGGAGCTGCTTCACATACTTGCCGTCGCTGCCGAACACCTGCACGCGCCGGTTCTCGCGGTCGCCCAGATAGACCGTGCCGTCATTCGCCACGCGGATGGAGTGCGCGATGTTGAAGTCCGGCAGCCCGTCGCCCGGCGGAAACTCCGCCACCCGCGTCACCGCGCAATTGTCCTTGCCGCCCGGCGGCTTGCCGAACGCGCCCCAGGTCCGCTTGAACGCGCCGGTGTCCAGGTCGAACACGATGACGCGGTGGTTGCCGTAGCCGTCGGCCACGAACAGCTCGTTGCTGCCCCGCGGCGTCCAGGCGTCCGCCGCGCGATGCAGGTTCGCGGTGTCGCCGTCGCCCTTGCTCTGGTTGCTCTTGCCGATCTGCAGCACGAACTTGCCGTCGGCCGTGAACTTGAGCAGCGCGTCGTCGGCCACCGGCTTCAGCCCGGCCGTGCCCGACGTCGGACACTGGTTGCCGCCGATCCAGGCGAAGCCCTTGGGGTCGATGTAGATGCCGTGCTCGCGCTCCGGCCATTCGTAGCCCGCGCCGTCGCCACCCCAGCCCCTGATGAAGTTGCCGTCCTTATCGAACACCATGACGGGCGGCGCGGCCTTCGCCGCATCCTCGGGCTTGAGCGTGCGCGGGCGGTGCAGCACATAGGCGTTGTCCTGTGCATCGATCGCGATGCTGGAGACGTCGCCGAGCTTGTACTGGTCCGGCACCTTCGGCCACGTGGCGTCGACGACGAAGGTCGGAAGCTGGCGCGGCTGCTGCTGGGCCGTGGCAGGATTGCCCAGGAAGCAAATGACGGCGATTGCCGCTAGCAGGCAGTGGCTGATGCGATTCAACCCCATGCTGTGGGCGGCCACGTGGTCAGTGTTCTTGCCGGCGTTGTTCAGGTTGTCGGTGGATTGGGCCCGACCCGACAAGGGCCAGAGACACAACGCCGTCGCCAGCAGCAGAAGCCGCTTCATCCTCGCCTCCCATGTATGAAGCGGTTCTACCAACCGCCCTTGTGCATTGGTGCCGCGAGCATATCGTGCCCCGGCTTTGTAGCGAAGCCGGTTTCAGCCCCTATCAAAGTGTTCGTTCGAGCCGATACCATGATGCCAATGGTCATTCGATAAGGTCGACACATTGGGGAGGATATTGAAGCGCCCAACATGGACTGGGATCGCAACTGGCCGACCGTTGGGAGGGCAAGCGGTTCGGCGGCACCAAGGACGTGATCGCAAAGCGCGACGTGCGCTAAAATAAATGGTAGTAGTTCGCCTCAGGATCGACGGGATTACATCATGAGCAAGGCGCGATCAAAAGAAATTCTTCCGGAGGACGAAGATCAGGTAGGCGTTGAAGAAGAGCGCGAGGATTCTTCACTTTTAATTCGACGACCGTTTGATCCTCAAAAAATAAAAGTACGTACCGAGCCCGCCATTATTGGTCAGCTCATCAGCAGGATTGAACATAAGGAAGTTGACCTAGCGCCTGACTTTCAGCGGCTTGCAGGAATTTGGAATTTAACAAGGCAGAGTCGATTAATTGAGTCGCTACTTTTACGAATTCCTCTCCCGGTATTCTATGTGGCTGCGGACCAGAAAGAAAATTGGGCGGTCGTCGACGGTCTTCAGCGAATGACCACCATAAATAATTTTGTGCACAACAAATTTCGTCTATCTAGCCTCGAGTACCTCACGCAGTTCAACAATTGCAATTTTATTTCTTTGCCGCGCTCGATGCAGCGTCGCATAGACGAAACAACCCTGATTATAAACATCATAGACTTTGGAACGCCCGAAGCCGTGATGTTTAATATCTTCAGCCGAATTAATACCGGTGGCTTGCGGTTGAATGGGCAAGAGATTCGACATGCTCTGAACAAAGGTCCCGTACGTGAATTTTTGAAACAACTTGCTAGCTTGCCCGAATTCACCGAGGCTACTGATGGATCAGTAAAGCCAGACCGGATGGCGGACCGGGAATGCGCGCTTCGTTTCTGTGCTTTCAAAATAAAATCCTGGAAGAATTATTCCGATAACACGCTTGATACGTTTTTGAGCGAAGCCATGAGTACAATTAATCGAATGAGCGATGGTGAACGTGGCCGTTTGCGAAAGGAATTTAAAAAGGCGATGACCGCAGCTTGGCAGATTTTTGGTGATGATGCGTTTCGAAAACGGTTTCAGGAGGGTGCTGGTCGAAGCGTTGTTAGTAAAGCTCTCTTCGAGGCTTGGAGCGTTGAGTTGTCGGAGCGGAGCGATGCCGAGTTGGATCGCCTCGCGACATTGAAGAAAAAAGTCCGATCAGAATTCATCAAGGAAATGAATAATGATCCAGACTTTAACGTTGCTATCTCGTATTCGACCGGCGATCGAAAGAGAGTGGAAAAGCGTTTTAAGACCATTCAGCAACTAATCGAGCGGGTGCTTCGTTGATATCAAACATAGCGCTGCAAAACTTCAAGTGCTTCAAAAACTTGGATTTGCCGCTTGGTCAATTAACGCTCCTAGCTGGCCTTAACGGCATGGGAAAGAGCACCGTTATTCAAAGTATTTTAGTTTTACGGCAGTCGTTTGAAGAGTCTCCAACGATACGAAACCTTCGTCTTTCGGGCGATCTTGTTGACCTGGGCACAGGCGCCGATGTTCTTTATGACGGTGCAGACACCGATCAAATTGCCGTCGAACTTGGAGCTTCAGCTTACCTCAGGCGGGCACAAAGAACTGTCGACGCGCGATACAATTATTATTTTAGCTATGATCGAACGTCCGACATTTTGAGCCGACTTCCAAGGCAGCAGCAGAAAGAGCAGTCAATTGAGGTAAAAGAATCGGCTACAGGTAAATGGATTTCTCCTAATATCACGGAAAGAGCTGATCTGCTGCGACGTGTTGACCATCCGCTATTTCGCACAACAGGCTTTCAATATCTTTCAGCGGAGAGGCTGGGGCCTCGAAAAATGTTGCCCCTTTCTGATGAGAACATTCGCTTGCGGAGGCTCGGGAAGCAAGGCGAATACGTTCTCCATTACTTGCTCCGCTTTGGTGCCGAGACTTTGCAGGTCGATGACCCCAGAATGCATGAATCTGCGGAAAAATATACTCTCGCAGATCAATGTCTGTCGTGGTTGCGCGAAGCTAGCCCTGGCGCGCGTCTAGATATAGAGCAGATAAGAGCGGCCGATGCAGCCGTGGCGCGATTTAGTTTTGAACGCAAGGGGGATGTCCCGACTACGCAGTTGCGACCGACCAACGTTGGATTTGGATTGAGTTACATATTGCCAGTAATTGTAGCCCTGGTTGGCGCAGAAAAAAACGACCTAGTTATCATTGAAAACCCTGAAGCTCACTTGCATCCGCTTGGTCAAACTAGACTCGGACAGCTAGCTGCTCGCGCTGCGGCATCTGGCGTGCAAGTTATTATAGAAACGCATAGTGACCATTTTCTAGATGGTGTTCGTATTGACGTTCGCGAGCGACGCATACAGGCCCAAGCCACTAAGATTCATTACTTCGAAAAGGAGGGCGCGGAGGTCCGTGTGATTACGCCTACTTTAGACAGCAATGGTCGACTTGATGAGTGGCCATCGGGATTCTTTGATCAAAGAGATCAAAATCTTTTAAAGCTAATCTGAGTTGGCGAGGCTAATATGAGGGACTTAGTATTTAACGACGCGTGTTTGGATGTGCCGTTTGCGACAGTCGGTCATGCGGTTGCGGCGACGAGTCGGTGCATTAAGGGAATTAAGAATTTAATTGCGGACGATGTGGTCAGGCGGGCGATTAGGCTTCCGGGTAATGCTCACGATATTAAGTTGGGAAATCAGTTTTCTTTGTTTGATGTCGTGGTCGCTATATTGAAACAGCCAGAGTTAAAGGATCATGGTTCATTGTTTTTGAGTCTGCTGCAATTGACTCCTATTGATGTGGGGGTTTCCGATGAGACCATAAACCAAATGCTTGCGTGCAAAATTCAGGACAAGCCAAATTGGTGGGGCCTGTTGCTTTGCGCGTTGTCAAACGGTGTTGCCGTTAGCATAGATCCAAATGACGCTTGGGACTTTAATACAATTGAATTGAGCCTTCAATATTTCGATGCAAGTGGCTCATCGGTGACCAAAAAAGAAACAATAGATCATCTCAGCAAAGAGGGGCATGCGGCTCCGATTGTCCAGAGACACAAGAAGAAGCTAGGCAAGGCTTTAAAACAAGACCAGTTTTGGGATCAGAAAGATCATCTCTTTCCAAGTTTGCTATTTGGGCTGGATGTGCGCGATCACATAAAGGGTCTGGGTCCGGAGCCATTTTCAGCTGCGATAGATCGGCTATTTGAATTGGACGCATCTTCAAATCGATGGAACAAGGCGCGAGAGGCAAAGCCAAAATACGCTTCAAAGGTCTCCGGGGAGTCCAGAAAGACGATGCAGCAATACGGTGAATTCAGGATTTTCCGTAATTCAGAAGGTAAAAATAGTACTTTTGAGTTGCATGCACGTATAGCGGACGGCCACCGAATTCATATCATCGAGCACGAAGTGCGTCGCCAAATTGAGGTTGGCTATATTGGTCATCATCTCCCTACGGCGAAGTATCCTGACTAAAAGGGTTAGACCCTTTCAACAAAACTATCCACCACGCGCTTTTCCCCCGCCTTATCAAACGCGATCGTCAGCTTATTCCCGTCGATCGCCACCACATTCCCGTTGCCGAACTTCTGGTGAAACACGCGGTCGCCGATGCCGAACGCCGAGGTGGTGCCGGTGGATTTCGCCACCAGCTCGCCCTCGATGGTGAGCGGCGCCCGGCGCTTGGGCGCCTGGGCGCGGCCGGTGCCGCTGTTGCGGACAGGGCTGCGCGAGACGCTGTCGAGGTTGCCGTCGTCGTCATAGATCGGATCGATGTGATCCAACGAGTCGTCGCCCACGCCCTGCTGGCCGTAGCGCGGCGCGCCGCTCTCCGAGAAGCCGCCGCGGCCCTTGTTGGCCTGGGCGCGCTGCCAGCCCGGCGTGCCGTAGCTCGAGCCGAACGACTTCATCTCGTCGAAGCGTGAGCTGCCGTAGCCGCCATAACCGGCGCGCTCCGAGAAGCCGCCCTTGCTCTCCGTCACCTCGACATGGGCCTCGGGCAGCTCGTCGAGGAAGCGCGACGGGATGTTGGTCTGCCACATGCCGTGGGTGCGGCGGTTGGTGGCGAAGTAGATCTTGCAGCGCTTGCGGGCGCGGGTGACGCCGACATGGGCGAGACGACGCTCCTCCTCCAGGCCGGCGCGGCCCTGCTCGTCGAGGGTGCGCTGGCTCGGGAACAGGCCTTCCTCCCAGCCGGGCAGGAACACGGTGTCGAACTCGAGCCCCTTGGCCGAGTGCAGCGTCATGATGCTGACCTTGTCCTCGGCCTCGCCGCGGTCGGTGTCCATCACCAGCGAGATGTGCTCGAGGAAGCCGGCGAGGTTCTCGAACTCCTCCATGGAGCGGACCAGCTCCTTGAGGTTCTCCAGGCGGCCTGCGGCGTCGGCGCTGCGGTCCTTCTGCCACATCTCGGTGTAGCCGGACTCGTCGAGCACGATCTCGGCCAGCTGCGTGTGCGGCAGCGACTCTTTCTGGTTGCGCCAGCGGTCGAAGCTCTCAATTACCGCGCGTAGTGAACTACGCGCTTTGGGCTTCAGCTCGTCGGTCTCACTCACGGCGCGCGCGGCTTCGAACAGCGGAATGCGGCGCTTGCGCGCGTGATGGTGCAGGAACTGGATGGTGGCGTCGCCCAGGCCGCGCTTCGGCGTGTTGACGATGCGCTCGAAGGCGAGGTCGTCGGTGGTCGAGTGGATGACGCGCAGATAGGCCAGCGCGTCGCGGATTTCGGCGCGCTCGTAGAATCGCGGACCACCGATGACCCGATAGGGCAGGCCGAGCGTGACGAAGCGGTCTTCAAACTCGCGCATCTGGTACGAGGCGCGCACCAGGATCGCCATCTCTTCGAGCGAATGGCCCTTGCGCTGGAGCTGCTCGATCTCCTCGCCGACCGAGCGGGCCTCTTCTTCGCTGTCCCAGCTGCCGGTGACGGTGACCTTCTCGCCCGGCACGTCCTCGGTGTGCAGCGTCTTGCCGAGCCGGCCTTCGTTGTGGGCGATGAGATGGGAGGCGGTGGCGAGGATGTGGCCGGTGCTGCGGTAGTTCCGCTCCAGGCGGATGACCTTGGCGCCGGGGAAGTCGTGGTCGAAGCGCAGGATGTTGTCGACCTCGGCGCCACGCCAGCCGTAGATCGACTGGTCGTCGTCGCCGACGCAGCAGATGTTTTTGGGAGGGTGTTGCGCCTGTTGCTCCATTTGGGCCTCGCCCTTCGAGACGCTCGGGCTTTGCCCGAGCTCCTCAGGGTGAGGGGCTTCCTCCGGTGCCTGTGGCGGCAAGCTCAACTCTTGCCCCTCACCCTGAGGAGCATCGCGAAGCGATGCGTCTCGAAGGGCGAGGCCACCGGCCTTGGGGGCAGCCGTCACCGGCTTCTGCGCCAATAAACGCAGCCACAGATACTGCGCGACGTTCGTGTCCTGATACTCATCCACCAGGATGTACCGGAACCGGCGCTGATACTGCGCCAGCACGTCCGGGTGCTCGCGGTACAGCCGGATCATCTCCAACAAGAGATCGCCGAAGTCCGCGGCGTTCAAAACCTTCAGCCGCTCCTGGAACGCCTGATAGAGCTTCTTGCCGCGGCCGTTGGCGAAGGCCGCGCCTTCGCCGGCCGGCACCTGGTCCGGCGTCAGCCCGCGGTTCTTCCAATGATCGATGAGTCCGGCGAGGTGCCGCGCGGGCCAGCGCTTCTCGTCGATGCCCTCGGCCTGGAGCAGCTGCTTCAGCAGCCGGATCTGGTCGTCGGTGTCGAGGATGGTGAAGTCGCTCTTCAGCCCGACCAGCTCGGCATGCCGCCGCAGCACCTTGACGCCGATCGAATGGAACGTGCCGAGCCACGGCATGCCCTCGACCGCCTGGCCGATCATCGAGCCGATGCGCTCCTTCATCTCGCGCGCCGCTTTATTGGTGAAGGTGACGGCCAAGATGTCGCCCGGCCGCGCCCGGCCGGTGGACAGGATGTGCGCGATGCGCGTGGTCAGCACGCGGGTCTTGCCGGTGCCCGCGCCGGCCAGCACCAGCACCGGGCCGTCGAGGGTCTCGACCGCCTCGCGCTGCTCCGGGTTCATCTTGTCGAGGTAGCTCGTGGCGCCCGGCCGCGCCGCGAGCGCGCGCGCGGCGATACCGCCCGCCGCCGGGGCCGGCGCGGGAGCAGGTTCGAACGACGGTTGTTTCGCCGGATCAGCCAAGAGCCAGCCTTTTTCCGAGAATCATGGATAGAAAATGGCACCCATGGCCTGGATTTGCGAGGGCCCGGGCGCGTTGCGAAGATGGTTGTTCAAAACTCCGGGTTCCCCGAAGCCTCTCTTAGATAGGGCGTTTTTCGATGAAAGCCATCGTGCTGAGCCGCACCGGCGATCCTTCAGTGCTGGAATATGTGGATACGCCCACGCCACGGCCGCAACCGGGCGAGGTGCTGGTCAAGGCCGACACCATCGGCGTGAGCCGGCCGGAGCTTTTGGTGCGCCGGGGCGTCTATGCCTGGATGCCGCCGCTGCCGGCGATTCCGGGCATCGAGCTGGCCGGAACGGTGGCCGAGCTCGGCGCGGGCGTCACCCGGTTCAAGGTGGGCGACAAGGTCTATGTCACGGCGCGGGAGCTGGCCGAGCGCGCCGGCTGCTATGCGGAGTACATCGCGGTGCCGGAGCGCGCGCCGTTCCGGCTGCCGGCCGAGGCGGACCTGGAGGCGGCGGCGTGTCTGTCGAACTATCAGGTGGCGTGGCACCTCCTTCACACCGCGGCGCGGCCGGCGTCCGGGCAGTCGGTGCTGATCGCGTCCGCCTCGGGCGGCCTCGGCAGCGCGGCGGTGCAACTCGCGAAGCTCGCGGGGCTGACGGCGATCGCACTGGTCGGTTCTGCGGACAAGGCGCGCGCGTTACAAAAATACGGCGCCGATCACGTCATCGACACCAAGGCCGAGGATGTCGCCGCCCGCGTCGCGACCATCACCAACAACATCGGCGTCGATCTCGTGCTCGACCCGGTCGGCGGCAAGGGCTTCGCGACATATCTCGCCATGCTGGCGCCGTTCGGCCTTGCGGTGTCCTACGGCAAGCTTGTCGGCCCGCTCGACGCCAACATCGTCGAAGCGCTCGACAAGGGCCCGGCCTATCTCAACAGCACCGCGGTGCGCATCTTCACCATGCACACCCTCGACGACAAACCCGCGATCCGCGCGCAGTCGATGAACGACCTGATTTCGAAACTCGCCTCGGGCCTGCTCCATCCTCTCATCCACGCCCGCCTGCCGCTGAAGGACGCCCGCCGCGCCCACGAGATGATCGAAGCCCGCGACGTGATCGGGAAGATTCTGCTGAAACCATGAGCTTCTTGCTTCGGTGCATCCACCCACACCGCTGTCATACCCGGGCCGCGCCGAAGGCGCCTGACCCGGGTATCCATGAGCGAGCGCGGTTAAAGGCAGTCTTACGTGAGGCTTCCGTTGCCGAAGCAGGGTCATGGACCCCCGCGTCAAGCGCGGGGGTGACAGCACCTTCGGTGATGCAGTTCGGGTAACGTGCTCTGTCCCCACTCTGTCAACACTCGAAACCGCAATAATATTGTGTGCCCCGCAGAACCCTGTATTCCCGACATGCCTTGCTCAATCGAGGGCGTCGTCTAGGGACGCTTAGTTGACGGAGCAGGGTGTGGCGCCTGCAGGCGGGGTTCGTGCCCCCGTCCCAGGGAGCGAGGTCGCTGGCCGCCCCCGATGAGGGGGCTGCCTTCAGTGGCTGCGACTTGTCGGATGAAGGGCAGCGTAAATGCTGCCTGGATAACGTGAGTGGCTGAGCCCTTCGGTCCGGCGAAGAAGTCCGGCGGCCTCGTCAAAAATCGCCACAGTGGAGCGCCGGGAGGCGCGCGTGCCAGTCACACGGCACGCGGCACCTTCCAAGGTGCCATCGCTACGAAGCGCCGAACGGCGCTCCGCTCCCTCTTTGGAGGGAGGAAGGAAATGAAGGCGGCGCCCCGCGCCTGACTATGTCCGGGGCCGATGAATCACGTCTGCTGGGCTGTTTGACAATTGAATCAGAATTGAAGCCGCGCTGATGCAGCACGGTTCTCCCTCCCCTGGCGGGGAGGGAAGATCCCGAGCAAGCGGCGAAAGCAAAGAAACTTACTGCGCCGCCTTGATCCCGAGCAGCCGGCCGGTTTCCGCGGCCTGTGCGGTCTGCGCCTCGATCGCCGCGGCGAAGTCCTTCGCGCTGCCCGGATTCACCACCTGGCCGCTCGCCGTCAGCGTCTCGATGATCTTCGGATCGCGCAGCTGCTCGGCGATGTCCGCCTCGATCCGCGCCCGCGCCCTCTCGTCGAGATTGCGCGTGCTGAAGGTGCCAACCAGCCCATCGATGGTCATGCCGGGAAAGCCCGCCTCCGCCGCGGTCGGCACATCGGGCACCGCGGCCGCGCGCTGGCTCGCCGTAAACGCCAGCACCTTCAGCTTGCCGGCCTGCACCAGCGGCCGCACGATCGCATAGGCCGCCATCATCATCTGGATGCGGCCTTCGGCGAGGTCGTTCGCGGCCTGCACGGTGTTGCGATAGGGCACCTTGGCGATCACCACGCCTTCCTTCTTCTGGAAGCCCTCGAACATGAAATCGAAGAAGCCGGTGATGGTCGCCCAGTTCAGCTTGCCGGGATTGGCCTTGGCGTCGGCGATCAGCTCCTTCAGCGAGGTGTAGGGCGACGACGCCGGCACCACCACGGCAACGAGCGTGTTGGTCATGCGCACGACCGGCACCAGCTCCTTCGCGTCGTACGGCATCTTGTCGTGCATCCACGGATGATGCGTGAACGACGAGGTCGGCGACATCAGCAGCGTGTGGTCGTCGTTGGCGCCGACGAACGAGGACAGCGCGACGACGCCGTCGCCGCCGGGGCGGTTCTCGACCACGACGCCCTGACCCCATTTCTGCTGCAGGCGGTCGCTCAAGAGCCGCGCCGTGATGTCGACGCCCGCCCCCGGGCCGAGCGGGATGACGAGTTTCACCGGACGCTGCGGCCACGCCGCTTGCGCATTGGCGTCGCTCAGCGCAAGCACGGACAAAACAACAGCAACAGCAAAGCGCAGCATGGAAGCCCCCGGGCGTGGACGTTTTGTTGCGCGTGTTGTGCCGCACCCGCGGCCGCGCGTCTACTGTGCCGCTTTGATACCGAGCAGCCGGCCGGTCTCCGCGGCCTGGGCCTGCTGCCGCTCGATCGCCGCCGCGAACTCCTTCGTGCCGCCCGGATTCACCACCTGGCCGGTCGCCATCAGCGTCTCGGCGATCTTCGGATCGCGCAGCACCTCGGCGACATCGGCCTCGATCCGCGCCCGCGCCTTCTCGTCGACGCTGCGCGTGCCGAACAGGCCGATCAGGCCGTCGATGGTGAGATCCGGAAAGCCCGCTTCCGCCGCGGTCGGCACGTCAGGCACGGCTTCCGCGCGCCGGCTCGCCGTGAACGCCAGCACCTTGAGCTTGCCGGCCTGCACCAGCGGCCGGACCACGACGTAACCCGCCATGGTGAGCTGGATGCGGCCCTCGGCGAGATCGTTCGTCGCCTGCACGGTGTTGCGATACGGCACCTTGGCAATCACCAGGCCTTCCTTCTTCTGGAAGCCCTCGAACATGAAATCGAAGAAGCCGGTGAGGGTGGCCCAGTTGAGCTTGCCGGGATTGGCCTTGATGTCGGCGATCAGCTCCTTCAGCGAGTTCTGCGGCGACGAACCCGGCACCACCACGGCGACTAGCGGATTGGTGATGCGCGCGATCGGAACGAGCTCCTTCGCGTCGTAGGGCATCTTGTCGTGCATCCACGGATGATGCGTGAACGATGAGGTCGGCGCGATCAGCAGCGTGTGGTCGTCGGCGGCGCCGATGAACGAGGAGAGCGCCACGACGCCGTCGCCGCCGGGCCTGTTCTCGACCACGACCGACTGGCCCCATTTCTGCGCGAGCCGCTCGGTCAGGAGCCGCGCCGTGATGTCGCCGCCGGAGCCGGGACCGAGCGGCACCACGATTTTCACCGGCCGCTGCGGCCAGTTGGATTGCGCGTGGGCTGCGCTCAGCGCGAGCGCGGACACAAGAACCGCGGCGGCAACGCGCAGCATCGCGTCTCCTCAATCCACCGCGACGAAGCCCGAGGCCTTCACCACCGGCCCCCAGCGCGTGATGTCGCTCTTGATCGTCTCGGTGAAGTCCTTCGGCGTCTGGAACAGCGGCTCGCTCGCAAACTTGGCCAGGCTGTCGATCATCGCGGTGGAACGCGTGGCTTCACCCATGGCCTTGCTCAGCGCCTGCGTGATGTCGTCGGGCGTCTTCGGCGGCAGGAACACGCCGAGCCACGACTCGACGACCACGTCGTAGCCCTGCTCCTTCATGGTCGGCACGTCGGGCAGGAATTTCGAGCGCGCAGCGCCCGTCACCGCGAGGATGCGGATGGTGCCGGCCTGGTGCAGCGGCATGCTCTCGCTGACCGGATTGACGCTCGCCGCGATGTGGCCGCCGACCACGTCCTGCAGCGCCGGCGCGCCGCCGCGATAATGCACCGGGTTCATTGCGACCTTCGCTTCGTTCGCGAACATCACGCCGGCGAAATGCGGCGTGGCGCCGGCCGAGGTGGTGCCATAGGCGGCCTTGCCGGGATTGGCCTTGCACCATTCGACGAAGTCCTTGAGCGTTTTCACGCTGGCGGGCACCATGGGTCCGATGTTGTAGCTCAGCATCGACTTGGTGGCGGGGCCGACCGCGGTGAAATCCTTCAGCGGGTCGTAGCTCAGCGTCTTGAAGCTGTGCGGATAGAGCGTCATCGGGAAGTCCGGCGTAAACAGCATCACGCTGCCGTCGGGGTCGGCGTTCTTCACGTATTCCACCGCAAGGCGCGCGCTGGCGCCGGGCTTGTTCTCGACCAGCACAGCCGACGCATACGGCCCGCGCAGGCCTTCGGCCAGCACGCGGGCCGTGACGTCGGTGCCACCGCCGGCCGGGAAGCCCACGATGACGTGCACGGGCTTCTTCACGGTCTGCGCGAACGCGTTGGTCGCGACAAGACTCGCGGCGGAGCCCGCGATCAGTTGGCGGCGGTCGATCATGCTTGCCTCCCGCTAGTCCTTGAACTCGGTCTTCTTGGTGTTGGCGATCTTGATGAGCGTCTCGGCGTCCTTGCGATCCTGCGCCAGGAACGCCGCGAATGCCACCGGATCGGTTGCGGCCGGCACCACGGCCTGCTTCTCCAGGAACTCGACGAACTTCGGATCGGCGAACAGCTTCTGGAATTCGGTCGACAGCTTGGTGACCGCCTCGGGCGGCGTGCCCTTCGGCGCAACAAGTCCCCACCAGCCTTGTCCCGGATAGTTGCCGAGCCCGACCTCGCCCAAGGTCGGCACGTTCGGCAACAGCGGCGAGCGCTTCGCCGAGGTCACGGCCAGCGCCTTCACCTTGCCGGCGTCGAGCAGCGCCGTGAAGTTGCCGACGCCGAAGCGCGTCACCTGCACGTCGTTGGCGGCGAGCGCCTGCGCGGCCGGGCCGCCGCCGCGATACGGGATGCCGACGATCTTGGTGCCCCACTGGTTGTTCAGCCAACGCATGAACAGGTCGGGATAGGAGCCTTCGCCGAGCGTCGCGTAGTTGAGGCCGTCGGGCTTGCTCTGCGCGAGCTTCTTCAACTCATCGATGGTGTTCACGTTGATCGGGGTCGACGCGAACACGCCTTCGACCAGGAAGAACAGCCGGGAGATCGGCACGAAATCGGTGTCGGGGTTGTACGGCAGGTTGGAGAACAAGAGCGGATTGAACGACATCGTCGAATGATAGATGACGCAGATGTTGTAGCCGTCGGGCGCCGCTTGCGCGCAGGCGTTGCCAGCGCGGATGCCCGACGCGCCGCCGTTGTTCTCGATCACCAGCGGCTGGCCGAGCCGCGACTGCAATTCGGTCGCGGCCGCGCGCATGATCACGTCGGTCACGCTGCCCGCCGCGATCGAGACGATCATGCGGATCGGCTTGTTCGGATAGTTCTCCGCGCCGGCGAATGTCGTGGTCGCAATGAGCGCCAGCAGCGCGCAGGCCGCGCGTCTCCATGCTCGCATGGTCGTATCCTCCAGGAAGCGTTCTTGTTGTCGCGTTATTATCTTGCCGCTTCACGGCCGGCACAAGCGACGCCACCCACGATGCGATACAGCCCGGCGCGTTTTCGAATGAAAACGCCCGGGCTGCAGCAGAGCAAACCGTCTCAGAGCTTCTTATTGAACGCGTCCTGGATGAAGCCATCCAGCATCCGGAAGGTCTGATGCGCGGCGCCGGCATGATACTCGGCGACGCCCTTCATCATGGTCTCTTCCTCGGCGAACGAATGCAGCCGGCCGCCAAAGTCGAGCAGCTGCCAGTTGGCGCCGACGCCGTCCATCTCCGCTTCGAGGGCGTCGCGGTCGGCCTTCGGCGCGACCGGATCCTTGGAACCATGAATGACGAACACCGCCGCTTTGATCTCGCCCGGCTTCGCCGGCATCGAGGTCTGCAGGTCGCCGTGCAGGCTCACCACCGCGTCGAGGCTCGCGCCGGAGCGCGCGAGCTCCAGCACATTGCCGCCGCCGAAGCAGAAGCCCACCGCGGCCTTCTTGCTGCTGTCGCCGATGCCGCGCTTCTCGGCTTCGGCCACGAGGCAGGCCAGCGCCGCGTTGACGCGCTTCCTTCCTTCGACGCGGTCGGCGCGCACCGCCATCATCCATTCCTGCGAGGTCGGCGGGCCGGCGCAGGTCTTGCCTTCGCCGTACATGTCCACGACCATCGCGACATACTTGTCGCCGGCCATCTTCTCGGCGCGCTTGATCGCGTGCTCGGTGACGCCGAGCCAGTTCGGCATCACCAGCAGCAGGGGCCGCTTGCCGCTGATCTTGTCGTTCCACACCAGCGCATGTTTGGCGTTGACGTTGCCGCACTGGGCACTGAACCGTTCGACTGCCACGACTATCCTCCCTGATGAATTGCGTGGCGCGTAAGTTCCGAAGTCGGCGCACTCAAGTCAACAGGCGGATCACTCGATCACGTCGTCAGCCGTGGCCAGCAACGATTGGGGGATGGTGAGGCCGAGCGTCCGCGCGGTCTTGAGATTGATCACCGTTTCGAACTTGGTCGCCAGCGGGACCGGCAGGTCGGCCGGTTTTTCGCCTTTGAGGATGCGTGCAACGTAAAGGCCCGCTTGGCGGTGCGCGTCCGGGAAGCTCGCGCCGTAGCTGATCAATCCGCCGGCCACGACCGGCTCGTGGGTGTGGAAGATCGTCGCGATCCGATTGCGCTCTGCGAGCTTGGCAATGCGCTCGCGCCGCCCGAGCAGGAACGGATCGGGATTGACGATCAACCCGCCGGCTCGCTGCTGCTTGAGGCTTTCGAAGGCGGCGTCGATCTCCGCATCGGTTGTGGCTTTCACCACCACCAGCGTGTGCCGCAAGGAGTCAGCCGCCGTCTGCACGTCCTTGATGTCCGGTTCGGCATTCTGGTTGGTCGGATTGACCAGCAGGCCGCTGGCCGCGGATTGCGGCACGATCTCGCGCAACAACTGCAGGCGCTTCGCGCCGACCGCATTGGCGAGCGCGGTCACGCCCGTGATGTTGCCGCCGGGCCGGTTGAGGCTCGCCACCAGGCCAAGCTTGACGGGATCCGAGCCCATGAAGAAGACAACCGGGATGCGCTGCGTCACGGCTTTCACCGCAAGCGTGGCCGGCGGGGCGATCGGCACGATGACGTCCACCTTGTGCGCGACCAGATCGGCCGCCATCGCCGGCAGCCGGTCGTAATGGCCTTCCGCCCAGCGGTACTCCATCGCGACGTTGCGGCCCACGACGTAACCAGCCGCGCCGAGTCCCTGAAGAAAGGCTTCGACGTATCGTTTCCATTCGTCGAACGAGGTCAGGCCGATGAAGCCGACGACCGGCGAGGCTTGCTGCGCGCGCACACCGAGCGGCCAAGCGGCCACGCCGCCAAGCCCCGCGATGAACGCGCGCCGCCTCACTCGATCACCTCGTCGGCGAGCGCCATCAGCTTGTCGGGGATGGCGAGGCCAAGCGCCTTCGCGGCCTTCATGTTGATGATGGTCTCGAAGATCGCGGCCTGCGCCACCGGCAAGTCGGCCGGCTTCTCGCCCTTGAGGATGCGTGCCACGGTGCCGCCGCCTTGCTCCCAGAGCCGCACGTGGTTCGGCCCGTAGCTCATCAGCCCGCCGGCTTCCGCCGACTCGCGGCTGTCGTAGATCGTCGGCACGCCGTGCTTGGCCGACAGCGCGGCGAGCTGCGGGCGGCGCAGGAAGAAGAGCGGATCGGTGGCGATCAGGAGCGGCACGCCAGGTTTGAGCTTGCCATAGGCCGCTTCGATCTCGCGATCGTTGCCGGCCTCGAGCACGTCGAGCTTGACGCCGAGTGTGTCGGCGGTGGCCTGCAGGCTCGTGCGCACCGCCTTCGCGCTGGGATGCGTCGGCTGCAGCAGCGCCGCCATGCTGGTCGACTGCGGCACGAGCTCGCGCAGCAGCGCGAGCCGCTTGGCCGACACTTCGGCCGCGAGCGTGGTGATGCCGGTGGCGTTGCCGCCCGGCCGGTTGAGGCTCGTGACGAGGCCGAGCTCGACCGGCGGGTCGGCGACCAGGAAATAGATCGGAACGGTCGAGGTCACTTTCTTGGCGGCGACCGCCGCGACTGTGCTCGACAGCGTCACGATCACGGCGACGCGCTTGGCGATCAGCTCCTCGGCAAGCTCAGTGAGCTTCTCGTTCTTACCCTCGGCCCAGCGGAATTCGATCGCAACGTTCTTGCCTTCGACGAGGCCGGCATTGCTCAGGCCTTTGCGAAATCCGGCGACGCGCTTGGCGTTCGGTCCGGGCCCGCCCGAATGCAGGAAGCCGATGACGGGCATCGCCGAAGACGGCTGACCGAGCGCCAACGTCGGACATGCGACCGCCGCGCCGCCAAGCAGCGTGATGAATTCCCGCCGTTGCATGTTTCCGTCCCCGCACGATTTTACCACCACAACATAGCAGGTCCTGCACGCGTTGCGTGCTCGGCGTTGCGGGTTCCATCACCGGGTCTTTTGACGCAGTGCGGCGAGGGGCCGTTCAGCCCGGGATGACTTCGCCGATCAGGCCGGCATCCCATTGCGTGAAATACAGCCGGCCGTTCGACATCGGCGCGATGCAGCGTGCGCCGCTGTTCGGCGTCGGAATGTCGTATTCGCCGAGCACGGTGCCGTCCGGCGCCATGCGGCCGATCTTGTTGGCGAAGTTCGCCGTGTACCAGAGATCGCCATCGGCGCCGACGCAGACGCCGCGCAGCGACGCATTCGGCGTCGGTGTCTTGTATTCGACCATGCCGCCGTCGCGGTCGATGCGGCACAGCCCGTTCGCGGAGGTCTGCACGAACCAGATCGAGCCGTCGGGATGAACGCACATTGCGCGCGGCTGGCTGCCCTTCGTCGGGATCGGGAACTCGGTGACCTTGCCGTCGGTGGTGATACGGCCGATGTGGTCGCCGGCCGCTTCGCTGAACCACAGCACGCCGTCACGGACCACGATGGAGAGCGGCTTCGTGCCTGGCGAGATGCCGTCCTTGAACTCGGTGATGTTGCCGCCGGGTGTGATGCGGCCAACCCGGCTCACCTCGGTCTCGGAAAACCAGAGATTGCCGTCGGGGCCGAGCATCATGGCGTCGGGACCGGCATTCGCGGTCGGCAGCGGAAATTCGGTGATCTCGCCTTGCAGCGTGATGCGGCCGATCTTGTTGCCGGTCTTCTCGGCAAACCAGAGATCGTTGTACGGGCCATGGATGATGCCGATCGGCGTCGCATTCGGCGTCGGCAGCGTGAACTCCTTGAACGAAGCATCGTTGGGATCGAACCGGCCGATCTTCGAGGCGCCGCTTTCGCAGAACCACAGGCAGCCGTCGGCGGCCTCGGCGGCGATATAGGGCTTGCTGCCCTGCGTCGGAATGCGATGCTCGCGAATGGTGGGAGCGGCGACGGTGCGCGCTCGCGCGCGTGTGACTGTGTCTGACATGCAGCGGATGCTATCGATCAACCGTGACGGCTGCAACCAACCGGAAACGAAACCATGCCCAAGCTCGACGCCATCCTGGAGACCTGCATTCACACCACCGACATGGCGCGCGCCAAAGCCTTCTACGAAGGCGTGCTCGAGTTGCAGCCGATCTTCAGCGACAAGCGGCTCACGGCCTACGCGGTCGTGGGTCACAACGTGCTGCTGGTTTTCCAGAAAGGCGCCACCGGCGAGACCGTGCATATTCCGGGCGGCGGCGTCATTCCGGGCCATGCCGGCGACGGCACGCTGCACGTGGCTTTCGCGATCGGCAAGGATCAGCTCGCGGCGTGGGAGCAGCGGCTTACGGAGAAGGGCGTCGCGATCGAAGGCGCACACACCTGGACGCGCGGCGGCCGCAGCATCTACTTCCGCGATCCGGACGGGCATCTCTTGGAGCTTGCGACGCCGGGACTGTGGTCGGTTTATTGAGCGCGGCGAAGGGTTTTCGTCATAACGCGTGAAGACGCGCGTAAACGCGCTTATGGCGCTCGCGTGTTATTCGGCGGCGGTGCTATGTGCGGCGCGATCGTAGCGACTCGGCGGCCGCGGCAGGCCGAGATGCTCACGCAAAGTCGTGCCTTCGTACTCCTTGCGGAACAGGCCACGCTTCTGCAGCTCCGGAATCACCAGATTGCAGAAGTCGTCGTGGCTGCCTGGGATGTAAGGCGGCATCACGCAGAAGCCGTCGCAGGCGTTCGCGTTGAACCACGCTTCCATGTAATCCGCCACCTTGTTCGGCGAACCATGGATCGTGTTTTTTCCGCGTGCGCCGGCGACGCGCGCGCCCAGTTGGCGAATGGTGAGATTTTCGCGGCGTGCCTGGGCCACGATCGAATCGTAATGGCCCTTGCTGCCTGCGCCCGCAGGAAGGGGATCGGGCAGCGGCCGGTCGGGATCGTAGCCCGACAGGTCAATCCCCAGCATGGTCGCAAGAATCTCGCGTCCGACCATCGGATGAATGAGCGACTGCAAGAACTCGAAATCCTCCTGCGCCTTGGCGTCGCTCTCGCCCACGACCACGGAGAGACCGGGAAGGATCTTGAGGTGATCGGGGTCGCGCCCATAGCGGGCCATGCGCCCCTTGACGTCGTCGTAGTAGGCCTTTGCAGCTTCGACGGTGAGATGCGGGGAGAAGATCGCCTCGGCATGCTGCGCGGCGAGCTCCCGGCCCTCGTCCGACGCCCCGGCCTGCACGATGACGGGATAGCCCTGCGGCGGACGCGGCACATTCAGTGGCCCGCGCACGCTGTAGGTTTTTCCCTTGTGGTCGAGCTCGTGCATGCTCTCCGGCTTGAAATAGAGGCCGGTCTGCGTATCGCAAATGAAGGCGTCGTCGTCCCACGAGTCCCATAGTCCCTTGCAGACCTCGATGAATTCCTGTGCCCGGCCGTAGCGAATCTGGTGATTGTCCACACCCGAGCGTCCGAAGTTATAGGCCTCGACGATCTGGTTGGACGTCACGCAGTTCCAGCCCGCGCGACCCTTGCTGATATGATCGAGCGAGGCGAACTTGCGTGCCGTGTTGTAAGGCTCGTGGTAGGTGGTCGAGTAGGTTCCAACGAGTCCGATGCGGTTCGTCGCCATGGCAAGCGCCGAAAGCAGCGTGATGGGCTCGAAGTGCGCCACGAACTGCACCGAGCGCGACAGCGCCTCCATGTCGGCCTGACGCGTGGCCGAGCCGTCGGCCAGAAAGACCATGTCGAACTTGGCGCGCTCCGCGGTGCGCGCGATTTCGACGTAGTGGTCGATGTTGGTGGGCGCGTCCACCTGGGCGCGCGGGTGCCGCCAGGACGCCACATGGTGGCCGGTCGGATTGAAATAAGCCGCGAGCCGCATCTTTCGGTCGCTCATGGGCGTGTCCTCTGGGGCGTGTCCTCTGGGCAATATCCTCGCCGACAAGAGATGTCGGCTGGCATATTTTCACCGGCCTCCGCGCAACGCAATCAGGAAGCCAGCACGATGCATTGGCCGACGAGGTGATCGAATAGCGACGCCATTTTGTTGCAGTGCATTCGACCTGCGCAATTATGTCGAGTATGCCGCCATGAACATGCGCACGGCTTCGCGTGCATGTCTTTGTATTTCGTCAGGCGTCAGGATCACGCCGTCACCGAGCAACATTGCGCGATTGAGCGGTGCGGACATGATCAGCCAATTAAACTGTGTCGCGGCGAGCGAGGGATTGCGAACCGAAAGGACGCCGCGCTTGGCGAGACGCTCGAACATCGCCGCGAGCGTTGTGATCGTCCGCTCCGGTCCACCGGCATAGAGCGCGGCGCCCAATTCAGGAAAACGGCCGACCTCACCGATCACCAGCCGGCGCAATTGCAAAATTCTCGGGGTCAGAACAATTTGCAGCTGACGAACAGCGTAAGCGGTCAGATAGCCCTCCAGGTCGTCGCCGTCACGAAACTCGGCGACGTCGTTGTGCACGCGATCGCTCGCGTCGTTGCAGAGTGCGGATACCATCGCCACAAACAGAGCTTCTTTGTTTGAGAAATAGACATAGACAGTCTGTTTCGAGACGCCGGACGTTTCCGCGATGTCGTCCATGCTGACGCCGAGATAACCGCCACCCAGAAAAAGCGTCGCCGCAGCATCGAGGATGGCCTCTCGTTTGCCGGCAGACCTCCGGTCTCGCCCGCTGGCCTTGTTCATTGTTTTCGTTTTCCTGACAGCCTTCATCGCGTGGTCGACCCCGCCGACATCCTTGCTTGACTTGATCATACTAGACTGTCTAGTATGATTTCAATGCCTGCTGCAGGCAATCAAGCTGTGTTCCGAACCTCAAGGAGAATGACGGTCATGACGACCACCAACACTTATCTCGCCGTGTTTCTCGGCAGCAAGACGAACCCGCGCATGACGGCCTGGATGGCGCTGCCGGAAGCGGAGCGTAAGGCAAAGGAGAAGGAGGGTATCGCCGCCTGGGGGGCTTGGGTGCAGGAGCATCAGGGTGCCATCGTCGAGATCGGCGGGCCGCTGGGCAAGACCAAGAAAGTCTCATCCCGCGGCGCGGAAGATATTGGCAACGAGATGACCGCCTTCACCGTGGTACGAGCGCAGTCCCACGAAGCCGCGGCCAAGATGTTCGAGAACCATCCCCACTTCGCGGTCTTCCCGGGAGAGCGAATCGAAATTATGCCTGTCCTGCCGATCCCGGCGGGTTGAGCGGCGCGGCTTCCTGTTCTCGCGCGACGCCGTCATGCAGCGCGCCGACGAACGCCACGCAAATTTGGTCGCTATTGGCACATCGCCGACATCAATTGACGTCCGCTGTTGGGGGGCCACGAGAAGTAAAGCCGACATGGCGAATTTATCAGTACGCGGTCTAGCTCAGACACCCCACGCCAGCTTACGCTTCCCGCTGCGCCCCTTTTCTTGCCCTCACTTGGACCTCCGAAATGCCGCGTGTCGCCGTCACCCTTGCCTATTTCGACTTTTTCCCGGAGCTCAAGGCCGAACTGGCCGCGATGTATCCCGGCACCAAGTTCCGCGCCGAGCGCAGACCGCTGACGGAAGACGAGTTGATCGAATACTGCAAAGGCTATGACACCGCCGTCATCGGCCTTGACCGCTTCACCGACCGCGTCTGCGCCGCGCTGCCCGAACTCAAGGTGATCTCGCTGTGTTCGGCAGGCGTCGATCACATCGATCCCGCGGTGCTCAAGAAGCACGGCAAGAAGATGTGGTGGGCCGCCGGCATCAACAAGGTATCGGTGTCGGAACTCGCCGTCTGCTACATGGTGCTCGCCGTCCGACGCGTGCACTTCTTCTCGTCGGTGCTGGGCAAGGGCGAGTGGAAAGGCCCGATCGGCTTCGGTGCCGACCTGCGCGGCCGCACCGTCGGCATTCACGGCTGCGGTTTCATCGGCAAGGAAGTGGTGAAGCTGCTGCAGCCCTATGGCGTAAAGATCCTCGCCAGCGACCGCGTCGACTACTCTGATTTCTATAAGGAGTGGGGCGTCGAGAAGGTGGACGCCGACGAGTTATGGGCGCGTTCGGACGTGCTCACCATCCATCTGTCGCGCAACACGACCACCATCGGCATGTACGACGGCAAGGTCCTCGACAAGATGAAGCCGGGCTCGTTCCTGATCAATTGCGCGCGCGGCAGCATCGTCGACGAGCACGCGCTCAAGGAGCGCCTCGAGAGCGGCCACATCGCAGGCGCAGCCTTTGACGTGTTCCATGTCGAACCGGCCAACGGCAATCCGCTGCTCGACGTGCCGACGTTCTTCGGCTCGCCGCACATTGGCGCGACGACGCGCGAGTCGTGGGGCGCGATGCTGCGCTCGGGGATGCGCGGTATCAAAGACGCCTACGAGCCGCAGCCGGGCGTCTATCCGTTCGACTGACAATTACGGTAACGGTGCGCTTACTTTCTGTGGTTCACCCGCATCGGCTGACCGCAGGGCAACGACCGCTTTTTTTGCGCGCATCGATCGACTGACCCAATCGACTGACCCAATCGACTGACCCATGGGTTGAGCCGAACGCGACCTATCGATTTACTTCACCGGCATCTGCACGTTGCCGCCGGCGGCTTCGGGCCGCGGCAGCTGGCCGTGCGAGGCTTTCATCTGCAACAGCCGCCGCGTGACCTCGGGCCGGAACGGCGCGACCTTCTTGGCCGCCATGTCGATATGCAGCGACATGTTCTCCGACGTGGCCGAGACCCAGCCTTCCTGGGCGTGGAAGAGCTGCTCGAAGAAATGGATGCGCTTGTTGTCGTATTCGAGCAGCTGGAAGGTGACGCGCACCGGATCGCCCTCGTGCAACTCGCGGAGGTAGCGCACATGCGTTTCGGCCGTGAAGGTCGAGAAGCCCTTCTTGACGTAGGCTGCGCCGCAGCCAAGCAGCTCGTAAACCTCGTCGACCGCGCGGTCGAACAGCACGTTGTAATAGGCCATGTTGAGATGGCCGTTGTAATCGATCCAGGCGGGCTCGACCTTCATCACCGAGGAGACGAAGGGAGCGAAGAAAATCGGCTCAAAATCGACGCGATCCAGCATGGTTCGAGTGTGCCATATTCGTGCCGCTCGGCAAATGAAATGGCCGTAATGGGCGCGGGCAGCCGGAGGTGTCTCGCATGCCGGGCCAGGACCGGGTCCGGCGCGCTCCGCGTCCGCGTACCCGTTTGGGGAGCGCCGCTCCGAGGCGCTGTTGGCACGCGATTTGCGAAGTTTTGGCGGATGATGACCCTGAAAATTCTCGACTGGATGACCCACCGGAACCGCATCATGATCGCCGGCGCCGCAGCCGCGCTGTTGTCGCTGGAGACGCCGTCCATGGCCCAAACCACCTCGCAGACCGCCGCGCCGGTCGTCTGGCAGATGGCCACCGAGTATCCGCAGAGCAACATCTCCGGCACCGGATTGGCCACCTTCGGCAGGCTGGTCGCGGAGCGCACCCGCGGCGCCGTGACGACCAAAACGGCCTTCGACAACGAGCTCAAGATCAGCTCGGGCGACATGCTGCGCGCCGCGCAGGAGAAGCGCCTTGCCGGCGGCGATCCGTTCGCCGGTCCGCTCGAGGCGTCGGATGCGATCTTCGGCCTGCCGTCGCTGCCGTTCGTCGTGCAGTCGGTCGATGCCGCCAAGGCGGTGAACGCCAAGGCGCGGCCCCTCTACGAGAAGGCGCTGGAGAAATACGGCCTCAAGCTCCTTTACATCACCATCTGGCCGTCGACCGGCCTGTGGTCGGACCGTCCGCTGCACAGCACCGGCGACCTGCGGGCGCTGGCGGTGCGGACCTACGACACCAACTCGGCCGAAGTGATGCGGGCGGTCGGCGCGACCGCCGAGTTTCTGCCGTTCAACGAGGCCATCGCCAAGCTGAAGGATCGCAGCCTCAACGCGATCCTCACTTCGGGTGACGGCGGCGCCGGCCGAAAGTTGTGGGACCACCTGCGGCACTTCACGCCGATCAATTATGCGATCCCGATCTCGGTGGCGTTCGTGCGGCTCGACGCGTTCAACGCGCTGCCGAAGGACGTGCGGGACCAGGTGATGACGGCGGCGGCCGAGACCGAGAAGAGCCAGTTCGAGCTGCTGGAGAACCGCACCGTCGAGAACTATGCGCGCATGCGACAGAACGGCATGACCATCGCCGAGACGGTGCCGGCTCCTGTGATCGCGGCGCTCTGGCAAGGCGCCGGGGCGACGATTGCGGCCTGGAAGGCGAAAGTGCCCGCCGAGGCCGCGGCGATCGTCGATGGCGTGATGCGGCAATAGCCGGCCAGCTCGACTGAGGCGGAAAGGCCATTTCGCGCCTCAACAGCGCAGCAAACGCCCCCCTTTTTGCGGCCATGAACCCGCGGCACTGCTGCAGCGACCCATGGTGGACGTGCTCGCCGTCGCCGCCGGGTGCGTGCGCTTGGCACCTATACGGTCGAGGAAGCCACAATGTCGACGGACAACACCGGGCCAAATTGGACAACTTGGATCCTCGCCGGGTTTGCGACGGCCGTTGCCCTTGCCGGAGGGCTGGGGGTGTCCAATCTGGCAAACCATGCCGCGAAATCTCCTATTGCCGTCGCGACGACCAACTGCAGCGGTTTCGAGGCTGACGCCCACAAGCTGCTCGATCTCGATAAGGCCGGCGCCGCGGCGCTGAGTGGCACATTCGCGCCCGGCGACCACGTGCACCTGGCGATCGATTTGAACGGCGTCGACCATTCGTGGAAGTTGACTGGCGCGCTGGGGAAAAAGCCGAAGGTGACCGGCGCCGGCTGGTCCGAGTCGGCCAACAAGCGTGTGATCTCCACCACGTCCATTACGCCTGGCTTGTTCACCACGGCCCCCGTGTCCAGCGGACATATCGTCGGATACGCCAAATTGCAGATGGAGATCGATGTGACCGCGGCTGGAGATGGCGCGATCACATTCAGCAAGACCGGCAGCGAGTCATCGTCCACGCCGCTGAAGATCGCGAGTGCGAGCTGTAAGGGCTCCCGGAAAAAGTCGCTTCAGCCGATGGTGTAGGCGCGAGGAAGAGGCAATGTCGACGGACAACACGAAGCCAAACTGGACAGCCCGGGTCGTCGCGCTGTCTGCGATGGCCGCTCTCCTGGTCGGAGCGCTAGGGTCGCTCGACCTGACAAACCGCGACGCGAAATCTCCCGCTGCTGATACGAAATCTGCCTCTGTCGTCGCGACAAGCTGCAGTGGATTCGAGGCCGACGCACATAAGCTGCTCGACAGGGCCGGCGCCGTAGCGCTGACCGGCACATTCGCGCCCGGCGACCACGTGCGCCTGGCAATCGATTTCAACGGCGCGGGCTATTCATGGGATTCGAGTGGTGTGTTGGGAACGGAACCCAAAGTGACCCGCCACGGCTGGTTCGGTTGGTACAAGTACGACATGGACAGCACGACCACGTTCACGCCCGTGTCCGAATCCGCGCCCGCGTCCTCGTCCACCGCGTCCCACGGCAAGATCAGCGGATATGCCAGGTTGGAAGTCGACATCGAGGTAACCAGGCCTGGAGATGGCGCGATAACGCTCGGCAAGCTCGGCAGCGAGCCATCGTTCAGGTCGGCGAAGGTGGCGAGCGCAAGCTGCACGGCCTCCGGCACAAAGTCGCTTCAGCCGATGATGTAGCCGAGGCCAAGGCGCTCTAGCTTTTCAAGAAGCTCGCAATCTCGTCGAGCAGGCGGCTCCAGGCCGGCTCGTTTTCCAGCACCAGATGGTTGCGGCTTTCCAGCGCGACAAAGCGGGCGCCGGGAATGCCGGCCGCGAGCCTGCGGCCCTCGTCGAACGGCACTGCGCCGTCGTTCCGGCAATGCAGCACCAGCGTCGGCACCTTCACCTGCGGCAGCAGGCCGGACACGTCGACATCGCCGGTCGCCTCCATGATGCGCGCCGCATTCTCGGGCGAGGTGGTGATGCGCTGCAGGTCGTTGAACCATTGCCATTGCTCGGCCGAGCCATCGGGCACGAACAGCGAGCTGAAGAACTGGCGGAACGCCGGATTCTCGCGGCCCCAGCCTTGCCGGATCAGCGAGAGCATCGTGTCGGCCTGCGGGGCGTCGCGCTTGTGCCGGCCGCGGGCGAACCCGCCGTAGAGAATAAGGTGACTGACGCGCTCGGGATGGCGGACCGTATAGGCCACCGACACCGCGCTGCCTTGTGAGATGCCCAGGAGCGCGAAGCGCTGCTGGCCGGAGGCCTCGATGACGCTTTCGAGGTCCTTCACGAAGGCGTCGAACGAGATGTCGGCGACGTCCCAATCGGACAGGCCATTGCCGCGCTCGTCATAGCGGATCAGGCGATGCTCGGCGGCGAGCGCATGGAGCAGATGACTCCAGATCGGGCTCTGCCAGTCGTATTCCAGATGATTGAGCCAGTTGGCGGCCTTGATCAGCGGCTCGCCGCGGCCGGCCATCGCATAGGCGATGCGGACACCGTCGGCGGCGGTGCAGAAGTGCACCTCCTGCGGCGGCAGGTTGGATCCGGCCAGCGGCGCGGGGGCTTCGCCGGCCTTGGCGAGCTCGGTGACATGGCCGACGAAGCGGAAGCCCTTCTTCGGCATGGTGCGGATGAGGCGCTGCTCATCGCCGCTGTCGCCGAGCGCCTTGCGCGCTGCATTGATGCGGCTGGTCAGCGTCGAGTCGGAGACGATGCGGCCGTTCCAGACCGAGGCGATCAGGTCGTCCTTGCTGACCACGCGGTCGCGGCTCTGCACCAGATAGACCAGCAGGTCGAACACCTGCGGCTCCAGCGCGACGACGTCGGCGCCGCGCCGCAGCTCGCGCCGGTCGGAGTCCAGCACATGATGCTCGAAACGAAACTGCACCTCGGTCGCCCCCGTGTGCGAAACGTTATCAGACGAAGTGTCGAAACGTGCGTGGCTCAGTCCAATCCAGCACGGCGGAAGCCCTCCAGATAATGATCACGATCGGCACCGTGCCGGATCGGCATGTTGCTGGCGATCCAGGCGCAGGAAATGTTCGGCTGGGCGCGCTGCAGGTCCTTCAGCGCCGTTTTGGCCACATCGATCTGTCCGGCCATGCCGGCCGCCGCGGTCAACACGCGAAGCGCGCCGACGAAGTCGCTGCGCTGGCGGATCGCTTCGCGGCACAGCCGCATCGCCTCGTCGTAGTTGCGGCCGAGAAACTCGGCATAGGCCGCGATGCCCATGTAGACGGCCGAGAACGGATCGCGCGGGCTCAGGCGCAGCGCACGCCGCGCCGCCTCGTTGGCCTCCTGCCAGCGGCTGCTGTAGGACAGCGACAGGCCGTAATAGCCCTGCGCCAGCGCGAAGTTCGGATTGAGGCGGAGCGCCACCTCGAACTCGGCAATCGAGTCATCGTACCGGCCGGTGAACAGGTAGACATGCGCCAGCGCATTGTGCGCCCACGGGTCCTCGCTGTCGGCCTGAAGCGCGGCATGCGCCGAGCGCTCCGCGATCTCGATGGCCTTGGCCAGATCGATCCAGCCCATATGCGCGGTGAACATGTAGCTCGTCGCCAGCACGCCGAGCGCCTGGCCGTAGTGCGGATCGATCGCGATGGCCTTCTCAAGGAGCGCCTCGGCGACGACGCTGTCCTGTCGCGTCACGCGCCAGTAGTGCGACAGCGCGCGCATCACCAGGTCCCAGGCGTCCATGCTGTCGGGTGGCTTGCGCTGGGCGCGGAAATTCTCGGCGGCGTAGAGCTGCGGCTCGATCGCGGCGACGATCGCCTCGGTGATCTCGTCCTGCACGGCGAACACGCCGGCGAGCTCGCGGTCGTAGCGTTCGGCCCAGATGTGGCTGCCGGTCACGACGTCGTTGAGCTGCGCCGTGATGCGCACGCGGTCGCCGTCCTTGCGGACGCTGCCTTCGAGCACGTAGCGGACGCCGAGCTCTTCGGCGACCTGCTTCAGGTGAACGGCCTTGCCCTTGTAGATGAACGAGGAGTTGCGCGCGATCACCAGGAACCAGCGCAGCTTCGACAGCGCCGTGATGATGTCCTCGCTGATGCCGTCGGAGAAGTACTCCTGCTCCGGCTCGCCGCTCATGTTGGTGAACGGCAGCACCGCAATGGCCGGCCGGTCCGGCGCGGGCAGGACTGCGCGCCGCGGCTCGCCGTCTGCCGCGCCCGAGGGCTTCGCGTCGAGATGAACGTCGCCGACGAAGCGGAAGCCCTTGCGCGCGATGGTGCGGATCAGCCGCTGCTCGTCGCCGCTGTCGCCCAGCGCCTTGCGGGCCGAATTGATGCGGCTGGTCAGCGTGGATTCCGAGACGATGCGTCCGCCCCAGACCGCGGCGATCACGTCGTCCTTGGTGACGACCCGGTCGCGGTTCTCGACCAGATAGGTCAGCAGGTCGAACACCTGCGGCTCGACCGCAACGCTCTCGCCCGCGCGGTGCAATTCGCGCCGGTCGGTGTCGAGCGAGCAGTTTTCGAAACGAAAAAACAACGTCCGCTCCTGTGGCCGGGCTTGCGGCTTAGCCTGGCCCAATCCGGCGATCGGTCGATGGTATCGCCATCCCGCGCAGCCACCGGCGAATTGCGCCAAGTGCCTGTCCCGAAAGGACAAACGTTACCGCCGGTATCCGGTGGTTCCTGAAAGGCCGGATAGTCAAGACAATCTCAAGAACAAATCAAGGTCCCGTCAAAGCCATGCGCGGCCATGTCGCGCATGGTGGCCAAGTCCCGGACTGCGTTCGCCGCAGTCTCGGGCATGGAAAAAGAGATGGAGACCAAGATGACAACACCCCTCGACCCGATCCGGCGGCGTCCCGACGGATCCATCGACTTCGACCGCTATCGCGCCGACATCCACGCGCTGCGCCATCAGGCCCAGGACGACGCATCGAAGCTCGGCGCCGCGCTGAAGCTCGCCGCGGCCATTGCTGTGATGCTGATCGCGATCGCCATTGCGCCCTCGTCGGAGGGCGGAGACGCTTCGTGCGCTGTCTGCACCAAAGCCGGTCTCGGCGTCACCGTATCGCACGATGCGGCCGTGATGCCGCGGCTCTATTGATCTGACAATCGTCCGAAATTTCATCCCGCGCATCGGCGCGTATTTAAGAAGGAACATATCATGAGCCGTTTATTGGGCTTCCTTTACGGGCTTGTCGCTTATCTCGTGTTCTTCGGAACGATTCTCTACGCCATCGGCTTCGTCACCGCGCTGTTCGTGCCTAAGACGATCGATGGGCCGATCGATACCGGTACGGTGGTGCCGCTGGCCGAGGCGCTGGTCGTCAACCTGCTGCTGATGGCGCTGTTCGCCGTGCAGCACAGCGTGATGGCGCGCAAGCAGTTTAAGCAATGGTGGACGCAATACGTCCCCCGATCGGTGGAGCGCAGCACCTATGTGCTGTTTGCGAGCCTCGCGCTGCTGCTGCTGTTCTGGCAGTGGCGGCCGATCCCGGCCGTGCTGTGGCAGGTCGACAATCCGCAGCTCGCGCTCGCCGTCACCGGCGCGTCGATGATCGGCTGGGTTCTGGTGTTTCTCAGCACGTTCCTGATCAACCACTTCGAGCTGTTCGGGCTGCATCAGGTCGCCAACAACCTGACCGGCCGGCCGATGCCGACGGTCCGCTTCCGGACGCCGATGCTCTACAAGGTGGTGCGCCATCCGATCTATCTCGGCTTCATCATCGCGTTCTGGATCGCGCCGGTGATGACAGTAGGCCACCTGCTGTTCGCCGCGGTGACCACGGCCTACATCTTCATCGGCATCGCTCTCGAAGAGCGCGACTTGGTCGAGATGTTCGGCGACGAGTACCGAAACTACAGAAACCGCGTGGCCATGCTGGTTCCCTGGCGGCGGGCAACTGCCCCGCAAGCCGGCGTGACCGCGACGCGGCCGGACCACAAGGCGGCCTGACCCGTCCCTCCGAAAGTCGCGGCGGCGGCGCTTTGCCGCCGCCGTTCTTATTCTGCTACCTTGGCGCCATGCCGGTAGAAGCTTTGGCGCCCGCGCGGCGCGATCAAAAATCCATCGACACAGCGGTCCGCGAGCTGACTGCGAAGTTCGGCAACCGCGTCGTGACCTCGATGGCGGTGCGCGAGCAGCACGGCAACACCGTGACCTGGATCGTGAACCAGCCACCCGACGCGGTGGTGTTTCCGCAGTCGACCGAAGAGATCCAGGACATCGTGCGCATCTGCGCCGCGCATCGCGTGCCGGTGATTCCCTACGGCACCGGGACGTCGCTCGAAGGCCACGTCAACGCGCCGTTCGGCGGCGTGTCGATCGACGTCCGCGACCTGAACAAGGTGCTCAAGGTCCATGCCGAGGACCTCGACTGCGTGGTCCAGCCCGGCATCACCCGCAAGGCGCTGAACGAATATCTGCGCGACCAGGGCGTGTTCTTCCCGATCGATCCCGGCGCCGACGCCTCGCTCGGCGGCATGGCGTCGACGCGTTGCTCGGGCACCAACGCGGTGCGCTACGGCACCATGAAGGACAACGTGCTGTCGCTGAAGGTGGTGACCGCGACCGGCGAACTGATGACGACGGCGCGGCGCGCCAAGAAGTCGTCGGCCGGCTACGACCTGACGCGGCTGTTTGTCGGCGCCGAAGGCACGCTCGGCGTGATCACCGAATTGACCCTGAAGCTTGCCGGAATCCCTGAGGCGATTTCCGGAGGCACCTGTCCCTTTCCGTCGGTCGAAGCGTGCTGCAACGCTGCGATCATGACGATCCAGTCCGGCATTCCGATCGCGCGGATCGAGCTGCTCGATCCGTTGCAGGTGCGGGCCGTGAATCTCTATTCCAAGCTCAGCCTGCCCGAGACGCCGATGCTGTTCCTGGAGTTTCACGGCACCGAAGCGGGCGTCGCCGAGCAGTCGGAGCGCTTCGGCGAGATCGCGGCCGAGCTCGGCGGCGGGCCGTTCGAATGGACGACGCGGCCGGAGGAGCGGACCAAGCTCTGGGAGGCCCGTCACAATGCGGCGTTCTCGTGCTTCATGCTGCGGCCGGGCGCCAGCATCCTGGCAACCGATGTCTGCGTGCCGCTGTCGCGGCTCGCCGAATGCGTCACCGAGACCCAGCGCGACATCGAGGCGAGCCAGCTGATCGCGCCGATCGTCGGCCATATCGGCGACGGCAACTTCCACCTGACCCTCCTGGTGGACCGCAACGATCCGGCCGAGGTCGCCAATGTCGACGCCTTCAGCCACCGGCTGGTCGAGCGGGCGCTGGCGATGGACGGCACCTGCACCGGCGAGCACGGCGTCGGCCAGGGCAAGATGAAGTACCTGCTCGACGAGCACGGCGCGCCGGCGCTCGCGGCCATGCGGTCGATCAAGCAGGCGTTCGATCCGCTGGGCATCATGAATCCCGGCAAGATCGTCGCACCGGCCTGAAGTTTACCTCCCCGACACAGATTCGCCGCCAAACAAAGCCAGGGAAACCTGTGCAGTTCGGCCGGGGGAGGGGTCCCGCCCGATTGCCGCATTTCCTATTTGGGTGATGCTGGTGGCCGGCTGATTTGGCCGGTCGACTTTGAGCGATATTCGGAGGCGGTGCGCCGGGACCTCGTGCAGACGACGCTGTTAAGCATTGCGATCGCACTGATCCTGGCGCTGCTCGCCGCGCTGATCGGCCCGCATTTCGTCCATTGGAACGACCACCGCGCGTTCTTCGAGTCCGAGGCCAGCCGGCTGGTCGGGGTGCGGGTCAAGGTCAGCGGCGACATCGACGCCAAGCTCCTGCCGTTTCCGGCCGTGACGCTCGGCGGCATCAGCATCGGCTCGGCCGGTGAGACCGGCCGGATGCAGGCGGGCTCGCTGCGGCTCGAGCTGGCATTGGGGCCGCTGATGCGCGGCGAGCTGCGCGCCACCGAGGTGCGGCTGGTCGGGCCGCAGTTCAACGTCGGTCTCGACGCGCAAGGCCAGATCGACTGGCCGCCGCTCGCGCTCTCGACCGAGACCCTGTCGATAGACCGGCTCTCCGTCGAGAACGGCCGGATCGGCCTGATCGATGCGGCGAGCGGCACGCGGCTCATGCTCGACAAGGTGCGGTTCTCCGGCGAGGTGCGGTCGCTGACCGGCCCGATCCGCGGCAGCGGCGACTTCGTCTCCGACGGCGCGATCTATGGCTATGAGCTCTCGGCCGGGAAAAGCGCGCCCGAAGGCACACGCGTGCGCTTCAGCCTGAAGACCGATGAGCGGCCGCTGAATGTCGAAGCCGACGGCATGCTCGCCTTCGACAACGGCTCGCCGCGCTTCGACGGTTCGCTGACGCTGCTGCGGCCCGCAGCCGTGGTCATGGCCGAGGGCAGGGCGGTGGCGAGCGAGCTGTGGCGGCTGACCAGCAAGGTCAAGGCCTCGACGGCGTCGGCGAAGCTCGAAGAGGTGTCGTTTCAGTACGGGCCGGACGAGCGCGCCGTGACGCTCGCGGGCTCCGCGGACTTCGCGTTCGGCCAGTATCCGCAGATGCAGGGCACGCTTTCGGCCCGGCAGATCGATCTCGACCGATTGCTCACCAGGGCCGACGGCAAGACCGAGACGCAGCGGCGTTTGCCGCTCGCGGCGGTGCGGGCGTTCGGCGAGATGCTCGGCGGCGCGCTGCGGCCGTCGTGGCCGGTGCAACTCGCCGTCAAGGTCGACGCCATGACGGTCGGCGGCGGCACCGTGCAGAGCGTCGGCACCGAGCTGCGCTCCGACGGCAAGACCTGGACGGTCGACAAGCTCGAATTCCGCGCGCCGGGCTTCACCCATATCAAGGTCGACGGCCGCCTGTTTGCGCTCGGCAAGGGGCTCGGCTTCGTCGGCGGCGCGGCGATCGATTCCCAGGATCCGCGCAATCTCCTGACCTGGCTCACCGGCAACGCCGGTTCAGGCGCGCCGATCAAGTCGTGGCACGCGATCGGCGACGTCACGCTGAACCCGAGCCGTATCGCGATCGAGCGGCTGCAGACGCAGATCGAGCGCGGCACCATCGAGGGCGACATCGCCTATGCGTGGCCGGCGGACGGCAAGCCGGCGCGGGTCGACGCCGACCTGCGGGTCTCGGAGCTCGATCTCGATGCCTTGCTCGGCATGGGTGAATCGGCGCTGTCAGGATTGGGCCTCGAGCGGCCGGGCGAAGCCAAGCTCGCGATCGAGGCCGAGCGCGCGCGCTTTGCCGGACTCGACGCGCGCAACATCGCGGCGCGGTTCACGCTCGACGGCAGCGGGCTCGCCATCGAGCGCGTGTCGGTCGGCGATTTCGGCGACATGAGCCTGGTCGCCACGGGCCGCATTCAGCCGCCGTCGTCGCCGGGCGGCAGCATCACGGTCTATCTCGACGCCCGCGACCTCACCGGCCTGATCGCGCTGTCGGACAAATATGCGCCGGTGTTTGCGGAGCCGTTGCGGCGGCTCGCAGTGCGGCAGAAGACCGCGACGTTGCGCGCGGCGATCAGCCTCGCCAGCGGACCGGCCACGACCACCGGCAAGGTCGAACTCACCGGCCAACTCGGCGCCGTGCGCACGACCGTTTCGGCGGTGGCATCGGGCAAGGCCGAGGCGTTCTCGTTGACCGATCCCGGCGCGCTCAACGGCACCGACGTGCGGATCGACAGCAAGCTCGAGACCGACGAGTCCGGCGCGCTGCTGGCGCTGCTCGGTCTCGACCGCGTGGTGGCATCCGAACCGCGCCCGGCGCGGCTCACCTTCGCCGCAACCGGCCCGCTCGGCCGCGATCTGCGGCTCGAAGGCAAGCTCGAAGCCGGACCTATCGACGTGGGCGGCATCGGCGTCATCCGCCGTCCCGCCAATCAGCCGGCGACGGTGTCGCTCGATCAATTCTCCGGCACGTTCGGCGGCAGCAAGGTGCAGGGCCGCCTGGCGTTGCGCACCGGCGAGGACGCACGGCTCGACGGCACGATCGAAGCGGAAGCGATCGAGACGCCGGCCGTGGTCGCGGCCGCGGTCGGCATGCCGGCGCGCAAAGAGGACAAGGCATCGGGCTGGTCCACCGAGCCGTTCCTCTGGAACACACTGGGTCTCACGGGCCGGATCGAATTCAAGTCGCAGCGTGCGACGCTGCTGCCCGGCGCCGTGGCCCAGCAGCTGCGCGGCGTGGCGCGTTTCAATCCGGCCGAGATCGTGTTCGAGGACATCACGGGCGAGATGGGCGAGGGCAAGCTCGAGGGCCGTCTTGCCGTGAGCAACGGCAGCGAGGGCCTCTCGGCCCGCGTGCGTGTGGCGCTGACCGATGCCGATCCCGGCGTGCTGTTTGCCGGCGCGCAGGGCTCCAAGCTTTCCGGAAGGCTCACGGCGCAGACCGAGCTTGAGGCCTCAGGCCGAAGTCCTGCGGCCTTCATGGGCTCGCTGACCGGCTTCGGCCATCTGATCCTGGAGAAGGCGCAGCTCGGCGGATTGAATCCCGCGGTGTTCGGCGGCGTCACGCGCGCGATCGAGCTCGGCATTCCGCTCGCCGGCAATCGCACCCGCGAGTTCGTCACCGGCTTGCTGGACACCGCGCCGCTGCCGGTCGCGCGCGCGACCGCATCGGTCAACATCAGCGCCGGTCAGGCCCGGCTGAGCGACGTCAACATCCAGGCCTCGGGCGCGGACGTTCAGGCCAGCGCCAGCTTCGACTTTGCCGAGGCCGCGCTCGACGCCCGGCTGACGCTCAATGGCGTTGCCGCGACGCCCGGCGCCCAGCGCCCGGCTGTGCTCATCGCGTTGAAGGGGGCGCTGCCGTCGCCGCAACGCACCGTCGACGTCAGCCTGCTGACAAGCTGGCTGACGCTGCGCGCCGTCGAGCAGCAGGCCCGACAGCTCGATGCGATGGAGCGGGCCGCGCGTGACGCAGCCATGCAGGGCAATGCAACAGGGACGACGGTTCAGGACCGCCCGAATTCGACACCGCTTCCGAATGTGCCGAACGCACCGCCGATCGCGCCGAATACCTCAGGCGCTCCGTCTGGTGCACCGGCGCCGGCGTTGCCGGCGCCTATCGATGTCCCCCGACTGTAAAGCCATGGGCCGCGGAATGATCCGCGACCGCCGGACTTAGTCGGCGCGCAGAGCCGACGCAGGCGGCTGAATCGTCAGCATCTCGCGTGCGACCGCTGGCGTGCCCGCGCCGACGTTGTTGTTGCGATAGTGATCGAGCACAAACAGCCGGATTGCGGATGACAGATTGCCATGTCGTCGATCGGTGTCGATCGACGACACCAGATCGGACAATGTCATGCTGCGTTCGTCGGCAATTTCCTTCAGGCCTTGCCAAAACGCGTCCTCAAGGCTGACGCTGGTCTTGTGGCCTGCGATCACGATGGAGCGCTTAACTACTGGCGACTTCATCGATGGTCTCCTCGTTCAATGCGATGCTGATCAAGAGTCAGACGGGCCTGATCGCGGTCCGCCGCCGCTTGCTTGCGCTCCGCTTTGGATGCGCCGTGGGCAACCCGTTGTTCGGCGGCATGCTGGTCCGCTTTGCTGCGATTGGCGCGCTTGCGAGCCAATCGCAGGTTCACGATTTCAGACATGCCAAAGCTCAACGGTTGCGTTTCGCACGTAGTGCCTTTGGAGATCCCCGCTGCAGTGCAGAATCCCGGTTAATTGTGCCGATAAGGTGGCAGGGATTACCGCCGCGGTATTGCGGTGTGCGGAATCGCACACTTCGATGCTCACAATGGGGTTATCCACTTCGTTTCTAAAGCGATTTATGCCAGTCCATGCGAATACAGCTGTCGCGCGGTAAATCGCGCGTTCGGCATTTGCCACAATTCGAAATTTCATTGCAGAAAGAAACGCCTCGGCTTTGTAACCGACTCACGACGCACGGTGAGTCGCCGCTGCCACAATCGGAACGCTGTTCCTTCGTTCGGGCCGATCAGCCCGGACGAGTCATGCGCTCAGGGCGGACCAGACGGTCGAATTCTGCGCCTGATAGATAGCCGAGCCGCTCGGCTTCCTCGCGAAGGGTGGTCCCGTTGGCGTGGGCGGTCTTCGCGATCTTGGCCGCATTCTCGTAGCCGATCTTGGGCGCCAGCGCCGTCACCAGCATCAGCGACCGCTCCATCAGCTCGCGGATGCGCGCCTCATTGGCCTTGATGCCGACCACGCAGTTGTCGGTGAAAGATCGCGCGGCGTCGGCCAGGAGCCTGATCGATTGCAGCATGCAGTGCGCCAGCACCGGCTTGTAGACGTTCAACTCGAAGTGGCCCTGACTTGCACCAACCGTGATGGTTGTCTGGTTGCCGAACACTTGGCAGCACACCATCGTCAGCGCCTCGGCCTGAGTCGGATTGACCTTGCCGGGCATGATCGAGGAGCCGGGCTCGTTCTCCGGCAGGATCAATTCGCCGATGCCGGAGCGCGGCCCGGAGCCGAGCAGGCGGATGTCGTTGGCGATCTTGAACAGGTCGGTGGCCAGCGCGTTCAGCGAACCGTGCGCAAACGCGTAGGCGCCGTGCGAGGCGAGCGCCTCGAACTTGTTGCGCGCGGTCACGAACGGCAGCTTGGTGATGGCCGCGACCTTCTGCGCGAACAGAGCGGCGAATTTCGGATGCGCGTTGAGCCCGGTGCCGACCGCGGTGCCGCCTTGCGCCAGTGAATAAAGCTGCTTGAGCGCGAGCCGGTTGCGGACGATGCCGCTCTGCACTTGCGACACGTAGCCGGAGAACTCCTGGCCGAGCGTCAGCGGGGTCGCATCCTGAGTATGAGTGCGGCCGATCTTGACGATGCGTGCGAACTCCTTGCTCTTGCGCTCCAGCGCGCCTTGCAGATGCGCCAGCGCCGGATCGAGCGTGCGCGCGATCTCTTCGGCGGCCGCGATATGCATCGCAGTCGGGAAGCTGTCGTTCGACGACTGGCCCATGTTGACGTGATCGTTGGGATGCACCGGCGACTTCGCGCCGAGCTTGCCGCCCAGAATTTCGTTGGCGCGGTTGGCGATCACCTCGTTGACGTTCATGTTGGTCTGGGTGCCGGAACCGGTCTGCCAGACCACCAGCGGGAAGTGATCGTCGAGCTCGCCGTCGATCACGGCTTGCGCGGCTTCGACGATGGCGTCCGCGAGCCGCGGCTCCAGAAGCTTGAGTGAGCGGTTCACCTCGGCTGCGGCGCGCTTGACGATGCCGAGCGCGCGGATGAGCGGACGCGGCATGTGCTCGGTGCCGATCTTGAAATTCTCGAGCGAGCGTTGGGTCTGCGCGCCCCAGTAGCGGTCGGCCGGGACCTCGATCGGGCCGAAGGTGTCGCTCTCGGTTCGGGTCGCGGGACGCGCCGTGGTCCGAGACTTACCCATTACGTCTGGCCCATTACTTCTTGCGGAAGCGATCGAGCCGGACCACCTCGGCGCCGGGACCGGAGGGCGGCTCGTCCGGATCGCTCTCGGCGGCTGCGGCATCAGCCTTGCGCGCCGGCTCCGGCTTGCTCGCGCCTTCGGCAGATGGCTCCACGGTCTTGAGCGGCTGGCCCGGCATCGTGGCGTCGTCCTCGTCGGTCTCGACGAGCGTCTCGAACTGCAGTTTGAACTCCACCGACGGGTCGTAGAAGACTTTGACCGCGGCGAACGGGATCACCAGCTTCTCGGCGATGCCGCTGAACGACAGGCCGACCTCGAATTCGTTGTCGCCGACCTTCAGGCCCCAGAACTGGTGCTGCAGCACGATCCGCATGTCCTCGGGATATTGTTGGCGCAGCCGGTCGGACAGCTCGACGCCCTCCGCGGTGGTGTCGAAGGTGATGAAGAAATGATGGTCGCCGAGCAGGCCGTTCTTGGCGGCGTCGGTGAGCACATTGCGGACCATGCCGCGCAGCGCGTCCTGGACCAGAATATCGTAGCGGATGTGATCGACAGGCATGGGTCGAAATAACTCTCCAGTGCAACGTCCGCGCGCCTTGCTGCGCAGCGCTCGGTGGCGACGCCCACCAATATAGGCAGAGTCGCGGATTGGGGAGAGCCGCCCATCCGGCAAATCCACGGCGGCAATTCGGAAATGATGGAAAGAGGAAGGAAGTGGAGGCTTCTGTTGCCAGGTGCCTCCGAACCCCGCCTAACGGAGCTTAACCCGTTAGGACTTTAAGTTCGGTCTTTCAAGCCGCATTACGCGGCTTGAGCAACCGGAGCATAGTTGTCGTTGGCAACTATGGAATGGCCCGATAACGACGGAACCATAACGGGCAAAAGCGCGCTCTTTACACCCTCGTCGATCCTAGTTCGGCCCCGCCGAAACCCGTTCCCGCCGGGTTTGGGTGGAGCCGCCGGGTACTGCCCCCGGGTCCGAAAGGTTTATTGCAACGGCCGTTTATCGCCATATCCGGCTTGCGCCGGCACCCCGAATATAGGGCTGAAAGATTGACGAAAAAAGAGCCGTGACGACGCTGCCCCCGGCGATCGCCGGTTCGAGCCGGTTCGGCGCTGCGGAACCAGCCCGGCTCTTGCCAGCAGGGCTCTCTTTAATTTGTCGGGCTCCGTACGTTTCGGGAAGAAGAAGAGGGAGCTCGCGACCGCACTGGCGCCGGGGAGAACTGAAAATTGGATTGGTGGGTGCATAGGCCTTACGGCTAAATGTCCGGATCATGACTGAGACGGCTTCTCCGGCGTCTGCCGCGCCTGTTCCCACCCGCACCGAACTGTTTCTCGCCTTCGTCAGGATCACGCTGTCCGGCTTCGGCGGCACGCTGCCGTGGACGCGACGGATGTTCGTCGAGGAGAAGCGCTGGCTGACCGCGGCGGAGTTCAACGAGCTCTATGCGCTGTGCCAGTTCCTGCCCGGTCCCAATGTCGTCAATCTGAGCGCGGTGTTCGGCTCGCGGATCCATGGCGTGAGCGGCGCGATCGCGGCCTGGGGCGGCTTTCTGCTGGTGCCGTTCTGCGTGATGCTGACGGCCGGCATCCTTTACGAGCGCTACAACGACGTCGAGGCCGTGCGCCGCATCCTGACCGGCGTGGCGCCCGCCGCGGCCGGTCTGTTGATCGCCACGCTGGCCAAGATGGCGGTTCCGCTGTTCCGCAGCTTTGGTCCGGCCCCCTTCGTGTTCGCCGCGACCGCCTTTGCCATCGGGGTCATGCGCTGGCCGCTGATCTGGGTGATGCTGGTCATGGCGCCATTGGGCATCGCTCTGGCCTGGTGGTGGCGGCGATGAAGGCGGACGGCGGCATTCTGCTCACGCTTGGCGTCCAGTTCGCCATCATGGCGCTGCTGGCGGTCGGCGGCGCCAATGCGGTGGTGCCGGAAATGCATCGCCTGGCGGTCGAGCAGCGGATGTGGATGGACGGGCGCGAATTCGCCGACATGTTCGCAATTGCACAAGCCGCGCCGGGACCGAACGTGATGCTGGTGACGGTGATCGGCTATCATGTCGCCGGTGTCGCAGGCGCATTGGTTGCGACCGTTGCGATGTGCGGACCGACCGCGATGCTGGCTCATTTCCTGAGCAGCGCCTGGGATCGCTTCAAAGACAGGCCGTGGCGCGTCGTTGTTCAGACCGGTCTGGTGCCGATTTCGGTCGGTCTGGTCGGCGCCAGCGCGATTGTCTTGACTCAAGCATCAGATCACAGCCGTATAGCCGCGGCGATAACAGCCATAACCGCCGCTGTGGCGTACTGGACGCGCTTAAATCCGCTCTGGCTCATCGGAATCGCCGGCTTGGCCGGCTTGACGGGCTGGGTCTGACGGAGGCGCTGCATTCGCGCAGCATGTTGAGGTTGCTTTTTCTTCCGGAAAGCTGTCTGGTACGCCGGGGGAAACGCAACGTAATGGGTGCTTGAAGTGAGGGGAGTGGGTTGATGTCTGGTGCAGCGTCATCAGGGAGTATGTCGCGTGTGGAGGAGGCTCGACGCCGTTACAATCTGATCGGCGGATCGATCCTGACAGTTGCCGGGTTGGTCCTGCTGGGCACCTCCTTCTTGCTGCATAGTCCTGTCCCGTTGGCGGTTCGCGCCGGCATTATCGTCTTCGCCGCGGTTGGCATCGCCATCGCTTCGGGACTTGTGAAGGTCCAGAATCCGCAGGACGTTTACGGCGGCATGGCGCTGATCCTGCTCGCGCTCGTCGCCTATGTCGCGTCCAACGAACTGCCCGGCATGCGCGGCTTCGCGTTCGGTCCCGGCACCGCGCCGCGGCTGTTCGCAGGTACGCTGGCCATTCTTGCGATTGGCGTCGTCCTCGGCGGCCTTCTCAAGGCGGGGCCTGATGTTTCGCCGTATGCATTCCGCGGCGTGATCTTCATCATCGGATCGATCCTGGCCTTCGCGGCGTCCATCCGCCCGCTGGGTCTCGTGATCGCAAGCTTCGCCACCATGATCGTCTGTGCGGCTGCGGCCGAGGACGTGAAGTGGCGTGAATCGATCGTTGTTGCGGTGGCGGTCACCGCGTTCTGCGCCGTGCTGTTCCCTTATGGCTTGAACCTGCCGTTCCAGCTGTGGCCGCGGTTCTGGTGATCGGAGACAAGCACTATGTATGATCTCATCGCCAATCTTTGGCTCGGCATGGGCGTGGCCGTCACGCCGACCAACGTTTTCCTCTGCCTGATCGGTGCGCTGGTCGGCACGCTGATCGGCGTGCTCCCGGGCATCGGCTCGCTCGCCACCATCGCGATGCTGCTGCCGATCACCTTCGGCCTGCCGCCGGTCGGCGCGCTCATCATGCTCGCCGGCATCTATTACGGCGCGCAGTACGGCGGCTCGACCACCTCGATCCTGGTCAACATTCCCGGTGAGTCATCATCGGTGGTGACCTGTCTCGACGGTCACGAGATGGCCAAGGCCGGCCGCGCCGGTCCGGCGCTCGCGATCGCCGCGATCGGCTCGTTCTTCGCCGGTTGCGTCGCGACCGTGCTCGTTGCCGCTCTCGGTGCTCCGCTCACCAGCATCGCGCTGCTGTTCGGCCCCGCCGAATACTTCTCGCTGATGGTGCTCGGCCTGATCTTCGCCGTCGTGCTCGCCAAGGGCTCGGTGCTCAAGGCGCTGACCATGATCCTCTGCGGCTTGCTGCTGTCGATGATCGGCTCGGACCTCGAGACCGGCGCCGAGCGCATGACCTGGGGCATCCCGGAACTGTCCGACGGCATCGGCTTCGTCGTGGTCGGTATGGGCATGTTCGGCTTCGGCGAGATCCTGCGCAACCTGGAGAACCCGGGCAGCCGCGAGATCATCCAGAGCAAGGTCACCGGCCTGATGCCGACGCTGCCCGACCTGAAGGCGTCCGCGGGCGCTATCGGCCGCGGCACCATCATCGGCTCGCTGCTGGGCATCCTGCCGGGCGGCGGCGCGATCATCGCGTCGTTCGCCGCCTACACCTTGGAAAAGAAGGTGTCGAAGCATCCGGAGCGGTTCGGCCGCGGCGCGATCGAAGGCGTTGCGGCGCCGGAGAGCGCCAACAACGCTGCCGCCCAGACGTCGTTCATCCCGCTGCTCACGCTCGGCATCCCGCCGAACCCCGTGATGGCGCTGATGGTCGGCGCGATGACCATCCACGGCATCGTCCCCGGCCCGCAGGTCATGACCAAGCAGCCGGAACTGTTCTGGGGCATGATCGCCTCGATGTGGATCGGCAACCTGATGCTGGTCGTCATCAACCTGCCGCTGGTCGGCGTGTGGGTGCGCCTGCTGCGCGTGCCGTACCGCCACCTGTTCCCGATGATCGTCATCTTCTGCTGTATCGGCGTCTACTCGCTCAACAATGCGCCGTTCGACGTGACGATGACCGCGATCTTCGGCGTCGTCGGCTACTGGCTGGTGAAGCATGACTTCGAGCCGGCGCCGATGATCCTGGGCTTCGTGCTCGGCCCGCTGATGGAGGAGAACCTCCGGCGCGCCATGCTGATCGCCCGCGGCGACGCCTCGGTGTTCATCACGCGGCCGATCTCGGCCACGCTGCTCGCCATCTCCGCCTTCATGCTGATCCTGGCGGTGCTGCCGGCGATCCGCGGCAAGCGCGAAGAGGTCTTCACCGAGTAGGCCGATCAGGCATAGCGCCGGCCCTACTAAAGGCCTGCGACAAAAGAACGACCCCCGAGGACCCCCTCGGGGGTTTTCTGTTTTCGGCTGTGGTGACTAGATACCCCTCAAAGGTCATTCGATTGGGGGAGACAGCCCATGCCATCATTTCGCATTGCAGCACGCCTTTTGGCCGGTGCCATCGCAATCGCGGCCGGGAGCCTGCCGGCGTCAGCGCAGAACTATCCGAACCGCCCGATCACGGTGATCGTGCCGTTTGCGGCCGGCGGCCCGACCGACGTGATCGCCCGCATCGTCACCGACCACATGGCGAAATCGCTCGGCCAGTCGCTCGTCATCGAGAACGTGGTCGGAGCCGGCGGCACCACCGGCATCACCCGCGCCAAGCGCGCCAAGAACGACGGCTACACCATCGCCATGGGCCATCTCGGTACGCATGCGGCGGCGCCGGCGCTCTATCCGAACCTGGCCTATGACCCGGCGGCCGATTTCGAGCCGATCGGGCTTGCCGCCGGCACGCCGATCCTGATCCTCGCCAAGAAGGATTTCCCGGCGAAGGACCTCAAGGAGTTCGTCGCCCACGTGAAGGCCAACGACACCAAGCTCAACATGGCCCATGCCGGCGTCGGTTCGGTGTCCTTCACCACCTGCCTGCTGCTCAATCACATTCTCAAGGTGAAGCCGACCTCGATCCCGTATCAGGGCACGGGCCCCTCGATGAACGCGCTGATCGGCGGCCAGGTCGATTACATGTGCGACCAGATCGTCAACGCGGTTCCGCAGGTCCAGGGCGGCACCATCAAGGCCTATGCGATCGCGACCGACAAGCGCGATCCGTCGCTGCCCAACGTGCCGACCACCGCAGAGGCCGGCCTGCCGGATTACCAGGCGTCGGCCTGGAACGCGCTGTTCGCGCCCAAGGACACGCCGAAGGAGATCGTCGCGAGCCTTTCGGCCGCGCTCGACAAGGCGCTCGACGACGAGGCCACCCGCAAGCGGCTCCTGGAACTCGGCAGCGATATCCCGGGCAAGGACCGGCGCGGCGGGCCGGCGCTGCACACGCTGGTGAAGACGGAGATCGCCAAATGGACGCCGGTCATCAAGGCGGCAGGTCCGATCAACTGACCTGTTGAGACTGGGCAAAAGCGGGGTTTCGAGGGCGGCTTCGGCCGCCCTTTCGCTTTGATGCGCCTATATAAGAAGCGCGGACAGCCGGCATGGCGGCTTCGCCGGGACGATGACCGGCGCTACCCTGCCGGCAGGCGGCGCTGAGTCGCGAGGCAGGAGGCCAGGGCTTAATCGATGCGGCAATACCTCGAACTGATGGAGCATACGCTGGCCGATGGGGCCGAGAAGCGCGACCGCACCGGCACCGGCACGGTCTCGGTGTTCGGCCATCAGATGCGCTTCGATCTCAGCCAGGGCTTTCCGCTCGTCACCACCAAGAAGCTGCATGTGAAATCGATCGTGCACGAGCTGCTCTGGTTCCTGGCCGGCGACACCAACATCAAATATCTCAACGACAATGGCGTCCGCATCTGGGACGAATGGGCCGACGAGCGCGGCGACCTCGGTCCGGTCTACGGCCGCCAATGGCGGTCATGGCCCACCCAGGACGGCCACACCATCGATCAGATCGCCAACGTCGTGGGGATGATCCGGCGCAATCCGGATTCGCGGCGTCTCATCGTCACGGCCTGGAATCCGGCCGACGTCGACAAGATGGCGCTGCCGCCGTGCCATTGCCTGTTCCAGTTCTATGTCGCGAAGGGCCGGCTGTCCTGCCAGCTCTATCAGCGCTCCGCCGACATCTTCCTCGGCGTGCCGTTCAACATCGCATCCTATGCGCTGCTCACCATGATGATGGCGCAGGTGACCGGACTGCAGGCGGGCGAGTTCATCCACACCTTCGGCGACGCGCATCTCTATCTCAACCACATCGAGCAGGCGCGCCTGCAGCTCTCGCGCGCGCCGCGCGCGCTGCCGGCAATGCGGCTCAATCCGGCCGTGAAGGATATCTTCGGCTTCCGCTACGAGGACTTCACGCTCGAAGGCTACGAGCCGCATCCGCACATCAAGGCCGAGGTGGCGGTGTGAGTGCGGCAAAGCCGCGCTCGATCGCCATCGTCCTGGTCGCCGCGGTCGCCGACAACGGCGTGATCGGCCGCGACAACGCGCTGCCGTTCCGGCAGAGCTCGGATCTCAAGCGCTTCAAGGCGCTCACCATGGGCCGGCCGGTGCTGATGGGCCGCAAGACCTTCCTGTCGATCGGCAAGCCGCTGCCCGGCCGCACCAATATCGTGGTCAGCCGCAATGCGGGCTTCGCCGGCGCCGGCATTGTCGTCGCCGCCGATTTTGACTTTGCGATGGACGTGGCCCGCGGCGATGCGCTGCGGCGCGGCGTTAACGAAATCGCCGTGATCGGCGGCGCGGACATTTTCACGCGGCTGATGCCCCTTGCCGACCGCCTGGAGATCACCCACGTGCACGCCCGTCCGGAGGGCGACACGCACTTCCCGCCGATTGATGCGTCACAATGGCGCGCCATCGAGCAAAGTGAGCTTCCAGCCGGGCCGCGGGACGAGGCGCCGGTGACTTACGCGACCTATGCGCGAGCTTGAATTTGCAGATAAATCCCTCGACTGGCTCGATCCGCCCCCCCATGCGGCGGCGCGTGCGTTGTAAGCCGTTGAGGCCTCCCATATAACCTCCCACCAGCCAAAACGGGCCGGCACGACAGCCGCTTCCGAGGAGAACATTTCATGCCGTGGAGCAATCAGGGCGGCGGGCCCTGGGGATCAGGTGGTGGCGGCTCAAGGGGCCCCTGGGGTTCGGGGCCGCAATCGTCCGGGCCGACCCCGCCCGACCTTGAGGAATTGCTGCGCCGCAGCCAGGACAAGCTGAAGAACGTCCTGCCGGGCGGCAATCTCGGCGGCCGCGGCTTCATCATCGTCGCCCTGATCGCAGTCGCGCTCTGGGGCTTGTCCGGCATCTTCTTCGTCCAGCCGGACGAGGTCGGCGTGGTGCTACGCTTCGGCAAGGTGGTGCGCGAGGTCCAGCCGGGCCCGAACTACCATGCGCCCTATCCGATCGAGACCGTGCTGACGCCGAAGGCGCTGCAGGTCCGCAAGATCGATATCGGCATGCGGGTCATCGACGATCAGCGCCGCGGCACCACGGTCCGCGACGTGCCGGAAGAAAGCCTGATGCTGACCGGCGACGAGAACATCGTCGATGTCGATTTCTCGGTGTTGTGGCAGATCAAGCCGAAGGGCGTCGGCGACTTCCTGTTCAACATCCAGAACGCCGAAGGCACCGTGAAGGCGGTGGCGGAAAGCGCCATGCGCGAGATCATCGGCCGCTCCGAGATCCAGCCGGTGCTGACCGGCGCGCGGCAGGCGACCGAAACCGCCGTGCAGGAGCTGATGCAGAAGACGCTCGACCAGTATGGCGCCGGCGTTCAGATCCAGCAGGTGCAGATGCAGAAGATCGATCCGCCGCTGCAGGTGATCGACTCCTTCCGCGACGTGCAGGCGGCCCGCGCCGACCTCGAGCGCGCGCAGAACGAAGCGCAGACTTACGCCAACCAGCAGGTCCCTGGTGCGCGCGGCAAGGCCGCGCAAATTCTCCAGGCGGCCGACGCCTACAAGTCGCAGACCGTCGCCGAGGCGACCGGTCAGACCTCCCGCTTCAGCAAGATCTACGAGGAATACAAGAAGGCCCCCGACGTCACGCGCAAGCGCATGTATCTCGAGACCATGGAGCGCATCCTCGCCGGGACCGACAAGATCATCCTCGATTCCAACAATGGCCAGTCCGGATCGGGCGTCGTGCCCTATCTGCCATTGAATGAACTGCGCCGCCCGCAGGGGCAGCCGCAGAGCGGAGGTGCGCGATGAGACTCGGTACCGCCGGAGTGGTTGCTCTCTTCGTCATCGTGGTCGCGGCCGTGCTCGGCTATCTGTCGCTGTTCACGGTCTACCAGACCCAGCAGGCCATCGTGGTGCGGCTCGGTGAGCCGGTGCGCGTCGTGACCGACCCGGGTCTGAACTTCAAGTGGCCGTTCGTCGACAGCGTGATCACGATCGACAAGCGCATCCTCGACCTGGAAAACCCGGCGCAGGAGGTGATCGCCTCCGATCAGAAGCGCCTCGTGGTGGACGCGTTCGCGCGCTACCGCATCCAGGACGCGCTGAAGTTCTACCAGACCGTCAATTCGGTTTCGGGCGCGAACTCGCAGCTCTCGATCCTGCTCAACGCGGCGCTGCGCCGCGTGCTCGGCGAATCCACGCTGACCCACGTGGTGCGTGACGACCGTGCCGCGCTGATGGCGAAGGTGCGCGATCAGCTCGACCGTGAGGCGCGCAACTACGGCATCCAGGTCGTCGACGTGCGGATCCGCCGCGCCGATCTGCCGGAGCAGAACAGCCAGGCGGTGTATCAGCGCATGCAGACGGAACGGCAGCGCGAGGCCGCGGAATTCCGCGCCCAGGGCGCTCAGAAATCGCAGGAAATCCGCTCCAAGGCCGATCGCGACGTCACCGTGATCGTGGCCGAGGCGACCTCCAAGGCCGAGCAGCTCCGCGGCGAAGGCGATGGCGAGCGCAATCGCATCTTCGCCGAAGCCTTCGGCCAGGATCCGGACTTCTTCGCGTTCTATCGTTCGATGCAGGCTTATGAAGCCGGCATGCGCTCCAACGACACGCGGATGGTGCTCCAGCCCGACTCGGAGTTCTTCCGCTACTTCGTCGATCCGTCCGGCAAGCGCAGCGAGAACAATGCGCAAGCGCCCAAGACGCCATCGGCGACTCAGCCAGCGACTCCGCCGGCACCGCAACCGGCGCCGGCGCGCTGACCGACAAGGCGGGCGGCAAGAAGACTAAAGAGAATAACGGTTCGGCGGTGAGGGGGGATGTTGGACTTCCTGGTCGCGATCGGCCTCGTTTTCGCGCTTGAAGGGATTCTGTTTGCCGCGTTTCCCGGGGCGGTGAAACAGGCGATGGCTCATGTCACCGAGACGCCGGACACCACGCTCCGCGTCATCGGGATCGTGTCGGCCGTGGCCGGCGTCATTTTGGTGTGGCTTGTGCGCGGTTGAACACTTTGCGAGGGCCGCTTTTCCGCCGGATTTGATCGGTCATTCTTAACCGACAGGTTCCCAGTTCGCGCAAAACGTCCCTTGCGTCCGCCGTGTTCTAGGGGCAGTGTCGCGCGAAATACCCATTTTCCGGAGATTTGACGGCCATGGCCCGCCTGCTGACCGCCTTCACGCATGCCCTGCGACGTCCGGCTTTGACTGCGATCACTGCCGCGGCGATCGCGCTGCCCACGCTTTCGACACCGGGTTTCGCCCGCGGACCCGAGGCCGTCGCAGACGTTGCCGAAAAAGTGATCGACGCGGTGGTCAACATTTCGACCTCGCAGAAGGTCGAGGGCCGCGCCGGTGGCGGTGGTGGCGCGCAGCAGATGCCGAACCTGCCGCCGGGCTCGCCGTTCGAGGAGTTCTTCGAGGAGTTCTTCAAGAATCGCCGCGGCCAGGGCGGTGACGATCAGGGCGGCGGCAACCGCGCGCCGCGCCGCGTCAGCTCGCTCGGCTCGGGCTTCATCATCGATCCGTCCGGCATCGTCATCACCAACAACCACGTCATCAACGAAGCCGACGAGATCAACGTGATCCTGACCGACGGCTCGCGGCTCAAGGCCGAGGTGGTCGGCAAGGATCAGAAGACCGATCTCGCGGTGCTCCGCGTCAAGCCGACCAAGCCGCTCAAGGCGGTGAAGTTCGGCGACTCCGATGCGCTGCGTCTCGGCGAATGGGTGATCGCGATCGGCAACCCGTTCAGCCTCGGCGGCACCGTGACCGCTGGCATCGTCTCGGCGCGCAACCGCGACATCAATTCTGGCCCTTACGACAACTACATCCAGACCGACGCCGCCATCAATCGCGGCAACTCGGGCGGCCCGCTGTTCAATCTCGAAGGCGAAGTGATCGGCGTGAACACTGCGATCATCTCGCCGTCCGGCGGCTCGATCGGCATCGGTTTCGCGGTGCCGTCCAAGACCGTGCAGGCGGTGGTCAGCCAGCTGCAGCAGTTCGGTGAAATTCACCGCGGCTGGCTCGGCGTGAAGATCCAGCAGGTCACCGACGAGATCGCCGAAAGCCTGAACCTGAAGCCCACGCGCGGCGCTCTCGTTGCCGGCGTCGACGACAAGGGGCCGGCGAAGCCCGCCGGCATCGAGGCCGGCGACGTGATCGTCAAGTTCGACGGCAAGGACATCAAGGAGATGCGCGACCTGCCGCGCATCGTCGCCGACACCCCGGTCGGCAAGGATGTCGATGTGCTGATCGTCCGCAAGGGCAAGGAAGAGAAGAAGACCGTCAAGCTCGGCCGTCTCGACGACACCGAGAAGCCGGTCAAGGCCGCGGTCAAGCCGGATGAGCCGGCCGACAAGTCGGTGGTGCAGAAGTCGCTCGGGCTGCAGCTCTCGGGGATCAACGATGACCTGCGCAAGAAGTACAAGATCAAGGACTCGGTGAAGGGCGTCGTCATCACCGGCGTCGATTCGGGCTCGGCCGCCGCCGACAAGCGGCTCGCCGCAGGCTCCACCATCGTTGCCATCGAGCAGGAGCAGGTGGCGCAGCCCGCCGACGTGCAGCGTAAGGTCGACTCGCTGAAGAAGGCCGGCAAGAAGACCGCCCTGCTGCTGGTCGCGACCGCCGAAGGCGACATGCTGTTCGTGGCGCTGCCGATCGAGTAGCCGCAACCACAGCTCCACTGCAAAAGGGCGGCCTTCTGGCCGCCCTTTTCGTTATCCGCCGACGAAGGCTGTCCGGGCGTAACCCTGTGCGTAAAGGAGCGCCGTGAGATCGCCGTGGTCGATCCGCGCGGCGGCGGCCTGCGCCACCGCGGGCTTGCCGTGATAGGCGACGCCGAGGCCTGCGGCCTCGATCATCGGGATGTCGTTGGCGCCGTCGCCGGTGACCAGCGTGTCCTCGGGCGCGAGATGAAAGCGCTGGCGCAGCTCGTTCAGCGTGTCGAGCTTGGCCTCGCGCCCGAGAATGGGCTCTTGGACCAGTCCGGTCAGCCGGCCGGCGTCGTCGACCAACAGCACGTTGGCGCGGTCCTCGTTGAAGCCGATCATCGCGCCGATGACATGGGTGAACATCGTGAACCCGCCCGAGACCAGGCAGGTGTAGGCGCCGTTGGCCCGCATGGTGCCGACCAGCGTCCGCCCGCCGGGCGTGAGCTTGATCCGCTGCTCGATCACCTCTTTGACGACGGTCTGCGGCAGGCCCTTGAGCAGGGCGACGCGCTCGCGCAGCGCCGGCTCGAAGGCGATCTCGCCGCGCATGGCGCGTTCGGTGATCGTGGCCACATGCTCCTTGAAGCCCGCGAAATCCGCGAGCTCGTCGATGCATTCCTGGCCGATCATGGTGGAATCCATGTCGGCGAGGAACAGCCGCTTGCGCCGGTGGGCGAGCGGCTGCACCACCACGTCGATCGGCCGTCCGGCCAATGTGGCCCGCACCTGGTTCGCCAGCAAACGTTGGTCCGTGCCCGCGTCCGGGGTAAAGGGAATGTCGGCGGCAATGTCCGGGTCGAGCCAGCTCGGCGCGCCGGCATGGGGCAGGGCCGCCCGCGCGCGCTCCAGCGCGGCGGCGTCGAGCGCCGGCGAGACGGGATTGCAGATCAAGGTCGCGACATGGGTCATGAGCAGCGCGTTTCCGGTCGACGGGCGGTGCTTATTGCAGGCCCGACCTCAAGCGGCAAGTCGGCGCTCGCGCTCACACTGGCCGAGCGGCACCGCGGCACCATCATCAACGCCGATTCCATGCAGGTCTATCGCGACCTGCGCATCATCACGGCGCGGCCGAGCCCGGAGGACGAGGCCCGCGTCCCGCATGCCCTTTACGGCTTTGTCGACGCCGCCGAGAACTATTCGGTCGGGCGGTGGTGTGCCGACGCCAAGGCCGCGCTCGACACCGTCCGGGCCGACGGGCGGCTGCCGATCCTGGTGGGCGGCACCGGGCTCTATTTCAAGGCGCTGACCCAGGGGCTGTCGGCGGTGCCGCCGACGCCGCCGGAGATCCGTGACGCGGTGCGCGCGCGTTGCGACGCCGAGGGCCCGGAGGCCCTGCACGCCGAGCTCGGCCGCCGCGATCCGGCGATGGCCGAGCGGCTCAAGCCGGGCGACCGGATGCGGATCGCCCGCGCGCTCGAGGTCCTGGAAGCGACCGGGCGGTCGCTCGCCGACTGGCAGCGCGACGGCATGCCGGCGATGCTCGATGCCGCGTCGGCGATATCTTTCTTTCTCGTCGTCGACCGGGCCGAATTGGCGAGGCGGATCGACGTGCGTTTCGACGCCATGCTGCAAACCGGCGCGCTCGACGAGGTGAGGGCGCTCGCCGCGCGCGGCCTCGATCCGATGCTGCCGGCGATGAAGGCCCACGGCGTGCCGTGGCTGCGGCGGCATCTCACAGGCGAGATCGCGCTCGCCGAGGCCGCGGATGGCGGCAAGGCCGACACCCGCCGCTACACCAAGCGGCAGGTCACCTGGTTTCGCCATCAGATGCCGGGCTGGACCTGGACCGAGCCCGAGGCGGTTCTCGATCTCGCAAGCCGCGAGCTCGCCTGATGGTCACTCCGCGGCGACGCGGTGTGGCTCCTCATCGGCCTCCGGCCGCTGACGCCTGCGCCGACCAAGCCACTGCTGGAACTGGTCGAGGTAGAGATAGACCACCGGCGTGGTGTAGAGCGTCAGCACCTGGCTCAGCGCGAGGCCGCCGACCATGGCGTAGCCGAGCGGTTGCCGCAGCTCCGAACCGGTGCCGTGGCCCAGCGCCAGCGGGATGCCGGCGAGCATTGCCGCGGCGGTGGTCATCAGGATCGGCCGGAAGCGCAGCAGGCACGCCTGACGGATCGCCTCCAGCGGCTCCATGTGATGCTCTCGCTCGGCATTGATCGCGAAGTCGACCAGCATGATGCCGTTCTTCTTCACGATGCCGATCAAGAGGATGATGCCGATGATGCCGATCACCGACAGGTCCATGCCGCCGAGGCGCAGCGCGAGCAGCGCGCCGACGCCGGCGGACGGCAGCGTCGAAAGAATCGTCAATGGCAGGATGAAGCTCTCATAGAGCATGCCGAGGATGATGTAGACCACGACCAACGCGGCCAGCACCAGGATCGGCGTGCTGCCGAGCGAATCCTGGAACGCCTGGGCGTTGCCCTGGAAGGTGCCGATCACGCCGGACGGCATCTGGATTTCGCGGGCCGCGTTGTTGATCGCGTCGACCGCCTGGCCGAGCGCCACGCCCTGCCGCAGGTTGAAGGTCAGTGTCGCGGCCGGGAACTGGCCCTGGTGCGATACCGACAGCGGACCGACCTTGCTGGTGTCGATGTCGACCAGGTTGGACAGCGGCACCGCGCCGCCGGTGATCGGCGACTTCACATAGAGCCGGTTGAGCGTGTTGAGGTCCTTCTGCAGCTCCGGCAGGATTTCCAGGATCAAGAAATAGGTCTTGAGCTGGGTGAAGTATTGCGTGATCTGGCGCTGGCCGAACGCGTCGTTGAGCGTGTCGTCGATCAGCTGCGGCGAGATGCCGAAGCGCGACGCCTGATCGCGGTTGATGGTGATCTTGAGCTGGGGCGCATTGGAGAGCAGGTCGCTGCCGACGTCGGTGATCTCCGGCAGCGTCCGCATCTTGTCGAGCAGCTTGTCGGTCCACTCGTTCAGCTCGGCGAGATCGGGATCCTGCAAGGTGTATTGGAAGCTCGCGCGCGCGATGCGGCCGCCGACCGTGATGTCCTGGGACGCCTGCAGGTACATGTTGGCGCCCTGGACCTTGGCGAGCTGTGGCCGCAGCCGGTCGATGATCTGTGTTGCGCTGAGCTCGCGGTCGTCGCGCGGCTTCAGCACGATGAAGCCGCGGCCGGTGTTGGCGGTCTGCGCGCCGCCCGAACTGCCGGTGAAGGTGCCGAGCCCCGCGACGTCGGGGTCCTTCAGCACCACCGCGTTGAGCTTGCGGATCAGCCGCATCATCTCCTCGGGCGAGGTATCCTGCGCGGCTTCCATGAAGACCTGGATCACGCCGGTGTCCTGGATCGGGAAGAAGCCTTTGGGGATTTCGATCGCCATCGCCACGGTCAGAGCCATGGTCGCGAAAAACACGCCGATGGTGACGCGCTGGTGCCGCAACGCGATGTCGAGCGTGCGCTTGTAGAACGAGGCAATGGCCTCGAAGCCCGCCTCGATGATCTGGTAGATGCGCCCATGCTCGTGGGATGCGTGGTGCATGAAACGCGAGCACATCATCGGCGCGAGCGTCAGCGACACCAGCGCCGAAACCGCGATCGAGGCCGTCACGGTCAGTGCGAATTCGCGGAACAGCCGGCCGATGATGCCGCCCATCAGCAGCAGCGGGATGAACACCGCAACCAGCGAGCAGGAGATCGACAGCACCGTGAAGCCGATCTCACGCGATCCGATGAGAGCGGCTTCGAGCGGGCTTTTGCCCTCTTCGATGTGCCGGTAGATGTTCTCGACCACGACGATGGCGTCGTCGACCACGAAGCCGACCGCGATGGTGAGCGCCATCAGCGACAGGTTGTCGAGGCTGAAGTTCATCAGATACATCGCGCCGGCCGAGCCGAGCAGCGCCAGCGGCACGGTGACGCTCGGGATGAGCGTCGCCCAGAAATTTCGCAGGAACAGAAGGATCACCAGCACGACCAGCGCGATGGTCAGGCCCAGCGTGAACTGCACGTCGGCCACCGAGGCGCGGATCGTCGTGGTGCGGTCGAGCAGGGTGTCCACGGTGATGGACGGCGGAATGCGCGCGGTGAGTTGCGGCAGCTTCGCCTTGATCTGGTCGACGGTCTCGACCACGTTGGCGCCGGGCTGCTTGAACACCGCAAGGATGATGCCGTCCTTGTTGTTCGGATAGGCCGCGACGTTGCGGTCCTGGGGTTCCGACACCGCCTGGCCGATGTCGCTCACGCGGATCGGCGCGCCGTTCCGATAGGCGACGATCACGTCGTTGAACGGCTTGGCGTCGAGGATCTGGTCGTTGGTCGCGATGGTGAAGCTGGTCTTGGCGGTGTTGAGCGTGCCCTTGGCGACGTTGGTGGTCTGGTTGGTCAGCGCGCCGCGGATTTCCTCCAGCGTGATGTTGCTGTTGGCGAGCTTGGCCGGATCGACCTGGACCCGGATCGATGGCGGACGGTCGCCGAAGATCGACACCTGCGCCACGCCCGAGACCTGCGAGATCTGCTGCGCCAGGAACAGGTCCGCATAGTCGTCGACCTTGATCAACGGCATGCTGTCCGATCGCAGCATCAGCAGCAGGATCGGCGAGTCGGCCGGATTGACCTTCTTGTAGCTCGGCGGCGCCGTCATGGTCTGCGGCAACTGCTTGCTCGCCGCGGTGATCGCCGCTTGCACGTCCTGCGCGGCCGAGTCGATGTTGCGGTCGAGCTTGAACTGGATGACGATCGTGGCAGCGCCAAGCGCGCTGGTCGACGTCATCTGCGTGATGCCTGGCACCTGGGCGAACTGCCGCTCCAGGGGGGCGGCGACCGACGTCGCGATGGTCTCGGCGCTCGCGCCGGCCCAGTTGGCGGTGACCTGCAGCGTCGGGAAGTCGACCTGCGGCAGTGGCGCGACCGGCAGGAACGGATAGGCCGCGATACCGACAAACGCGATCGCCGCCATCAGCAGCGTGGTGGCAACGGGCCGGCGGATGAACGGTTCGGACAGGTTCATGATTCTTCGTTGTCCGCCGATTGGGGCTTGTCCGAGATGCTGACCGGGGCGTTGGCCTTCAGCTTGTATTGGCCGCCGGTGACCACGCGATCGCCGTCACTGACCCCGGAATCGACGACCGTGATGTCGCCGACCTGCGGTCCGGTCTGGACCATTTTCTGCACGGCCGTGTTCTTGTCGGTCAGGGCCCAGACATACAGGCCCTTGGGGCCGCGCTGGATCGCGGTGTTCGGCAGCACCACGGCCTTGACGCGGGTGTCGACCTTGATGCGGACGTTGATGAATTCGCCGGGCCAGAGCTTCTCGTCGATGTTGGCGAAGCTCGCTTTCAGCTTATAGGAAGCGGTCGCCGGGTCGATCTGGTTGTCGATGGTCTGCAGCGTGCCGCTGCTCAGCACATTGCGGTTGTCGCGATCATAGGCGATCGCTTCCACGGTGCCGCGCTTCATCGCCTCGCGAACCTGATCGAGGGTCTGTGCCGGCAGCGTGAAGGTGCCCAGGGCCGGCTGCGCCTGCACCAGCATCGCGAGCATGCCGGCGTCGGAGGCGCGCACGATGTTGCCGGGGTCGACCAGCCGCATGCCCATGCGGCCGTCGCTCGGCGCCTTGATGTCGGTGTAGTCGAGCTGGGTCTGCACGGTTTCGATCTGAGCCTCGTCGGCCTGGATCGTGGCCTTCATGCTGTCGACCTTGGCCTGCTGCTGATCGAGGTTCTGCTGCGTCTCGAAACCCTTCGAGCCGAGCGTGCGGAACCGGTCGAGATCTTTCTGCAGAGAGACAAGGGACGCATCGTCCTGCGCCTTCTTGGCCTTGGCATTGTCGAGCGCCGCCTGGAACAGGCGCGGATCGATCTTGGCGAGCACGTCGTCCTTTTTGACGTGCTGGCCTTCCTTGAAGAAGACGTCCTGCAGCTTGCCGTCGACCTGCGAATGGATGCCGACCGTGAAGGTGGCCTGCACGGTGCCGAGCCCGGTCAGGAAGATCGGCACGTCCTTGCGGGCCGCCTTTGCGACGGCGACCGGCACGGGCGCAGGCCCGCCGCGTGACGCCTCGGCGGGTTTCACGCCGCGCCACGTGAAATAGCTCGCGATTCCGGCGGCCAGGACCAGCAGAAGCACCAATAGGATTGGCTTGCGCCCGGTCCAGGGTCGCCCGGTCTTCAAAGCATGGTGATTCAAAATGTCGCCTCCGGGGTGCAACGCACCCAACATGCGTGTTGCCGCCTTTCCGGGACATGTCCGGAACATGAAAAGCGGGAGAACCGCCTCACGTCTGTGTGGTTCGGCGTTCCGAAGGCCGGACCGCGATTCCGCGGCATTTCGGCTTGACGAACGCCCGGCGCCCCGTATATATCCCCGCGCAAGGAAATGCCGGAAGGGCAGGGGAATGCGCAATTTTATTGCTCAAGAGCTGGTGCTCGTAGGAAGGCGCACCGCCATGGGAGGCTGACCTCCCAGGGTTCGGCGGTGCGCGGAAAACAGGGGCTTTGCGGCCCCTTTTTGATTCTCTGAACCAGCCTAAAACGAACTTCCGAAGTGAGCGGAGCGGACAATGACGAAACAGACGAGCGGCACTGAGTCCCACGGCCGGGAGATGACCGGCGCCGAGATGGTGATTGCGGCACTCTCCGATCAGGGCGTGCAGCACATCTTCGGCTATCCGGGCGGTGCGGTGCTGCCGATCTACGACGCGATCTTTCATCAGCAGCAGGTCCAGCACATCCTGGTCCGCCACGAGCAGGGCGCGGTGCATGCCGCCGAAGGCTATGCGCGCTCGACCGGCAAGGTCGGCTGCGTGCTGGTGACGTCGGGCCCGGGCGCCACCAATGCGGTCACCGGCCTGACCGACGCGCTGTGCGACTCCATTCCGCTGGTGGTGATCACCGGACAGGTGCCGACGCATCTGATCGGCAACGACGCGTTCCAGGAGTGCGACACGGTCGGCATCACCCGACCGTGCACCAAGCACAATTACCTGGTGAAGAGCGTCGACGACCTGCCGCGCGTGCTGCACGAGGCGTTCCACATCGCTTCCAGCGGCCGGCCCGGCCCGGTGGTCATCGACATCCCGAAGGACGTCCAGTTCGCCAAGGGCACCTATTCCAAGCCGAGCGAATTCCAGCACAAGGGCTACAAGCCGCGGCTGAAGGGCGATCAGAACCGGATCATGCAGGCGGTCCAGCTGATGGCGCGCGCCAAGCGCCCGGTGTTCTACACCGGCGGCGGCGTCATCAATTCCGGCCCGCGCGCCACCGCGCTGCTGCGCGAGCTCGCCAAGCTGACCGGCTTTCCGATCACCTCCACGCTGATGGGGCTCGGCGCGGTCCAGGCCTCCGATCCGCAGTGGCTCGGCATGCTCGGCATGCACGGCACCTGGGAGGCCAACTGGGCGATGCACGATTGCGATGTGATGATCTGCATCGGCGCACGCTTCGATGACCGCATCACCGGACGGGTCGACGCGTTCTCGCCGGGCTCGACCAAGATCCATGTCGATATCGATGCCTCGTCGATCAACAAGAACATCAAGGTCGACGTTCCGATCATCGGCGACTGCGCCCATGTGCTCGAGGACATGATCGCGCTCTGGCGCCAGACCAAGTCGCAGCCGGACCAGAAGGCGCTCGGCGAGTGGTGGAAGCAGATCGACAAGTGGCGGGCGCGCAAGTCGCTCGCCTACAAGCGGTCCGACGCGATCATCAAGCCGCAATACGCCATCCAGCGGCTCTACGAGCTGACCAAGGATCGCGACACCTACATCACCACCGAGGTGGGCCAGCATCAGATGTGGGCGGCGCAGTTCTACGGCTTCCAGGAGCCGAACCGCTGGATGACCTCGGGCGGGCTCGGCACCATGGGCTACGGCCTGCCCGCCGCGATCGGCGTGCAGATGGCGCATCGGCAATCGCTGGTGATCGACATCGCCGGCGAGGCTTCGGTGCTGATGAACATGCAGGAGATGTCGACCGCCGTGCAGCACCGGCTGCCGATCAAGGTCTTCATCCTCAACAACCAGTACATGGGCATGGTGCGGCAGTGGCAGGAGCTGCTGCACGGCGGCCGCTACGCCGAAAGCTACACCCATTCGCTGCCGGATTTCGTCAAGCTCGCCGAGGCCTATCATGCGGTCGGCATCCGCTGCGAGAAGCCGGGCGATCTCGACGGCGCGATCAAGGAGATGATCAACGTCAACAAGCCGGTGCTGTTCGACTGCGTGGTCGATCAGGCGGAGAACTGCTTCCCGATGATCCCGTCGGGCCGCGCCCACAACGAGATGCTGCTCGGTGACGCCGCCGAGAGCATCGAGGATGCGATCACCGAAGAAGGCAAGATGCTGGTGTAGCTCTCGATCGGCCCTCATCCTCCGAGACGGCGGCTTCGCCGCCTCCTCAGGATGAGGCGCTTCGAGTTCAGCGCCTGTTGCGAGTAAGCAAGGACGAGCGATGAGTTCCACCTCCCACTACCCCGCCGCGATCCATTCGGAGCGCATCGAAAGTCATACGCTGTCGGTGATCGTCGACAACGAGCCCGGCGTGCTGGCGCGCGTCATCGGCCTGTTCTCCGGCCGCGGCTACAACATCGACTCGCTCACGGTGTCCGAGACCGAGCACGAAAAGCATCTGTCGCGCATCACCATCGTGACGCGCGGCACGCCGATGGTGATCGAGCAGATCAAGAACCAGCTCGATCGCCTCGTGCCGATCCATCGCGTGGTCGACGTGACGCTCGCCGGTCCCTCGATCCAGCGCGAGCTTGCCATGGTGAAGGTGCGCGGCATGGGGGAGCCCCGCGTCGAGGCGCTGCGGCTGGCCGATGCCTTCCGTGCCCGCGTGATCGACGCCGGGCCTGAGAGCTTCATCTTCGAGATCACCGGCGCCACCGAGAAGATCGAGCAGTTCATCGCGCTGATGCTGCCGCTCGGTCTGGTCGAGGTGTCGCGCACCGGCGTGGTCGCCATCGCACGCGGGCCCGAAGGAATGTAGATGTCGCAAGAGACGTTGCTCGCCCTGGTCTCGTTTGCCTTCGTGATGTCGTTCACGCCCGGGCCGAACAACATCCTGCTGACGACGTCCGGCGTGAACTTCGGTTTCGTGCGTTCGATTCCTCACATCCTCGGCGTCAAGTTCGGGTTCGTGGCGCTGCTAGCCGCCTGCGGCCTGGGGCTCGGACTGTTGTTTGCGACCTATCCGACCGCGCAGACGGCGCTGAAGGTCGCGGGCGCTCTCTACATGCTGTGGCTTGCCTGGAAGGTGGCGAACGCAAGCAGCGCAGCCGGAACGGCAGCCGGGCCGCGGCCGATTTCCTTCCTCCAGGCCGCGGTGTTCCAATGGGTCAATCCGAAAGGCATCGTCGCGGCCGTCAGCGCGATCGCGCTGTTCGTACGGCCGGACACGGCGCTTACGGATTTTCTGCTTCTGATCTTCATCTTCGGCCTGTTCACGATACTGGCGACCTGCACCTGGACCGCTTTCGGCGCAGCGCTCAGCACCTGGCTGCGCGATCCGCGCCATGCGCGGGTGTTCAACGTCGTTATGGCGTTGCTGCTGGTGGCGAGTATCGTGCCCATGGTGCTTTGAAGTGGCCCCAACCGGAGCCATTCCGGGCCAATGATGCTTGCCTCCCCACCGGCCCCTGATTAAGTCGGACCAGGGAGAGCAGCCGAATCGAATGCTGTCGCAGCGCGCCAAATACGCCTTGAAGGCGATGATGTGCCTGGCCGAGTACCGCGGCGTGGAGCCGATGTCGGTCACCGAGATCGCACGGAAGGCGAGGGTGCCGCGCGCCTTCCTCGAGCAGATCCTCTCGGACCTGAAGCGGCGCAACCTGCTGCTCAGCCGGCGTGGCAAGCAGGGCGGCTTCTGGCTCGCGCGCGAGCCCGCCAAGATCACCTTCGCCGAGATCATCCGCCACATCGATGGGCCCCTGGCGCTCGCCCCTTGCGCCAGTCGCACCGCCTACCGGCCCTGTCCGGAATGCGAGGACGTCGAAACCTGCACGCTCCGGCCGACATTGATCGAGGCGCGCGACGCCACGGCGGCGATCCTGGAGCGCACGACCCTGGCCCAGGTGGCGGAGCGGGGGCCTTTAGGCGACGCCAGTTATCAGGAAATATTCCGTTTAAATATCAATGAGTTGTGAGATTCCAAAAATTTTTTGGAACGAACAATGACTAATCTGATTGACTTAGTCAGAATTAGATACGATACTCCAACTCACAACGGGATCGAGAAGAGCTGTCCCCATGGCCCGCGAAACCGAACCCACTCCTCGTGCCGACAGGATGACGGAAAGCACGAAGCCCAACGAGGAGGCCAAACCGATGATCCATCTTGACGCCCGCAGCGCCACGACGCCCTACGCCTGGATTGGTTCGTTGCAGTTCCCCGTCATCGAGCCGGCCATCCGCCACCCGCAGCCGCAGATGCCGCGGACCGACCGGGCCGAGCCCATGCGCCTCGACCGCGACACCGCGCGCGCGATGGTCGATGCCGGCTTCATGCCGCTCAGCCGCTACATCCAGATGTTCGAGGCCGATGACGACGAGCCGTCGTGCATCGCCGAGGTCGAGCACTAACCACGCACAACAAGCACGTCGTTCCCCTTCGCCCCGATGCGGCGCATCGAAGTTGACGGAGAAGACCATGCGTAAGTTGATTGGCGGCCTGATCCTGGCTGTGTCGGCAGTGTCCGGCGCGCAGGCGCAGAGCGGCAACCTGTTGAACGTGTCCTACGATCCGACCCGCGAGTTCTACCGCGTCTATAACGCCGAGTTCGTCAAATACTGGAAAGAAAAGTCCGGCGAGACCATCTCGGTCCAGCAGTCGCATGGCGGCTCCGGCGCGCAGGCGCGCGCCGTGATCGACGGTCTCAAGGCTGACATCGTCACGCTGGCGCTCGAAGGCGACATCAACGCCATCTCCGAGAAGACCGGCAAGATCCCGGCGGACTGGCGCAGCAAGCTGCCGAACCAGTCGACGCCCTACACCTCGACGATCGTGTTCCTGGTCCGTAAGGGCAATCCCAAGGGCCTGAAGAACTGGGACGATCTCGTGAAGCCCGGTATCGGGGTCGTCGTTCCGAACCCGAAGACCTCGGGCGGCGCGCAGTGGGCCTATCTCGCGGCCTGGGGCTATGCCAATCAGCAGTTCAACGGCGACGAAGCCAAGGCGAAGGAGTTCGTCGGCGCGCTGTACGGCAATGTGAAGGTCCTCGACTCCGGCGCGCGCGGCTCGACCACCACCTTCGCGCAGCGCGGCCTGGGTGACGTGCTGCTGTCGTGGGAGAACGAGGCCTTCCTCGCGATCAACGAGCTCGGCCCCGACAAGTTCGACATCGTCGTGCCGCCGATTTCGATCAAGGCCGAGCCCTCGGTGGCGCTGGTCGAAGGCAACGCCAAGGACAAGGGCACGCTGAAGACCGCGCAGGCCTATCTCGACTATCTCTACAGCGCAGTCGGCCAGAAGATCGTCGCCAAGAACTACTATCGTGCGGCGAAGCCGGAGCTTGCCGACCCGCAGGACCTCAAGCGGTTCCCGGACATCAAGCTGATCTCGATCGACGATCCGGTGTTCGGCGGCTGGGCCAAGGTGACTCCCAAGCACTTTGCCTCCGGCGGCGTGTTCGACCAGATCTACAAACGCTGACGGCGCGCCATGTCAGCAACCGCAGCGATCTCCACCCGGCCGGCATCATGGCGAACATGGCGCCGGCCGAGCGTGATCCCGGGCTTCGGCATCACGTTCGGCTTCACGCTCACCTATCTCAGCCTGATCGTCCTCATTCCGCTCGCCGCGCTGGTGCTGCGAACGACCGAGCTGTCCTGGCAGGATTACTGGGCGATCGCCACCAATGACCGCGTGCTCGCCTCGCTGAAGCTGTCGTTCGGCGCGGCTGCGATCGGTGCCGTGCTCAACACCGTGTTCGGCCTGATCGTCGCCTGGGTGCTGGTGCGCTACGAGTTCACCGGCAAGCGCGTGATCGACGCCATCGTCGATCTTCCGTTCGCGCTGCCGACCGCAGTCGCCGGCATCGCGCTCACCGCGATCTTCGACAAGAACGGCTGGATCGGCAAGCCGCTCGACGCCTTCGGCATCGAGGTCGCCTACACCTGGCTCGGCGTCGTGGTGGCGCTGACCTTCATCGGTTTGCCCTTCGTGGTGCGCACTTTGCAGCCGGTCATCGTCGAGCTCGACCGCGAGATCGAGGAGGCGGCAGCGACGCTCGGCGCCGCGCGCTTCCAGGCGATCACCAGGGTGATCCTGCCGAGTCTCCTGCCTGCGCTGCTCACCGGCTTCGTGCTCGCGCTTGCGCGCGGCGTCGGCGAATACGGCTCGGTGGTCTTCATCGCCGGCAACATTCCCTACAAGACCGAGATCACGCCGCTGCTGATCGTGATCCGCCTGACCGAGTTCGATTATTCGGGCGCGACCGCGATCGCCACCGTGATGCTGGCGCTGTCCTTCCTGATGTTCCTCACCATCAACATCATCCAGGCCTGGGCACGGCGGAGGTTCGGTCATGTCTGATACCGCCATCCGGTCGGATCGCGCCGCCGCCACGCCGCCGCTTGGCTGGCGCGCGCCGACCACGGAATCGAGAACCACCAAGGCCGTGCTCATCGCGGCTGCGATGTTCTTTCTCGCGCTGTTCCTGCTGGTGCCGCTGCTGGTGGTGTTCGTCGAGGCTTTCAGCGCGGGCCTGCCCGCCTTCCTGAAGGGCCTCAGCGATCCCGACACCATCGCGGCCATCAAGCTGACGCTGCTGGTCGCAGCGATCTCGGTGCCGGCCAATTGCCTGTTCGGCGTCTGCGCCGCCTGGGCCATCGCCAAATATGAGTTCCGCGGCAAGACCATCCTGATGACGCTGATCGACCTGCCGTTCTCGGTGTCGCCAGTGATCGCGGGCCTGATCTACGTCATCCTGTTCGGCAGCCAGGGCTATCTCGGCCCGTGGCTGAAAGCGCACGACATCCAGATCATCTTCGCGTTTCCCGGCATCGTGCTCGCCACCACCTTCGTGACGTTCCCGTTCGTGGCGCGCGAGCTCATCCCGCTGATGCAGGAGCAGGGCACGCACGAAGAAGAGGCAGCGGTGTCGCTCGGCGCGAGCGGCCTGCAGACGTTTCTGCGCGTCACGCTGCCGAACATCAAATGGGGCCTGATGTACGGCGTGCTGCTGTGCAATGCGCGCGCCATGGGCGAGTTCGGCGCGGTGTCGGTGGTATCCGGCCACGTGCGCGGCGAGACCAACACGATGCCGCTGCAGATCGAGATTCTCTACAACGATTATCAATGGGTTGCGGCCTTTGCGGTGGCGTCGCTGCTGGCGCTGCTCGCGCTCGTGACCCTGATCGTCAAGACCGTATTGGAATGGCGCTTTGGCCACGAATTGGCCAATGGACCCCGCTAACAACGGAATCGCGCGATGACTCAAGCGACGACTCGGACTCAGGCGACAACCGAACCCGCGACGGAGTTCCCCATGACCGCGCTTGCGAAAGCTCCAACGAAAGCTCAACGCGTCATTGATTACACGAATGCCGGACCCTCCATCATTCCCGGACTGATCGGGACGCGACCGCGGGAGAGTTCGATGACCGTCACTGTCGAAAATCTCGTCAAGGAGTTCGGCACGACGCCGGCGCTGCATGGCGTGTCGCTGGAGATCGCCGGTGGCGAATTGATCGCGCTGCTCGGCCCCTCGGGCTCCGGCAAGACCACGCTGCTGCGCCTGATCGCGGGTCTGGACTTTCCGACCTCGGGCCGCGTGCTGTTCGGCAACGAGGACGCGTCGGCGAAGTCGGTGCAGGACCGCAATGTCGGCTTCGTGTTCCAGAGCTACGCGCTGTTCCGGCATATGACGGTGTTCGACAATCTCGCCTTCGGCCTGCGCGTGCGGCCGCGCGCCACGCGGCCGAGCGAGAGCGAGATCCGCGAGCGCGTCATGGGCCTGCTCGAGCTCGTCCAGCTCGGCGGCCTCGAGAAGCGCTTCCCCGGCCAGCTCTCCGGCGGCCAGCGCCAGCGCGTCGCCTTCGCTCGCGCGCTCGCCATCGAGCCGCGCGTGCTGCTGCTCGACGAGCCGTTCGGTGCGCTCGACGCCAAGGTGCGCAAGGACCTGCGCCGCTGGCTCCGCGAGATCCACGACCGCACCGGCCACACCACGGTGTTCGTCACCCACGACCAGGAAGAGGCGCTGGAGCTTGCCGACCGCGTGGTGGTGATGAGCAAGGGCCAGATCGAGCAGGTCGGCAGCGCCGACGACATCTACGACCGTCCGGCGACGCCCTTCGTGTTCGACTTCATCGGCGACTCGAGCCAGCTGCCGGTTACGATCGACAAGGGCCACGTCCGCTTCGACAACCGCATCATCGCCATCGAGGCCCAGGGCGAGCCCGACGGGCCGGCCACGCTGTTCTTCCGGCCGAACCACATCCGGCTGTCGCGGGAAGGCGAGGAGGGCCGCTCGATCGTCGGCCAGGTCACCGGCTCCCGTCGCCTGGGCGATGCCCGCAGGCTCGAGCTCGAGATCGGCGGGCAGCACCGCTGCGAGATCGACGTGCCGGCCGACGCGGATTTCCCGCGCAAGGCCAGCGTCGCGATCCAGCCCACGAGTTGGAAGCTCTATCCGGGCCAGAAGGTCGCCTGACCCCTGATTTTGGCGGTATTCCGAGGCCTTCGCCGGGCCATCCCGGCGGGCCAAGTGCCCAATCCGTTGGGCTCGTCCCGGCGCGCCAAGCACCCAGCCCGCCGGGCTTGTCCCGGCGGGACAAGGGCCCTAGAAGCACCACGGGCAAAACTGCGGCCGGGCCCGTGGCCTCCTAGGGATACAGACTCATGCGTGTTTATTACGATCGTGATGCCGACCTGAACCTGATCAAGGGCAAGAAGGTCGCCGTCGTCGGCTATGGCAGCCAGGGCCATGCCCACGCCCTCAATATGCGCGACAGCGGGGTCAAGGACGTCGCCATTGCGCTGCGCAAGACCTCGGCGGGCGTGAAGAAGGCCGAGGCCGAGAAATTCAAGGTCATGGAGGTGGCGGAGGCCGCCAAGTGGGCCGACGTGGTGATGATGCTGACGCCGGACGAGCTCCAGGGCGACATCTACCGCGACCACCTGCACGCCAACCTGAAGAACGGCGCCGCGATCATGTTCGCGCACGGTCTCAACGTGCATTTCAACCTGATCGAGCCGCGCGCCGACCTCGACGTGCTGATGGTCGCGCCGAAGGGCCCGGGCCACACCGTGCGCGGCGAGTATCAGCGCGGCGCGGGCGTGCCCTGCCTGATCGCGATCCACAAGGACTCCTCGGGCAATGCCCATGACCTCGGTCTGAGCTACGCCTCGGCGATCGGCGGCGGGCGCGCCGGCATCATCGAGACCACCTTCAAGGAAGAGTGCGAGACCGACCTGTTCGGCGAGCAGTCGGTGCTCTGCGGCGGTCTGGTCGAATTGATGAAGGCCGGCTACGAGACCCTGGTCGAGGCCGGCTACGCCCCCGAGATGGCCTATTTCGAGTGCGTCCACGAGGTGAAGCTGATCGTCGACCTGATCTACGAAGGCGGCATCGCCAACATGAACTACTCGGTGTCGAACACCGCCGAATACGGCGAGTACGTCACCGGCCCGCGCATCGTGACGCCCGAGACCAAGGCCGAGATGAAGAAGGTCCTGTCCGACATTCAGTCCGGCAAGTTCACCCGCGACTGGATGCTGGAGAACAAGGTCAACCAGACCTCGTTCAAGGCGACCCGGGCGCGGCTCGCCGAGCACCCGATCGAGCAGGTCGGCGCCAAGCTCCGCGAGATGATGCCGTGGATCAAGCAGCGGGCGCTGGTGGATCGTTCGAAGAACTGATCCAGATCTTTTGACAGTCTCCGACGGGCCCGCCTGGCGGGCCCGTTTTATTTTGGGGCAGGGGGGAGCGCGCTCGGTAACACACGCGACATCACTTTATTCCAACGAAATCAAAGCTCCGCGTGCTTGTTTGTCCTTGCGTTGACGGTTTTATTGCAGAATGATGACACTGGTTCCGCCGCCGGCCATAAACTGTGCATAATCCGGGGTGCGGCGCCTGTAACATGCCGCCCGCACTCGCATTTTTCCGTCGTCATTGGCTCGCCGTCGTGGCTTTCGAGCAGCGGCGGCTCATGCTTTGCGTGCTCGGCCTGCTGCATCTGGCGGCGCTCGGTATCCTCCTGCAGACCGAGGACGATCTCGTTCCCCGGATCGCTTTTGTGCTGGCCTGGGCGCTTCTGAACAGCGTCTGGCTCCTGCTGCTGCGCCGGCCTGCGGCGGCCGCCGCGCTGTCGCTCGCCATGACCGTGGTCCTGATCCTGGCGTCGCAGTTCAAGCAGGACGTGCTGATCATGAGCGCGAACTTCCTCGACATCCTGCTGATCGATGCCGACACCGTGTCGTTCCTGCTCACTGTCTATCCCAACCTGCGCTGGTGGGCGGCGGGAACCGGCGTGGCCCTCGTGCCGCTGGTCTTGCTGTTCTGGTGGTGCGATCCCTTTCGCATCCGCATGCGCTGGGCCGCGCTCGGCACCGCCGCGAGCCTCGCCGCGCTGACGGTACTGTCCTTCGCCAATCCGATGGACCGCGAGAAGGCGTTCCAGTCGGTTGACTACGTCTCGCAGTTCGCCCGCTCCGGCGTGCTGGCCATGGTCGATCTCACCACCAAGGGCCTGCTCGATGCCGACGGCCTGATCGAGGACAAGCTGCCGGCCTCCTCTCAGGCGTCCTGTCCGGCCGCGCAGCGGTTGCCGCACATCGTGATGGTGCTCGATGAATCGAGCTTCGACATCAGCACGGTTCCGGGCGTGAAGGTGCCGGCCGGCTACCAGAGCCACTTCCGCTCGTTCGACGGCAAGAACCGCGCGCTGCTGGTCGAGGGCGCGGGCGGGCCGACCTGGTACACCGAATACAACGTGCTGAGCGGACTGTCGGCGCGCTCGTTCGGGCACTTCGCCGAGTTCGTCACCCGGATCGCGGCGGGCCGCGTCACCCGCAGCCTGCCGAACGCGCTGCATCGCTGCGGCTATCGCGCCTTCAGCGCCTATCCCTGGCTCGGCGCATTCCTCAGCGCCCGGAATTTCCAGAAGACGCTGGGCATCGACCACTTCCTCGACGCCAAGGACATGCGCAGCACCGAGGTCGAGACCGACGCCTTTTACTACACCTACGCGGCCGAGCTGATCGAGCGGGAGAAGAAATCCGGCCCGCTGTTCATCCTCAGCTACATGATGGCCAATCATTTCCCCTGGAACACGCCGTGGCGTCCGGACCTGGTGCCGGACTGGCAGCACCTCGGCAACGGGAGTGTCGACGGCCACAAGATCGACGAGTACCTGCGCCGCCAGGAGATGAGCGCGCGCGCCTACAAGGGATTCGTCGAGAAGCTCAAGCGCGACTTCCCGGGCGAGCCGTTCCTGATCGTGCGCTTCGGCGACCATCAGCCGATGTTCGCCAAGCACATCATCGAGCCCGGCCTCGACAACGTGTCGATCGGCAAGCGCATCGATGCCGGCGATCCGCGCTACTTCACCACCTACTATGCCATCGACGCGCTGAACTTTAAGCCTGCGGATCTCAGCGCGGCGGTGAGCGGCCTCGACGCGGCCTATCTGCCGCTCGTCGTGCTGGAGGCCGCCGGCATCCCGCTCGATCCGACCTTCGTCGAGCAGAAACGCATTCTCGCCCGCTGCAACGGTCAGTTCTATGTCTGCGCGAAGGGCGCCGAGGCGCGCCGCTTCAACCGGCTGCTGATCGATGCCGGCCTGATCAAGCAGCTCTGACCATGTCGCTCGACAACCCATTTCCCGGCCCTGGCGCGGTTGCAGCAACGGCGCGCGTCGGCCGCGCGCGCTTCGTCGCGATCGGCGCCATTGCGGCGATTCACGCCGCAGCGCTCGGCGTGATGCTGTGGACCGAGCATGGCTGGTTCGCCCCGGTGCTGTTTCTGCTGGCCTGGGCCTGCGTGAACTTCTTCTTCCTGCTGCTCCTGCCGCGGCCCGGCATTGCCGGTGCGCTGTCGCTGCTGCTGGTGGCAACGCTGGTCACGCTGTCGCACTTCAAGTTCACCATCCTCTGGATGGTGATCAACTTCTTCGACGTGCTGATCGTCGATTCCGACACCATCAGCTTCCTGCTGTCGATCTTCCCCGATCTGAAGACCATCCTGCTGATCGCAGCCGCTGTGACGGTTCCCACACTGATCATCCTGTGGCGGCTCGACGTGTTCCGCGTGCCGCGCCTCGTGTCGCTCGCCGGCGTCGCAGCCTGCAGCGCCGCGGTCACGATCCTGTCGCTTGCGGTCCCCGAGGAGCCCTGGGAGCAGTTCCAGGGCGTCAATCACATCTCGACCTTCGTGCGCTCCGGCGTCACCACGGTGCACGAGCTCTCCACCAAGGGCTGGATCGACTACGACACCAACACCACCGACCAGCTTCGCTCGACTGCCAACGTGACCTGCCAGCCCGGGACGAAGCCGCCGAACATCGTCATGGTGCTGGACGAGGCGAGCTTCGACATTTCGGTCGCGCCGGGCGTCAAGGTGCCGCCGAACTACGGCCGGCACTTCCAGTCGATCGACGGCAAGACGCGCTCGCTGATGGTCGAAGGCTCGGGTGGGCCGACCTGGTACACCGAATATAACGTGCTCACCGGTCTGTCGGCGCGCTCCTACGGCCGGCTCAGCTATTACGTCACCCGCATCGCGGCCGGCCATGTCGAGCGCGGCCTGCCGCAGGCGCTGCGCCGCTGCGGCTACAAGACCATCACGCTCTATCCGGCCTATGGCGCGTTCCTCAACGCGCGGCGCTTCCAGAAGACCACCGGGGTCGAGCGCTTCGTCGATTCCGAGGAGATGAAGCAGGGCGACGGCGTCGAGCCGGACCGCTTCTACTACAATCAGGCGCTGCGGATGATCGAGAGCGAGCGCGGCGACCAGCCGTTGTTCATTTTCGTCTACACGCTGTTCAACCACTTCCCGTGGTGGAACCGGCTGCAACCTGAATTGACTCCGGACTGGCGCGATCTCGGCAACCATCCGGAGGTCGACGAATATCTCCGCCGCCAGTCGCTGAGCGCCACGGACTACGCCGACTTCAAGACGCAGCTGCAAACGCGCTTCCCGCGCGACCGCTTCCTGCTGCTGCGCTTCGGCGATCACCAGCCGGGGCTGTCGTCGAAGATCCTGGAGCCCGGCGCGAGCGACGCCGTGATGACGCAGCGGATGATGACCTACGATCCGCGCTACTTCACGACCTACTACGCTCTCGACGGCGTCAACTACCGTCCGGCCAATCTCACCTCGGCGCTGGATCGGCTCGAGGCCGTCTACCTGCCGCTGGTGCTGCAGGAGGCCGCAGGCCTGCCGCTCGATCCGACCTTCGCCGAGCAAAAGAAGATCATGCTCCGCTGCAACGGGCTGTTCTTCGAATGCGCCAACGGCGCCGAGGCCCGCCGTTTCAACCGGCTGCTGATCGATGCCGGGTTGATCAAGGGAATGGTGTCCCGGTAGCTTGCCCTCGGCTGAACGCAGGACGGCGAGGGGAGGAACCATGACCGACGGTGCCACGGCGACGGCAGCGCAGGCGCGCAGCACCGCCGTTTCCACAGCTGTTTCCCTTGCCGACGTGACCATCAGCTTCAAGCTTGCCGATGGCGGCAGCTACACGGCCGTGGAGCACGCCTCGCTCGACGTCGCCGATGGCGAATTCGTCTCGATCGTGGGCCCGACCGGCTGCGGCAAATCAACGCTGCTCAATGCCACGGCAGGGCTGTTTCCGCCCTCGCAGGGCCGCGTGCAGATTTTCGGGGCGGGGCTCTCCGGCCTCAACCGCCAGGCCGGCTATCTCTTCCAGTCCGAGGCGCTGTTTCCCTGGAAGACTGCGATCGAGAACGTCGCCATCGGCCTCGAGATCACCGGCACGCCGCACGACGAGGCGCGGCGCCGCGCCCAGGAATGGCTCGGCCGGGTCGGCCTTGGCACCTTCGGCGCCCGCTATCCGCACATGCTGTCGGGCGGGCAGAGGAAGCGCGTCGGTCTCGCCCAGGTGCTGATCCGCGATCCGAAGATCCTGCTGATGGACGAGCCGTTCGGTCCGCTCGACGCGCAGACCCGGCAGATCATGGGCAACCTGCTGCTGCAACTCTGGAGCGCCGACCGCAAGGCCGTGATGTTCGTCACCCACGATCTCGAAGAGGCGATCGCGCTTTCGGACCGCGTCGTCATCATGTCGGCCGGCCCCGCCGCCCACATCATCGGCGACTGGAAGGTGCCGCTGCCGCGGCCGCGCGACATCTCCGAGGTGAAGCTCGATCCCGCGTTTCACAAGCTGCATCGCGAGATCTGGGACAAGCTCAAGGACGAAGTGATGAAAGGCTACGCGCAGACCGGCGGTGGCTAACCCCGTTGCGCCCGTTATGCACGCCCCGATACAATCCACGCACAAAAACAAAAAACGATTGTCGAATACAACGAGAGGAAACCTCATGTTTGCATTGAGCCGGATCGGAAGTTTTGTGTTGGCTGCAGGGATCGCGTTGACGCTGAGCAGCGGGGGCGCGAATGCGCAGGCCGCCTTCACGCTCACCTCGTCGAGCTTCAAGGATGGCGAGCGGCTGCCCGTCAAGATGGCGGGCAACAACAAGCAGAATCCGAATTGTGTCGGCGAGAACGTGTCGCCGGCATTGTCCTGGGCCAATCCGCCCGCGGGCACCAAGAGCTACGCGCTGCTGATGTTCGATCCGGAAGGCCGGCCGCCCGGCGGCGTCAGCCACTGGGTCGCCTACGGCATTCCGACGACGGTGACCGGCTTCGCCGAAGGCGAGGCCTCGAAGCAGACCGACAAGTATGTCGGCGGCAAGAGCCTGATGGGCCTGCCGCACTACTTCGGTCCCTGCACACCGCCCGGCTCGCCGCATCACTACACCTTCGTGCTGATCGCGACCGACCTGGAGCCCACCGCGCTGCAGCCCGGCATGACCCGCGACGAGGTGATCAAGGCGCTCGACGGCCACGCCAAGGGCGCAGCCGGCCTGATCGGCACGTTCTCCAAGCCGTAGCCGCAACGACCCACGGATAATGACGAAAATGCCGACAAGGGGAGCTTAAGGCTTTGTCACGAGGCACGCTCCTCTTGTCGCAGTTTCTCATCGCAGTGGTCGCGGTCGGCGCCTGGTATGCGCTCTCCACCTACCCGATCGGCGGCATCACGCTGTTGCCGCCGTTCTTCTTCTCCACGCCGGTCGACGTGGTCGCGCGTATCATCAAGTGGTTCGTCGAAGGCACGATCTGGAAGCACCTCTGGGTCACGCTGCTGGAATCGATGCTGGCCTTCGTCATCGGCTCGGTCGCGGGCGTGCTGATCGGCTTCTGGTTCGCCCAGCAGCCGCGCACCGCCGCGGTGTTCGACCCTTACGTCAAGATGGTCAACGCGCTGCCGCGCGTGGTGCTCGCGCCCATCTTCACGCTGTGGTTCGGGCTCGGCATCTGGTCGAAGGTCGCGCTCGGCGTGACGCTGGTGTTCTTCATCGTGTTCTTCAACGTCTACCAGGGCGTGAAGGAGGTGAGCCCCACGGTGCTCGCCAACGCCCGCATGCTCGGCATGAACGACCGCCAGCTGATGCGCCACGTCTATTGGCCGTCGGCGCTGTCGTGGATGTTCTCCTCGCTGCACACCGCGGTGGGCTTCGCCGTGGTCGGCGCGGTGGTCGGCGAATATCTCGGCTCGGCCGCGGGGCTCGGCTACATCATCCAGCAGGCCGAGGGCGTGTTCGACGTCGCCGGCGTGTTCGCCGGCATGTTCGTGCTGGCGGTGTTCGTGGTCGCGATCGACTGGATCGTCACCCTCGTCGAGAACCGCCTCCTGATCTGGCGCCCGGTGGTGGCCGAGACCCGCACCTGAAGACCCCCCACTTGAGCCGAAACGGGACGGTTTTCGACTAAAGTCTAGAAATTTCCGGTTGTGCCCTGGGCCCCCAAATCGGTTGTTGGCCCATAGGGTTGCATGGTAATGGAACTCTTAACGTTGGCCTGCGGCGCGTTCGAGCGCCGTGGGCATTTTGTTGAAGTTTCGCGAAATCCTTTTTCACTCCGTTTGGGGGACATGGAATGCCGCAATTTCCGTCGAACATCGATCTCACTGCGCTCAATGGCACCACCGGTTTCAAGCTCATCGGCGCCAACGGCTCGTTGACCGGCGCCTCGGTCGCGTCGGCCGGCGACGTCAACGGTGACGGTTTTGCCGATCTCATCGTGGGCGCGCCCGGCTCGCATGCGAGCTACGTGGTGTTCGGCCATGCCGGCGGCTTCGGCTCCACGGTCGATCTCACCACCCTGAACGGCACGACCGGCTTCGCGCTCACGGGCAACCTCGGCGTCGGCCAGTCGGTCGCGTCGGCGGGTGACGTCAACGGCGACGGCATCGACGACCTGATCGTCAGCGCGCCTGACGGCCACGGCGCCGCGGCCTATGTGGTGTACGGCAAAACCACGGGCTTTGCGGCCGATGTCGATCTGACGAACCTCACCGCCGCCGACGGCTTCTCGATCACCGGCGTCGCGGCGGGCAATCTCGCCGGCATCTCGGTCGCCTCGGGCGACGTCAACGGCGACGGCATCAACGACCTGGTCGTCGGCGCGCCAAGCGGCGCCGGTGCCGCCTATGTGGTGTTCGGCACGAGCGGTGGGTTCGGCTCCAACGTCGATCTCACGAGCCTCACCGGCAGCAACGGCTTCAAGTTCAACGGATTCGGCGGCTCCCACACCGGCACCTCGGTTTCGACGGGCGACGTCAATGGCGACGGTTTCGACGACGTCATCGTCGGTGCTCCCGACAACAGCCAGCTTGACGGCACGAGCGGTGCGACCTTCGTGATATTCGGCAAGGCCTCGGGCTTTGCTGCCGCGTTCAACGGGATTGCGTTGTACGGCGCCAACGGATTCACGGTCTTTGGCGAAAACCAGAGCTACAGCGGCGACTCTGTTTCCGCCGCCGGCGACATCAACGGTGACGGCTTCGACGATGTCATTATCGGCGGCGGGCACTCCGGCTTCTTCTACGAAGGCGTGAGCTATGTCGTGTTCGGCAAGGCAGGAGGATTTTCGTCCAACTTTTTCATTCAGGATTCGAACACCCACGACCTCCTTCTCAACGGCAGCAACGGCTTCAAGATTTCAGCCAGCGCGCCGAACGGTTACGCCGGCACCTCGGTGTCCGCGGCGGGTGATATCAACGGCGACGGCTTCGACGATCTCCTGGTCGGTGCCCCTGGCGCCAACACCAGCTACGTGCTGTTCGGCAAGGCCGGCGGCTTCTCGGCCAATGTCACTGTAAACAGCGGCGGCGTTCAGCTCGACGGCGCGGGCGCCGGCTTCTCGGTGGCCTCGGCGGGCGACGTCAACGGCGACGGCTTCGACGACATGATCGTCGGCAGTCCCACCGCCGCGGGCGGCGGCGCGGGCTATGTGGTGTTCGGCCGGCAGCCGACCACGCCGGTGGTCCGCGTCGGCACCGATATCTCGCAGACGCTCGCCGGCGGGACGGCGCACGACGTCCTGATCGGGCAGGGCGGCGACGATCGCCTGCTCGGCAACGGCGGCAGCGACATCCTCGACGGCGGCGACGGCAACGACGTGCTCAATGGCGGCACCGGCGGCGACGCGATGAGCGGCGGCGACGGTAACGACACCTATTACATCGACAATGCCGGCGATGCGATCGTCGAGGACGTCAACCAGGGCACCGACACGGTGCACACCACGGTGTCCTACATGCTGGCGCCGAATGTCGAGATCCTGATCTCCGACGCGGCCACCGGCCTGATCCTGCGCGGCAACAACGACGCCAACACCATCATCGGCGGCGACCGCAACGACACGATCCTGGGCCGCGGCGGCGACGACACCATCAACGGCGGCGGTGGCGCCGACAAGATCTTCGGCGGCATCGGTGCCGATCTGATCCTCGGCGGCGCCGGCCGGGATACCATCGACGGCGAGGCCGGCAACGACCGCATCAACGGCGGCTGGGGCGCCGACATCCTGACCGGCGGCGGCGGCAACAACACGTTCATCTATGACGACGTCCGCGAGAGCGGCCCGACCGCGACGGCCCGCGACACCATCACCGACTTCCACACCGGCGACCAGATCGACCTGTCGGGGATCGACGCGGTGTTCGGCGGCGGCCACGATGCCTTCACGTTCGTCGGCAGCGGGGCGTTCACCGCCAAGGGCCAGGTGCGGTTCGAGATCTCGGGCGGTAACACGCTAATCGAGGCCAACACCAAGGGCACGCTCGGCGCCGACTTCTCGATCCTGCTGCAAGGCACGCATTCGCTGAGCGCGGCGGATTTCAAGCTGACGTAACGGCACCTGCTGCCGCAGTGCTTCCGGCCCGGATCGCCTGGCGATCCGGGCCTTTCCGTTTCGGGATGCTGGCCCGCGACACTCCTCCGCTAGGCAGCGGCCCGCGGCTGCCCTATGGTGCGGCAAAATTCGTTTGAGGGAGAAACTCCAATGGGCAAATCGATCCGAACCCTGCTGGCGGCGCTCGGCGCGCTGGCGCTGATGTCCGGCGCAGCGGTCGCGCAGAAGGTCACCATCGCGGTCGGCGGCTCCGCCTGCCTCTGCTACCTGCCCACGGTGCTGGCCGAGCAGCTCGGCGAGTACAAAAAGGCCGGCGTCGAGGTCGAGTTGGTCGACTTCAAGGGCGGCTCGCAGTCGCTCACCGCGGTGATCGGCGGCAGCGCCGACGTCGTCTCGGGTTACTTCGACCACTGCGTCAATCTCGCCGCCAAGAACCAGGCGCTGGAAGCCTTCGTGGTCTATGACCGCTATCCGGGCCTCGCGCTGGTGGTTGGGCCGAAGCAAACCGGCAAGATCAATTCGGTGAAGGACCTGAAAGACAAGAAGGTCGGCGTCAGTGCGCCGGGCTCCTCGACCGACTTCTTCCTGAAGTATCTCTTGAGCAAGAACGGCGTCGATCCGAACTCCGTGGCCGTCATCGGCATCGGCCTCGGCGCGACTGCGGTCGCCGCCATGGAGCAGGGCTCGGTCGACGCCGCGGTGTTGCTCGATCCGGCGATCACGCAGCTTCAGGGCCGCAACAAGGAGCTCAAGATCCTCAGCGACACCCGCACCCAGCACGACACGCTCGCGGTGTTCGGCGGCGAGTATCCGGGCGGCGCGCTCTACACCAAGAGCGGCTGGATCGCGGCGCATCCCAAGGAGACCCAGGCGCTCACCAACGCCATCCTCGCCACGCTGAAGTGGATTCACTCCCATACGCCGGAAGAGATCATGGCCAAGATGCCGGAGAACCTCGTCGGCCAGGACAAGGCGCTCTATCTCGCGGCGCTGAAGAACACGATCCCGATGTATTCGACCACCGGCCGCATGGACCCCAAGGGCGCCCAGGCCGTGCTCGACGTGTTCAGCCAGTCGTCGCCCGAGGTCAAGAACGCCAAGATCGACCTGTCGAAGACTTACACCAACAAGTTCGTCGACGCGGCGGGCGGCGCGAAATAGCGCGCTGAACTCGATCCATTCAAGAGTGAGGGGCCGTAGCCAAGCTGCGGCCCTTCGTTTTTAGAGTGTGATCGACAGCACTACGTCGATTTGTGCAGGACTGGGTCCCCGCTTTCGCGGGGACGAACGGCTGACAGTCTGGCGAACTCTCTCAACCGTTCGTCCCCGCGAAAGCGGGGACCCAGGGCCGCAAATTCCGAAGCTCGGTTTGGTGAATCGCCCTGGATGGCGCCGCCGGAAATCAACGCCTTCGATCGGACCTGTCAAACCAATTCATTTGTCCCGGCAGTCATGGCACGCTAGCGGTGATCCTCAATCGGACACCGGTCATGAACATCCTCTCGATCCAGTCCCACGTCGCTTACGGCCATGTCGGCAACTCCGCCGCGGTGTTTGCCTTGCAGCGGCTCGGCGTCGAGGTCTGGCCGGTGCACACCGTGCAGTTCTCCAACCATCCGGGCTATGGAGGCTGGCGCGGCCGCGCCTTCGACGGCGATCTTATTCGCGACACCGTGCAGGGCATCGAGGAGCGCGGCATGCTGCGCTCCTGCGACGGCGTGCTGTCGGGCTATGTCGGCTCGGCCGGGATCGGTCCCGCGATCCTCGACGCGGTGGCCCGCGTCAAGCGCAGCAATCCGCAGGCGCAGTACTGCTGCGATCCGGTGATCGGCGATGTCGGCGCCGGCATCTATGTGCAGCCGGACGTCGCCGACTTCATCCGCCAGCAGGCGATCCCGGCCGCCGACGTTGCGACGCCCAACCTGTTCGAGCTCGGCTATCTGACCGGCAGGAGCACGCGCAACACCGGCGAGGCGCTGCAGGCCGCGCACGCGCTGCGCCACATGGGGCCGCGCGTCGTGCTGGTGACGTCGCTGATGAGCGACGAGACGCCGGAGGGCGCGATCGAGCTCGTCGTCTGCGACGACACCGGCTCGTATCGGCTGCGCAAGCCGAAGCTGCCGATCGCACCGAACGGCGCCGGCGACGTGATCGCCGCACTGTTCCTCGCCCATCTGATCCGCACCGGCTCCGCGCCCGAGGCGCTGTCGTGTGCGGCCTCGTCGGTGTTCGGCATTCTCAAGCGCACCGCGGAGGCGGGCTCGCGCGAAATTCTGCTCATCGAGGCCCAGGACGAGCTGGTGAAGCCGAGCGCGACGTTCCGCGCGGAATCATTCTGAACGAGCCATTCTGAGGTGGATCATGCGGCGACGCTATTTCACGCTCGATGTCTTCACGACGACCCGCTTTGCCGGCAACCCGCTGGCGGTCGTGATGGAGTCCGAAGGACTCGAGACCGCCGTGATGCAGGCCGTCGCGCGCGAGTTCAATCTGCCCGAGACGGTGTTCGTCTATCCGCCGGCTGATGCCAAGCACCGTGCCCGCGTGCGCATCTTCACGCCGGGGCGGGAGATTCCCTTCGCCGGTCATCCGACGGTAGGCGCCGCGGTGCTGCTCGCCCACCTCGATGGCGGCGACACCACGCGCGAGATCGTGCTGGAGGAGCAGATCGGGCTCGTCGCCTGCTCGGTTCTCCCGCGCCAGGGCGGCGGGCGCGCCAGTTTCGACATTCCGAAATTGCCCGAGCGTCTTGGTCCGGTGCCGGACCTCGACAAGCTCGCGGGCGCTCTGAGCCTCGCGCCGGGCGATATCGGCACCGGCGACTACAGCGCCGAGCGCTGGACCGCCGGCAATCCCATGACCTTTGTCCCGGTGAAGAGCATCGACGCCGTTGCCCGTGCGAGGCCCGACATGGGTCGCTGGAACGAGGCGTTCGGCCCCAATGATCCGCAGGCCGCGTATGTGTTCTGCCACGAGGTCACAGATCCGAAGCACTCGTTCCACGCCCGCATGTTCGCGCCGGGGCTGGGGGTGTTCGAGGACCCGGCCACCGGCTCTGCGGCCGCGGCCTTCGCCGGCCCGCTCGCGGCCGGCCATCGCGACGGCAAGCACGGCTTCACGATCGAGCAGGGCTACGAGATGAACCGGCCGAGCCTGATTCATCTGTCGCTCATGATCAGCGGCGGTGCGCTGACCGGCGCCACCGTCGGCGGCGACGCGGTGCTGGTCAGCGAGGGTACGCTCGAGGCCTGACGCTCGTTCCACCGTTCGTCCCGGCTGGTGCGGCTCTTGTCCCCTCTCCCGCTTGCGGGAGAGGGTGGCGAGCGTAGGCGAGCCGGGAGAGGGCTCTTCTAACTGCAGCACCCCTCTCCCCCTCGCATTCGCTCGGGACCCTCTCCCCGCTTCGCGGGGCGAGGGGGCCAAATCGCGGCAGCGAGCCATGTGGCGATCGCCATCCACACTGTGATCGGCACGCCGAGCGCGCTACGCTCCCGCAAAACATCGGGAGGACTGCATGGGCCGAAAAATCGCAATCATGGGCACCGGCGCGGTCGGCGGCTATGCCGGCGCGCACATGGTGCAGGCCGGCGAGGACGTCACCTTCATTGATCCATGGCCGGCGCATGTCGAGCACATGCGAAAGCACGGCCTGCGCGTCACGCACGCCCGCGACGTGCCGGAGTTCACGGTGCCGGTGCGCGCGCTGCACGTCACCGACGCGCAGCAGCTCGCGAAAGAGCCGCCGATCGACATCGCCTTCGTCTGCATGAAGTCCTACGACACCGCCTGGGCCACCACGCTGATCCGGCAATATCTCGCGCCCGATGCCTACGTGGTGTCGCTGCAGAACTGCATGAACGAGGAGACCATCGCGGGCATCGTCGGCTGGGGCAAGACGCTCGGCTGCGTCGCCTCCAGCATCACGGTCAATCTGCCGGAGCCCGGCCTCATTCATCGCGGCGCCGGCAAGGGCGGCGCGGCGCACACCGTGTTCCGCGCCGGCGAGGTGCACGGCCGCATCACCGAGCGCGCCAACGAGGTCTGCCGCCTCGTGGCCTACGCGGACAGCGCCAAGGTGACCAACAATCTCTGGGGCGAGCGCTGGTCGAAGCTCGTCACCAACGCCATGGCCAACGGCGTTGCGGCCTGCACCGGTCTCGCCGGCGGCGCGCTGCTGGCGAGCGATCCGATCCGGCATTTCTCGACGCGCGTCGGTAGCGAAGCCATTCGCGTCGGCCAGGCGCTCGGCTATCAGCTCGAGGACATCTACCACCTGCCGCCCGAGACCATCGCGAAGGCGGGCGAGGGCGATGAGGCCGCGATGCGCGCCTGCGACGAGGAGCGCTTCCGGCAAGGCAAGCGCACTTCGGGCGAGCAGCGTCCGTCGATGGGCCAGGACATGCAGAAGGGCCGCCGCACCGAGATCGAGTTTCTCAACGGCCTCATCGTGCGCGAGGGCGAGAAGCTCGGCCTGCCGTGCCGCGCCAATGCGGTGCTGACCGATCTGGTGAAACGCGTCGAGCGCGGCGAGCTCGAAGCCGACCCGCGGCACATCACCGAGCTGAGGCTGAATTAAAGGCGGCTGTACGCTTGACGCACAGTTATGTTCCTGTTATGTTCCCGTCCATCCCCGCTCACTGAGGGCGTCTCCGGAGACGAGCCGTTGGCGGAGCGGGGAATGCGGCGCCTGCAGGCGAGGCTCGTGACCTCGTCCCAGGGAGCGCAGTCACTGTCCGTCCCCGCTGAGGGGGCTGCCTTCAATGGCTGGACGCGATCGGATGAAGGGCGGCGCAAATGCTTCCTGGATCACGTGTGGGTTTGTCCCAGCGGTCCGCTCGAAGAAGCACGGTGGCTGTCGTCAAAAATCGCCGCGGTGGAGCGCCGGAAGGCGCGCGTGCCGGTAGCACGGCACGCGGGCGCCTTCGCCAAGGTGCCCAACTCTACCTTGCGCCGGACGGCGCTCCGCCTCCCTCACTTGCGAGGAGGCCAGACAATGAAGGCGCCGCCCCGCGCCGAAGATGTGAGGGGCCGATCACGCATGTCGGTATGGCTGTTTGATAAGTGAAACTGTAATGCGCTGGCGCCGTCATTCCGGGTTCGCTCGCTTCGCGAGCGCCCCGGAATGACAGCGGAGATACCGGCGCCCAATCGCTGCTTGACGCTCGCGCCGGAGTGCGGTCCATGTCGCGCCATGACGGACGCGCGCGTGGTACGGATCGAACGGCTCGATTTGGCTTATGCCCCGCGCCCGTGGCCCTTCGCGCAATCGCGCCGCGTCGAGATCGACGCGCATTTCGCCCGCCGCAAGGCCGAGCGTCCCGCGCTCTTCAACGGCCAGGTCCTGATGCTCTATGAGCATGCGGTCGACGACGCGGTGTTCCGCGGCTCATATCTGAAGACCGACTATGCGAGCTTCCTCTCCTGGATCGACTGGAGCCATCCCGAAGCCGGCGTGCGCGACAGCTTCTCGCAGGGTGCACTGCGCTCCGCGGATGGCGCGTTCCTGCTCGGCGTGATGGGACCGCACACCGCGCAGGCCGGTAAAATCTACTTCCCGGCCGGCACGCCTGATTTGAGCGATGTGAAAGGCGACAAGGTCGATCTCACGGCGAGCGTCTGGCGCGAGGTCAAGGAAGAGACCGGGCTCACGTCCGCGGATGTCGAAGCCGAGCCCGGCTGGCACTCGGTGTTCGCGGGCTCGCAGATCGCGCATCTGAAGATCATGCACGCGCGGCAGGATGCCGTGACGTTGCGCGAGCGCATCCTGAAGTTTCTGGTGCAGCAGAATCCGCCGGAGCTCAGCGACATCCGGATCGTGCGCGGCGAAGCCGACCTCGATCCGATGATGCTGCCCTTCGTGGTCGGATTTCTGCGCCAGCAATGGCAGACCGGATCGGGCCGGGGGACCTGACACGCCTTTTTTGGGGTGCCGGCGCCCTTGCGGGCCGCCCATCCCATCCGCTACATAAGCGCCATCGGGCTGCCCCGGGTTAACGCGCGATTAACCCTGTTTCGCCATCCTGGGACGGTCAACTGAGAGGGTAATTTTGGCAATGCCGACGCGCCGCTTCACTTGCGCGATCGCTCCGGGGGCGGGTTCCGCCCGGCCGGCTGCCGCCCTCATTCTCGGGCTCCTGCTTCTTAGCTGCCCCTGAGGGCCGGCTGGGCATTTGCGCCTGGGCACTCAGGGGTCGGTTGAAAACCAGAAACCCCAGAGCGCCTGACCTGAAAAGGCGCAAAACCGAGAAGGACCTTTTCCAATGACCACGCCAGCGAAGTCCGAGAAGGACCGCGTCGTCATCTTCGACACCACCTTGCGCGACGGCGAGCAGTGCCCAGGCGCCACCATGACCCACGAGGAGAAGCTCGAGGTTGCGGAGCTGCTCGATGAGATGGGCGTCGACATCATCGAGGCCGGTTTCCCGATCGCCTCGGAGGGCGATTTCGCCGCCGTCCACGAGATCGCGACCCGCGCCAAGAACGCGGTGATCTGCGGGCTCAGCCGCGCCGCCTTCAAGGACATCGACCGCTGCGCGGAAGCGATCAAGCCGGCCAAGCGCAAGCGCATCCACACCTTCCTGTCCACCTCGCCGGTGCACATGAAATACAAGCTCCAGAAGGAGCCGCACGAGGTGCTCGACATGGTGATCGCGCAAGTGACGCGCGCGAGAGGCCATACGGATGACGTGGAATGGTCGGCCGAGGACGCCACCCGCACCGAGCACGATTTCCTGTGCCGCTGCGTCGAGGCCGCGATCAAGGCCGGCGCGACCACGATCAACATTCCGGACACCGTCGGCTACACGGTGCCGGAGGAATACTTCAAGCTCATGAAGATGCTGCGCGAGCGCGTGCCGAATTCCGACCAGGCGCGCTTCTCGGTGCATTGCCACAACGACCTCGGCATGGCGGTGGCGAACTCGCTCGCCGGCGTCAGCGGCGGCGCGCGGCAGATCGAATGCACCATCAACGGCATCGGCGAGCGGGCCGGCAACGCTGCGCTCGAAGAGGCCGTGATGGCGATCAACGTGCGCAACGACGTGCTGCCGTTCTGGACCGGCATCAACGCCACCATGCTGACGCGGGCGTCGAAGCTCGTCTCGGCCGCGACCTCGTTCCCGGTGCAGTTCAACAAGGCGATCGTCGGGCGCAATGCGTTTGCGCACGAGAGCGGCATCCACCAGGACGGCATGCTCAAGCACACCCAGACCTACGAGATCATGACGCCCGAGACCGTCGGCGTGAAGCAGACCTCGCTGGTGATGGGCAAGCACTCCGGCCGCCACGCCTTCATCCACAAGCTGGAGGAGCTCGGCTACAAGCTCGGCGACAACCAGCTGGAAGACGCGTTCACGCGTTTCAAGGCCTTGGCCGACCGCAAGAAGCAGATCTACGACGAGGACATCGAGGCGCTGGTCGACGAAGAGATCGCGCACGCGCAGGACCGCGTGAAGCTGGTTTCGCTCTCCGTCATTGCGGGGACCCGCGGGCCGCAGCGTGCCACGATGAAGCTCGACATTGACGGCCGTGGCGTCCTCGAGGAGTGCGAGGGCAACGGCCCGGTCGACGCGATCTTCAACTGCATCAAGACGCTGGTGCCGCATGAGGCCGTGCTCGAGCTCTATCAGGTGCACGCCGTCACCGAAGGCACCGACGCGCAGGCCGAGGTGTCGGTGCGGCTCGCCGAGAAGGGCCGCTCGGTTACAGCGCGCGGCGCCGATCCGGATACGCTCGTGGCTTCGGCGAAGGCCTATCTCGGTGCGCTCAACAAGCTGATGGTGCGCCGTCAGCGCGGCGGCGTCGCAGTCAGCGAAGCGCGGGTGCATTCGACCGACGTTGGTTAAGACCTGATCTGAAGAAGAAAAATTCCAAACAGTGAAAGCCGCGCCTGAAAGGGCGCGGCTTTTTCAAGTCCAAATCACAATCGCGCCATCTCGATAAATGCGCGTTCAATTGTTGCCTTCACCGACGGGTTACATCGAGGTCATGACCAAAGCTTAACTTGCTGTGGCGGTGGCGCGGATCAATATCAGCGCAACAAACAACTCCACCAAGGAGGTGGCTCATGATCAAGAATACACTCGCTGCCGGTACGATCGCTCTTCTGCTCGCAGGCGCGGGCACGGGCGCCGTGCTCGCACAGTCCGCGCCATCACGCGATAGTGAGCGCTCGCACATCACCGCACAGGATCGTGCGCAGGATGTCGCAGCCTTCACCGACGCGCGCATCGCCGCGCTGAAGGCCGGGCTCAAGCTCAGCGCCGAGCAGGAGAAGAACTGGCCCGCGGTCGAGACCGCGCTGCGCGATCTCGCCAAGGAGCGCGCCATGCGGATGAACGCCCGCGCCGAGCGCCGCGAAGCCGGCCGCAACAACGCTGCCGAGCACCCCGACGCGGTCGCCCGCATGCGCGAAGGCGCCGATGCGCTGACCGCCCGGGCCGCAGGCCTGAAGAAGCTCGCTGACGCCTCCGAGCCGCTCTACAAGAGCCTCGACGACAGCCAGAAGCGCCGCTTCGGCGCGCTGATCCGGATGGGCGGCCGGCACGGCATGGAGCACCACTGGCGTCACCGCGGCTGACGCCCCGCTGATTTGAGGAACCTGGCGCGCCCCCCGGCGCCAGGAGCCCAAGCGGCGGGCCCGATCGAGTTCAGCCCCCCGACGATCGGGTACCGCCAGGAAGCCGCCGGGTCCTCCGCCCGGCGGCTTTTCCTTTGGTTTTCAGTGTGAAGTTTTTGTGCCGGTTTGCTGGACAGCCCGGCCTCACTTTGTTACATGACCCGGCCTGCGGGGGCCTTGCCCCCGCCATGGTGGTCCGGGCGCATAGCTCAGTTGGTAGAGCAGCTGACTCTTAATCAGCGGGTCCCAGGTTCGAGCCCTGGTGCGCCCACCAATCCTTCCAGGCACTCACCGGGTGGCAGAGGCGAACAGACCGCGCAGCTGTTGCGGCGCGTTTACACTCTTGTTCGCGCTTCGAGCTTCATCGCCGCGATCTCGGCGAGCTGCACGTCGCAGCCGAGGTAGTGCGCTTCGAGGTCGTTCAGGCTGTGGCCGGTGAAGGTCGCGATCTGCGGCACCGCGGCGTCGGCCAGCGCGAGCCACGATTTCCGGAATCCATTGGACGCCCACGGTCGACCTCGAGGGGTCGTCAGAACGAGCGGTCGCGCCGCTCGGTCCTGTCCGGTGCCTTATGTCTCGCAAAAGGACCGCCGCGCTGAGGGCGAGCGGATGCCTTGCGCTCAAGGGCTGTTTCGTTCGCATCTCCGGGTCCCCGTCGGGACGCGCGGATGGTTCACGGTCGCACGACGCCGATATTTTATAAAATAATGTCTTGCAAATAAATACAACGAATATGTATAAATCATGGAAGGAGGCGCAAGATGTCGAAAGAGCGTGAGAACCACCGCGAGGACGTGGCCGGGCGGGCGAACGTCGAGGACACCGCCGAGCTCCTCCGCTACTACGACGATCTCGAAAAGCTCGACACCGGCGCGCTCTGGACGATCGCGAACAAGATCGAGCCGTGGCAGCCGAAATCCTCTTCAGTTCCGGTGCTGTGGCGCTACGACGACCTGCGGGATCATGTCCTCCGGTCGGTCGAGCTGGTTTCGCCCGAAAAGGCCGGCCGCCGGGTGGTCTACCTGAACAATCCGGGCCGGCGCGAACACGCAGCTGCCGTGGGCTGGCTCTATTCCGGTCTGCAAGTGATGCATCCGGGCGAGATGGCTTCGGCTCACGCACATTCGGCGTCAGCGCTGCGGTTCATCATGGAAGGGCGCGGCGCCTACACGATCGTCGACGGCCACAAGATGACGCTTGGCGCGAATGACTTCGTGCTGACGCCGAACGGCACGTGGCACGAGCACGGCGTGTCCGAGGATGGCTCGGCTTGCATCTGGCAGGACGGCCTCGACATCCCACTCGTCAATTCGCTGGAAGCGAACTTCTACGTGGTCCATCCCGATCTGCGGCAAGGCGTGGGCCATCCGGTCGATGACATGTCGCACATTTGGGGTGCGCCGGGCCTGCAACCGGCTGGCCAGACCTGGTCGAATGGCTATTCGCCGCTTCTCAAGTACGAGTGGGGGCCGACTTACGAGGCGCTCCTGCGCGCGTCCAAGGCGAGCGACGGTTCGCCGTTCGATGGCGTTCTCTTGAATTACGTCAATCCGGTCACCGGCGGCCCCGTCATGCAGACGATCGGCGCATCGATGCAGATGCTGCGTCCGGGCGAGAGCACGCGTGCGCATCGCCACACCGGCAGCTTCATTTACCAGGCCGCCAAGGGTCGCGGCCACTCGATCATCGACGGCAAGCGGTTCGACTGGAAGGAGCGGGACATCTTCTGCGTTCCGTCGTGGGCCTGGCATGAGCACGCCAATGCGTCCTCCAGCGAGGATGCCTGCCTGTTCGCCTTCCACGATCTCCCGGTGATGCGGTCGCTTGGGCTCTACCGCGAGGAAGCGCTCGGCGACAACGGCGGACAACAGGCGCAGTCCCATTAAAGGAACGAGCAATGCGGCTGGTTACGTACCGTTCATGTGTTGAAGCCGCGGCCCGGCTTGGCGCCGTCGTCGACGAATTTATCGTCGATGTTCAGAGTGCGGGGGCGCATGCGGGCATCCCGCTTCCGTCGACGATGCTCGAGCTGATCGATCTCGGCCCGTCCGGCTGGCAGGCGCTCGACGTTCTGCTCAAGCAAAAGCGCTGGCCGGTCGGCGCGGCAATGCCGGCGTCCAACGTGCGGTTGCTGGCGCCGATCCCGAAACCGCGGAAGAATGTGTTCGGCATCGGTCTCAACTATGTGGAGCACGTTGCGGAATCGTCGCTCGCGCTCGACACTCCGAAGGATCTGCCCAAGCAGCCCGTGATCTTCTCCAAGCCGCCGACCAGCATCGTCGGGCCCGACGGCGCGATCCATCACGACAAGACGATCACCCAGCAACTCGATTGGGAGGTCGAGCTCGCTGTCATCATGGGGCAGACGGCGCGCCGCGTGAGCGAGGCCGACGCGCTCAAATACGTGTTCGGCTACAGCCTTATGATCGACATCAGCGCGCGCGACAACCGCCGCGCCGGGCAGTGGATCTATTCGAAGGGCCAGGACACCTACGCGCCGTTCGGCCCCTGCATCGTCACGGCCGATGAAATCGGCGATCCGCATTCGCTCGATCTCTGGCTCACCGTCAACGGCATCGAGAAGCAGCGTTCGAACACGCGCCACATGCTGTTCAAGGTGCCGACGCTCATCGCTGACATCGCGGCTGCGATGACGCTCGAGCCGGGCGACATCATCGCGACCGGCACGCCGGACGGCGTGGGGGCGGGCCGCACGCCGCAGGAGTGGCTCTGGCCGGGCGATACCGTAGAGGCGGAGGTCGTGGGCATCGGCCGGCTTCGTCTTCCCGTCGTCGCGGTCTGAGCGCGCCGATGCTCTTCGACATGGAGAAGCTCGATGCGCAGAGTGGATACAAGCTCCTCACGGCGACCGTGACGCCGCGGCCGATCGCGTGGATCACGACGCTGTCCAAACAGGGTGTGATCAACGCCGCGCCGTACAGCTTCTTCAACGTCATGGGGCACGAACCGCCGACCGTAGCGGTGGGACTGCTCGCCGGCGAGGGCCGCTTCAAGGATACGGCCACCAACATCCTTGCGACCGGCGAGTTCGTCGTGAACCTCGTGTCGGAGAGCAACGCCGAAGCGATGAACGTCACCTGCATCGACGCGCCTCCGGGCGTGAGCGAGCTGAACCTCGCCGATCTCGCGTCTTCTCCGTCGGATGCCGTGCGCCCGCCGCGCATCGCGTCATCGCCGGTTTCGTTCGAATGCCGGACGCTGACCTCGCTCGTCACCGGGCCGCACCAGACAATCGTGATAGGCCGTGTCCTTCGTGTCCACATCGCCGATGCCGCGGTCGAGGATGCGCAGCGCTGCCACATTGATACGTCCTCTCTCAGACTCATCGCGAGAATGCACGGCGGCGGCTGGTACGCGCGCCGCGCAGAGACGTTCCAGATGGAGCGTCCGAAGTGGAGCGAATGGGTGCAAGACCAAGAGAAAGCGAAAGTGCAAGAGAAGCTTCAGGAGAAATCGAGGGAGCGATCCGAGCCGGGCGTCGCTCAAGTCTGAGTACCCGTCATCCCACACGTATTTCAAGGAGGTTGCCGGCCATGAGAGCGTTTCACCAGCCTGCTGTGTTGGCCGCAGCGTTCGCCGCGTTGGTCGCGGTCTCCGTGCCGGCACACGCGCAGAATTATCCGACCAAGCCGGTCACGATCATTTCGCCGGCGGCCGCGGGCAACAGCCCCGATGTGATCACGCGCATCGCGGCAGAGAAGCTCTCTCGTCTGTGGGGGCAGCAGGTCGTCGTGCTCAACCGGCCCGGCGCCGGCGGAATGATCGCGCTTCAGGCGGCTGCGGCGCCGTTGGTCGAGAAGGATGGTTACACGCTCTATATGACGCAGGCTTCGACTTATTCGATGCTGCCGATTCAGTATGAAGGGCGGATGCCGGTCAATCTCGCCACCGCCTTCACGGCGATCGGCATGCTTGGCGAGCAGCCCATCGCGGTCGCCGTGAACAAGGATCTTCCCGTCAAGAATGTCGCGGAGCTGATCGAGTTCGCCAACAAGGAGCCAGGCGGGATTTTCTTCGGCGGCACAACGCGGGGCGGGCAGTCTCATCTTACCGGCGAGTTGTTCAGAGAGAAGTCGAAGGCGAACATCGCTTTCGTGCACTCCGCAGGTGCGGTGGTCACGTTGAACGACGTCATCGCCGGCCGCATCCCGGTCACTTTCGACGCGCTCGCCGGTCTTGCCCCCGGCATTCAGAGCGGCGGGGTGAGGGTGCTGGCGATCGGTTCCAACCAGCGGGTCCCCAACCATCCGGGACTCCCGACCATTGCCGAGACGGTGCCGGGCGTCGTCTCCAGCGGCTGGAGCGTTCTGATGGCTCCGGCGGGTGTGCCGGACGACATCATCCGAAAGGTCAACGCGGATCTTCGCAAGGTGGTCGCGATGCCCGAAGTGGTCGAGCTGTTTCACAAGAACGGGACCTATTCGCGGGACCTGACGCCGGAGCAAACCGACGAATTTCTCCGCAGCGAAGAGCGGCTGTGGTGGCCGATCGTTCGCCAGCTCAATCAGGCCGCCAAATAAGGAGGTGCGTGGTTTCGTGTCAGCGCATTCGAGCGATGGACACTTGATAACCGGGCATTTCGATTTGGGCCGCGGCCCGAGGTCTTGATAGGATGCGTTTTCACTCTCCACCGGATGAAGGCCGTGCCAACGACCGCGACATACGAGAACATCGCTGCCGATAGCGCCGAGAACATCACCCTTGCCGAGCTGGGCTATCGACGGATCCGCAACGACATCATCAACGGCGAGCTGAAACCCGGTCAGCCGTTGCGGCTCGAGGCATTGAAGGCACGGTACGGCATCAGCTTCTCGCCGATACGCGAAGCGTTGAACCGACTGCACAGCGAACGGCTTGTGGTGTCCGGAGCGCTGCGCGGCTATTCGATCGCTCCGCTCTCGCGGGAGGAGATCAGGGAAACAACTGACGTGAGAATACTGATCGAATGCGATGCGCTGCGGCTGTCGATCGAGAATGGTGGCGACGCATGGGAGGCCGCCATTGTTTCGTCGTTCCACGCGTTCAGCTGGCTTGCAAAGGGCATCGCCCAGAAAGCCGGAAAGGTTACCGACGACGATGCCGAGAAGCTCGAGGCGCGGCACCGGGAGTTTCACCACGCGCTCATTTTCGAATGCCGGTCTCCATTGAGGCTGGACATCGCAAACCAGTTGTACGCGCGTTCGGAGCGGTATCGCCGCCCTGCGCTGCTGGGAAAGAATTCGGTCAAATCGTCGCGGAACATCGCTTTGGAGCACAAGCAAATCATGGACGCCACATTGAGCAGAAATCAGAAGAAGGCCTGCGCTCTGTTGGCCGCCCATTACCGTCGTACAGCGGACTCCATCGAGAAAGTCATTTCGGATGGTGCCGAAGCGTAGCCGAAGAAAAGGCAGGGAAGCAGCGAGCGGCTCGGTTCGAGCAGCGCCATCGGTCGTGGGCTGCTTTGGCCTGATTGCATCGAACACATCACGAGGAGATGAACGATGACGAACAAGCTCAAATCGCTGTTCTGCGCGGTCGCGGTGGCGGCTTTGTCGATGGGTTCGCTTCAGGCTGCTCAATATCTCGAACCAACGAACGCGCAACGCTCTTACGGCGCGGGCGTTGTCACGGAGGGCGGGCGCATCGTGTGGCTTGCCGGGATGGGCGGCACTCGCGCAGCGGACGGGTCCACGATCACCGACATCACGGGACAGACGCGCCAGGCTTTCCGCAACATCGACGCTGCGCTCAAGCGGGCGGGCGGATCGCTCGAAAATGTCGTGAGCATGACGGTGATGATTCGCAACCAGTCAGATGGCGATGAGTTCGTTCGCGTGCGCGGCGAATTTTTCAAAACCAAGTTTCCGGCAAGCATGCTGATCACGGCTAAAGATTTTGCCAATTCGACGCTTCTTGTTGAGATTCAGGCCGTCGCTGTCATTGGCGATCAGCTGAAATGAGCTTGTGAAGTGTCGGTGCACAGTGCCCAGGCTCAAGCCATTGGGCAGTGCTGGCGCCGCCGCGACCAATCCCCAGAAGTTGCGGAGCTTCGACGGCGCAGCGCATCGGTGCTGCGCCGAGAATCTGCCCATGAACCGGCAAAAACGGCGCTCTGTGCCGATCGATTTGTCCAAAATACCAATTGCAAATATGTAAGTTAAGTAATATAAATCGCGTTCCATCTAGATGCCAGGGACCATTATGGTTTTTGACGAACGGCAGTTCCGCGATGCGCTCGGGCATTTTGCAACCGGGGTGGCCGTCGTGACGTCGCTGGTCGATGGCGTGAAGATTGCCATGACTGTAAGCTCGTTCAATGCGGTCTCGCTGCGCCCGCCGCTCGTGCTGTTCAGTATGGCGCGCAGCGCTCAGAGTTTCGATCTCTGGCAGCGCGTTGAGAACTTCGCCGTCATGGTTTTGCAGGAAGAGCAGTCCGCATTATCCAATCGATTTGCCAAGTCCGGTGCGAACAAATGGCAAGATATCGATGTCGTGACAGGGACCACCGGAGTGCCGTTGCTGCCGACCTCGCTTGTGTGCTTCGAATGCACAGTCTATGCCCGCTACGATGGTGGCGACCACGAGATATTCGTCGGCGAAGTCGTCAATCTGCAAAGCAACTCACACCAATCGAAGGGCCCTTTGGTGTTCTATGGAGGCCGTTACCACGCGCTGAGTGTCGAAGGCAGTGGTGGGGCCGGACCATACGACATCTGGCTCCATGGCTGGTGATCGCAGAGCCAGCAGTTAAAGACGAGTCGGATGGCTCAGGGAGTATGAATCGGTGATCTACAAGGACCTGCGCGAGTTCATAGCTGAGGTCGAGAAGGTGAATTTGCTTCGGCATATTCACGGTGCGCACCCCAATCTCGAAATCGGTGGTATCACCGAGGTTGCAGCCGGTTTGCCGGAATGCCCGGCGTTGCTTTTCGACCGGATCGTCGGATACCCGGCCGGCTTTCGCATTTTCACGAATCCCATCAATACGCCGCAGCGGGCGGCCCTTGCGCTCGGCATCAGTCCAAAGCTGCGACCGGTCGAAGCGCTTGCGGCCTGGATGAAGAAGCGGCTCGATCTCAAGATTCAGCGGCCGGTCACGGTCAAGGATGCGGCATTTCTCGAGAACAGCGATGAGGGGGAGGCGGTCGATCTGGCGAAGTTCCCCGTGCCGGTCTGGCATCGCAAAGACGGGGGACCGTATATCGGCACAGGCAGCATCGTCGTGATGAAGGATCCGGACACAGGCTGGATCAACGCTTCGATCTATCGGGTGCAAGTGCACGGCAAGAACCAGGTGACTGTGCAATTCGACCACCCGGGCCGCCATGGTGCCATCATTGCGCGAAAATATTGGGATCAAGGCAAGCCGTGCCCGATCGCGGTTGTGAATGGCGAAGATCCGGCCTTGTTCATCGCAGGCTTCGAGTCGCTTCCCTCCGGCTATTCGGAGTTCGATTTCGCCGGGGCCATCAAGGGGGCTCCGGTAGAGGTCTGCCTAGGACCGAAGACTGGATTGCCGATTCCGGCTCACGCGGAGATCATCTTGGAGGGCGTCTTCGAGCCGGCGACGGGCGAGACGCTGATGGAAGGCCCCTTCGGCGAATTCACCGGCTATTACGCCTCTGAACGTCGGCCCTTGCCCATCATGAAGATCGAGGCGATTCACTATCGCAACAATCCGATCCTCCTCGGCTCTCCGCCGCTGAAGCCGCCTCGTCATCATTGCGGTCTGCCGTTCCGCGGGGCGGGGATTTGGTCGAACCTCGACAACTCTGGAGTCACCGATATCGTCGGTGTGTGGCAGCATGTTTCATCCTTGATGACCGTTGTCTCGCTCAAACAGCGCTACGACGGTCACGCCAAGCGGGCTGGATTGGTTGCCGCGGGCAACGCCTATATGGGGCGCATCGTGGTTGTGGTCGACGAAGACATCGATCCCTCCAATCTCAATGACGTGATGTGGGCGATCGCCACGCGAAGCGAACCCGCCGAAACGATCGACATCGTACGGGGTGGGTGGAGCTCGACGCTGGATCCGCGCATCCCGCCCTGGGAAAAGGAGAAGGGCGTCACAACACATTCGAAGATCGTCATCAATGCGTGCCGTCCGTTTTCCTGGATCAAGCAATTCCCCCAAACAACGGCCATATCGCAGGAAGACGCACGCGAAATTGAGGACAAATGGCTGGGCGCGATCACCGGACGAAACGACGTCCCATGATTTGAGCACCGGCCGGTGTGTCGAAGACTCACTCGGTGCTGAGGAACCGCGGACCGCGCTCGTCGCACGCGACGGGATGTCAAAATCCGCGCGGTTCAGTGATGACACCGCGCGGGGTCTGAGAAGGGGCGGGGACGACAGCGACGGTTTGGCCAGGCAGCATCGCGGCCGCGGGAAAGCCCGATTTGCCAAAGATCTCTCCGAGGTTTCGGATGCGCGTGGCCGGGCTTTGGTCCTGGCGGCACCGGGTCTGGGTCAGGAGTCGATGCCAGGATCTGTCGTTCGATTCGGCAGATGGTCTCCGACCAACTGAAAGTCGAGTCTAAAAAATCCGGTCAGTTGCTCGACAACGGCAGCTGAATCAAGCTTACAACGCAAGCCTTCCTACGGTATCTATCAGGCTCTGAAACGATAGGATCATCGAGTGGCCGTTTCCGCTGTTTCACGCGTTGTTCGTACCAAGTCGAAGCCGCGGGGCGCGGATGGGATGCACATCTACTTCACCGCCGTGGCCCAAGTCCGCTACATCATGCGGAAAGTCTTTCGCATGATCGACGACGACGCCAAGACGCTCGGCCTCGACCCGCTTGCTCATCAGGCATTGCTGCAGGTCTACGGCAGTCGGAAGCAAGGTCTGCGTGTCAGTGCGCTGGCCGACAGATTGGACATCGCGCCTTCCTTCGCCTCGAATATCGTCAAGCAACTCGTGAAGGAGAAGTTGCTGAAGAGGGGAGCGGATGCCTCGGATTTGCGCGCGGCGGTCGTAACGCTGACCAGTGAAGCCCGTGAGCTCTGCCACGAGATCGACGCGAGAGCGCGCCTGCGGGTCAATGCGCTGATCGATCAGCTCGAAGCCGACGAGCGTAAGGTCGCACAGTCGATTCTGATGTTCTATATCGGGCCGGGCCACATCGGGCGAAGCGGCGGGCGACGGAAGCCGCCCGCCTCAGGCTGACGCTCCGAATCCCGAGGACGCTGCATGTTCACTGCACACTCGCTCGTCAGCCTCAGCGGGCGGCTGCGGTCTTAAGCTCGGACAGATAAGCGAGGCACATGTCGATCGTGACGACGTCACCATATTTCTGATCGACGTCGAACAAATTGGCCTCCATGACGGCCTCGCTGCGGTCCGCCACGCCTTCTCTAACGATCATGGCACGGATATCGCGCATGAAGGCATCGGTGGCCGTCGCACGGACACAGCCGCTCATGCTGGTCCCGCAAAGCAGCAGGGTGTCGATGCGTGCAACGCCCAGAAAAACCTCGAGGTCGGTACGAAAGAATGCACTCGGCCGCCACTTGCCGATGACGCGATCGCCGGGGTGCGGCTTGAGTTCGTCGATGATCTCGGCGCCGCGGCCGCCTTCGATCTGCACACCGCGCATGCCGTGGTGTTTCATTTTCAGGCGCCAGAGGCCCGCGCTCGAGCCGTCGGCCGCGACGAGTCCTTTTGTGTAGATCACGGGTACATTTTTCGCCCGCGCCGCCGCAGAAAGCTTCTTGATCGGTTCGTAAGTCGACCGGATCGAAGGATAAAGAGTTGTCGGCGCGTCGGGGTCGCAAAAATCGTTCTGCATGTCGATCAGAAGGACTGCGGGACGCTCTCCGAAGCCGATCCGCTGTCCCATACCCTGGCGGGCATAAACGACATTCGACGCGGGATCGGTCCGTGTCACGGCGGCAGCGGGCGCAGCGGGCAGGGCGTTCTTCGCCATGAGCGGACTCCGTTTGGTTCGTCGAAGCTCACTCGGCCGCGGGCGCAAGTCGCTCCGCCGCGAGCCGGTCGAGGTGGGTGACAACGTCGTCGAGGTGCATCACGTCGCAATATTTGTGATGCAGGTCGAACAGGTTGACCTTGTGGGTAAGCTCGGCGCGATCGTAGATGCACTCCTCGACAAGCGACACGTGGAAACCATTCGAATAGGCATCGACGGAACTCGCCCGTACGCAGCCGGAGGTGCTTTCGCCGCAGATGATCAGGCTGCGGACGCCGAGAAGGTTGAGATGGGACAGGAACGGCGTTCCCTGAAAAATGCTGGCGCGCTGCTTGGTGATGATGACGTCTTCCGGCTGTGGCGCGAACTCGTGATAGATGCCGTAGTTGTCGACATCATCGGCCGGCATCTTCATGCTGCGCCGGGTCGAGACCGCCCCTTTCGGCCGGTTATTCGGCCTTGTTTCCTGCGTACAGTAAAACACCTGCAGGCCGGCGCGCCGAACCGCGGCAAACAGCTTCTTGGTCGGTTCAATCGCACGATGCGCGTACATGCCGCAGCTGTTCGGATATTGCCGGTCGAGGTCGACCGGTCGAGCCGGGCCGCCGCGATAGACGGCGTTGTAGAGATCGATGGCCAGGAACGCGACGTTTGGCCCCACGAACGTCTCTCGCGCGTACGGCGCGTACAGCTTCAAGTCGTCCGCCGGGATCACATCCTTCCAGCAATGATCTTCAAACTTGTCGATGGACGCCATCGTCGGGGCCCTCTTATTTGGATTTCACGTGGATCTTGGTGCCGTAGATGTATCCCGTGACGTCTGGAGCATATTCTATCGACTTGGACAGTCCCCAGGCCATCTGGTGCCGCCACAGAAACACCGCGGGTGCCTCGTCGTTGATGGTCCCGATGGCCTGCTGCAACACCTTCATGCGGCCATCGCGGTCGAAGGTCTCGCGCTCTTTGGCCAGCAGTTTGTCGAGCTCCGGATTGGAATAGCCGATGCGAGGCGAGCCTCCGGTGCCGAAATATTGCTGCATCATGACGCTGGGGTCGATGATGGAACCGCGGCCCATGTAATAGAACGGCACTCCGCCCTTCTGGACATTGGCCCACAGCGTCGACCATTCCGGCGTCTTGAGACTGACCTTGAAGCCGGCGCGATTGAGCATCTGCGCGATCGCCTCGCAAACCTGCTTATCGAGCGTGTAGCGGCCGACTGTGGCGTAGAAGTCGACCGCAACACCGTCGGGATAGCCGGCCTGCTTCAGGAGTTCGCGTGATTTCGCCGGATTGTAGGAGTACTTGTAGTCGATATCCGGCGAATAGCCGACCTGTTCCGGTCCGACCGGTCCGTTGAGCTTGGTGGCTTGACCCTGCAGCACGCGCTTGATGATGAGATCGCGGTCGATCGCATAGCCAACGGCCTGCCGCACCTCCTTCTTGTCGAATGGCGGCGCCAGCGGGCTCATGGCGACGAACATCGCCTCGATCGAATCGCTCATGACGATCTTGGACGAGGCGTTCTGCTGAACGCGCTCGACCATATGGGGCGGGATGAATTGGGCGATCTGCACCTCGCCGTTGAACAAAGCCGTGACCCGCTGCTCCGGCTCGCGCATGATCTGGAACACCAGCTCATCGGGGTTGTCGGCCGCAACGTTCGGATTGTTCGGGTCTTTTTCCAGAACGATGTAGTTGTCGACCACCAGCTTTTTCAGCTTGTATGGACCGATGCCGAACGCGTCCTTGTCGGCATCGCGACCATTCTTGTCCCACTGCGCTTTCGACATCACGATGACGAAGGTCAGATAGTCGAGGAGCGGCGCCGCAGGGGTTCTTGTCTTGACCACGACGGTGCGCGGGTCCCGGATCGACACCTCCGTCACTTCAGCGACGTTGTAGCCCTGCCGCGATTGCGGATCGGTTTTCAGCCGGTTGACCGTATGGACGAAATCCTCGGCGACCACAGGCTCGCCGTTGTGACGCTTGAGACCCGGCCTCAAGGTGAACACCCATGTGGTCGGATCCTCGGTCTTCCAGCTTTCGAAAAAGTCGGAAACATACGTCTGCGTCCGGCCGTCGTAGCGCGTCCAACAGCCGTAGATTTGGCACCAGACGCCATACATCAGGTTGACGCTGTCGGCGATCGGGTTCGTGCTCGCGATGGTCTCGGTCGCGGCTACGGTGACGCGGCTGGCCGCGGAAGCCGGGGTGGCGAGGCAGACGGCCATACCGACCAGAACGGCGTGCATTCCGGTCTTCGGAACGCTCGGCATCGTACGCATGCTCGATCCTTTAATTATGTGTCTTGGCACAAATATATTCCATAGCTTTTGGGCAGGCCGCAATCGCATCATGCGACGCAGCGCAACAAATGTTGACGGATCGCCGGCTGCGACGTTCCGTGCTGCGGGCCATTCTGTTTTTTGACTGAAAGGTCGGTTAGGCTTATCGAAAGAGGATGTGCCGGCAACGTGCGGACATGCACGGGCGCATTCCGCGGTGGCCTGATCTCGACGGTTCCGAATGCTGAGAGCCATTCTCCTAAGATTGGCCGGGGCCATCCCCGTGCTGTTTTTGGTCGTTTGCGGCATCTTTGCTCTGGTGCATCTCGCACCGGGCGATGCAGCCTCGATGCTCGCCTCGAGCGACGCCGGGCCGGAGGAGGTGGAACGACTCCGCTTGCTGTGGGGCCTCGACCAGCCGCTCTACGTGCAGTTCGGAAAGTTCCTGTTGAACGTGCTGCACCTCGATCTCGGAATCTCGCTGCGATATCAGCAGCCGGTCATCGCCATGATCGCCGAACGGCTCCCCGCGACGCTCGAACTCGCCGTGGTGACGCTCATCCTTGCGGTCGGAGTCGGAGTGCCCCTCGGCATCGCCGCGGCCCTCAACAAGGGGAAGTGGATCGATGGCCTGGTTTCGATGATCGCTGTGGCCGGCGTCAGCGCGCCGGCCTTTTGGATGGGCATTTTGCTGGTGCTGCTGTTCTCTGCAGACTTGCACCTGCTGCCGTCGAGCGGCCGCTTGCCTTACGGAACGCCCATCGCGGAAAGCACGGGGTTCTATCTCATCGACAGCCTGAAGGCGGGACAGTTCCAGACCTTCGGTCTGGTGCTGGCCCATCTCGCGCTGCCGGCCATGACGCTCGCGGCCGGCATGATCGGCATCATCGCCCGCATCGCACGCTCGGCGCTGATCGACGTCGGGCAGGAGGATTTCATCTCGACCGCAGTGGCTAAGGGCCTCAGCCGGACGCGGATCGTTCGCCATCATCTCATGCCGAACGCGGCAATTCCGATCACCACCATCATCGGTCTCGAGCTCGGCGTCCTGATGAGTGGCACCATCATCGTCGAGGTCATCTTCTCCTGGCCGGGCGTCGGCAGCCTGCTTTTTCAGGCCGTCAATGTGCGCGATACGCCGCTGACCACGGGGGTCGTCGTGGTCTACACGACGCTGTTCATCGCGCTGAACGTGCTGATCGACATGTTCTACTTCGTCATCGACCCGCGAGTCGCAGCGGCCGGAGGGGTGCGGCATTGAACGCGCGCAAATTCCTGCAGATCAAATTCCTCGTCGGCACGCTTTGCGTCGGCACCATCGTCACGATGGCGCTGGCCGGTCAGTTTTTGACGCCGCACGATCCCGAAGAGCAGAACCTGATTGCGTCGCTGCAGCCGCCGTTCGACTTCGCGGAGGGCTACATCTTCGGTACCGACCAGCTCGGTCGCGATATCTTCGCGCGAATGGTTTCGGGCGCACGCGTGTCGTTGATGATTGCAGGATCGGTCGTGATGATCTCCGGCGTCGCCGGCGTGCTGATAGGCACGACCTCGGGATTCTTCGGCGGCTGGCGCGACGTTGCGCTTCAGAAGGTCGTCGAAACATTCTGGGCGTTTCCGCCCATTCTGCTGGCGATCGCGATCGTATCTCTGTTCGGCCAGAACCTGCCGAATCTCATCATCGCGTTGACGATCCAGCGCTGGATTCCCTACGCGCGTCTCACGCGGGCCCAGGCGCTGACGCTGCGGTCGCGCGACTTCGTCCTGGCATCGATGATCATGGGCGGCGGCACGGCCTGGATCTTGCGGCGGCACATCATCCCGAATGTCGTTGCATCGGCTGTCGTCGTCGCCACGTTCAGCATGGCAACCGCAATCATAGCCGAAGCAAGCTTGAGCTTTCTCGGCCTCGGCGTGCCGCCCGGCACCGCGACCTGGGGCGCCATGCTCGCCGATGGCCGCTCCTACATCACGCGCGCCTGGTGGCTCGCGGTCTTTCCCGGGCTCGGCATCTTCGTCACCGTCATCGGATTGAACCTGTTGGGCGACTGGCTGCGCGACCTGTTCGATCCCAAGGCTGACTTGAATCTCGTATGACAGGCGACCCCGACATCATACTCGAAGCCCGGAACCTGAGCCTGTTCCTGCGTCAGGACGGCGCCGAGCTCAAGGTTGTCGATGACGTGAGCTTTCGCGTCGCGCGCGGTGAATTTTTCGCGCTGATCGGCGAAAGCGGCTCCGGCAAGACCACCATCGCCAAGGCCGTGATGCGGTTGCTGCCGACGGGAAAGCTTCGGATCGCCGGCTCGCTTTCGGTCACCGGAATTGATGTCGCGCGGGCGCCGGAGCAGGCGATGCGGAAGCTCCGCGGGCAGGCGATGAGCATGATCTTCCAGGAGCCGATGACCTCGCTCAATCCCATCATGACGGTCGCGGCGCAGATCGATGAAGCCCTGCAGACGCACCAGTCCTTGAGCAGCGCGGCGCGGCATGCGCGGATCATGCAGCTTTTATCGGACGTGCGTTTCGACAAGCCGGAACAGGTCTCCGCGCAGTATCCGCACGAGCTTTCCGGTGGCATGCGGCAGCGCGTGATGATCGCGATCGCGCTCGCCAACGATCCATTGCTGCTCATCGCCGACGAGCCGACCACTGCGCTCGATGTGACCATCCAGCAGGAGGTGCTCGAGATACTCGTGCGGCTGCAGGGGAAATACCGGCTGTCGGTGTTCTTCATTTCCCATGATCTCGCGCTGGTGAACCGATACGCCAACCGCATCGGCGTGCTTTATGGGGGTGTGTTGATGGAGACCGGCTCGACGGCGGATGTGATCGGCAGGCCTGCCCATCCGTACACCGAGGCGTTGCTCGCCTGCATGCCGCGTCTGCGAGAAGGCACAGCGCGCCAGGCGGGCATCGAAGGCAACGTGCCGCGCGTCGACGACTGGTTCGACGGCTGCCGGTTCGCGCAGCGCTGCACCCACGTTCATCCCGAATGCCGCTCGACGCGGATCGACATTTCCGCGGCCGGCCCGACACAAAGCGTCCGATGTCTCCATCCGCTCAGCTGAATCGAGAGGCCTCTGCCGTGGATGAGCCAGTGGCGCTGCGCCTTAGCGGGATCAGCAAAACGTTTATGACGCCAGCCGGATTTCTGAAACCTGCCTACCGCACACCGGCACTGAAGGACATCTCGATCGACGTGCGGGCGTCGGAGATTCTCGCCATCGTCGGAGAGTCGGGTTCCGGCAAGACCACGCTCGGCCGTATTGCTGTAGGCCTTGAGAAACCGGACAGCGGCACGGTCCATCTTGGGGAGCGAATCCTGGTCGACCGATCGCGCGGCATTCACGTGCCCGCGTCGAAGCGAGGGATCAGCATGATATTTCAGGACCCGACTTCGTCGCTCAACCCGCGGATGCGGGTGCGCGACATCGTCGGGGAGGGCTTGCGATTGGCCGGCGTCGGTCGGCGCGAGATCTCCGAGCGCGCTGCCAACGCGCTTGCTTTGGTGGGGCTGCGTACGGAAGACCTGGAGCGATATCCGCATCAGTTCAGCGGCGGCCAGCGTCAGCGCATCGGGATCGCCCGCGCCATCGTGATGGAACCTGCGGTGCTGGTCGCGGATGAGCCGGTGTCGTCGCTCGATGTGTCGGTCCAGATGCAGGTTCTCAATTTGATCCTCGACATCCGCGACAAGCTCAAATTGACGGTGCTGTTCGTCACCCACAATATCGCCGTCGTGGAATATCTCTGCGACCGCATGGTGGTTCTGTCGCGCGGCGAGATCGTCGAGCGCGGTTCGACGCATGCGGTAATCCAAGCGCCACAACACGCCTATACGCAGCGGCTGCTGCAAGCCGTGCCCCGGCTCTGACGATGCGGCGGCGCGAACGCGAGTGCAACAGCATGGCTCCGTGCCGACGCTCTGCCTGTGTCTCGTATTCTTGCCCAGGATTGGCAGATCGCCTCCATGCTGTGGTGCGATGCCATTCCGGGATTGCGAGCACTTTTCAAATCCTGCTCTCCATCGAAAGGTCAAAGAAGTGCTGAACATTGGACGGTCCTCCATCGCGCGTATTTGGAAATGCATTCGGGCCCGTCGGCGCCCGGTGCTGGCATTCTCGGCTTGCGGATTTTTGACGACGCTATCGGCGGTCTTCTTGACGTTCGCCGATACTGCGGCTGCTCAGAGCCCCAAATCGATCAGGATCATCGTTCCACTGTCCGCGGGCGGGGGTGCCGATATCCTCGCGCGCATTCTCGCGGAACAGATCAATCGCGCCCAGGGCGCGACGATCGTGGTCGAAAACAGGCCGGGCGCCGGCACCGCAATCGCTACCGATTATGTAGCGCGCTCAGCGCCTGACGGCAGCACTTTGCTGATGACCAACCCGGCCTTTATCATCAATCCCCACATCCGGCCGCAGAACTACGATGCGATGACCAGCTTTGCTCCGGTCTGCAACATCGTCAGTTTCCCATTGTTCGTCGTGGTCGCTGCAAACTCCCCATACCGCACGCTTGCCGACCTGCTCGACGCTGCCCGGGCGAAACCGGGCTCGCTGACGTTTGCCAGCGCCGGGCCGGCGACGGCGAGCCATATCGCGCTCGAGACGCTTCGCCTGGCCGCGAAGGTCGACGTGACGTATGTGCCTTTCGCTGGAACGGCGCCCGCCGTCACCGCGCTGCTCGGCGGACATGTCATGGCCGTGTATGCCGATTACACGAGCGTCGCCGAGCAGCTCAAGAGCGGTGCGCTGCGGGCCCTGTCGGTCGGCTCGCTGAAGCGCTTCTCTGGGCTTCCGGATGTGCCGACGGCCGCGGAGTCCGGCTATCCGGATTACGACCAGGAGAGCTGGAATGGCGTGCTGGCCCCGGCCAAGACCCCAGGGGGCGTCCTGAACGAACTTCGGAGCTGGTTTTTGAGCGCCGGCCAGTCGCCCGAGGTGAAGGAAAAGCTTGCGGCGCAGGACATTGTGCCGACGGTTGCGTGCGGTGCCGAATTCAGCGCGATGTTGAAGCGGCAGTACGAGCAATATGGCCGCGCGATTCAGGCGGCCAATCTCAAGGCCCAGTAGCACCCATCGATCTGCGAATATCCGAATAGCCCGGCGCCTTGCCTCAGGCGCCGGGCCGACATGGCCTTTTCGGGCCACGTCCGCGGCTGCAAAAAAAACATTTGTAAACTTATGTATTTTTCGTATGTTCGCCGCCGGTATCGTCAGCGGTATCTCCGCCCTCAACATTGGGGTTGCTGCGAGTGTTTCCATCGGTGGATGCGAACGTATGGATGTCGTAGTCGACGGCGTTTCCCAGGCTTGGGGCAGCGCGCAGACGCGCGTCGTCGCCCTTGATCGCATCTCGCATCGTTTTCGATCCGGCACCTTCTCCTGCATCTTGGGACCGAGCGGCTGCGGAAAAAGTACGCTGGTCCAGATCGTTGGGGGGATCGAGACTCCGACCGAGGGCGCGATTCGGGTCGAGGGTGGCGCAGCCGCAAGCGCGCCGGGCGCCCATTCGGTGATGGTCTGGCAGAGCCTCAATCTTTTTCCCTGGCGCAATGTGATCGACAATGTCGCATTCGGCCTTGAAATGCAGGGCATGCCCAAGGCGGAACGCTATGAAAGGGCCGTCGCTCTCATCGCGTCCGTCGGGCTCAAAGGCTTCGAGCGACATCTTCCCGGCCAGTTGTCCGGTGGCATGCGTCAGCGGGTCGCGTTGGCCCGCGCGCTCGTGCTGGAGAGACCAATCCTCCTGATGGATGAGCCGTTCGGCGCGCTCGACGCACAAACCAAAATTGTCATGCAGGAGGAGCTGCTTCGCATTTTTGAAGCCACCAAGAAGACCATCATTTTTGTGACGCACGCCATCGAGGAAGCCATTCTGCTCGGCGACGAGGTCGTCGTCATGACCGCGCGCCCCGGGCGCATCAAGGAGGTCGTCACGGTCGACCTTCCGCGGCCCCGATCGATCGAGATGATCAACTCACCAGCGTTTGGGAAGTTGTTCGACAGGGCTTTTCATCTCATTCGCGAAGAGGTCAACACCGCGATGGCGCAGCAAGCGCAGACGCTTTCGGAGCATGCATGAGCAGTTCGTCGTCCGCCCGCGTTTCGTGGGCCGAACTCGCGTGGCCGGGCCTGAGCGTGGTCCTGGTGCTCGCAATATGGGAGATGCTTGTCCGCTGGCGTGGCATCCAGCCGATCTTTCTGCCGGCGCCGAGTTCGATCGTCTATTACCTCTGGCAGATGCTGCTCGACGGCACGATGGAGTACCATCTCGGCGTTACGCTGCTGCGGATACTTGTTGGATTCTTCGTCGCGTCCGTCTGCGGCGTGGCGCTGGGATTGCTCATGGGCATGTCGCGCGTGGTCGCCCGCATTGCCGATGTCTGGATCGCGGCGTTCTATCCACTTCCCAAGATATCGTTGATACCGCTCCTCATCATTTGGTTGGGGACCGGCGAAGCCTATCGGATCGTGATCAGCGCGATCACCGCGTTCTTTCCGGTCGTGATGAGCACGTACGCCGGAATCCGCCAAGCCGACCGCGGTCTCATCAAGGCTGCTCAAGACCTCGGAGCGAGTATCGGCCAAGTCCAATTCAAGGTGGTGATGCCGGCGGCCATGCCCAGCATTCTGTCCGGTCTCCAACTGGGCATGGGTGTGACGATCATCATGATCGTGGCCGCGGAGATGATCGGCGGCTCGAGCCAGAGCGGCATGGGCTACCTGCTTGTCAATTCCGGGCAGGTCATGGAAACGGAAAAAGTGTTCGCGGCCCTCGTGGTTCTGGCCATTGCGGGCGCGGCGATCATCAAGCTGCAGCAATGGGGCGACAGGAAAATCGCTCCTTGGATTTCGGACGAGAGATAACGACAGGAGGATCTGCATGGCCGGAATTGCGATGAGAGGCCGCTTGGCAGCCGCAGTGGTTTTGCTGTCGGCCATTGCCGGCGTTGGACGTGCTCATGCAGCCGATGTCGTGCGTGTGGGGACCGGCCCCTTCATATCCGGTGGCGGATTCTACATTGCCCGCGACAAGGGTTACTTCGAGAAGATGGGCATCACCATCGAAACGAGGCAATTCATCGATGGCTCCATGGCGGTACCGGCGATGATCGCCGGCGAACTGGAGATCACGAATCTCCCGGCGGCTGCCAACCTGTTCAACAGCATTGCCAAGGGCGCGCCACTGGTCATCGTGCTTGATTGGGGTCACAACAAGCCGGGCCGTGCCTATACGGCAACCAATGTGACGCCCGAGCTGTATGACGCCGGCGTGCGTGGCCTCGGCGACTTTGCCAAACTCAAAGGCAAGACCATCGGCGTCGGCGCCCTGGGCAGCATAAACCAATACAACGTGGCCAAGGGCCTCGAAAAAGCCGGGCTCAACCCCGCGAAGGACGTGAAGTGGGTGGTCAACGTCGGTCAGCCCGACCTCATGAAAATGCTTGGTCAGAAGCAGGTCGATGTCACCGACCTGGCTTACCAGTTCGGCGTCTTCGCGAAGCAGAACAATTGGGGGCCGATCATCGCGACCGGCGACCAGGTCGCTCCGGGAGGCCAGATCGCCGCGTACGCGGCGCATCGAAACTTCGTGGAAAAGCGCCGCGACGTGATGGTGCGTTTCGCCGTGGCTTATCTTCAGGGGGTCAAGGAGTTCAATGAGGCTGCAGGTGATCCTGACAAGCACGGCGATGTCTTGGATATCCTGGCAAAAAACACAGCGCTCAATAAGCCTGAGCTTGTGAAGGCGATTGCTCCGAACTGGTCTTACATCAACGAAGACGGCATGCCTCAAGTCGATTCGATCATGGACATGCAGGAGTTTTGGAGCGGCCCGAATTTCAAGTTCGTGGAAAAAAAGATCACGCGCGACCAGCTGTTCGATTTGAGCATTGCCCGGGATGCCAAGGCGCGTCTCGATCGCGACAAGCCCTTTGCCAAGTAATCACCGGATCAAGCGAAGTCGAAGGCCGGTAGGACATTCGGCGTGAAGGGCAGACGTTACCAACGGCAAGATGCCGTAACAAACAGACCGGAATAGCAGGTCGAAGGAAGAGGTCAGATGGGAGCGAAGCCGTTTCGTGTCGTAGAGGCTACAATCGCCGATATCCATGCGGCCTATCGGGATGGCGAGCTCACTGCGCGCCAGCTCGTCCAGGCCTATCTCGATCGCATCGAGGCGTACGATAAGAACGGCCCTTCGATCAATTCGGTCATTACCCTCAATCCGAATGCGCTCGACGAGGCGGATCGCTTGGACGCGGCGATGCGAGCGGGAGCGCTCGCGGGACCGATGCACGGCATTCCCATCCTGATGAAGGACCAAGGCGACGTCGCCGGGATGCCGACGACTCTCGGTTCTCTGCTGTTCAAGGATTACATGCCAAAGGCGGACGCATTCGCAGTCGCGAAGCTGCGAAACGCAGGCGCCATTTTCCTCGGAAAGGTGACGCTTGGCGAGCTCGGGGGGGGCGATACGCACGGGTCGCTGTTTGGTTCGACCAGGAACGTCTTTGATCCCGAGCGAACTGCCGGCGGATCGTCGGGCGGTTCAGGTGCGGCCGTTTCCGCCAATTTCTGCACGGTGGCGGTCGGACAGGAGGGCTTTTCATCCATCCGCCGGCCGGCAATCTGGAACGGCGTGGTCGGTATGCGTCCGACGGTCGGACTTGTCAGTCGCGGCGGTGTCTATGGCGGCTGGCCGACCATGAACGGCTCGCTCGGCCCAATGGCGCGGACGGTCACGGACCTTGCCAAGCTGCTCGACGGAATGGTGGGCTACGATCCCAACGATCCTGCGACCGCCTACGGCATTGGGCGGACCGCAGACAGCTACTCGACCGGCCTTAAGCCGGACGCCCTGAAGGGCGCGCGGCTGGGGATCCTGCGGGATCCGATGGGTTACGATTCCGAGCCAAAATCCGAAGACTTCGCCAAAGTGACCGCGGTGTTCGACGGGGCGGTGGGAGATCTCCGCAAGGCCGGGGCCGAGATCGTCGATCCGATTGTCATTCCGAGTCTCAACGCCCTGCTCGATATGCGTGCGCGCGATGTCGCGGCTGACGACCGAATGTTCGAGCTGTACTTCGCCGGAGGAAAAGCGCCGTTCGCGACGCGTGAGGCCGCAATGGCCTCTCCGTTGTTTGCGAAGGTGTCGAAAAGCGCCAACCGGCGCTGGACCAATGCCGATACCGCCGAGCAGCACCACGCCTACATGAAAGCGCGCGAGGCGCTGATGATCAATCTTCTGAAGGTCATGGCGGACCACCGGCTGGACGCGATTGTTCACAAGGCCGTCGAGCATCAGCCGACCTTGATCAAAGACGGCGTCAATCCGCCCTTCGTCGACCAGAAGGGCGCGCCGCACATCAACACATTTCTGATGTTCGTGCCCTCGATCGTCGTGCCTGCGGGCTTCACGCGAGACAATCTTCCCGCGGGGATCACCTTCCTCGGCCGCCCCTATGACGACGCGAAGATGATCCAGCTCGCCTATGGTTACGAACAAGCGACGCAGCACCGGAAGGCGCCGCCGTCCATGCCCTGATGATTTTGCGCGGTGGCGGAACTCCCGCTTGGCGACCGCAAGGGAAGAAAGAGAGAAAATGCAGAACATCAAGATGAGCGATGTCGACCAGCCGGAGTTGCCGGCGGAGTTTCCGATCGGCTGGAAAAGCGATGTGGCGGCCGAAATGCTCCGAAGGCTCGGCATTCGATATGTCGCGCTGAATCCCGGCGCGAGTTATCGGGGGTTTCACGACAGCCTTGTGAACTATCTGGGCAACCAGGATCCGCAGATGATCATGTGTCTGCACGAGGACCATGTCGTCGCGATCGCCCATGGCTACGCGAAAGCGGCCGATGCGCCGATGGCAGCGGTGCTGCACTCGAATGTGGGCCTGATGCACGGTCTCATGGGCCTCTTCAATGCCTTCTGCGATCGCGTGCCGATGGTCGTGATCGGCGCCACCGGCCCGATCGTTCCGGAAAAGCGCCGACCATGGATCGACTGGATCCACACTTGCAAGGATCAGGGCGCGCTGTTGCGCAATTACGTCAAGTGGGATGACGAGCCGCGCTCCGTGGAAGGCGTCGTGGAAGCATTTCTCCGCGGCTATCAGCTTACGTGTTCGGCGCCGAATGCGCCGGTCTATATCTGTTTGGACGCGGGTCTCCAGGAGGAGGCGGTCTCGGGCGAAGTCCACATCCCCAGCATCGAACGCTATCGTCCGAAGACCCGCCCAGCTGCCCCGGCCCAGGACGTTCAGGCTGTCGCGGACGCGATCAAGACGGCCAAGACCCCGGTCTTTATGTTCGGCCGCGGCTCGCGCAAGCAGGAGCACTGGGACTCGCGCGTGAAGCTCGCGGAGCTCGCAGGCGCTTCGGTCATGAGCTCGCAGCGCGAACGGGCGGCGTTTCCAACCCAACACGGTTTGCATGTGTTGCCGCCGATGGGCTCGATGAGCCCGGCCGCGAAGGACTTGCTCGGAGCCTCAGACCTGATTGTCAGCTTCGACTACAGCGATCTGCAAGGCTTTCTGCGCCAGCTCAACCGCCGCACGGGGACGATCAACACGAAGATTGTCCATGTCTCGGTCGACGACGTGTTGCACAATGGCTGGAGCATGGACTACTTCGGACTGCCGCCGGCCGATATCGCCATCGCGGCCGACCCGGACGCCTTCGTCGAGCAGTTGCTTCCCGCGCTCGAAAGCCTGCTCGGCGGTAAGAAGCGCTGGGATGGCCAGTCACGGCGCAAATGGGAGCCGTTGAACTACAGCGAGCGAGCCGATCAAGTCCTGATGCCAAGCGATATCGAGGTCGCGTTGGCGGAAATCCGCAAAGACCGGAAGTTCACGCTGACTCATCTTTCATTCGGGTGGGCCGGCCGTGCCTATCATTGGAACGATCCGCTCGACTATCTCGGGCACGACGGCGGTGCGGGTCTGGCTGCGGGGCCAGGCCTCGCCATCGGCGCGGCACTCGCGCTCAAGGATACGGACCGGATCGTCATTTCGGTAGACGGCGATGGCGACTTCATGCAGGGCGCGACCGCACTGTGGACGGCAGCGCATTATTCGACTCCGGCGCTGTTCATCATTTCGAACAACCGCTCGAACTTCAACGATGAGATCCATCAGGAAGCCGTGGCCAAGGATCGGTCGCGGCCCGTATCCAACAAATGGATTGGCCTGCGGATTGACGATCCGGCACTGGATATCGCGGGCTTGGCCCGCTCACAGGGCGTCGAAGCCGAGGGGCCCATCAAGGACAAGAAGGCGCTGCTGGAAGCACTGGAGCGCGGCCTCGCCGTCGTAGCGGCAGGGCGGCCTTACCTGATCGATGTTTCGGTGCTCCCGGGCTATGCGAACAAGCTCGTGACCAGGGGCGACTAGTGCCGGCGTTCTGGCATTCAGCTTGCTTGCATTCTCGGGACCAACTCTGAGGGCCATCAGTGTGACAAAACTCGCTGCCTGTTTCGCGCTCGTGCTGGCGTATGGCATATCGTCCGCCAACGCCCAATCGTTCCCGAATCGCCCGGTCCAGATCATCGTGCCGAGCTCGCCCGCCGGGATCACCGACATCGCCGCCCGCGTTCTGGCAGAACGTCTTTCCCGCCTCTGGACCAAGCAGGTCTTTGTCGAAAACCGCCCCGGCGGCGGCGGCGCGATCGCAGTGGGCACGGTCACGCGGGCAACGCCCGACGGATACACACTGCTGATGAGCACGAATGCCGAGCTGGCGCTGAATCCCGTGATCAATCCGAACACCAAATACGACTTCCGCAAGGATTTCGTGCCGCTGGCGATGGTGACGAACAACCCCATGCTCGTGGTCGCCAACACCAGCACATCCTACAAGACACTGGCCGACGTGATTGCAGACGCCAAGAGCAAGCCGGGCCATCTCGCCTGGGCATCGCCGGGGGTCGGCACGTGGAATCACATGACCGGCGAGTGGCTGTTCTCGGCGCTCGGGCTCAAGCTCACTCACGTTCCTTATCGCGGCGGCGGCCCTGCCGGTACTGCCATCGCCGGCGGCGAGGTTTCGCTCGGGGTGGTTGCGATTTCCTCAGCCCTGCCTCACGTCCAGTCTGGACGAATGAGGGTTCTGGCGCTGACCACCGCGCAGCGCTCGAAATTCGATCCATCGTGGCCGACCATCGCGGAGACGGCCGTACCGGGCTTCAACTCGACCCAGTGGGTTGGATTGTTCGCCCCTGCCGGCATGGACACAACCCTGCGCGACAAGATCACGGCCGATGTGGGGGCCGCCTTGGCAGAGCGTGAGACGCGTGCCCGCTTCGAAACCGCAGGCGTAGAGGTCATCGGCGCGGACGGGGCAGCCGCTCTGCGACAGCTCGAAGTCGACAGCAAGATCGCGACCGAAGTCAGCCGGGCCGCGAACATTCGCGTCGAATAGGTGCGCTGCCGTGGCTGGATCCGGTCACCGCATAAGCAATGCGGTCCGGGCACGCCAAACACCTGAACGAACTCTGTGCGTTGTACTGTCAGGCGCGTCATCAGAACGGTATTGCGGGTCTCACGAACTGAGAATCCCAGCGACGTTGCTCTGTTGCCGCCTGCATCTGACCCCAAACAACTGCCCGCTCTTGCGGTTGCTGCGGTCATCGAAGGTTTCAGAGACCGTCGATAAGAACGTCTGAAAGGAGCTTGATATTTCACAGTAGTATCATACGCTGGTCGAAGATCCGGCAGGGTTTCGATCGGAGGAACAATGCAAAAGACACGACGGCGGATTCTGGCTGGAATGGCCGGAGTGTTGGCGGCGCCTCTGGTGGCTGGCAAAGGCTACGGTCAGGACGCTGAGTTCAAGCTGAAGCTCCACCATTTCCTCGCAAGAAACGGCAACGTGCCCGTGAAGTTCATCACGCCATGGGCTCGCAAGATCGAGGCGGAGTCGAAAGGGCGGATCAAGATCGACATCTTTCCGTCCATGCAGCTTGGAGGCAGCCCGCAGCAGCTGTTCGACCAGGCGCGCGACGGCGTGGCCGATTTCGTCTGGACGTTGCCGGCATACACCGCAGGGCGCTTCCCGCTGATCGAGGTCTTCGATCTGCCGTTCATCGGAGCCAGAAAGGCGGTGCCCAATTCAAAGGCGCTGCAGGAGTTTGCTGAACGCCATTTGCGCGACGAATTCGCCGAGGTGCGGCCTATCTGCTTCTTCGCGCAGGATCACGGCGTGATCCATGCCAACCGCACGATCAAAAGTCTCGACGATCTGCGCGGCATGCGAATCCGTTTCTCCGCGAGGCTGCTCGGCGACGCGTTACGCGCGGCTGGTGTCAACGCGATGTCGATCCCGGTGCCGCAAGTGCCGGAATCGCTGGCCCAGGGCGTCATTGACGGATGCGTGCTGGCCTGGGAGTCGGTGCCGACCCTCAAGATCCAAGAGCTGGTCAAGTTTCACACCGAGATACCCGGCTCGCCGACCCTGAGCACGACGTCCTTCCTGCTTGCGATGAACAAGCAAAAATATGAGTCGCTGCCGGGCGATCTCAAAGCGGTGATCGACGCGAACAGTGGAATTGCTCCAGCGGCACAAGCCGGCGCCGTTTGGGACGATCAGGCTTCGGTCGTGACGGAGCTTGTGCGCAAGCGCGGGAATACGATCACGCAACTGCCCGAAGATGGCGTCAAGGCCTGGCAGAAGATCGCGGAGCCGATCGAAGCCGCCTGGGTCAAACAGGTTTCCGACAAAGGACATGACGGTGCGAAGCTGCTCGACAGCGCCCGCGAGCTGATCGCCAAACATCAGGCGGCCTGAGCATCCTATGCCGGAGATTCAGGCCGAACGCGACGGGCCGTCCGCAGGCATTGTCGAGCGTTTGTCCTATGCGGCGGCGCTCTGCGGAGGCTGCGTCGTGCTGGCCGCCGGTGCGCTCATCGTCGTAAGCATCTTGGCGCGATGGCTGCTTCGGATCTCGGTCCCCGGAGATGTCGAACTGGTCCAGGCCGCGACCGCGCTTGGCGCCTTCGCGTTCTTGCCATTTGGCCAGCTCTCGCGCTCCAACATCGTGGTCGACACTTTCACGCAGCGGCTGCCCGAGAGAATCTGCCGGCGGATCGATGCGTTCTGGGATCTGATCTACGGCGTCGTCACGTTGGTGTTGGGATGGCGCCTGGGTGTTGGCGCATTTGATGCCTTGCGCAGCCGCACGATCACCACGGTTCTCGGCCTGCCGATCGGCGTGTTCATGGCGGTCAGCACGGTGCTGCTGGTTCTGCTTGCGGTCGCGTCCGTGGTGACGATGCGCCGCTTGCTGCGGGGGCCGGAATGAGCCCATTCGCAGTGGGCATCGCAGGCTTTGTTGCCATGTTCGCGCTGATGATGGCACGGATGCCCGTCGCTCTGTCGATGCTGGCGGTGGGTAGCGCCGGCTATATCCATTTCGTAGGCCTGTCCGGCTTTCTCAGCTTCCTGAACGCGACGCCCTATTATCTGTTTGCGAACTACACGCTCTCGGTCATCCCATTGTTCGTGCTGATGGGCGCGTTTGCCGAACGATCGGGCCTCGCCCGCGACCTCTTCACCGCATGCAGTCTCTTGGTGGGGCGGATCCGGGGCGGGCTCGGGATTGCGGTGATCGGTGCGTGTGCGGTGTTCGGTGCGATTTGCGGATCGTCGCTCGCGACCACGGCGACTTTCAGCCGGGCCGCACTGCCGGAAATGCGGCGTCTTGGCTACCACCGCTCCTTCGCGAGCGCGATCATTGCGGTCGGCGGCGTCGTCGATCTTCTCATTCCCCCTTCGATCATCCTGGTGATCTACGCAATCATCGCCGAGCAAAACATCGCCAAGCTGTTCCAGGGCGCGCTGATCCCCGGGATTCTGGCGGTGATCTTGTACAGCGCCACGGTGCGCCTGGTCGCGACCCGGAGGCCGGAGCTTGCTCCCATCCGTCCCGACGATGAGATCGCGGAGCCCGCGGGCAAGGCGCTCGCTCGGGTCTGGCCGGCCTTGATCGTGATCCTCGTCGTGCTGGGTGGCATCTATGGCGGCATCTTCACGCCCACCGAGGCGGCTGGCGTAGGCGCCGTGCTGATGCTGCTCGCGAGCCTGGCGCAGCGCCGGTTGAGTCGAGCCGACTTCGCCGGAAGCCTGACGGAAACCGCGACCACATCGGCCATGATTTTCGGCGTGCTGCTGGGCGCGGAGGTGTTCAACGCTTTCCTCGCGCTCACTCAATTGCCGGAAGCAGCTGCCGAATGGATTGGCGCCCTCTCGGTTTCGCCTTACGCGATCATGGCGATCCTGATGGTGATGTACATCCTGCTCGGCGCAGTGATGGACGAACTGGCGATGATGCTGCTCACGGTGCCGGTGGTCTTCCCCGTCATCAATGTGCTCGACTTCGGCATTCCATCCGACGAAGTGGGCATCTGGTTCGGCATCCTCCTGCTGACGGTGATCGGCATCGGCCTGATCGCACCGCCGATGGGCTTGGGGGTCTTCATTGTGACCAGCATCACCCGGGACGTCTCCATCGTCGACGTCTATCGGAAGGTGCTGCCGTTCGTGGCGGCTGATCTGATCAGGCTTGCGCTTTTGACGGCGTTTCCCGCCATCACGCTTTTCATCGTCCGTGTTCTGAACTGAGTGAGAGCCCATGGCACCGGACAGCACTGCCGCGACACAAACGGTCGTCACCACGGCACAGCCGCCGATGATCAGGGCGCACGCGCTGTCGAAGGTGTTCCGCAGCGCTGGCTCGAAGCCGGTTCATGCGCTCAAGGAGCTCGATTTCGGTATCGAGCGCGGGGAGTTCATCTCCGTCATCGGCCAGAGCGGTTGCGGCAAGTCGACTCTTCTCAAGATTCTGGCCGGACTGGTGCGGCACTCATCCGGCTCATTGGCCATCAACGGCCGCCCGATCGACGGGCCAAGCCCCGAATGCGCGGTCGTCTTCCAATCGCCGGTGCTGTTTCCCTGGCGGACCGTGCTCCAAAACGTCCTGCTGCCCATCGAGTTCAAGCGCCTATCAGTTGGCGAATACCGTGACCGCGCTCTTTCGATCCTGAATATGGTCGGGCTTCAGGATTTCGTTGGCCGGTATCCCTACGAGCTGTCCGGCGGCATGCAGCAGCGGGTCGCCATCGCGAGGGCACTGATCCAGGACCCTAGCCTGATGCTGATGGACGAGCCTTTCGGCGCACTCGATGCAATGACCCGCGAACAGATGAATCTCGAGCTATTGCGGCTGTGGAGTCATACGAAGAACACCGTTGTTTTCATCACACATTCGGTGTCCGAGGCGATCTTCCTGTCGGATCGGGTGATCGCCATGACGGCAAGGCCTGGCGCAATCGCAGAGATCGTCGATATCGATCTGCCGCGGCCGCGCGATCTGTCGGTCATCAACACCGCCGAGTTTGGCAACTATGCCAAACGGCTGCGCAAACACCTGCAGGCCACGGGAGCGATGTTCTAGTTATGGCGAACGCTCTGGAAGACGGCATTGCGAACGAGTTGTCGCCGGACGACAGCTCACGGCGCTCGTGGTTTCTACGGAATCCGCATCTCACGCTCTCACCGCTGGTGCTGATAGCGCTCGTCGCGGTGTGGTGGCTGGCGACACACGTGTTCGGCACGCCGCCCTATATTCTGCCTTCGCCCGAGGATGTGCTTCGTTCGCTCACGGCTGGTTTCTCACGGCAGCCGTTCGAGGTGTCGAGCTACTGGTATCACACCGGCATCACGGTCTGGGAGGCGGTGCTCGGTTTCGTGCTGGGCTCCGCTTTCGGAGCTGTGCTGGGCATTGCGCTCTGCCACTGGACGATTTTGGGCGCGGTTTCCTACCCCTACATCGTGGCGTTCCAGTCCCTTCCCAAGGTCGCGCTGGCGCCTCTCATGGTCGTCTGGTTCGGTTTCGGGTTGGATGGAAAGATCTTCATCACGGCAATCATTACGTTCTTCCCGGTGCTCGCCAACATGATGGCCGGTTATCAGTCGGTGGACCCGGATCGCATCGACCTTGCCCGTTCGTGCCGCGCCAACGATTGGCAGCTTCTCACCAAGGTCATTCTGCCCAGCAGCCTGCCGTTCCTGTTCGCTGGCCTGAGCACCGCTTCGGTGCTGGCGATTTTGGGTGCGATCGTCGGAGAGTTCGTCGGCGCCAGCGCGGGCCTGGGCATGCTGCTGATGCAATACAACCAGTCGCTCGAAACGGCTCCGATGTTTGCCGTCATCATTATCCTCGGATTGATCGGCTGCTTGATGAGCTATGCGGTCAGCGTTGTCGAACGCCGCTACTGCTTCTGGGCGCATCGTTCGGCGGCGAGAAACAAGGGCTAGAAGCTCGGGAGGTTCGAAATGAGGCGATTCACTGGATCAGCACTAGCCGTTGGTCTCGCGCTATGCGCGTTGCCCGGAGCGGCATGGGCACAATCGAAGGACATCACCTTCGTTCAGATGCATCCCGTGATCGGGGTCGGCGAAGAGGTGTTTCTCTATGCGGTCCCGAAACGTCTCGGGTTTTTCAAGGCCGAGGGTCTCGAGGTGAAGATCCAAGGCGCCCCGAGCGGCACGGTTGCCGCCCAGGTGATCCAGAACAACGGCGCCCAGCTAGGAACCACTGCTCCGGAATCCGTCATGCAGATGCGCGAGCAGGGCGGCGATATTGTTGCGTTCTTCGGATTGAAGCGGAACGCCGGCACTTTCGTTGTCGTCATGGACGATTCGCCGATCCAGAAGCTCGAGGAGTTGAAAGGCAAGACAGTCGGCGCCAACTCATTCGGATCGGGTGGCGGCTTCAGCCTGAAACAAAGTCTCAACGAGCTCAACATCACGCCCGACCAGTACACCCAAGTCACAATACCGCCCGGACCGGCGGCGTTCACGGCTTTGCAGACGCGGAAGTTCGATGCCCTTGTGGTGTGGGACTCGATGCTGGGCGTGGCAGAGAACACCGGGCTCAAGCTGCGCAAGATCAACATCTCGTTTCAGGACCGCCTCGCCGGCATGACGGTTGCGGTCAACGGCGCCTTCGCACGTGCCAACCCGGCGACCGTGGCGGGCTATTGCCGAGCCATGACCAAGGCGCTGCTGTTCACGAAGACCAATCCAGAGGCTGCCATTTCGCTGTTCTGGCAGGAGTTCCCGAACGTGAAACCGGCCAATCTCGACGAGGCGACAGCGCGCAAAAATGCCGCGCATGTGCTCGGCCGGTTCCTGGAGATGGCCCTCCAGGGACAACCCGACAATTCGCCTCTGGGAGAGTTCATCCCCACGGCTTGGCAGAACACGTTTGCGACATTCAAGGGTCTGGGGTCGCTCAAGGGCAGCGGGACGGTGGCCGAGGCCTACTCGTCACAATTCCTTCCGGCGTGCAACGATTTCGACAAGGCGGAGATCATCAAGCAGGCCGCCGCATATTCAAAGTAATCCGTTCCGGAAAGGGCGTGCCGAGGAAGAGCGTGAGGACAGCAATGATCGACATTAAAGGGATCGCCCACTTCAGCATTCCGGTGAGCGACGTGGACAAGAGCATCAGGTTCTATACCGAGATCGTCGGCTGCAAACTGCTCTTCATGCAGCCCAATAAGAGTATCACATTTCTGGATGCCGGCGGCGTCTGCATTCTGCTCATCAAGAGGCCCGCTCCCATTCAGAAGGGCGAGCTTGAAATGTCGGACGGCGTCCACCACGCCTTCATGATCGACGCCGAGCAGTACGAGGCCGCCAAGCAAAGCCTGCGTGACAACGGCGTCGAGATTTTCTTCGAGGAGGATCGCCGCGGCGGCACGATCGATGGCCCGCGCTTCTACTTTCGGGACCCGGATGGAACGCCGCTGGAATTCATCAACCGCACCCATTACGCACACGACGGAGTGCGGGCTAAATTGCCCTGAGCGATGCGCTTGACGGGACACCTGCCCAGCTAGTGGGCCGGAGCTTCCGGTCGGCGAATGAGGCGCGCAATCGCCGAGCGGTTGGCAACGAATTGCGGGAGAGCCTTGGTCGTGATCTGATCGCGCGGCCTCGGCAGCCCGGTTGCCACCACGTCCAGCACGATGCTCGGCGACTTCGACAGAACGACCACCCGGTCGGAGAGATAGACCGCTTCGTCGATGTCGTGCGTGACCACCACGATCGTGATCTGAAACCGGTCGCGCACCGCCGCCACGAGATCCTCCAGATCGGCACGAGTCTGTGCATCGACCGACGCGAACGGTTCATCCATCAATAAGAGCTTGGGTTGATAGGCGATGGCTCGCGCGATCGCGACCCGCTGCTGCATGCCGCCGGAGAGTTGCCATGGGTAATGACCGCCGAAGCCGTTCAGTCCCACGGCGCCGAGGCTCTGCTCGACCCGGCCGCGCCGTTCATCGGCGGTGATGGGCTGGTACTTCAGCGGCAGTTCGACATTGTCCTCGACGGTGGCCCACGGCAGCAGCGAACGGCCGTATTCCTGGAACACCATCGCGAATCCTGCGGGCACTCCGCGGATCGCCTCACCCTGGAAGTGGATGGTGCCCGCGGTCGGGGTCAGAAGCCCCGCAAGAACTTTGAGCAGCGTGGTCTTGCCGCAACCGGAGGGCCCGACGATCGAGACAATCTCTCCGGCCTGGACGTCGAACGTGACGTTCTCGGTGACCACCTGGCCGGGGAGGTATGCGTGATGGAGGCCGTCTACCTTCAGCATGAGTCTCGTTCTTATGATTGTGCGGCGCGGCCGCGGGCGCCGCGATACCAGCCCAGTGCGCGATCCTCAACCTTCAGGAATATCCAGTTCAGGGTGTAGCCGAGCAGCGCCAGCAGGACGATGCCGCACCACATGTCGGTGAGCAGAAAGACGATCTGAGCATTCTGGATCCTGTAGCCGATACCGTTGGTGCTTGCGACCAGCTCGCTGACCACCATCAGAATGACGGCGAGCGCCAGAGAGACGCGAACGCCGGCAAAGATTTTCGGCATCGCCGCGGGAAGGACAATGCGCCACAGGCGCGCATGCGCCGGCAATCGATATGCGCGAGCCGTGTCGAGCTGCACGGGATCGACCGTGCGGGTCCCCTCGATCGTGTTGAGCAGGATCGGCCAGATTGAGCCGAAGGCAATCAAGCTCACCCGCATCGTGGTCTCGGTGCCGAGCAGAATGATGAAGACCGGAATCAAGGCGGGGCCGGGAATCGCGCGAAGGAATTGCAGCGACGGATTGGCCAAGTCCGATGCAATTCGGGAGCGGCCGATCAGGATCCCAAGCGGCACGCCGATTGCGACGGCGAGCGCCCAGCCGAAGAGCAACCGGATCACACTCGGGATGACATCCTGGAACACGCCGTCCCCCAGAAACAGACGGTTTGGTGGTCCCGAGAGCCACAGCTCGCCGGCGCGGTGCAGGATTTCGGAGGGCGGCGGAAAGAAGATGGAGCCGGCGCGCGTGGCTGCGTATTGCCACAGCAGGATCAGAGCGATGCCAAGTCCGTAGCGGATGAGTGCCGACTGGAGCGCTGACAGCATGCGGTGGGCGATACCGCCGGTTTTTGACGGGCCGGCACTCACGACGGCGATCCCAGATAGCGCCACGCGAAGAACCGCCGGTCGAGGAGCTCCAGCACGCCGTTGATGATGGCCCCGACGAGGCCCGCGATGGCGGCGCCCGCAAGGACGGAATCCATTTGGCCGCCGTTGGACGAGACGAACAGGATGTAGGAGCCGATGCCGCTTTGCGCTGACGCGAGCAGCTCGGAGCCCACCACGACGATCAGGCCGATAGAGGCGGAGATGCGGATTCCAGTGAAAATGAACGGGGCCGCGCTCGGCAGATTGATCCGGCGCAGAATCGCGCCGCTCTTCAGGCCGAAGCAGCGTGCGGTCTGGACCGCGATGGGGTCGACATCATGGACGCCGTAGACGGTGTTGAACAGGATCGGCCAGATCGTGGCATAGGCCACCAGAATGACCTTCATCGAGAAGCCCTGGCCCCAGAGCAGGATGCCGAGCGGGATCAGCGCCACCGACGGAATCGGACGCATGAATTCGATCAGCGGCGAGACCATCCGGTAGGCGAGATTCGATGTGCCGATCAGAATGCCCAGTGGGATGCCGATGACGGATGCGAGAGCAAGTCCCACGGACCAGGCATAGAGCGTCGCCGCAACCTGCCACAGGAATTTAGGATCCTGGACGAGCTGGAGCATCCGCCACAGCACTGTCGAGGCCCTGGGCAGGTAAATCGGCGGAACAATCTCGAGCCGGGTCACGAACTCGACGATCAGAAAGAAGCCGATGATGCCCGCAAGGATGCGCGCGGCCGATGCGGCCGGGCGCATGAGATTCCACCCGAGGCCGGCCCGGATCGGCGCTGTGCGCTCTTCAAGAGCCATCAGCGTGCGGTGGCTTCGTCTGGCAGCTTGGTCTTGGCCGGCAGCATTTGCAGGCGGTCCATCATGTCGGCGATCGGCTTCAGCGTGGTGAAATCGCTCTTCTCCGGCGTGTAGGAGAGCACGATCTTGCGCGCCAACTCGGGCTTCAGCGTCGTGAAGGTTGGATAGATGTCGCGCAGCTTATCGGGATTGTTGTGCGCATAAGCCAGACCCTTCTCAAGCGCGCGCCGGAGTGCGGCGACCGTGTTCGGGTTGGTCTCAGCGAATTTCTTCGTCACCGGGAAGCCCACAAGAGCGAAGCGGTCGTAGTCGCCCGAGAACAGGTCGTACACCGACCTCAATCCGCCTTGCGCCTGCACAACCGACAGCAGTGGCTCGGGAATGCACGCCGCGTCAACGCCGCCCCGCAGAACCGTCGGGGCCATGTCCGGCACACCCATCACCGTATAGCCGATCGACTTGTAGTCGAGGCCTTTGGCGCGCAGCACGTCGTTGAGGATCAGGTCACAGGCGCCGCCGACCGTGATCACGGCAATTTTCTTGCCGATCAGGTCCTCGGCTGTTTTGATCGGCGAGTCGTCCTTGACCATGAACAGGGCTTGGCCCTTGGCGCCGCGGTCGGCTTCGCTCAGCGGAATGAGAGGGACGCCACGATTGGTGGCAAGGAGGAATGCGGTCCAGGTCACGCCGCCGGTGTCGAAGTCGCCGCCGACGATGCCGGCAATGGGGTTAGCGCCCATCACGCGTGGCGTGACTTTGAGTCCTTCGGCCTCAAAGAAGCCCTGTTGCAGCGAAAGATAGACGACACCGTAGTTGGTAATCGGGAATACACCGAAAGTGATGTCCGGCTTCTCGATCTTGCCAGCCTGCGCCGCGGCTGGCGTGGAGCTTGCGCCCGCGCAAAACGCGATCAATGCGCTCGCAGCGATGACAACGCGGGACGCTCGCAACAGGTTTCTGAGGTTCATCACAAGTCTCCTTTGAAATCGGGATACCGTCAGGCGGCAGGCGTTTGCTTGCGGAATGCGTCGACTATTTCCATGCCATTTGCGTGCCAGACCGAGCCGCTCTCCAGGATGCGGTCGAGCAGGCGTCTCAGCGCGGCGATCCGATGAGGATAGCCGAGGATCCACGGCGTCACGGAGAGCGACAGGATGCGGCCGCAGCGATGCTGGCCTGCTTCGGCCACGAGCCGCGCAAACGCCTGTAGCACTTGGTCCGCATAGTCATCGACTGTGAGATTGTGTTGGGCCAGCAGCAGCCGGTCCGACCACTCATAGGTGAGGGGCATCGCGCAAAGCGGGCCCACTTTGGTCGTCACTGTGTAGGGCATGTCATCATTGGCCCAGTCGGTGACGTACTCGAATCCATTCTCCGCAAGCAGCGCCAGTGTGTTTGGCGAATGCGAGCGGCCCGGCGAATGCCAGCCCTTCACCGGCGCGCCGGTCACGCGCTGCAACGTCTCTCGTGCCTTGTGGATCAGGTCGCGTTCGTCTTCGACGGCCAGGCCGGCATGATGCACGTGGCCCATGTCGACGCCGTTGGCGAGAAACTCCCACTTGCGCTGCGCAATCTCGTCGATCAGGCGCGGATACTGGGTGACAACCGCCGCATTCACCGCCGCGGTCGCCCGCAGGCCGAGCTCATCCAGAACCCGCATGATCCGAAAGATGCCGATCCGTGCGCCGTAGTCGCGGCTGCTGTAATTCCACAGATCGGGATAGCCCAGCATCAATCCACCCAGCGGGCGGAATGGCTGCGCCGGTGCGTCCATCGGAAAGAATTCGACCGGGACCGTGATCCACAGCGCGATGCGTTTGCCCTCCGGCCATGAGACGGCCGGCCGTTGGTGTGTCGGCTGGTGGGGAAACCAGTCGTGATCAAGCCCCTGGCGGCGATGCGGGTAGGTTAGACGGCTGGTCGTCATGCGCGGGCCGCCTTTTCCGAGGCCCGATGACGCAGAGCCTCGTCATAGTGATGCTGCAAGTACCAGTCGGCGATCTCGTTCGCGGTCGCCAGCCAGACGCCCTCGTGCGATGTGACGTGCTGAAGCACGTCGTAGAGCGCGGAAATGCGGTGCGGCTGGCCTACGACAAACGGATGCAGCGGCATGCACACCACCATGCCGTTGTCTTTGCCCTCGAGATAAAGCTGATCGAAAAACGCGTTCATCATCGCGGCCCATTTTTCCGCCGGATAGCCGCGGACGCCCATCACACGAATGTCGTTGATCTCGGTCGAGTAGGGCACCGTGATGAGACGGCCGTTGCGAACCTTGATCGGGATCGGCTGATCGTCAGGCACCATATCGATGGTGTATTTGATGCCGAACTCAGGCAGCAGGTCGAGAAACGTTTCGCTCGAGCTGATGGCAGGTGCGAGCCAGCCTGCGACGTCCCGGCCGCTGTGACGCTTGATCGTCTGGACGCTGTCAGCGATCAACTGCCTGATCTCATCGTCGGTCATGCCGTAGATCAGCCGCGTGTTGTAGATGCCGTGGCTGAACAGCTCCCATTTCAGCTTCACGCACTCGTCGACGATGTCGGGCATGTGATCGCACATCGCCGCGTTCAGCGACACGCTCGCGCGGACGCCGAAACGCTCGAGCGCTTCCATCACGCGCCACACGCCGGAGCGGTTGCCGTAGTCGCGAAGCGAATAATTCAGCACGTCGGGAGAGGGACGAGGCCAGATCGGCCGGCCCTGACCCTCCGGCGGGTTCAATTCGTAGAATTCGATGTTCGGGCAGACCCAGAATGCGACGCGTGCGCCGTTGGGCCATTGAATCTTCGGCCGGTCGATGAGCGGCCAGTAATCGTAGCGAGCAGGTTCACGCAGCATTGAAAGCCCCGATGCCACATCCACGCGACCGTTGACATGCAACGTCTGTGATGTTTCACTGTAATTTAATAGATGAAATTCTTCGGCCGCAAGGGAGTGCCTTCATGAATTCCGCAATTGATTCCTTTGTCTTGAAGGGCGGACACGTCCTCGATGCCGAGCAGGGAATCGACAAGGTCGCGGACGTCCATGTCGCCGGCGGCAAGATCCAGCATGTCGGCTCGCGCGAGGTCGCGCCCGGCGCCACGATCATCGATGTTTCCGGACGCTATGTGAGTGCCGGCTGGGTGGACATCCACGTGCATGCCTATGGCACGCTCGGCTTTGCCAACCCCGATCTGGTCGGTGTCTATCAGGGCGTGACCAGCTTCGTCGATGCCGGCGGCCCTGGAATCGGCGTGCTCGACCAGTTCATGGAGCTGCTCGGCCACCTGGAGACGAGCCTTTATGCCGGCGCGTTCATCCGTCCGATGGGCCTGTTGGGCCTGAACTTCATCGAAGGCAACGTGCGGACGCTGGGCGAGGTGCCGATCACGCGGTGGATCGATTTCGCTAAGCAGAATCGCGACATGCTGCGCTACATCAAGTGCAACGCGATGGGGGACTACGGCCCCGGCACGTTGAAGCTGACGAAGGGGCTCGCCGAGATTCTCGATTTGCCGCTCTATATGCACATCGGCGAATTCCAGATGCAGAACCCCGAGCATCTTCTGGCGCCCGAGGCATTCCGTATCGCCGAGGCCGGCGACATGATCACGCATCTCTATCACGGCAATCTGGGCCAGGTGATCGACGACGACGGCAAGGTTCTTCAGGTCGTCCGCGACGCTGAGCGCCGCGGCGTGCTCTTCGATCTGGGCTTCGGCGGCTACAACTTCTCCTGGACGGTCGCCGAAAAGGCATTCGCGCAGGGCTTGATCCCGCACACGATCAGCTCCGATCTGCAGCAGTTCAACGTGGTCCGGCCGGTCAAGTCGCTGGCCAATGTGATGTCGGCGATGCTGCATCTCGGCCTGACGCTGCCCCAGGTCGTCGAGCGCGTGACCGGAAAAGCTGCGAAGGCAATCCGTATGACCGATCGTGCGGGCAGCCTCAAGCCAGGCCAGCCGGCTGATATCACGGTGTTCCGCGTGAACTCCGGCGAATACGAGATTTCCGACTGCTACACCCAGACGCGCAAAGCCGAGAAGGAAATCGAGCCGCTCATCACTTTCAAGAACGGCAAGCGCTTCGATGTCAACATGAGCATGGGCCAGGACGAGAGCAACTGGTTCCTGCAGATCGCGGAAGAGCATGTCCCGGATCGCGCCGCTCGCCTTTCGGAGCGGCAGCGAGGGTTCCTCAGCGCGCTTGCAGGCCGCTTGTCATCGACCTCCTGGGAGACCTCGTCGGCGGAGCGCCTCGACATCGAGAAAGCGCTCGAGCTTCAGGAGATGTTCCACGAGGAGCGCTCTTCGCACGATCTGCCGCTGAAAGATGCACTGAACGCGGTGTATGCCTCGTTTTTGGATCAGAGCTTCACGATGCAGATCGGACTGCTGCTGGTCCGGCTCGAGCAGCCGTTTGCCATCGGCCGGCTGCGCGAGGTTTCCAGCAAGCGTCCGCTCGCAGCCTAGGCGGGGAAGGCGCACATGCTCAATACCGACGGCTCATTGGCTCAGAATGGACAGAACGTGGCGGAAGCTTCGCAGATGACGGAACAGCCTTGGCAACCATTGTCCGGCCTTCGCGCGGACAACACCAAATATCCTGCGCGCGCCAGCCTGGAGGGCGAAGGCATCGTCATCTTCAAAACGAAGACGGGTTATCGCGGCGTTCAGCGCCAATGCCCGCACATGCAGGCGACGATGCTGAATGCGGAGCTCACGGCCAACGACACGATGGTGCGTTGTCCGCTGCATGTGTTCACCTTCAAGCTGTCCGACGGCAAGGGCGTGAATTGTCCGGGGTTCAAAGTGAAGGTCTATGAAGTGAAGGAAGAGGAAGGCAAATTTTTCGGCAGATTGGCGAATTAAAGATCACGCGCAAGCCTGGTTCGAGGATGGTCGAAATGACTGCAATCCAGACTCAAGGGACCGGCCTCACTGTCCAGGGCAAAAAGCGTAAGACGAACCGCCTTGGGATTATCGCCACTCAGGTGATCATCCTGATTGCGCTGCTGGGCTTCTGGCAGTACGCGGTTACGGAGGCGACGCTGCCGTATTTCAGCCGTCCGACCCAGGTCGCGGCGAAGCTTTTCGATCTGCTCAGCCACCACGACATTTATCGTCATATGTACGTGACGCTGATCGAGATCGCGGCGGGCTACAGCATCGGCGCCGTGGTGGGCCTGTCGCTCGGCTTCATTCTCGGCCGATCACGCTTCCTGTCCGCTGCATTCCAGCCTTACATCATCGGTCTCTACAGCATTCCGAAGATCGCCTTGGCGCCCGTCTTCATCGTATGGCTCGGGCTCGGGATCGCGTCCAAGATTGCGGTGGTCTTTGTCGCGAGCTTCTTTCTGGTTTTCTTCAACACCTATGCCGGCCTGCTGGGCGTCAATGAGGAGTTGGTTCGGCTTGCACGTTTGATGGGCGCGTCGTGGCCGCAGACCGTCTGGCGCGTCATCCTTCCGGCCGCGGCCGATCAGATTTTCCTCGGGCTGCGCACCGCCGTGCCCTATGCGGTGATCGGCGCAGTGATCGGCGAATACATCGGCGCGAGCGAGGGGCTCGGCTACTTCATCCTCTACGCATCGCAGACCTACGACGCGCCAGCGCTGTTCTCAGGGATCATCATTCTCGTCGTGATCGTGTTCGCGGTGAACTTCGCGCTGAATTGGCTTGAAGCGCGTGTCATCCGCTGGAGGAAGGTGGCGGGACAGACCGTACAGATTTAACGCGCGTCAGATCTTTAGTACGCATGAAGAACTGGCATGCCGCTTGCTGGAAAAACAGAACACTCGAAGAGTGGGAGACAGTTCATGATCGAGCGTAGGCACTTTATCAAAAGCGCGGCAGCCGCGGGATTTACGTCTGCGTTGCTGATCGGGCGCGCGAGTGCACAGGTGGCTCGTCCGGTCGCAAAGGGTGTCTATGCGGCGCCGGGATTGTCGTTCTCGGCGCTGTTCCTTGCGGACCGCGCAGGCCTCTGGGAAAAGAACGGCGTCACCGCAGACTTGAAGCAGGTGCAGGGCGGACCGCTCACCATGGTGGCCTTGACCAACCGCGAGGCGATTTTCGGCGGCGTGGCATCGACGGATCCTGTCGTCGGCTGGAGCAAGGGAATCAAGACGCTTGCCGTCGGTGCTTTCACCGGCGCGCTCGCGATGCAGTTCACGGCCCGCAAAGACTGGATGTCGAAGGTTGGGGTGTCCCCCGGCAGCTCTCTTGCGGACAAGCTCAAGGCGCTGAAGGGCGCCCGCATCGGGGCATCGACCATTGGCGGCGGCCCCGCTCAATACACGCGTTATCTGGCGCGGACAGCAGGGCTCGATCCTGAGCGCGACATGAAAATCCTGGCGGTCGGCTTCGGCGCGGCGCGCATGGCCGCGCTGCGAACCAACCAGGTCGATATGACCTGCGGTGATGCACCGGAGGCTGACCAGGTCGAGCTTGAAGGTTTCGGCGAACTGTTCCTCAACTGCCCGCATGAGGTGCCGATCTTCAAGGAGTTCCCCTACACGGTGGTGCTCGTGACGCCCGAGGTCGCCAACGATCAGCCCGATCTCGTGCGCAGGGTGGCGCAGACGCTCGGCCAGGCCAACGACATGTTCGCGACGCGGTTTGGCGAGACGGTCGATATCCTCAAGAAACAGTTCTCCACCGTGCCGGCAAAAGCGATGGAACTCGCGCTGGAACGGGACCGTGATGCCTATCCGCGCGGCTGCCGGATGACGCCCGCGATGTGGGAAAACAACATCAAGGTTGCGGTCGATACCAAGATGATCGCGGAGCCCCTGCCGACACAGGAAGGGGTACTATGGACGAACAAATTCCTGGCGTGATCACTCGGGCGGCAAAAGACCGTTCTCGAAGAAGGGCGTTAAAGTATGTCACCGCAGCGAAGCGATGCGCGGGCGTTTGTCATCCATGCTGTTGAGAACGCGCCGCCCGCAATCCGTTTTGCAGACGTCAAGCTTGTGTTTGCCAGCGGCGACAGCGATTTTCTTGCACTTGACGGTGTGAGTTTCGATGTTCCGCCGGGAAAAATCACGACCGTCGTCGGGCCGTCAGGTTGCGGAAAGACGACGCTGCTGCGTCTTGCATCAGGTCTGACGCCTGTTTCTGCCGGAACTGTATCGTTTCAGGGAAATCCGGTGACGGGCCTGAACACCAGCGTCGGTTACGTCACCCAGGACAGCAATCTCTTTCCGTGGCTTACGGCGCTGGGCAATGTGGAGTTTCCGCTCGCGGTCCGCGGCGTTCCGGCGCGCGAACGAAGAGAAAAGGCAATGCATTGGCTGCGCCTGGTCGGCCTGGATGGATTCGAAAACCACTATCCGTCACAGCTCTCGGGCGGCATGCAGAAGCGCGTGTCGATCGTGCGGACACTGATCTATGAACCAGCGGTGGTTTTGCTTGACGAGCCGTTCGGCGCTCTGGATGCGCAGACCCGGATGTCGTTGCACCATGAGCTGCTTGGACTCTGGCAGCAGCAGAAGAGCACCATGCTGTTCATCACGCATGATCTCGTGGAGGCGATCACGCTGTCCGATCAGATCATCGTCATGACCAGAAGGCCGGGGCGAGTGAAGGAGATCTTTCAGGTGCCGCTCGCCCGGCCTCGAAACGTGTTCGAGATTTATCTCGAGCCGGGCTTCGACAAGGCCTATGCTGCGCTCTGGAGCCACTTCAAGTCCGAGATCAACGTGAACATCGGGCCCAAGGCCTGAGGGCGTTCAGCCCAGGTTGACCTGGATGGAGTCGCCTTCGATCCTGACGGGCAGGGTTTTGACATCGCAGGTGATCGGAGCGCCGAGGCCCTTGCCGGTCTTGGCCTCGAAGCGTCCGCCGTGCAGCGGACATTCGATGATGTCGCCTTCGAGCCAGCCGTCGCTCAGATAGGCGTGCGCATGCGTGCAGATATTGTGCGTGGCGTAGATCACACCATCGATGTTGTACAGTGCCACGTCCAGCTCCCCGGCCTTCACGCCGACGACGCTGCCGAGCTCCACAGCGTTGCGGTTGGCCACAGTGATCCATTTCTCTGAATCGCTCATCGCTTTACGGTATCTCCTCCAAATCCTTTATCGGGTTGTTAGCGGCACATGTCCTGAAGCTTCAGTGCGGGATTGGCCAGGTGCTCGGCATCCACAGCCTTGCCGGAGGCGATCAACATCCGCGCAAATCGCATGTCGCGCGGCGAATTCACGCTGATGCAGCCGACGACCTTGTTTGTCACCAGTTGAAACGCCATGAACGCGCCGTTCGCCGGTTCGCCGCGATAGACAAGTCTGTCGTATTCCGCCGGTGCCCCCGCAATCTGCATGTTCATGTCGTATTGATCAGTCCACAGCCATGGCACTTCGGAGAACGCCGTGGTCCCGCCCGCCATGACCTTGGCGACGGCGATCGCCTGGTTTTGGGCGTTCTGCCACGCTTCAAGCCGGATCGAACGGCCGAGCAGAGGATTGAAATGCCTGGTCACGTCGCCGGCCGCGAAGATGTGCGGATCGCTGGTCCTGCCGAATTCATCGACGACGAGGCCGTCTTCGTTGCGCACACCTGCGGCCGCTCCGAGCTCGACATTGGGCACGGCGCCGATGCCGACCGCCACGATGTCGGCGTCGATCGTATCGCCATCCGAAATGCGGATCGTCGCCCCGCCGTTGGCGGCTCCGACCGCCTCGACCGAACAGCCCAGCCGCAGATCAACGCCCTGGCGGCGATGCAACTCCGCTACGCGATAGCCGATCTCCGCAGGAATCACCCGCGCGAGCGGCTGCGCAGCGAGCTCCAGCACCGTGACGGCGCAGCCGGCCTTGCGCGCGGTCGCGGCGATCTCAAGACCAATGAAGCCGGCGCCGATCACGGCGAGATGTGTGCTGGGCTTCAGCCGCTCGCGCAGCGCCAGCGCATCCTCGATGTCGCGGACGTAGAACACGCGCTGCTGCCGTTCGTCGATGAACGGCGCCCTCCGTGCCCTTGCGCCCGTCGCCAGCAGAAGCGCGTCGTAGGGCAGGGTGTCGCCGCCGGAGAGCTCGAGCCGCTGGGCGGATCGATCAATGCCGAGCACCTCGGTGTTGAGGCGAAGCTCGATATTCGATGTCTGGTACCAAGCGAGCGGTTGCAGATAGGTTTTCTCGGTCGCGACCGACCCGCTGAGCAATTCCTTGGATAGCGGCGGGCGTTCGTAGGGCGGATGGCTCTCGGCGCCGACGACGGTGACGCGTCCGGGGAATCCTGCGGCGCGCAACGCGCCGGCCGCGCAGCCTCCGGAGTGCCCGGCCCCCACGATGACAATGTGTTCAAACGCCATGGCGCGACCTGATGATCACGAGAATTGCTTCCTCAGATAACGCGGCAGGCCAGCTCTTGCAATGTAAAAATACAGTGAAATATCACAAATCCGAAAGCCGGAGGGCCTGCCAGATGCGATCCGGGGAGGCCGGCATGTCGAACTGCCGGACGCCGAGCGGCCGCAGCGCATCGAGCACGGCATTGATCAAAGCGGGAGGCGCGGCGACGCAACCACCTTCGCCCGCCCCTTTGACCCCGAGCGGATTGGTCCTGCAGGGCTCTTCATTGAAGGCGACCGCGAAGCTCGGCAGCGAACCTGCCCGCGGCACGGCGTAGTCCATGAAGCTCGCCGTCACGAGCTGGCCGGTGTCGTCATAGACCATGTTTTCGCCGAGCGCTTGGCCGAGGCCCTGTGCGACCGCGCCATGCACTTGGCCGTTGACGATGAGTGGATTGATCAGGCGGCCGAAGTCGTCCACCGCAGTGTAGCGATCGGTGATGACCTCGCCGGTGTCGGGGTCGATCTCGATCTCGCAGATGTGGCAGCCATTCGGAAACGCCGGCGGTTCGGCCGCGAAATAGGAGCTCGCTTCCAATCCGACGCGCAGGTTCGGCGGCAGCCGCGCCGGATGATGCGTCCACCGGGCGATCTCGCGAAGCCCGACCTTGCGGTCGGTGCCGGCCACGCGGAAATCCCCGTTCTGGAATTCGAGGTCTTCAGCGTTGGCTTCCAACAGGAAGCTCGCGACCTGCCTGGCCTTTTCGATGATCGCCTCGGCTGCGGAGCGCAGCGCATTGCCTCCGATGATGGCGCTTCCTGACGCGTAGGTGCCGCGACCGAACGCCACCTGGTCGGTGTCGCCCTGGATAAAGCGGATCTGCTCCATCGGCATCCCGAGCCAATCCGAAACGCACTGGCTGTAGGTCGTGGCGTGCGACTGGCCGTGCGAGAACGTGCCGGCAACGATGGTGACGGCGCCGGATGGATCGAAGCGCAATTCCATCCGGTCGTTGAATACGCCGGTGTCTTCGATGTAGCAGGCAATCGCGCGTCCGCGCAGCTTGCCGTCGCGGCGGCTGCGCTCCTTTCGTTCTGCGAAACCATCCCAGTCCGCCAGTGCCAGACAGGCATCTGCGGCTGCACGAAAGTCGCCACTGTCGTAAACCAGTCCGGTGGCGGTCCGGAACGGCATGGCCAAATTTTCGATGAAATTGCGCTTTCGAATTTCGACGGGATCGATCGCCATTTCGTCCGCGGCCAGATCCAGCAGGCGTTCGGTGACATAGATGGCTTCAGGGCGGCCTGCGCCGCGGTAAGGGTTGGTGGGCGCGGTGTGGGTGAAGATGCCCTGCGTCGTCAGATCGACGGCCGGAATGGCGTACACATTCGGGATCAGCTTCAGCGAATAAACCAGCGGAACGAGCGCGGCGCCGACGATGTAGGCGCCGAGGTTCTGCATCGCCTTGATCCGAATCGCAAGGATGCGCCCCATTGGATCAAGGGCCATCTCGGCCTCAACCGCCTGATCACGCGCGGCGTTGTCGAGGATGAAGGCATCGCTGCGACTCGCGATCCATTTGACCGGCCGCCCGACCGCGCGCGCCGCCGCGAGCACGATCCCCTCTTCGGGATAGGTGTCGCCTTTCATGCCGAAGCCGCCACCGACGTCGGGGCCGATGACACGCAGCTTCGATTCGGGAATGTGAAATACCGAGTGCGCCAGCGTCTCCCGGACGCGGTGCGGGTTCTGGGTGCTGGAGTAGAGCGTGTAACTCTCGTCACCCTGGTTGTAGCAGCCGATGGCGCCGCGCGGCTCCATCGAACTCGCAGTCACCCGGTTGTTGGTGAGACTCAGCTCTACACGGTGTGCCGCTCCGGCAAATGCCTTTTCGGTCTGGATGGCATCGCCCATGCGTAAGGTGAAACAGACATTTCCCGGCGCCGCGTCCCAGACCGCCGGCGCGCCTGATGTGGCTGCAGCCGTCAGGCTCGTGACACTCGGCAAATCCTCATACTCGATGTCGATCAGCTCGGCAGCGTGCCGCGCCTGCGCGAGTGTTTCGGCCACGCAAAAGGCAACGCGATCGCCGACGTGCCGAACGATGTCATCTGTGAGGAGAGGGCGTGACGTTCGGTAGCCTTTGGGCCCGCCGGTATCCTCGGGCATGAACAACGGTGGCAACCCGCCGAGGCTCTGCGCCGCCACATCCCGGCCGGTAAGGACCGCCAGCACGCCGGACGCAAGGAGCGCTTGGTGAACGTCGATCGACTTGATCCGGGCATGGGCGTGATTGGAATGCACCATGATGCCGTGTGCCATCCCGGGGAGGCTGATGTCATCGACGTAACAGCCACGTCCCGTCAGCAGCTTCCGGTCCTCGACGCGGGCGACAGCCTGGCCGAACTTTCCATGTGTCATGAGCGAGCGTGCCCCATGGCGCGCGAGGTCGCGCGCCGGTATCTAAATGGAAAGTCTAAGTCATTTATTGACTTGAGGAAAAGTGTGAAATATCAGATGTATTTGAAGTTTGTCCTTGCCGGGATTTGAACGCATGAACTTACCGAAACGGAAAGACGCCGGCCTGCGGGAACGCCAGCCCGGCGGAACCACCTCGCGCCGGCGGTTGCCCCGGCAATCGTTGCGGGATCAGGCCTACGAGGCCATCAAGGACCGCATCATCACCTGCCAGTTCAAGCCGGGCGAGTGCATCAACGAGGCGTCGGTGTCGGAGCTTCTCGGGCTCGGCCGGACGCCGGTGCACCAGGCGATCGATCGGCTGATGCTTGAGGAGATGGTGGAGGTCATCCCGCGCAAGGGCGTGATCGTCAAGCCCGTCATCCTGCAGGACGTCTTGCAGATGATCGATGTCCGCATGATCAATGAGGCTCAATGCGCGAGGCTGGCGGCGGAGCGAGCGGACAACAGCCACATCGAGAGCATATCCGAGGTTCTCGGCCGGGCCCAAAAGGCCATCTCCGGCCGCGACATCCACGCGATGATGAGCCTCGATCGCGAGTTCCATCTGCTGCTGGCGAGCGCCAGCAAGAATTTCGAGCTCGCCGAGGTGCTGCGCAAGTTGAACGAACGATCGCTGCGCTTCTGGTTCATCTCCTTCACGACGCCGGACCACCATCACAACTTCCAGCAGCAGCATGAGGCGCTGTACGAAGCCATCCGCAGCCACGACGCCGATGAGGCCGAACGTGCGATGCGTGTCCATATCGAGGCGTTCCGAAAGAGCGTGATGCGCCATCTGTGAGCGTGTCGGGCAGACCGGGTGTTGTGGAGTGGTTGATGTCGAGCAATGACAATCGAGTGCTGATATCGGGCGGTGGCCCGGTCGGACTGCTGTGCGCGTGGATTCTGGGACAGCGAGGCATCGCGGTCAGGCTGTTCGACAACAATGACGGGTTGCAGTCCGATCCCCGCGCTGCGACGACTCATCCGGCGACGCTTGATCTGCTCGCCGCGTCCGGCTTGGCAGACGATATGGCGCGTGTGGGGCTCGTCGCGCCGATCTTCCAGTTCTGGGATCGGCCGGCGAACAGGCTGGTTGCCGAGTTCGATCACGCGGTCCTGGCCAAAGATACGCAGCACCCGTTCGTCGTGCAGTGCGAGCAATTCAAGACATCGCAGCTCCTGCTCGATCGGGTTCTGACGCTGCCCAACGTCGAGGTTCTGTTCAATCACGAAGTTGCCGACGTGCGCCAGAGCGCGGACTCGGTCAGCGTCGATGTGAACGGGCCGGAAGGGGTCAGGACGCATTCCGGCGTCTACCTGATCGGCGCCGACGGCGGGCGAAGCATCGTCCGCAAGCGCAGTGATATCCCGTTCGAAGGATTCACCTGGCCCGAGCGGTTTATCGTGCTGACGACGCCGTTCGATTTCGAGTCGAACCGAGGTTATTCGTATCGCAGCTATTTCGCCGAGCCGGGCTCCTGGTGCAATTGCTTCAAGGTCTCGGCCGACGGTCCGCCGGGACTGTGGCGGACGGTGTTTCCGACCGAGCAGTCGCAGACCGATGAAGCGCTGATGAGCGATGCCGGCGTACAGGGACGGATGCATCGGTTCTTTCCGGACCAGCGGCCATATGAGATCGTCCATCGCAATCTGTACGTCACGCATCAGCGCGTCGCGACGACCTTCCGCAAGGGACGCGTGCTGCTCGCGGGCGACGCCGCCCATGTCAACAACCCGATCGGCGGCATGGGATTGAACGGCGGCATCCAGGATGCGGTGAACCTCGCTGGCAAGCTGATCGAGGTGATGCTGGAAGGCAGGTCCGACCAGTTGCTCGATCTCTATGACCTTCAGCGCCGGACCGTTGCCGTCGAATTTGTTCAGGAGCAATCGATCGCCAACAAGAAGCGGTTGGAGGAAAGCGATCCTGCGATGCGGCAGAAAAATCTGGATGAACTCAGCCGCATCGCGGACGACCCGCAGCGTGCGCGTCAATTCCTGCTTCGCACGGCCATGATCGCCAGCCAGAAGCGGGCCGACTCCATGGCGCTGAACTGAGTCTCGCTTCCGACCCTGAGATCAGGCTTTGATCGTCTGGAGCGCAGCCGCGATGCCGAACAGGTCGGCGTCATGCTGGCTGAAGCCCAGAACTTGCAAGCCGAGCGGCAATCCGCCCGTCTGGAAAAGCGGCAACGAGAGCGCCGGCACACCCAAGAGGCTTCCGGGAATGGCGAATGTCGGATCGCCAGTGGATTCGAGTCCGACCGGTGCCGGTCCGTCCGCGCTGAGCGTGATGCATGCATCTGCCACGGCTGCGAGCTTCGCGTAGATCTCGCGGCGGCGATCGCGATCGGCCAAGTCATCCTGATATTGCTCGAGCGTCATCGCTTCGGCTTCCTTGAGCCGTCTCTGCATGATCTTGCTCAAGCCCTCCACGCCCAGGTCTCGGGCATAGGTGTTGAGGGGCCAACGGGATTCCCAGGCATTGATCTTTCGCGACAGCGTGCCCGCATCGCGAATGGCATCCTCGACGTCGGCGACCGCCGGCGTGTTGTCGCGCGTCAGCACTTGGATTCCGCTTTGCTTCAGCGCAGCCTGATACCCGGCGAATGTTGCGCGTGTCTCGGGCGTGGCTGATGAGAAGCCGGCAGTCTGGAGCGCAGCGAGGCGCGCGGGTCGCCGCGCGGCGGGCGCTTCGCGCGGTCCCGAAAGACCCCGGAAGCCTGGATCACCGCCAACCCGCGCAGAGATCTCGCGGGCGACGATCCACATTTCCGGCAGCGTCGCGGCAAGCATGCCAGCGCTGCTCTGGCTCAGATGGTCGAAGCTGCCGCCGCGATTGATGGAGCCGAGACTCGGTTTGTAGCCATAGCAGCCGCAGTAGCTCGCAGGCCGAACGATGGAGCCGATGACCTGCGTGCCCAGGGCAGCCGAGACGATGCCAGCCGCGACTGCCGCGGCGGAGCCGCTGCTCGATCCGCCCGGTGTCCGCGAGAGGTCCCAAGGGTTGCGGGTCGGACCCGGCGCCACGGCGGCGAACTCGGTGGTGACAGTCTTACCGACGATCACCGCTCCGGCCTCGCGCAAGGCCGCAACCGCCGCTGAATCACGGACCGATTGCCAGCCCTTGAACAGCGGCGAGCCTTGTTCGGTCGGCATGTCGGCGGTTTCGATGATGTCCTTGATGCCAACCGGCATTCCATCGATCGGCGACAGTGGCTTGCCTGCGCGCCATCGCTCGGTCGAGCGGTCCGCAGCGGTGCGGGCTGCCGGGATATTGGTGCTGACGAATGCGTGGATCTTGCCTTCCCATTCGTCCATGCGGGCGAGGCATCGTTCCAGAAAATCGCGCGGCGTGTCTTTCGCGGACCGGAAGTCGGCGTGTGATGAGATATACGACTGGGAAACGGGCGTCGGCATGGATTGCACCACTGTCAGAGCTTCGTGACGCAGGCATGGAGCAGCGCGCTGCGTCCATTCCTGACTTCGGCAAGGCATCGGGCGATGGCGGCCGGCACTTCGGCCGGGTCAACCAGCCGTTCCCCATAGCCTCCTGCCGCTTCCACGATCTTGGAGAAGTCCATGCCGGTCGGCAGGTCGGCTTGGTACAGACCGTTGGCCTTGGCGTGTCCTTGCGGATAGACGCGAAGCGTGGCGCCCTTCACAGCAGCCCAGCCGGAGTTGTCCAAAACGACCGTCAGGATCGGCAGGCTGTACTGCTTGGATAGCGCGTACAGGGCAGTCGGGTTATTGAAGTAGAAGCTGCCATCGCCGACGATCTGCACGACGCAGCGGTCGGGCCGCGCCAGCTTCACACCGAGGGCCGTGCCTCCCGACGCGCCAAGTCCGCCCCCGGCGTTGCTGATCATGGTGCCGGGCTTCGGACGGGCGATTTGCATGTTCGGGATCGATTGCCGGGTCACAGCTTCATTGACCACGATGTCTTCAGGCCCGATCGCCTTGCCGATCTCGGCACAGACGTAGTGCGGATTGATCTGGCCGTTCTGTCCCTTGTCGGCGGCAAGCTCTGCGGCCTGCTGCAGCCGTTTGGTTTGTTCGGTGGTGAGATGTTCGACGCGTGCCGCGGCGGCCGCGACGAACTCCGGCTTGGCGGACTTCTGCAGGGCTGCAAGCAATTGTTCGAGGACACGGCTGCTCTTGCCCTGGATGCGCAAGTTCGCGGGAAAGCTCCACATCGGCGATGCACTCTTGAGCACGTCGACATCGATCTGCGCCCAGAATGTTGCCGGGTTGTCGCGCGTGGCCATCGGAATCCACGGCACATCGACGTCGACCAGAAGACCCACGTCGACGTCCGCGAGCTTGTCGCTCAGGAAGCCGCCGAAATGCGGAAACGAGCGTCCGATGTTGACGAAGGTCAGGAAGTCGATGACGCGAATGCCTGCGAAGGTCGATAATTTCTCGATGATCGCTGACGCCGCCTCGTCGCGCCCGGCATAGCCGGTGATCAGGGTGGGATTCTTTGCGCTGAGCAGGCGAGCAGCGAGTTGCTCGATCACATCGGGATCTGCTCCGGCGGGCTGCAGGGGACCGTAGCGATCGCTTGGAAACGAGCGGACCGATTGTTCGTCCCATGGCTCGGTGAGGATCTCGCGCGGCAGCATCAGGTAGACCGGGCCGGCCGGTTCGCTGTGCATGATGGTGTGGGCGCGCCGCAGGATCTCCTTGCTGGTGACACCGGAGGGCAGGGTGTATTCCCATTTCACATACGGCCGAACCAGGCTGCCCTGGTCGAACGGCTGCTGGATGAAGTGCACGTAAGTGTCGCGCGAGCCTTCAAGCTCCCCGAAGCTCGTAAATGGCGCCGAGCCCGCGATCAGCAGAACGGGAATCCTGTTGCGGAAAAGATTGTGCATGCCGAGCGCGGCATTGGCAGTGCCCGCGTCTACGTGCACCAGAACGGCTTGGCCGCGCCCTGTCATCTGCGCGTAGCCGCCAGCCATGTGCATGGCCACGTTCTCATGCGGGCAGAGGATGACCTTTGGCGCCCGAAGCCCGTTCGCGTTGAAGCGCGCCAGTTCCTCGATCAGTGGAGCGTGATCGGTGCCGAAGTTGCAGAACAGATAATCGACATCGATCTCATTCAGAGCCTGGAGGAGATAGAACGCCGTCGAATGCACGGCTGCGTTCGGCATCGGGGAGGAGGACGCGGTTGCCATCGAATATCCTGTTTCGCGAACTGTCCAATGTTCACTAACAGTGATATTTCACTATATGATCAGTTCGTCAAACGGCTCGGATGGAAGCTTCGCTTGAAGCGCATCAGAGAAACTGCGTCACGTTGCTCCGGAACGATTCGATGTGGCGCCGCATGGCCACTTCGGCATCGTCGCCGTTGCGCTGTTCAATGGCGTCGAAAATGGCCGCGTGCTCGGCCTGCACCGTCTCGTACTGCGAGGGCGCGTTGAGCGAAATAAACCAGAAGCGTAGCGACCGGTCGTGAAGATTGCGGAGCAGCTCGGTCAGAACGGAATTCTTGGCGGCCCGGGCGATGAGCAGGTGAAAGTCCCTGTCGAGCAGCATCATGTTGTCGACGTTGCGCAAGGCGGCCCAATGCCTGGCGCGCTTCAGGACGTCGGCGAGTTCCGTCAGGTCGGCGTCGTTCGCGTGCTCCGCCGCCAGCCGGGCGCCGTAAGGCTCGTTGATCAACCGGACTTCGATGATCTGGAGTACCTCGTTGAGGCTCACCGGTTTGACAATCACGCCCTTGCGGGGGATCACCTCAACCATGCCTTCTACCATCAGGCGATCGAGCGCCTGATGGACCGGCGTGCGGCCGATCTTGAGCATGGCCGATAGCTGCAACTCATTGATGTATTCGCCGGGTCTGAATGCGCAGGTGATGATACGGTGCTTGATCGCCTCGTAGGCTGTTTCACGCAGCGAGGCGACCGCGCCGGACCGAGCCTTGGGTTTGGCAACGGCCGAGCGGCGGCCGGTTTTCGACTTCTGCATCGGTTTGGATGGCATCTGATTTCCCGGAAAACGTCCGTATAGCAGCGGGGCGCAATCGATACAGCAACTCAGGACTTGTACTTATCGCCCTTGGCCCGGTCCCGGAAGAGGAAAGGGGATGCTTGCCACCCGGCCAGGGTTGGATTAGTTTGAAGAGTAAGTGATATTTCACAGAGGTGCGCGATGTCTTCGCAGTCAAGGACTTCGGCAGACGCGAATTGGGTCGACATTCAGCGCGGATTGGTGAGCCGGGACATCTTCGTCAGCGACGAGGTCTGCCGGCTGGAGGTCGAGCGGATTTTCAACCGCACCTGGGTCTTCCTGGCGCACGAAACCGAGATTCCCAACGCCGGCGATTTCGTTTCTCGAAACCTGGGCCATGCCCCCGTGGTCGTGGTCCGTGACAATGACGGCACCATTCATGCGCTCCTGAACAGTTGCCGGCATCGCGGCGCCAAGGTCTGCCGCGCCGATTCTGGGAATACGCGCGCATTCGTCTGTCCCTATCACGGCTGGACCTATGAGCGGTCCGGCAAGCTGATGACGACCACATTCGATAAGCACTTTCCGAAGGGCTTCGACTTTGCCGCCTACGGTTTGCCACGTGTTCCCCGGGTTGAGAGCTACAAGGGCCTGATCTTCGGCAGCTGGAGCGAAAACGTCGAGCCGCTCTCGGACTATCTCGGCGACATCGCCTGGTACATCGAGCCGTTCCTTTCGCGCTCGCCACAAGGCATGGAGGTGCTCGCGCCGCCGCACCGTTGGCGTGCCAAGGCGAACTGGAAGGTCGGCGCGTTGAATTTCGTCGGCGACAGCCAGCATATTCTGACCACCCATATCGGGCCGCTGACGCTGGATCCCGTCCGCGCGGCGCGCGCGGGCTTTGCCACCGCCGCCGAAAACAGCTTCCAGGTTGTGACCGATCAGGGGCACGGTTGCACACTGACTTATCTGGCGCCGGGGCTTCCCGAGGATGCGTACCAGACGCATCCAGCCGAGCTCGAGCCGCTCTATCGCCAGATACTGAAGGGCGATCAGCTGCAACTTTTGGATCGTCTTCGCGTGATTGTCGGCACGATCTTCCCGAATCTCTCATTCATCGAGACGCAGGTCGGCCCGTCCCAGAAGGCCGTCATCATCCGGCAGTGGCAGCCCGTCAGCGGCACCGAGATGGAGATTCTCAGCTGGGTGCTGGCCGAGAAAGAGGCGTCCCAGGACTACAAAGCCACCGTGCTGCGCAACGGCTTTCACAATTTCGGCGCCGCCGGCGTGTTCGAGCAGGACGACCTGGAGCTGTGGGCGTCAGCCACCTACGCCAGCAACAACGAGATCTCGAAGCAGTTTCCATACAGCTTCCACACGGCGCTGCCCTACATCGACAAGCCGGAAACGGACCACAAGTGGCCGGGCCGGGCCTTCAAGCCCGCCGACACGGAGGTCGCGCAACTGGAGTTCATGCGCCAATGGGATCGCCGCATGAAGTCGAACCAGTAAGCCCGAAGTTTGTTCACCGGAACGCAAGTCATGAGCGATAAGCTGAAGGCGGTCGATGATGGCCTCTTTGTTGAGATCCAGCGCTTTCTGTTCCGTGAAGCAGCCTTGCTGGACCGCCGCGACTACGCGGCGTGGCTGTCGCTTGCGACCGAGGACGTGCACTATCTGGTCACCGCTGCGGTCGCACGCGACGCGGGGGCCAAGCCGGTGCAATATGCCATCATCGACGAGAACCTGACCGGCCTGAAATCCAGAATCGACCAGATATCGAACCCGCGTCTGACCCGGGCCGAGAATCCGCCGTCGCTGACGCGCCGCGTCGTCTCGAATATCGACGCCTGTCATTCCGAGAAGCCGGATGAGTTCTCGGTGATATCGTACCTGCTCGCCTATAGGAGCCGCCCCAGCGTGCCGGAGGGAGGGTTCTACGTTGCGGTCCGGCAGGACACGCTGCGGCGAAGCGATGCCGGTTGGCGCCTCGCCAGGCGTCATGTCGAGCTCGATCACATCATGCTGTTCGACGGCGCGTTGAGCACGTTGCTCTGATTTTGCCTCACCCGGCCGCTTTCATGACCACGGACACCGACGGCCAACCTCGAGAACCCGCGCTCCGTCTGGGGATCGCGGGGCTCGGCCTTGCCGGCGCCTTCATGATCCGTGCGGCTGCGGTGCATCCGCACATCGAGCTTTGTGCCGGCATGGACCCGCTGCCGCGGCCACGCGAGGCTTTCGCGCAGCAGTTCGGCGCGAAGGTGTATGCGGAATTTCGCGAGCTGTGCCGCGACGAGTCTGTCGAGGCGATCTACATCGCGTCGCCACACCGGTTCCATGCGGTGCAGGCCATCGAGGCGATGGAGTACGGCAAGCACGTGCTGGTCGAGAAGCCCTTGGCGCTGACCATTGAGGAATGCGACGCCGTGGTCGCGGCCGCGGAGCGGACTGGGGTGACGCTCATCGTCGGCCACACTCATGCGTTCGATCCCAATATCCGCGAGATGCGGCGGATCGTGCAGAGCGGCGAGCTCGGCCGGCTCGGCATGATTCTCAGCTTCAACTACAACGACTTTCTGCTTCGCCCGCATCGCGCCGACGAATTCGATCCGCAAAGAGGCGGCGGTGTTGCATTCAACCAACTCGCCCATCAGATCGAGATCATGCGCGCGCTCGGCGGGCCGGTGCGGTCGGTTCGGGCGAGCGTCGGCGCGCTCGACAGCGCACGGTCGGCGCCGGGACATTGCGTTGCGTTCCTCGACTTCGAGAGCGGCGCCGCGGCCTCGGTCACGTTCAGCGCCTACGACTTCTTCGACAGCGACGAATGGCATCACTGGATCGGCGAGGGCGGGGCTGCCAAGCCCGCCGACCGGCACGGCCAGACCCGCCGCGCTTTCCTGGCACGGACAAGCGAGGCTGCGGCCCATGAGGACCTCGGCTATGGCGGACGCGTGCTGCCGGACGAGCAGCCGCACCTTCCGCACTTCGGACTCATCGTCGTGACCTGCGAGAAGGGCGACATGCGGCTGTCGCCCTCGGGCATTCTGATCCACGGGGTCGCGGGCACCCGCGAGATCCCGGTGCCGCGCGGTATCGGCCGACCGGGGCAGGGGGACGCGCTCGATGCCCTGTGGCTCGCTGTGCGGAACGGCACGTCCTGCATTCACGATGCGCGCTGGGGGCGCGACACCATCGCCGTCATTCTGGCCGTGCTGCAATCCTCCCGCGAGCGGCGGGAAGTCGCGTTGTCATAGCGCCTATGCCGATACGCGCTTGGGCGTAGCAGCACGCCGATTGACGCCCCGGTACCGTGACGTTACGCTGAAATGTCACTGTAACACTAGAGCCGGCGTCCCGAGGTTTTGCTCCATGACCAAGCTTGTCCCGATCACGATTGCCTGTGCCGAATATGACCGCACCAGAGCGATCAAGGACGGGCGCGTGAAGGTCGACGGGTGCGAGGTCACCTATCTGCCGCTCGACCCCGAGGAACTGTTCTTCCGCGCCTTCCGCTATCACGATTTCGATATCGCGGAGCTGTCGTTCAACAGCTACCTGATGACGACCTCGCGCGGCGTCTGCCCCTACGTCGCGATCCCGGCTTTCGTGTCGCGTCATTTCCGGCACTCGGCGATCTACATCAGGACCGACCGCAATATCCGCACCCCCACCGACCTGAAGGGCAAGCTGGTCGGCCTGCCGGAGTATCAGCAAACCGCGAACGTCTGGATGCGCGGCATCTTCGAGGAGGACTATGGCATCAAGCCGTCCGACATCCGTTGGCGGACCGGTGGCCAGGAGGAGCCAGGCCGCGACGAGCGCACGCCGCTGAAGCTTGGTAACGGCGTCGACCTGCAGGCGATCCCGCCCGGCAAGACGCTCAACAAGATGCTGGTCGACGGCGAGCTCGACGCGGTGTTCAGTGCCCGCGAAATTTCGTCCTTCGTCAATCGCGCACCCAATGTCGGCCTGCTGTTTCCGAACTACCGGGAAGTCGAGGCCGACTACTACAAGCGCTCGGGCATGTTCCCGATCATGCATCTGATCGGCATCCGCAAGACCTTGGTCGAGAAGTATCCGTGGCTGCCCGGCACGGTCTACAAGGCGTTCTGTCAGGCCAAGAACATCGCCATTAATGAGATGAAGGAAATGTCCGCCACGAAGATCACGCTGCCGTGGCCGGAGGTCTATGTGCAGGACGCCGTCCAACTGATGGGCAGCGATTTCTGGCGCTACGGCGTCGCCGAGAACGCCAAAGACATCGAAGTGCTCGCGCGATATTCGTTCGAGCAGGGCCTCGCCACACGCAAGCTCTCGGCGGAGGAGATCTTCCATCCGTCGGTGTTCGAGATTTCGAAGATCTGATCGCGGCTCGTCAAATCGGGAAGGTCGTGGTGAGCGCTCCGATATCCATCAAGCTGCTGGGCGTCTCCGGAAGTATCCGGAAACAGTCCTATAACTCCGGCGCCTTGCGGGCGATTGCCTCGATGCTGCCGCAAGGCATAACTTACGAGATCGCGGATATTGCGGCGCTGCCATTCTACAGCGCCGATGTCGAGCAGGCGGGATTGCCCGACGCCGTCAAGGTATTCCGGGCCAAGGTCGCGGCAGCGGATGCGCTGATCTTTGCCGTTCCTGAATTTAATTTTTCCCTTCCCGGGGTTCTTAAGAATGCATTGGAGTGGCTGTCGCGTCAGCCTGATCCGCCGGCCAATGCAAAGCCCTGCGCGGTGTTCGGCGCCTCGGTAAGCCCGCTCGGCACGGCGAGAGGCCAATTCCATTTCCGCCACGTCGCCGTATCGCTGAACATGATCATGGTGAACGTCCCTCACGTGGATATCGCCAACGCGAAGACGAAATTTAACGCACAGGGCGATCTTATCGACCAGACGTCGCTGGATTCGATCCGGCCGCTTCTCGGCGAATTGCAGGCTTTGACTCTTCGGTTGCGAGCCGGTCAGACCGGCTGACGCCCTCCGAACCGACAGGTGTGACGATGACTGAGCGGCCGGTCCACGTGAAGATGCTGATCGCAGGCCAATGGGAAGACGGCAGCGATCGGATCGAGGTCCGCAATCCCGCCAACCCCGATGAGGTGGTGGGAACGGCGGCGCGCGGCACCGCCGCCGACGCCGCACGCGCGATCACGGCCGCCAAGGCTGCACAGCGGGGCTGGGCGAAGCGGAGCTTTACCGAGCGCGCCAGGGTATTGGGCGAGGCGCTCGATCGCTTCGCGGCGGGAACGGACGTGCGTGCGCGGCTCTATGCACGGGAGAACGGCCGTGTGCTAGCCGAAGCGCTCGGCGAGTTGCGCGGCGTGCCCATCGCCCAGAAGCTGGCCTTGGAGCTTGCTCCGGATCTTGACAGCGGCCGGCAGCTCAGGGCGGCGTCGGGCCGGACTCTGGTGAATTATCTGCCGTACGGCGTTGTCGTCTCGATCGTGCCGTGGAATGCGCCGGTGACCCTGGCGTTTCTTCATGTGATCCCAGCGCTTCTCGCCGGCAATGGCGTTGTGGTGAAGCCGCCGGAGAGCTGCCCTCTGGCGCTGGTGGAATCGCTCGGGGTCATCTCCGAGCTTCTGCCGTCGGGTCTTCTCAACGTGGTGACGGGACGGTCATCCGATCTCGGCGAGGTTCTGACCACCCATCCCGATGTCGCCAAGATCGGTTTCACGGGCGGCATTCCCGCCGCGCGCAAGATCATGGCCAATGCGGCGCAGTCGATCAAAGGCGTCACGCTCGAGCTCGGCGGCAACGACGCGGCGATTGTGCTGGACGATGCCGATCTCGGCGACGACGCGATGAAGCGGATGGCCCAGGGTGTGTTTGCGGCCACCGGTCAGGTCTGCATGGCGATCAAGCGGATCTATGTGCCTGAATCGATATCGAAGCCGTTCCGCGAAGCGTTTACCAGAACGGTGGACCGCTACGTGGTGGGCGATGGGCTCGAGGCCGGCGTCAGCATGGGGCCGATGCACACCCGAAAGGGGCGTGAGGACGCTCTCGCCATGATCGAGGATTGCGAGAAGCGCGGCGCCAAGGTCAATCGGCTCGGCGGCATTCACAACAAGGCGACGTTCGAGCGCGGCTATTTCGTGCGCCCCACGGTGGTCACCGATATCGAGGACGATGCGCCGCTGATGACCGAGGAGCAATTCTGTCCGGCGATACCGATCGCCACCTATCGAGAGATCGACGACGCCGTGGTACGGGCCAACGACACCTATTTCGGACTGTGTGCATCCGTCTGGAGCCGCGACACGGATCGCGCGCTCGCCGTTGCAAGGCAGATGGAAGCCGGCACCGTGTTCGTGAATTCGCACGGCGTCACGAGCGTCAATCGCCGCGCGCCCTATGGCGGCATGAAGCAGAGTGGCATCGGCCGCAAGGCGAGTATCGAAGGCATCCTCGAATATCTCCAGATGCAGACCATCACAACACATGGAGAATTGGTCTAGGCCAGGCGGCCTTCTCAGGCCGTCGCGAATTGGCGCCACGAAACAACGGACAAGCAGCATGGGCTACAACAAAGGTCACATGGAATTCACGACCCTCAATCTGAAAGAGGGCTTTCACAACGTGCCGGGCTACCCGCCCGGATTCTCGGAGCGGATTTTGGCGGGCTCGCTCGACGAAAAGAACAAGGTCGGCAACCGCACTCGCATCCTGCGCATCGAGCCGGGTGCCTTTTCGACAGTGCCGTTCGTCCACGAATACTGGGAGGAGGTCTTTCTGATCGAGGGAGACCTGGTCTGCGGCTCCGACGCGACCGGCAAGGGTGGGGAGCAATTCCAGGGGCCGACATACTGCGTCCGCCCGCCGGGTGTCTATCATGGCCCGTTCACATCGAAGACCGGCTGCTATCTCCTCGAGACACACTATTTCGCTGAAAAGTGACCTGGCATCAGCTTGGCCTGTTACGCGACGTCCCCTCCGGCGCGTCGCACAAGGGAGAATGAATTGAAGCTCGCGCGCAGATCACTGTTGAAGCTTACGGTAGGCGCACTGGCCGCGCCGGCGATTCCACGCCGTGTGTGGGCGCAGACCTATCCAACCCGCCCGGTCAAGCTGGTGGTCGCGACCGCGCCCGCCGGCACAGCCGACCTCCTGGCGCGTCTGGCGTGCCAGTGGCTGACGGAACGGATGGGGCAGTCATTCGTCGTCGAAAATCGCACCGGGGGGGCCGGGGCAGTTGCCGTGGATAGCGTCATCAGGGCGGCGCCTGACGGCTACACGCTTCACTTCTCCGGACCCGTGAACGCGATCAACGCGACACTCTACGATAAAGCCAATTACCTCGATGACATCGTGCCGATCGCGGCGCTCGCGCAGGCGCCGCATGTGATTGAGGTGAAGCCGGATTTCCCGGTCAGAACAGTCCCCGAGCTGATCGCCTACGCCAAAGCCAATCCGGGCAAGCTCAGCTACGGCTCGGCGGGAATTGGCACGTCCAACCATGTCGCGGTCGAGCTGTTCAAGATGATGACCGGCGTGGAGATGGTTCACGTGCCCTATCGAGGGACAATCCCCGCGATCATGGACGTGCTGGGCGGAACGATCCAGGTCGTATTCGATATCCTTCCATCCTCGATGGAATTTATCAAATCCGGAAAGCTGCGCGCGCTCGCCGTCACCGGGCCGGCCCGTATGGATTCGCTTCCGGACGTTCCCGCGGCGCTCGAATTCGTGCCCGGATACGAAGCCAGCGCGTGGTTTGGTTTCGGCGCGCCCAAGGGCACGCCCCCCGAAATCGTCGACCGTTTGAATCAGGAGATCAACGCCGCGTTCGACGACGCCAGGATGAAGGCCAGGCTGGCGGCGCTTGGTTGCGTTCCGATGCCGGGCACGCCGGACGATTTTCGCAAGTTCATCGCAAGCGAAGTCGAGAAATGGGGCAAGGTCATCCGGTTTGCTGGGATCAAGGCAGCACAGTGAGATCTGCCGCGCCGTTGCACCGGAAATCTCAGCGACCATGCGGCGCCACGGACGGAAGATTGAGCCATGACGAGCCCCTATTTGCCGCCCGCTGGCGTTGAGACGGAACTGGTGGAATTCATCAGCGGCAGCCGGCGTGTTCAGGGCGCGGTCTTCACGCCGAGCGCGGCCACCGGCCGGTCCGACACGGCTATCATCATGGTCCACGGCGTCGAACAGTTCTGGTATGTCGGCCCGACAATGTTTTTGGCGACTTCGCTTGCGGGCCGCGGCTTCACCACCTTTGGCTATAACGGCACACATTCCGGCCAGACCTTCCGCTGGTCGAGCTTCGAGGCAGCCGTGCAGGAGGTTGCCGACGCGGTTGCGTTCCTCAAGCAGCGCGGTTTCGAGCGGATCGTTCTGATGGGGCACAGTCTCGGCACGCCGATCGTCGAGTCTTACGCGGGCGACAAACCGGAAGCGTCGCTGTCAGCGATTGCCGTATATGGACCGCATATCAGCATTCCGGCCGTCACCCGCGACACGCTGCTCGGCCCGGAACTCTATCAAAGCTTTCGCGACGAATGCCGGCGGCTGGTCGCAGAGGGAAGGGGTCAGGAGATCAGGTTGCTGCCCTACAGAAAGACTGCGCCGATCGTCACGTCGGCGGAAACGTTTCTGAGCTACCGAGACGTTGACACCAGCATGGCTGCCGTGGAGCCGATGATCCGAAAAATCAAGGCACCCATACTCATTTGCTACGATCCCACCGACAACATCCACGGGCTGGGCGCCGTGACCATGCGCGAAAAGATCGTCAGCGACATTCAGACGGCGGCTGTGTCGTCGAAAAAGGTCGAAATCGCGATCGTGCCGTCCAGGGCCGGCAATTCGCCGGTGCAGGCGCATTCGTTCGTGGGTAATGAAGCCACTGTCACCGAGCTGACGGCGGCCTGGCTCAGGCGGATAGGGGCATGATGGAACAGGACAGAACCGCTGGGTGGCGCTGGCCGCGGTCCGCGGCATTGGCGCTGGCTTTGATTGCGATCGTTGCGTCGCCACATTCCTTGCTTGCGCAGGATTGGCCGAAATCGTCGATCAGCTTGATCGTGCCGTACAACGCAGGCGGCAACACGGACACGATGGCACGCCTGTTGGCGGGGAGTTTGACGCAGAGCTTGGGCCAGTCCGTTATTGTCGAGAACAAAGGCGGTGCGGGTGGCGCGTTGGCTGCGGAGTTCGTCACCAGAGCTCCAAAAGACGGCTACACCTTGTTCTTTGCGACGACCGCGCAGACGTCGGTCACGCCATTCGTCCAGGCTGTGCGTTACGATCCGCAAAAGGACTTCTCGCCGATCAGCATATACGGCACGGGCCCCAATATCCTTGCGGTGAGTTCCAAGCTGAGGGTCACGACCGTTGAGGATTTTATAAAATATGCCAAGGCCAATCCGGGCGTCGTGAAATACGGCTCCGGCGGGAATGGCACGATCGGTCATCTTGCCGGCGCGTTGTTCGGTCAGCGCGCAGGCATCGAGATCACGCACGTTCCCTATCGAGGCGGCTCCCAGATGATCACCGATCTTATGGCGGGGCATATCGATATGTATTTCGGCAATGCTTCCGAAATTCTACCGATGGCTTCGAGCGACACGATCAGGCTTTTGGGAATCTCCACCCAGAAGAGGTCTCCAAACCTCCCAAATCTACCAACAGTGGGCGAAACGCTCCCTGGTCTCGTTGTTGAAGCGTGGAACGGTCTCCTCGCGCCGGCAGGACTACCGGCACCCGTCTTGCAGCTCCTCGAACGGGAAGCGATAAAGGGCGTCCGTGATCCGGCGGTGATCGAAAAGCTGCAAAATCTCGGGATTGTGCCGCGCGGCTCCACCGCAGCGGAATTCGCTCTGATTTTGGAGCAGGAGAGATCCGTATACCGAGATGCAGTCACGGCCGCCGGAATTGCATCTGGACGATAGATAACGAGGCGACCGCCTCTGGTTTGGTTCAAGTGGTTCCAGGTCAAGGCTGATGAGAAGGGCCGAACATGTACCGAATGATGGTGGCGGACTACGATTCTCCGTCGTACTTCGTGGCGACCGCCGCAGTGAAGCTTGGGTTCTTCAAGCAAGAAGGCGTAGATGTTGAGTTCATTGCGGAGTATGGAGCAAAACACGGCCCGGAGCGGCTCCGCGAAGGTGACATTCATTTCTTCGGCGGCCCTGCGTTTGCGGCAACGCGCGCATTTCCGGCCTGGAAGGGTGTGAAGCTGGTTGCCGCGCTCGCTCAGCATTCCTATTGGTTCATGGGCGTGCGCAAGGACATCGATATCCGCCGTGGCGACATCAATGCGCTCAAAGGGCTGCGGATTTCATCGTCGTTCGCATTTCCGCGCACCGCGCTGCGGCACATGTTGATTCAGGCAGGCATCGACGTGGATCACAACGAGGTTCGCATCGTCGAAAGTCTGCCCTCGAAGTCCGAGTCGCACAGCCTGGACGGCCTTCGAGCATTGCAGGAAAACCTCGCCGATGGCTTTTGGGGCAATGGCATGCGGCTGGCTCTCGCGGAGAAAGCGGGCATCGCCAAGTTGCATCTCGATCTTCGGCGTGGCGACGGTCCGCCAGGTTCGCGGCACTACAATTTTGCTGCCTTGACCGTAACCGACGCGCTTGTTGAAAAGCAGCCTGAAGTTGTTGCCGCTGCCGTACGCGCCATTGTCGCCACCCAAAAGGCGCTAAGGGCCGATCCAATGCTGTCCAAACAGGTGGGCGATGAACTGTTCCCGGGTGAGGAAGCGGACATGATCCCGATCTTGGTCGGCCGGGATGCGCCATTTTACGACGCGACGATCACGCCCGAAGCCGTCGACGGCCTCAATAAATTCGCAATGGCCAACGGCCTGCTGGACCAGCCGTTGGCTTACGAGCAGATCGTGACTCGTCAATTCGAGCATTTGTGGTGAACTTGTTGACCGGTCGTGCTGACGTGACGAAGCCGTGTCAGCTCGGGTTCTGACAGGCTTTCACGGCGATATGCGAGCCACGAGAGTTCTGAAGGCTATCGGCAGTCTTGAAATGGAGTGAATGACAATTGGGAGGTAGCGCGAGATGATGCTCGCGATCCCGCCCGGCATCACTGCGAGGAACAGTATCAAGCACAAGCCATAGACCGCCCAGGGCGCCGCCTTGGAGATGTGGTCGGCCCAGTTGGGCATGAATATGATGAACGCCGCGCCGTAGAAGGCTCCCGAAATTGTGCCGATGCCACCAACGACAACGGCAACGATAAAGCTGATCGAGATGAAGAAATTAAAGCTATCCGGCGCCACGAACTGGACGACGATCGCTCCCAGAGCGCCGGCGATTCCCGTATAGGTCGCGCTGATTGCGAAAGCGATCGTCTTGCACAGCGAAACATTGATGCCCATCGCCGCTGCTGCGATCGAGTTGTCACGGATCGCGGTCATGGCGTAACCCAACCGTCCGTGCAGCAGATTTCTGCCAAGCCAAAACAATAAGAGGGTGATGGCAAGCGTCAGGTAATAGAGCCACGCATCTGGGCTGACCGGGAGGGCCGCCGGCGCCTCAGGCTTCAGGAGTGATATCCCCTGAACGCCGCCGGTCCAATGCTCGAATGCCTTGTACCTCAGCACCTGAGGCAGGGCCATGGCGAAGGCGAACGTTGCCAACGCCAGGTAATGCCCTTCGAGTCGCAGCGCTGGAATCCCGATCAGGATGCCAACGCAGAAGCAGATAAATGCCGCAGGCGCGATGCTAAGCCAATACGGCCATCCATAGTAATCAATCAGGATAGCAGCCGTGTAAGCCCCGATGGCATAGAACGCGCCGTGACCAATCGATATCTGGCCATTGTATCCGGTCAGGATGTTCAAACCGAAGACCGCGATGGCGTAGACCAGGAGCATGGTTGCTTGGAAGATCCGATAGTTCGTCACGAACATCGGAAGCAGCAAAGCAATGCAAATGATGCAGACCAGCGCGCCGACATGCCACCGCAGGCTGAGGGAGCGTGTCTGATCAATAGACTTTCTGGCGGGCGTCAGGGCGAACATCCGGTCACACCCTCTTGACGGAGCGCTGGCCAAACAGGCCGGCCGGCTTGACGAGCAAGACTCCTACGATAATCGCGAGCGCGATCGCCAACTTGACTTCGGTTCCTAGAAGATAGGCGCCCGCGATGTTCTCCACTATTCCGACGATAAAGCCGCCAACCATCGCTCCCCAGGGATTTGTGATCCCGCCAAGGAGGGCGGCCGCCAGACTGTAGATGATGATTCCACTCATCATGTTCGGATCAAGAAAAACGATTGGCGCGACGAGCATTCCAGCGACAGCGCCAACAGCGGCCGCCAGCCCCCAGCCGGTTGCGAGCATGCGGCCGACGTTGATGCCGGAGAGGGCGCTGGATACGGGATTCTCGGCAGCGGCCCGCATGGCAAGCCCGAGTGGTGTCAATCGAAAGAAGGCGTAGACCATAGCAAGCATCGCACCGGTGACCGCAATGATCCCGATCTCGTGCATGGAAAGATAACTGGTCGGTGATGGAGCCGTCGCGGGGAACGGACTCGGGAAGCTCTTCATTGTATAGGTAAACAGCCATCCAGCGAGCGAGTTGAACACGAGCAACAGGCCAACGGAAACCAAGATGACCGAAAGGGCCGGCGCATGGTCGAATGGCCGCAGAACGATTCGCTGAATGGCCACCCCTCCGACAAAAGACAGGACAATCGTGGCCGCGAACGCCCACCAGTATGGGATCCCGGCGTTGATCAAGGACCAGGCAATGTAGGTGGAAAACATCGCCATCTCGCCCTGTGCGAAATTGATGTGGTGTGTGGCTTGGTAAATGATGACCAATGCAATGCCGAGTGCGGCGTAGATCGCGCCGTTGGCCAGCCCGGCAAACACCTGTTGGATGAGTCCTTCCATGGCGGTCCTTCCCGAGCGTCAATATCCAAGATAGGCGCGACGCAACGCGTCATCGTTCTTTATGGTCGCGCTGGGCCCGGAGGCCACGATGTGACCGGATTCAAGAACATAGCATTGATCGGCCAGTTCAAGCGCCAAGGCTGCGTTTTGCTCCACCAGGAGCAGGCTCACTTTCCGGTCTGAATTGATGACTCTCATGATCTGAAATATCTCTCGCACCACGAGAGGCGCTAAACCAAACGAGGGTTCGTCCATCAGGATAAGCCTAGGGCTCATAAGGAGCGCGCGGCTGATGGCGAGCATTTGCTGCTCACCTCCAGATAGAGTGCCGGCTTGCTGCTTTCTCCGCTCCTTGAGCCTCGGAAAATAATGGTAGATCAGTTCATACTCGCCAGCGACAGGCGCTTTGCTCCGACGCTGCAAGGCGCCGACATTAAGATTCTCCTCAACGCTTAAGCGCGAAAATGTTCCCCGGCCTTCTGGTACGTGTGCAATGCCGAGGCGTGCGATCTGGTCTGGTCGCAGTCTTTCAATGCGCTTGCCGTCAAAGGTGATTTCCCCCGTCGTGTTGATCATCCCGCAAATTGCGCGGAGCGTGGATGTCTTCCCGGCGCCGTTCGCGCCCAGGAAGGTTGTTACCGCACCGTCGCCGATGGCGAAATTGAGTCCGCGAAGAACCTGCGTGCGGCCATACGCGCCGTGCAGCTGGCGTGCCTCCAGCAATGCGTTCATCAGCCGGTTCCCAAATACGCCTCGATGACCCGCGGATTCCGTTGCACTTCTGCCGGCGGTCCATCGGCGATCTTCTTGCCGAATTCCAGTGCGACCACGTTATCCGAGATGCTCATCACGAGATTCATGTGGTGCTCGACCAAAAGCATGGTCACATGCATCTCTCGTCGGATCTTGAGCAGCGTTTCTTTGAGATTATCAACTTCCTCATGGTTAAGCCCGCCGGCAGGCTCATCGAGCAGCAGCAGCTTCGGTTTGGCCGCAAGGGCGCGTGCAAGTTCAACACGTTTCTGGGTGCCAAACGGAAGATCCGTCACACGCTGGTCGGCAACCGAAATGAGGTCCAGGATCAGGAGTGCGTTATCAGCGTCATCAAGAAGCCGTTTCTCCTCCCGGAGGACGGCAGGGAGACGAAGCGAATTCGCGATGTAGCCGGACCGTCCACGGCAGTTTGCACCGATCACGACGTTCTCACGAACGGTCATCGTGTGGAACAAGGCTAGATTTTGAAACGTCCTCGATATGCCAAGTTGTGCGATTCGATGCGTGGGGAGCGCATCCAGGCACATCGAATCAAAGAAGATACTTCCACAAGTGGGCTTGTAGAGACGGCAGATGCAGTTGAAGAGAGTTGTCTTGCCGGCACCATTCGGGCCAATCAGCCCGCAGATCTGCCCTAGCTGGATGCCGAAGGAAACTCCATCCAAGGCAACGATGCCTTGAAACCGGACGCCGACATCCCGGATGGTCAGCAAGTGGTGCGCCGCCGCAGACATAGGCTGGGCAGACATGGTCTGGGCAGACATGGGCTGGTCCGTCGACCTCGCCATTATCGGCCGCTAGCGATTTCGCCGAAGCCCTGCCAGAGTTGACCGTCAAACTTCATCAGCTGGAGTTGATCGATCGGGACATAGTCGTCTGCCCCGGTGTTGAGCTTGATGCCAGGAATCAGCATCGGAAGCTCTACGTTCTTCAGGCTTGCAGCTTGCTTCATCACGTTCTCGCGGGTCAGATCGTTCCCACAGTTGCGAAGGATATGTTCAAGGGTCTGTGCGATGGAGTACCCGATGACGCCGATTGTGTCGTTGGCATCGAGGTCGGGCGCGTACCTTTTTAGGAACGCCAGATAATCCTGGACCGCTTTGTCGTTTGCCCATGCAGGGTCGCTAGGATCCTTAAGGTAGCGCGTAGAGATCACGCCGACCGCCTTTTCTAGGCCGATCGGGCGGAGATTGATGGCTATCGATGTGCTGGTGCTCGCTAGAAAATGAGTAGGCTTCCACCCGAGATCATAGACTTTTCGGAGAGCTAGAGCGCCGAACTTTGCCGCGGCTCCAGTGAAGAGAACATCCGCGCCGGAAGATCGAAGGCTGATGATCTGCGAATCCAGTGTCGGATCCGTGACTTCATACGTGGTCTCTTTGACTATCAACGAAGCGGCTTTGCCGCCAAGCCCGGCTTTGAAACCAGCGATGAAGTCCTTTCCGAAGTCGTCGTTCTGATAGAGCACGCCGATCTTGGCGTTGGGAATGTTGTCGGCAATATATTTGCCGTAGATAGCCCCCTCGGTAACGTTGAGCGGCATCCATCCCATGGTCCAGGGAAAGTTTTTCGGATCGGCAAAGCGCGCGGCGCCGGTGGCCAGAAAGATCTGCGGCACTTTCCCGCCATTGAGATACTTCTGCACGGCAGCGCTGGTTGGAACGCCAACCCCCGTTATGGCGAGCACCTTCCGCTCTTCCACCAATTTGCGGGTCTGCTCCACAGTGCGGGACGGTTGATAGGCATCGTCCAGGGAGATGAGATTGACCATCCTACCGTTGATGCCGCCGAGTTCGTTCACCTTGTTGAAATAGGCGACCTGCACCTTGCCGAGAGTACCGAGAACGGAGAGCGGCCCGCTGTAAGGGACCGTTTGGCCGATACGGATCTCCTTGTCAGACGCGCCGGCATCATATTTCGCTTGCGCCAAAGCGGACTCGCTGAGGGACAGGACGTAGCCGAGCGCGCACAGCACAGCGGCGATCCGGCCTTTCAAGAGCCATCCTTTGGATTTGAGTGACATGATCTGCTCCTATCGAGAGGATGCGCCAGAAAATTCAGCTTGATGCACGGCAAGCGTGTTGAGCCGCGACTTCCGGAAGGTTGCGACGTATGGCGGGCGCGATTGCGAAGCCTGTTATGTCGAACCGACGGCTTCGCACGTGCCTGCCGGATGTGTGGCATCCTCGCGGGTTCAACGATTAACGGTCACGCCGACGTCAGATAAAACCCAATTCGGCCAATCGTCTCACACTGTGAGAGCGGTCGGTTGCGAGATGGCGGGCGAGCGACCTAGCATCGCTGCATCGTGCGGCTATTTTCGGCTCTGTCACGGCGGCTGACGCGCCGTTACCCCTGCCGACGCAATCGTGCCCGATCCGACTTTGCCGTCAACCGACCTGGGTAGCTGCCAATGTCGAAGCGCCAAGAAAACCACGACGATTGGGTAGATGTGCAACGCGGCGTGGTCAGTCGCGACATCTTCGTTAGCGACGAAGTCTTCAAGCTAGAGATGCAGAAAATTTTCGACTCGACCTGGAGTTTTCTGGCGCATGAATCGGAAGTCCCTTCGCCCGGCGATTTTGTGTTGCGCCGTTTGGGCAGCGCTCCGGTAATCGTGGTACGGGACGGTGACGGGACGATTCATGCGCTGCTCAACAGCTGCCGGCACCGCGGGGCGGCAGTATGTCGCGCCGAGTCCGGCAATCAGCGGCATTTTGTATGCCCCTATCATGGGTGGACGTACGAGCGGTCCGGCCGGTTGATAACGACAACGTTTGATCGTCATCTGCCCAGCGATTTCGACTTTCAGGAACATGGGCTCCCGCGCGTTCCTCGGCTCGAGAACTATCGAGGTTTTGTATTCGCGAGCTGGAACGAGAATGCAATTTCGTTTGATGCCTTCCTGAATGATTTCCGCTGGTATATCGATCCGTTCCTTTCGCGATCGCCTGGAGGCATGCAGGTGCTCGCACCGCCGCACCGCTGGCGGGTCAAGGCGAACTGGAAGATCGGGGCTTTGAATTTCGTCGGCGATAGTCAGCACATTCTGACAACCCATGTCGGACCGCTTACCCTTGATCCTGTCTGGTCGGCGCGCGCGGGCCTGATCAACAGGCCCGCCAACAGCTTCCAGGTGGCTACTGACTGCGGTCACGGCTGTACTCTGGTGTATTTGCCGCCTGGGCTGCCTGATCATCTGTACCAGACACATCCGGCCGATCTGGAGCCGCTATATCGAGCAACCTTGCGAGAAGGTCAGCCGGATATGTTGCGCCATCTGCGCGTGATCGTGGGCACCATTTTCCCGAATCTTTCATTCATCGAAACCCAGGTAGGGCCTGCTCAGAAAGCGATCATCTTCCGCCAGTGGCAACCCATAAGCGGAACGGAGATGGAGGTGCTGAGTTGGGTGTTGGCCGAAAAGGAAGCCGCGCCGGAGTACAAAGCCACCGTGCTGCGGAACGGGTTTCACAATTTCGGTGCGGCAGGCGTCTTTGAGCAGGACGATCTCGAGCTATGGGCGTCCGCTACTGCTGCGAGCGATAATCCGATATCAAAGCGATTTCCGTACAGCTTCCATACGGCGCTGCCGTATATGAATTCGCCGGAAAAAGACGATCATCTGCCAGGGCGCATTTTCAAGCCCACGGAAGTTGAAGTGGCGCAATTCGAGTTCATGCGGCAGTGGTTGCAATGCATGACAGCGTAACGACAGGTGATCGTCGCCGTTTGAGCGGGGCCAAGATGAGCACTGAAGAGCTGCGGGCGGTTGATTCAGATATTTATCTGACGGTGCAGCGCTTCCTATATCGCGAGGCTGCGTTGCTCGACAAGCGTGACTATTCGGCCTGGCTGAAACTGGCCGCAGAGGACATCCACTATTGTGTGACCGTGGCGGTAGCCCAGGACGCTGCCGCAAAGCCGGTACGATACTCGATCGTCGAAGAAACGTTCTCCGGGCTGAAGGCCCGAGTGGAGCAGATATCGAATCCAAGGCTCACTCGAGCCGAGAATCCGCCTTCGCTGACCCGTCGTGTTGTTTCGAACGTTGAAGCCTACCACACCGAACTCGCGAACGAGCTTTTGGTCACTTCGTATTTACTCGCATATCGCATGCGTCCCCAAGAACCGGAAGGCGGCTTCTACGTTTCCGAGAGGGATGATGTCCTGAGGCGGGATGGCTCCGGCTTTCGGCTGGCACGCCGGACAGTCCGGCTTGATCAAACCATGCTGTTCGGAGGCGCGCTGAGCGCCTTGCTGTGAACCAGTTGAGCACTCCCGAGGCCGACACTACCGGGCAACGACGATGCGAGTACCTACGGTCATGCCTTTAGGCGGAATGCCGCGCAGTTGCCTAGCGCCTGCCGGCGGCTTGTGAGCGAAGGATGCCATGTCCAAGTTTGATCCGAAAGATCTCTATCCATACCAGCCGATAGTCGAGCGTACGCCCGTCAAGTGGCCCAATGCGGCGCGCATTGCCGTGTGGCTCGCTCCGAATATCGAGCATTTCCATCTCGATCGATTCAACTCTCCTCCCGACGTGAAAAACTACGCGCGGCGCGATTACGGAAACCGCGTCGGTATCTGGCGGATCATGGAGATCATGCAAAGATACGGTGCACGAGGCACCGTGGCGCTGAACGGCGAAGTCTGCCGCCACTACCCTCAGATCATTGAAAGAGCGACCGAACTAAAATGGGAATTTATGGGTCATGGGACCACAAATTCCATTACGTTCTCCGGGCTCGACATGGAGATCGAGGAAAATCTTATCGCCGAAACGAAACGCGCGATTGAAAGCTTCGGGCACAGCATGCGCGGCTGGCTCAGTCCCGCGCTGGAGGAAACCTGGAACACGCTTCCCCTCTTGAAGAAGTACGGAGTTGAATACGTTGCAGACTGGGTCCACGACGATCTGCCTGTCCGCTTGAGCAATGGTCTTTACTCGATTCCATATACCGTCGATCTCAACGATATGCCCCTCTTCATTGCGCCGAGCGTAAGCACGGAGGATTTCCTGCAGCGGGTTCGTGATGCGTTCGATGTTCTCTACAATGAGGGTGCGAAGTCGCCTCGCGTGATGTGTTTGTCGGTTCATCCTTTTCTGATCGGGGTGCCGCATCGCATCAAGTATCTTGATCTCGCTCTCGAGTATATCGCAAAGCACAGCGACGTGTGGTTTGCGACTGGCAGCGAGATCATCCGGGCGTTTCGTGATCAGGAACCAAGCCCCGCCAAGCCGGTTGCGTAGCATTCCCTAGCGCGAGGACGTCGTCGGCGGATCGCCAACGTAATCCGTGTGGAGCTCCGCCTCTCACGATATGAGAAACGTTGGCGAATTCGGTTCACTTTGGTCGGTGCTTTCTGGCCAGCTGTTGCTGCGGCAGCGACAAGTGTGCGGGTCTCAAAGCGCACTTGCTGTAGCAACGGGAAACGGTTGGTGGCGGAAAAACATGCCTGGAAAAATTGATGGAAAGGTCGCAGTGGTCACCGGCGCAGCGGCGGGGATAGGCCAAGCGTTTGCGCGGCGACTCGCGGAAGATGGTGCCGACGTCGTCATAGCCGACATATCTCCTGCCCAGGAGACGGTGAGGTTGGTCGAGGGTGCAGGTCGCCGAGCTTTGGCTTGCCGGTGCGACGTGACTTCGCCTGACGATGTCGCCGATCTTGCGGCGTTGGTTCGCCAGCGGTTCGGCGACTGCGACATTCTCGTCAACAATGCCGGCATTTATCCGGTTTCGAATTTCGAAGAGATCACGTTTTCCGAGTGGCGCAAAGTCATGTCGGTGAATCTCGATTCGGTGTTTCTGACCTGCACCACCTTTCTGCCCGGAATGAAAGCACGCGGATGGGGTCGCATCATCAATATGGCGTCAAGCACGCTCAACGGCGTGGTGCCTCGAATGACGCACTACATCGCCAGCAAGGGAGGTGTTGTCGGACTCACCCGCGGTCTTGCGAGCGATGTTGGCTCTTACGGGATCACTGTGAATGCAATTTCGCCGATGCTGACGCGAACGGCCAATGTGGTGGCGCGAGGTCCGGTGCTTACCGGTAAGGCAACAGTCGATGAAGAATTGCAGCTGCTTGCTCAGACGCAGGCCATAAAGCGACCCCAAGTGCCGGAGGATCTGGTGGGGATCATGTCGTTCCTTTGCAGCGATGAATCCGGGTTCATGACGGGGCAAACCATCTTTGTCGATGGCGGCAAGGTACGAGTCTGACGACAGGCCCGGGCGGCGGAGCGGGAAGTCCGAAGCCGGAAGCGATCAGGCTACCCTCGTGATACGGAAGATTGCCATTCGCGATGGATGCAGCGGTGCATTTCCGTTGCGACGGGGCTGATGCCGTCAGCCGGCCGCGATGCGTCCTCCGCTCATACCGACTACGCTGTTTTCTGACGTGTTTGATGGACGCAGTTCGAACACGTCGGTCACGGAGGTGTAGTCAAGATACCCCATCCGGGCGAGCGGCCGGACCTTGACCATGTCGAGTTTGCCGGACTCGGTGATAATCGAGTCATCGATGTGAATCCCGACGACGCGGCCGACCACGACGGAATTGTACAAAGTGGGAGTGTCGGAGGGTAAGACTGTCGTCTGATAATGCTTGCACTCGAGGCTGATCGGACACTCGGCGACCCGTGGGGGCTTGACCAGCCGCGACGGCACAGGTCTCAAACCTGCCTTCGCCATTTCGTCTACGCCAGCCTCTTCGATCGCGCTGGTGAGGACGACAGCGTCCCGGAGATCGTAGGTTGCCATATTGAATACGAACTCGCCCGTTTCTTCGGCATTGGCGACGCTGTCCTTGCGACGGCCATCGAAACGCGTGAACGCCGAGAACATCACGTAGGGCGGATCCCAGCCCAGGATGTTGTTCTGGCTGAAGGGCGAAAGGTTGATGACCCCTTTGGCATTGACGGTCGAGACCCAGGCGATAGGGCGGGGCACAATGCAGGATTTGAACGGCGCAAAGCGCAGGCCGTGGTTGTTCTTGGCTGGTTCATAGAACATCAGAAAGAGCCCTCCGTCGCGTTCGTCATCTTGGCGATTGTCGCCTTGCGCGTCTACTCACGCTTAAGGCCGGTGATCGTCACGATGTCGCGCCACATCGGGACCTCCTTGGCGATGCGAGCGGCAAGCGCCGCCGGCGGCTTTGCGACGACGTCGAAGCCGCCCCGCTGTAGGGCTTGTTGGATCGCTGGCTGGGCTAAGATCGCCTGCGCCACGTTTGACAGCTTGGCGGTGATGTCCGGCGGCAGCCGGGCCGGCCCCGCCAGCATCACCATGGTGTCAGTGACGAAGTCGTCGAAGCCGGCCTCGTGCATTGTCGGCACATTTGGAAGGCCGCGCCAGCGCGTCGCGCTGGTGACCGCTAGCGGCTTCATTGTTCCCGCATCGATGTGAGGCTGTACAAGCGGAATCGCGGAGCAGAACAATTGCACGAGGTTGGTCAGCAACGCCTGGGCCGCCTGCGGGCCACTGTTGTAAGGAACATGCTCCATGGAAATGTTGGTGCGTACGCGCAGCAGCTCGCAGGACAGCTGCGGGGTCGTGCCGAGGCCCGGGCTCGAGTAGTGCACGCCCTTTGGCTGGCTCTTCGCGAAGGTGACAAATTCCTTGAGCGAATTGATGCCGAGGTTTGCGTTGACCACGAAAACGTTCGGCGCATTGGCGACTTCACAGATCGGCGTGAAGTCGCCAATCGGATCGTAACTGATCTGATCATTCAGCGCCTTGTTCACGATATAGGCACTGGTGGCGATGAGAAGCGTATAGCCGTCCGGCTCAGCGCGCGCGACGCTTGTCACGCCCGTGGTGCCCCCCGCACCGGCCCGGTTTTCCACCACCACAGTGCCGTTGATCTCCTTGGCGAGAGGATCGGCCAGCAGGCGCGCGACCAGATCAGGAGGGCCGCCAGCGCCGAACGGCACCACCACTTTCACGGGACGATCGGGCCAGGCGGCACGGGCGTTGCTGCTGATCAATGCAGTCGCTGCTGCGCCGCAGGTGATCGCGCTCAGGTAGACAAGCGCGCGTCGGCGATCGGGCGTGGCGAGGCCCGAATGGCAGGGGAAACGTGTGCGATCGGCCATGGCGATATCCTTCGCTAGGCAGGGCGTCGCATGGGTTCGACGGGACGCCCAGTAGAGCTTTGCTGGCCTTGTTCTCCGAGAGCAGGGGGAGCCACGACCGGAGCCCGAACGCCGTTGATACGGATCGGATTGCGGATTCCGACGATATCGCCCTTGGTCGGGTGCTGCGCCGCCTCGAACGTGCCGAGATGGCGCACCTGTGGATCGTCCAGGACTTGCGGAATGGTGTTGACCGGCGCAAATGGCAGATCGTGTTCGGCAAACACCTTTTCCCAATGAGCCCTGGGCCTGGTCCTGACGATCTTCTCGAGTTCTTCGGCCAGGCTCACGTAGTTTCCCACGCGCTCCGTGCGCGACTTGAAGCGCGGATCCTTGCCGAGCGAGGCGTGCGCTTCTAATGCATCGAGCAGGCTCGACCAAAACTTGTCAGGCACCGAAAGGTGAATGGAAATTGCATGGCCATCGGCGCAAATCCAAGCGAAGCACTGAGACGACGCGACACGCGACAATGGGCCGTAGCTCGTGCCTGCCTGCGTCCAATACGCAAACGCGTCCGGCACGAAAGCGATCGAGCTCTCCAGCATGTTGAGCTCGACGCGCTGGCCTTCACCGGTCTTTTCGCGTGCGTGAACAGCGGCGAGAATGCCGCCAAACGCATACAAGCCCGTCGCGTTGTCGCTCAGGGTCGGCCCATAGACCTGAGGCCGAGTGGGATCGAGGTAGAGGTGGAGGATACCTGATAGCGCAATGCCGACCGTATCGTAGGCCGCGCGGTCGACATAGGGTCCGTCGCTGCCGAAGCCGGTAATGGAGCAGTGGATGAGACGAGGATTTACCTTCGCGATTGCGTCGGCATTAAACCCGAGTCGATCCATGACTCCCGGCCGGAAATTCTCGATCAGGATGTCGGTCGCGGCCACCAAATCGAAGAGGCGTGCGCGGCCGGCCGCCGTGGTAAGATCGATCTGCACGCTGGTTTTGTTCTGATTGTAGGCAATGAAGTTGGGGCTGTAATCGCCACCCGTCGTCTTGCGGAAGGGATCGCCTCCGACCGGATGCTCCACCTTGGTGACCTCGGCGCCCAATTGCCCAAGCATCATCGCCGCCAACGGCGCAGTGACCATGGTGCCCAAGTCCAGCACCTTGAGGCCATCCAAGGGAAGGCGCTGAGACGTCACTGCTAGACAGCCCCTTGCTTGGCGGGGGCTTGGCGGGCGTAAGGCTGCAATCCAGGACGGAAGGTCTTGTCGTCGATGAATTGCTTGATGCCGGTGGCGTATCCGTTCTCCTTATCGCGGTAAGCCAACTGACCGGATTTCGCCATCAAGTACTCGTGCGCCTGGTCCATACTCATATCGCGCACCGTCTTGACCGCCTGCTTGGTGGCGCGAACTGCTTCCGGATTGAGCTCGCTGAGATGCTTGGCGAGCTTCATCACGTCGTGCTTGAGGCTGGCGGCCGGCACCACCTTGGTGACCAGGCCCATGCGTGCCGCATCGGCCGCATCGAAGCTCTCGCCGCTCAGAGCGTAGTACATGCTGTCGCGGTAGTTCATCGAGATGCTGAGCACTTTGCTGACGAGCCCGCCCGGGATTACGCCCCAATTGATCTCCGAAAGACCGAAACGCGCCGTGTCGGCGGCGATGGCGATATCGCAGGCGATGAGCTGCGTAAATGCGCCGCCGAAGCAATAGCCGTTGACCATCGCGATGGTCGGCTTCGGGAAGTTGTAGAGACGATACCAGCGCCACTGATGCGTGGTCCATTCTGCTTTGATACGAGCGGCAGGATCACCCTCAAGAGCCCTGAAATAGAGTTTGAGATCCATGCCGGCGGACCACGCTTCGCCAGCGCCCGTAAGGACCAGCACGCGGGTATCCGGATCGGCTTCCAGCCTGATGATGCAGTCGAGCATCTCCTCATCGAGCGCTGGACTCATGGCATTGCGCTTGTCGGGCCGGTTAAGCGTAACCGTGGTAATGCCGTCTGCGTTCTCGACGCGAATGTTGTGGTAGGATTTGCGATCAGCCATTGGCATTCCCTCGCGGCTTTCTGTTTTGTCCAAACTGCGTGCTCTTAGCGCCTTCCCGTCGACCTGTTCGTGTCGAGGCTTGCGGCATTCAAATCAGCGTCACCGGGGCCTGGAAAGCCAATTGCTGCAATGTGCTCAATATGTGAGAAAACGAGCCTGGCCTACTCGGTCTCAAAAAACGCGCTGCACGCCGGCTACTCGGGGCGCAGGCCGATCCGGTCGGCAAGCTGCTTCATTTCATGCGTTTGACGCTGAAGTTGCGCCGCCATCGCCGAGGCAGTGGTGCCGAGCGGAGTCATGCCGACGTCCTCGAGCCTGCGGACAACGTCGGGGTCTTGGAGAGCGATCCGCACCTCCGATTCAAGTCGAGCAACAGTCATCGGATTCAAGCCGGCGGGACCAAACAATCCGAACCACGAGGGCACCGTGGTCAGTCCGGGTATCGCTTCCTGGACGGTGGCGAGCTCGGGGCGTTGCGACAGCCTTTGATTGGCAAAGACACCCAGCAGCGTGACCTTCCGAAGTGGAAGTACTCCTACGATGGTGGAGTATGCGGGGAAGAACACCTGCAAGCGATTGGCCAGCAGATCGCCAATGATGTTCGACATATTGGACGCAGCATAGGGCACGTGAACCATGCGCGTACCAGTGGCGGTGTTCATCGCTTCGCCCTGAAAATGAAACACCGAGCCGCGGCCCACGCTGCCATAGTTCAGTTTGTCCGGATTCTTTCTGGCATACTCCACCAGTCCTTGCGTGTTCGATATTCCGGTCTCGGCATTGACGACCAGATAGAGCGGTGCAGCGACCGCTTGCGTGATCGGCACGAAGTCCGTGAAGACGTCGAAGCCGGCCGATGCGCTGATCAGCGGCGCGCTGACCATCGTGCTCGAAGCGGTGAAAAGAAGATTGTAGCCATCGGGCGCGGATTGCTTGAGTGTCTTTGCGGCGATCTGGCCGTTGGCCCCTGGCCGGTTTTCGAACACAACGGGCTGCTGCATTTGGATGGACAGCTTCTCGGCAAGCATGCGGCCAGCCATGTCGCCACTCGTCCCAGCGAGCAGTCCGCTGATGATCCGCACCGGCCGATCAGGATAGGTCTGAGCGGCAGAGACGGCAGGACAGGCAAGCAGTGCAACGACGATACACCAGCATCGGATCATCATCGTCGGTCGTCCTTGCCGCAGCCGTTTCACTGGCCGGTCGCGGCCTTCATTCGCCCAGTCCCATGTGTTCCGTGCAATTAGCAGGCCGCAAATTCGGATCGCGAATTCATCCATGGCTACGAAATGATTTGAATCCGTCGAACGGATCGACTCGGCCGGCTTGGACGCGTTTTTGCGGGACGGCCGTCATGATCGGTTTGCACGTGGTTGGCATGTGGGGCCATCGCCGCCGCTCCAATGACGCCCCGGCGAGTTTTGACCGTAATCCGATGCAACGAAAGCGAATTGCATCTCCAATCTCATTAAGTGAGAAAAATAGGTGGTGACAAATGCCTGTTTGAACCAAGCTCTGGATCGCGGAGCCGCGCGAAAGTCACGATCGATTGAGAGCTCGATATGGCCATGAACCAAGGCGGCAGATTGCGCGGCTATGTTGCATCGGCCGCCGACTTCCGAAGTGGCAGAACGACCCCGCGTGCGTTTCTCGACGAGACCCTCAGCCTCATCGACCGGCGCGAATCCCAGATCAGGGCATTCGTGGCGTTGAACCTGGAGGATGCGGTCGACGCAGCCGAAGCAGCCACCACCCGCTGGCGCAATGGCGCGCCGCTTTCACCCATCGACGGGATGCCGGTTGCGATCAAGGACGTTATCGAAACTATTGATTTGCCGACCGGACAGGGCTCGCCGCTCCTGGAAGGTACTATGTCGGGTCGCGACGCTGCGAGCGTGCAAGCGCTGCGTGAAGCCGGTGCCGTCATCCTCGGCAAAACGACGACAACCGAATTCGCTTCTTTCCATGCATTTCATGAGACACGCAATCCGCACGATGTCGAGCGCACGCCCGGTGGCTCGTCGAGCGGCTCTGCCGCGGCCGTTGGAGCCGGGATGGTACCGGTCGCGCTCGGCACGCAGGTGGTTGGTTCGATCCTGCGACCCTCGAGCTACTGCGGAGCGATTGGGTTCAAGCCGACCTGCGGCGCGATCAATCGTAGCGGCGTGCATGATCATTTCAGCCAGGGCTGTCAGGGAGCGATCGGTGCAACGCTTGCCGACACGTGGCTCACGCTCAGCGCGATCGCGGAGCGCGCCGGCGGCGATCCGGGCCATGCCGGCTTGGCCGGCCATCCCGATCTGACAGATGGTACCGCTCTCAAACGCCTCGCGATCCTCGAAACCGGAGGCTGGGGCGGCGCAACGAAAGGGGCACGTGCCGCTTTTTTCGCGGCCCGGCGGAAACTTTCTGAAGCCGGCATCGAGGTCCATGACCGCTCCGACGATCCCGACATCGAGGCACTGGAGCAGGTTATCGCCGACTCGTTGCCCCTCACACTTGCCATCAACACGTGGGAAGGCCGCTGGCCGCGCAACACCTACGCCCGCCGCGATGCCAGCAAATTAAGCGCGTCAGCTATCGAGCGGATTCGAGCAGCAGAGGCGATGACCCAGGAGGAATATCGTCAGCTGCTCGCGCGCCGCGCCGCTATGCGGAGCAGATACGCCGAAGTGGCGGAGCGCTACGAGATATTTGCAACTCTCGGGGCATCCGGCGCGGCACCGATCGGTCTTGGCTCGACAGGCGATGTCGCCATGAACACCGCTGCGTCATCGCTCGGAGTGCCGGCTCTCACGGCACCGGTGTTGCAAGACGAGAGCCTTCCGCTTGGATTTCAGCTTCTTGCCGCTATGGACCGCGATGCGGCCTTGTTTAGTGCTGCGGCGTGGCTGCTTCGATCGGTGTTTGACAGGCGCGACCTGATCGGCTCGGCAGTCTAGCTTGATCGGACGTGGTCAATGGAGTCACTTGACGCGCTCCATGATTTTGTCCCGAGCAGCAAACAGCGCCCGAAGCAAGAGTGTTTCGCGATCGGGGCCCAGCTTGGCCCGAGGTCCTTCAACGGCAATTGCGCACGTGGCCCGCCCTTTAGGATTGACCAGTGCGCACGAGATGCTGCGTATTCCCGGCGTGTGCTCCTCATTGTCGAATGCGTAGCCCTTAGCGAGAATATCGGCCGTCTCGCGGAGCAGGCGGTCGCGTTGAGCGATGGTGTGGCCGGTGTGGACGGGCAAGCGTTGAACGTCGTAGATGCGCAGCAAGTCGGCGCGCGGTGTTAACGCCAAGAGCGCCTTTCCGAGACCATGGGCATGCGCATCGAGGCGAGCACCGAGTTCGTGGGCCCCTTTCGGCGCGCGGCTCGGAAGGACCCGGTGTTCGATCACGACATGCGATCCTTCGAGGGAGCCGAGGTAGACGGCCAGGCCAGTTTGGGAGGCAAGCTCTCGCAGGAATGGTCGAGCTCGATTGACGATGCGTTCGATAATCAGCCGGCGGTTGCCGAACAGGGTTAGGGGGAACCCGACCGTGTAGAGCTTGTGCTCGGGCTCCCATGCCACGTAGCCGAGCTTGCAGAGATTCTGGAGGAAACGGTGCACGGTGCTGGCGGGTAAGCCGGTTCGTCCCGCGACTTCGCTGGCCGTCACGCCGCTGCGGGTGACGTTCAAGACCTCCAAGATCATGAATGCCTTGGCCAAGGACTGATTACTGGAATACGGCAAGTGTCGCTCCACCCTGGCCGTTCTCATTCAGTGAGAGTATAGCGACAATTGGCTTTTCATCCCAGCATCTTCGCTGGTTGACTAGGCCGACATGCCAAACCCTGCCGTCAAACGATTCGTCGCAGATCGCGGCAATCGCTCGCCCGTCGGTGCGAGCGAGTGGCGGGTAAAAATATCTCATGTCGATCTGAATGTCGGAATAGCCCGGTTTCGATTCGGACGTTCGCCGCTGACTTCTGGATATTGTAGCTCGGCTCATGAGTAGCGAAAAATCCGGCGGACCCGCTCCGAAGCTTCGTCTGGGGATCGCAGGCCTCGGTATCGCCGGCGCCTTCATGATCCGTGCGGCTGCGGTGCATCCGCACATCGAGCTTTGTGCCGGCATGGACCCGCTGCCGCGGCCGCGCGAGGCTTTCGCGCAGCAGTTCGGCGCGAAGGTGTATGAAGATTTCGGTGCGCTCTGCCGCGACGCGTCGGTGGAGGCTGTGTATGTCGCGTCGCCGCACCGATTTCACGCGACGCAGGCCATCGAGGCGATGGAGCACGGCAAGCACGTGCTGGTCGAGAAGCCCTTGGCGCTGACCATTGAGGAATGCGACGCTGTGGTCGCGGCCGCGGAGCGGACCGGGGTGACGCTCATCGTCGGCCACAGCCATGCGTTCGATCCAAATATCCGGGAGATGCGGCGGATCGTGCTGAGCGGGGAACTCGGCCGGCTCGGCATGATCCTGAGCTTCAACTACAACGACTTTCTGCTTCGTCCGCATCGCGCCGACGAATTCGATCTGCAAAGAGGCGGCGGCGTTGCATTCAACCAACTCGCCCATCAGATCGAGATCATGCGCGCGCTCGGCGGGCCGGTGCGGTCGGTTCGGGCGAGCGTCGGCGCGCTCGACAGCGCACGGTCGGCGCCGGGACATTGCGTTGCGTTCCTCGACTTCGAGAGCGGCGCCGCGGCCTCGGTCACGTTCAGCGCCTACGACTTCTTCGACAGCGACGAATGGCATCACTGGATCGGCGAGGGCGGGGCTGCCAAGCCCGCCGACCGGCACGGCCAGACCCGCCGCGCTTTCCTGGCACGGACAAGCGAGGCTGCGGCCCATGAGGACCTCGGCTATGGCGGACGCGTGCTGCCGGACGAGCAGCCGCACCTTCCGCACTTCGGACTCATCGTCGTGACCTGCGAGAAGGGCGACATGCGGCTGTCGCCCTCGGGCATTCTGATCCACGGGGTCGCGGGCACCCGCGAGATCCCGGTGCCGCGCGGTATCGGCCGACCGGGGCAGGGGGACGCGCTCGATGCCCTGTGGCTCGCTGTGCGGAACGGCACCCCCAGCATTCACGATGCGCGCTGGGGGCGCGACACCATCGCCGTCATCTTGGCCATGCTGCAATCCTCCCGCGAGCGCCGGGAAGTCGCGGCGTAGATGACCGGACGAGATGACCCGTCAAACGGAACTACGTGTGGGCGCCACCAACTCGTATACTCGCCAGACTGTCATCACTGCGACGAGACAACTCGGAAGGGAAAATTATGCCGAATGTAACGATCGAATGGGTCAAGGGTCGCGACAAAAAAACGAAGGCCGAAGTCGCTCGAAGGATCGTCGAAGCCTTGGACCAAGCTGCTGGTGTACCGCCCAGCTCGACGAATGTCTTGTTTCTCGACTATGACGCAGAAGACTGGTTCATCGCTCACGAAAGCATCGCCGAAATCCGAAAAAAGCGCGAGAAGAAGTAGGTGCCTTGCATGTATGCTCATCGAGCCGACCAGGCAGCTCAAGACCTTCGTCGCGATCCTCTACACCGGTCTGAGCCAGCAAGGTGCAAACTGATCAAGAGAAAATGAATGTCATGGTCAGCAGGTAATTCGGTTCTGACGTCGGACTTCAAGACGACGCCCTATTGGTGGGAAGAAGCGCGTCCGCCCGCCGCGCCAGACCCGCTGCCGGCGCAAGCCGATGTCCTGGTGGTCGGCTCGGGCTTTACCGGGTTGTCGGCGTCGCTGACCTTGCTGCAAGCGGGCCGTCAGGTATTGGTTCTCGACGCGGAGAATCTCGGTGCGGGCGCCAGCTCTCGCAACGCCGGCTCGATGGGCCGCACCTTCCGGCATAATTTTTCCGAGCTGGCCGAGACCCGCGGCATTGACTTCGCGACTCGGGTTTATCGCGAAGTGCACGCAGCGTTCGAATTCGCCTACAACCGGATCGAGAGCGAGGATATCAAGTGCCATCTCGCGCGCCGCGGCCGCTTCACCGCGTTCATCGGCCCTGCGCAATATGACGAGGCGGCGCGCGAGCTGGAGCTTCGGCAGAAATATGTTCCCGGTCAGGACTACATGGTGTCGCGCGAGGCACAACGGCAGGAGATCGGCTTCGGTCGCTATTTCGGCGGTCTTGTCATCCCCGACGTCGCCTCGATCCATCCGGGCCTGTATCAACTGGGCCTGCTGTCGCGCGTGAAAGCCGCCGGCGGCAAGGCCATCAGCGGCACGCCCGTCCTGGACATCATGCGCGATGGCAAGGAATTTACGGTCGTTACGCAGCGCGGCAGCGTAAAGGCGCGCGACGTGATCGTGGCGACCAACGGCTACACCGGCGGGCTGATGCGCTATCTTCAGCGGCGCGTCTTCCCGTTTCCGGCCTATATCATGGCGACGGAGCCCATTGGCGAGGAGCGCGTCAAGCGGCTGCTGCCGACGCTGCGCGTGTTCCAGGAAAAAGCGGAGAACCCGTTTTTCCTGCGCCCGTCACCGGATCTGACGCGGCTGCTCGTCGGCGGCCGCGCCGGCACCATCGTCACCAGCCTGCCGCGCTTCGCCAAGACGTTGCACCGGCTGCTGGTCGCACGCATTCCCGATCTCGCCTCGACGCGCATCTCGCATCTTTGGACCGGCAAGTGCTCCGGCACGTTCAGCATCTTCCCCGGTATCGGCGTCCATGACGGCGTGCATTACGCCATGGGCTATTGCTTCGCCGGCATCTCGATGGGGACCTATCTCGGTCATAAGATCGGCCTGCGCGTCGCCGGCAAGCCCGAGGCCTCGACGGTGTTCGACGATATCGAATTCGAGACGCGCTTCTGGCACCAGGGCTTTCCCTGGTTCGTGCCCGTCGCCGCCGAGATGATGCTGGCGCAGGACCGCAGGGTCAGTCAGGGCTTTCCGATCTGATCAGTCGCCCCGGCGATGCTGAAATGAGGAGCGAAGGCGGGCATGGCGGTTGAGATCACTGAGGAGCAGATTCGTCCCCTGCTGGACCTCGATGAGGTGCGCGGCGCTGTGGAAGAGGCGCTGCGGCTTTTTTCCCAGGGCAAAGCCACCCAGCCGGTGCGCACGATGGTCAGCGTGCAGGACCACGGCGGCTTTCTCGGCGCCACGCCAAGCTATGCCGGCGCTCTGGGGCTGAAAATCATCACCTTCTATCCGAACAACGCCAACAGCCGGCCCTACACCGGCATCCTCATGTTCAATCCACGCGACGGGAAGCTGCGCGCGACGCTCGAGGCCTCGTACCTTTCCTCTGTCCGGACTGCGGCTGTGTCCGCGTCGGCGGTAAATCTGCTGGCGCCCCGAAATGCTTCCGTGCTGGCGATGATTGGTGCGGGGGCGTTGGCCCAGACGCATTTGCCAGCGTTCAAACGAGTGAGGAACATCAAGGAAGTTCGCGTCTTTAGCAAGCAAGGCGGGCCTGAATTCGCGAAACAGCATGGCGTTACGCTCGCGGCTTCCGCTCAGCAGGCCATTGAAGGCGCGGACATCGTGCTCGCAGCAACGGATTCTCAAACGCCGGTGCTGGACGGCAAATGGCTCGCGCCGGGCGCGCTTGTCTGCAGCGTCGGCGCGCCGCGGCCGACCATGCGCGAACTGGACGACGCGACGATCGCGCGCGCGGGTCGTCATATTTTCGTGGAATCGCGCGAGGCTGCGCTGAAGGAGTCCGGCGACGTCATCGCGGCCGGTCATGTCGAAGCCGAGCTGGGTGAGATTCTGAACAGAGTGCGTCCGGCTCGCCAGTCCGATGAGGACATCATCATATTCAAATCGCTGGGAATGGCAGTTCAGGACATAGCCGCGGCCGATCTGGTGTGCCGTAAGTTGGGAATTTAGCCTTGGGAACCAGCTATCGGCTCAAATTGACGAGAGCCTCCCGATTGCTATATTTTAAAGGTATCAACTTGGCGATGGAGGCAGTGAGATGAAGCTTTCACAAGGTGACGAGCGTCCCGTTGTGCGCGCCCTGGAGTTTCGCGCCGGCACCACTCATCTTCGCCATTTGCTGGACGGCGAGGTCGGTACGCGCGGGAACTTCATGCTCGGGGCTTGGAGATCCGAAGGTGATTTCTTCTCGCCCCGCCACCGCCACAACTTCGAACAATATCGCTACGTGCTTGACGGTGAGCTCAACTACAACCGCAACGGCAAGCTGACCAAGGGGATGCTCGGCTATTTCCCTGAAGGCGTGATGTACGGTCCGCAATCGCAGGACCCGGACAAGTTCTCCCTCGCGCTGATCCTCCAGTTCGGCGGCACCAGTGGCAGCGGCTTCCTTTCGCAACCCGAAGTCGACGCCGCGGAAGAGGAGCTGAAGAAGTTCGGGGAATTCAAGAAGGGCGTGTTCCGCCGTACGTCCGGAACCGGCAAGAAGAACATGGACGGCATGCAGGCGATCTGGGAGCACGTTAACGGGCGCCCGATGGTCTATCCGAAGCCGCGCCTCATCAATCCGGCCTTCATGGACCCGGCCAACTACGAGTGGAGCAAAGCCGACGGCGCGTCGAACGTCGCCGAGAAATTGTTCGCCGTGTCTTCCGAGCGTGGCGCTGAGTCCCGCATCATCAAGTTCGAGCCGGGCGCCCACCACACGCTTCGTGGCCGCGCCGTTTTCTATGCGCTCTCAGGCAAGGGCAAGGTGGGCAGCGAGCCTCTCCGCGCCATGACCTCGTTTTATCTCGATGCTGGCGAGTCCGCGCCGATCATCGCGCAGGAAACGACGGAAATCCTGCAGCTCGGGATGCCAAAGCTCAGCGGGATGACGGCCTCAGCCGGCCAGGCCGCCGCTTAGTTTGGCTAGTTTGCCGTTCGCGACAACGATGCCGAGTAATCAAAGGGGACGTCATGCAACACCTACGCCGTTTGTCTTTAGCGGCGCTTGCCGTTGGTATGGGCTGGGCATCGCCGGTTCATGCGCAAGCCCTGGAAAAGGTCAAGGTCGCGACCACCTTTCTCGGCCTTTGGGACACGTCGCAGCCGACCTTCTGCAAGGATCGCGGCGAATTCTCCAAGGCCGGTCTTGACGTCGATGTCATCTCCACGCGCGGTGGTTCCGAAAACGTCCAAGCCGTCACGGCCGGTGGTATGGACATCGGATATTCCCCGGGCACGAACTCGGTTCTCGCCGCTTACATGCAAGGCGCGAAAATCAAGATCATCAGCAGAGAATTTATCGGGCAGAACGATACGTATTTTTATGTCCGCGCCGATAGCCCACTGAAGACGATCGATGACATCAAAGGAAAGTCGGTTGCATATCCGCGTCCGGGGGGCGCCAGCGAAGGCATCCTGCTTGGCCTGAAAGCGGAGCGCCATATCGATTTCAAGGCCGTTGCCACCGGCGCTATGGACGCGACCTTCACCATGGTCATGACCAACCAGATCGATGTCGGCTATTCGATCCTGCCGAACCAACTCGCTTCGGTGGCAAAAGGCGACATCCGCGTCCTGTTCTCGGGCGACGACGTGAAATCTCAACAAGACATCTCAGGCCGCGCCATTATCGCCAGCGCCGATTTCGTGAAGAATCGAGGATCGACCTTGGCGAAATTCATGCGTGTGCTTGATGGGTGCATCGACTGGGCCTACGCCCATCAGGATGAATCGTCGAAGATGTACGCAGCGCTGAACAAGGTGGATGCGCCGACCGCCGCCAAAGCCTTGGCGTACTATAAACGCTCGACCTTGGCATTCGGCCCGATCACTGGATGGGATGAGGTGGTCAAGCAATCGCTCGATGCAAAATTCATCAGCGCGCCGCCGACGCCGGATCAAGTCAAGGATCTGGTCGATATCGTCTATACAACGGGAAAATAAAATAAGAACGCGGCTTTCCTCCCGGTCAAACAAGGGCGGTACGACACGTCATGCTGGCTCATGCTTGAGGCCGCGACCGCATGGCTTTCGAATATCTTTTCACGGGGCGCGGTATGATCGGCCATAGTCTCAGCGTCCAGAACGTGACCAAGCGCTTCGGCCATCTGACGGCGATCGATGGCATCTCTTTCGATGTACGCCCGCGCGAATTCATCTCCGTGATCGGGCCTAGCGGCTGCGGCAAGTCGACGCTGTTCAACATCATCGGCGGCTTTGTCGGCGATTACGAGGGCGCGCTGCTGGTCGACGGTCAGGCCAAGGTCGCGCGCCGCTCCATTGGCATGGTTTTCCAGGAGGAATCGACCTTTCCGTGGCGCACCACTCTGCAGAACGTGGCTTTCCCGCTCGAGGTCGCTGGCGTGCCCAAGAAAGAGCGCGAGGCACGCGCGCGAGAGCTGATCAGCCTGGTCGGTTTGACCGGCTTCGAGAATAATTATCCCGCCGAGATGTCGGGCGGCATGCGCCAGCGCACCGCCATTGCCCGCACCTTGGCTTTCGATCCGCAGGTCCTCCTCATGGACGAGCCTTTTGCGGCGTTGGACGAGCAGACGCGGCTGCTGGTGGGCGACAAGGTGCTGCAGATCCATCAACAGCTCAACCAGACCTCGCTGCTCATAACCCATAACATCACCGAGGCGGTGCAGCTCAGCGACCGCGTGATCGTGATGACCTATCGCCCCGGTCGGGTGAAACGCATCGTCGATATCGACTTGCCGCGGCCACGCACCTCCGAGATCGTGGGCAGCGCGCGCTTTGGTGAACTGGTCGGCTCGATCTGGAACGACCTGCGCGAGGAAGCCAGCCGCGGCATGAGCGAGGCGGAGCGGCGCAAGGCCGGATGAGCAGCAAGACAAGAGAGAAGTGGTGATGAAGCCGGATTCGGCGCGGCCGAGCCAGAACACGGTCATGGGCTGGGGCAGCGATGTCGTTGCCGAGATGCTGCGCCGGCTCGGAATCAAATATGTCTGCGTCAATCCGGGCTCGAGCTTTCGCGGCCTGCATGACAGCCTGGTCAACTATCTCAGCAATGCCGATTGCCAGCTGATGCTGGCGCTGCACGAGCAAAGCGTCGTCGCCATCGCCCATGGCTATGCCAAGGTGACAGGCGAGCCGATGGCCGTCGTCGTGCACAGCAACGTCGGGCTGATGTGCGGCCTGATGTCGGTCTTCAATGCCTGGTGCGACCGCGTGCCGATCCTGATGTTGGGCGCGACGGGCGCGGTGGACTCCGCCGTGCGGCGAAGCTGGATCGATTGGTCCCATACCTTTCGCGACCAAGGTGCGCTGGTGCGTCATTACGTCAAATGGGACGAGCAGCCGGCCTCGCCGCAAGCTGCGGTGGACAGCATGTTGCGCGCGTATCAGGCCGCCTGCACCGCGCCTCGCGGCCCATCCTATGTGATCCTTGACCGGCGGCTGCAGGAAGACGCGTTGACCAAAGAAATCGTCATTCCCGATGTCGCACGCTATGCGCCGCCGTTGCCAGGCGTGCCTTCCGACGCTGCGGTGAGCCAAGCTGCAGCATGGCTTCACGCCGCCAAGAATCCGGCCATCATGTTGGGCCGCGTCTCGCCCAAGAGCGCGGATTGGGACGCGCGCATCCGCTTGGCCGAGCTGCTCAGCGCCCGCGTCATCACCGATATGCGCTCCGGTGCGTCCTTCCCGACAGCGCACCCGCTGCATGGCGGGCCGCACGACCTGTTCCTGTCGCCCAACGACAAGGACATCCTCGCAAAATCTGACGTGGTGCTGAGCCTCGACTGGCCCGATCTGCAGGATTGCATGATGCAGGCGCGCGGCCCCTCGGTCGGTGGGGTGAAGATCATCCAGGCCTCGGTCGATGCCCAGGGACGAAACGGCTATAACGGGGACCATCAGCGCCTGCCGGCGGTCGATCTCAACATCGCTGTGCTGCCCGACGCCGTGGTCGCGCCGCTCATCGCCAAGCTCGAAGGCGAGCATAGCCGCCAGTCCAAGGCATCGCCCAAGCTAACCGCGCCGACGGCGCCGAAACCCGAACTCAGTGACCAGCTGCCGACGCTCACCGATATCGGCCGCGCCTTCGCCTATCTGCGCAACGGGCGCAAACTCACGCTGACCCGCGTGCCGCTTAACTGGCCGGCCGGCGCCTATCAGCTTTACGAGCCGCTGGATTACCTCGGCTACGATGGCGGCGGCGGGGTCGGCTCTGGTCCCGGCATGGCGGTGGGCGCGGCTCTCGCGCTTCAAGACGGGGGCAGCGATCGCATCGCTGTCGGCATCATGGGCGACGGCGAATTCCTTGGATCAGCCTCGGCACTCTGGACCGCGGCGCATTACCAGATCCCGGTGCTGATCGTGGTCGGCAACAACCGCTCTTACTTCACCGACGAGATTCAGCAGGAGCTGGTGGCGAAGGAGCGCAAGCGGCCGCCCGAAAACCGCTGGATCGGTCAGCGGATCGACGATCCGCCGGTCGATCTCGCGGGGCTGGCGCGCGACTACGGCGTCGCGGCGGAAGGTCCGATTGAAAAGGCCGGCGATCTGCTGGCGGCGCTGGAGCGCGGCATCAAGGCGGTCGAAAGCGGTGAGCCCTATTTGGTCGATGTGCTCATCGACCCGACGCGTGGCGCCGCGTTCGACTGGTTGTCGGGCGCTTAGGCGTGGCGCGCACCATGAACAGCGCGGTCAAAAGCCGCTGGCCGATCGTTCCGCCGGCGCTCGCGGGATTGCTCTGTCTCGTCTCGCTGCTGGCGCTGGTCGAGGTCGCCGTGCGCGCCGACATGATTCCGCGCACGGTGGTGGCACGGCCGAGCGACGCCATCGCCGGGTTGATAACGCTGCAGAACCGCGTCGATCTGCGCGACGGTTTCCTCATCACGTTCGGCATGACGGCGATCGCCATGGTGCTGGAGCTCCTGGTGGCATTGCCCTTGGGGTATTTCCTGTTTCGACGGCGGGATTTCGCGTTGGCTTATTCGGGCTGGCTGACGGCGCTGTTCGCCGCGCCAATCTTCCTGCTGTATCCGCTGTTCCTGGTGATCTTCGGCCGCAACGAGATGACTCTGATCATCATGGGCTTTCTGCCCGGCGTGATCCCGCTGATCATCCAGGTCCAGGAGGGATTCCGCGGCGTCTCATCAACATTGATCAATGTCGGGCGCAGCGTCGGCGTCACCGCCTGGCAGAGTTTCTGGAAGATCATGATCCCGGCGGCCGCACCAAACATCTTCACGGGATTCCGCCTGGCGCTGATCTACACGCTGATCAACATCATCGCCATCGAATACCTGGTTGATATCGGAGGGCTTGGTCGCATCGTGGCCGATCGCTATTTTCGCTTCGACATTTCCGGCACCTACACCGCGATCATCGCTATCGCTGCGATCAGCATGCTGTTCAACTGGCTGATCGGCCGGCTCGAGCGCTGGGTACGGCCGACATGACACTCGCGCGCCGCGTTTTCTGGATCAAGCTGCTGACCATCCTGGCCGTGATCGGCCTGTGGGAAGGGTTGTCGCGGTCGGGGTTGTTCTACAGGGGCGTGTTGCCCTCGACATGGATAGTCGTCCAGGCCATCGCGGAGGAGTTGGCGGACAGCAGCTTCTATCGCGATCTCGGCATCACCATGCTCGAGACCAGCGTCGGTTTCGTCGCCGGCGCGATAATCGCGTTGCTGTTCGCGTTGCTTCTCGGCACCAAGACCTACATGCGCAAGATGATCGAACCCTATATCATCGCGATCGGCGGCACGCCGAAGATCATCTTCCTGCCGATCCTGTTCCTTATCTTCGGCTTGGGTATCGAATCCAAGATGGCCAAGGCGGCCCTATCGGCGTTTTTTCCGATCGTGCTGAGCGTCACCAACGGGATCGTGCAGATTCCGCCGGTTCTGCTGCGTGTGGGTCGGGGATTCGACTTATCGCGCTGGCAAATGCTGACGAAGATCTATCTTCCAGCTGTGACCAATCCACTGTTGACGGGTCTGCAACTTGGCGTCGCCATGGCGATCATCGGCGTGTTGTCTGCGGAAATCAGCTATGCCAATGCCGGTCTGGGTTACCGTCTCATCCGCAACGCCGACCAATTCAAGATCCCGTCGGTCTATGCTCTCATCATCCTGATCTTCGCGGTGTCGGCGACCATCAATTTCGCCATGGCCCGGCTGCAGCAGCGCTTAAATCGGCATGAGCGAAGCCGTCGCGAGGCTGCGGACGTGGTACCGACGTCCATTGAATTGAAAAGGGCAGCCTCCAACGGCGCCCTTCAATCCTGATGCGGCGAAGCTTGGTTCTCTTCACCAGACTGTCCAACAACAGATCAGCGAGGAAGTAGCTATGACGATTGAACACAGCAATCCGGCAGACCTGAGTCCGCCTCCGGCCGGCGTCTATTCGCACTTGGTGGCCGCCAGCGGCAAGCAGCTTTTCATTGCCGGCCAGCTGCCGCGCGATAAGGCCGGCAACTTGGTCGGTCCCAACGACATCGCGGCACAATATCGCCAAGCCTGGGGGAATGTGCTGACTGCGCTGCGCGCCGCCGGCCTCGGCCCCGAACATCTGGTCAAAACCACCATGTTCGTCGTTGGCGAAAGCAGCCTGTCCGGAATCCGTACCGTACGGCAAGAGTTCCTGCTTCCCAACCCACCGGCCGTCACGATGGTGGTGGTCTCGGGACTCGCCCAGCCCGGCGCGCTGATTGAGATCGAGGGCATCGCCGTTTTTCCCGATCGCGGTTAGGCAGATGCCTGGGCCTACACTCCTGGGCCAGCAAGGCGCCGGCGAGCGTTAAGTCGCCTTTCTGCTGCACACATCCAGTGCTAGTGCCAAATAAATCTTCGCGGCAGCGACGCAGTCTTCGACCAGCACGTGCTCGCCGAAAGCATGCATCGAGCTTGCGTTCCTGGCGTCCGGATGCATGCGGCCGCCGGGGCCGAACGCTACGCAGGGCACGTCGTAAGCGGTCAGATGCACCGCGTCGGCGCCGGGCCGCCGGATGATGTTCGGCGGCCGCTCGCCGGTGACGTCCTTCTGGGCCGCGCCGAGCGCCTCGATGATCGGCAGCTTCTCGTCGAGCAACACCGGCGGGTCGCTGACGTAGACGTGCAGCTTCGGCTCGGCGATTCCCTTCCGGTCGGCAAAAGCGCGCAGCGTCTTGCGCAGCTCACGCTTCACACCGTCGACGGTCTGGCCCGGCACGGTGCGGATGTCGAGATAAAGGCTGCATTCATACGGATTGCGCGACAGCCGCCACGGCGCGCCGCCGCGAATGGCCGCCACCGTGACGTTTGGGTGCTCGCCCATGAACACATGGGAGGCCTCGTAGTCCTTTGCCCATTTGGCGATGTCGGTCTGCAACTCGTGCATCACGGCGATCGCATTGACGACGTTCGGCCGGTTGGCGAGCGCCGAATGTGCCACCGTGCCCTCGACGCTGATACGGAGCCAGATGCAACCCATGTTGGCGACCGAGATGCGCATGCCGGTCGGCTCTGCGAGCAGCGCGAAGTCGGCGGTGACGCCATGCGTCACGAGATGCCGGCTACCGATGCCATAGCCGGAATATTCGCTGCCCTGGAATTCCTCGACAGCAGTCTTCTCGATCTCGCCGACCACGCCGCCGAACGAGATGTCGCCCGCAAGCTCGATGCCGGCGCGGTTGATCGCCTCGATTGCGATCAGCGCGGAGGCGAGCCCGCTCTTCATGTTGTTAGAGCCAAGCCCCCACACCCAGCCGTCGCGATAGGTTGCCTTGGGCTGAAAGCCCGGGCCCGCGCCGCGTAGATGCTCCTCCTGGCCCGAGTAGGACGTGTCCATGTGGCCGGTGAACAGAAGATTGAGTCCGTCACCGCGGCCGCGGCGATGGCCGACCGCGTTCGGGCGGTTGGCGGCGACCAATGGCAGATCGGTGTCCATGCCCGACTTGCGCATCCGTTCGGTGAGATAGTGCGCAATGCCGATCTCGCCCCCTGTCGGGCTCGAGATGTCGACCAGGTCCATCAGCAACGTTCGTGCGTTCTCGGCGCTAATGAAGGCTGCGGCCTTGGCGTAGTCGGGATGAGACATTCAGCGTCCAGTTGGTTGCACAGCATGGGGTCCGGTTGCACTTGACCTGCTGCCTTTGGGTTCTGCGGCTGTATCGACCCAGACTCACGGGGCGGCGGTTGCAGGTGAAGCGCCGTCCGCTCGTAAGCTCAGACGGGCTTCGGTCGAAATCCGTCAGCAAGGCTGACGTTACATCACAGCCTGGTGAACGCAAGGCAAGACAGGATGCAGCGTGCCGAGCCGCCCTTCGATTGACGCCCCGGACATATTTACTATAGAATATAGGTATCTTATGCAGCAAATTTGCTGCGGGCGCTACGGGCATTCGAAAAGCTCGTGCGCGCCTCGTCTGTAGGGAGACGGCCCGTAACATCCGTCAGGACGACGTCACGCGGGAGACCTCAATGGTTGAATTCAAGCTCAACGGGAAGCCTGTTAACGTCGATGCGGGAGAAGACGCCCGATTGCTCTGGATTGTCCGGGAAAATCTGAAGCTCACCGGAACGAAGTATGGTTGTGGTACCGGGTTGTGCGGCGCATGCATGGTTCATGTCGACGGCAAGCGGGCTTTTTCCTGCCAGCTCTCGCTATCGGAAGTCGCCGGCAAGGCGGTCACCACCATCGAAGGTCTGTCGCCGGATCGCAGCCATCCGGTACAGAAGGCTTGGCTGGCGGAGCGCGTCCCGCAATGCGGCTACTGCCAGTCGGGGCAGATCATGAGTGCGGCAGCTCTGCTTGCCGAGACGCCGCATCCGTCACGAGACAAGATCGTTGAGCACATGAGCACGAACATCTGCCGCTGCGGCACTTATCCGCGGATCGTCCGCGCCATCGAGCGCGCGGCTCGGGAGGGCTGATCATGAATCAGCACATCAAAGCTTCCGGACATCGCACCGCGATCAATCGGCGTGAGGCGCTGGCCGCAGCGGCCGGGCTGACCTTCAGCTTCCTGCTTCCGGTGGGCAAGGATGAATCGGCCTTCGGCCAGCCGTCGGGCGCGATGCGGACGGCATGGCTCACGATCCGGCAGGACGGGGTCGTGACGATCGTGTCGCCTGCCGCGGAAATGGGGCAAGGCTCCCGGACGTCGCTTGCCCTCATCATCGCGGAAGAGCTTGATGCAGATTGGAAGCGAGTCCAGGTCGAGATGTCGCCGCTGGACGACGCGATCTACGGCAATCCGCGCTACAAGATCATGTACACCGCCGGCAGCGCCAGCGTGCCAACGTATTTCACGCCGCTGCGTCTGCATGCGGCACGGGCGCGCCGCGTGCTGATCGACAACGTCGCGGAGAAGTGGGGCGTGCCCGCCGCTGAGCTCGCCACCGAACCGGGCGTCGTCGTCCATAAGCTTTCTGGACGAAGAATGACCTATGGCGAAATCGCTTCGTTCGCGCGCGTTCCCGCGGTCTTGCCGGCGGTCACCGAAGCCGACCTCAAGCCTGCGGCAGATTTCCGCTACATCGGCAAGGATGTGCTGCGCGTCGATGTGCCGTCCAAGGTGGACGGTTCGGCGCAATACGCGATCGACGTGCAGGTGCCCGGGATGCTCTATGGGTCGGTGCTGCGTGCTCCGGTGGAAAGCAGCAGTCCCAACGAAGTCGACAAGCAGGCGGCCTCCCAGATTCCCGGTGTCGTCGATGTGGTGACGTTGCCATACGGCATCGGGATCGTCGCGCGCACGCCCGAGGCTGCGTTTGCCGCGAAGGCGAAGCTCAAGGTGAAATGGAGCGCGGTGCCGGGAAGTACCTTCAATTCCGTAGAGGCGCTGGAACGCTATGCGGAGCGCGCCAAGGATCTGACCGTCGAGGGCAAGGTCTGGGATAAGGCAGGCGACGTGGGCGCCATGTCGCAGGCCAAAACCACCGTCGAAGCCGTTTACCGGACCGACTACGCCTACCACGCCCAGATGGAGCCTTTGAATGCATTGGCGTCGGTCAGCGGCTCCGGTGATACCGCGGAGGTGTGGTGCGGCACGCAGGCGCCGACGATCGCGCGGGCCGCAGTCGCTCGCGCTTTGAACATCGGTCCCGACAAGGTGGTCCTGCATGCCATGCTGCTGGGTGGAGGCTTCGGCCGGCGCGGGCACTATGACGCCGAATATGTGGTGGACGCGGCATTGCTGTCGCGCGCCGCAAAAGCGCCGGTCAAGGTGATATGGACCCGCGAGGACGACATCCACAACGGCCGCTTCCGTCCGATGACCGCTCACTACCTCAAGGCGGGCCTTGCGGCGGACGGGCAGGTCATGGCCTGGCGGCATCGCGTGTGCAGCGAGGAGGCTTTGGCGTTCCAGGACAGCCCGAGATTCAAGTCGCGCAACGAAAGAGCCATCTTCTCGATGCTTGGCACCGAACAGCCAAGCTACGATCTGCCGAACCGGCTGATCGATCACGTGCGCCAAGTCGATGGGATGCGCCTGTCCTCCATGCGCGGGACCGGCAATCCGCCCAACGCTTTCGTGACGGAATCCTTCATCGACGAGCTCGCGCACGCTCACAAAGCTGATCCGATGGAGTTCCGGCGCGGCTTGGTCGCCAAGGTGCCCAGGGCGTTGGCTGTCCTGGATACGCTGTCCGGCATGTCGCAGTGGCAGCGCAAGCGATCTGACGGTCGCGGACTCGGCCTCTGCTTCCGCAACGAAGATGGCACGCTGATCGGGATGGTCGCCGAGGTGTCGGTCGACCGCAAGACCGGCGTGGTCAAGGTGGCCAACGTCTGGGCCGTGATCGACGCGGGCCTGGCCGTCCAGCCCGACAATATCGCGGCGCAGATCGAAGGCGCCATCGTCTATACCATGGGCGCGGCGCTCTCTGAGCGGGTCACCATCGCGAACGGTACCGTCGAGCAGAGCAACTTCTACGACTACAACGTGCCGCGCATGTCCGATGTGCCGGCGATCGAGGTGAAGGTCCTCTCGACGGCCAATCCGCCCAGCGGCATTGGGGAAATGGGAGGCAATGTCACGGGCGCCATCGCCAATGCGGTGGCTGCTGCGACCGGGGCGCGTGTCCGTCACATGCCGCTCACGCCCGAGCGCGTCCTGTCCGCGATGCGAGCCTGATGGATCGTCAGCACCCGGGGGCCGACGTCCGGCCTCCGGGGCAAGAATCCCGATCGCAGTTGGCAGGAAAATGATGCCTTTCGATGAGCGGCAATTCCGGGATGCGCTAGGTCAGTTCCCCACCGGCGTCGCCGTGGTGACGTCGCTGGTCGACGACGTCAGGATCGCCATGACCGTGAGCTCATTCAACGCGGTCTCCCTGCGTCCGCCCCTCGTGCTCTTCAGCATCGCCCGCAACGCTCAAAGCTTCGATCTTTGGCAGCGAGCCGAAACCTTCGCCGTGATGGTTCTGCAGGAAGGGCAGGGTGCGCTGTCCAACAGGTTCGCCAAGCCGGGCACGAACAAGTGGGGCGACATCGATGTGGTGTCGGGTGCGACGGGGGCGCCACTGCTCCCGGCTTGGCTCGCATGCTTCGAATGTACGGTACATGCCCGCTATGCTGGAGGCGACCACGAGATTGTCGTCGGTGAAGTCGTTCATCTCAAGAACGGCTCGCAGCAAGCTCCCGGCCCGCTTGTCTTTTACGGCGGGCGCTATCGAGCGCTGGATGCGGAAGGCGGCACCGGACCTTACGACTTCGGGCTGTATGGCTGGTAACCCGGCGGGCGGACAGGATCTGACCATGGCTCGTGGCCACGTGGTTTCGCAGGGAGGCCAAGCCGGTGATCTACAAGACCTGCGTGAGTTCATTGCCGAGGTCGAGAAGGTGAATCTGCTCCGGCATCGGGGGCAAGTGGCTGGGTGCGATCACAGGGCGGAATGACGTGCCCTGAGCAGGCCGCCGTTGGTTCGGCGGCGCAAGACCCGGGTGAAGTTCTGCTCGATGCCCATTCAGAATGGTTTGGGCTCACTCGACGTGGATATTCGCCTCGTTGGCGATCTTCTTGAGTTCGTCGGTTTCCTGCCGGATGTGATCGCGTAGCTTCGCAGACGGCATCCCCAGTGGTTGTGCGCCGGCCTTTTCCAGGCGCTCGACCATGTCGGGGTCTTTCAGCGCTTCAAGCACATCGGTCTCCACCTGCGACAGGATCGACGGTGGCGTTCCGACCGGTGCGAACAAGGCGGTCCAGATCGCCGTCTGGAAGTTCTTCAGGACGCCGGTCTCGTTGACGGTCGGCACATCCGGCGCGAGGCTCGAACGCCTTTCGGAGGTGATGGCCAGCAATTTGACCTTGCCGGAATCGACGACCGGCAGCAGCGACGAAAGTGAGACCGCTGAAACGGGCACGTCGCCCGACATCAGTGCGTTCGCGGCCGGCGCGCCACCACGATAGGGAACGTGGAGCAGCTTGATTCCGGCGGCCGCGGCGAACTGCTCGGTTGCCATATGGCTCGAACTGCCGAGGCCCGCCGAAGAATAGGAGAGTGCACCCGGTTTTGCTTTGGCGGCCGATACCAGTCCTGCCAGCGAGACGATTCCCGCATTCAAATTGGCGCTCCAGACGAACGGCGTCGATGTGACCGTCGTAATCGGGAGCAAATCCTTTTGTGCGTCGTATTTGGGCTTCGTGAAGATTGCCGCATTGATCGTGATCTCGCCATTGGTGGCCATGAGCAGCGTGTAGCCGTCGGGCGCGGAGCGGATCGCCGCCTCGACGCCGATGACGCCGCCTGCGCCGGGCCGGTTCTCGATCAGCACCTGCTGTCCCCATTTGACCGACAGCTTCTGGCCGATCAGGCGGGCAGCGATGTCCGTGACCCCGCCGGGAGCGAACGGGACGATCAGCCGGACCACGCGGTCGGGAAATGCCTGGGCGTCTGTGATCGCACCTGCGAGCACCAAGCCGAGCAGGAGCCCCTTCAGTGGCAGGTTGTTCATGATGTGCCTCCAGCGTCCAGAAAGGACGACATCAGACTATCGGAATTTAGATACAAGATATACCTATTATCGATATACTGATCGGCAGAAATTCGCTGTCGGACAGTGGCTAAGGAGGGTGTCGTGCAGGCTTGCGGTTTTGCTCGGGGGACGCTGAAGACCCGGTTGCAGGTGGCGCGCGGGTTGCTCCCCCGCTGTTTGTTCGTCGCCGTCTCGGTACTTTTGGGATGCGCGGCCGCGCCGAGCGGCTCGAACGCCGCGACGGACTATCCGAACCGGACCGTTCGCATCATCATTCCGTTTTCCGCAGGGGGCGCCCCGGACATTGTGATGCGCGTCGTCGCGCAGGCCCTGAGCGAGAAATGGAAGCAATCCGTTGTCATCGAAAATCGCCCAGGCGCTAACACGTTCACGGGGACGACGGCCGTGACGCGAAGCGCACCGGATGGCTATACGCTGCTTTTCACCGCGGATGGTACCTTCATCCTCAATCCGCTGCTGTACGCCTCGGCCCCGTATGCGATGAACGAGCTGGCCCCGCTCAGCCTGATTGCGACCACGCCACACGTGTTCGCGGTGAGCCGCAAAGTCCAGGCGCAGAGTGTGCGCGAGTTCGTTGCACTGGCCAAAGCCAACCCGGGAAAGATGACCTTCGGCTCCACGGGATCCGGGAGCATCCAGCGCTTGGCCTTCGAGCTATTTTCGCGGTTGGCCGGCATCGAGCTTGTGCACGTGCCCTATCGCGGCGCCAACGAAACGGCGACAGCCCTGGTTGCCGCCGAGATCGACGCGACCATCAACGGCGCCGCCACGGTGCTGCCGCACGTCGGACAGAACGGAGTACGGGCGTTGGCGATCACCACCAAGCGGCGGTCCGAGCTGGCACCCGATCTGCCGACCATGGAGGAGGCGGGAGTACCGGGTTTCAGCTCGCAAGGCGCCTTCGGCTTGTTGGCACCGGCGGGTGTGCCGCAGGACATCAGGGAGAAGCTCGAAGCAGATCTGGCGGAGGTTGTGCAGAGGCCGGAAATGCGAAGCGTCCTCACGACCCGATATTTCGAGCCGGCGCCGCTTGGACCGGCCGAATTTCAAAAGGTCATCGCGGAGGAGAGCGCCAAGTGGCGCTCAGTCATCGAGGACAAGCAGATCAAGGGCGATTGACGGTGAACAACCCCGTTCGCCGCGAAAGTCGACGACTTACGCGGCTGTTCGGCGCGCTTGCTTGGCGGGGGACAGGCTCGGCTCGAGATTGAACACGCGCTGAGCGTTGCCGCCCAGAATATTGCGCTTGTCCTGCTCGGTCAGGAACGGCAAGTCGTAGATGGTGCTGGGCAGGTCCATGTCCCAATGCGGGTAGTCGGACGAATACAGCAGCTGCGTCCGTGCATTGATCATCTCGAATGTCACCTCAAGCGCTTTGCGGTTGTTGACCATCTCCATGGGCTGCGAGGTGAAATACATCTCGCGCATGTAGTCGCTCGGCTTCCGCTTGAGCAACGGAGCGTCCGACGTCCGCATCATGAATTCGTTGTCCAGCCGCTGCATCAGGAAGGGCAGCCATGCGAGGCCGCTCTCGATCCATATGGTCTTCAGTTTGGGAAACCGCTCCGGCATGCCGTTCACAAGCCAGTTCGTCATGTAGAGCATGTTGCACCAGGAGAAGCCCAGGCTGTGCACCGCGATGAATCGGTTGGTGAGTGACAGGCTCTGTTCGCTCCAATTGAACGCCGCATGGAACCCGAGCGGTAGTCCGCGCTCCTGCAATGAAGAATAGATTTTCATATACGGATTTTCGAAATTGGATTTGTAAGTGGTTGCGGTGACCATGAACCCGACCACGCCTTTGCGATCGCCGAATTCTTCGATCATGCGCAGGCACATGTCGGGATCGTAGAAGGGAAGATAGAGCATCGATTTCAGCCGGGAATTCTCTGCGAGGATCTTGTCGCAAAGCCACCGGTTGTAGGCCAATGCGATGCCGCTGACTTCTTCCCGGCGCGGGCAACTCGCGAGATTGAGCATCGGGGTTGGAAACATGACCGCGGTGTCCACACCCATGGGATCCATCCACCGCTCCATCAGGGTGATGTCGCGGTGCGGCGTCGCGGGCACTTTCTCTTTGCCGCGCAGCGGATAGCGGGTGATGCGCCCGCCGTTCCCCTGATAGAGCGCATTGTCGGAGGCGATGCCTCCGAGCGACATGCCTTGCAACTTGGCCTCGTGCCGCAGGATCGGATTCTCGATGAACTCGGCGATCTCCTTGAAGGCCTCCTGCTCGTAGTGGTGGGAATCCGTGTCGACGATAAAGAAGTCGTCGTACTTGCGGTCCTTCGCCTGCTGCGCTGCATTGCGCAGGAGAGTCCTGGTATCGAACTCTTCGTTTGCCAGGTCGCGGAAGCTATGGATGTCAGTTGTCATTGTTTCCTCGCGCGCAGTGCAGAAGTCGAATTGGGTGAGCGGGAAGCCGGTGCAGGCTCACGCGACCACGTAGACCCGGCCGTCGCGCCGCACGACCTCGTATTTTTTCAGACGCAGATTCTTGTCGCAGACATGCGTGCCGTCCGAGAGGTGGAACTCGTAGCTGTGCCAAGGACAGACGATATGCATGTCGCGCTCGTCGTAGGTCTGGCCCTTGTAGATGCCGCCTTCGCCGATCACATCGACGACCTGAGGCATGAGGACGCCTTCGCAAGCCGGGCCGCCTTGGTGAGGGCAAAAATTGCGATAGGCAAAATACTGGCCGCCTCGGTGGAAGACGCCGATCTCGGCGGCTGGCGTCTGGACGATCCGCACGCCGCCTTCGGCGAGTTCGCCTTCGCGGCAGATCAGAAATTCATCCATGAGTCGTTTCCTATGAGTTATACTATGTTTTATAGTATATTTGCCTGGCGGCACCGTCAATTGTGGGATTTCCGGCGGCGATCAGGGCGGTGCGGATTTCGCCGATCGGTTCGTGGGATCGAGATGGACGAGTTGGAAAAAAGCATATAGAACATAGCTATCGAAGGTCAGAAATTCAATTCTTTTGGGGAACCGGTTATGGACACGGCAACGTCGCCAGCGACTCTCGCCACCCGCACGTCGAACCAGCAGTCCGCCGCCGAAGCGGTGATCGACGCGCTCGTCGAGGAAGGCGTCAAGGCGGTTTTCGGTATGACCGGTGACACTGTCCTTCCGCTGCTGGACGCGCTCTATGGCCGCAGCTCCAAGATCCGTTATGTCACGACCAAATTCGAGATGAGCACTGCCGCAATGGCGGATGGGTACTCGCGTGCGACCGGCGAGATCGGCTGCGCGCTGTTCCACGTCGGGCCGAGCGTTTCCAATGCCGTGCTGGGCACCTGGTCGGCACAGAAGGACAACGTCCCGTTGCTGATCCTTTCGGCCAATCTCGACCGGTTCCGGCTCGGCCGCGACATCTGGCACGAATTCGACGTCAATGGCGTGTTCTCTCGCTTTACCAAGCGCAGCGACCAGATGATCGAGGCCAAGGATGCCCGCCGCTTGATGCGCACCGCGATGCAGGTGGCGAAGTCGGGGCTGCCGGGCGCCGTGCATATCGACTTTCCCAAGGACCTGCTGCCGCAGCCGGTGGACGTGGAGACCTTCGACCTGTCGCTGCGCGGCGGGTCGCATTCCGACTATGTTTCGAATGCTACAAGGCCGGATGCGGAGGCGGTGGATCGCGCGCTGGCGGTGCTGCAATCGGCGAAGCGCCCGATCATCATCGCCGGCCGCGGCGTCACCTGGTCGCGTGCTTCGAAGCTGGTGGTGCGCCTGGCGGAGGCGCTGTCCATTCCGGTGATCACCACCGAGATGGGGCGCGGCTCGATACCGGAGCATCATCCGCTGTCCGGCGGTCTGGTGGGCCACTTCGGGCTGTCGACCGCGAATTCGCTGCTGACGGATGCCGACGTCGTATTGGGTCTCGGTTGCCAATTTCGCAACGTCAATACGCTCAACTGGCAGCTCATCAACCCGGACGCTCGCATCATCCAAGTTGAACCAGATCCGCTTGAGATCGGTCGTCAGTACGCTGTGGCCGTCGGCGTGCACGCCGACGCGGGACTGTTTCTCAAGGACCTATTGGAACGAATCGCCGGCAAAGGGCTCAAGCGGGCCGACCCGGAGATTGCGGAGGACATTGCCCGGCGCAAGAAGAAGGAAAAGGAGCGCTATTACGACGCCGATCTCACGTCCACGCCGATCAAGCCGCAGCTCATCACCAAGGTGTTGGAGGAGATCGCGCCGCGCGATGCCATCTACGTCGTGGGGTCAGGTCATCACACCCACTTCGCCAACTACATCCAGGTGAGCGAGCCCGACCAGTATCACTGGTGCGTGGGATCCGGCACGATGGCGTGGGCGTTCCCAGCAGCGCTCGGCATCAAGCTCGCGCGCCCCGATCGCAAGGTCATCGTTCCGATCGGCGATGGCGATTTCGGAATGAATGCCCAGGAAATCGAGACTTCGGTTCGCGAAAAATTGCCCGTGACCGTGGTCATCTACAACGACGTCAGCTTCGGCGCTTTGCGCATCTTCCAGAAGATGCAGCACGCGGGCCGATACATCGGTTCGAATGTCGGAGAGACGGACTGGGTGAAGCTTGCTGAAGCCTATGGAGCCAAGGGTGTCCGCGTGGACCGCCCGGCAGACCTCGAGGGCGCCTTGAAACGGGCGATCGCATCGGACGTCACCACGATCGTCGACGTCAGGATTGATCCCTGGGAGCTTGCCCACAGGACTCCCGAATTCAAGGAATTCCATCGCTTCTGATGTCGGGAACGTGAGCCAACCCATGCCGTCACCTCTCGCAGGCATCAAAGTCGTCGAAGCCACGACCATGATCACGGGGCCGTTGGCCGGCATGCTGCTGGCCGATCTCGGCGCGGAGGTCGTGAAGCTGGAGAATCCGAACGGGGGCGACCCCTTCCGTACGTTTCGCGGAAAGGATCACTCGCCTCATTTTCTCTCCTACAACAGGAACAAGAAGAGCATCGCGCTCGATATCCGGAGCGAGCAGGGCAAGGACGTGCTGCTCCGTCTGATCCGGAAATCGGACGTGTTCATCGAGAATTTCCGACCGGGCGTCATGGAGCGATTGGGGGTCGGCCGCGCCGTCCTCATGCAGGAAAACCCGAGATTGATCTATTGCGCGATCAGCGGCTTTGGATCGACCGGACCTTACAAGGATCGGCCGGCCTACGACGCCGTGGCGCAGGCGCTCGCCGGCACGTCATCGCTCTTCTTTCACGGAAATCCCGTGATCACCGGACCGTCCATCTCCGACAACCTGACCGGAATGTACGCTTCCAATGGCATCCTTGCGGCGTTGGTGGAGCGCGGCAGCACTGGCCGCGGGCGGTCGGTCGACGTCAACATGCTGGAAGCGACGATGGCCTTCATGCCCGACCCGTTTCTGGCGCACACCATGCTCGGCTTGCCGGCCGAGCCGCTCATGCGCTCGCGGGCCTCCCAATCCTACGCCCTGCGCTGCTCCGACGAAAAGCTCGTGTCGATCCACATGTCGTCGCAGGAGAAATTCTGGAGCGCGGTGTTGGAGGCGTTCGGTGCACGGAGTCTTGCAAGCGATCCTCGCTTCAATACGCGTGCCGGCCGCGTCGACAACTACCTGGAACTGGCTCAAGAGCTGCAGAAGATCGCCGGGACGGCGCCACGCGATCATTGGATGGAGCGGCTCGAGGCCAACGACGTTCCGCATGCGCCCGTCAATTCCCTTCCGGAGGTCATGACGGATCCGCAGGTGCGGCACCTCGGTTCGTTTCATGAAATGCAGCATCCGGCACGCGGCGCCTACCAAGCCATACGGCGGCCGGTCTACTTCGACGGTTCTCGTGACGATCAGCCGCTCGATCTGCCGCCCAATCTGAATGCCGATGGCGAGCGTATCCTCCGCGACCTCGGTTATGATGAAACCGAGATCGAAAGCTGGGCCAGGCACAACGAAGAAATGGCCGGCAGCCGGGGAAAGTGACCGCTCCGGCGCTCAATCGGGGTCGCGGTATTCGATCTCGCCCGCGAATTCCATAAATGCCGGAGAGACCGGTTGGCCGGCCTCTTCGACGGTGTGGGCCACCAGACCCGCTGCGCGGCTGACAACAGCAAGTCCCCGCATCGCAGGCGCGGGGAAACCGAGCTCGCACAACAGCGCTCCGAGCGCGCCGGTGACGTTCAGCGTCAGATGCTTTCCCGAAACGCGGTCGAGTTCTTCGTTCAGGACGTGGACCAGTGCGATGTAGGGACCGCTTACCCCGTGTTCGCGCGCGATCTCCATCAGCCGTAACGTCCGGGGATCGGTCGGATGGTAGTAGGGATGTCCGAAGCCCGGCAGACGTCTTTTGAGTTTGGCGGCATTTTCGACCGTCTCGCGCGCCCAGACGCGCGGTTCCTTTCCCGATGCCACCCCTTCGAGAAGCAGCGAGCCCATGCCCGTCATCGTGCCGACGAACTTCTCCCCGATCATCATGGTGCCCGCAGCAATTCCGATCTGCGCCTGACCGGGCAGCGAGTCGGCGATCAGCCGCGCCACGATGGCTGTGGGTGTGATGCCATGATCCATGAGTACGATCATGCAGGCATCCATCACCGGCAGCTTGCTCGGTTCAATATCCTTCCCGGTGACGATGAAATAGAAAGCCTGAGCGAAGGTCATCTTTCCGAGCACGTCGGCGAGCACGTCGCGTCCCCGCATCACCAATCGGGACACGTCGGACGTCGGGCTACCGATACGGGTAATGGGAGTGGCCATGGTGGGGACGTCCGGTCAGAGGAAGTCGCGGCCGCGACTTAACGGAGACTGAAATTTGTCCGACGCTTTCTGATAAGCGGCGTCGAAGCCGTCGAGCACCCGTTCGAGATATTCCGAGAATTGCTGGATCTCGGCTGGGCTCATGTCGCGGAACCAGGCGTCGTTGACTTCCGCCAACTCCTCGGTGAGGCGGTCGATCCGTTGCCGCGCCGAGCGGTGCAGCGTCACGGTGACGGCTCGGGCATCGGTGGGATCGAGAGCCTTTACGACCCACTTCGACTTGACGAGCCCGCCCACCGTCGTGGTGACGTTCTCAGGCGCAACATGGAGATAGGCGGCGATGTCGCGCACGCGGATGCCGGCTTTCGGACCCAGACGGTACAGAGCCGCAACGATCGCGTATTCGGCAGGATTCAGATCCATCGTAGACGCGACAAGCCGCTTCAATCTCTGCAACCGGCCTGTCGTAGCGTAGAGCAGCATCACCACGTCGCGGAACATCGCCGCGCGGGCGGTAGAGTTTCGCGGACCACCGATGGGGCGAACCGAAGCGTTCGTCCGTCGTTCACCGACTTTGGCCTTAGGCATCAATTGCTCCGTTTCCGTCAATCCGCCGGGTTTAGTGAATGCGGGCAAGCCACGCAACATAACTATACGAAATATACATATTTCAATATCGTTTTCGGACGCTCAGGATACATCAGGATGCGAGCGGCCAAGCCAGAATCAGAAACGCGGCGGCCAATCCCACGTGTTCGAGAAACGTCTCGGTGTTGCGGGCGCGCTCGACGCCGGCCATCGTCCAGAACGGATACACGACGACGGTCGCGGCCATCGTGAACAATGCCAACGCGATGGCGGCACCCGCCGCCCCCCAGCCGGTGATGAACATCGCGGAGCCGACGAACTGCACGCAAATCGTCAAAGCCACTGCGGCATGCGGGGCAGGGAGCCGGAAGCGGACCGAGAAGTGCTTGGCCGTGGCGTTGAACGCTATAAGCTTCGTTACGCCGCTCCATACATAGGCCGAGCAGAGGAGGAATCGCAGCGCAAGGCCTGTGATTGTCGGCTCTTCCAGCGGGGTTAGACTCTGCAGCATCGTTCCCATGTCGGGCTATTGCCGTTCGATTCCCCGCGCGGCGACCACTTCCTTCCATTTGCGGATTTCATCCGAAACGAAAGCCTGCGTTTCGCCGGCCGTTGCAGGCCGCTGCTCGCCGCCGAGCGCCTTGAAACGCTCGCGGATGTCTGCGAGATCGAGCACGCGACGGATTTCGGAATTGAGCTTCGCGACGATGGGATCGGGGGTGCGGCCAGGCACGGCGACGCCCAGAAAGGATACCACCTCATAGCCGGGCAGGGTGTCCGCCACCGTTGGGACGTTGGGCAGTGCCGCCCATCGCTGCTTGGTGGTAACGGCCACCGCGCGGACCCGTCCGTCGGCGATGAACGGCATCGAGGTCGGCATTGTCTCGAACAGGAAGTCGACGCGACCGGCGAGCAATTCGAGGATTTGCGTAGCTCCGCCGCGATATGCGACCGGCACCGTTTCGACGCCTGCCATCATGTTGAACATCTCGGATGCAAGATGATGCACCGATCCTGGGCCGGTCGTGGCGTAGTTCAATTTTCCTGCGTTGCTCTTCGCGTGCCCGATCAGGTCGGAGACCGTGCGAATCGCCGAGTCCGGCCTGACGATCAGCACGAACGGATAAGCGATGAGCGAGGAGACCATGCTGATGTCCTTCGCGGGATCGAACGGCATTTCCTTCAACATGGCCGCTTGCGCGGGATACGCGCCGGTCACCATCAGCAACGTGTAGCCGTCGGGCGCCGAGGTCGCGACGTAGCGGTTGGCCAGCAGGCCACCGGCGCCGCTCTTGTTCTCGACCACCACGGGCTGGCTGAAGCTGTCGGCCATCTTTTGCGCCACCAGCCGACCCACAACGTCCGACCCGGCGCCAGGCGCAAACGGAACGACCAGCTGTATGGGGCGCGTTGGATAGTCCTGCGCCTGGGCGGTTGGCGCCATCAGCGCACCCGCGAGCGTCACAATTCGAAGCCATCGCATGGGGACCTCTATGGCCACAGGGTCAAGTCGTCTGCAGGTGGCGTGGGAGCCAGACGGAAATCACAGCCGGGATGCCGCTCCGGATTTTCGCCAGGCCTCGCTGCAGGGCCGGAGCCACGTCGCCGGGATCGCGCACGTTTTCGCCATACGCGCCGGCTGCTTCCGCCTCTTTCGCGAAATCGATCGGATCGAAGTAGCCGCCTTCCAGTCCGCTTCGCACCGAATATCCGTCCGGATAGAAGCCGGCCGTCGCGCGTGTGCCGGTGCTGTAGCTGCGATTCTGGAAGATGACCGTCATGTAAGGCGCGTTGTAGCGCCGGGCGGCCAGCAGACAGGCGTTGGCAGCCGAATACATGTAGAAGCCGTCGCCGGTGACGGTGACAACGTCGCGGTCGGGCGCGCCGAGCTTCGCCCCCAGTGCGGCGCCCGGCCCCCATCCGCCTCCGCTGCCGGGATTGCGGATGTAGCTTCCGGGTTGCGAGCTTTTCAGGAAGCGCGAAAGCGGGTTATGCGACAGCGTGTCGTCGATCATGATGCAGTTGTCGTCCAGCGCTTCGCAGATCTGGAATGCGAGCCACGCCGGATCGATTGGCGACTTCGTCGCGAGAGCGAGAGCTTCGGCCTGCAGTCGCGAGCGCCGCTCGGTCGAAGCGTGCGTCCATCGCTTTGTCCGCTCTTCGAGGAGCTCGGGCGCCGGCGGACCGAGCTGCCGAAGCGCCGCGATCAGCGCCTTGATCGCATTCAGCGGGTCCGAATTCAGGCGCAGGTCGGCGCAAAATTCGAAGGTGGGAATCATCGTGGTGACCGAGTCGGCGCCGATAACCGCGACGTAGGCGTCCCGCGGCGGCGGACTTTCGGGGGGCCATGGCACATCCGCTTCGAGGACGATCACCAGATCAGCGTCGGAAAGCTTCGCGGAGCCCTGATAGAGCCAATGGCCGAAAGGAAAGCACTGATAGGTTCGATTGCCGCCATCGACCACCGGCATCGCCATGAGTTCGCACAGCTCGACCAGAGCCGGGACCGTGGCGGCATTCTTGCCGGAGCGGGAAATGACCACGTAGGGATTGCGCGCCTTGATGAGCCGCTCTGCGACTGCGCGGATGCCGTCTGGGTCCGGGCCCGATGCTCGCGCCACGGCGAGCTGGTCGCATGCAGGAAAACACGCGTCGTCCGTCGGCATCACCGCGATCTCGCGCGGAAAGCTGAGATAGACCGGGCCGGGCGGTTGGGACTGGGCAACCTGGAGAGCGCGGCTGACGATCAGGCCGGGATTGTCCTGATATTCGAGCCGGTGGTCCCACTTGGTGTAGGCGCGCGCAATCCCATTCTGGTCCAACGTCTGCTGTAGCCAGAAATGTGCGCCATCACGTCCGCCGCGCATGGTTCCCGGATAGGCGCTGGGCGGAGCGCCGGCCATGATCAGGATCGGCAAGCCGGCCCACCACGCCGTGTGAAGCGCACATCCATAGTGCTGCGTACCGACGTCGACATGCGCCGCCGTGGCGGCGGGTCGGCCGGTCACCGCCGCGTAGCCTAGCGCGGCGTTGAGGCCTGCGTATTCGTGCGTCATGGTGACCAGCTTCGGCGCAGGCCGGCCATGCGCCTGTGCCTTCGCGATGGCTTCCTGAAAAAACATGATCTCCGAGCCGGACGTGAAGAACAGGTGGTCGACCCCGCCCAGCGCCATCGCCGCGACGATGGCGTCGCCGGCTTCGTTCGCGGGCAGGCGAGTCCAATGATGCGGATCGGATTTTGGGGCGTGCATGCGAAATCTCTTGGAGACTCCCACCAAATATTGCTATGAATCATAGCAATAGGCAATAGCGAACAGGCCGACGACGGTCATCGTTTCGCGGGACCGAACCGCGCCAATCGGCCGGGGTGGACGAACGGCGCGATCAGAACAACGAGGCGACGGGACCTATGACCCAATCTGAAACGGCCCGGATAGCATCGTTTTCAGAGCTTGCGAGCGATCTCGCGGCGGCGTGCGCCGAGGCGATCGAGGCCGACCGGCTGGACGACATTCCGGACGACTCGCTCGGTCAGGCGTTCGGCGCAATCGTGCGGCTCTACGCCGCCAAAGCCCAGATGGGCAACGCGCCCCGGCCTTACGGCCGCAACAGCGGGGTGACCGTGACCGACGTCGCGATCGGCTGCACCGCGCTGCTGGAAAGTGCCGGGATCGAGGTGTTCGAACTGGGCGCCTGGCAGTCGATGTCGGGCATCGGACGCCTGACGTCGCAAGGCGGCGACACCACAGCATGACCGAGCAGGGACTGCCCGGGACGCTGCATCCCAGCGGAACGATCGGCGCTCAGATTTTGCAAACCGCCGTTGACTGTGCTGACCCGTAATCCATCTGGCGTGCGGCCGCTATGCTTTCGCGCGCACCAGATCGGCGATTTGACTCCAGAGCCGATTCGTCTTGGCGATATTCTGGAAGTATTGCTATGGTTGATAGCAATATGACAACAGCAATTGGGCTGCGAGCGGCGGTTGGCGAGCAAAGGGGCGGGGAAGAGTTATGAAGCCCGGTCCTTACGGTCCCTTCCCGTATTCACCGATCATCCGTCGGCCGGCTTTGACCTGGCCGAACGGCGCACGGATCGCGTTCTGGATCGTGCCGAATATCGAGTTCTTCTCCCTGGAAACCCGACCCGGTGGAACAGGTCCGGGAAAGATTCCGGATATTCCCACCTGGGCCCTGCGCGACTACGGCAATCGCGTCGGCGTATTCCGTCTCATGGAGGTTCTTGACCGCTACAAGATTCGAGCCACCGTGGCGCTGAACAGCGACATCTGTGTGCATCATCCCGAAATCATCGAGGAGGGCAACAAGCGCAGTTGGGAATGGATGGGACACAACCAGTCAAATTCCCGGCGCTTGAACGAAATTCCGCCCGAAGAGGAACCAGCCGTCATCCGCGCAACACTCGACACCATTGAGAGCGTGGCAGGTGTGCGCCCTCGGGGTTGGCTCGGATCCGGTTTGCAGGAGACATGGAGCACGCTGGATCACCTTGCCGCGGCAGGGCTGGATTATGTCTCCGACTGGGGACCGAACGACGACCAGCCATACCTCATGCAGGTAGGCGGCAAGGCACTCGTCTCGGTGCCCTACAGCTACGCCATCAATGACAAGCAAGCGCTCGAAGCTGCGCATCTGACCACGAACGAATTTCGCGACATCATCTGCGATCAGTTCGATGTGCTTTATCGGGAAAGCGAAACCATCCCGCGCGTGATGCATATTGCCGTGCACCCGTACCTGACCGGGTTGCCATACCGCATTGGCGCCCTCGACGCGGCCTTGAAACATATCTGCGCCCATTCGGACGTTTGGTTCGCGACGGGAGCCGAGATATCGGCTCATTTTCGAAAGGCTGCGCTGGCCGCGAAAGCCTGAGCCTGCGAACGCATGGGAATGACGACAGCGACCCACAACGGAGTATGAAGCATGCGAAAGGCGCTTTCGGCCTTGGTGATCACCCTGCTGCTGGCGATTCAGAGCATCGATGCCCGGCCTGCCAAAGCCGCTGATACCGTGACGGTGGGCGTGGTCGGCGCCGCATCCGCGCTGATCTGGTTGCACTACATTGCGCAGGACAAGAAGTTCTACGAAAAGGAGCAGCTGAAGATCGATCTGATCAGCGTCAGCTCCAGTGCGGATGCGATCCGTCAGCTGACGGCAGGCTCGCTCAACATCATGATTGGCGGTGGGCTGGTGGATCCCATCAGGGCTTCTGCAAAAGGCTCGGCGGTCGCGATCGCACGGATCGAAGGGCAGGTTCCGCCCTACGCGCTATTGGCGAAATCGTCGATCAAATCTCTGGGTGATCTGAAGGGGAAAACGATCTCGGTTGGCGGGGCCCAGGACATCACTCGCATCTACGTCGATCGCATTCTGGCATCGGTGGGCATCAAGTCGAACGAAGTGGACTACGTGTACGCTGGAGCGACTGCGCCGCGGTTTGCCGCATTGCAGGCGGGGGCAGTGGATGCCGCGATCGTCGCGCCGCCTTACAATTTTCGAGGCCAGAACATCGGTCTGGTCACTCTCGTCAATGTGCCGGACAAGGTGGATCTGCTTTTCTCGGGCGATCAGACCGACAAGAATTGGGCCCGAAGCAATCCGGAGATCCTCAAGCGCTTTCTGGCAGCCTACGGCAGTGCGATCGCTTGGTTCTATAACGACGCCAATCGCGAAGAAGCCGAAGCGCTGCTCGTCAAGCATGCCAGTTCGACGCCGGAGGACGCCAAGCAGAGTTACGATTTTTTCCGCAAGATCACGTACTTCGAGCCCACGGGAAAAATTTCAAAAAAGAAGATTTCGGCCTTGTATCGGGCGCTTGAGGAGCTTGGCGAGAAAGATTTTCCTCCACTCGAGCAGCTTATCCTGCCAGGCGCCGAACTCGCCGAGTAGCGGTGCCTCGAGAGCTTTCCCGCCAAGCTGCCCGGTCGTAAGGTGGGCCGTCTTGGCACGCTCGAAATCGATCGGAACGCGGGTCCAGACGGAACTGGCGCGCGCGACTGCCGTCTCCGGAACGGCTGCTTGTATTGCCTGTCAACGCACGCCCGGCAAGTCTGATGGATTGACGGCGGCGCGCTCGCGCGGTCCGGGAGAGAGACGGCGCAATGGGCGCAACCCTGTTCGACAAGATCTGGTCCCAGCATCGTATTGCCGAGGATGAAGGCGGCAAGACGCTCCTCTACATGGACCGCGTGGTGGTCGACGACGTGCGAGCGCCGCAGGTGCTCAAAAACATCGAGCGGCGTGCCCTCGCAATCCGCCGGGCCGATCTGGTGGTGGTGGTGCAGGACCATTCGATCCCGTCCTTCCAGACCCATACGGGCCTTGGCGGCAGCGTCTTCGTTGATGCGACGCGCGAGGCGGCACGTCGTCGGGGTCTTCGGCTTCTGGATGTGGGCGACGCCGAACAGGGCATTTCCCATGTCGCGTTGCCGGCGCTTGGGCTTGTGCTGCCCGGCTCGACTTATCTCTGCGTCGACAGTCATTCACCCACGGTGGGCGGTGCTGGCGCGGTCGGCCTCGCCTGCGGCAGCACCGAGCTCGAACACGTGCTGGCGACGCAGGCCATCTGGATGCGCAAACCGCGCCAAATGCGCCTGACGCTCGAGGGCGCTCTGGGGTCAGGCGTGTGTGCCAAGGATCTCATTCTACATCTCATCGGCCGCCTCGGCATCGATATGGCACGCGGCGTCGCGTTGGAATTCGCAGGCGGTCTGATGGCCTCGCTGTCGGTCGAGGCGCGGCTGACCCTCTGCAACATGGCGGTAGAGCTTGGCGCCCGCACCAGCATCGTTGCGCCCGACGAGACCACCTTCGCCTGGCTGGCGACGCTTCCGCATGCGCCGCGAGGCGAGATGTGGCGCGGCGCATACGCGCAATGGCAGCAGCTTCGCTCCGATCCTGACGCGAGCTTCGATATCGATTTGAAAATAGACTGCGCTGATCTCGTGCCGCAAATCACCTGGGGCACGAGCCCGGCGCAAGTCACCTCCATCGCAGGTCACGTTCCTGCAACAGCCGCACAGGCTGGGCTCGATGGAGCGACCTGGCGGCGGGCTCTCGACTATATGGATCTGCCCCCTGGCGCCCGGCTCGTGGGAACGAGGATCGATCGCGTCTTCATCGGTTCCTGCACCAACGCACGGCTCGAGGACATCGAGAGTGCGGCCCGGGTCGTGGCGGGACACAAGGTCGCCGCTCACGTCAGGGCTGTCGTTGTGCCGGGCTCGCGCGCCGTGTCCCGGCAAGCGCAGCAGCAGGGTCTGCGCGATATCCTCGTCGGCGCCGGATTTCTTTGGGGCGAGCCCGGCTGCTCCATGTGCGCGGGAGGCGGCGGCGAGAAGGTCTTGGCCGGCGAGCGTATCGTGTCCACCACAAACCGAAATTTCGAGGGCCGGCAAGGCGCCGGGGTGCGCACGCATCTGGCGAGCCCGGCAACGGCCGCCGCCGCCGCCGTCATGGGCGAAATCTGCGATCCGCGTCCGTTGATGCGAAACACCGGGAGCGCGTGATGGAAAAGTTCACGACTGTTCGCGGCGCCGCTGCGCCGCTCCTGATCGACAATATCAACACCGACCAGATCGCACCGGTGCAGTTCATGCGGGCCCTGGAACCGGACTATCAGACGGCGCTTTTCGCGCGCTGGCGCGTTGATTCCGACAAGCCTTTCGTGCTCGACATGCCGCGCTTTCATCGCGCTCCGATCCTTGTCACGGGAGCCAATTTCGGTTGCGGCAGCGCGCGCGAGGTCGCCGTTTGGGCGCTCGCGGCCCATGGCGTGCGTTGCATCGTCGCCCGTAGCTTCTCCGAGGTGTATCGTGAGAGCCTGATCAAGAACGGCATGCTGCCGGTCGTGCTTGCTGCTGCCGATCGCCTGGCCTTTGAACGGCAGGTTCTGGCTGTCGACGGTCAATCGCCCTTCGAAATCGACCTCGATGCCCGGGCGATCGCGTGTCCGGACGGCACCAAGATCATCTTCGAGATCGACGGGGGGGAGCGCAGGGCCCTGCTCGAAGGTCTCGACGATGTCGCGTTGACGCTGCGATATCGACCGCTCATTGATGCCTGGGAGGACCGCGTCGCCAAGCATCAGCCGTGGCTGCAGCAGATAGTGTCGCCTGTTTGATAGGGCCGGTCAGTTCCCGACACCCATGATCCGACCGACATGTTTGATCGTCTCGGGCGTCGGCGAACCCGACGCGGCGAACAGCTTGTCGAGCTCTTCACCGGACTTTGGATGGATGTCGAGATTGCGCCGCTTGGCCTCGGCAATCATCTCGTCGCTGCGCATGGTCGCATCGAAGGCCTGACGCAAGATACGCAGGCGGTCTTCCGGAACATCCTGAGCGGCGAGAAAGGAGGTGCCGAATTCCGAGCCCAGGGCGACGAAGTCCCACATCGCCTTCTTCTGCGGATCGTCGATCATGTCGCGGATTTTGGTGACGCCGGGCACGTCGGTGAAGTCGAGCCCGGCGATGATGTTGACCTTCTTCTCGCGGAGCCAGTCGGGATGCAGGCTGACCAGGGTCGAATAGGCAATGGTGGTGACCTGAACCTCGCCCCGTTCGAGCGCAACGGCTGTTGGGCCCGAGCCCATGAATCCGGTGATGACCTTCATCCTGGTGCCAAGGATTTCGTTGACGAGGACCGGCTGGATCGACGTGGTCGACCGGCGCGCTGACGCCCCGACAAAGGTCTCCTTGGCTTTCAGGTCGTCGATGGTCTTCACGCCGGTCGCATGCCAGCTCACCAGCACGCGTCCGAAATCGCTCATCCGGCCGACGAAACGGAACTGGTCCGGTTTGAACTTGACGGCGCTCGGTTCGACGAAGGGGGTCACGAAGAAGTTCGGCATCGCGACGGCGATGACCGTGCCGTCTTTCGGCGCGGCGCTGGCGAGGTAGTCTATGGCGTTGACGCCGCCCGAGCCCGGCCGATGCTCGATCGAAACCGAGGGATTGCCGGGAATGTTCTTGCCGAGATAGGCCGACAGCAGCAGCGAATAGGTGCTGAAGCCGCCGCCGGCCTCGCTGCCGACGGAGATCTTGAGCTGCTTGCCGCGATAGAAATCGCTCTGCGCCAGTGCGGCCGTGCCGCTCGTGAAAGCCATCAAGGTGGCCAGCGCCAAAGTGCTGATCTTCATAGCCAACTTCTCGCTCCCTGCATGTCTTTCGTTGGACGCAACGGGCCACAAGCCCGCGGTCAAACGAGATAAATCAGTTTGCGGCCGTGGCTTCAACAGTCCGCCGCGAAATCTCAGGGCGCATTGGCCAGGGCAGCCTCGGCGGCGGACCGGCCGGCGATACGGCCAAACACCGCCGCGGACATGAGACCGGACCCGCCCGGATAGTTGAAATAGAACAGCCCCCCGACCATTTCACCCGCGGCAAGAAGGCCCTTGATGCGCTGGCCGCCTTCGTCGAGCACGCAACAGTCCTCATCGACGCGCAGCCCGCCAAACGTGAAGGTGATGCCACAGGTCACCGCGTAGGCCTCGAACGGCGGCTCGGCGATGGCGAGCGCCCAGTTCGATTTGGGGATGGCGAGGCCTTGCGTGCAGCGGCCATCTTTTTTCCCGGGATCGTAGGGAATGTCGGTGCGCACCGCCGCGTTGAACGCGTCGATGGTCGCGAGACAGGCCTCGCGCTTCATGCCATCCAGTTGCGCGACGAGGGCTTCGATGGTGTCGGCTTTGGTGCGCGCCGACTGCCTGACGCGATATTCGCCGTGCAGTCGCGCCGCGCCATGCTTGTCGAATATCTGCCAGGCGACCTGTCCGGGTTGCGCCAGGATAGCCCGTCCGAGCTTGGCATAGGTCAGCGCCCGCATATCGGCCCCCTCGTCGAAGAAGCGCTCGCCATCGGCGTTGACAACGATCCCTTCAAGATAGTCGTCGCGTTTGAACACTGCACCGAATTCGAGCTCGTTCACGTCGGGCGCATTGAGGTCCCAGCTGGCCGAATGGCATCCCGACCAGTTGCCGAACGGCATGGCGCCCCGATCGAGCGCCATGCGCAGGCCATCGCCGGTGTTGAACCGCGAACCGCGCACCTTGGCGAGGTCCCACGAGGGCCCGATATAGCGCGTGCGCCATTCGACATTGGCCTCGAAGCCGCCGCAGGCGAGGACCACGCGTTGCGCCAGAATGGTGATGTCGGCGTCATCCTGGCGGGCGACGACCCCGGTGATGTGTCCGGCGTCCTCGATCAGCGAAAGCGCCTTGGTCCGGTAGAGCACGCGCGCGCCGCAGAGCTCGGCGGCACGGAAAAGAGCCTCCGACGCGCCTTCGCCTGCGCCATAGACCTCCAGCGCCGAGCCCCCTGAGAAGCGGATGCGGCCATCGGGCAGCTTGAACTGCCATTCGTAGAGCGGCAGGAACCGCACGCCCTGCTGCTGCAGCCAGAACAACGTATCGCGGCTGTTCTCGACCAGCATGTCGGCCATGTCGGGATGGCTGCGATATTGGGTCACCCGGGCCAGGTCGTCGTAATACTGCTCGCGCGAATAGGAGCCGAATTCCGAACGCTCCCGTTCCGATGCGCTCAAGCCGCCGACCAGCGCATCGATATCCTCGACGCCGTGATAGACGGCCCGGATGGCGCCGTTGGAGAAACGCGTATTGCCGCCGCGCTCGGCTTCCGGCGCTTTCTCCAGAACGATGACCGACGCGCCAGCCTGCCTGGCCGCGATGGCGGCGCACAGCCCCGCCATGCCGGCGCCGACGACCAGCACATCAGTCCGTTCGGCGTGGTCCTGATCAGATGCGGCGGTTGCCGAAGTGGTCGTCATGTCCAGCCCAGAATTTCTTCGCTCGCGATATCCGGCCGAGGTATTCGGCCCGATGCTTCGGCCTCAGCCCTAGCGTTTCACCGGGTCTTTGCTGTCCGGGTTCTTGAACGAAAACGCCGTCTGAAATCCTTGCCTCCCGCGAATGCGCTGCCACCAGTCCGCAACCCCCGGCCGGCGCGTCGCGGCGATCATTTCCGGCCGCGCCAGCACCTCGATGCGGTTGAGCATCGGCGCCATCGCGATATCGGCAAGCGTGAACATCGGTCCGGCGAGCCAGGGCCCATGCGAAAGCCGCTGCTCCATCTGGTCGAGCAGATAGTCGAGCTTGGCGTAGGCCTCGTCCTCCTCCTCGACCGACACGCCGACCGCAAGGCGCCTTTTGAGCCGCAGCGCAATCATCGGGTTGGGACACTTCATGGCCGCCGCCAACTGTTCGTCGTGCGTATAGCGCTGATCCATGCGCTTCGCGTGCCGCAGATTGTGCGAGCAGACGTTGACGTTCCAATGCGCCAGCTCCTCGGAATTGTAGATCCACAGCCGCATCGTAGAGCATGCAAACGGGTCGTCGGGGCGCAGCCGCACCTGATCCGGAAAGACGTCCTCCAGATATTCGAGGATGATGTTCGACTCGATCAGGACGTTGCCGTCGTGATCCAGCGTCGGAACGACCGCCTTCGGGTTCAGCCTGGTGTAGGCGGGCTCATAGTTCTCGAAGGCGAAGATGTCGACGTGCCGGCTTTCCCAGGCGAGGTCTTTTTCCGCAAGGCACATACGGACCTTCTGCGAGCAGACCGAGCTCCAGTAGTGGTACAGTGTGAGCATCTGATGCACCGCCGCCGATGATGACAATGTCGGCCGGAACAGTGCATCGTCGGCGCCACGAAGAAAAGCCGATTGGGGAGGGGACGGGAATGCAAATCCGCAATGCGTTCGCGGCGGCGGTGCTGTTGGTCGGGCTTGCGGCGCCTGCGGCCCGCGCGCAACAGCCCTATCCCACGCGACCGGTGACGCTGACCCACGGCTTCGCCGCCGGCGGCAACGGCGACGTGGTGTCGCGCATCGTAGGGGACGCGCTCAGCAAGCGGCTGGGGCAGCCGGTGATTGTCGAACCGCGGCCCGGCGCGGGCGGGAACACGGCGTCGCAACGCCTCGCGACCTCGGCAGCCGACGGCTATACGCTGATCACCCTGACCGGCGGCCATGCGGTTTCCGCCGCGATGTACAAGGCGTTGCCGTTCGACCCGGTCGAAAGCTTTGCGTTCGTTTCCACCTACGGCTACCAGGCCTTCATGGTCGCGGTGCGCGCCGACAGCCGCATCAAGACCATGGCCGACCTGATCGCGGCGGCGAAAGCCGAGCCCGGCAAGCTGACCTATTCGTCGGTCGGTGTGGGCTCGACGCAGCATCTGGCCGGAGAGTTGCTGTGCGCCATGGCGGGCATCAAGATGACCCACGTGCCGTATCGCGGCGGCGGCGGTCCCATGACGGACCTGCTCGGCGGCCAAATCGACCTCAACATAGACACCATCACTGTGATCGAGCCGCAGTTGCGCACGGGCAAAGTCACGGTGCTCGGCGTCACCAGTGGCAAGCCATGGTGGAGCCTGCCGGACATTCCGCCGGTCGCCGCGACGATGCCGGGCTATGACGTGCAGACCTGGCTCGGACTTGCCGCGCCGAAGGGAACGCCGTCGGCGGTCATCGAGAAGCTCAATGCCGACATCCGCGGCGGGCTTGCGGAGACCGAGACTGCCGAGCGGCTCCGGAAAATCGGCCTCGACGTGCAAGCCAGCACGCCTGAGGAGATGCGAGCGATGGTCAGGGAGCAGATCGCGAAATGGCAGAAGGTCGTGGCGACCGCTGGAATTCCCCAGCAATAGAGCGTCGGCTGGGAGCCTCCCCGGGAATTCGTCCTTCCGGAAATGCGCTGGAGCCGCTTAGCGGGGCCGCGCGCCGACCGTGATCCGGTCGCCCGGCGCGATGCCGTATCGGTTCGCGTCGCCGGCGTTCAGCTCGAGCACGAACCGCACCGGACCGTCGGATGCGATCAAGTCAAGCGAGCCGGGCTTGGCGTCCCGTTCGATCCGGTGAATGCGTCCGTCCGCGGTGATGAAGACCATGTCGAGCGGGATGAGCGTGTCCTTCATCCACATCCCGACCGGCTGGTTCTGTTCGAAGTCGAACAGCATGCCGTGCCGCTCGGCGAGATGGGTCCGGAACATCAGGCCGCGGTCGCGCTGCTCACGGGTGGTCGCCATTTCCACCGTGAAGGTCTTGCGCCCGTCCTTGGTCAGGATCGTGAGGGTCTGCAGGCGTTCGGCGCCGCGCGAGGCCTCCTGCCGAGCCTGAGAGGCCTGCGGCGAAGCTTCACCCATCGAAGGCAGCAAGGCCGGCGCCAGGACGAGGAACGCCATGGCTGCAGCTTTGCGAATGGCCCTGATGCCGATCATCTCATTCCAACCCGGCAACATCCTAAAAGTTCGAAGCCGCGGTCTCAAGGAACAACCTTGAGCCCGCGGCTTCCGAGACGTCGTCAAAATTCGGTCTCTTGATTGTCGCGACGAAGCTCGGCGCGGACGTTGACGTCCGGATCGGCGCCGACCTTCTGGCCGTCGAAGTACACGCTCTTCGAGGCCTTCGCATGAGCCTTCACGTGGGAGCGATGCATCGCACGCGGCGCCTCGGCCCGCGCATTGAAGCCGTCGTTCTGATAGATGCTGGCGCCGTTCTCGGTCTCGCCGTAGGGCGGAGGCGCGATGTTGCCGGAGCCGACATCCGGATCCCAGGCCTGGGCGAGGGCGGGCGTGGCCAGCACGGTGACGAGAGCGACAGTCGCGAGAAGCTTTTTCATGGTCATCTCCAAAATTTGAATTCACTTCAGCGTCAGCATCTGGGGTTTGTGAGGGCGTGCTGACACGATGGAGATGCGCCTTCGACGGGCGCGGTGCCATTAAATTGGGGTTTAGCCGATTAAATTGCGTTTTAACGTCGGACACGCGCGCGTGAACATGCACGCCGCGCACGCGGCTCAGGCCGCGATCCGATGGCCGCTGATCTCGGCGATGCAGCCGGGGCCTGGCGAGATGCTGAAGCGGAAGCCGTGCAGCTTGACGATCGCGGCGACCAGGCTGAGGCCAAGACCCAATCCCGGCGCGCGGCGGCTCTTATCGGAGCGGTAGAACCGCTTGGCGACCATATCGACTTCGCCGGCCGCAATGCCGGGGCCGCTGTCGCTCACCTGCACGACGGCGTCGTCGCCGCGGCGGATCAGGCTCAGCTCGACGCGGCCGCCTTCGGGCGTGAACTTCACGGCATTGTCGACCATGTTGGCGACCGCCTCGAACAGCAGGTCGCGATCGCCATGCACGATGGCGTCGTCCGCCGCGCTGACCGCGAAGGCGACCTTCTTGTCCTCGGCGATCGGTTCGTAGAGATCGCCGACCTCGCGCACCATCTCGGCAAGCGCGACGTTGCGGAAGCCGTCCATGCGGCGGCTCTGTTCGATCTCGGCAATCCGCAACAGCGCCGTGATGATGGCGAGCGACTGGTCGAGGCCTGTGATCGCCTGGTCGACGCTGCGCTGCAATTCGTCGAGGTTTGAGGCCTTCTGCCGGGCGCGCTCGAGCGACACGCGCACCCGCGTCAGCGGCGTGCGCAGGTCGTGCGCGATATCGTCGCCGACGCCCGCGAGCCTGCGGATGAGCGACTCGACCTCGTCGAGGATGCCGTTGACGAGGCCGGCAAGCCGGCCGAACGGATCGTTGGTGCGGGGCGCTGGCAGCCGCTCGGCGAGCTCGCCCGCGACGAAGCGCTGCACCGTGCGGTTGACCTCCTCCACGCCGCGCTGCGCGCGGCCGTTCAGGAATACGCCGACCGCGAAGGCGAGGCACAGCGTCGGGATCAGGCCCAGCAGCAGGGCGCGTTCCACGGTGTGGACGATCCAGGTGAACTCATAGTCGGTGCGGGCAATGACCAGGGTCGATCCATCCGGCATCGCCTGCGCCACCGCGCGGACGGTCTGCGCGTTGCCGCCCGACGCGCCGGTCGCCTGGATCGTCACGAGCTGCGGGCCGCCGTCCCGGGTGAGTCCGGGCGGCAGCGACGCAATGTTACCGGCGATGCGGCGGCCGTCGGGTGCGAACAACGCGCCGAACTTTGCCTGCCGCGGATTGACCCGCAGGTGCTCGTCGATCCGGAGGACCCGTTCTTCTGCTGTGGAACCCGCCACGACGCCCTCGGCCGAGCCGGCGATCAGCCGGTCGATATCGGACGTCATCATCCGGTGCGCCTGCGCGAGGATGAACGCGAACATCAACAGGATGCATACGGTGAACGCCGCCGAGACGACCAGCGTCCAGCGGAACGTCGTCGACCGCATGAATTCAGGCAGGCGCACGAAGAATGAAACCCTCGCCACGAATGTTCTGGATCATCGGCGGCTCCTCGGGCAGGTCCACCTTGCGGCGGAGCCGCCCCATGTGCACGTCGACCAGATTGCTCGTCGGCACGAATTTGTAGTTCCAGACCTCCTCGAACAGCATCGCGCGCGTCAGCAGCTGCTCCTTGCGCCGCATCATGTATTCCAGGAGACGGAATTCGCGCGGCAGGAGGTCGAGAGCGCGGTCGCCGCGCCTGGCGGTGCGCGCCAGGAGATCGAGCTCCAGCGGGCCGACGCGCAGCACGGTGTCGCGGTTGTCCGCAGGCCGCCGCAGCAGCGCCTCGATACGGGCGATCAGCTCGCCGATGGCGAACGGCTTGGTCAGATAGTCGTCGCCGCCGGCACGAAGCCCGCGGATGCGGTCGTCGACCGCACCGAGCGCGCTCAGCACCAGCACCGGCGTGCGCACGCTCTCCTTGCGGATCTGCTCGATGATGGTGAGGCCGTCGACCCCTGGCAGCATCCGGTCGACGATCATGACGTCGGCATCGGCCTGCCGCGCCTTGTCGAGGCCTTCGATCCCGGTCGCGGCCCATTCGACCGCGAAGCCGCGCTCGACGAGCTCGGCCTTGATCTCCTCGGCGGTCTCGGAATCGTCTTCGATCAGCAGCGCTTTGGGCATGGCTTTTCCGGCGGAGCTCGCCACCGCGGCGGCGGTGGCCGACCCATCGAAGCTTTTTGCAGGTGCAAGTGTTGTCACGGTCTTAAGCCCCGCGGTCCAGCGGGCGTCCGCTCATGCCCGGCTGCTGCCTTCAAATTAGTTTGAGGAGGCGCCGATCGCCAATAAATTCGATTTTAATGTAGGCGTCCGGCGGGCCAACAACACCTTGAGATACCGCCAGAATTTGGTTTTCTCGTCATAAACTTGAGTTTAGTGGCACTGGGCGGCGTGTCGCGTAGTTTCGATCTTCGAGGGTGCCCAGCAGGCAGGAGCCGGATGATGACAACCGTCGCTGACCAGTTCGTCGAAACGCTTGCGGCCGCAGGCGTCAAGCGCATCTACGGTATCGTCGGCGACAGCCTCAACGGCATCACCGACGCCATCCGCCGGCACGGCAAGATCGAATGGATCCATGTGCGCCACGAGGAGGTCGCGGCCTTCGCGGCCGGCGCCGAGGCGCATCTCACCGGTGCGCTCGCGGTGTGTGCCGGAAGCTGCGGGCCGGGCAACCTGCATCTGATCAACGGGCTGTTCGATTGCCATCGTTCGCGCGTGCCGGTGCTGGCGATCGCGGCCCACATTCCGTCGGCGGAAATCGGCTCGGGCTATTTCCAGGAGACCCATCCCGAGAATTTGTTTCGCGAATGCAGCCACTATTGCGAGCTGATCGCCAGCGCCAGCCAGATGCCGCGCACGCTCGAGGTCGCGATCCGCGAGGCGCAGGGCAAGCGCGGCGTCTCCGTGGTGGTGATCCCGGGCGACGTGGCGCTGCAACCGGCGCCGAATGCGGCCCCACCCAAGGCCTCGGGCCTGATTGCGCCCACCTCGGTCGTGACGCCCGCGCGCACCGATCTCGAGAAGCTCGCGGCGCTGCTGAACGGTGACGCGCGGGTGACGATCCTCGCCGGCTCGGGCTGCGAAGGCGCGCACGCCGAGTTGCTCGCGCTCGGCGAGCAGCTGAAGGCGCCGATGGTGCACAGCATGCGTGGCAAGGAGCACGTCGAATGGGACAATCCCTACGACGTCGGCATGACCGGGCTGATCGGCTTCGCGTCGGGCTACTACGCCATGCTCGATTGCGACGTGCTGCTGATGCTCGGCACCGACTTTCCGTACCGGCAGTTCTATCCGCAGGGCTCGGGCGTCCGCATCGCGCAGGTCGATATCCGGCCCGAGCAGATCGGGCGCCGCGCCGCGGTCGATCTCGCGGTCGTCGGCGACGTGAAAGCCACGCTGCAGGCACTGCTGCCGCTCCTGCAGCGCAAGGCCAATGACGCGCATCTGTCTCGCGCCCGCGAGCACTACGTCAAGGCGCGGCGGCAGCTCGACGAGCTGGCGAAGCCCGGCTCGGGACTCATTCATCCGCAGCAGGTCGCCAAGGCGATCAGCGATCATGCCTCGGAGGACGCGATCTTCACCTGCGACGTCGGCCTGCCGACCGTCTGGGCCGCGCGCTATCTTTCGACCAACGGCAAGCGCCGGCTGCTCGGCTCGTTCTGGCACGGCTCGATGGCCAATGCGATGGCGCAGGCCATCGGCGCCCAGACGGTGTTTCCGCGCCGGCAGGTGGTGTCGCTGTCGGGCGACGGCGGCTTCACCATGCTGATGGGCGATTTCCTGAGCCTCGCGCAGCTCAAGCTGCCGGTGAAGGTGGTGGTGTTCAACAACAGCTCGCTGGGCTTCATCGAGCTGGAGCAGAAGTCCGTGGGCTTCCTCAATTTCGGCACCGATTTCGTCAACCCGAACTTCGCCGCCATGGCGGAAGCGGCGGGCATCCGCGGCATCCGCCTGACCGATCCCGCCAAGGTCGAGGAGGGGATCGCCGCGGCGCTGGCCCACGACGGGCCGGTCCTGGTCGACGCGGTGGTGAACCGGACCGAGCTGGTGATGCCGCCGTCGATCACGCTGGAGATGGCAAAGGGCTTCACGCTCTATATGGTGAAGGCGGTGATGAACGGGCGCGGTGACGAGGTGATCGATCTCGCGCGCTCCAATCTGTGGCGCTAGTTCTGGGCGCCAATTCAATTCGGCCGGGACCATGAAGCTCGGGGCCATCCTCGACAATCCGCGTCTGCGCTTCTGCCTGCGCGTGACCACCAGCGCCATCGTGGCCTACGCGCTGGCACAGTTCCTGGACATCCCGCTGCACGGGCTCTGGGCAGTGCTGACCGCGGTGGTGGTGACGCAGATGAGCGTCGGCGGCTCGCTGAAGGCGACCACCGACTACGTCATCGGCACAGTCGGCGGCGCGGTCTATGGCACCGCGATCGCGTGGCTGGTGCCGCATCCGAACCCCTTCGCGGTCGCGGGCGTGCTGGCGCTCGCCATCGCGCCGCTCGCTTACGCGGCCGCGGTCAATCCGAGCTTTCGCGTTGCGCCGTTCACCGCGGTCATCGTGCTCCTGCTCTCGACCCAGATGGGCGAGGCGCCGATCGCGTCGGCCTTCGACCGCCTGCTCGAGGTCGTGATCGGCGGCGCGGTCGCGCTGACGGTGTCGCTGCTGGTGTTTCCGGCGCGGGCGCACGCGCTCGGGCTCGACGCCGCGGGCCGCGTGCTGGAGCTGATGGCCAACGGCCTGCCGCGGCTGCTCGCCGGCTTCACCGGACCGATCGATCCGCTCGAAAATCACCGCATCCAGAACGAGATCGGCCAGGCCGTGACGGCGTTCCAGGCGACCGCGGCCGAAGCCGGCCGCGAGCGCATGGTCAATCTCGTCGCCGAGCCGGACCCGGCCGTGCTGGCGCGGACGCTGCTGCGGCTGCGCCACGATATCGTGATCATCGGCCGCGCCGGCGTCGCGCCGCTGCCGGAGCGGATCGCCGAGCGTCTCGCCGCGCCGCTGACGCAGATGGGTGCGGCCGCCCGCGACTATCTGCTGGGCTGCGCCGTTGCGCTCGCCGCGCGCAAGCCGCCGCCGCCGCTCGATCCGGTCGAGGCGGCGCTTGCCGGTTACGCTTCGGAGATCGCCGCGCTTCGCGCCGCAGCCCTGACCCACGGCCTGCCGGTCGGCGATCTCGAGCACATCTTTGCGCTGGGCTTCGTGCTGCAGCAGCTGCAGCACAATTACGCGGATCTGCACCGCGTCGTGCAGGACTGGACGCGCGGTTCCGTCATGCCGCCCAAGGACGCGTGATCCGAAGCTGAATTCGAGTTTAGTTTCTGTCCGCGAATTTAATGGCAGCCCGGCATTCGTCTCCTACTCCTTTACCAGGGACATGGAGATGATCATGACAAGACTTTGCACCATCATCGGCGTGCTCATGCTGGTTGCCTCTCCGGCATTGGCGCAGCCGTTCCACCACCACGGGCTCGACCGGCCGTGGCGCGGCCCGCACGGCATCGAAATCAGCGCCAAGCGCGCTCAAGCCCTTCGCGAATGCAACGCCATCATGGCGCAATACCCGGAATATCTCTGGGGGAACATGGCGTCCTACCAGTATCGCGCCTGCATGACCGAGCATGGCGAGGTGGAGTGATTCCGGCCTCGCAATCGCTTGCCAAGCCTGCGGCGCAGCTCCGCGGGCATCACTCTCTCCCGGCCTCATGGTGAGGAGCGCAGCGTAGCTGCGCGTCTCGAACCACGGGGCCGCCCCATCCTTCGAGACGCATCGCTTTGCGATGCTCCTCAGGATGAGGCGGAGAAAGACCGTCCTCGTCGGGCGAGGGCGCCGCGGTTCAGCGCCCGCAGGCCGATCCTAAATTCGAATTTATGGACCTGAACCCCAATTTAATGGTCTGCCGCGGCGCGATTTCTATTCTCTCTCTCAGAGCAGCAATGGAGATTGGCCATGACGAAACCCTCCGACATCGACTCGCGTGAGTTCCTCGCCGCGACTGTTCCACCGCCGAGCCTTGGAAGCGGAGCAGGGGGCTTCCGTGCCGCCGATGATGACGACGGCTGGCAGGATTGGCCCGCGGACGACAGCGAGCTGCCGATTGTCTTTCCGCCGATCCGGCCGCGCGCAGAGATGCGCATCGCCCGCGTCAGCATCGTCGCCGGTTTCGAGGGCGACGATCAGCCGGCCTCCACTCATGAGATCGCCATCAGGGCGCCCGTTGCGCGGGGTGCAGCCCACGATCCGGTCGTGATGCTCCAGCGTCTCGCACTCGTCGCCACTGCGGTGGCGCTGCTGTCGCTCGCCGCGGCGTCCGGCGCCGATGCGCAGGAGAATGCAGATATGCAGCCCACGCCCGGACACATCACGGAAGCGCCGGTCGGCCATCGCCAGCCGCATGAATGGAATCTGCCGCGCAAGGTGCAACGGGACGAAGGCCGTCGCACCGAGTCGCAGATCGAGCTCGACAAGCAGCTCCAGATTTGCCGCGGCTGCGAGTGAGCGAAGACGCTTTGAACAGGAGGTTTCGATGCAACGCGCATCTGTCGTCACACTCATGATGCTGCTCGGCTGCGGCGCCGCGGCGGCCCAGAGCGCGCCCGCCACACCAGGCATGGGCGCGACGTCACCGCTCGGCATCCTCGGCTCGAACTCGTCAGCGGGCGGCACCGGCGTGCCGCTCGGCGCGACCGAGATCGATCCTGGCGGCTTGAGCCCCGCCACGTCGTGCGTGCCGGCCGATCCTTCGATCCTCGGCAGCACGTCCACGACGAGCGGCATCTCCGGGACAAGCTCGACGACCTCGACAAGCTCAGGCTCAACCTTCGATGGCGGCGGGGTCGCCAACGCCGGCACGTTCGGGTCGAACTGCACGTCGGTCGCGCCGAGCATGCCGAACGTCACGACAACCGGCATTGCTTCGCCGCTGTCCGGCTCGTCCGGCAATCTCGCCGGCGGCACCATTCCGCTCGGCGCCACCGCGCTCGACGGCGGCGGCTTGAGTCCGCTGGTCGCGGTGCCGCAGCCCGTGATGCCCGTGCCCGGCAGCACCACATGTGCGGGTTCGACGATCATCGGCGCCGATCCGACGACGATGTCTCTTAATCCAGGCACCACGCTCGGCTCCGTGCCGGGCTGCTGACAGCCGTGGAGGGCGACGATGAACAGGTCAATCGTGATTGCAGTGATCGCTGCCGTTTTCGCGGCCGGCGCGGGCTTCGCGGCGATTTACGTGACCGATGAGGCAGAGCCGGCGCCCGTCGCCGCGCCGCCGCCCGTTCCGGTGGTCGCCGCCACGGTGACGCAGCACGACGTGCCGATCTATCTGCGCGGCGTCGGCACCGTGGTCGCTTACAACAACGTGATCGTGCGCAGCCAGATCACCGGCCAGCTCGTCAACATCGCGTTCACGCAAGGCCAGACCGTGCACAAGGGCGATCTGCTGGCCGAGATCGATCCGCGGCCGTTCCAGGCGCAGCTCGATCAGGCCACCGCCAACCGCGACCGCGACCAGGCCCAGGTCGTCAACGCCCAAGCCAATCTCGATCGCTATGTGCCGCTCGCCGAGAAGGGCTGGGCCACCCAGCAATTGGTCGACACCCAGCGTGCGCAGCTCGCCCAGCTCAAGGCGATCGTTCAGTCCGACGAGGCGGTCATCGAGCAGGCCCGGACCAATCTCGGCTACACCAGGCTCATCGCGCCCATCGATGGGGTCACCGGCATCCGCCAGATCGATAACGGCAACATCATCCATCCGACCGACGTCAACGGCCTGGTGGATGTCACGCAGATCGAGCCGATCTCGATGATCTTCACGCTGCCGCAGACCGACCTCACCCGCATCCAGCCCGCTATGGCCAAGGGCACACTGACGGTCGACGCCTACAGCCAGGACGACAAGGTCGAGCTCGACGAAGGCAAGCTCGATCTGGTCGACAACCAGATCGTTCAGACCACGGGCACCGTCCGGTTGCGGGCGAGCTTTCCGAACGCCAAGCGCCAGCTCTGGCCGGGCGAGCTCGTCAATGCCCGGCTCCTGGTCGAGACCCGCCACAACGGATTGAGCGTACCGGCCGAGGCCATCCAGCAGGGGCCGAATGGCGCCTTCGTCTGGGTGGTCGGCACAGACGGCACGGCGCAGATCCGGCCCGTCACCGTGGCGCAGATCAGCGACGGCCAGGCGCTGATCGATACGGGCCTCCAGCCGAACACGACCGTGGTCACCGCGGGGCAGTACCGGCTGCAGACCGGCGCACAGGTGCGCCTCCTGAAAGGCGACGCCACCAAGGACGTCGTGTTGCAGAGCGCGGTCGAGCAGGCCATCCCATGAACATCTCTGCCCCCTTCATCCACCGGCCGATCGCGACCGTGCTGCTGATGGCAGGCTTGCTGCTGTGCGGGCTTGTGACCTACCGGCTGCTGCCGGTCGCGGCGCTGCCCAACGTCAACTATCCGACCATCCAGGTGACGGCGCAGCTTCCCGGCGCCGATCCCGACACCATGGCGTCGTCGGTTGCGACGCCGCTGGAGCAGCAGTTCTCGCAGATTCCGGGCCTGACCCAGCTCACCTCGTCGAGCGCACTGGGCTTCACGCAGCTCACCGTGCAGTTCGACCTGAGCCGCGACGTCGACAGCGCCGCGACCGATGTGCTGGCCGCGATCAATGCGGCGTCGCCGTTCCTGCCGCAGGGCATCCCGTATCCGCCGACCATCAAGAAGGTCAATCCGGCCGAGACGCCGGTTCTTCAGATCGCGCTCACCTCCGACAGTCTCCCGCTGACAACGATCGACGCTTATGCGGAGAGCATCCTCGAGCCGAAGATGTCGCAGGTGCCCGGCGTCGGCCAGGTCAGCGTCGGCGGCCAGCAGAAGCCCGCGATCCGCGTCCAGGTGAACCCGGAGGCGCTCGCCAACCGCGGCATCTCGATGGAAGACGTCCGCAACGTGCTGACGCAGGCCAATGTCGACCTGCCGAAGGGGACCCTGAACAGCCCGCAGCAGACCTACACGCTCAACACCAACGACCAGCTGATCAAGCCCGACGCCTATAACGACCTGATCGTAGCCTATCGCAACGGCTCGCCGGTTCGCATCCGCGACATCGGCAACGCCGTCGAGGGCCCGGAGAATGATCTGCTGGCCGGCTGGTACAACGGCCAGCGTGCCATCTCGCTTCAGGTCCAGCGCCAGCCTGGCGCCAACGTCATCGAGACGGTGGATCGCGTCAAGGCGCTGCTGCCGCAGCTCCAGGCCTCCATGCCGCCGGCCATCAAGCTGCATATCGTGTCGGACCGCACCCAGACGATCCGCGCTTCGGTCAGCGACGTGCAGTTCACGCTGATGCTCACGATTGCTCTGGTCGTGATGGTGATCTTCCTGTTTCTCCGCAATTTCTGGGCGACCGTCATTCCGGCCGTCACCGTGCCGCTGTCGCTGATCGGCACCTTCGCGGTGCTCTATGCGCTGAACTACAGCCTCGACAATCTGTCGCTGATGGCGCTGTCGATCGCGACCGGCTTTGTGGTGGACGATGCCGTGGTGGTGATCGAGAACATCGTCCGCTATCTCGAAGAGGGCATGAGCCCGATGGAGGCGGCGCTGAAGGGCTCGGGCGAGATCGGCTTCACCATCGTGTCCATCACGCTGTCGCTCATCGCGGTGTTCATCCCGCTGTTCCTGATGGGCGGCTATATCGGCAAGCTGTTCCAGGAGTTCGCCGTTGCGGTCAGCGTGTCGCTGGTGATCTCGCTCATCGTCTCGCTCACGCTGACGCCGATGATGTGCTCGCGGCTGCTCAAGCACCAGCGCCGGCATGGACGGCTCTATCGGCTGTCGGAGAAGGGCTTCGATGCGCTGCTCGCGGTCTACGACGCAGGCCTCAAGGTCGCGTTGCGGCACAGATTTATCACCCTGATGGTGATGCTCGGCACCATCGCGCTCACCGGCTGGCTTTACGTGATCATTCCCAAGGGCTTCTTCCCGCAGCAGGACACCGGCATCATCGTCGGCATCGCCGAGGCGGCGCAGGATGTCTCGTTCCCGGCGATGTCGGGTCGCGTGGAAGCCGTGTCCGCAGTGGTCCAGAAGGACCCGGCCGTGTACTCGGTCACCGCCTATATCGGCGCGGGCGGCGCCACCGCGACGCTCAACCAGGGGCGCATGTTCATCACGCTGAAGCCGCAGTCGGAGCGCGATGTCACCGCCGATCAGGTGATCGCCCGCCTGAACAAAAAGCTCGCCAACATCCAGGGCATCAGGCTCTACATGCAGGCCTCGCAGGACATCACGGTCGGCGCGCGGCTCGCCAAGACGCAGTATCAATACACGCTCACCGATGCCGACCAGAACGAGCTCAATCACTGGACGGCGGTGTTCCTCGACAAGCTCAAGACCATTCCGGGCATCACCGACGTCGCCTCCGACCAGCAGAACGCAGGCCCGCGCCTCAACGTGACGGTCAACCGCGAGGTGGCGTCGAGCTTCGGCATCCTGCCCCAGACCGTGGACAACACGCTCGACGATGCCTTCGGCCAGCGTATCGTGTCGACCATGTTCACGCCGCTCAACCAGTATCACGTCGTGCTCGAGGTCGATCCGCGCTTCCAGACCGGCCCGGACGCGCTCCGCAACATCTACGTGAACTCATCGACCGGGCAGGAGGTGCCGCTCAGCGCCCTGGTCAAAAGCGATCTTACGGCGGCGCCGATCGTGATCAATCATCAGGGCATGTTCCCGTCGGCCACGATCTCCTTCAACCTGAAGCCCGGCGTGGCGCTGGGCGACGCGGTCGCGGCGATCCGCGCCTTCGAGAAACAGAGCGGCAAGCCGGCTTCGCTGGTCACCACGTTCCAGGGCAACGCCAATGCCTTCCTGTCGGCGCTGTCCGGCGAGGTGCTGCTGGTCGCAGCCTCGTTGATCGTGATCTACATCATCCTCGGCGTGCTCTATGAGAGCTTCATCCACCCGATCACCATCCTGTCGACCCTGCCGTCGGCCGGCATCGGTGCGCTGCTTCTGCTGATGGCCGTGCACCAGGATCTCAGCGTCATCGCCATCATCGGCATCATCCTGCTGATCGGCATCGTCAAGAAGAACGGCATCATGCTGGTCGACTTCGCGCTGCATCTGGAGCGCAACGAGGGCCTGGGCTCCGAGGAGTCGATCTACAAGGCCTGCCTCCTTCGCTTCCGCCCGATCCTGATGACCACCATGGCGGCGCTGCTCGGCGGCGTGCCGCTGATGCTGGGTTCCGGCGCAGGCTCGGAAATCCGCCAGCCGCTCGGCTACGCGATCGTCGGCGGGTTGCTGCTGTCGCAGGTGCTGACGCTGTTCACCACGCCGGTGGTCTACCTCTATCTCGACCGGCTGACGCAGTGGTTCAAGGAGCGGCGTGCGGCTCGCGAGGTTTCGGCGGGTGCCGCGTGATGTGGATGGCTTACCGGGGCGTTACCGTACTCACCGCCGTCATGCCCCGCCGACGCACACCCACCGCGGTCATCACCGGGCCGCCGCGAAGCGGCGAGACCCGGTGATCCATGAGCGGGTGCCGCTCATGCCAGTCTTACGTAAGACTTCCGCTGTCGAAGCAGGGTCATGGACCGCCGGGTCAAGCCCGGCGGTGACACCGCCTTGGTGAGACAGCTCCGGCAAATGCGGTCGCGCGCTCTGTCCCCAGTGAATTCACACTCGAAACGGCAATAATCTTTTCTTCCTTTTCAGACCCTGTATTCCGGTCATGCCTTGCTCAGTAGAGGGCGCTTCATGAGGCGGTCATGCTGCGGAGCAGGGTGTGGCGCCCGGGTCTCTGTGTCCACGCAACACAGAGCTCCGGGTCGTCTCGGATCACCGCCCGCGCCGTCGCAAGACGGGGCTGCCTTAGATGGCTGGACGTGGACCGGATGAACGGTGGGGCG